>Ga0209172_10000011_pt1 | contig 646426 bp, 663 predicted proteins | sample LarsenN4metaG_FD_184113 | JGI IMG/M metagenome (GOLD analysis project Ga0209172, IMG submission 184113) | Hot spring sediment bacterial and archeal communities from British Columbia, Canada, to study Microbial Dark Matter (Phase II) - Larsen... ...
CGAAGGCGGCCTTGTTCCACTCGTTGGCATAGGCGAGCGTGGGCTTGAGCATGCCGGTGGCCAGCAGGCCAGCGAGCACACCGCCCGCCCCCGCACCCTTCAGCACCGTCCTGCGGATCAGATCCATCTGTGGGTCTCCTCTGTGGGTTATGAAAATCAGGATTGCAGGTAACGCCAGCCTTGGGTGAGGCGGGCGGAGAGTTCGCTTTCGGCGGAGACGGCTTCCTCGACGCCGGGTAGCAGATTCACTTCGAGACCGCGCTCCTGCATGCGCGCGATCGCCTCGCGACAGGCGACGAGGCGCAGGTTTGCATGATGGCGGCGCAGCGCCTCGATGCGTTCGGCATAAGGGGAGCCGCCCTGCCGCAGCAGATGCAGCCCCGGGCCGTTGGCGAGGAATTCGACGCGGAACGGCCGGCCCTGCTTGTCGCGCGCGGAGGCGAGCTGCTCGGCCATGTTGAGGGCCGCTTCCATGCGCGCCGGTTCGTCGGAGAACAGGTGCAGCACCACCCGGCCGCCTTCGGCGCGGATCGTTTCGATCTGACGGTCGAATTGCCGCTCGGCATCGAAACGGTCGTTGGCGAACCAGCCGGAAACCGCGCCGACCGCGACGAACAGCGATGCCGCCAGCGCATGCGGCCAGCCGCCGGAACCCGCCGGGTTGCTGCCTTGCCGCGACTTGTCATCGCTGCGGCGCGGCAGGGGATAGGCGCCGCGCACCATCTGCTTGAGTTGCCACAGCTCGCAGGCGCGCGCGCGCAGCGCGCTGTCGGCGGCGATGCGTTCCTGGATCGCCGCGCGTTCGCTGGCATCGAGCTCGTTGTCGATGTAGGCGCCGAGAATCTCGTCGGAGATGTCCATCCTAGCCTCTCAATCTGCGTATCACGGCGCTCGTCGGCTGCGCGCTCGCGCGCGGCTCGCGCAAGGCTTCGCGCAGGCTGGCGCGGGCGCGCGAGAGGCGGCTCATCACCGTGCCGATCGGGATTTGCAGGATCGCCGCGACTTCGGCATAGGAAAATTCTTCGAGGTCGACGAGCGTGACCACCTCACGCTGGCCGGGGGGCAGATTGCCGACGGCCTGGCGGACCCGACGCACGACCTCGTTTTTCAGGCAATCCTCTTCTGGACAATCGGCCATGGGCAGGTCGCGATCTTCCAGCGCGTCGATGTCGAGGATGTCTTTGCCCGCGCGCAGATGGTCATGCCAGCAATTGGCCAGGATGCTGCACAGCCAGGCGTGCATCGCTTCCGGATCGCGCAACTGCTGGTGGCAGGCGAGCGCCTTGGCGAGCGTCTCCTGCACCAGGTCGTCGGCCAGCGCGCGGTTGCGGCACCACGAATGCGCCAGTCGCCAAAGCCGGCAGCGGCTGGCTTCGAGCTTGGCTTCGAACTGACGCGAGCGGCCGATGAAGTTGAACAGGCTCACGGCTTCCTTTCCTCGAAACGAGATTGCATGGTTGAGACGCAACGGCCGCTCGAATTATTCCAATCCCGGCAAAAAAAAACGGGGGAGCCGGACGACTCCCCCGCGGATCGGGCACGCGCTCACGCGACGGTGGTTTCGTCGGAGCGGGAGTCGCCTTTGTTGTCTTTCCAGGAGACGGAGATTTTGTCGCCGGCTTTGGCGCCCTTGATCTTGAAGCCGAGGACGGGGTTGCGGGAGACGGAGCCGGCGAGCTGGCCGGAGACGACGGTTTTGCCGTTCAAGGCGACGGAGACGAGCTGGATGTGATGGGCGGGGATGGTTTTGCCGTCGTTGTCCTTGCGCTGGCCGGTTTCCATCGGATGGGACATGAGGACGCGGATTTCGCAGACGTCGCCCTTCATCTGGGCGCGGATTTTCATTGGATCAGCCATGGTGGGTTCCTTTTCTGGTTCTGGAGGGGTCAGCCGCCGCAGCCGCCGACGGTGACCTTGACTTCCTTCTGGGTGCTATAGACCTTGCCGTCGGCCTTGGCGATGGCGACGATGGGGCAGGTTTCGGCGACCTTGAGGCGCACGGAGACATCGGGGAGGGCGCCGTTGGCGAACTCGAAGAAGGCGGCCAGGGGGAAGGGGTTTTTCTTGACCAGGATGGCGATCGAGGAGGTGTTGGGGATTTGGCTGACGACATCGACGGGGACGACGGCGCCGTTCTCGGCGATGTCGGGGGCTTTCATGACCAGCGCGGCATTGGCGGCGGGGTTGTCGGCGCCGATGGTCTTCAAGGCGGCGTCGAAGTCCTTGGCCTCGAAGGCGGCCTTGTTCCACTCGTTGGCATAGGCGAGCGTGGGCTTGAGCATGCCGGTGGCCAGCAGGCCAGCGAGCACACCGCCCGCCCCCGCACCCTTCAGCACCGTCCTGCGGATCAGATCCATGGGGGTGTTCCTCCTAAAAAAGAAAGTGAAATGAGGTTCAGGATTCTTTCATCATGCGCCAATATTGATATTTCATCGTCGCCGCGGCACCGGCGACGATGGCGGCGAATGTCAGCAGCGAGCCCAGCGCCAGCGTGGAGACGCCGGTAATGGCCTGCCCGACGGTACAGCCCATCGACAGCACACCGCCGATGCCCATCAATACGGCACCGATGGCGTGATTGGCGAAATCGCCGGCCGATGCGAACCATTCGACGCGAAACCCCTTGCTGATCACCGACCAGAGAAAGGAGCCGAGGATCACGCCCAGCAAGGCGACGATGCCGAAATTGATCAGCGAGAGGTCCTGCGGATGCATTGCATAGCGCGCGAAGTCGCCCATCGGGCTGATGAAGGTGAAGGACTGGGTTTCGACGCGCAGCGGTTTGACTTCGGCGAAATCCGCCCACTCTTTCCATTCCATGCCCATCGCGCCGCCCGTGACATACCAGCCGGCAACGACGATGAGGCCGATGAGGATGCCTGCCAGCTGGTTGTCGCGATTGTCGCGAAATTCTTTGGATGCATAGGCGAAGACGATGATGGCGATCGCCAGGATCGAACCGGCGACGGTATTGCCGATGCCGGTCAGATCGCCAAGGGTCTGGCTGTTGAAGCCCTTGGCGGCCAGATCGATGGTGGTGGCGCCGACCAGCTTGCCGAAGACGCTGTTGTAGAAGTCGGTCCACAACATCAGATAGGCGCAGAGGGCGGCGATGATCAGGACGACCAGTGACTTGAGATTGCCACCGCCGATGCGCACGAGGGTCTTGTTGCCGCACCCCGATGCGAGCGTCATGCCGATGCCGAACATGACCCCGCCGAGCAGGTAACGCAGCCAGGCGAAATTGGGTGTCCGGTAAGGCGGAAAGGTGGCGGTGCCGAGGGTTGCCTTGCCGCTGGCTTCGAGGATCACGACGCCGAGCAGGGCGACGGCGCCGGCCAGCAGCCAGGCGCGCATGCGGCCCGTATCGCCCATATTGACCCAATCGGATACCGCGCCCATCGTGCAGAAGTTGGTCTTGTTGGCGATCGCGCCCAAGGCGACTGCCAAAACGAAGACGATCAGCAGCACCTGATGGTGAATCGTGAATTCCATCTTCCAGCCTCCTCCAGGGGTGTTGCAATGGTGTTTTTTTATTGTTTGCCGCTTGATTCTAGCGATTTTTCGTCATAGCGTGTCGGATCGGGAATGCCCGCAGCCGCGAAGCCGGCGCGGCGCAGGCGGCAAGAGTCGCAGACGCCGCAGGCGCGGCCCGTCTCATCCGCCTGATAGCAGGACACCGTCATCGCATAGTCGATGCCGAGCGCCGTGCCGCGCCGGATGATCTCGGCTTTCGACAGCTCGATCAGCGGGGCGTGAATCCTGATCGGGTGGCCTTCGACGGCCGCCTTGGTGGCGAGGTTGGCCATGCGCTCGAACGCCGCGATGAAGGCCGGGCGGCAATCGGGGTAGCCGGAGTAATCGACGGCATTGACGCCGACGAAGATGTCCTGCGCGCCGAGGATCTCGGCCCAGCCGAGCGCGAGCGCGAGCATGATCGTATTGCGCGCCGGCACATAGGTGACCGGGATGCCGGGCTGCACGCCTGCGGTCGGCACCGCGATCGCAGGATCGGTGAGCGCCGAGCCGCCGAACTGGCCGAGATCGAGATGCACGACGCGATGTTCGATGGCGCCGAGCGCGGCTGCGATCCGCCGGGCCGCGCCGAGCTCGGCGGCATGTCGCTGGCCATAATCGACCGACAGGCAATGGCAGGCGTAGCCTTCGCTCTTGGCGATCGCCAGACAGGTGGCGGAGTCGAGCCCACCGGAAAGAAGAACGACGGCCCGTCTAGCGTCCACGCTCGCTTCCCCAGAGAATCTTGTGCAGCTGCAGCTGGAAGCGCACCGGCAGTCGGTCCTGCAATATCCATTCGGCCAGTTGCGCTGGCGGCAGCCTGTCCGCCACCGGGGAGAACAGCACCGGGCAGATTTCGTCGAGGTGCCGTCCCGCCAGCGCCGATTTTTCGCCTCGCCCCGCGAGAATCCCTTTGGCCCAGTCGTAGTCCGCGCGCGAGGCGAGCACGAATTTCAGCTCGTCGGTCGGGCGCAGATGAGCGAGGTTTTCCCAGCGGGTTTTCTCCGCTTCGCCAGAGTCCGGCGCCTTGATGTCGACGATGCGGGAGACGCGCGGATCGACCTGGGAGATGTCGAGCGCGCCCGAGGTTTCCAGCGAGACCGAGTAGCCGGCGTCACACAGCGCCGTCAGCAAGGCAAGGCAACCGGCCTGCGCGAGCGGCTCGCCGCCGGTGACGCAGACCGTCGGGCAGCCGAAGGATGCGACGCGGTCGAGGATCGTCGCGAGCGGCAGCGTTTCGCCGCCGGAGAAGGCATAGGTCGTGTCGCACCAGACGCAGCGCAGCGGGCAGCCGGTCAGGCGGACGAAGACGGTGGGCAAGCCGACGCGCGTCGATTCGCCTTGTAGCGAAAAGAATATTTCGCTAATGCGCAGCGTCGGGACGGCGGTCACCGTTTCTTCGGCGCAAGGGTCTTGAGCCGGGTGCGGCCGTTCTCGGCCGCGGGAGAGGTCGGGTATTTCTGCACCAGCGTTTCGAGCGTCTGGATCGCGCCCTTGACGTCCTTCGCCTCGACCTGGGCATTCGCGCGCGCGAGCAGCGCATCGGGCGCCTTCGGATCGTTCGGCCAGCCCGCCGCGAGCTTGCCGTAGATTTCAGCGGCTTTTTCGAACTGGCGCTGCTGGTAGAGGCTCGAGCCGAGCCAGTAGGTCGCGTTCGGCAGCAGCGAGGATTTCGGATACATCGCGATGAAGCCCTCGAACGCCGCTTGTGCTTCCTTGTACTTGCTGGCGCGGAACAGGCTCAATGCGGCTTCGTAGTCGCGCATCTCGGCCTGCGGATCGGCGGGTTTCTGTGGCGCGGCTGCAACCGCGTCCGGGCTTGCGCCTGCGGTCGTGGCGGCCGCGGCGGCGCTTTCGAGCTTGCGCAGGCGGGCGTCGAGATCGACGTAGAAGTCCTGCTGGCGCTTGTGGGCGGCTTCCAGGCTGTTGGTCAGCACCTCGACCTGGCCAGTCAGGCGCGCGACGTCGGCGCGCAGGGCCTCGAGCTGGTTGGCGAAATCGAGCTGGTTCTTCGCCAGGGTCTCGACGCGCTGACGCAAGCCATCGAGCGACTGCGTCGTCTCGGCGCGCAGCTCGCGGATCTGGCGTCGCGCCTCGTCGTCATCGAACATCCCCGCCCAAGACTGGTGAACTGGCAGGAAGAGTGCAAGACAGATCAGGCAAGTGGCCCTTTTCATGCTAGAAACCTCTGCTTGACGCCGCGAGCGGGATGGGATGCAAGGCGCACGGCGCGCAGCGACCGAGACATATCGAGCAGATAGGCGAGGGAGCGAGCTCCGCGCAACGCCGCAGACCGCCCGCGCAGCCAGTCAGGCAGAGGTTTCATCTCAAAACTCGCCGGAGTAAAGCATGTCGCCGCGGCGGTTCTGCGCCCAGCAGGATTCGGTCGATTCCGTGCACACCGGCTTTTCCTCACCGAGGCTGACGGATTCGAGCTGCGCTTCCTTGACGCCCAGCAGCATCAGCGCCTTCTTGATCGCCTCGGCGCGCTTTTGGCCCAGCGCGAGGTTGTATTCGCGGCTGCCGCGCTCGTCGGCATTGCCCTGGATCAGCATCTTCATCTGCGGGTTCTTGATCAGGAACTGGGCATGATGGTTGAGCAGCGTCTGGTATTCGTCCTTGACGACGTAGCTGTCGAAATCGAAATAGATGCTGCGCTTGGAGAGTGGGCTCTTCGGGTCCTTCAGCGCGGCGATGTCGTAGGCATTGGGCTGGCCGGCCGTGACCGGGGTGACGCCGGGCGTGGTGACGGCGCCGGGGGTGCGATCCTCGACACCGGCCCCGGCCTGTTCCGGCGCAGGCGGCTGGCTGCCGCAGCCGACGAGCAGGGCGAGGGTGAGGAGGGAGGCGGTGAGCAATGGGGTGCGCATGGCGGTTTCCTTTTTACGAGAACTCATTTGTTGAGGAATGGGCCCCAGGCGGGTTCGCGGACATCCGCGGCCTGGACCGAGAGACGTTGTTTGACGCGGCCATCGACCGACACCGCCGCGAGCACGCCGCGCCCGCCGACTTCGGTGGCGAACAGGATCATGCGGCCGTTGGGGGCGAAGCTCGGCGATTCGTCCTTCGCGGTGTCGGTGAGCACCTGCACCTGGCGGCTGGCGAGATCCATCACCGCGACGCGGAAGCGGCCGCCGTCGCGGGTGACGAAGGCGAGCGTCTTGCCGTCGGGCGAGAGGCGCGGCGTGACGTTGTAGCTGCCGTCGAAGGTGATGCGCTGCGCCGCGCCGCCGGCGACCGGCTGGCGGTAGATCTGCGGGCTGCCGCCACGGTCGGAGGTGAAGTAGATGAACTCGCCGTCGGGCGAGAACTGCGGCTCGGTGTCGATGCCGGAGGAGGTCGACAGCCGCGTGACGCCGCTGCCGTCGGCATTGACGAGGTAGAGCTGCGAGTTGCCGTCCTTGGTCAGCACGATGGCGAGCTTCTTGCCGTCCGGCGACCAGGCGGGCGCCGAATTGGAGCCCTTGAAGTTGGCGGCGACGTGACGCTTGCCGCTGGCGAGGTCATGCACGTAGATGACCGGCTTCTTGGCCTCGAAGGAAACGTAGGCGAGCCGGCCGCCGTCGGGCGACCAGGCCGGCGAGATGATCGGCTCGCGCGAGGCCAGCGCGGGCTGCGGATTGTTGCCGTCGGCATCGGCGATCTGCAGCTCGTAACGGCCGGCGCTCTTCACCACGTAGGCGATGCGCGTCGAGAAGATGCCGCGCTCGCCGGTGAGCTTTTCGTAGATCGTGTCGGCGATGCGGTGCGCGGTGGCGCGGATCTGCGCCGAGGTGTGCGTCAGCGCCAGGCCACCGATCGCAGCCTGCTTCTGGACGTCGTAGAGGCGGAAGCGGGTTTCGTAACGGCCATCGGGCAGGCTGACGAGACTGCCGGCGGCGAGCGCATCGGCGCCGCGGCTCTTCCAGTCCGGGAAGTCCGGCGGCGTGTTCTCGTCCATGACGCTGCCGGCCGTATTGACGAGATTGAAGCGGCCGCTCCTTTCGAGATCGGCGCGGATCACCGAGGTGAGCGCCTGCGCGACGACGCGTTCGCCGGCAAAGTCGGTGATCGCGATCGGCAGGCGCTGGGCGCCGGCGCCGGTGATCTCGATGGAAAGCTGCGCCTGGGCCAGAAAGGCGGCGCCGGCGAGCAGTGCTCCGGCGGCCAGTCGGGAAATGAGCTGTCTCATGGAATGGCGATTATACGCGTGGCGCAGAGGGTCATTCTTCCAGCGGCCGGAAGCGCAGTTCCAGCGTGCGGCTGAAGAGCTCCTTCTGCGCGGGCGTGGGCAGCGGGCTCGACTTGTGGATCGCGCGCTCGGTGGCGGCATCCCAGGCGGCGTTGCCGGAGGATTTCTTCAGCCGCACGGCGAGCACCTCGCCGCTGGGCAGTTGGGTGACTTCGAAGACCGCCTCGGGATTGCCTTTCACCTCGGCTGGCAACACGATGTTGCCGCGTACCTTGCCGCGGATGCGCGCGATGTAGTCGGCCATCGCGTTCGACTGCGCCTGGCTCGCCTGCTGGGCCTTGAGCGCGGCGAGCTCCTTCGCCGCTTCCTGGGCAGCCGCTGCGGCGGCCTTGCGCTTCTCGGCTTCCTTTAGCTCGCGTTCGAGCTGTTCCTTGAACGGATCCTTGGGGGGTTCGGCTTTCGGCTCGGGCCTGGGTTCCGGTTTGGGCTTTTCCTTCTGGACGATGTCCGGCTTGGGCGGCGGCTTCACCGGTTCGGGTTTCGGCTCGGGTTTGGGTTGAGGCTTGGGCTCGGGTTTCGGTTCGGGTTTGGGTTCCGGTTTCGACTCGGGCTTGGGCGGGGGTGCAAAAGTCGGCGGCTCCGGAACGGCACGCACCAGATCGACCGAGACCGCCTCGGTTTGCCGCGTCTGCCAATGAATGCCATAGACGATCAGCAAGGCGAGCGCGACATGCATCAGCACGGCGAGCGCGAGGGAGATACGCTTGCCGGGGGCGGGACGCGGCTTGACGGGCGGTTCGACCATCGCGCCTCATCTGCCTTTCTGCTGCACGAGCAGGCCGATCTTCACGACCTGGGCGCGTTGCAGCTCGTCCATCACGCCCAGCACCGCTTCATACTTGGCGTTCTTGTCGCCGGCGATCAGCACGGGCTGGTCGGGATGCTTCGCCTGCGCTGCCTTGATGCGCTCGGCCAGCTCCATGCGGCCGACGCTGACGGTCGCGCCGCCCAGCGCGCGGTCGCGCATCTCGATCGCGCCATCGGCCTTGACGATGATCTCCAACGGCTCGACCGGCGGCGCGGACGCCTTGCCGACGGAGGGCAGCTCGATCGCGGCCGGCTGAATCATCGGCGCGGTGACCATGAAGATGATCAGCAGCACCAGCATCACGTCGATGTAGGGCACGACGTTGATCTCGTGCTTGAGGCGTCTTGGCCGCATCACTTCATCTGCCGCTGCAGGATGTTCGAGAACTCTTCCATGAAGCTCTCGAAGCGCACGGCGAGCCGGTCGGTGTCGTGCGCGAAGCGGTTGTAGGCGACCACGGCCGGAATCGCGGCGAACAGGCCGATCGCGGTGGCCACCAGCGCTTCGGCGATGCCCGGCGCGACGGCGGCGAGCGTCGCCGTCTGCATGCTGGAGAGGCCGCGGAAGGAATGCATGATGCCCCACACCGTGCCGAACAGGCCGACGTAGGGCGAGACCGAGCCGGCCGTGGCGAGGAAGGCCAGATGCGCTTCGAGGTCGTCTACCTCGCGCTGATAGGTGGCGCGCATCGCGCGGCGCACGCCGTCGATCGCGGTAGCGGCGTCGAGCATCTTCTGCCCGCGCAGCTTGGTGAATTCGCGGAAACCGGCGGCGAAGATGCGTTCCAGCGCGCCGCCATGCTGCGGCCGGCTCACGGCATCCTGGTAGAGCGTATTGAGATCGCCGCCACTCCAGAAGTCGCGTTCGAACTGGTCGGTCTTCTTGCGTGCGTCGCGGATCTGGAACCATTTGCGGAAGATCCAGTACCAGGACATGACGGAAACATAGGTGAGCACCGCCATCACCCCCTTGACGATCAGGCTGGCATTGGCGATCAGCTCGACGATGGCGAGATCCTGGGTGACGTTCATGATGTCTGCGTTTCTCTGATGCGTTGCAGAAGTGGCGCCGGCAGCGCGGTGGCGCGTCCCTTGGCGAGATCGAGGCAGGCGACGCGCACCTTGGCGGTGAGGAGCGTTTCCTCGCTGCGCTGGATAGTTTGCGCGAAAGTCACCTGGGCGCGGCCCAGCGCTTCGACTGTGGTGGCGACGACGAGTTCATCGTCGAGCAGCGCCGGCTTCAGGTATTCGGCCGACAGGGAACGCACCGCGAAAGCGATCCCGGCTTCCCGCGCCAGGGCGCGCTGCTCGATGCCCAGCGCGCGGATGAATTCGGTGCGGCCGCGTTCGAGATACTTGAGGTAGTTGGCGTAATACACCACGCCGCCGGCGTCGGTGTCTTCGTAATAGACGCGCACGGGCAGGCGGCCGATCATTCCTTCTCCCACAGCTCGCGATTGGGCTGGCCGGGCGCATCCAGTCCAAAACGAAGTTTCGGTGAAGACTCATGCCCGCTTGCGGGGGTGATGTCGTAACCAAAGTGGCGCCAGATGCTCGCCGTCGCCATGCGGCCGCGCGGCGTGCGCTGCAGGTAGCCCTGCTGGATCAGGTAGGGCTCGAGCACGTCCTCGATCGTGTCGCGCGCCTCGCCGATCGCGGCGGCGAGGTTGTCCAGCCCCACCGGGCCGCCGCCGAATTTTTCCAGCACCGCGGCGAGCAGCTTCCTGTCCATCACGTCGAGGCCGAGGTGATCGACGTCGAGCATGGTCAGCGCCGCGTCGGCGATCTCGCGCGTGATCGTGCCGTCGTGCTTGACTTCGGCGAAGTCGCGCACGCGCCGCAGCAGGCGGTTGGCGATGCGCGGCGTGCCGCGTGAGCGGCGCGCGATCTCCAGCGCACCTTCCGCGGCGATCGTGCAGTTCAACAGCTGCGCCGAGCGGCGCACGATGAGACTCAACTCTTCGGGGGTATAGAACTCCAGCCGGGCGACGATGCCGAAGCGGTCGCGCAACGGGTTGGTGAGCATGCCGGCGCGGGTGGTGGCGCCGACCAGCGTGAAGGGCGGGAGATCCAGCTTCACCGAGCGCGCCGCCGGCCCTTCGCCGATCATGATGTCGATCTGGAAGTCTTCCAGCGCCGGATAGAGGATTTCCTCGACCACCGGCGAGAGGCGGTGGATCTCGTCGATGAACAGCACGTCGTGCGGCTCGAGGTTGGTGAGGATCGCGGCCAGATCACCGGCGCGTTCCAGCACCGGCCCGGAGGTCTGCCTGAGATTGACGCCCAGCTCGTGGGCGATGATGTGCGCGAGCGTGGTCTTGCCCAGCCCCGGCGGGCCGAACAGCAGCACGTGGTCGAGCGCTTCCTGGCGCTTCTTCGCCGCGCCGATGAAGATTTCGAGCTGCTCGCGGATCTTCGCCTGACCGACGTATTCGGCCAGCCGTTTCGGCCGCAGCGCGCGCTCGATGGCCTCTTCCTGCGGCGAGGCGCTGGCGGGGGCGATCAGGCGCTGGCCGAGGGTGTCGGTTTCGATCATGTGGTTTCTTGCGCCGGCGTCAGCCAGCTTTCCAGCAACAGCAGGCCCAGCGCCAGGATCACCGGGCCGAGGAAGATGCCGACGAAACCAAACGCCAATACGCCGCCGAAGACGCCCAGCGCGACGAGCAGGATCGGCAGGCTGGCGGTGCGGCTGATCAGGATCGGCTTGATGAAGTTATCGACGCTGCTGATCACGGCCAGCCCCCAGACGATCATGAAGATCGCCCAGCCGGTCTCATTCTGGCTGTAGAGCCACCAGGCCGCGCCGCCCCAGATCAGCGGCGGCCCGACCGGGATCATCGACAGGAAGAAGGTCGCCGCGGCCAAGAGCAGCGCCGCCGGCACGCCGGCGATCAGAAAGCCGAGCAGCGCGACCAGCGCCTGGGCGGCGGCGGTGCCGACGATGCCGACCATCACGCCCATGATCGTCGAGCGCGCGAGCAGCAGCATGCGCTCGCCCAGATCGCCGCCGATCCTGCGCGCGAACAGCGCCAGGCGCTTGCCCAGCGCGTGGCCGTCGCGGTAGAAGAAGAAGGCGATCAGCACGACCAGGGTCAGCTCGAGCAAGCCCTGGCCGATCAGCGCCGCGGTGGCGGTGAGGAATCTGCGCGTCGGCTCGAACAGTTGCTTGCCGAGCTGGGCGAGTTCCGAATGGTTGGCCGCGAGCTTGCGCCAGTAGGCATCGAGCGGCTCGCCGATCAGCGGCAGGCCGGAGAGCCAGGCGGGCGGCGCGTATTCGCCGGCTTCGAACCATGGCCGCAGCAGCCCGATCAGCGTCGAGACGGCATCGGCGATCGTCGCGGCGAGATAGGACATCGGCACCAGCACCGCGGCGGCGAGCACACCGGTGGCCAGCAGGGCCGCCAGCGTGGTGCGGCCCTTCACGCGGGTTTCGAACCAGACGAACATCGGCCAGGTGGTCAGGCAAAGGATCGCCGCGAACAGCAGCGTCGCCAGAAACGGCGCCAGCACCCAGACCGTGCCGACGATGATCAGTGCGGCGAGAGTGATCCGGGCGTGGGCGCGGGTGCTATCAGTCATGCGCCGATTCTACCCCCCTGGCGCGGTTCACCCTTTTCCCAGCAGCCTGAGTGCGGCGCGGATGCCCTCGGCCACGCCGACATCCGGTGCGAGATTCTGCATCGCGCCCAGCGCCTCGCGCTCGTTGTAGCCCAGCGCGATCAGGGCATTCAGGATGTCGCTCGCCACATCGTGCGGCGCGACGGGTGCCGTCTCGCCAGCGCCGACTTTCGTGGCGCCGCCGATTGCCGGCAGCTTGCCCTTGAGTTCGAGCAGCAGGCGCTCGGCGGTCTTCTTGCCGATGCCGGGAATCTTCACGATGCGTCCGGTCTCCTGCAAGGCCACCGCCTGCGCGAGCTCCGCGACAGACAGGCCCGAGAGCACGGCCAGCGCGGTGCGCGCGCCGATGCCGGAGATCTTCAGCAGCTGGCGGAAGGCCGCGCGCTCGGCCTCGGTGAGGAAACCGAACAAGAGGTGCGCGTCCTCGCGCACGACGAGGTGGGTGACGAGCGCGACTTTCTCGCCGAGGTTCGGCAGGTTGTAGAACGTGCTCATCGGCACGTCGAGCTCGTAGCCGAGGCCGCCGACATCGACGACGATCTGCGGCGGATTTTTTTCCAGCAGCGTGCCGGCGATACGGCCGATCATACGAGTCGTCCCTTCCTGACACGGAAACCCCGTGTCGCGATGTTACCCAGCCCCTGGCCGCCGTGGGCATGACAGATCGCGCAGGCGAGCGCGTCGGCGGCATCGCGCGAGGGCTCGCCGGGCAGCGCGAGCAGGCGGGTCACCATGTGGCCGACCTGTTCCTTCGCCGCCTTGCCGTGGCCCACCACCGCCTGCTTGATCTGCAAGGCGGTGTATTCGGCGACCGGCAGACTGGCCGCCACCAGGGCGGCGATCGCCGCGCCGCGCGCTTCGCCCAGCCGCAGCGTCGATTGCGGATTGACGTTGACGAACACCTTCTCGATCGCGGCTTCGTGGGGCGCGTAGGTGGCGATCACCTCGCCGATGCCCTCGATCAGCGTCTTCAGCCTGAGCGGCAGCGGGTCGGTGTCGACGCTTTTGATGCAGCCGCTGGCGACATAGGCGAGCTTCTGCCCGGTCTTGTCGAGAATTCCAAAGCCGGTGATGCGCAAACCGGGGTCGATCCCGAGAATGCGCAGCGCGCCAGACATTATTCGTCCATTACCGCGGTGGTGTAGACCTGCTGCACGTCGTCGAGATCTTCGAGCGCGTCGAGCAGCTTGCGCATCCTGACGGCGTCCTCGCCGCTGAGCTCGGTCTCGTTCATCGGCTTCATCGTCACCTCGGCGAATTCGGCCTTGAAGCCGGCGGCTTCGAGCGCTTCCTTGACGGCGAGGAAGTCGCCGGGTGCGGTGATCACCTCGATCGAACCATCATCGTTGCTCAGCACGTCCTCGGCGCCAGCCTCGATCGCGACGTCCATCAGCTTCGCCTCGTCGCTGCCCGGCGCGAACACCAGCTGGCCGCAGTGTTTGAACATGAAGGCCACGCAGCCATCGGTGCCCATGTTGCCGCCATACTTGCTGAAGGCATGGCGCACGTCGGCCACGGTGCGCGTCTTGTTGTCGGTCAGGCAATCGACCATCACCGCCGCGCCGCCGATGCCATAGCCCTCGTAGCGCACTTCGGTGTAATCGACCCCTTCGAGTTCGCCCGTGCCCTTCTTGATCGCGTTCTCGATCTTGTCCTTGGGCATGTTGACGCTCTTGGCCTTTTCTATGGCCAGGCGCAGGCGTGGGTTGAAGCTCGGATCGCCGCCGCCCAGCTTGGCGGCGACGGTGATCTCCTTGGCGACGCGCGAGAAGGCGGCGCCGCGTTTCTCGTCCTGACGACCCTTGCGGTGCTGGATGTTGGCCCATTTGGAGTGTCCGGCCATGGCGTGATCCTGTGCTGAAGGTTGGAAACGACGCCGGCCCTCGCGAGGGCCGGCTGACTGAGGCGTATTTTACGGTAGTCGGAAAAGTTACGGCTGCTGCCGCGGTCTGATCTCGACGATCTCGGTGATCGGCAGGTTGGCGATGTCGCGCAGCTTTTCCATGCGCGCGCCTTCCTGTTCGAGCAGCGTGCCGACCTGCGAAAAGCTCGACGGCACGAACACCTCCCGGCCTTCCGGGGCGCGGCGGCGCACGCCGAACGAAACCCGCGCGCGCTCTTCCACCGGCAGTTTGCCGATCAGGTTCTTGGTCACCCAGATGCTGCCGTGACGGGCGAAATCCGAGATGCGCGCGGCCTGGTTGATCGTGTCGCCGAGCACGACGAATTCGACACTGGTCGGCGATTGGTAGGTGCCGAGCCATTCCTGGCCTTCGTTGATGCCGGTGTTCAGATACAGCTCGTTGAACCATTGCTTGCGGATCTGCCAGGCCTTCGACAGACGCTGGATTTCGCGGCGGATCTCGACCGCGCAGTCGAGCGCGTTGGCCAGGTAATGGCTGTCCGGCTGCGGGAAGAAGTAATACACCATGCCGTCGCCGACGTGCTTGCCGTAGGTGCCCTTGTACTTGCGGAAAGTGGGCGCCAGCGTGCGCCAGATTTCGTTGATCAGCTCGAAATACTCTTCCGGCGGCAGCTCGGAGCAGATCTTCACCGAGCCCTGCAGGTCGGCGACCAGCACGGCCAGATCGGTCAGCACCGGCAGGCGCTTCCGGAGCAGACCGCGGATCACCTCGTCGCGGCGCGCGAGCAGCTTGAGCATCTCGTCGGCCGGTTCCGCTTCCGGCACCAGGACGATGAAGATGCCTTCGCGGAAGAACGAGGCAAAGGCGGTGTGGAAACGTTCCCGGCCGCTGCCGTCGGTTTCCGGCAGCAGCACGCTCGTCTGGATCACCGGCTGCACCGGCGCCGGCTCGGTGTCGAGGTAGGCGGCCTGCAGGCGGGCATAGCTCACCGGGTCGAGGCCGCGGCAGAGGTTGCCGAAACACTCCGGTCCGAGCCGCGCCTTGGCGATCGCGATATGGAAGCCCAGCAGGCTGCCCCATTCGTTGCGGCTCACCGGCAACAGGCGGAAGAGGTTGCGCTGGTCGCTGGTCTGCGGCAGTTCGAGGTGATCGTGGAACAGCACGTGCCGGCCGGCCGGGTTGATCCACATCAGCTCGAAATTGTGGTTGATCATGTAGGCCGGATGCGTGATGTCGTCGAGCGTCAGATGCAAGGGCGCCTCACCGATGCCGACGGCCTTGGGGGCGATCGGACGCGATGTGGAACCGCCGCCTTCCAGGCGGTCGATGATCTGGGTCATGCTCAAGCCCTCCTGTTTGAGGCGACGCACCTCCTCGATGCGGGCGGAATCGGGAAACGGCTTCATGATTTGATCAACCCTGGCGATACAATCCTGGCGCAGCGAGTGGCAATGAACGCTATCGTAGATAAATAACGGCAACATTTGAAGTCTTTTTTCAGTTTATTTTTGCAAGCTGTTGTTTTATCGCACATGTAGGTTCGAAATCCTGATGCCGGCCATCCAGCCCGGCGGTTTTTTTGCATCGCTCGACGTATCTCATTGAAACCATGAGCAAACCTTTGCCGATCGCCAGGACGGGCTCGACCGAGCTCTGCCTCCTTTCCAGCCTCGCCAACCGCCACGGCCTGATCACCGGCGCCACCGGCACCGGCAAGACGGTCACCCTGCAACGTATGGCCGAGCAGTTTTCCGTACTCGGCGTGCCGGTTTTCCTCGCCGACGTGAAGGGCGATCTTTCCGGCCTCGGGGCGCCCGGGACGCTGTCCGACAAGCTGCGAAAGCGCCTCGACATGCTGGGCATAAGCGACTGGCAGCCGCGCGCGAACCCGGTGGTGTTCTGGGATGTCTTCGGCGAACAGGGGCATCCGGTGCGCGCGACGGTGTCCGACATGGGGCCGCTCTTGTTCTCCCGCTTGCTCGGCCTCAACGAGACGCAGGAGGGCGTGCTGCAGATCGTCTTCCGCATCGCCGACGAGAATGGCTGGCTGCTGCTCGATCTCAAGGACCTGCGGGCGATGACGCAGCATGTCGGCGACAATGCTAGTGAGTTCAAGACCCGGTACGGCAACATCTCCGCCGCCTCGATCGGCGCCATCCAGCGCGGCCTGCTGACGCTCGAGGAGCAGGGTGGCGACAGGTTCTTCGGCGAGCCGATGCTCGACATCCACGACCTGTTGCAGACGCAGGACGGGCGTGGGGTGGTGAACATCCTCGCTGCCGACCAGTTGATGAACTCGCCCAAGGTGTATGCCACCTTTTTGCTCTGGCTGCTGGCGGAGCTGTTCGAACACTTGCCCGAGGTGGGCGACCTGGAGAAGCCGAAACTCGTATTCTTCTTCGACGAGGCGCATCTGCTGTTCGACGAGGCGCCGCCGGCGCTCGTCGACAAAGTCGAGCAGGTGGTGCGGCTGATCCGCTCGAAAGGCGTGGGCGTCTATTTCGTCACGCAGAATCCGCTCGACGTGCCCGACAAGGTGCTCGGGCAACTCGGCAACCGCGTGCAACACGCGCTCAGGGCCTTCACGCCGCGCGACCAGAAGGCGGTGCAGACGGCGGCGCAGACCCTGCGCGCCAATGCGAAATTCAGCGCCGAACAGGCGATCACCGAACTGGGCGTCGGCGAGGCGCTGGTCTCTTTCCTCGACGAAAAGGGGATTCCGGGCGTGGTCGAGCGCGCCTGGATCCTGCCGCCATCCTCGCGCATCGGCCCCCTGACGCCGGAGGAGCGTCAGCAAGCGATCCGCGCCTCGCTGCTGTATGGCCACTATGAAAAGAGCGTGGATCGGGAATCGGCCTACGAAATCCTGCAGGCGCGCGCCGGCGGGGTGGCGCCGGCGAAAGTCGGCGCTGGCGGAGCGGCACCCCAGCCGGCAACGGGCGAGGGCGGCGGCTTCTTGAGTGAAATCCTCTTCGGCCGCACTGGGCCGCGCGGCGGCCGGACCGATGGCCTCGTGCAGGCGGCGGCGAAGAGCGTGACGCGCACGATCGCCAGCCAGGTCGGCCGCGAGCTGGTGCGCGGCGTGCTCGGTTCCCTGCTCGGCGGCAGCAAGCGGCGTTGAATTCCGGGGCGCTGGGTAGCGGGATCGCGCTGGCGATCCTGGCGGCATTCGGGTTGTCGTTCAAGGCGATCTTCGTCAAGCTCGCCTACCCCTATGGCGTGGACGCAATCACCCTGCTCGCGCTGCGCATGCTCTTTGCAGCGCCGGTGTTCCTGTGGGTCGGCTTCGCCGCCTCGCGCGGCCAGGCGCCTTTGGGCAACCGCGAACGCTTCGGCGTCGTCGTCATGGGGCTGGCCGGCTATTATGGCGCCAGCATCTTCGACTTTCTCGGCCTGCAATACGTCTCGGCCGGCCTCGAACGGCTGATCCTGTTTACCTACCCGACGCTGACGCTCCTGCTCAACATGGCGTTGGCCAGACGCTTCGCCACCCGACGCGAGATGCTCGCGCTGATCCTCTGCTATGCCGGCATTGCCGCCGCATTCTGGCACGATCTCGAATTTTCCACGGATCGTGCCGCGATCTGGCTCGGCGGCGGACTGGTGTTCGCTTCGGCGCTGTGCTACACGGTTTATCTGACCGGCAGCGCCGGTCTGATCGCGCGGCTGGGAGCCGCGCGTTTCACCTCGCTGGCCACGCTGGTCTCGACCGTCGCCGTTTCCCTGCACTTTATCGCAGTAAAGCCCTTGAGCGCACTGATCCAGCCTCTGCCCGTCTATGGCCATGCCTTGGCGATGGGGCTATTGTGCACCGCATTGCCGATCTTCGCCCAGTCCGCCGCGATCCACCGCCTCGGCAGCTCGCGTGTTGCGCTGGTGTCGATGATCGGTCCGCTCCTCACGATCGTCTTCGCTGCCTGGTTGCTGGCGGAGCCGCTGTCGGTGAACCAGATTCTCGGCGCCGCTTTGGTCGTCTCGGGGGTCACGCTGATCGGTCGCCGGCTATGATCGCATGCTAATCTTCGCCGCCACAGAGAGGAGTGAGCTCAATGCTTGCCAGATCATGGTTGGCCGCATCGTTGCTGGTCTGCGCATTCAGTGGTCATGCGCAGGCGGAAAATGTCGAGCCTGCTTTCGCGTTGCGCGGCTTCGGCACGCTCGGCCTGGCCCGCTCGTCATCCGACCAGGCCGAATTCGTGCGTGACCTCTCCCAGCCCGTCGGCATCAAAGGCGGGCACTGGTCGGGGCGTATCGACAGCATCTTGGGCCTGCAGGCGAGCTGGCGCGCGACGGCCGAACTCGAACTGGTCGGCCAGGTGGTCAGCCGCCTGCACTACGATCGCAGCCACAACCCGGAGCTGATGTGGGCCTTTGCGAAATGGGAGCCCGATCCGCGCCTCGCGCTGCGTTTCGGGCGCATCGGCGCGGACTTCATGATGCTCGCCGATTCGCGGTTGGTGGGCTATTCCTATCTGACGGTGCGTCCGCCGGCGGATTTCTTCGGGCCGCTGTTCTTCTCGCATTTCGATGGCGCCGATGCGGCCGTCACGCTGCCGGCAGGCGATGGGTTGCTGCACGGCAAGGTTTTTGCGGGGCGCACGCACGAAAAGGCCGCCGGTAGCCTGGGCATCTGGAATACCAGCGGTTCCCCGGTCGCTGGTGTCGTATTCGACTACATCACCGGGCCGTGGCAAGTGCGCGCCCAGGCCGCGCGCATCCGGTTCGCGGCGGACATGAATACCGCCTTTCTCGAAACGCCGCTGCGGGCCTATGGCTTCCCTGAGGCGGCGGATTCGCTGCAGACGAAGGATACGGCGACGCGTTACTTTTCGGTCGGCATGGTCTACGACCGCGGGCCGGTACTCGTGCAGGGTATGTTGAATCACATCCGCCACGAAACCGCGGTATTCGAGAATTCCGATGCGGCCTTCCTGTTGGCGGGTTACCGGTTGGGACGGGTGACGCCCTTCCTCGGAGCATCACGGTGGAAATCCGAATCACGCAGTGGCCTGCCCATAGTGCCGCTGCCGGGGCTCGGGGATCTTTACCGGCTCTTCATTGCGGGCGCAGCGGTGGATCGCACCACCTACACGCTGGGGGCGCGCTGGGATTTCCGCAACGACATGGCATTCAAGCTGCAATGGGATACGGTGCGTGCCGGGGGGGGTGCCAGCTTCTCATTCCCCAACGCCGATCCCGCCTGGAATGGCAAGACCGATGTGCTGACCATCACGCTCGATTTCGTGTTCTGATCATGCGCGTGCTGTTCGTGTTGATCCTTGCCGGCCTCGTCCTCGCCGTGCCGGTGGCGCGCGCCGAACTGGTGGTGGTCGCCAACCCACGCAGCGGCATCGAACGGCTCAGCGAGGACGATGTCATCAACGTGTTCCTCGGTCGTTACCGGCGCCTGCCTTCCGGCATCGCCGCCGAGCCGGTCGATATCGGCGATGATTCCGCGCTGCGCGCCCGTTTCTATCGCATCCTGGTCAATAAGATAAGAGCCTGCCGGAAATCAATGCCTACTGGGCGCGGCTGGTCTTCTCCGGCAAGACGCGGCCGCCGCGAGTGGTCGACAGCATCGAAGCCGCGCTGCAGTTCGTCGCCAGTCAGCCGGGCGGGCTCGCTTATGTCGAACGCGCCCAGGCCGATCGCCGCGTGAAGATCGTCTTCGAACTGACGGAGTAGACGATGGCCGGCGGGAGGGGGCATTGGCGACATGGCATCCTCGCTCGCGGGCTGTTCACCGTCGCCGGTATCGCGCTGCTGGTCGGTGTGATCGCGACGCTGCTGGCGCGTCAGGTCATCGGCGCCCGCCTGCATGACGAGGCGCTGACCCGCCTCGCCGAACTGGTCGATACCGTCGAGAGTACCGCCGCGGTCGCCTGCTTTGCCAATGATGAGCAGTTGGCGAAAGAGGTCGCGCAAGGGCTGCTGCGCAACAGCGAAGTCCTGCGGGTGACGATCCGTGGCCGGGATCATGTCTTGGCGGTAGTCGAACGCGAGGTGGCGCGTGCCGGTGGTGAAGAAGCCCTGCTGGTGCGGCGCGAGCTCGGCTCGCCGTTCAAGGCCGCCGAAATGATCGGCGAAATCCGTCTGGAAGCCGCGCGCGGCTTGATCGATGCGCGCATCGCGAAAGAGCTCTGGCTGACGAGCCTGCTGCTCCTCAGCCAGTTGCTGGCGGTGATCGCGGCGGTGACGGTAGCCTTGTTGTGGCTGGTATTGCGGCCGATCAAAGCGACGTCCGACCGCTTGCATCATCTCGATGCCGCCGCCGGAGAGCGCTTGCCCATCCCGGAAGGGCACGAAACCACCGAGATCGGACGTCTCGTCGCCGATGTCAACGCATTGACGGCGCAACTGGTCGATACCCTGCAGCAGGAACGCCTGCTGCGGCGCCAGCATGAAATCGATCAGCGCAAATACCGGAATCTGTTCTACAACGCCGGCTCGGGCATTTTCGTCGCCGATCGCGAGGGCCGGCTGCTGTCCTTCAATCGCGCTTATGGCGAACTCGCAGGCGTGCCCGTGAAAAGCAGCGCAGAAGGCCATTGGCTGACCGATTCGCAGTGGGATGCGCCCGGCGAGCTGCTGGCGATGATCCGCGCTTGTCTCGATGCCACGAGCAACGCCGAAGCCCTGGAGGATGATTACCTGATCCGCGACCGCCGAGGGGAAGAGCGCTGGCTGCATGTGATGACCGTGCCGCTCGGCGATGGCAATGTGCAAGGCACGGTCACGGACGTGACGCAGCGCAAGCGGGAAGAGTTGGCGGCGCGACGTCTGGCCGTCACCGATGCGCTGACTGGATTTCCCAATCGTCTTGGCCTGCAGCGCAGTCTCGCCGACCTCGAGCCGGCGAGCGAGCCGTTCGCCCTGGTGATGGTCGATCTCGACGGCTTCAAGCAGATCAACGATGCGCTGGGCTTCCCTGCGGGCGATGCGTTGCTGATCGCCGTCGCGGCCCGTTTGCGCGAGCTAATCGGCGAGCGCGACCGCGTGGCGCGCATCGGTAGCGACGAGTTCGCGCTGCTACTGGTTGGCGCGATCGATCGGCAAGCGATCGCCGCGCGCCTCGAACGGCTGGCCGATCGGCTGAGGCAACCCTACGCCTTGCGCTTGCATGACGGTCTTCACTCCCTGGCAGTCGGCATCAGCATGGGCATCGCCCTCTTTCCGGACGATGGAGGTGACATCTCGCAATTGCTGCGCGCGGCGGAGCTCGCCCTGAACGATGCGCGTGCGGTCGGCGGTTGCGGCTGGAAGTTCTTCGAACCCGCTTTGCAGACGGCCGCCGAGCATCGGCGCCGGATCGAGGACGATCTGCGCGCCGCCGTCGCCGGACACGAGCTGCAACTCGCGTATCAGCCGATCGTCGAGCTGGTGACGGGCAAGGTCGTCGGCGCCGAAGCGCTGCTGCGGTGGTGTCATCCGCAGCGAGGCATGGTGCCGCCGGATGTTTTCATTCCCCTCGCCGAGGAGATCGGTCTGATCGGCACGCTCGGCCTGGAAGCGGTCGAGGCAGCCTGCCGTCAGCTTGCGCATTGGCGGCAGATGGGGCACACGCTGTATTGCTCCATCAACGTTTCGACGCGTCAGATTCCCGACGCGCTGTCGCCGGAGCTGCTGCTCGAACATCTCGCCCGCCATGGCTTGCCGCCGTCTTGCGTGGCGATCGAGATCACCGAGAGCGTGCTGATGCGCGATGTCGCGGTGGCGCAGCGCTGGATCGAAAGTCTGCGTGCTGCCGGCGTGCGCATCTTCCTCGACGATTTCGGCACCGGCTTTTCGTCGCTGTCTTACCTCAAACGCTTTCCGCTCGATACCGTCAAGATCGATAAATCCTTCATCCGCGATCTTCATGACGACCCCAACGATCGCTCACTCGTCCAGGCCATCGTCGCAATGGCGGGTTCCCTTGGCTTGCAGGTCGTCGCCGAGGGCATCGAAGACGCGCGGCAGCTCGAAATGTTGCGAGAGATGCACTGCCAGTATGGTCAGGGCTATCATTACGCGCCCCCGCTGTCGGCCGAGGATTTCACGGCCACGATCTTGCGCGCATCCCGGAATATTTGAGAATGGCTATCAAACGCTTGGCCGGCCTGGCCGCCGCATTACCGATGCTGATGCCCGCCTGCCCGGGCGCGGCGGCGGAACTTTCGGAAAGCGATTATTTCAGCGAGCTGCCAACAGTCCTGACCGTCAGCCGCCTGCTCCAGCCGCTCAACGAAACGCCCGGGGCGGTGACGGTGATCGAACGCGAGACGATCCGGCGTTCCGGTGCGCGCGAGCTGGTCGACGTGCTGCGGCTGGTGCCCGGCTATCTGGTTTCCGGTTACAACGGCGCCAATCCGACCGCCTCCTACCATGCCCCTCTCGATGACTATGGCGTCCGCAACCTGGTGCTGATCGACGGTCGCCCGGTCTATTCGACCTATTACCTGGGCGGCACGGCCAACGGCATGATGGGCGTGCTGCTCGAGGACATCGAACGCATCGAAGTGCTGCGCGGCTCGAATTCCGCCGCCTATGGGGCGAACGCGATGTTCGGCGTCATCAACGTCATCACCCGGCATAGCGGGGATACGCAGGGCGTGGCGGTGTCCGTCAGTGAAGGCGATGGCGGGCTGCGCGACAACTATGCGCGCATCGGCTGGGGTGGCCCCGCTGCCAGCTTCCGCCTGAGCACCGGGCGGCGTAGCGACAGCGGCTATGCCAATGCTTATGACGACAAGCTCGTCAGCCAGCTGCATTTCCGCGGTGACCTGCGGCCGGCGCCGGATCAGGAACTGCTGCTCTCCGCGGGCGTGGTCGAGCGCGCCAGTGGCGAAGGTTATGTCGATCAGCCGGCCAACCCGGCGCGCACCAGCAGCTGGCGCAATGTCCATCTGCTCGGCCAGTGGCGGCGACAGACCGCGCCGGGCGAGGAACTCAAATTGAGCGCCAGCTTCAACGAGGAAACGCTGCGCGAGCACTTCACCTATCCATATGATTCCAGCGTCATCGTCAGTGGCGATGGCCATGGCCGGCGCGTCAATCTCGAACTGCAACAACAGACCCAGCTCGCGCCACGGCTGCGCGCCGTCTGGGGTGCGGGCTACAAGTACGAAGATGCCGTATCGCGGCCGCTCTATGACACCGATGAGCCGGTGGCACTCCACGAGGAACGGCTGTTCGGCAACCTCGAATGGCGCCCGCATCCTCGATGGCTGATCAACGCCGGTGGGTTTGCCGCCCATCACAGCCGCATCGGCGGCTATTTCTCACCGCGCCTGATGGCCAATTTCCTTGCCACGGACGAGCACACGCTGCGTTTCGGCGTGACCGGGGCCGTACGGGCGCCGACCCTGTTCGAGTTGAGCAGCGATGTGCGCTTCCAGCCGCAAGACTTCACTCGCCTGTGGGCAGCCAACAAGAAACTCGAGGCCCTGCTCGCCTGGGCACACCAACCCTTCCTGCTCTACAAGGCGAGCGGAGGCGCACGGCCGGAAAGACTCAAGACGATCGAATTCGGTTATTTCGGCAACCTGCGCGCATGGCGCCTGACGCTCGATGTGCGCGCCTATCTGGAAAAGATGACGGATTTCCTTGCCAAGGAACAGCGTACCAACGTTGCCGGCTATACCACGCCACCCAATCCGTTCGGCATTCCTGCCGGCGTGGCCATCCCGGTCCAGGATTTCGGCAACGAGCCGGGTTTCCGCAATCACGGCGTCGAATACCAGCTGCGCTGGCAGCCCGTCAAGGCGACGGAAATCTGGCTCAATCAGTCGTTCCAGCACCTGCGCTGGGAGAATGAGGGGGGGCGACCTTTCCCGCCCCGTCATGCCACCACGCTCGCCTGGTTCCAGCAATTGCCGGGCGATTTCGATCTGACCCTCATCTACCAGTGGCTCGGCAGGCTCTCCTGGGGTGTCGGCACGGACGCGCTGCCGGTCCAGCGACGCCTCGATGCGCGCCTCGCCAAACGCTTCGCGATCGGTGCGACCCGCGGCGAAGCCGCCTGCGTCATCCAGGCCGCGAATGGCAGTCAGCCGGTCTATGCAGCTGACAGCGATATGCTGCTCGAACGCCGCCTGTGGGGCGTGTTGCGTCTCGAATTTTGATGGATAATGACAGACGGTTGAACTGGGGCGGCCTGGAAAAAACAATGACAATCGGGGAGCGACTGAGAAAAGCCATCGGCGTGCCGGTCTTGCTGCTGTCGGTGTCAGCGGCTGGCGCGGGCGAGAATGAGGCCGTGCGGCAGTTGCTGGCGCTGAGTCTGGAGGAGCAGATGGCCATGACGGTGAAGATCGCCAGTCAGACGGAACAGCCGGTCGGCCGGGCACCCGCCGTGGTGTCATTGATCACCGCCGATGATCTGCGCGCCACCGGCGCCAGCAATCTGATGGAGATCCTGCAAAGCGTGCCGGGCGTCTATGTGAAGACCAACCTTTTCGGCGCCAAGCCGCTGATCACGTTTCGCGGCGCTTCGGGCGCCAACGTGCTGCTGATGATCAACGGTGCGCCGGCCAAGGATCTCGTCTGGTCGCCGGGCATCTTCTGGAAGGGCGTGCCGGCGAGCATGATCGAGCGCATCGAGATCATCCGCGGGCCGGGTTCCGCGCTCTTTGGTTCCGATGCGTCGGCCGGTGTCATCAACGTGATCACCAAGACCGCCGGCAGGATTCCGGACGGAGAAGCCGGCGTGCGCGTGGCCAGCCATGACAGTTGGACCGGCTGGCTGCAACAGGGTGCGGAATGGAATGGCTTCGACATCGCCTTCACGGCCGATTTGTCGGACAGCGACGGTTATTCTCCCAGGATCGCCCGGGACAAGCTGGGCAGGGCAGGCGAGGCATATTTTGGCCACGACGACATCGATCTCCATCTGGCGATCTCCCGGGACCGCTGGCGCCTGCTGGTCGATCACACCCGCCACGAGAACGTCGGCATCGGCCTGACCGGCGCCGCGGTGCTCGACCCGCTCACCCGCGCCAGGGACCGACAGTCGAGCCTGGCGTTGCTTTACCAAAATGACGATCCAGGCGCAGACTGGGGGTTGACGGGTGAAGTGCGCTATCGCGATCTCGCCTACGATTCCGGCAACGGATTCTGGGAAAAGCCGCCGGGTCCGGGCGAGTTGCGCAATGCGCTCTCCGCGGCGGAGCGCCGCTTCAATGTCGAGATGACGGCTCACTACCGGGGCGTGCGCGACCATCTGCTGCAATTCGGCGGCGGCCATGTCTGGCAGACCCCGTATGACGTCAGACAGATGATCAACGGTGTGCCAGGCCTGTTCGTGCCTGAGAAAACGCGGCGCAATGCCTATCTCTTCGCTCAGGACATCTGGCGTCTCGCCCCGGACTGGGAGCTGACGGCCGGCGCGCGTTACGACCACTATTCCGATTTCGGCGGCACCCTCAATCCCAGGCTGGCGCTAGTCTGGCAGAGCAGTCCGCGGCTGACGACGAAGCTGATGTACGGCCGCGCGTTCCGCGCCCCCTCCTATCTCGAACTGTATTCGCAGACGGCGGCCAATGCCGCCAATCCCGACCTGCGGCCGGAACGCTCGCGCACCGTCGAGCTGTCTTTCGGTTTTCGCGCCAGCCGCGACCTGAACCTCGGCATGAACGTCTATCGCTTCGTGCGCACTGACGTCATCGCGCCGGAAGCGCTGCCGCCCTACCGTTTCGCGAATCTGGGTCGTTATGCGGGCAATGGCATCGAATTGGAGGCGCAATTACAGGTGGGCCAGTGCCTGCGGCTGAGCGGCAACGTGAGCCAGATGCAGCTCGGGGCGGTGGATGAGCCATTGCGCGACCTGACCATCCCCCGTCGCCAGGCCTATCTGCGCGCCGACTGGCGCTTCGCGCCGAAATGGAACTGGAATTTCCAGGCACACTGGTTCGACCGCCGCCCATTGCCCGCCGGTGATCCGCGCTCGGCATTGGGGAGCCAGACCCTCCTTGCGACGAGCCTGCGCTACTTCCACGGCAGCGAATGGGAGTTCGCCGCCACCGTGCGCAATCTGGCGGATCGCGACCTGCGCGAATATTCGAGCCGCGCGCTGCCCGACAACCTCCCGCTGCCCGGACGCAGCGTCGAGGCCGAGCTGCGCTACAAATTCTGAGCCGCGCCATGGTCCATTTCCTTCTCCGCTGGCTCCTCCCCTGTCTCCTCTCTATGACTTTGGTATCAGAGGCGGTGGCGGCCCTCCATGTCTGGGTCGTGCTGGCCGAAAGCGCCGGGGTGCATCAAGAGACCGCGGAACACCTGAAAGCGGCATTGACGGATGCGGCCGAGGTGCGCGTCGACCGTGGCGCGGAGCTCTTCGGTGGCAGGGGGGCGAGGCCGGACCTGATCATCACGGTGGGCACTGCGGCCCTCGACGGCATGCTCGAACAGTTGCCAAAGAAGGATGTCGGCTGGGCGAAAATCCCCGTTCTGGCGACGCTCGTGCCGCAGTCGGTCGTCGAAGCGCGGCGGGCGATCGTTGGCTCGCGTCCGTTCGCCGCCGTCGTGCTGGATCAGCCTTTTTCCCGGCAGCTCGCGCTGATCCGGCGCGCTTTGCCGGAAAGCCAGCGCGTCGGCGTGGTGCCCGGGCCACAGACGCGACTGCATCTTGCACCGCTCGAGAAGGAGGCCCGGGCACGCGGCCTGCAGCTGGTGGTGGGGCCCGAGGTGCGCGCGCCGGAGGACATCTGTCCCTCGCTGAAGGAGGTGCTCGTCCATGCCGATGTCGTACTGGCGCTGCCCGAACCGCTCGTCTATAACGCCGGCACTTTGCAGAACATCCTGCTCACCACCTATCGAGCACGGGTGCCGCTGGTCGCGTTTTCCTCGGCTTACGTGAAAGCCGGTGCGCTGCTGGCCGTCTATTCGACGCCCTTGCAGGTGGCGAACCAGACGGCGCTGGTGGCGCGCGACTGGCTGGCGGGGCGGGATCCCCCTCCCCTCGTTTATAACCGGGAATTCACCGTCGTCGCCAACGACCGGGTGGCCGCATCGCTCGGCATGCGGCCTTTCGAGGTCGATGAGATCATGGCCGATCTGCGGCGCATCGAGGGTGGGCGATGATGCGTGCGGGGCTGGGTTTCCGCGTGCGATTGTTGATCGGGGCGGTCTTGCCGGCCCTGATCATGGTCTTGCTGCTGGGCGCGGTATTTTTCGACCGCTATCAGGACGATCTGGAGTCGGTGTTCCAGGAACGCGGCTATGCCGTCGCCCACCAGATCGGCGCGGCCGCCGAATATGCGTTGTTCAGCGGTAGCCATGACACCTTGGGCAAGCTGGCCGATGCCGCGCGTCAGAGCGATCCGACGATCGTGGCGGTGACCGTGTTCGATGCCAAAGGAAAGCAGGTCGCGCACTCCGGCGCCGCGTCGCGTCATCACCTGCCGCTCATCGATTCCCCACAGGTGTTCAAGGGGGAACGCGTGACCACGGTGCAGACGCCGGTATTCCAGGCGATGCTGCCGCTGCATGACGAGCTTTCCGACGGGAGTCAGCCGGAGCAGAAAACCGTCGGTCACGTCGCCGTGGAAATCGCCCGCGATGCGCTCGATGCCCGCAAGCGCGAGATGCTGGAAATCACACTGGCCATCATGCTCGGCGGCTTGTTGCTGGCCAGCTGGTTGTCGCTGCGCATCGCCCATGGCGTGCTGACCAAGCTCGATGCAGCGCAGATGGCGCTCAGACGGCAGATGGAGACCGCGGAATTGCTGGCGCGCACCGATGCGCTGACGGGACTGGCCAACCGGCGCGCCTTCGACGAGGCTGCGCAACGGGAAATCCAGCGTGCCCAGCGCTATGGGACGCCGCTCACCCTCGTGCTGGCCGATCTCGATCATTTCAAGGCGATCAACGACTGTCACGGCCATGATGCCGGCGATTGCGTGCTGCTGGATTTTGCCCGCATCCTGTCCGCCTCGGTGCGCACCGTCGATCTGGTCGGCCGCTGGGGCGGCGAGGAATTCGCGATCCTGATGCCGGGCACCGATCTCGCGGAGGCCAGTCAGGCCGCCGAGCGCATGCGCAGGCAGGTCGAGCAGAGCGAGCTGTGTTTGACGGAAGGCGTCTGCCGCTACACGGCGAGCTTCGGCGTCGCGGCATTTCGTCCCGACATGCCGACCCTGGCCTCACTGCTCGGCCGCGCCGACGCCGCGCTCTACCGCGCCAAGGCCAATGGCCGCAACCGTGTCGAGGTGGGTTAAACCAGACCGAGCCGGCGCAGGATTTCGAGCGAGAGCGCCGACTGGTTCAGCGTGTAGAAGTGCAGGCCCGGCGCGCCGAGCGCGATGAGGCGCTCGCACAGTTCCGTGACGACGTCGAGGCCGAAGGCGCGGATCGAATCGGCATCGTCGCCGAAGCTCTCGAATTTCTTGCGCATCCAGCGCGGGATCTCCGCGCCGCTGCTGTCGGCGAATCTCGCCAGCTTGCTGAAGCTGCCGATCGGCATGATGCCGGGCACGATCGGGATCGTCACCCCCAGCGCGCGCGCCTCGGCGACGAAATGGGCGTAGGCTTCGGCGTTGTAGAAGAACTGCGTGATGGCCGAGTTCGCGCCCGCGTCGACCTTGCGCTTGAAGTTAAGCAGATCGTCGCGCGGGCTTTTCGCCTGCGGGTGCCATTCCGGATAGGCGGCGACCTCGATGTGGAAGGTATCGCCTGTCTCGGCGCGGATGAACTCGACCAGCTCGTTGGCGTAGCGGAATTCGCCCGGATCGGCCATGCCGGAAGGCAGATCGCCTCTCAAGGCGACGATGCGACGGATGCCGCGGTCGCGGTAGTCGGCGAGGATCTTGCGGATGCCCGCGCGCGTCGAGCCGATGCAGGAGAGATGCGGGCAGGCCGCATGGCCCTCGGCGGCGATTTCCATCACGATGTCGAAGGTGCGCTCGCGCGTCGAACCGCCGGCGCCGTAGGTGACGGAGAAGAAGCTCGGGGCCGCGGCGGCGAGTTTGGCGCGCGTGGCGCGCAGTTTTTCGAGCCCCTCGGGCGTCTGCGGCGGGAAGAATTCGAAGGAGATTTCAGGTTTCATGGCGGGCATGGAGGAAGAATTCGCGGTTGCCGTCGCCGCCGGCGATCGGGCTTTCGAACCAGTCGATGACGGCGAGACGGTTTTCGCGGCAACTGGCGGAAAGTTTCTCGCGCACGGCGGGATAGAGCGAGGCGTCGGCGACGAGGCCGCCCTTGCCGAGGTTTTCCGGGCCGACCTCGAACTGCGGTTTGACGAGCAGCAAGAGGTCACCGCCGGGCGCGAGGAAGGGCGGCAGCTGCGGCAGGATCAGGGCGAGCGAGATGAAGGAGACATCGGCGACGATCAGCTCGAATTGTCGCGCCCCGTGCCGTCCCGCCAGCGCCGACTTTTGAAGCTCGCGCGCGTTGATGCCCTCATGAGCCTCGACGCGCGGGTCGGCGGCGAGCCTGGGATGCAACTGGCCGTGGCCGACGTCGAGGCCGACGACCTGCGATGCGCCCTGCTGGAGCAGGCAGTCGGTGAAGCCGCCGGTGCTCTGGCCGATGTCGAGGCAGCGCTTGCCGGCGACGGCGATGCCGGTGCGCCGCAAGGCGCCTTCGAGCTTGATGCCGCCGCGCGAGACGTATTCGGCCCCGGTCGCCGGGGCGACGGATAAAGCGGCATTGGCCGGCAACAGGTGTGCAGGCTTCACGATCGGCTCGCCGGCGAGGCTGACGCGGCCAGACTCGATCAACGCTCGCGCCGCGGTGCGCGAGGGCGCCAGGCCTTGCTGCACGAGCAAGGCGTCGGCGCGCACGCCGGCATGCGGGACGGCCGGGCGCGCGGCGGGCTTTCTCGGCCGCGCCGCGCGGGCATGGAAGGAGTTCATGCTCATCGCGCCGGCCCCTGCAGGTAGTCCTGCGCGGCCTTGGCGAGCCGCGCATCGAGGGTGAACAGCGGCGCGGAGAGCTCGCCGGCGAGCCATAGGTAGCTCGCGTCGTAGCACGAGAGCGAAAAGCGTTCCGCCAGCCGCAAGACGGGCGTAAGCGGCGCCGTCAGGAGGTCGATGGCGATTTCCTCGAAGCGGGCCAGCCCTTGCAGGGCGGCGTCTAGATCGCATTCCTTGCGGCGGATCTTGTTCATGCCGACGTTGGCGATTTCGTAGCGCAGCAGATCGGGGGCGACCGGCTGCATGCCCGCCAGGGCGCGCAGGAGTTCGTTCCGGGAGGGTTCGAGATAAACGATCGCGGCGACGAAGCTCGAATCGGTGACGGCGGGCGGACGCGCGCCATAAGGCGCGATGGGCTCGGCGACGAATAGGGTCATGAGGCTGGGGTCATCCGGATCGTTTGGGCGCGATGCAATAGACGGTCTGCCCCACCGGCTCGCCGTCGCCGGGCTGCAAGGGCCAGTGGCCATCCTTGACCCGCGCCATGACCCAGGCTTCGCCGTAATGCGTGTCGCGCATCTCGCGGACGATCTCGGCCGCGGAGGCCGCCGTCGAAGGGCCCGCGACGCCTTGCGCGGCGAGTTCCTCGACGGTGCGCCAACCCTGCCGGAGCATCGGGATGCCCTGCGCCGCCAGCCGCCGACGCCAGTCGGGCGGGATCGACCCGGCCTCGTATCCGGCGCCGGCCGGCTCTTGCGCCGCCGCCTCGATGATTGCCATGAGCTCCCCTTGCAGCGAACGGTGATTCTTCGCGGCGCGCTCGCGCAGCTTGGCCGCGATTTCCTCGGGCACGTCCTTGATCGACAGATTGGGCATGATCGCCTCCACAATGGCTCCAGAACGGAGCCATTGTGGATCTCCTTGCGGTGGACGTCAATAGCGGTAGTGATCGGCCTTGTAGGGGCCTTCGACCGGCACGCCGATGTAGGCCGCCTGCTCGGGCGTGAGCGTGGTGAGCTGGGCGTTGAGCTTCTTGAGCTGCAGGCGCGCGACCTTCTCGTCCAGATGCTTGGGCAGCGTATAGACGCCGACCGGATACTGTCCGGCCTTCGTGAACAGCTCGATCTGCGCCAGCGTCTGGTTGGCGAACGAGGAGCTCATCACGTAGGAGGGGTGTCCCGTCGCGCAGCCGAGGTTCACCAGCCGCCCCTTGGCGAGCAGGATGATGCGGTTGCCCGAAGGCATGATCACGTGATCGACCTGCGGCTTGATCTCTTCCCACGGATACTTCTCGATCGAGGCGACGTCGATCTCGTTGTCGAAGTGGCCGATGTTGCAGACGATCGCCTGGTCCTTCATCTTCACCATGTGGTCGTGGGTGATCACGTGCCAGTTGCCGGTGGCGGTGACGAAGATGTCGGCCTTGTCGCAGGCGTAGTCCATCGTCACGACGCGGTAGCCTTCCATCGCCGCCTGCAGCGCGCAGATCGGGTCGATCTCGGTGACCCACACCTGGGCGGAGAGCGCGCGCAGCGCCTGCGCCGAGCCCTTGCCGACGTCGCCGTAGCCGCAGACCACGGCGATCTTGCCGGCGATCATCACGTCGGTGGCGCGCTTGATGCCGTCGACGAGCGACTCGCGGCAGCCGTAGAGGTTGTCGAATTTCGACTTGGTCACCGAGTCGTTGACGTTGATCGCCGGCACCTTGAGCTCGCCTTTCGCGTGCATCTGGTAGAGGCGATGCACGCCGGTGGTGGTCTCCTCGGTGATGCCCTTGATCTGTGAGAGCCGCGTCGAATACCAGGTCGGGTCGGTGGCGAGCTTCGCCTTGATCGCGGCGAAGAGGATGCGCTCCTCCTCGGAACTCGGCGCCGACAGGACGGCAGGGTCTTTCTCGGCCTTGGCGCCCAGGTGCAGCAGCAGTGTGGCATCGCCGCCGTCGTCGAGGATCATGTTCGAGAAGCCGCCGTCGGGCCACTCGAAGATGCGGTGGGTAAACGCCCAGTATTCCTCCAGCGTCTCGCCCTTCTTGGCGAAGACCGCGATGCCGTCCTTGGCGATCGCGGCGGCGGCATGGTCCTGGGTCGAGAAGATGTTGCACGAGGCCCAGCGCACTTGGGCGCCCAGCGCGGTGAGCGTCTCGATCAGCACCGCGGTCTGGATCGTCATGTGCAGCGAGCCGGAGATACGCGCGCCCTTCAAGGGCTGGCTGGCGGCGTATTCCTCGCGGATCGCCATCAGGCCAGGCATTTCGGTCTCGGCGATCTTGATTTCCTTGCGGCCCCAGTCGGCGAGGCCCAGGTCGGCGACGACGTAGTCGGTCATGGTGATTTCTCCATTCATGGTCAATGAATGGGCGCCGTTACCATGAACCTCGCGGCGAGCCTGACGATCGTGATCGACCGCTGCAGCGCCCCTCGCCGCGAGGCTGAGCATTTTACAGGCCGGCGTCGCTTTGCAGCGCGAGCGCCTTGTCGGTCGCCTCCCAAGTGAATTCCGGCTCGTCACGGCCGAAGTGGCCGTAAGCGGCGGTCTTCTCATAGATGGGCCGCAAGAGGTTCAGCATGTTGACGATGGCCTTCGGGCGCAGGTCGAAGTGCTTCTTCACCAGCTCGGCGATCGTCTCGTCGGCCACCTTGCCGGTACCGAAGGTGGTCACCCAGACCGAGGTCGGGTGCGCGACACCGATCGCGTAAGACACCTGGATCAGGCACTTCTTCGCCAGTCCGGCGGCGACGATGTTCTTCGCCACGTAGCGGCCGGCATAGGCGGCGGAGCGGTCGACCTTCGACGGATCCTTGCCGGAGAACGCGCCGCCGCCATGCGGGCAGGCGCCGCCATAGGTATCGACGATGATCTTGCGGCCGGTGAGTCCCGTGTCGCCTTGCGGCCCGCCGATGACGAAGCGGCCGGTCGGATTGACGAGATACTTGATCTCGCCCTTGACCAGCTCCTTCGGCAGCACCGGCTTGATGATCTCCTCGATCACCGCCTCGCGGATCGCTTCCAGCGACATCTCGGGCGCATGCTGGGTGGAGAGCACGACGGTATCGATCGCGTCGGGGCGGCCATCGGCATAGCGCACGGTGACCTGCGACTTCGCGTCGGGCCGCAGCCAGGGCAGGCGGCCGTCTTTTCTCAACATCGCCTGGCGCTCGACGAGCCGGTGCGAGAGGTAGATCGGCAAGGGCATCAGCGCCGGCGTCTCGTCGCAGGCGTAGCCGAACATCAGCCCCTGGTCGCCGGCGCCCTGGTCGAGGTTGTCGTCGTAAGCGGCATTCACGCCACGGGCGATGTCCGGCGACTGCTTGTCGTAGGCGACCAGCACCGCGCAGCCCTTGTAGTCGATGCCGTATTCGGTGTTGTCGTAGCCGATGCGCTTGATGGTTTCACGCGCGACGCTCTGATAATCGACGTTCGCGCTGGTCGTGATCTCGCCGGCCAGCAGCACCAGGCCGGTGGTGCACAGCGTCTCGGCGGCGACTCGCGCATGGCTGTCCTGGGCGAGGATCGCGTCGAGGATCGCGTCGGAGATCTGGTCGGCGACCTTGTCCGGGTGTCCTTCGGACACCGATTCCGAGGTGAAGAGGTAGGTGTTGCTCATGAAAGCTCCTGTTCGTGTCTCCCCGCTGGATGGTCCGTCGGACCGGCTCGGGGGATCGGAGCTGGCGACGCTTTAGCAGTATTTGTAAGCCGCCCTGCAAGTTGTCCCGGCCGGTTGGGAAACGCTGATAAATCTACTGCGCGGGCGAATGGCGGCGTTGCGCGGTGCTCGCTTCCTCGCCTATCTGATTCGATATGTCTCGGTCGCTGCGCGCCGTGCGCCTTGCCCTTCGCCCGCTCGTAACGATTTCTTCAGCATTTCCGGTGGAAAACCGGCGCCTTAACTCGGCGGAGGTCGCGGATAATAACGTTTTTTTGCGCGGCGTCAAACCGCATTTCCTGCGTGGTCTTCCTCTTCCGTCTGCTCTCTCGCCTGCCTCTTTCGCTGCTGCACCGCTTGGGCGCCGGCTTGGGCTGGCTGGTCTATCTGCTGTCGCCGACCTATCGGCGCCACCTGCGCGAGAACATCGTCCAGGCCGGCTGCGCCGAGGCGTTGGGCGCCGCGGTGGCCGAGGCCGGCAAGAGCGTGCTCGAACTGCCGAAGCTCTGGTTGCGGCCGCAGGCGGAAGTGGTCGCCCGCGTCGTCCGCGTCACGGGCTGGGAGCTCGTCGAAGCGGCCTGGCAGGCCGGCCGCGGCATCCTGTTCCTCACCCCACATCTGGGCTGCTTCGAGATCACCGCGCAGTATTACGCGAGCTTCCGGCCGATCACCGTGCTCTACCGGCGTCCGAAGCAGGACTGGCTCGCGCCGCTGGTCGAGCAGGGGCGCGGCGCCCATCTGCGGCTCGCGCCGGCCGATTTGGGCGGGGTGCGCAAGCTCCTGCAGGCATTGAAGGCCGGCGAGGCGGTCGGCATGCTGCCCGATCAGGCGCCGGGTGTCGGCGAGGGCGAATGGGCGCCGTTCTTCGGCCGGCCGGCCTGGACGATGACTCTCGCGCCGCGGCTCGCCCGCACGGGTGCGACGGTGATCCTCGCCTGGGCCGAGCGTCTGCCGCAAGGCGCCGGCTATCACCTGCGGCTCTCGAAGCCCCAAGGCGACGTCGCCACGCCGGCGGAGGTCAATCGCGAGATCGAGCGCCTCGTGCGGCAATGTCCCGGGCAATATCTGTGGGGCTACAACCGCTACAAGGTGCCGCGCGGGGTGCACAAGCCATGATCCGGCTGCTCGCGCTGCTGATGCGGCTTCTCACCTGGCTGCCGTTTCCATTGCTGGCGGCATGCGGGCGTGGCCTCGGGCGGCTGCTCTACGTCCTGGGACGCGAGCGGCGGCGGGTGACGCTGATCAATCTCGGCCTGTGCTTCCCGACGCTCTCCGCGCAGGAAAAGTCGGCGCTGGCGAAACGGCACTTCGCGCTGTTCGGCCGCAGTTTCCTCGAACGCGGGTTACTGTGGTGGTCGAGCCCCGAGCGCATCCGCCGCAGGGTGAGACTCGAAGGCAGGGAGCATCTCGACGCGCTCAAGGGCAAGCCGGTGATCCTTCTGGTGCCGCACTTCCTCGGCCTGGACGCTGCCTGGACGCGCCTGTCGATGGAATACGACATGTCCGGCATCTACGCCAACCAGAAAAATCCGGTCTTCAATGCCCTGCTCTACGAGGGCCGGGCGCGTTTCGGCAAGTCGCTGATGCTCTCGCGCCAGGATGGCACGCGCCGCGGCGTCAAGGCGATCAAATCCGGCTATCCGTTCTTCTATCTGCCCGATCTCGACTACGGGCCGCGCGATGCGCTGTTCGTGCCGTTCTTCGGTGTGCCGGCGGCGACCATCACCGGTCTCTCGAGGCTGGCGCGGCTGACCGGCGCCACCGTGCTGCCGGTGATCGCGCGCATGACCGAAAGCGGCTATGTGGTCCGCATCGGCGCGCCGTGGCAGGACTTTCCCGGCGAGAGCATCGAGGCCGATACGCGACGCATGAACGCTTTCATCGAAGCCGAGGTGCTGAAGATGCCGGAGCAGTATTACTGGCTGCACAAGCGCTTCAAGACACGCCCGCCGGGGGAAAAACGGCCGTATTGAACCGCTATTGCCGCAAGCCGGCGTGGCCGGGACGGCGTATGCTTTTCCGATGAAGATCCGTTTCACCAAGATGCACGGGCTCGGCAACGACTTCGTCGTGCTCGACGCCGTGCGCCAGAACTTCGTGCCGACGCCCGCGCAGGCGCGCTGGCTCGCCGACCGGCATTTCGGTGTCGGCTGCGACCAGATCCTCGTCGTCGAGCCGCCGCAGACCGGGATTGCAGATTTTCGCTATCGCATCTTCAACGCCGACGGCGGCGAGGTCGAGCAATGCGGCAACGGCGCGCGCTGCTTCGTGCGCTTCGTTCACGAGCAGGGTCTGACGACCAAGCGCGAAATCCGCGTCGAGACGCTCGCCGGCATCATCACGCCACGGCTGGAAGACAACGGCGAGGTGACGGTGGACATGGGCGTGCCGCGCTGGCAGCCGGCCGAGATCCCCTTCCTTGCCGATAGCGACGAACTGGTGCAGATCCTCGAATTCGCCGGCCGCAGCGCGCGGATCACGGCCGTTTCGATGGGCAATCCGCATGCCGTGCAGGTCGTCGACCACGTCGACAGCGCGCCGGTGGCGCGCGACGGCCCGCTGATCGAGGCGCATCCGCGCTTTCCCAAGCGCGTCAATGCCGGTTTCATGGAGGTCGTCGATCGCCACCACATCCGCCTGCGCGTATATGAGCGCGGCGCCGGCGAGACGCTCGCCTGCGGCACCGGTGCCTGCGCCGCCGCGGTGGTGGGCATCCGGCGCAATCTTCTCGATTCGCCGGTGCGCGTGGCGACGCGCGGCGGCGAGCTGACGATCGCCTGGGAGGGCATGGGACGGCCGGTGCGGATGACGGGGCCGGCCGTCACCGTGTTCACAGGCGAACTCGAACTGCCCAAGGAGATCGCATGAACCTCGCAGCCAAGGATGTCGCCCAGTACCTGAAGGATCATCCGGACTTCTTCAACCAGTATGCCGAGCTGCTCACGCATCTCGTCATCCCCGATCCGCACGGCGGGCGCGCGGTATCGATCACCGAGCGGCAGATCGGCGCCTTGCGCGATCAGGTGCGCCGGCTCGAAGCCAAGCTCGCCGAGCTGCTGCGCTTCGGCGAGGAGAACGACGTGCTGTCGGCGAAGACGCACCGGCTGGCGGTCGCGCTGGCCCGCTCCGGCGACAGCGCCAGCGTGCTCTTGGTGTTGTATGCACACTTGGGCGGGACTTTCGCGATTCCCCATGTCGCGCTGCGCTTGTGGGGCATGCCGGGCGATCCCGAGGCGCTGGAATTCCAGCCGGTCAGTGCCGAGGCGAAAGACTACGTCCAAGGGTTGCAGCGGCCCTATTGCGGCGCCGGCAGCGGCCTGGACGTCGTCGACTGGTTCGGCGAGGAGGGCAAGGAAGTGCGTTCGATCGCGCTCGTTCCCTTACGCGACGAGGAGACCACTTTCGGCCTCATCGCGCTCGGCAGCGAGGAGCCGGAACGCTTCTATGCCGAGATGGGCACCGTCTATCTCGAACGCATCGGCGAGCTGGCTTCCGCCGCACTCGTGCGCACCCTGGGCGGATGAGCGAGGCGACCGTAGAGCGCTTCCTCGCCGAGCTCGCCCATCAGCGCGGCCTGAGCCCGCACACGCTGGCGGCCTACCGCCGCGATCTCGACCTGCTCGCCGCGGGCAGCGACGGGCGTTCGCTCGAAACCCTGCAGGCTCACGATCTCAGGCGCCAGGCGATGCGCCTGCACGGGCGGGGCCTTTCGCCGCGTTCCGTGGCGCGCACATTGTCGGCCTGGCGTGCGTTCTACCGCTGGCTGGCGCGGCGCGGCGCGCTCGCCATCGATCCCTGCGCGGGCCTGCGGGCACCCAAGCGGCCGCGTGCGCTGCCCAAAGCCCTGCGGCCGGAACAGGCCGGCGCGCTGCTCGATGCCGCCGCGGGCGACGATGCGCTTGCCGTGCGCGACCGCGCGATGTTCGAGCTGTTCTACTCGTCGGGGCTGCGCCTGGCCGAACTCGTCTCGCTCGACGTCCAAGGTGGCCTCGATCTTTCTGCCGGCGAGGTGACGGTGACCGGCAAGCGGGGCAAGACACGCACGGTGCCGGTGGGCCGCAAGGCCACCAAAGCGCTCGAAGACTGGCTCGATCGACGCGACACGCTCGCGGCGGCCGACGAGCCGGCGTTGTTCGTCAGCCGGCGAGGCCGGCGGCTTTCCGCCCGCGCCGTCGAACTGCGTCTGACGCAGTGGGCGAGGAAGAGCGGCCTCGGGCAGCACGTCCATCCGCACATGCTGCGCCACTCGTTCGCCAGCCATGTGCTGCAATCCTCGGGGGATCTGCGCGCGGTGCAGGAGATGCTCGGCCATGCGAGCATCGCCACGACGCAGATCTACACGCATCTGGACTTCCAGCATCTGGCGAAGGTGTATGACAACGCGCATCCGCGCGCCCACAAGAAATGACCGCCACACTGATCCTCCATCCCGGCAAGGAGCGCTCTGTCTTACGCCGCCATCCGTGGGTGTTCGACACCTCGGTGGCGCGGCTCGACGGCCATGCACGCCCCGGCGATACCGTCCTAGTCGCCGATGCTCATGGCAAGCCGCTGGCGAAAGCGGCCTATAGCCCGAAATCGAAGATTCGCGCCCGCGTCTGGAGCTTCGAGGTCGACACGCCGATCGATCATGCGTTCTTCAAGCGCCGCGTCGCGCAAGCCGTGCGCCGCCGCGCCGCGCTGCCGGAACTTTCCGGCCAGCAGGGGCTGCGGCTCATTCACGCCGAGTCCGACGGCCTGCCCGGCGTGATCGCCGACCAATACGGCGATACGGTGGTCGTGCAGCTCACCAGCGCCGGCGCCGAGAAATGGCGCGCGGCGATCGTCGCTGGGCTCGTCAAGGCGACCGGCTGCGCACGCGTCTATGAACGCTCGGACTCCGAGGTGCGCGGGCTCGAAGGGCTCGAACCGGCGACCGGCTGGCTTTTTGGCGAGCCGCCGGCGGGCGAGATCGTCATCGCAGAGCATGGCGTGAAGATGGCCGTGGATGTTTTCGCCGGCCACAAGACCGGCTTCTATCTCGACCAGCGCGAGAACCGGCGGCTCCTGGCCGAGCTCTCGAAGGGCAAACGCGTGCTCAACTGTTTCTGCTACACCGGCGGCTTTTCCCTGCAAGCCTTGGCGGGCGGCGCGGCAAGCGTGCTGTCGATCGACAGCTCGCAGCCTGCGCTCGAGCGTGCGGCGGCGAACCTCGCGCTGAACCCTGTGCTCGACGCGGCAAAAGCCGAATGGCGCTGCGCCAACGTCTTCGACGAGCTGCGCAAACTGAAAGCGGCCGGGGAAGCCTTCGACCTGATCGTGCTCGACCCGCCCAAGTTCGCGCCATCGAGCGCCCACGCCGAGCGCGCTGCCCGCGCCTACAAGGACATCAACCTGCTCGGCTTCAGGCTGCTGGCGCCGGGCGGCTTGCTGATGAGCTACTCCTGCTCGGGCGGCATCGGCGTCGAACTGTTCCAGAAGATCGTCGCCGGCGCGGCTGCGGATAGTGGTCGAACCGCGCGTATCGTCAAGCGGCTGCAGGGCGCGGCGGATCACCCGGTCGATCTCGCCTTTCCCGAGGGCGAATATCTCAAAGGGCTGCTGGTCCAAGTCGAGTAGGTCAGGGTGCCGTCCCGCCAGCGCCGACTTTCACTTCTTCTTCGGCGCTTCCTCGTAGGGCGCGACCTTGTCGACGGCGAGCCGGTAGCCGGCCACGCCCCATTGCGTCTCGCCGCGCTGCACGGAGAGCGTGCCATACACCCACAGCGGCACCATCATCTTCACGCCGGCAAGCGGCCGCGCGGATTTCGCGTGGATGATCTGGTTCGCCGGCGGCGGCGGGGTGTGGATGCAGGCGCCGAAATAGGGAACGATGAGGAATTCGGTGACCTTGTCGCCGACGCGCTCCAAGGGCAGCGCGAAGCCGGCGATGCGCACTTTCTTGCCGTCGAGCGCGGGGTCGGCGGGCGCGTCGTCCCATTCCTTTTTCAGCCGCTCGAGCGCCTCCATCGCGCGCGGATCGCTGTCGTTGAGTTTCGACAGATCGAGGCCCTTGAATTGCGCCGCGGGATCCCAGCCTTTCGGCACCAGCGCTTCCCATTTGATCTCGGGCCAGGGCTCGGCGGCGGCCAGATGCGTCGCGGCGAAGATCGCCACGAGAAAAACCGGCAGTTTCATTTCTCAACTCCTAGGGGTAAGCCCGTCCGCCAGCGACATGCGCCACGCTCGCCAACCGGGCGCGAGGCTGGCGAAAAGCCCCGTGGCGAGGATGGCGCCCAAGAGCCGCCATTCGTCGCCGGCCGGCGGACGCAGCGTCAGATGCACGCCGAACTGCGCCTGCGCGAACGGGGCGAGGAGGGCGATGCCAACGGTCAGCAGCGCAACGCCGAGCGCCGTGCCGAGCGCGGTGACCGCGAGCCCCTCGACGGTGAGCATCAGGAAGATGTCGCGCGGCCCGGCGCCGAGGCTCCTCAAGATGGCGAGCTCGCGCCGCCGCTCGTTGAGGCCGGCGAGCAGCGTCGCGGCGAGTCCCGCGAGGCCGACGACCACGACGAGCGCCGAGACGGCGAACAAGGTGCGCTCGACGAGGCCCAGCGTCTGCCAGAGCTCGTCGAGTGCTACCCCCGGCATCACGGCCAGGAGCGGCTCGCCGCGAAAGTTGTTGATGAAGCGCTGCACGCGGAAAACGTCGGCGCGGTTCTTGAGGCCGACGAGCAGCGCGGTGATCTCCTTCGGGGCGAGGTCGAACTTCCTCACCTGCTCGGGCGGAATCGACAGCCCCGGCAGCGGCGCGCCGCCCACCCAGTCGAGGTGGATCGCGGTGATCGCCTCGAGGCTCACATGCACGCTGCGGTCGACCGGCGTGCCGGTGGGGGCGAGCACGCCGACGACGCTGAAGGGCTTGTCGGCATGCTCGGGCCCCAGCTCCGCCATGCCATGGCTCAGCACGATGCGGTCGCCGACCCGATAATTCAGCGCGCGCGCCACGTCGCTGCCGAGCACGGCTTCGAACACGCCGGCGAAGGGCTGCCCCGCCGCGAAGGCGAGCGGCCGGCCGTCGGCATAGCGGAAGTGCTCGAAGTAAGCGGGCGTCGTGCCGACCACCGGAAAGCCGCGATGGCCGTCGCCGAGCGAGATCGGTACGGCCCAGGCCACCGCGGGATTCGATGCGATCGCCTCGAAGCTCTCCCAGCGGATGTTGTTCGTCGCGGCGCCGGAATGAAAGACGGCATAGAGCATCAGCTGCACGCCGCCGGTGCGCGCGCCGACGACGAGGTCGACGCCGGAGATCGATTGCCCGAAGCTCTGCCGCGCGTCATGGCGCACGCGCTCGACGGCGAGGAGCAGCGCCGAGGAGAGCGCGACGGCGACGAGCGCGATGGAAAGCGTGAGCCGGCGCGCCCAGGCGCTTTTCATGGCAAGGAGCAAGACCGCTTTCATGGCTCGATTTCCACGGCAGCGCGGTTGATCTCGGCGAGCGCGACGACGCGGTCGAAATGCGCGGCGAGCCTTATATCGTGGCTCACGAACAGGAGTGTTGCGCCGACTGCCGCCGCCTCGTTGAGCAAAAGGTCGATGAAGACCTGCTGGCGCTCTGCGTCGAGCGCCGAGGTCGGCTCGTCGGCGATGAGGATCTCGGGCCGGCCGATCAGGGCGCGCGCCGCCGCGACGCGCTGCTGCTGGCCGACGGAGAGAAGGGCGGCAGGCTTCGACCACAGCTCGGGCGCGAGGTCGAGCTCGGTCAATAGGCGCGCGGCCTCCTCATTCGGCCGGCCCGCGCGTGCGCGCCGCCGCGCCGAGAAGGTGCAGGGCAAGAGCACATTGTCGAGCGCCGAGAGCCAGGGCAGCAGGTTGAACTGCTGGAAGACGAAGCCGATGTGATCCGCCCGGAAGGCATCGCGCGCGCGATTCGGCAGCCGCACGAGGTCTTCCCCGAGCAGCGCGACGCGCCCGCGCTCGGGTACGGCCACCCCGCCCAGGAGGCCGAGCAGCGTGCTTTTGCCGGAACCCGAAGGGCCGTGGAGAAAGACGCGCTCGCCCGCCGCGACTTCGAAATGCGCGATGTCGAGGCAGGGCGCGGCTTGGCGCGGCCAGCGGAACAGCAGTTGGTCGAGGACGAGCGCGCTCATGCGCCCGAGCTTACCAGTTCAGCGAGGGCTTCTTGGGGGTGAGTCGCGCCGCGCCTTGGCCGGAGGGGCCGGCGCGCTGGGTTTCGAGGCGGTAGAGGCGCGGGAAGGACTTGAACAGCGTCGTCTCCAGCGACTTGAGCTCCGCGGGGTTCGCGCAGCGGAAGACGTAGCGGGCCTCAACGTCGGCGTGATGCGTTTCGCCTTCGTGCGCATGCTGGCCATGCTTGTCGTCGCCGCCCGTGAACGGCACACGAACCTCGACGGACTGAGCCGTGCAGTTCGCGGCGGGCGAGGGCTGCCACAGCGCGGCGGTGTCTTTCAGCGCCTTCTCGGCCGCGGCGAGCGCCGCTTTTTCCTTGTCGTTCTTGGGCGGCCGCTCGAAGCCGACGGCGGCATCGAGCGGCAGTGCGAGATCGAGCGAGAGCGTGTCCCGGTCGATGGCGACGTCGAGTTGGCCTTCGCCATGCACATGTCTGTGCTGGGCGTGGGCGAGGCCGACGGCGGAGAGCAGGGCGGCCAGCAGGAAAAAGCGTTTCATCACGGGGTTCTCCGGGTTCAGTGGGAATGACTGCTGCTCAGGACGACGACGGCTAGCCCGGCGGCGAGCAGCAGGCCATGCCAGCCGAGCGCTGCATGCTCGCGTTTCAGGCGCGGCATCAGGTCGGCCACGGCGATGTAGAGGAAGCTCGCCGCGGCCAGCGTCAGGATGTGCGGCACCCATTCGAGGGCGCGCTCCAGCGCGAAATAGCCGACGATGCCGCCCGCGAGCGAGGCGAGACTCGAGACGCCGTTCCAGAACAGCGCGCGGCCGCGCCGCCAGCCGGCGGAAAGCAGGATCGCGAAGTCGCCGGCTTCCTGCGGCACCTCATGGGCGATGATGGCGGCCGTCGTCGTCCACCCCAATGCCGGATCGGCGAGAAAGGCGGCGGCGATCAAAAGGCCGTCGGTAAAGTTGTGGAAGCCGTCGCCGACGAGGATCGACAGCGTGCCGTCGTCGAGATGCAGGTGATGGTGGCTGTGCGTGTGATCCTCGCAAGCCGCGGCGTCAGGGTGCATGTCGTTGCCGTGTGCATGGCGCCAGAGAGCGAATTTTTCCAGCGCGAAAAAGCCGAGGATGCCGGCGAGCAAGAGCGGAAACGCCTCGTGCGGCGTGAGCCCCGATTCGAGCACTTCGGGCAGCAGATGCAAGGTGGCGGTGGCGAGCAGGATGCCGGTCGAGAAGCTGACGGTGAGCGTGAGCCAGCGTCGCGGCAGTCCGAACATCACCAGCGCCGCGGCCAATACGGAAAGCAGGCCGCCCGCCAGGCAGCCGAGCGCGATCTGGAGGAGCAAGGGAAGCGTCATGGCGGCACATTCAAGCACGATCCCGGAGCAAATGCAACAAAGTTGCATTTGCGTGCGAGTTGTGATGTGATTGCGGCATGAACGCGCAGACCATTCCGCCGACTCCCGCCGCGCTCCTGCGCGCCGCGGGCATCAAGGTGACGCAGCCGCGCCTGCGCGTGCTCGGCGCCTTGCGCGCGGCCACCCGACCGATGAGCCATGCCGAACTCGAAGCCTTGCTCGGCGATGTCGATCGTGTCACGCTCTACCGCATCCTCGATACCTTGGCCGATCACGGCCTGGCGACCAAGGCCACGGACGTGCGCGGCGTATTCCGTTTCTCGGCCACCGACATGCCGCGTCCGCATGACGATCACGTGCATTTCCGCTGTTCGCGTTGCGGCGGCGTGTTCTGTCTCAAGGCCGCTCCGCCGCCGCCGCCCAGGCTGCCGCGCGGCTTCAGGCTCGAAGAGGCGGATTTCGATTTGCGCGGCGTCTGCGCGAAGTGCTCGGGCCGGACCTCATGAGCCGGGCGTGGCGCTTTCGGCTGTTGGCGCTGGCGCTGCTGTGGGCGCAGCTCGCGCTTGCCGCGCATGGCATCGAGCATGCGCTCGCCGCGCACGACGAGGCTTGCATCGAATGCCTCGTGCTGCCGGGTTTTTCGGCGCCGCCGCCCACGCTGCCGGTGCCGCCGGCGGTCGCGGCGCCCCGTGTCGCTCCCGACCGTGCCGTCCCGCCAGCGCCGACTTTCGCGCCGCGTCGTCCATATCTCAGCCGCGCGCCGCCGCTTTCTCCAAGCCGCTGAAGCCATTTTCCTGCAACCGTCTTGGAGAGTCTCACCATGCACCGCATCCCAAAGTGGACGCTGGCGGCCGCTGGCGTCCTCACCGCGTCGACCGCGTTGGCGGCCGACGAACTGCAAGCCCTGCGCGAGGAAATCGCGCAAATGAAAAAAACGTATGAAGCGCGTATCGCCGCACTGGAAAACCGCCTCAAGGAAGCCGAGCAAAAAGCCGCCGCCTCGCCTGTCGCCGCTCCTGCCAGCGGGCAGGTCGGCGCCGGCAGCAGCTTCAACCCGCAGATTTCCCTGATCCTCGATGGCGTCTATTTCCGCGACGACAAGCAAGGCAGGAGCCCGGAAATGTACGAGCATCTCGATGGCATCAACCACAGCCACGACCATGCCCACGGCGCGCTCGAGCGCGGCTTCAACTTGAGAGAGACCGAGCTGGTTTTCTCGGCGGCGGTGAGCCCGCATTTCGATGCGGCGGCGATGCTGACGGTCAGCGAACACGGCGACGTCGAGCTCGAGGAAGCCTATTTCGACACCCGCAGCCTGCCGTACGGCTTGAAAGTGCGCGGCGGCAAGTTCCTCTCCGGCATCGGCTATCTCAATGGCCAGCACCCGCACCAGTGGGATTTCGTCGACCAGAACCTGCCGTATCGCACGCTCTTGGGCGAGCACGGCCTCGCCGACACGGGCCTGCGTCTGTCCTGGCTGCCGCCGACCGGCAACTGGTATACGCTGCTGGGCGTCGAGCTGCTGCAGGGCAAGGAGCAGACTTTCGCCACCAGTGGCCTTTCGACGCCGACCAGCCGCGAGGACGGCGCGCCGCTCGCCGGCACGGCCGCCGGCAGCCTCTCCGCGCAAAAGGCCGGGCCGCGGCTTGCGACCGTCTTCGCCAAGTTCGGCCCCGATCTCGGCGCCAATCATGCCTTGCAGTTCGGCGGCTGGGCGGCATTTGCAAGCCAGCACCAGGAAGTGCATGACCACACGCTGGAAGATCCCGCGAGCCTCGTGCATGCCCTCGAAGGCAAGGCCAAAGCCTGGGGGCTCGATGCGGTCTATAAATACGATGCCGGCGGTTACGGCGGCCAGGGTAGCTTCAAGCTCGTCGGCGAGTATCTGCGCCTGAACAAGGACCTGAAGATCGCCTTCCACGAAAACGGGGCGCTCCTCGGGCAAAAGCGCGACTTCACGCAGGACGGCATCGTCCTGCAGGGGACCTATGGCTTGCTGCCGCACTGGCAGGCGGGCCTGCGCTTTGATGCGACGGGGCTCACCCGGAACGAGGTGAAAGGCCCATCCGGCACGATCGCCGAGTGGAACAAGTCCGACCGCTGGACGCTGGCGCTCACGCGCCAGATCGATCACTTCTCGCTCTTCCGCCTGCAGTTCTCGCGCGCCAACCTGTGGGTCGGGGGCGAAAAGGAGAAGACCAACCAGCTCTTCCTGCAGTATCAACACAGCCTGGGCGCCCATGGCGCGCATACCTTCTGAAGGAGCAGACGATGAAACGATGCTGGCTTTTCTGGCTTTCCCTGCTCGTCGCGCTGCCGGCCTGGGCGCTGGACGTGGCGGCGACCACTTCGAGCATGGGCATGCTCGCGCGCACGGTCGGCGGGCCGCAGGTCAAGGTGACCGAGCTCGCGCCCCCCGACCGCGACGCGCACATGTTGCAGGCGAAGCCGTCGATGATGCGCGCGCTGCGCGATGCCGATCTCGTCGTCGCGGTGGGCGCCGAGCTCGAAGTCGGCTGGCTGCCGGCGGCGCTCTCCGGCGCGGCCAACGCCCGCGTGCTGCCGGGGCGGCCCGGCTATTTCGAGGCGGCGGCGCAGGTGCCGCTGCTCGAAGCGGGTCTCGCGGCCGACCGCGCTCAGGGCGACGTGCATCCGGCCGGCAACCCGCACGTCAATCTCGACCCCGAGCGCATGGCGAAGATCGCCCAGGCGCTCGCCGAGCGCTTTGCCCTGCTCGACGCGGCGAACGCGGCGGCTTACCGCGAGCGCGCGCAAGCCTTCGCCCGCGAGTTGGCCTCGCGCGCGCCTGTCTGGCGCCAGAAAGCCGCCCAGGCCGGCGGGCTGGTGACGCATCACAAGGATGCCCTCTATCTCGCGCAGTTTCTGGGCGTGCCTTTCCTCGGCACGCTGGAGCCGGTGCCTGGGGTGGCGCCGACGGCGAGTCACATCGAGGCGCTCGCGGCGAAGCTCAAGGGCAGGAAGGGCCTGATCGCGCATACGCCTTACCAGCCGCCGGCCGGCGCCGAGAAGCTGGCGAGCCTCACGGGATGGCCGGTGGCCGTGCTGCCGATCGAGCCGCCCGCTGGCAGCGATGCCGCGGGCTATTTCGCGCTGATCGACCGCTGGGCGGACGCCTTGGCGCAGGGCGGCCGGTGATGCTGCGCCTCGTCGAAGCCGTCGTCGGCTATCGCTCCCCCATCACGCCGCCCGTGACGCTGGACGTCGCGCGCGGCGAAGTGGTGGGCCTGGCCGGCCCCAACGGCGTCGGCAAGTCGACCTTGATCCGCGCGGTCTTCGGCGCGGCGCGCCTGTTTTCAGGGCGCATCGAACGCGCGAGCGGCGCGCGCATCGGCTATCTGCCGCAAGCGCCGGTGCGTCTTGCCGAGGCGCCGCTCACCGGCCGCGAGCTGTTGTCGAGCGTCGGCGCGCAAGACTTCGCCCCGCCGGCGCGGCTTGGCGAGAAGCTCGATCGCCGCATCGACCGGCTCTCGGGCGGCGAGTATCAGCTCTTGATGCTGTGGGCGACGCTCGCCGGCGATCACGAGCTCGTCTTGCTCGACGAGCCGACCAACCATCTCGACGCCGGTCACATCGCCACCGCGGTCGAGGAAATCGCCGCGGCGCGGGCGCGGCGCGCCACCCTCGTGGTGAGCCACGAGCGCGAATTTCTCGAGGCCGTGTGCACGCGCATCGTCACGCTCGGAGGCGCGCATGGATAGCCTGTTCGCGCTGCCGTTTTTCGCCGGCCTGCCGCTGGCGCTCATATTGCCGCTGGTCGGCCTCTTCCTGCGGCTGCGCGACGAATGGCTGGCGACCTTGGGGCTTGCGCATCTGGCGGGCGCCGGGGCGCTCGCCGGCATGGCGGCCGCCTGGCCGCCGATCGCCGGCGCACTCTTCGGCGCCCTCGGCGGCGGCGCGCTGAAACATTGGGCCGGCGGGCTCGGCAATTCGTCCTACGGCCTGATGATCCTCGCCGGCTGGGCAATGACCCTGCTCGTCGCCGCCAACACGGCGCTCGGCGAGGCGCTCGGCCATGCGCTCGTCGACGGGCAACTGTTCTTCGCCGGCGGGCTCGAGGCGGCGGTCGCGGCGGTCTGCCTTGCCGTCGGCCTGCCGCTCTTGCGTTGGCTCGCGCCGCGCCTTATCGCGGCGCGCTTCTTCCCCGAACGGGAAAAGGCGAATCATTTGCCGGCCTGGCGCTGGCACCTGGGCTTCGATCTGATGGCCGCCGCGCTGATCGCCGCCGGCGCCGCGACCCTGGGATTGATGGCGAGCTTCGCCCTCGTCTTCGTGCCCGCCTGGCTCGCCTTCCGGTGCGCGCCCGACTGGCATCGCGCGCAAGGCTGGGCCGCGGGCTTGGGCGCGGCGGGCTACGGGCTTGCCTTCGCGCTGGCGCTGGTACTCGATCAGCCCTTCGGGCCGGTCGTGGTCGCCGTGCTGGTGCTGTTTTTCGTGCTGAGTGCGCTGACGTGCCGTCCCGCCAGCGCCGACTTTTGATGCTTGCAAGGAGTGCTTGGGGATGAAAAAAATGGTTCATTGGCTCTTCGCCAGCCTGCTGGCTTTCCCGGCGGTGGTCTGGGCGGCGGTCGAGCCGCTCACGGTCGCGGTGAGCATCCTGCCGCAGCAGACCTTCGTCGAGAAGATCGGCGGGCGTCACGTGAAAGTCGTCGTGCTCGTGCCGCCAGGCAAGAGTCCGGCGACGCACGAGCCGACGCCGCAGCAGGTCGAGGCGGTGGCGGCGGCGAAGTTGTATTTCCGCATCGGCGTGCCCTTCGAGACGGCCTGGCTGCCGCGTCTGGCGCAGGTGGCGCCGGCCGCGCGCGTGATCGATCTGCGCGAAGGGCTCAAGCTGCGCCCCGTCGATCTGCCGCCGGGCGAGACCGCCCAGCCTGGCGGTGCGTCCGATCCCCATGTCTGGCTCTCGCCGCCGTTGGTGATCGAGATGGCGGCGCGCATCCGCGAGGCGCTCAGCGCGGCGCGTCCCGAGGCGGCGGCGGAATTCGCCGAGAACCACGCGCGCTTCGTCGCCGAATTGAAGGCGCTCGATGCCGAGATCCGCGCGCGGCTCGCCGGCAAACAGGGACGGACGTTCATGGTCTTTCACCCTTCGTGGGGCTATTTCGCCGATGCCTATGGCTTGAAACAGTTGCCAATCGAGGCGGGCTGGAAGGAGCCGGGGCCGCAGACCCTGCAACGGCTGATCGAGGCGGCGCGGGCGCAGGGCATCCGCGTGATCTTCGTGCAGAAGCAGTTCTCGCAGCGCGAGGCGGCGACACTCGCCGGGGCGATCGGCGGCGAGGTGGTGGCGGTCGATCCTCTGGCGCCCGATTACGTCGACAATCTGCGCCGCGTCGCGGATGTATTTGCGAGGGCCTTGCGTTGACTTCGGTCATCGACTGCGAGCATGTCACGGTCGAGCGCGACGGCCGCGTCGTGCTCGAGGACATCAGCGTCACGCTCGAAGCCGGCGATTTCGTCGCCCTGATCGGGCCCAACGGCGCGGGCAAGTCGACCCTGCTCGCCGCGATCCTGGGTCTCATTCCACTGTCCTCTGGCACGATCCGGCTCTTTGGCGAAGCGCCCGAGCGCGGCCGCCTGCGCGTCGGCTATGTGCCGCAGCAAGGCAGCTTCCGCACCGATTTCCCGGTGCGCGTCGCCGAGATGGTGGCGATGGGCGCGATGTCCCCGGGCTGGCGCGGCGCGCGAAAGTCGGCGCTGGCGGAACGGCACGTTACCGCGGCGCTCGAACGCTGCGGTATTCCTCATTTGGCGACACGCGCCGTCGGCGCGCTCTCGGGCGGCGAGCGCCAGCGCGCGCTGATCGCGCGGGCGCTCGCCGTAGAGCCCGAGCTCTTGATCCTCGACGAGCCGACCGCGAGCATCGACCCCTCTGGCCAGGAGGCGCTCTTCGATCTCCTGGGAGCGCTCAACCGCGAGATGAGCGTGCTGGTCGTCTCGCACGATCTGGGCCTCACCACCCGTTATGCGAAAAGCGTCTGGTGCTTGAACCGCACGCTGTGCCGCCACGACGCGCTCGAACTCGATGGCGACACGCTGGCGCGGCTGTATGGCTTTCCCTTGCGCGCGATCGACCATCGCCCAGACCGGGAGCGCCGGCCATGAGTTTCTGGGCATCGCTCCTGCAGCAGGGCTTTCTGCAAAACGCGCTGGCCGCCTCGCTGCTCGTCTCGCTCGCCTGTGGCGTGGTCGGCAGCTTCGTCGTCTTGAAGCGCATCGCCTTCCTCGCCGGCGGCATCGCTCATGGCGTGCTGGCCGGCATGGGGCTCGCCTGGTGGTTCGGCTGGCCGCCGCTGGCGGGCGCCGTCGGCGCGGCTCTCGCCTTCGCCACGCTCCTGTGGTGGCTGACGCTCGATGTCCGGCGCGACGTCGAGGTGCTGATCGCCGCGTTGTGGTCGGTCGGCATGGCGGCGGGCCTCGTGCTGATCGCCAAGGCGCCGGGCCAGAACCCGGACCTGATGAGCTATCTCTTCGGCAACGTGCTGATGGTCGGGCGCGAACAGCTCGGCTGGATGCTCGCGCTCGATGCCGCGATCCTCATGACTGTGGCCGGCCTCTATCCGACGCTGGTGGCAACCGCCTTCGACGAAGAGTTCGCACGCCTGCGCGGTCTGCCGGTCGAGGCGGCGCGACTCTTGATCCTCGTCCTCGTCGCGCTCACGGTGGTGCTGCTGATCCAGGTGGCCGGGCTGATCCTCGTCATCGCGCTCCTGACGCTGCCGGCGGCGCTGGCACGCCAGAGCCGCTCGGTCGCGGCGATGATGCTGCAGGCGAGCGCCTGGGCGGCGCTCGCCACCGTCGCGGGCCTGTGGGCCGCCTACCGGCTCGACTGGCCGGCCGGTCCGACGATGGTGCTGGCGATCGGGGCGCTTTATCTGCTCAAACGGATCATCAAACGGCCCCCTCGTGCTTCATGAGCCTCTCACCCAGGCAGTGGCGCTACAATTGCATGATCATATTTTTGGATTCATTCCATGGAGCAGTATCACGGCACAACGATTCTTTCGGTGCGACGCGGTAACGTCGTCGCCCTGGGCGGCGATGGCCAGGTGACGCTCGGCAACGTCGTCGTCAAGAGCACGGCGCGAAAAGTCCGTCGGCTGTATGGCGACAAGATCCTCGCCGGTTTCGCCGGCGGCACGGCCGATGCCTTTACGCTGTTCGAGCGCTTCGAGGCGAAGCTCGAAAAGCACCAGGGCAATCTGCTGCGCTCGGCCGTGGAGTTGGCCAAGGACTGGCGCACCGACCGCATGTTGCGCCGGCTCGAGGCGATGCTGGCGGTGGCCGACCGCGAGAATTCGCTGATCATCACCGGCAACGGCGACGTGCTGGAACCGGAGCAAGGCATCGTTGCCATCGGCAGCGGTGGCGCCTATGCGCAGGCGGCGGCGCGCGCGCTGCTGGAGAATACCGATCTCGGCCCGGAGGAGATCGTCAAGAAAGCGCTGACCATCGCCGGCGATCTGTGCATCTACACCAACCAGAGCCACACGATCGAGGTGCTCTCATGAGCGAGATGAGCAGCCAGATGACCCCGGCCGAGATCGTCTCGGAACTCGACAAGCACATCGTCGGTCAGGCGCGCGCCAAGCGCGCGGTGGCGATCGCGCTGCGCAATCGCTGGCGGCGCGCGCAGGTGGCGGAGCCCCTGCGTTCCGAGATCACGCCGAAGAACATCCTGATGATCGGCCCCACCGGCGTCGGCAAGACCGAGATCGCGCGGCGGCTGGCACGGCTTGCCAACGCGCCGTTCATCAAGGTCGAGGCGACGAAATTCACCGAGGTCGGCTACGTCGGCCGCGACGTCGATACCATCATCCGCGATCTGGCCGAGACGGCCGTCAAGGACGAGCGCGAGCGCGCCAAGCGCCAGGTGCGCGATCGCGCGCTCGACGCCGCCGAGGACCGCATCCTCGACGTACTGTTGCCTCCGGCAAGAGTCGGCTTTGGCGAGACGGCACCCGCCGAGGAAACTTCGACGCGGCAGAAGTTCAGGAAGAAGCTGCGCGAGGGCGAACTCGACGACAAGGAGATCGAGATCGAGGTGGCAGCGCCCATCGCCAGCATGGAAATCCTTGCCCCGCCCGGCATGGAGGATCTGACCCAGCAATTGCAGGGCATGTTCCAAAGCCTCGGCGGCGGCAAGAAGCGCACGCGCAAGATGAAGATCCGCGATGCGCTCAAGGCCCTGGCCGACGAGGAGGCCGCGCGGCTCATCAACGACGAGGAGGTCAAGGCGCAGGCGATCCGCAACGTCGAGCAAAACGGCATCGTCTTCCTCGACGAGATGGACAAGATCGCCTCGCGCAGCGAAACCCACGGCGCCGACGTCTCGCGTCAGGGCGTGCAGCGCGATCTGTTGCCGCTCGTCGAGGGCACGACGGTGTCGACGAAATACGGCATGATCAAGACCGACCACATCCTCTTCATCGCCAGCGGCGCCTTCCACTTCGCCAAGCCCTCCGACCTGATCCCCGAGCTGCAGGGTCGCTTTCCGATCCGCGTCGAGCTCGATTCGCTGTCGGTGGACGATTTCGAGCGGATACTGACGCAGACCGACGCCTGTCTGACGCGCCAGTATCAGGCACTGCTCGGCACGGAGGGCGTCAAGCTCGAATTCGCGCCGGAGGGCATCCGGCGGCTGGCCGAGATCGCCTTCGAGGTCAATGAGAAGACCGAGAACATCGGCGCGCGCCGGCTCTACACCGTGATGGAAAAACTGCTCGAAGAAGTCTCGTTTGCTGCGCCGGCCGGAACGGTGACCGTGGATGCCGCCTATGTCGATGCCCGGCTGGCGGAGTTGGCGCGGCGCGAGGATTTGTCGCGTTACGTGCTATGAGCCAGGCCATGAAAGCGGAGGCGACCCAAGTGGATGATTTGATCCAGAAATATCCGAGAATCGGCAGCGTCTTCGCCAAGGCCGAGCAGGGATTCCCGGTTCATCTGCTTGAGATGCACGAGCATCTGCTGCGCGAGCTGGACGAGGCATGGGGCACGGCCGAGTGTGTTCGGCTGCTCGAAGACCTGGTGTTTTCCGACCGTCCCGACCGGCACGGCTTCACCAGCGAGGTGATGATGGAGCTCTTTGCGCTGAAGAGCCATCACGACCGGCTGTTTCCGCAATTCGTTTCCAACCAGTTCGATCCGTTCGCCGCGATGACGACGGACGAGGCCGATGCGCTGTTCCTGAAGCACGGCGCCGCGCGCATCGAAAAAGTGGCCGCACCGGTCGATAAAGCGCCCCCTAGGTCTCCCAGCAAGGCGGCCGCTCCGGCGGCGGGGCGGCCGACGCAAGCCGAAGCAGCGCAAGCCAACGAACCCGCGCCCGCCGTTTTGCCGGCGGGGAAAATACTGCCGATCGGCAGCTGGCCGGAAATCTCCAGCCTCGAAGAACTGCGCGAGCTGCAGAAGCGGCGCGCCGCCGGCGAGCGCCTGCCGGTGCGGGATCACCGCAAGATCGTCGAGATCCTCAAGCAGTATGCCGACATCACCGATGCCGACCTGACGGCGGCGATCCAGGCGCAGAACGATTGCGGTAACGGCAAGAAACGCGAGCCGATCGGCAAGGTGTTACTCAAATTGGGCATCGTCGAAGAGGAGGCAGTGATTCGCGCCCTTTGCCTGCAATATGGCGTCATCATGGTCGATCTGCAACGCTTCCACATCGAGGCGGAGACCATGCGCACGATCGCCCCCGAGGTGGCGAAGAGCCTGCGCGCCATCCCGATCGCGGTTCTCGACGGCACCCTGTTCCTCGCCGTCGAGAATCCTTTCAGTTTCGAGCAGCGCGAATACTTCGTCTTCCTCACCAAGCGCAAGGTCGAGCTGGTGATGGCCAGCGCTGCGCAGATCAACCAGAAGCTGCTCGACTATGGCCAAGTGCGTTCGGTGCAGCAGGGAAAAGAGGAATTCCGCAGCCTCGCCCAGAAAGCGCTTGGCACGCCCGACATCGAATTCGCCAATGCCGAAGCCGAAAGCGATGCCGAAAGCACGCTCAGCCAGGACGATGCCTCGATCGTCGGGCTGGTGAACAAGATCATTTCCGATGCCGCCGAGGTCGGCGCCTCGGACATTCACATCGAGAGTTTCCATGGCGATGCGCTGGCCTACATCCGTTTTCGGCGCGACGGACGGCTGGAGGAGTATTCGCAATATCCGGCGAGCTATCACCGTGCGGTGGTCTCGCGCATCAAGATCATGTCGAACCTCGATATCTCCGAGCGGCGCATCGCGCAGGACGGCAAGATTTCCTTCCTGCGCGCCGGCCGCGAACGTATGGATCTGCGTGTCGCGACGATTCCCACCACGCGTGGCATCGAAAACGTCTCGATCCGTTTGCTGCATGCGGGCGATCCGTATCCGATGGAAGCCCTGAAAATGAGCGAGCGCGACCTGACGCTGTTCCGCCGGCTGATCCATCGTCCCTACGGCCTGATCCTGGTGTGCGGGCCGACCGGCAGCGGTAAGACGACGACGCTGCATTCCGCGCTGCGCGAGCTCAATACGCCAGACAAGAAAATCTGGACCGCCGAGGATCCGATCGAGATCGTGCAGAAAAAGATTTGCCAGGTGCAGGTGAATCCGAAGATCGGCTGGACTTTTGCCGCCGCGCTGCGCTCCTTCCTGCGCGCCGATCCCGACATCATCATGATCGGCGAGATGCGCGACCAGGAAACCGCGAAAATCGCGCTGGAAGCCTCGATGACCGGTCACCTGGTGCTCTCGACGCTGCACACCAATTCGGCCTCGGAGACGGCGGCGCGGCTGATCGATCTCGAAGTCGATCCGTTCAATCTCGGCGATGCGCTGATCATGATCCTCGCCCAGCGCCTGACGCGGCGCTTGTGCGCCAATTGCGCCGAGAAGGTGCCGCTCACCCCTGCCGAGATCGACGACCTGACCAGCGAGTATTACTACTCGGCGCACAAGCGCATGCCTTCGCTCGCCGAACGCGAGCTGATCGTCCATGGCTGGAAGAAACAGATCACTCACGGTGCCGAACTGGCCTTGTGGAAGGCCAAGGGCTGCGAGCAGTGCGGCATGACCGGCTACCAGGGGCGCATGGCCTTGTTCGAGCTACTCGAAGGCACGCCGGAGATCCGCGAGCTGGTGGTGCACCGCGCGCCGGCCGCCGAATACCAGCGCATCGCCGTGGCACAGGGCATGCGCACGCTCAAGCAGGACGGCATCGAGAAGGCGCTGCGCGGCCTGACCGACATGGCCGAGGTGCGCGGCGCCTGCAACTGAGCGCTATTACAGCAGCGGCAGCTCGTCGGCCAGCAGCTCGGCGAGGGTCTCGCGCCGGCGGATCAGGCGCATTTCCGTGCCCTCCACCATCACCTCGGCGGCACGCGGCCGGGAGTTGTAGTTCGAGCTCATCGCCATGCCATAGGCGCCGGCCGAAAGAACCGCGAGCAGATCGCCTTCGGCGAGCGCGAGCTCGCGATCGTGGCCGAGGAAATCGCCGGATTCGCAGACCGGGCCGACGATTTCGTAACGCCTTGTCGCTATGGGTGCCGCCCCGCCAGCGCCGACATCATTGCCCCCCCTCGCTCGCAAACCCGGCTCGCTGCCCCCCACAGGGGGGGCGTCGGCCTGGGACGGCCCGGCGCCGACTTTCACGATCTCATGGTAGGCGTCGTACAGGGCAGGCCGCGCCAGATCGTTCATCGCCGCATCGACCACGGCGAAGTTCTTTTCCGCGCCATGCTTGAGGATCTCGACACGGGTGAGCAGCAGCCCCGCATTGCCGACCAATGAGCGGCCGGGTTCGAGCAGCAAGAGCTCCTTGCGGCCGACCAGCCGGTCGAGCATCGGCGCGAGATAGTCGGCCACCGGCAGCACCGGCTCGTCGCGATAACGGATGCCCATGCCGCCGCCCAGATCGATGTGGCTGAAGGTGATGCCTTCCTTGGCGAGGATGTCGACGAGCTCAAGCACCTTGCCGGCGGCCTCGGCGGCCGGTTGCGGATCGATCAGCTGCGAGCCGATGTGGCAGGCGATGCCGCGGATCTCCAGATGCGGCAGCGCGCGTGCGCGGCGATACAGCTCGATCGCCGTGTCGAAGGGCACGCCGAACTTGGCGCTCCTGAGCCCGGTGGAGATGTAGGGATGGGTTTTCGGATCGACATCCGGATTGACGCGCAAGGAGATCGGCGCGCGCTTGCCCAGCGCGCCCGCGACCGCATCGAGATGCTCCAGCTCGCTGGCCGATTCGACGTTGAAGCAGTGGATGCCGGCCGCCAGGGCCTCCTGCATCTCCGCGCGCGTCTTGCCGACCCCGGAGAAAACCACCTTGCCGGGATCGCCGCCGGCGGCGATGACCCGGGCGAGCTCGCCGCCGGAGACGATGTCGAAGCCGGCGCCCAGCCCCGCGAACAGCTTGAGGATCGAGAGATTCGAGTTGGCCTTGACCGCATAGCAGATGCGCGCCGGCCGGTCTGCGAGGGCCTGGCGGTAGGCGTGGTAAGCGTTTTCGAGCGCGGCACGGGAATAGACATAGCAGGGCGTGCCGTAACGCGCGGCGATCTCGGCCAGGGGCACGCCCTCGACGCGTGCGCCGCCGTTTAGAATTTCGATCATGAAGATTTGACTTGCTGGGACGTGCCGTCGGGCGCGGCGTTCTTCTGTGGCAGCACGAGCGGGCCCTTGTTGCCGCAGGAGGAAAGCAGCAAAGCAGCGGCGAGCGCCACGACGGAAAGCAGATGGCGTGAATTCATGAAGGAATGTTAACACGGAGGCCGAAGTGGACGAACGGGAATTCCTCGCCTTGGCGGATGCCGAACTGGCGCGCATCGAGGCGGCGCTGGAAGCATTGCAGGAAAACGACGATACCGACTGGGACTACGAGATCAAGCCGGGCGGCATCATCGAGCTGGACTTCGCCGATGGCAGCAGGATCATCGTCAACCGCCACGCGGCGGCACAGGAAATCTGGGTGGCGGCGAAGGCGGGCGGCTTTCATTTCAAGCCGCCCCTCGCGCCGGGCGGTCAGTGGACCGACACGAAGAGCGGGGAGAGCCTGTCCGCGCTGCTGTCGCGCTGCATCGGCGCGCAGTCCGGCACGGCAGTGCAACTCGACGGGTAGCCCGTATCAAGGCGTGACGGGCTTCGTCTGCCCTTCCTGCACCGGTGCGGCCGAACCCTTGCCGCCGAAGAAACGCAGCACGTCCGAGAGAAAAGAGGAACCTTCCGCGGGCGGCTCGGGCAGCGCTTCCCGATAGACATAGTCGCTGATCGGCGCGCCGGTGGCCGGATCCTGGCCCGTCACGCGCGCGATACCATCGGGCATCTCGGGCTGCATTTCCGGCACGTCCTTGAGCGCGGTCTGCATGAAATCGATCCAGATCGGCAATGCGGCCCGCCCGCCGGTTTCGCCGTTGCCGAGCCGCCGCGGCTGATCGAAGCCCATCCAGGCGATGCCGACCAGCGTCGGGTGATAGCCGCAGAACCAGGCATCGACGTAATCGTTGGTGGTGCCGGTCTTGCCCGCCAGATCGGCGCGTTTGAGCACCTGGCCGGCGCGCGCCGCCGTGCCACGGCGCACCACATCCTGCATCATGCTGTTCATGATCCAGGCATTGCGCGGATCGATGACGCGCAAGACCTCGTCGCCGGCCTGCCCGTGCGGGGTTTCGGCCAGTACCTTGCCACTGTCATCGAGAATCTGCTTGACGATGTAGGGCGTGATCCTATAGCCGCCGTTGGCGAACACGGCATAGGCCGTCAGGTGCTGCCACGGCGTGACGCTGCCGGCGCCGAGCGCCAGCGTCAGATAGGGCGGGTTCTTGTCGGCATCGAAGCCGAAGCGGGTGATGTAGTCCTGGGCGTAGTGGGGATCGATTGCGCGGATCAGCCGGATCGACACCATGTTCTTGGACTTGGTCAGCGCGGTGCGCAGGGTCATCGGGCCTTCGTATTTGCCGTCGTAGTTTTTCGGCGCCCACGCCTGGCTGCCGGTTTCCTCGGCGGAAATCGACAGTGGCTCGTCCGGGAACACCGACAACGGCGTGTAGCCCTTCTCCAGCGCCGCCGAATAGACGAAGGGTTTCATGCTCGAACCGGGCTGGCGCCAGGCCTGGGTCACGTGATTGAACTTGTTGGTAGCGAAATCGAAGCCGCCGACCAGCGCGCGCACCGCGCCATCGCGGGGGTCGGCGGCGACGAAGGCGGCTTCGACTTCGGGCCACTGCGCAATCTGCCAGTGCCCCTTGTCATCCTGACTCAGGCGAATGATCGCGCCGCGCCGCAGCCGCTTGTTGGGTGGTGCGCGGGGATCGAGCATCGGCTGGGCAAACTTCAGGCCGGCTCCCTCGACGGTGACGATCTCGCCGCCGGGCAGGTAGGCGCGAAGTTTTTCGCTGCTCGCTTCCAACACCAGCGCCGGCCGCAGATCCGGCGCATCCGGAACGTCGGCGAGCAGGTCGTCGATCGCTTCGTCGTCGTCGCGGGTGATCGCCTTCATGTCGGCATAGCCTTCCGCGCCGCGATAGCCGTGGCGACGGTCATAGGCGATGACGCCCTGGCGCAGGCTGTTCCAGGCGGCTTCCTGCTCGCGGCGGGTGAGCGTCGTGATGACCTTGATCCCTGCGGTGTAGGCGTCGGGAAAGGCATCGACGGCGATCTGCCGGGCCATTTCGGCGACATGCTCGGCCTTCAGCGCGAAACCATCGATCTGACGCCGTACGTGGAGCGGTTCCTGGAGGGCCTTCTGGTACTGTTCGGCGGTGATGAAGTTCAATTCGCGCATGCGTCGCAGCACGTAATGCTGGCGTAATTGCGCGCGCTTTGGGTTGGCGACTGGATTGAAGGCCGACGGCGCCTTCGGCAGGCCGGCAAGCATCGCCATTTCGGCGATGCTCAGCTCATGGATGTTCTTGCCGAAATAAATGCGGGCGGCGGCGGCGAAGCCATAGGCGCGCTGGCCGAGATAAATCTGGTTCAAATAGATCTGCAGGATCTCGTCCTTCGAGAGGTTGTTTTCGATCTTGAAGGCGAGCAGGGCCTCGTACAGCTTGCGCGTCAAGGTCTTTTCCGAGCTGAGGAAGAAATTTCGCGCCACCTGCATGGTGATGGTCGATGCGCCCTGCCGCTTGCCGCCACTGACGAAATTGGTCCAGGCGGCGCGCATGATGCCCATCACATCGACGCCGGGATGCTGGTAGAAGCGTTCGTCTTCGGCGGCGAGGATGGCCTGCTTCATCGCCTCCGGGACGTCCTGGATGCGGACGAACTCGCGCCGCTCCTCGCCGAATTCGCCGATCAGATGGCCATCGGCGGTATAGACGCGCAGGGGAATCTTGGGATGGTATTCGGTCAGCGCATCGAGCGAAGGCAGTCGCGGCCAGGCGAGAATCAGCGCGATGCCCAAGAGGGCAAGCGCTATCAGCATTGCACCCAGGATTGCGCCGACCGGCAGAATTATCCAGCGATACATGGTCAGCGTGCAAAAAATGTTTGTGTCGCGGCGAGAGGAGATGCATTATAGGGGCTGTTTTCGAGCAAACCTCCCGCATGTCGAGCGCCGATGTGTTGCGTGGATGCAGAGGCAAAAAAATTGGCAGACGAGTATTCAAAAAAAATCTTTACAGCCGATAATGTTGCTGATAGCATTTGAACCGAAGTATCGATAAGTGATACAACTACCTGAATATCAAGGGTTATCTTGAACTTCGATTTCTCGATCCTCAATCCCAAGGCGCGTTCCCTGGTCGGATTGAACATCGGTTCGGCGACCGTCAAGATGGTCGAGCTCTCCGTCGGGCGCGCGGGCGGATACCAATTGGATTGCTATGCCATCGAGCCGCTACCGGAAGGCGCAGTGAGCGATGGCAACATCGCCAATCACGACGCGGTGACCGCTGCGATCGCCCGCTGCTGGAAGCGCCTGGACACCTCGACCCGCTATGTGGCAATGGCCCTGCCCACCGCGGCCGTGATCACGAAGAAGATCGTCCTGCCGGCGAATCTGCGCGAATCCGCGATGGAAGTGCAGGTGGAGTCGGAAGCGAATCAGTACATTCCCTTCACGCTGGACGAGGTCAATCTCGACTTTCAGGTCATCGGCCCGATGCCGAACGATCCGGACGAGGTCGAGGTGCTGATCGCGGCGTCACGCAAGGAAGGCGTCGAGGATCGGGTCGCCTGTGCCGAGTCAGCCGGCTTGAAGCCCGTGGTGATGGATGTCGAATCCTACGCGATGCTCGCGGCTTTCGAACTGGTGCGCGCGCAGTTTGCGGCGAGCACCGCAGATACCCTGTTCGCGCTCGTCGATATCGGCGCCTCTGCGATGAAGGTCACGATGATGCGCGGCGATCAGCAGGTCTATACCCGCGAGCAGGCGTTTGGCGGCAATCAGCTCACCCAGGACATCGTGCGCGCCTATGGCATGACTTACGAGGAGGCCGAAGCGCTGAAGCGGACGGGTCCGATGCCGGAAAATTTCGAGAGCGAGATTCTCAAGCCCTTCCTCGATGCGCTGGCGCTCGAAGTCTCGCGCGCCATCCAATTCTTCTTCACTTCCACCCAGTACAGCGAAGTCGATCACATCGTGCTGATGGGAGGTGGGGCTTTGCTGCCCGGTGTCGCGCAAGTGGTGGCCGAGCGCACTCAGATCGACAGCGTCCTGGCCAATCCGTTCGCCGGCATGACGCTTGGAGCGAAGGTGCGGCCCAAGCAACTGCTGCAGGATGCGCCGGCCCTGATGGTGGCCTGCGGATTGGCACTGCGGAGGTTCGATCCATGATCCGCATCAATCTCCTGCCGCATCGCGAAGAACGCCGCAAGGCACTGCGTCAGCAGTTTTATGCGTTCGCCGGCCTCGTGGTGGTGGCCGCAGGAGCGATCTGGTTCTTGGGCTATACGCTGATCGACGCGATGATCGAGCACCAGGCCGAGAAAAACCGCTTCCTGAAGAGCGAGATCGCCGTTCTCGACAAGCAGATCGAAGAGATCAAGAAGCTCAAGGAACAGACCGAGGCCCTCCTGCAGCGCAAACAGGTGATCGAATCCCTGCAGGTGAATCGCTCCGAAACGGTGTATTTGTTCAACGAACTGGCGCGCCAGTTGCCGACCGGCGTCTACTTGAAATCGATCAAGCAGGAAGGGCAAAAGATCACCCTGACCGGCTATGCGCAATCGAACGCCCGGGTGTCGACGCTGATGCGCAATCTCGATGATTCCCCGTTGCTAGAGCGGCCGGCGCTGATCGAAATCAAAGCGGTGCAGGTCGGCAAGCGGCGCCTGAACGAATTTGCGATGAACATTTTCTTTACCCGCCAATCTACTGCGCAGGATGGGGGTGAGGGTGCGAAAAAAGCCGGGGTGGGCAAATGAAGAAGCCGGCTATGCTTTCTGGAAAGACGAAACTGGATTTGCCGAAGATCGATTTCCAGGCGGTCATCGAGGATTTCCGTACGCTCGATCCGAAAGACCCCGGCGCCTGGCCGTTGATCCCGCGCATCGTCATCCTGATCGGCCTATTCCTGTTGCTGGTGGCTGCCGCCGCCTGGTTCGGCTGGCAGGCCCAGTACGAAGAGCTCGATGCCAAGCGCCAGGAAGAGGCCAAGCTCAAGGAAGATTGGCTGGCGAAGAAGAAGCAGGCCGTCAATCTCGATGCCTACCGCAACCAGCTTGGCGAGATCGAACGCTCCTTCGGGGCATTGCTCAAACAATTGCCCAATGCTGCGGAAATGGAATCGCTGCTGGTCGATATCAACCAGGCGGGCCTGGGGCGCGGCTTGCAGTTCGAATTGTTCAAGCCGGGCAGCGAGGTGGTGAAAGATTTCTACGCGGAACTGCCAATCACGATCAACCTGACCGGCAGCTATCACGATTTCGGCTACTTCGCCGGAGATATCGCCAAACTGCCGCGCATCGTCACCCTGAACGACATCAATATCGCGCCGGGAAAATCGGGGGATGGGCTGACCATGAGCGCAACCGCAAAGACATTCCGCTATCTCGACGAAGAAGAGATCGCCGCCCGCAAGAAGCAGCAAGCGAAGGGGGCGAAGAAATGAGAGTCTTCGTGCTGAGTGTGGCCACGATATTCGTCTTGGCCGGTTGTGCCGAGCGAGGGCACGATGAAATCCGGCAGTGGATGGAAGAGTCTTCCCGTGATTTGAAGGGAGGGATACCGCCGCTGCCCGAGCTGAAGCCATTTCCGGTCGTCTCCTACGAGGCGGCCGACAAAGTCGATCCCTTCAATCCCTCCCGAATCGAACCGGAGCGTAAGGGTGAGGGGGGGGCAAACAAGCCCGACTTCGACCGTCCACGCGAGCAGCTCGAAAGTTACCCGCTCGAATCGATCAGTTACATCGGCGTGGTCGACAAAGGCAAAAGCAAGACCAGACGCGCCATCGTCCAGGCCGACGGTGTCGTCTATCAGGTCGGCATCGGCAATTATCTCGGTCAGAATTTTGGGCGCATCGTGGCGATCACGCCCACCGAAATCGTCTTGAAGGAAATCGTGCAAGATCCGAGCGGACAGACGTCCGATTGGGTGGAGCGGGAAATGACCCTGCAACTCCGGGACGGGGCACAGGGCAAGGAGTCGAAAAAATGAAATTCATGCGATCCGTCTTGGCCGGTCTGGCCCTGATGCTGGCAGCCATCTCGGCATCCTTTGCGCAAGGCGCGGCGGAAGCCGGTAAAGCGAATGTCATCGAAACTCTCGAAGTCGGCAAGCTCGGGGGCAACACCGTCGTCAAGTTGGGGCTTCGCAAGGAGCTTGCAGAGAATCCATCCAATTTCACGATCACCAATCCGGCCAGGATCGTGTTCGATTTTCCCGGCACGGAAAACGGCCTCGGCTACTCGACCAAGGTGGTCAATGAGGGGATTCTGCGCAGCTACAGTGTCGTGCAGGCCGGCGAGCGCTCCCGTCTGGTGCTGAATCTGGCGCAGAATGCCCGCTTCGAGGCGCGCAACGACGGCAAGCAGCTCTTCATCACGCTGCTGGACGACGTGCGCTCGGACACGGCGGCCGCGCCGCCTGGCATACAGCACTTCGCGCAGACCGGCCGTGCCCAGGAAAACGCGATTCGCAACATCCAGTTCCGCCGCAACAAGGAAGGTGCCGGGGTCGTGCTCGTCGACCTCACTTCGAGCGATGCAGCCATCGATGTGACGCAGAAAGGCTCGAAACTGTATGTCGCGTTCAAAAAGACGCAACTGCCCGAGTCGCAGCGCAAGCGGCTCGACGTGGTCGATTTCGGCACGCCGGTCACCACGGTGACGACCCGCCAGGAAGGCGATGGCGTGACGATGGAAATCGTACCCACCGGCCTTTGGGAGCACACCGCCTACCAGAGCGACAATCAGTTCATCGTCGAAGTCCGCCCGGTCAAGGAGGATCCGAACAGGCTCTTCCAGGGCAGCAAGAAGGGCTATCAGGGTGAGCTCATCTCACTCAATTTCCAGAACATTCCTTTGCGCGAGCTGCTGCACGTCTTCGCCGACATCACCAATTTCAACATCGTCGTCAGCGATTCCGTGAGCGGCAATGTCTCTCTGCGCTTGAATGACGTGCCTTGGGATCAAGCCCTCGAAATCGTCCTGCAGCAGAAAAATCTGGCGATGCGCAAGAACGGCAACGTGATCTGGATCGCGCCGCAGGACGAGCTGGCTGCTCGGGATGAACAAGCGATCAAATCCCGCGAAACCGCGATTGCGGCCGAGCAGCCGCGCCTTGAGCTGTTTCAGCTCAATTATGTCAAGGCCGAAGATCTGATGGATATGATCACCAAGGAAAAAGAGGAGCTGAAGGGCAAGGACAAGGCTTCTGCATTCCTCTCTTCCGTAGGCAAGATCACAATCGACAAGCGTACCAATCAGGTCTTCATCTATGACGTGCCGAGCAAGCTGGACATGATTTCTAGTCTGCTCAAGCAGATCGACCGTCCGGTCCGGCAGGTGTTGATCGAAGCGCGCATCGTCGAGGCGGACACCAACTTCACCAAGTCGCTCGGTGTGCGCCTGGGCACGCATGATCATCGGGGCATGAACGTCGGTCACAGTTTTGGTAGTGATACCAACGTGCGCTTCGGTCTCGGAGCTTCGACCAACGATACTTATGCGCATCTGCCCGACGGAGGAAACTATCCGGCCGCAGCCATCATTACCAATATCGACCGCACGACAGGCGAGATCACTTATACCCGCGAAGTGCCGACACCGAAAATCGAGAATAGCCAACTGGTCAATTTGGCGGTGCCCAATCCAGCCGGCCAGTTCGCGCTGACTCTGATGAACCGCGCCAAGACCATGTTGCTGACACTCGAACTATCAGCCCTAGAGGCGGATGGCAAGGGCAAGACCATCTCCAGTCCACGCATCATGACGATGGATCAGATGGAAGCCACCATCCAGCAGGGTGTGCGGGTGCCATATCTGGTCTCGAGCGCTTCCGGTGCGACCTCGGTGGCCTGGCAGGACGCTAACCTGTCGTTGAAAGTTAAGCCCCATATTACGCCTGACGGGCGTGTCATGCTGAAGCTGAAAATTACCAAGAATGCCCTCGGGCCGCAGGTCAGCACTTTCCTTGGTTACTCGATCAAGACCAAGGAAGTGGAATCGGACGTCCTGGTGGACAACGGCGGCACGGTGGTGATCGGCGGCATCTACGAACAGGAGGAGCGCGACAGTACCACACGTGTGCCCTTCTTTGGCGACCTGCCTTATGTCGGTTTCCTGTTCAAGACCCGCTCGCGGACAGACAACCGAACCGAGCTCCTGGTCATGATCACGCCGAAGATCATCGACAATGCGCTGAGCATGCGCTGAGCACGGGCGAAATCGGGGCCGTTTGAAAAGAAGCCTAACACCTTGGTCGTCGATTATCCTCGTCGGCATGATGGGCGCGGGCAAGACGACGCTGGGACGTCGTCTTGCCGCTGAAACGGGTCGCGAATTCCTCGATCTCGACCGGGAAATCGAACGGCGCACCGGCGTCACGGTGGCGACCATCTTCGAAATCGAAGGCGAGGCGGGCTTCCGTCTCCGGGAGATGCAGCTACTGGCCGAAGTGGCCCCGCGTTCCGGTCTCGTCATCGCCACCGGTGGCGGGGTGGTGATGAACCCCATCAACCGCGCGCGACTGCTGGCGTGCCGCTGCGTTGTATATTTGCACGCGCAGCCGGCGTTGATCTACGCGCGCGTCCGCCACGACCGCAGCCGTCCGCTGCTGCAGGTGGCCGATCCCTTGGCCAGAATCACCCAGCTGGTCGCCCAACGCGATCCGCTCTACCGCGAAGTCGCCGACCTGGTCGTCGAGTCCGGTCGCGAGGCGGCGGCGATCGTGAACGAACTCAAGCAGCTTTTGCCGAGCCCATGCAGAGATTGACCATCGACTTGAAGGAACGCAGCTATCCGATCCTGATCGGTTCCGGCCTGCTGGCGGACCCCGCCACCTTCACCAGCCTGACCGGCCGTCGTGCGGCGATCGTCAGCAACGAAACCATCGCGCCGCTCTATCTCGAGCGTCTGGAAACCACATTGGAAAAAGTCGGCGCTGGCACGACGGCACTGGTGCTGCCGGACGGCGAGGCCTACAAGAACTGGGAAACCCTCAATCGCATCTACGACCATCTCCTCGCCGAGCGCTGCGATCGCGGCACGACCGTCATTGCACTCGGCGGCGGCGTGATCGGCGATCTGGCGGGCTTCGCCGCTGCGACCTATCAACGCGGGGTGCCGTTCGTCCAGGTGCCGACCACCCTACTGGCCCAGGTCGATTCGTCGGTGGGGGGCAAGACGGGCATCAACCATCCGCGCGGCAAGAACATGATCGGCGCCTTCTGGCAGCCGCGGCTGGTCGTCGCCGATACCGATACTTTGAACACCCTGCCCGATCGCGAACTTTCCGCCGGCCTGGCCGAGGTCATCAAATACGGCCTGATCCGCGATCTGCCATTCCTCGACTGGCTGGATGCCCACATGGAACGGCTCATGGCGCGCGATGGCGAGGCGCTCGCATTCGCGATCGAGCGCTCCTGCGCCAACAAGGCGCAAGTCGTCGCCGGCGACGAGCTGGAGACGGCCAAGGAGGGGGGGCGTGCCCTGCTCAACCTGGGCCATACCTTCGGCCATGCGATCGAGGCCGGCGCGGGGTATGGCGTCTGGCTGCATGGCGAAGCCGTGGCTGCAGGCACGTTGATGGCGCTGGAGTTGTCGCGGCGTCTTGGCTGGCTGAGCGCCGCCGAGGTCGAGCGCGTGATCGCGCTGTTCCAGCGTGCCCGCCTGCCGGTGCGTGGGCCGGCGCTCGGTGTCGATCGTTATCTCGACTTGATGGGGCACGACAAGAAAGTGCGCGATGGCAGGCTGCGCCTCGTGCTGCTGAGAAAGCTCGGGGAGGCCGTGACCTATGCCGACGCGCCGCCCGCGGAAATCCGCGCGGCGATCGAAGCCTGCTGTGGCTGAGCTGGCCACTTACGCCGTCACGGAACGCAATTCGCGCGGCCGGCGCTTTGCCGAGCCGCGGCCGAAGACGCGCGGTGAGTTCGCGCGCGACCGCGACCGCATCATTCATTCGACGGCCTTCCGCCGCCTCGAATACAAGACTCAGGTGTTCGTCAATCACGAGGGCGACCTGTTCCGCACGCGGCTCACGCACTCGATCGAGGTGGCGCAGATCGCACGCACCATCGCGCGCGCCGTCGGGCTCAACGACGATCTGACCGAGGCGATCGCGCTGGCCCACGATCTCGGCCACACGCCCTTCGGTCACGCCGGGCAGGACGCCCTGAACGAATGCATGGCCGAGCATGGCGGCTTCGAGCACAATCTGCAGTCCCTGCGCATCGTCGACAAGCTCGAGGAGCGCTATGGCGCCTTCGATGGCCTGAACCTGATGTTCGAGACGCGCGCGGGCATCCTCAAGCATTGCTCGCCGGCGCGAGCGCGCGAGCTCGGCGAGGTGGCGGAGCGTTTCCTCACGGATCGGCGCCCGTCGCTGGAAGCGCAGGTCTGCAACCTCGCCGACCAGATCGCCTACAACAACCACGATGTCGACGACGGTCTGCGCTCGGGGCTGATCACGCTCGAACAGCTGGAGGGGATCGGGCTGTTTGCCATGCATGCCCGGCAGGCCCGGGAAGAGTTCCCGCACATCGGCGGCAGGCGCTTGATCCACGAAACCGTGCGCCGCATGATCGATGCCCAGGTGACCGACCTGCTCGCGGAAATGCAGGCGCGCATCGCGCGGACGGGCGTCGCCACGCTCGAGGACGTGGCCGCCGCGCCGCCGCTGGTCGGCTTTTCTGAGGCGATGCAGGAGATGAACCGGGAACTGAAGCAATTCCTCCATGCTTCGCTTTATCGCCACTATCAGGTGGTGCGCATGACGACCAAGGCGCGGCGCATCGTCAAGGATCTGTTCTCCGCCTTCCTCTCCGACATGCGGCTGCTGCCGGAAAAATACCGCGAACTGGGCGAACGCGAAGGTGACGCGCGCGCCATCGCCGATTACATCGCCGGCATGACCGACCGGTATGCGATCAAGGAACATCGTCGCCTGTTCGCCATCGGCGAGCTATGAGCGCGCACCATCAGGAAACCCTTGAAGGCGTTGGCGAATCTGCGTAATATCACGGGTTCGCTCGTTTTTGTCCTTGGTGCGAAACGCCTTACGTGCCGACCGCGACCACCTGCGGGTCATTGACCGGGGGTGGCTGAGGTCGGCGATGCGGCGTAGGCGGGAAGGCGCGCTGGGCGCGCACGAACAGTGTCGTTGCCGCCGTGTGGTTTGGCTCCCCGGGACGTCGTACAACGGGCGCCCCGTTTTCACTTGAGGAAGCCAGCAATGACCATGCCCGAGCAGCAAGGTTTATACGAACCAGCCCAGGAGCGGGATGCCTGTGGCGTTGGTTTCGTCGCCCACATCAAGAACAAGAAAAGCCATGCGATCGTCACGCAGGGCCTGCAGATCCTGAAAAACCTCGAACATCGCGGCGCTACCGGCTATGACCCGCTGCTCGGCGATGGCGCCGGCATCCTGATCCAGATTCCCGATGCCTTCTTCCGCGCCGAAATGGCCCGGCAAGGCGTGGAACTCCCGGCGCCGGGACGGTATGGCGTCGGCATGATCTTCCTGCCGCGCGATCCTGAAAGCCGACGTGCCTGCGAAGCGGCGATCGAGCGCACGATCCGTTATGAGGGCCAGACATTGCTCGGCTGGCGCGACGTGCCGGTCGACAACAGCGGCCTGGCGCAGGCGGCGCGGGATGTCGAGCCGGTCATCCGCCAGGTGTTCATCGCCGGCGGCGAGGGCGTCGGCGACGCGGACGCGCTGGAGCGCAAGCTCTATGTGATCCGCAAGGAGGCGGGTCACCGCGTGCAGGCGCTCAAACTGCACGACGGCAAGATGTTCTACGTGCCCTCGATGTCGACGCGCACCATCGTGTACAAAGGCATGCTACTCGCCGACCAGGTCGGCCAGTATTTCCTCGATCTGCGCGACGAGCGGGTGGTTACGGCGCTGGCGCTGGTGCATCAGCGCTTTTCGACCAACACCTTCCCGGCCTGGGATCTGGCCCATCCCTTCCGCTTGATCGCCCACAATGGCGAGATCAACACCCTGCGCGGCAACGTCAACCGCATCCGCGCGCGCGAGCATGGCATTGCCTCGAAGCTGCTGGGCGACGACCTGCAGAAAATCTGGCCGCTGATCTATGACGGTCAGTCGGACTCCGCCAGCTTCGACAATGCGCTGGAGCTGCTCGTGATGGGCGGCTACAGCCTCGCCCACGCGATGATGATGCTGATCCCCGAAGCCTGGTCGGGCAATCCCTTGATGGACGAGAATCGTCGCGCCTTCTATGAATACCACATGGCGTTGATGGAGCCCTGGGATGGTCCGGCGGCGGTTGCCTTCACCGACGGCCGGCAGATTGGCGCCACGCTCGATCGCAACGGCCTCAGACCGGCGCGCTATCTGGTGACCGACGACGATCTGGTGGTGATGTCCTCCGAGATCGGCGTGCTGCCGATCCCGCAGGAACGCATCGTCAAGAAGTGGCGCTTACAGCCGGGCAAGATGCTGCTGATCGATCTCGAAGCGGGCCGCATCATCGGCGACGACGAAATCAAGGACCAATTGGCGACCGCCAAGCCCTATCGCGAATGGCTGTACATGGCGCGCCACTATCTCGACGACCTGCCCGAAGTCGAGGACGAGGCAACGCTGTCCGCGCCGCTGCTCGACCTGCAGCAGGCCTTTGGCTATACGCAGGAGGATTTCAAATTCATCCTCGAGCCAATGGCCACCAAAGGCGAGGAAGCCACCGGCTCGATGGGCAATGACACGCCGTTGCCGGTGCTGTCGGACCGCAGCAAGCCGCTCTTCAACTACTTCAAGCAGCTGTTCGCGCAGGTCACCAACCCGCCGATCGATCCGATCCGCGAGGAAATCGTCATGTCGCTGATCTCGATGATCAGCCCGAGCCCCAACCTGCTCGAGATCGACGAAGCCGAGCCGGCGCCGCGCCTGCAGGTGCGGCAGCCGATCCTCACACCGGCCGACATGGCCCGGCTGAAGCAGATCGACCGCTTGACGAATGGCACCTTCCGCGCCTGCGTGATCGACATCACCATGTCGGCCGCGGCCGGTCCGGCCGGGATGAGCGATGCGCTCTTCCAGGTCTGCTTCCAGGCCGAGCGAGCCATCGGCGAAGGCTGCAGTGTGATCATCCTCTCCGACCGCAACGTCGATGCCGCGCGCGCGCCGATCCCCGCCTTGCTGGCCTGCTCGGCGGTGCATCAGCATCTCGTCCGCACCGGGTTGCGCACCTCCTGCGGCCTGGTGATCGAAACCGGCGCCGCGCGCGAAGTGCATCATTTCGCGACGCTGGCCGGCTATGGCGCCGAAGCGATCCATCCTTGGCTCGCCTTCGAGAGCCTGGCGGCCCTCGCGCCGACGCTGCCCGGCAAGCCGTCGCCGTACGAATGCCAGAAGAATTTCATCAAGGCGATCGGCAAGGGGCTGATGAAGGTGATGTCGAAGATGGGCATCTCCACCTATCAGTCCTACTGCGGCGCGCAGATTTTCGAGGCGGTGGGCCTGTCTTCCGATTTCGTCGCCCGCTATTTCACCGGCACGCCGACCAAGGTCGAGGGCATCGGCCTCAAGGAAGTCGCGCGCGAGGCGCTGGCGATGCATGCCGCGGCCTTCGGCAACGATCCGCTGCTGGCCAATACGCTCGACATCGGCGGCGAATACGCTTTCCGCGTCCGCGGCGAAGAGCACATGTGGACGCCGGATGCGATCGCCAAACTGCAGCATGCGACACGCGCCGGCAAGTTCGAGACCTACCAGGAATACGCAAAGATCATCAACGACCAGAGCCGCCGTTTCATGACGCTGCGCGGACTGTTCGAGATCAAGCCGGCCGGTCCCGCGGTGCCGCTCGACGAGGTCGAGCCGGCGAGCGAGATCGTCAAGCGTTTCGCCACCGGCGCGATGTCGCTCGGTTCGATTTCCACCGAGGCACACACCACGCTGGCGATCGCGATGAACCGCATCGGCGGCAAGTCCAACACCGGCGAGGGCGGTGAGGATCCGAAGCGCTTCGGCAAGATCAGCCAGGCGACGACGTTGGCCGGCGTGATCGGCGCCAGCCGCGTCGAGCGCGACATTCCGCTCAAGGAAGGCGACAGCCTGCGCTCGGCGATCAAGCAGGTTGCCTCGGGCCGTTTCGGCGTCACGACCGAATATCTCGCCAACTCCGACCAGATCCAGATCAAGATGGCGCAGGGTGCGAAGCCAGGCGAGGGCGGCCAGCTGCCGGGCCACAAGGTGTCGGAATACATCGGTTTTCTGCGCCACTCTGTGCCTGGCGTGCAGCTGATCTCCCCGCCGCCGCACCACGACATCTACTCGATCGAGGACCTGGCGCAGCTGATCCACGATCTGAAGAACGCCAACCCGCGGGCGGACATCTCGGTCAAGCTGGTCTCGGAAATCGGCGTCGGCACCGTGGCGGCCGGCGTGGCCAAGGCCAAGGCCGATCACCTGGTGATTTCCGGCCATGACGGCGGCACCGGCGCCTCGCCGCTGTCTTCGATCAAGCATGCCGGCACGCCCTGGGAGCTGGGCCTGGCCGAGACGCAGCAGACCCTGGTGCTGAACCGCCTGCGCGGCCGCATCCGCGTGCAGGTCGATGGTCAGATGAAGACCGGCCGCGACGTCGTCATCGGCGCCCTGCTCGGCGCCGACGAATTCGGTTTCGCCACCGCGCCGCTGGTGGTCGAGGGCTGCATCATGATGCGCAAGTGCCACCTCAACACCTGCCCGGTCGGCGTCGCCACCCAGGATCCGGTGCTGAGAAAGCGCTTCTCGGGTCAGCCGGAGCACGTCGTCAATTACTTCTTCTTCGTCGCCGAGGAAGTGCGCCAGCTGATGGCCGAGATGGGCATTCGCAAATTCGATGACCTGATCGGCCGTGCCGACCTGCTCGACATGAGGAAGGGAATCAGTCACTGGAAGGCGCGTGGCCTCGATTTCTCGCGCATCTTCTACATGCCCGCGATGCCGGCGGAGGTGGCCCGGTATCATTGCGAGACGCAGGATCACGGCATCGAGCGCGCGCTCGATCACACGTTGATCGCCAAGGCAAGGCCGGCGCTCGAGCAGGGCAAGAAGGTGGTCATCGAAAGCGCGGTGAAGAACCTCAACCGCACCGTCGGCACGATGCTCTCCCATGAGGTGGCGAAGCGTCATGGCCACGCCGGACTGCCGGACGGGACCATCCATGTCCGCCTGAATGGCACCGCCGGCCAGAGCTTCGGCGCTTTCCTGGCCCGTGGCATCACGCTCGAGCTGACCGGCGAGGCGAACGACTACGTCGGCAAGGGCTTGTGTGGTGGGCGGATCGTCGTCAAGCCGCCGAAGGAATTCCGCGGCAAGCCCTGCGAGAACATCATCGTCGGCAATACCGTGCTGTATGGCGCGATCGAGGGCGAAGTGTTCTTCCGCGGCGTCGCCGGCGAGCGCTTCGCGGTGCGCAATTCGGGCGCGACCGCGGTCGTCGAGGGCACCGGCGACCACTGCTGCGAATACATGACGGGCGGCACCGTGGTCGTGCTGGGTCGCACCGGCCGCAACTTTGCCGCTGGCATGTCGGGTGGTATCGCCTATGTGCTCGACGAGGACGGCGATTTCGCCGCGCGTTGCAATACCTCGATGGTGAAGCTGGAAAAGGTGTTGCCCGCGGCCGAGCAGCCGGACGACGGGACGCGCCATTGCCATAGCGCCGACGAGGTGCTGCTCAAGTCGCTGATCGAAAAACATCATGCGGCCACCGGCAGCGAGATGGCGCGCCGCGTGCTCGCGGACTGGCCCGCCTACCGCGAGAAATTCGTCAAGGTATTCCCCCATGAATATCGCCGCGCGCTGCAAGAAATCGCCGCCGGCCAGCTGAAGGAGGCTGCGTGATGGGCAAGCCCACCGGTTTTCTCGAGTTCCACCGCGTTGCCGAGGCCTACGAGCCGGTCGAGCAGCGTCTGAAGCATTTCCGGGAGTTCGTCGCCCGCCTGAACGACGAGCAGGCCAAGGTGCAGGGCGCGCGCTGCATGGATTGCGGCATTCCGTTCTGCAACAACGGTTGCCCGGTCAACAACAACATTCCGGACTTCAACGATGCGGTATATCGCGGCGACTGGCGCGCGGCGATCGACATCCTGCATTCGACCAACAACTTCCCGGAAGTCACCGGCCGCATCTGTCCGGCGCCCTGCGAGGCGGCCTGCACGCTGAACATCAACGACGAGGCCGTCGGCATCAAGTCGCTCGAACACGCGATCATCGACAAGGCGGGCGAGAACGGCTGGGTCGTGCCGCTGATCGCCACCGTCAAGACGGGCAAGAAGGTCGCGATCGTCGGCTCCGGCCCGGCGGGCCTGGCCGCCGCCCAGCAGCTGACGCGCGCCGGCCATGACGTGACGGTGTTCGAGAAGAACGACGCGATCGGCGGGCTGATGCGCTACGGCATCCCCGATTTCAAGCTCGACAAGCGCCTGATCGAATGGCGCGTCGCCCAACTCAAGGTCGAAGGCGTGAAGTTCCGCCTCAAAACCCTGGTGGCGGCCGACGGGCGGCTGCCCAAGGGCGTGGCCTGCGATGCGGTGCAGGTGGTCGCGCCGGCCGCACTGCTGAAGGAATTCGATGCGGTGATCCTTGCCGGCGGTGCCGAGACGCCGCGCGATCTACCGATCCCCGGCCGCGATCTCGACGGCGTGCATTTCGCGCTCGAATTCCTCATCCCGCAGAACAAGGAAGTCGGCGGCGGCCGCAAGAATCCGATCAACGCGAAGGGCAAGCGCGTGGTCGTGATCGGCGGTGGCGACACCGGTTCCGACTGCGTCGGCACCTCGAACCGCCACGGCGCCGCGAGTGTCACGCAGATCGAGCTCTTGCCCCGCCCGCCCGAGCAGGAAGACAAGGCGCTCACCTGGCCGTACTGGCCGAACAAGTTGCGCACCTCGAGCTCGCATGAAGAGGGTTGCACACGCGACTGGGCCATCGCCACGAAGGAATTCATCGGCGAGAACGGCAAGCTCAAGGCCCTGAAGTGCGTGCGGCTGGACTGGAGCGAGGGCAAGATGAAGGAGATTCCCGGCTCCGAGTTCCAGATCGAGGCCGATCTCGCCTTCCTGGCGATGGGCTTCACGCAACCGGTGCAGGCGCTGCTCGATGCCTTCGGCGTGGCGAAGGATGCGCGCGGCAATGCCGCCGCGACTACCGATGGCCCCGGCTGCTACGCGACCAATGTGCCGAAGGTGTTCGCCGCCGGCGACATGCGCCGCGGCCAGTCGCTGGTCGTCTGGGCGATCCGCGAGGGGCGCCAGTGCGCGCGCGCCGTCGATGAATTCCTGATGGGAAGCTCCGTCCTGCCCCGCTGACGAGGGGTGAGCAGGGTGCTCAAAATAATCATTTTGGCTGCCGGCCAGGGCAAGCGCATGCGCTCGGCCCTGCCCAAGGTGTTGCACCCGATCGCCGGCAAGCCGATGCTCGCGCACGTCATCGATACGGCGCGGCGGCTCGAGCCGGCGAAAATCTGCGTGGTCTATGGGCATGGCGGCGAGCGTGTGCGCGAGGCGCTCGATGCGCCCGATCTCGTCTGGGCGAAGCAGGAGCCGCAGCTCGGCACCGGCCATGCGGTGATGCAGGCCTTGCCGCTTCTGAATGCCACGGGTGCCGTCCCGCCAGCGCCGACTTTGGTGCTGTATGGCGACGTGCCGCTGATCCGCGCCGAAACCCTGCGGCGCCTGGTCGCCGCAGCCGGCGACGACAAGCTCGCGCTGCTCACCGCGCAGCTTGCCGATCCGCACGGCTATGGCCGTATCGTCCGCGTCGATGGCAAGGTCGCGCGCATCGTCGAGGAGAAGGACGCCGACGATGCCGAACGCGCTATCCAGGAGGTCAACACCGGCATCCTCGTCGCGCCGCTGGCGGCGCTGGCACGCTGGCTGCCGCAACTGTCTAACCGCAACGCACAGGGCGAGTATTACCTGACTGACATCGTTCAGCTTGCCGTCGCCGAAGGCATGGAAGTCGTCACCGCGCAGCCGGAGGCGAACTGGGAGACCGACGGGGTCAACAGCAAGAGCCAGCTCGCGCGACTCGAGCGCATCCACCAGCGCAACCTCGCCGAGGCGCTCATGGAGCAGGGCGTGACGCTCGCCGATCCCGACCGCATCGACATCCGCGGCGAACTCGTCTGCGGACGCGACGTGTTCATCGACGTCAATTGCGTGTTCGAAGGCCGTGTCGAGCTCAAGGACGGGGCGCGCATTCTGCCCAACTGCGTGATCCAGGATGCGGTGGTCGGCCCGCATTCGATCATCGGTCCGTTCGCGCGGCTGCGGCCGGGGACGGTGCTCGCCGAGGACGTGCATATCGGCAATTTCGTCGAGGTGAAGAACTCGACCATCGCCGCGCATTCGAAGGCCAACCATCTCGCCTACATCGGCGACACGACGATGGGCAGCCGCGTCAATGTCGGTGCCGGCACGATCACCTGCAACTACGATGGCGCCAACAAGCACCGCACCGTGATCGAGGACGACGTCTTCATCGGTTCCGACACCCAGCTCGTCGCGCCCGTGACCGTCGGCCGCGGCGCCACCCTCGGCGCCGGCACGACGCTGACCAAGGATGCGCCCCCCGGTGAGCTCACGCTCTCGCGTGCGAAGCAGGTCTCGGTTCCCGGCTGGAAACGGCCGGTCAAGAAGAAAAAGGATTGATCCATGTGCGGCATCGTCGCGGCGGTCGCATCCCGCAACATCGTTCCAGTGCTGGTCGAGGGCCTGCGCAAACTCGAATACCGCGGCTATGACTCGGCGGGCCTGGCGGTCCTGAATCCGGGCCTCACCCGGCTGCGCAGCGTCGGGCGCGTCGCGGAGCTCGCCAACCAGGCCGAAGGGCTGACGGCGGAGACCGGCATCGCCCACACGCGCTGGGCGACGCATGGTGTGCCCTGCGAGAGAAATGCCCATCCGCATGTCTCGGACGGCCTGGCGGTGGTGCATAACGGCATCATCGAAAATTACGCCGAGATCAAGCAGGCGCTCACGGGCAAGGGCTATGTCTTCACCTCGGATACCGATACCGAAGTGATCGCCCATCTGGTGCGCGATGCGCTGAAAACCACGGGAAACCTGTTCGACGCGGTGCGGCAGGCGACGCGCCGGCTCGTCGGCGCCTATGCGATCGCAGTGGTCTGCGAAGGCCAGGACCGGATCGTCGTCGCGCGGCACGGGGCGCCGCTTCTGCTGGGGATCGGCGCAGACGGCCACTATGCGGCCTCGGATGCCTCGGCGCTGTTGCAGGTCACGCGCCGCATGATCTATCTGGAAGAAGGCGATGTCGCCGAGCTGCGGCGCGACGGCGTCACGATTTTCGGCGCTGACGGCACGGCACCGGTGACGCGGCCGGTGGTGGAGAGCACGCTCTCGGCCGATGCGGTCGAGCTGGGCAACTATCGCCACTACATGCAGAAGGAGATCTTCGAGCAGCCGCAGGCGCTGGCCGCGACGCTCGAGATGATCGGCGGTGCGCAGACCTTCTCGGCCAACCTGTTCGGCGCGGCCGCGCCCGAGATGTTCGCGGACGTGAAGTCGGTGCTGATCATCGCCTGCGGCACCAGCTACCACGCGGGTCTCGTCGCGCGCTACTGGATCGAGCAGCTCGCCGGCATTCCCTGCACCGTCGAGGTGGCGAGCGAATACCGCTATCGCGTCTCGGTGCCGGATCCTGCAACCCTCGTCGTCGCGATCTCGCAATCGGGCGAGACGGCCGATACGCTCGCCTCGATCCGCCACGCCAAGTCGCTCGGCATGACGAAGACGCTGGCGATCTGCAACGTGCCGGAATCGGCGATCGTGCGCGAATGCGCCTTGCGCTTCCTCACCCGCGCCGGCCCCGAGATCGGCGTGGCTTCGACCAAGGCGTTTACCACGCAGCTCGCAACGTTGTTCCTGCTCGCGGCGACGCTGGCGAAGCTGGCGAAGCAAAATGGCCGGCTGACGGGAGAGCAGGAAGCCGCGCATCTGGCCTCCCTGCGCCATCTGCCGGTGGCGGTGCAAAAAGTGCTCTCGCTCGAAGCCGACATCGCCGCCTGGGCGCAGCGTTTCGCCGACAAGCGCCACGCGCTGTTCCTCGGCCGCGGCCACCACTACCCGATCGCGCTCGAAGGGGCGCTGAAGCTCAAGGAAATCTCCTACATCCACGCCGAAGCCTATCCGGCCGGCGAATTGAAGCACGGCCCGCTGGCGCTCGTGGACAAGGAGATGCCGGTCGTCAGCGTGGCGCCCAATGACGCGCTGCTGGAAAAGCTGAAATCGAATCTCAAGGAAGTCGCGGCGCGCGGCGGCGAGCTCTACGTCTTCGCCGACGCCGATTCGCAGGTCGAGGAGGAGCCGGGCCTGCACATCCTGCGCCTGCCCGAGCACTACGGCCTGCTCTCTCCGGTGCTGCACGTCGTGCCGCTGCAACTGTTGGCCTACCATGCCGCGCTGGTGAAAGGTACGGACGTCGACAAACCGCGTAATCTGGCGAAATCCGTCACCGTCGAATGATAAAAGGGAGAGGAACATGCCGAAATTCCATACCGAACGCATCCGCGCCGTGGCCCTGGTCGGCCACGGCGGCGCCGGCAAGACGACGCTCGCCGAGGCGCTGCTCGCGCGCGCCGGCGCGATTCCCGCCGCCGGCAGCGTCGAGAAGGGCAACACCGTCTGCGACTACGATCCGCAGGAAAAGGCCGCCGGCCATTCGCTGCAATCGGCGCTGGTCAATTTCGCCTGGGAAGACGTGCATGTGCATCTGATCGACACGCCGGGCTATCCCGATTTCGCCGGCCAGGCGCTCGCAGCCCTGGCGGGCGTCGATACCGTCCTCGTCGTCATCAACGCCCAGACCGGGATCGAGCTGATGACCGAGCGGATGATGAAGGCCGCCCAGCAGCGTGGACTCGCCTGCATGATCGTCGTCAACAAGATCGACGCCGAGAACCTCGATCTCGCCGGCCTGATGGCCGACATCCGCGAACGCTTCGGCCCGGCCTGCAAATTCCTCGATCTGCCGACGCCGGATCACGGCAAGGTCGTCGAAGTGCTGGAACACGACAGCGGCGAAGCCGACATCGACAGCGTCGCCCATGCCCACCGCGAGCTGATCGACCAGCTCGTCGAGGAGGACGAGAGCCTGATGGAGCGCTACCTCGAAGACGGCCAGGATCCCTCGGCCGGCGAGCTGCATGCGCCCTTCGAGAAGGCGCTGCGCGAAGGCCACCTGATCCCGGTGCTGTTTACTTCCGCCAAGACCGGCGCAGGGCTGGACGAACTGCTGCATGTGCTCGCCACGCTCGCGCCGAACCCCACCGAGGCCAACGTGCCGCCGTTCTTCAAGGACGGCGAAGCCTTCCAGCGCGAGCCGGATGCAGCGAAGCACGTCCTCGCCCACGTCTTCAAGATCGTCGTCGATCCCTACATGGGCAAGGTTGGAATTTTCCGCGTCCATCAGGGCACGATCCGCAAGGACACGCAACTCTTCGTCGGCGATGGCAAGAAGCCGTTCAAGGTCGGCCACCTGTATCAGTTGCAGGGCAAGGACTATGTCGAGGTCGACGAACTCTTGCCGGGCGATCTGGGCGCGATCGCCAAGGTCGAGGAGATCGAGTTCGACAGCGTGCTGCACGACTCGCACGACGAGGATCACATCACGCTCAAGCCGCTCGAATTCCCGAAGCCGATGCAGGGCCTGGCGGTCGAGACGACCAAGAAAGGCGACGAGCAACGCCTGTTCGAGATCCTGCGCAAGCTCGAACTCGAAGACCCCTGCTTCCGCGTCGAGCGCCATCCGTCCACCCACGAGACGGTCATCTATGGCTTGGGCGAAATGCATCTCAAGACGAAGCTCGAACGCATGGCGAGCGTCTATAAGCTGGAGCTCTCGACCAAGCCGCCGCAGATCCCCTACCGCGAGACGATCACCCGGCCGGCCGAAGGCCATTGCCGGCACAAGAAGCAGTCGGGCGGCGCCGGCCAGTTCGGCGAGGTGTATCTGAAGGTCGAGCCGCTCGAGCGCGGCGCGGGCTTCGAGTTCGTCGATCAGGTCAAGGGCGGCGTGATTCCCGGCGTGTTCATGCCGGCGGTCGAGAAGGGCGTGCGCCAGGCGCTCGAAGGCGGCGTGGTCGCCGGCTTCCCGGTCGAGGACGTGCGCGTCATTGTTTACGATGGCAAGACCCATCCGGTCGATGGCAAGGAAGTCGCCTTCGTCCAGGCCGGCAAGAAGGCGACCATCGCCGCGGTGCAGGCCGCCGCGCCCGTGGTGCTGGAGCCGATCGTGCGTATCGAGGTGCATGCCGACGAGGGCCAGATGGGCGATATCGCTGGCGATCTGTCGGGCCGCCGCGGCCATGTTACCGGCACGACGCCGCGCGGTCCGGGACGCGTGGCCATCGCCGGCGAGGTGCCGCTGGCCGAGATCGGCGACTACGCCTCGCGTCTGAAGTCGATGACCGGCGGGCGCGGCAGCTACACCATCGAGTTTTCGCACTACGCGCAGGTGCCGCCGCCGGTGCAGCAGAAACTCGCCGCCTCGTTCAAATTGAAAGAAGACGAGGAATGACGTAGCATCAGTCTGCCATGCGTCGCCTCCAGAGCTTCCTGCTGATCCTCATCGCGCTGTGGCTGCCGCTTCAGGCCGCCGCGGCGGTGACGATGCCGTTCTGCCGCCATGCGCCGAAGCCGTTGGCCGAGACCTCGGCGCATTGCCACGAAGAGGCTGCGGAGCAGACCGCACCGGCCATCGCCGGCGATCTCGATTGCGACAACTGCTCGCTGTGCCACCTCGCCTGCACCGGCTTTCTGCTCGCGAACACCGTCGTCACGCCCGCTGCGCTGGCGGCGAACATCCTGGTGCCGGGGCCGCAGCTCGCCCAGGCCAGCCACATCCCCGAACCGCCGCAACAACCTCCCAGACGCTGAACGCTCCGTGAGGCAGGACCTGCCGTCCTGGCGTCGCTCGCGGGCGCTACGCCCCCGCCTGCGGCGGGTCCCCCTCCGCTGCGAGCTCCTTCAGCGCCGACTTTCGTTCAATTCCATTCTGGAGGTTGTCATGAAATCCTTGCTATCCGCTCTCGCCGCGGCGAGTCTCGTCCTCGCTTTTCCCGCTCACTCGGCCGAAGAGCTTTCCGAAGGTACGGTCAGGAAGATCGATGCGCCCGCCCAGCGTGTGATGGTGCAGCACGGCCCGATCAAGAATCTCGGCATGGGGCCGATGACCATGATGTTCAAGGCCAAGGACGCGGCCATGCTCAAGACGATCAAGGAAGGCGACAAGGTGCGCTTCCGCGTCGAGGACATCGGCGGCGAGTACACGATCACCCGCATCGAAGCGGCGAAGTAGCCATGCGCGCCCTGCCCCTGTGGCTGACGGTGTGCCTTACCGTCGGCGGGGTGGCGCTGGCGCAGGAAGAGGCGGGGCTCGGCGGCGATGTCGCCATGGCCGTCGGTGGCCATGTCGAACAGCTGCTCGCCTTCGCGCGCGAGCGTCATCCCGAATTCGCCGCGCTGCGTCACGAGGCGGCTGCCGCCGCCCTGCGCATCGATCCGGCGGGCGCACTGCCCGACCCGATGTTCGGTATCGAGCTGCGCGACTTCGCCACGCCCGATGCCGGGCCGAACCTGCTGCCTTCGCGCGTGGGCAGCACGCGCTACACCGTGACGCAAAGCCTGCCGTGGTTCGGCAAGCGTGATCTGAAGCGCGACATCGCCGCGGCCGCCGCCAGCGAAGCGCAAGGACGCGCAGAGACCGCCTGGGTCGACCTCGCCTGGCAGATCAAACAGACCTTCGCGCAGCACTACCTGCATCAGACCCGTCTGCGCTACGGCCGGGAAAACCTCGACTTGCTCGAACGGCTTGAGAGAATCACTCTGGCGCGTTACACCGGCGGGCTGGCGCCGCAGCAGGACGTGATCCGCGCGCAGACCGAGCGTACCGCGCTGGAGAGCGAGCTCGTCTTGCTCGAAGGCGAGAACGCGCAGACGGCGGCGCGCCTGAAGAGTCTGCTCGGCGCGGATGCCGGCGTGCGGCTTGCGCCGCCCGAGCGGCTGCGCCCGCTGCCGCCTGCCGCGCGCCTCGACGCTGCGGCGCTGGAGGCGCGGCTCGTCGAGGCCAGTCCGCGTTTGGCTACCGAGACTGCGCGCATCGGCGCGGCCGAGAAATCGCGCGAGCTCGCCTACAGGAACCGTTATCCGGACGTCAGCGTCGGCCTCGCCGCGATCCAGTCGCGCAGCCGCGTGACCGGATATGACCTGATGTTCGAGATCAACATCCCGTTGCAGCAGGACAGCCGGCGCGCGCAGGAGCGCGAGGCCGAGCGCATGCTCGACGCCGCGAAAAACCGCCGGCAGGCGGCGCTGAACCAGGCGCGCTCCGAACTCAACGAAAACCTCGCCGCCCTGCACGCCGCGCGCCGGGTCGAGGAGCTGGTGAGCACGCGCCTCCTACCGCAGGCCGAACTGACGCTGCAAGCCGCACTGGCCGGGTATGAAACCGGCAAGGTCGATTTCGCCACCGTGCTCGACGCGCAACGGCAGATCCGCAAGGCAAAGGAAGACCTCGTTCGGGCGCGCGTTGCGCAGGAGCTGCGCCGCGCCGACCTCGAGCGCGCGATCGGAGAAGAACTATGAAAAACGTTGCAATCATCGTGCTGCTGGCCGTCGCCGCGGCGCTCGGTTACTGGCTGGGCGGCCAAAAAATCGGCGCTGCCAGCACGGCACCTGCTGCCGAAACCGCCGCATCCGGCAAGAAGATCCTCTACTACCGCAACCCGATGGGCCTGCCCGACACCTCGCCCACGCCGAAGAAGGACTCGATGGGCATGGACTACCTTCCCGTCTATGAAGGCGAGGAGGAGGCCGACGGCGGCGTGAAGATCAGCCCGGCCAAGGTGCAGAAGCTCGGCGTGCGCACCGAGGCGGCCGCCATGCGCGAGCTCTCGCGCCCGATCCGCGCGGTCGGCCGCGTCGAGGTCGACGAGCGGCGCGTTTTTGCCATCGCGCCGAAGTTCGAAGGCTGGATCGAGCGCCTCTTCGTCAACACGACCGGCCAGCCGGTGGGCCGCGGGCAGGCGCTGTTCGAGGTCTATAGCCCGGAGCTCGTCTCGGCCCAGCGCGAATACCAGATCGCCGCGCGCGGGATGGACGCGCTTTCAGGCGAAGCGCGGGAAAGCATCCGGCAGGTGGCCGACGCCGCGCTGGCACGATTACGCAATTGGGATATTTCCGCCGAGCAGATCGAACGGCTCAGAGCCGGCGGCGAGCCTGCGCGCACGCTCACCTACCGCTCCCCTGTCGCTGGCGTGGTGTTGGAAAAGAAAGCGCTGCAGGGCCAGCGCTTCATGCCCGGCGAGGCGCTCTATCAGATCGCCGACATCGGCACGGTCTGGGTGATCGCCGATGTCTTCGAGCGCGACATCGCCGAGGTCGTGGTCGGCATGCCGGTCACGGTGAGGATCGACGCCTGGCCCGGCCGCGAGTTCGCCGGCAAGGTCGGCTTCATCACTCCGACGCTGAATGCGCAGACGCGCACGGTGCCGGTGCGCATCGAGCTGGCGAATCCGCGCGGCGAATTGCGGCCGGCGATGTATGCGAAAGTCGAGCTGAAAGTCGGCGCTGGTAGGACGGCACTGACGGTGCCGGTGGCGGCAGTGATCGATGGCGGCACGCGCCAGCGCGTCCTCGTCCAGCGCGGGGAGGGCCGCTTCGAGCCGCGCGAGGTGAAGCTGGGCCTGCGCAATGATGACTACGTCGAAGTGAAGGAGGGGGTTCAGGCCGGCGAGCAGGTCGTCGTCGCGGCCAACTTCCTGATCGATTCTGAAAGCAACCTGAAAGCGGCGCTCGGCGGAATGACGGAGAAACCTGCGGTCAGCCACCACGCGGTCGGCACGCTCGACGGCATCGAGCCCGATGGCACGCTGACGATCTCCCACGAACCGATCGCGAGCCTCGGCTGGCCGAAGATGACGATGGGCTTCGTGCCGGCCAATGCCGCGCTCGTCGACAAGCTCAAGCCGGGCACGCCGGTCGCTTTCGAATTCGTCGAAAGGAAGCCCGGCGAGTGGGTCATTACCAAGATCGAAGCGCGGAAGAACTGACATGCTCGCCCAACTCATCGACTGGTCGGCGCGCAACAAGCTTCTGGTGCTGCTCGCCACGCTGTTCGTCGTGCTGGCAGGCGTCTGGGCGGTGTTGAAGACGCCGCTCGATGCGCTGCCCGATCTCTCCGACGTGCAGGTGATCGTCTACACCGAGTTTCCCGGCCAGGCGCCGCAGGTGGTCGAGGATCAGGTCACCTACCCGCTGACCACGGCATTGCTCGCGGTGCCCAAGTCGAAGGTGGTGCGCGGCTTCTCGTTCTTCGGCGCCAGCTTCGTCTATGTGATCTTCGAGGACGGCACCGACCTCTACTGGGCGCGCTCAAGGGTGCTCGAATACCTCAACACCGCGGCCGGCCGCCTGCCGCAGGGCGTCGCCCCCAGCCTCGGGCCGGATGCCTCCGGCGTCGGTTGGGTGTTCCAGTATGCGCTGCTGGGCGCCAACCGCACGCTGGCCGAGCTGCGCACGCTGCAGGACTGGTATCTGCGCTACCCGCTCGCCAAGGCGCCGGGCGTGGCCGAGGTGGCGAGCGTCGGCGGCTTTGTGCAGCAATACCAGGTGGTGGTCGATCCCGCCAAGCTGCGCGCGTATGGGGTGCCTTTGGCCACGGTGGCCAACGCGATCCGGAATTCCAACCGCGATGTCGGCGGACGGGTCGTCGAGCTGGCCGAGACCGAGGTCATGGTGCGCGGGCGCGGCTACTTGCGCGGCAAGGGCGATCTCGAACAGCTGGTCGTCAAGTCCGACAAGGGCACGCCGGTGCTGCTCTCCGATGTCGCGCGCGTCGAGCTCGGTCCCGACGAGCGGCGCGGCATCGCGGAATTGAACGGCGAAGGCGAGGTGGTGTCGGGCATCGCGGTCGCGCGCCATGGCCAGAATGCGCTCGAGGTGATCGGCAACCTCAAGGAGAAGATTCGGGAATTGGCGGCCGGCCTGCCGGAAGGCGTGTCGATCGAGACGGTTTACGACCGCTCGGAACTCATCGAGCGCGCGATCGCCACCTTGAAGAAGACGCTGAGCGAGGAGGCGCTGATCGTCGCGCTGGTCTGCATCGTCTTCCTGCTGCATGTGCGCAGCGCCCTGGTGGCGATCCTGATGCTGCCGGTCGGCGTGCTCATCGCCTTCATCGCGATGAGGCTGCTCGGCATGAACTCGAACATCATGAGCCTGGGCGGCATCGCGATCGCGATCGGCGCGATGGTCGATGCGGCGATCGTGATGATCGAGAACGCGCACAAGCATCTCGAACGGCTGAAGCCGGGCGAATCGCGGACGGAAGCGATGATCCTCGCCTGCAAGGAAGTCGGACCGGCGCTGTTCTTCTCGCTGCTGATCATCACCGTCTCCTTCCTGCCGGTGTTCACGCTCGAGGCGCAGGAGGGCCGGCTGTTTGCGCCGCTCGCCTGGACCAAGACCTTCGCGATGGCCGGCGCGGCGCTGCTCTCGGTGACCTTGGTCCCTGTTCTCATGCTGCTGTTCATCCGCGGCCGCATTCTGCCGGAGGCGAAGAACCCGGTGAATCGCACGCTGATCGCGCTCTACCGGCCGGTGATCGCGCTGGTATTGCGCTGGAAGCGGACGACGATCCTCATCGCCGTCGCGGCCGTGGCGGTGTCGGTCTGGCCGGCGCGGCAGCTCGGCAGCGAATTCATGCCGACGCTCAACGAGGGCACGCTGTTCTACATGCCGACCGGCCTGCCGGCGATGTCGGTGACCAAGGCGGCGGAGTTGCTCCAGACGCAGAACAAGATCATCAAGAGCTTTCCCGAGGTCGCGGAGGTCGTGGGCAAGGCGGGCCGGGCCAACACGGCAACCGATCCGGCGCCCATCGAGATGTTCGAGACGGTGATCAACCTCAAGCCCGAAAAAGACTGGCGGCCGGGCATGACCGTCGACAGGCTGATTGCCGAGCTGGACCGGGCGCTGCAGTTCCCGGGCATCGCCAATTCGTGGACGATGCCGATCAAGGCGCGCATCGATATGCTCTCGACCGGCATCCGCACCCCTGTCGGCATCAAGGTGTTCGGCAAGGACCTCGACGAGATGGAGAAACTGGCGCGCGAGATCGAAGCCGTGGTGAAGCGGGTGCCCGGCACCCGCTCGGCTTACGCCGAACGCATCACCGGCGGCTGGTATCTCGACATCGAGCCGGATCGTGCGCAGCTCGCGCGCTACGGCATCCTCGTGGGCGACCTGCAGGAGATCGTGGCGACCGCGCTCGGCGGCGAGACGCTGACGACGCTGGTCGCCGGCCGCGAACGCTTCGGCGTCTCGTTGCGTTATCCGCGGGAATTGCGCGACGACCCGGCGAAGATCGCCGCCAACGTGCTGGTGCCGGCGATGGCCGAGATGAATGGGCCGCCGGTGATGGTGCCGCTCGGGCAAGTGGCGCGCGTGAGCATCCGAAAAGGCGCGCCGGCGATCCGCACCGAGAATGCACAGCTTGCGGCCTACATCTACGTCGATATCCGCGACCGCGACATCGGCTCGTATGTGAAGGACGCGCAGCGCGCGGTGGCGCAGCAAGTGACTTTTCCGCCGGGCAGCTATGTGACCTGGAGCGGCCAGTTCGAGTACATGGAGCGGGCGCTGGAACGCTTGAAGCTCGTCGTGCCGGCGACGCTCGCGATCATCTTCCTGCTGCTCTACCTCAACTTTCGGCAGCTCGCGCCGACCCTGATCGTGATGCTCTCGGTGCCCTTCGCGCTGGTCGGCGGCATCTGGCTGCTCTGGCTGTTGGACTACCACCTCTCGGTCGCGGTCGCGGTCGGCTTCATCGCGCTCGCTGGTGTGGCCGCCGAGACCGGCGTGGTGATGCTGATCTACCTCGACCATGCGTGGGCGGCGAAAAAGTCGGCGCTGAAGGAGCTCGCAGCGGAGGGGGACCCGCCGCAGGCGGGGGCGCAGCGACCGCGAGCGACGCCGGGACGGCACCCGACGGTGGCCGAGCTCTACGCAGCCGTGATGGAAGGCGCGGTGGAGCGCGTGCGGCCGAAGATGATGACCGTGACAGCGATCATGGCCGGCCTGCTGCCGATCATGTGGAGCACCGGCACCGGTTCGGAGGTGATGCGCCGCATCGCCGCGCCGATGGTGGGCGGCATGATCTCGTCGACGCTGCTGACGCTCATCGTGATCCCGGCGCTGTATGCGCTGGTGGAGGAATGGCGGATGAGGCGGGGTAAGGGATGATCGCTGCTTTGCCCTCGCACGAGTGCAGCAGCGCGTGGTCAAATCTCGACTTGGGTGCCCAGTTCGATGACGCGATTGGCCGGGATTTTGAAAAAAGTCATCGGGCTGGCCGCGCTGCGCAGCAGAGTGGCGAACAGGTATTCGCGCCACAGCGCCATGCCGCCGCCTGGCTTGGGAATCAGGTTTTCGCGGCTGAAAAAGAAAGTGGTTTCCATCATTTCGATCGGTTCTCCGCAACGGCATCTGGCCAGGGCCTTGGGGACGTCGATGTCGTCCATGAAGCCGAAGCGGAGAACCAGCAGATAGACGTCGCCAGCGAGCTTTTGCGCTTCCAGCCGGTCGTCCTCGCGTACGTAGGGCGTGTCGACGACGCGCACGTTGAGGATCACGACGCGCTCATGCAGCACCTTGTTGTGCTTGAGGTTGTGCAACAGGGCGGAGGGCACGCCATGGACGTTGGTGGTCATGAACACCGCGGTGCCCGGGACACGGTGGGGCGGGTTCGGCGACAGGCTCTCCAGGAAAGCGGCCAGGGGCAGTTCCGTTTCCCGCAGACGCTGGGCGAGGATTTCCCGTCCACGCCGCCAGGTCGACAGCAAGGTGAACACCAGCAGCGCGACGAGGAGCGGAAACCAGCCGCCGTCGGGGATCTTGATCGCATTGGCGCCGAAATAGGATAGATCGATGGAGAGGAAGGCCGCGAGGCTGGCCAGCGTCGCGCCGAGTCCCAGGTCCCAACGCACCCGCATCACGAAGCAGACCAGCAGGGTGTCGATGGCGAAGGTGCCGGTCACCGCGATGCCGTAGGCGGCGGCGAGGTTGCTGGAGTTGCGGAAACCCAGCACCAGCAGGGCAATGCCGATCATCAGCAGCCAATTCACCACGGGAATGTAGATCTGGCCGGCCTCGGTCGCCGAGGTGTGGCGGATCAGCAAGCGGGGCGCATAGCCGAGCTGGATGACCTGGCGCGTTACCGAGAACGCCCCGGTGATGACGGCCTGCGAGGCGATCACGGTGGCGGCGGTGGCCAGGCCGACCAGCGGATACAGCGCCCAATCGGGCGCCAGCAGGAAGAAGGGGTTGCGCACGGCTTCGGGGTCGGCGAGCAGCAGTGCACCCTGGCCGAAGTAGTTCAGGGTCAGCGCCGGCAGGACAAAGCCAAACCAGACCAGCCGGATCGGGTAGCGGCCGAAGTGCCCCATGTCGGCGTACAGCGCCTCGGCGCCAGTGATGGCCAATACCACGGCCCCAAGGATCAGGAAACTGTCAGTGCCATGCGCGAGGAAGAACTTCACCGCATGGATCGGTTTGAGCGCCTCGAGCACATCGGGGTGTAGGACGATGGCGCTGGCGCCGAGCATGCCGAGGACCCCAAACCAGACGAGCATGATTGGGCCGAACAGTTTGCCGACGGTTTCGGTGCCGTGGCTCTGGATGACGAACAGCCCGATCAGGATGCCGAGGGCGAGCGGGACGACGAAGGGATGCAGCGCGGGCGCCCCCATTTCCAGGCCCTCGATCGCGGAAAGCACGGAAATGGCCGGGGTGATCAGGCTGTCGCCGAAGAACAGCGCGGCGCCGAGGAGCCCCAGCGACATCAGCGCCCAGCGCATGCGCGAGGCGAGCGGGACATAGCCCTGGGCCAAAGAGAGCAGGGCGAGGATGCCGCCCTCGCCGTTGTTGTCGGCACGCATCATGATGCCGACGTACTTGACCGACACCACCAGGATCAATTCCCAGAACACCAGCGAGAGGATGCCCAGGACGTTGTCTGGCGTGAGCGCGAGATGATGGCTGCCAAAGACTTCCTTCAGCGTGTAGAGGGGGCTGGTGCCGATGTCGCCGAAGACGACGCCGAGCGCGCCCAGGGCGAGCGTCCGGAGAGGGGTCGGGGGGGAATTTTCCTGGTTCATCGGGCTGACTCGGCGAAGCGCCTGTCGCCCTACGCGGTAGGGCCGGGATCGCGCTGCTTTTCCGGGGTGCAGTTGCTCAATGCGTGTCTATGGGTCGTCTCGTGGCATCGTCCGTTCGATACCGTTTCCTGCGCAATTATCGACAAATATGTCTGTAATTCCCTATGCCGTGGTCTGTTTCCGGACGGTCACCGACACCATGCGTGTGATTTCCGCCACGCAGGGATCGAAAGAGTTCGAGGCCACCCATCAACAACGATGGTCCAGAAATATCACAGGCGTCACCGCTCGATACAATGCTTGACGTTGACGTCAACGTCAACGTCAGCCAGAATCGCTGCATCGCGTTAATCTGAAAGCTTTGCCCGGAGGCCCTCGCCATGTCCGACCCTGCCATCGCCGCGAAACTCGCTCCCTACAAGCCGAAGCACAAGGTGCGCTTCGTCACCGCCGCGTCGCTGTTCGATGGCCACGATGCCTCGATCAACATCATGCGGCGCATCCTGCAGGCGACCGGCGTCGAGGTGATCCACCTCGGTCACAACCGCTCGGTGCAGGAGGTCGTCAATGCGGCGCTGCAGGAGGATGTGCAGGGCATCGCCGTCACCTCCTATCAGGGCGGCCACATCGAATACTTCCAATACATGGTCGATCTGTTGCGCCAGAACGGCGGGGGCGAGATCAAGGTGTTCGGCGGCGGCGGCGGGGTGATCGTGCCGGACGAGATCGCCGCCCTGCACGCCTATGGCGTGACGCGCATCTACTCGCCCGAGGATGGCGCGCGGCTCGGCCTGCAGGGCATGATCAACGATGTGGTCGAACGATCGGACTTCGCGCCGAGCGGCGAAGTGACGGTGGACGAGCTGAAAAGCGGCGATCGCCGCAAGCTCGCGCGTGCGATCACCGTGATCGAGAACGACCCCGATGGCCCGCTGGCACAGGCGGTGAGAAACGCTGCCGTCCCGCCCACGCCCGTTTTGGGTATCACCGGCACCGGCGGCGCCGGCAAATCGAGCCTCACCGACGAGCTGATCCGCCGCTTCCGCCTCGATCAGGAAGACCATCTCTCGATCGCGATCATCTCGATCGACCCGTCGAGGAAGCGCACCGGCGGCGCGCTCTTGGGCGACCGCATCCGCATGAACGCGATCGACCACCCCAACATCTTCATGCGCTCGATGGCCACGCGCGACACAGGCAGCGAGATTTCCGCCACGCTGCCCGAAGCGATCAAGGCCTGCAAGCTCTCCGGCTTCGACCTGATCGTCGTCGAGACCTCGGGCATCGGCCAGGGCGACGCGGCGATCGTGCCGCACGTCGATTGCTCGCTCTACGTGATGACGCCGGAATTCGGCGCGGCGAGCCAGCTCGAGAAGATCGACATGCTCGATTTCGCCGATTTCGTCGCCATCAACAAGTTCGACCGCAAGGGGGCGATGGATGCGCTGCGCGACGTGCGCAAGCAATACCAGAGGAACCGCGGCCTGTTCGCCGCCCGCGTCGAGGACATGCCGGTGTTCGGCACGCAGGCCTCGCGCTTCAACGACGATGGCGTCACCGCGCTCTACCACGCCATCGCTGCGCACCTCGCCGGCAAAGGGCTCAAGCTCGAGCCCGGCAAACTGCCCCCGGTCGGAACGAAGCATTCCTCGCAGAGCCGCGCGATCGTGCCGGCGGCGAGGAGCCGCTATCTGGCCGAGATCGCCGATACCGTGCGCGGCTACCACCGCCATGTCGGGGCGCAGGTGACGATCGCGCGGGAGCGCCAAAGCCTGCGGACGGCCAAAACCCTCTTTGCCGGTTGCGGCAAGCCCGTCGAGCACTTCGACGAGCTGATCGCCTGGAAGGACAATCAACTCGACCCGAAGGCGAAGAAGCTTCTGGAGATGTGGCCGGACACGGTGAAAGCCTATGCCGGCGACGAATACGTCGTGAAGATCCGCGACAGGGAAATCCGCACCCGGCTCACCCACGAGACGCTCTCCGGCACGAAGGTCAGGAAGGTCGTGCTGCCGAAATTCGCCGACGAGGGCGAGACCTTGCGCTGGCTGATGAAGGAGAACGTGCCCGGTAGCTTTCCCTTCACCGCCGGCGTGTTCGCCTTCAAGCGCGAGAACGAGGACCCGACGCGCATGTTTGCCGGCGAGGGCGATGCCTTCCGCACCAACCGCCGCTTCAAGAAAGTGTCGGAAGGCATGCCGGCCAAGCGCCTCTCCACGGCCTTCGACTCGGTGACGCTCTACGGCTGCGATCCGGACGAGCGGCCCGACATCTACGGCAAGATCGGCAACTCGGGCGTCTCGATCGCGACGCTCGACGACATGAAGGCGCTTTACGACGGCTTCGACCTGTGCGATCCGACGACGTCAGTATCGATGACCATCAACGGCCCGGCGCCGATCATCCTGGCGATGTTCTTCAACACCGCGATCGACCAGCAGCTCGACAAGTTCCGCCGCGACAACGGCCGCGAGCCGACCGAGGACGAGGCGGAGAAGATCCGCGAGTGGGTGCTCTCCACGGTGCGCGGCACGGTGCAGGCCGACATCCTGAAGGAAGACCAGGGCCAGAACACCTGCATCTTCTCGACCGAGTTCGCGCTGAAGATGATGGGCGACATCCAGGAGTTCTTCGTGCACAACCAGGTGAAGAACTTCTACTCGGTGTCGATCTCCGGCTACCACATCGCCGAAGCCGGCGCCAACCCGATTACCCAGCTCGCCTTCACGCTTGCCAACGGCTTCACCTATGTCGAGAGCTATCTCGCGCGCGGCATGCACATCGACGATTTCGCGCCAAACCTGTCGTTCTTCTTCTCGAACGGCATGGATGCCGAATACACGGTGATCGGCCGCGTCGCGCGGCGCATCTGGGCGATCGCGATGAAGCACAAGTACGGCGCCAACGAGCGCTCGCAAAAGCTCAAATACCACGTGCAGACTTCGGGGCGCAGCTTGCACGCGCAGGAGATGGCGTTCAACGACATCCGCACCACCTTGCAGGCGCTGATCGCGATCTACGACAACTGCAACTCGCTGCACACCAATGCCTACGATGAAGCGATCACCACGCCGACCGAAGAGAGCGTGCGCCGCGCGATGGCGATCCAGCTGATCATCAACCGCGAATGGGGCCTGGCGAAGAACGAGAACCCGAATCAGGGCAGCTTCATCATCGAGGAGCTGACCGATCTGGTCGAGGAAGCGGTGCTCAAGGAATTCGAGGCGCTGGCCGAACGTGGCGGCGTGCTCGGCGCGATGGAGACGGGTTATCAGCGCGGCAAGATCCAGGAGGAGTCGCTCTACTACGAGCAGAAGAAGCACGACGGCTCGCATCCGATCATCGGCGTCAACACCTTCCGCAATCCGCACGGCGATCCGATTCCGCAGCATGTCGAGCTCGCCCGCTCGACCGAGGAGGAGAAGCAGTCGCAGATCCGGCGCCTGCGCGACTTCCAGCGGCGCCATGCGGCCGAATGTGGTCCGATGCTGGCGAAACTCAAGCAGACCGTGATCGACAACGGCAATGTCTTCGCCGTGCTGATGGATGCGGTGCGCGTCTGCTCGCTCGGGCAGATCAGCACTGCCTTGTACGAGGTCGGCGGGCAGTATCGGCGGTCGATGTAAAAGTCGGCGCTGGCGGGACGGCACCCCTCAGGTGGCCGTCTCGCGCAACCGCCAGTTGCCGTCGCCGGTCAGCTCCAGGAACTGGCGATGAAAACGCAGCAGCGTATCCCGGTGGCTGACGCTGATCAAGGTCGTGCCGGACGCGACCAGTTCCTGATAGAGCGCGGCTTCGTTGCCGGGGTCGAGCGCGCTGGTCGCCTCGTCGAGGATCGCGTAACGCGGCCGTGACAGCAGCACCCGCGCGACGGCGATGCGCTGCTGTTCGCCGATCGAGAGCGTCTTGCTCCAGTCGCGTTCGCTATCCAGCCCGCCGCAGCGCTCGGCGAGCGTCGGTAGGTGCACACGCTCGAGCAGGCGCAGCAATTCGGTATCGCTGATCCGCCGGCCCGTTTCCGGATAGCACAATTGCTGGCGCAGGGTGCCGAGGACCATGTAGGGCTGCTGCGGCAGGAACATCGTCTGCTCCTGCGGCGGGCGGACGATCCGGCCGCTGCCGCGGCTCCACAGGCCGGCGATCGCGCGCAGCAGCGAGCTCTTGCCCATGCCGCTGGCGCCAACGATCATCAGGCTGGCGCCCGGTTCGATCGTCAGCGACAGCTCGTGCACGATGATGCGCTCGCCACCCGGCGTCTGCAGCGTGACGTGTTCGAGCGCGAGCTGCGGGCCCTCGACCACCTCGATCCGTTCCGCGCTGGGCAGTCGATGTTCCGGTGGCGCGGCGAGTACGCGCGCGAAGGTGTGCAATCGGTCGATGCCCGCCGCGAAGCGGCTCAGGCCTTCGAAGTTTTCGACGATCACGGAAAGCGCCGTGAGCACGGCGACGAAGGCGCCGCTCGCCTGCACGGCCTTGCCGACTTCGAGCTCGCCGGAGAGCACGTCCTGGGCGATCAGCGCGCTCGGCAGCACGATGGTGAGCAGGCTGAAGGCGTACTGGAACAGGTTGAGGAAAAGCTGGCTGCGGATCAGTCGGTTGAAATTGTCGAAGGCCGCGGCGAAGCGCCGCCGCACCTGCTGCGATTCCTGCTCCTCACCGCGATAGAAGGCGATCGCCTCGGCGTTCTCGCGCACGCGCACCAGGCCGAAGCGGAAATCGGCTTCGCGCTTGAGCTGCAGGAAGTTGAGGCCGAGCAGCACGCGGCCGAACACCGCCAGCGTGACGGCGGTGCCGAAGAATGCGTAGGCGACGAGGAAATAGACCAGGCCATGCGAGATCGACCAGAGCACGACGCTGAAGGCGATGAGCTGCATCACCGAGCCGATCAGGATCAGCAGGTAGTAGAGCGAGCGCTGCGTGAAGGTGTTGATGTCTTCGGCGATGCGCTGGTCCGGATTGTCGATCCAGCTGTTGGCGTTCAGCGCATAGTAATGGTGCGTGGCGAAATAGCTGTCTAGGAAGCGGTCGGTCAGCCAGCGCCGCCAGAAGATGCCGAGCTTGTCGCGCACGTAGTAGTAGAACGCATAAGCCGGCACGGCGACCAGCAGCAGGGCGAGGCTATAGCGGATGGCGTCCCAGAAGCGTTCTTCCTGACGGGCCGCCAGCGCAGAGGTGAATTCGCCGGTCTGCTCGTTGAGCAGCACCGCGATGCGCGCCTGGGCCAGCAGCAGGCCGAGCAGCAGGAGCAGCAGCGCCCACGCCCGGCCCTTTTCCTCTTCGCGCCAGTAAGGCGCCGCGAGCGACCAGAAGCGATGCCAGACCGGGCGATCGGTGAGGCGCATCGCGAGGCCGGAGCGCGAAGGGTTCTGCCGCAGGGGATGCGGGTCAGTTGCCGGCCTTGATGCGCTCGACCACGGCGCTGGCGAATTCCAGCGTCGTGGCGCTGCCGCCCAAATCGCCGGTGCGCACCTTGTCTTCGTTGAGCGTCGCGTTGATCGCGCGCCGCAGACGGTTGCCGAGGTCGACGCGGCCGACGTGGTCGAGCATCATCGCCGCCGCGAGCATCAGCGCGATCGGGTTGGCGATGCCCTGGCCGGCGATGTCCGGCGCCGAGCCATGCACGGCTTCGAAGATCGCGGCATGGTCGCCGATGTTGGCGCCGGGCGCCATGCCCAGCCCGCCCACCAGCCCGGCGATCTCGTCGGAAAGGATGTCGCCGAACAGGTTGGTCGTCACCAGCACGTCGAAGTGCCAGGGATTCATCACCAGCTTCATCGCGCAGGCATCGACGATGCATTCCTCGAATTCGACCTGGCCCTTGTAGTCGCTCTCGTACATCTGGCGGGCGGTTTCGAGGAAGATGCCGGTGAGCGCCTTCATGATGTTGGCCTTGTGCACCACGGTCACCTTCTTGCGGCCCTTCTTGAGCGCGTAGTCGAAGGCGAACTTGAGAATGTGCCGGCAGCCCTGGCGTGTGTTGATGCCGGTGGCCATGCCCACCGCGTGCGGGTCGTCGTCGATCGGGATGAAGTGCTCGTAGCCCATGTAGAGGCCTTCGTTGTTCTCGCGCACCAGCACCAGGTCGATGTTCTCGTAACGGCCGCCGGGGATCAGCGTCAGGGCCGGCCGGACGTTCGCGTAGAGCTTGAATTCCTCGCGCAGGCGCACGTTCGACGAGCGGTAGCCGCCGCCGATCGGCGTTTCCAGCGGGCCCTTGAGCGCCAGCCGGGTCTTGCGGATGCTGTTCAGACACGCTGGCGGCAGCGGGTCGCCAACGGCGGCGACGCCGGCCGCGCCCGCGACCTGACGGTCCCAGACGAACGGGGCGCCGAGCGCGTCGAGCGCCATCACGGTGGCGGCGGTGATCTCCGGTCCGATGCCATCGCCGGGGATCAGGGTGGCGGGAATGGGCTTGCTGGTCGTCATGATTTTTTCTCCGTCTCCATGTGTGATTGTTTGCGGCATTCTAATGCCGCGGCACTTGCCCCGGGTCACCGGCGGCCAATGGCGAAAAACTCGGCGCTGACGGAACGGCACGACCCACCGGTAAAATGGTCGCTGCACCGCACAAATCCTTATTCGCAAAGCGTCTTCCATGACACAAGTTTCGATCTACGACTCCACGCTGCGCGACGGCGCGCAGGCCCAGGGCGTTTCCTATTCGGTCGAGGACAAGCTCAAGATCGTCGAGCATCTCGACGCGCTCGGCGTCGCCTGGATCGAGGCCGGCAATCCCGGCTCGAATCCGAAGGACCTGGAATTCTTCTCGCGCGCCGGCGCGCTCGAGCTCGAGCACGCCCGGCTGATCGCCTTCGGCGCGACACGCAAGGCCGGCCGGCCCGTCGCGGAGGATACGAATCTCCAGTCGCTGCTCGCCGCCGGCACCGCCGCGGTGGCGATTTTCGGCAAGAGCTGGGATGCCCAGGTGCGCGACGTGCTGCGCACCTCGCTGAGCGAGAACCTGGCGATGATCGGCGACACGGTGCGCTTCCTGAAAGCGCAGGGCAAGACCGTCGTCTTCGATGCCGAGCATTTCTTCGACGGCTGGAAGAGCCATGCCGAGTATGCGCTGAAGACGCTGGCGGCGGCCGCTGCGGCCGGGGCGGATTGCCTGTGCCTGTGCGACACCAATGGCGGTGCGTTTCCGGACGAGATCCACGAGATCACCCGCGCAGTCTGCGCGCGCTTTCCCGACCGCGTGATCGGCATCCACTGCCACAACGACGGCGAGATGGCGGTGGCGAATTCGATCCGCGCCGTGCAGGCCGGCGCGACGCAGGTGCAGGGCACGATCAACGGCCTGGGCGAGCGCTGCGGCAATGCCAATCTCTGCTCGATCATCCCCAACCTGCAGCTCAAGCTCGGCTACGAGTGCATCCCAGCGGGGGCGATGCGGCATCTGACCAATGTCGCGCGCGCGGTGAGCGAGATCGCCAACCTGCCGCTGAACGACAAGGCGCCCTACGTCGGCAGCCATGCCTTCGCCCACAAGGGCGGCATGCACATCGACGCGGTGGTGAAGAACCCGTCCTCCTACGAGCACATCGATCCGGAGCGGGTCGGCAACAGCCGCCGCGTGCTGATGTCCGAGGTGGCGGGGCGCAGCACGCTGCTGGCGCGCATCAACGCCATCGACCCGACGCTCACCAAGGATTCGCCGGAGACGAGGAAGATCATCGACAAGCTCAAGACGCTCGAGCACGAGGGCTACCAGTTCGAGGCGGCCGAGAGCTCCTTCGATCTGGTCGTGCGCAAGCTGCTCGGCCGCTACCGGCCATTCTTCGAGCTGGTCGAATTCAAGGTGCTCACCAACGAGCCGGCGGTGAATGACGTCAATTCGTCGGTGATCATCAAGGTGCGTGTCGGCGAGCAGGAGGTGCTCACCGTCGCGGAAGGCGACGGCCCGGTGAATGCGCTCGACAAGGCGGCCAGGAAGGCGCTCGAGCGGCTCTATCCAGCGATCGGCGAAGTGCGCCTGACCGACTACAAGGTGCGCGTGCTCGATTCGGACAAGGCTTCCGCCGCCAAGGTGCGCGTGCTGATCGAGTCGAGCGACGGACGCGAGCGCTGGACCACCATCGGCGTGTCGACGGACATCATCAACGCCTCGTGGCAGGCGCTCGTCGATGCGATGGAGGTCAAGCTGATCCGCGACCGGGAACGCCAGGCCGCCGTGCTGCCATGAGCTTCGCCACCTGGTGGCTGTATGTCGCGATGGTGTTCGTGATTTCCGCGACGCCCGGCCCCAACATGCTGCTGGTGATGGTGAGCGGGGCGCGCCACGGCTTTCGCGCGGCCATGGCCACCATGGCTGGCTGCCTGACGGCGCTGCTCGGCATGATGAGCCTTTCCGCCGCCGGCCTCAGTGCCATCCTGCAGACCTTCCCGATGGTCTTCGATGCCTTGCGACTGGTCGGGGCGGCCTACCTGGCCTGGCTGGGCATCCAGCTCTGGCGCGCGCCGGCGGGGGCGACCGACATGCCAAGTGATGCAGCCCTGCCGCAAAGCACGCCGGCACAGCGCTTCCGCCAGGGATTCCTGGTTGCGACGAGCAACCCGAAAGCCATCCTCTTCGCCGCCGCCTTTTTCCCGCAGTTCATCGATCCGGCGCAACCACAGCTAATGCAGTTCGTCATCCTGCTGCTCACCTTCGTCGTCATCGAGGTGAGCTGGTACGCGATCTATGCCGCCGGCGGGCAGCGCATCACCATGCAGCTGCGCAAGCCGGCGGTGCTGAAGTGGTTCAACCGCGCGACCGGCGGCATCTTTGTCGGCTTCGCCCTGCTGATGGCCGACATCCGCAAGTAAAAGTCGGCGCTGGCGGGACGGCAGGGGGCGATCAGAACGGCGGCGGGCAGTCGATGCGCAACAGCTTGCCCGTTTCGGGATCGCTGAATTCGATCGCGCAGGCGTGCAGCATCAGGCGCGCGGCCTTCGCGCAGGACGCCGGCGTGCCGTAGAAATCGTCGCCGAGGATCGGGTGGCCCAGCGCCGCCAGATGCACGCGCAATTGATGCGAACGGCCGGTCACGGGTTCGAGCTCGATGCGCGATACTGCGTGTGCTGCGTCGATGTCGAGCACGCGATAGCGGGTCAGGCTGGGCCGGCCCAGGGTGTGGTCGACTATCTGCTTCGGGCGGTTGGGCCAGTCGACGCAGATCGGCAGGTCGATCTCGCCCGTGGCGGCGGCCGTCCATCGGCCATCGACCAGGGCCTGGTAGCGCTTATGCACCTTGCGTTCCTGGAACAGGATGCTGAGTTCGCGCTGCGCCTTGGCGCCGCGCCCCATGACGACGATGCCCGAGGTGCCCATGTCGAGGCGATGGACGATCAGCGCGTCGGGAAACTCGGCCTGCACCCGGCGCGAGAGGCAATCTTCCTTGCCGGCGCCGCGTCCCGGCACGCAAAGCAGACCGCTGGGTTTGTCGACGACGATCAGTTGCGCCGAAAGGTGGAGGATGGCAAGCCCCCGGTGCGGGGGCGGCCGATAGGGAGTGGATGCCATGGCGCGGATTGTCTCATTGAGAGACGGCACGCCGGGCTGATGTATGCTTCGCTTTTTTCCAAACACGAGAACTGCAATGTCCGGCAAGACGCTCTACGACAAACTCTGGGATTCGCACGTCGTCCGCGAGGAGGACGATGGCACCTGTCTGATCTACATCGACCGGCACCTGGTGCATGAGGTGACCAGCCCGCAGGCCTTCGAGGGGCTGCGCCTGGCCGGCCGCAAGCCCTGGCGTGCCCAGAGCGTGGTCGCCACCGCCGACCACAACACGCCGACCGACCACTGGGAGCGCGGCATCGAGGATCCGATCTCGCGCCTGCAGGTCGAGACGCTCGACCAGAACATCCACGATTTCGGCGCGCTGGCGTATTTCCCGTTCAAGCACCCCAACCAGGGCATCATCCACGTCATCGGCCCGGAAAACGGCACCACGCTGCCGGGGATGACGATCGTCTGCGGCGACAGCCATACCTCGACGCACGGCGCCTTCGGCGCGCTGGCGCATGGCATCGGCACCTCCGAAGTCGAGCACGTGCTCGCCACGCAGACGCTGGTGGCCAAGAAGTCCAAGCGCATGCTGATCGAGGTGAAAGGCAAAGTCGGCGCTGGCGTGACGGCAAAGGACATCGCGCTGGCGATCATCGGCCGGATCGGCACCGCAGGCGGCACCGGTTACGCGATCGAATTCGGCGGCGAGGCCGTGCGCGACCTGTCGATGGAAGGCCGCATGACCGTCTGCAACATGGCGATCGAGGCCGGCGCGCGCGCCGGGCTGGTGGCGCCGGACGAAAAGACTTTCGAATACCTGAAGGGCCGCCCCTTCGCCCCGAAGGGCGAAATGTGGGACAAGGCGCTCGCCTACTGGAAGACGCTCAAGTCCGATGAGGATGCCGTGTTCGATGCCGTCGTCACGATCGACGCGGCGGGCATCGAGCCGCAGGTGACCTGGGGCACCTCGCCCGAGCAGGTGGTGCCGGTCGGCGGCAAGGTGCCGAATCCGGCGCAGGAGAAGGACCCGGTCAAGCGTGCGAGCATCGAGCGCGCGCTGCAATACATGGGGCTGAAAGCCGACACGCCGATCACGGCGATTGCCGTCGACAAGGTTTTCATCGGCAGCTGCACCAACTCGCGCATCGAGGATCTGCGCGCCGCCGCCGCGGTGGTGCGCGGCAAGCGCAAGGCGGCCAACGTCAAGCAGGTGCTGGTGGTGCCCGGCTCCGGGCAGGTGCGGCGCCAGGCCGAGGCCGAGGGTCTGGACAAGGTCTTCATCGAAGCCGGCTTCGAATGGCGCGAGCCCGGCTGCTCGATGTGCCTGGCGATGAACGCCGACCGGCTGGAGCCGGGCGAACGCTGCGCCTCGACCTCGAACCGCAATTTCGAAGGCCGCCAGGGCGCCGGCGGCCGCACCCACCTCGTCAGTCCGCAGATGGCCGCCGCCGCCGCCATCGCCGGCCACTTCGTCGATATCCGGAGTTTTTCATGAAGCCCTTTACTCATCTCGATGGCCTCGTCTGTCCGCTCGACCGCGCCAACGTCGATACCGACGCGATCATCCCCAAGCAGTTCCTCAAGTCGATCAAGCGTTCCGGCTTCGGGCCCTATCTGTTCGATGAATGGCGCTATGAGGATGTCGGCCAGCCCGGCATGGACTGCAGCAAACGGCCGCTGAAGAAGGATTTCGTCCTCAACCAGCCGCGTTATCAGGGGGCGGAAATCCTCCTCGCGCGCGACAATTTCGGCTGCGGCTCGTCCCGCGAGCACGCGCCGTGGGCGATCGCGGATTACGGTTTTCGCGTCATCATCGCCCCCTCGTTCGCCGACATCTTCTTCAGCAACTGCTACAAGAACGGCATCCTGCCGATCGTCGCCTCAGGCGAGATCGTCGATCAGCTGTTCCGCGAGTGTTACGCGACGCCCGGCTACCGCCTGCGCGTCGATCTGGAGACGCAGACCGTGCGCACCCCCAGCGGCGAGTGGTTTACCTTCGAGATCACCCCGCACCGCAAGCACTGCCTGCTCAATGGCCTCGACGAGATCGGGCTGACGCTACAGCACGCCGACGAGATCCGCGCTTTCGAGAAGAAACACCAGGCAGCGCATCCCTGGTTGTTTTGCTGACCGCATCGCCCCGATTGCCCGGCGCCACGAACTGCGGCATAGTTGACGCGCTTGCTCGTTTCTGTGATGGGGGGCGCAGATGGAAACCTATTCCGGGCATGATTGGCCGGCAACGCGCGATCGGGCGGCGCCGCCGGCCGTGCTGGCCGAGCTGGCGGCCGCTGCCGGCGTGCGCTTCAATGGTGACGCGCCCTGGGACATCCGCGTCCATGACGACGAGGTCTACCGGCTGATTCTGACACGCGGGCCGTTGGGCTTCGGCGAAGCCTACATGGACGGCCTGTGGGAGTGCGCGCGGCTCGACGAGCTGTTTTACCGCCTCCTCAAACACCGCATCGACGAACGGCTCGGCGGCTGGAACCGCCTGCGCCTGCTCGGCGAGATGCTGCGGCACCAGTTCTTCAACCTGCAGTCGCCGCGCCGCGCCTTCCAGGTCGGTGTCGAGCACTACGACATCGGCAACGACGTCTTCGCCGCGATGCTCGATCCGACGATGAGCTACTCCTGCGCCTACTGGCGCGAGGCCACCGATCTCGCCGCCGCACAGCGGGCCAAGCTCGAACTGGTCTGCCGCAAGCTCGAACTCAAAGCTGGCGAGCGGGTGCTCGAGATCGGCTGCGGCTGGGGTGGTTTCGCGCAGCATGCCGCGACGCACTACGGCGTCGAGGTGTTCGGCATCACCGTCTCGAAGGAACAGCAGCGGCTCGCCGCCGAGCGCTGTGCCGGCCTGCCGGTGACGATCGAACTGATGGACTACCGGGAGGTGACGGGCTGCTTCGACAAGATCGTCTCGATCGGCATGTTCGAGCACGTCGGACCGAAGAACTACCCGGACTATTTCGCGCTGGCGCGGCGCGTGCTCGCCCCGGAGGGGCTGTTCCTGCTGCACACCATCGGCATCGACCGCACCACGCGCCACACCGATCCGTGGATCGACAAATACATCTTCCCGAACGGCAAGCTGCCCTCGGCCGCCGAGATCGCGCAGGCGATCGACGGCCGCTTCATCCTTGAAGACTGGCACAACTTCGGGCCGGATTACGACCGCACGCTGATGAGCTGGTGGGAAAACTTCGAGCGCGCCTGGCCGGCACTCGCGCCGCGTTATGGCGAGCGCTTCCGCCGCATGTGGCGGTATTACCTGATGAGCTGCGCCGGCTTCTTCCGCTCGCGCCAGGGCCAGTTGTGGCAACTGGTGCTGAGCCGGCCGGAGCGCAGCGGGGAATATCGCTCGATACGTTGACTGCGGGAAACGCTGAATAAATGGCTGCGCGGGCGCATCGCTGTGTTGCGCGGTGCTCGCTCCCTCGTCTATCTGCTCGATATGTCTCGGTCGCTGCGCTCCGGGCGCCTAGCAACGCATCCCGCTCGCTGCTTTCTTCAGCGTTTCGCAATACCTTCGGCGCTGGCGGGACGGCACCCCGCGCCTCTATTTGCGCGTGAGCACCACCGCCAGTTCCTCGCGCTCGATGCGCCGGTTTTCGATGCGCGGATAGGGCGGCTTCGGCCATTCCCAGAGCATGGCCGGGAACAGCGCGCGCATCGCGTTGATGTCGCAGTGGTAGGGCGGACCTTCGATGAAGCCCTCGGCCGCCGAGGAGCGCGGCGCCTGCAGGAACATCGCCAGCAGTTTGCCGCCCGGCTTGATCCAGGAGTGCAATTGCGCGGCATAGTGCGTCCAGAAATCCGGATACAGCGCGCACAGGCAGGTCTGCTCGAAGACCGCATCGACCGGCGTGTCGGGCCGCCAGTGCAGCACGTCGGCATCGACGAGCTCGGCCGTGCAGCTGGCACGCTCGATCAGCTGCCGGCACAGCGCCAGCGCTTCCGGGGCGAAATCGATGCCGGTGACCAGCACGCCCGCCTTGGCCAGCGCCGCGACCTCCCAGCCCTGGCCGCAGCCGGGCACGAGGATGCGCTGGCCGGGTGTGATCGTGCCATCGCCGAGCCATTGCAACAGTTGCGGATTCGCTTCGCCGCGATCCCAGGGGATGCTGCCGGCGGCGAAGCGCTCGTTCCAGAAATCGCGTGTCGGTCCCGTCATGGTCAGCTCCCGGTGCTCGCGAGAATGTGAGGCTTGATGCGCCCGACGACGTGCATTTCGCAGGCGCGGCAATCGAAAGTGAGCGTCAGGCGCTCGTTGCCCTGGATCAGCGTCATCGGCTCGGCGCGGATTTGTCCCTGCACGCCGGTGATGCCCTTGGCCTGGTGCGGGCAGAGGCTGAAGGCGTGACGCAGGCAGTGCTTGGTGATCATCAAGGAGACCTCGCCGGTCTCCTCGTGTGCCTCGAAGGCCGCGGCGATCGTGCGCACGCCGTGCTTCTCATAGAAGCGCCGCGCCGCGCCGTTGAAGACGTTGGCGAGGTAGGAAAGCGCGGTGTCGGGATAAGGCGTCGGCGGCTCGACGGCGGGCCGGCGCTGGGGGCGCACATAGGCTTCGCGTCGCGCGGCTTCGAGCGCGGCCACCGCCTCGCGGCGCAGCGCATTGGCGGCCGAGCTGGGCACGAAGAACGGCTGCGACCAGACGACCGCGAACTCCCGCAAGGCAAAGTCGGTGCCGCCGAGACGGCTCAAGTGCGCCTTCAGGGTCTCGGCCGCACGTTCCGGCTGTCGCGCCGGCTGCTTGGCGAGCGTAAGCCTCGCCGTGGCGCAGATGCCGTCCGTGTCGGTCAGCGTCAGCGCGAAGCCGTCCGGGGTTTCGGAGAAGACGGCATCGACGCCGATGCGCCGCGTGGCGGAATCCTTCGCCAGCGCCTGCTCCCAGGCCTGATCGCGGTTGCGGTTGAGGTAGATCCCGGGCTTCAAGCCGGCGAGCTGGTCAGGCGGCTCGTTCGGCCAGATGCGCCAGCGGCCGGGGCCGATCTTCTCCACCCGGTTCGCCTGCGTGCCGACGGCCTGCCGCTTGTGGAGCCAGGACAGGCCGTCGCCATTGGCGAGCGTCTCGCCCGTCTCGATCTCGAAGCTGTCGGCGGCGACCTGCGTCACCCTGCCGATCGGCAGGCCGACGAAGGCGGGCGTGTCGAAGGCGGTGATGTGCGCGGGATCCCGGCTGCGGCCGTGGGTGAAGTAGTCGGTGCTGCCACGGTGGAAAGTCTTGTCCGGGTGAGGCTCGAACTTCAGCGTGACCTTGCCGCTGGAGGCCGGTGCCAGCTCGGGATGCTGTGCGAAGAGGGCGTCGAGCAGTTGCCGGTAATGGCCGGTGATGTTCTTCACATAGCCGACGTCCTTGTAGCGGCCCTCGATCTTGAAGCTTTGCACGCCGGCTTGAATCAAGGGCAGCAGGTTCGCGCTCTGGTCGTTGTCTTTGAGCGAGAGCAGATGCTTTTCGAAGGCGACGATGCGCCCCTGGCTGTCCTGCAGCGTGTAGGGCAGACGGCAGGCCTGCGAGCAATCGCCGCGATTGGCGCTCCGACCGGTCTGCGCGTGGCTGATGTAGCACTGGCCGGAGAAGGCGACGCACAGCGCGCCATGCACGAAATGTTCGACGACCACGTCGTCCGGCAGCGCGGCGCGGATGGCGGCGATTTCCGTGAGGCTCAGTTCGCGGGCGAGTACCAGTTGCGAGAAGCCGCAGTCGGCGAGAAAGCGCGCCTTCTCGGGTGTGCGGATGTCGCACTGCGTCGAGGCGTGCAGGTCGATCGGCGGCAGGTCGAGTTCCAAGAGTCCCATGTCCTGCACGATCAGCGCATCGACCCCGGCGTTCCAGCAGTCCCAGGCGAGGCGTCGCGCGGCTTCGAGCTCGTCGTCGCGCAGGATGGTGTTGAGCGCGACATAGATGCGGGCGTGGAAGCGGTGGGCGAAGTCGACCAGCGCGGCGATGTCGGCGATCGGGTTGCCGGCCTTCTCGCGCGCGCCGAAGGCCGGCCCGCCGATATAGACGGCGTCGGCGCCATGCAGGATCGCCTGGCGGCCGATCTCGGCGGTGCGGGCGGGAGCGAGCAGTTCGATGCGGCGGAAAGTCATGAAAGTCGGCGCTGGCGGGACGGCACTTCAATCGCCGCCAAGCTTCTTGAGGATCGATTTCGCCAGATACTCGTTGATTTCGCTGTGTCGCGGGACGGGCTGAGACTGCCGAGTTTTCGGATTGGTGTACCAGTCGTGACGACCGCCATTACGCACCAGCACACAACCCATTCGTTCGAGCAGGCGAATCAGATCGCGCCGCTTCATGCGACCTGCAGTTCTTCCACTTTATGGACGAAAGGTACCTGGCCGGATTCGAGATCGACGAGCAGATCCTTGAGGTTCTCGATGAGTTCTGCCTTGCTGCTGCCCTGGGTCTGATAGTCGGGATATTCATTGAGATAGCCAATGAAGAAATCGCCGTCCTGCCAATAGGTGAATTTGAGCGTGCGCATGGTCGGTGGTCCGTCGCTTTGAGGCGAGAAATCATAACCCTGAATCGGCTTTTCAACCGCCGAAGCGTCTGAGGCCGTCGAGGTCGAGGATCGTGATGCCGCCATATTCGATGCGCAGAAAGCCGGCATCCTCGAGCAGCTTGAGCGAGCGGTTGACGCGCTGGCGCGAGACGCCGGCCAGATGGCCGATCTCTTCTTGCGAGATGCTGAGCGTCGCGTTCTGGCCCGGGTAAAGCACCGGATTGAACATGATCGACAGGCTGCGCGCGACGCGCGTGTCGGTGTCGTGCAGGCGTTCGGATTCCAGGAGGCCGATGAACTGGCCGAGACGCTCGTTGATCTGCTCGATGATCGCGTGGTTGAAGGCGATGCTGTGGTCGAGCAGCCAGTGGAAGGTCTCGCGCTTCATGCAGGCGATGCGCGTGTCGCGCAGCGCGATCACGTCGTAACGGCGCGGCTCGGGCTTCAAGAGCGAGCCCTCGCCGAACCAGCCGCCGGTGGGGATGCCGGCATAGGAGGCGGTCTTGCCGGTCACCCAGTCGGAAGACATCTTCGCCAGTCCGTCGATGATGCCGATCCAGCAACTGGGTTGCTCGCCCTGGCGGCAAATGAAGCCGCCGGCGGGAATGCGCTTCTCGACCATGCCCTGCCGTGCGCGTACGAGTTCCTCGGGCGAGAGATTGCGCGCCCAGCGGGACAGGGCGATCGCATCGTCGAGGGTGGGTGCGTTCGGGGCGCGATTGTCAGGCACGCGACAATTGTAAGCCGTTCGCTGGCTACAATGAACCGCACATAGACCGTAGGCTTAGCCGAAAACGGCGATTCGAGGAGATTGAGGATGGTGGCAGTACCGGGCACCGACGCCCTGGACACTTTTCCCCGCCTGCTGCTCTCGCACGCGCGCGTGCGTGGCGAGCGGGCGGCGATTCGCGAGAAGGATCTCGGCATCTGGCAGAGCTGGACCTGGGCCGAAGCGGCGCGCGAGGCGCGCGGCATGGCCTGCGGGCTGGCCGAGCTCGGCTTCAAGCGCGGCGACCGGCTCGCCATCATCGGCGACAACCGGCCGCGGCTTTACTGGGCGATGTGCGCCGCCCAGATGCTCGGCGGCGTTCCGGTACCGCTCTACCAGGACGCCGTCGCGCAGGAGATGACCTTCGTGCTGCAGGACGCGAGCGTGCACATCGCGATCGTCGAGGATCAGGAGCAGGTCGACAAGCTGCTGGAAATCAAGGCGCAGTGCCCCGAGCTGCAGCACATCGTCTATGACGATCCGCGCGGCATGCGCCATTACACGCAGCCGTTCCTGCACGGTCTCGACGAGGTCATCGCGGCGGGCAGGATTCACGATGCGAACCAGCCGGATTTTCTCGATCAGCAGATCGCGCTCGGCCGTCCGGAGGATGTCTCGATCATTCTCTATACCTCCGGCACGACCGGCAAGCCCAAGGGCGTGTGCCAGACGCATGCGTCCTTCATCGCCGCGGCGCAGGGCGGTTGCGGCTTCGACGGCCTGAACGAGAGCGACGAGGTGCTCTCCTACCTGCCGATGGCCTGGGTCGGCGACCACCTGTTTTCCTTCGCCCAGGCGCTGGTCGCCGGCTTCACGGTGAATTGCCCGGAGTCGGGCGACACGGTGATGACCGACATGCGCGAGATCGGCCCGACCTTCTATTTCGCGCCGCCACGCGTGTTCGAGAACCTCTTGACGCAGGTGATGATCCGCATGGAGGATGCCGGACGCATCAAGCGCGCGATGTTCGATTACTTCATGGCGGTGGCCAAGCGCTGCGGCGCCGACATTCTCGACGGCAAGCCGGTGGCCGCGAAGGATCGTCTGCTCTACGCGCTCGGCGAGTTGCTCGTCTATGGACCGCTGCGCAACGTGCTCGGCATGAGCCGCATCCGTGTGGCCTACACGGCGGGTGCGGCGATCGGCCCGGATCTGTTCCGCTTCTACCGCTCGATCGGCATCAACCTGAAACAGCTCTACGGCCAGACCGAGACCTGCGCCTACGTCTGCCTGCAGCCGGATCGCCAGATCAAGCTCGATTCGGTGGGGCCGCCGGCGCCGGGCGTCGAGATCAAGATCGCCGCAAACGGCGAGATCCTCGTCAAGGGCCCGATGCTGCTCAAGGAATACTACAACCGTCCCGATGCGACGGCCGAGTCGATCAACGCCGAAGGCTATTTCATGACCGGGGACGCGGGCTTCCTCGACCAGGACGGGCATCTGAAGATCATCGACCGCGCCAAGGATGTCGGCAAGCTCAACAATGGCGCGGTGTTCGCGCCGAACTACATCGAGAACAAGCTCAAGTTCTTCTCCTACATCAAGGAGGCCGTCGCTTTCGGCAATGGCCGCGACATGGTGTGCGCGTTCATCAACATCGACATGGGCGCGGTCGGCAACTGGGCCGAGCGGCGCGGCATCCCCTACGCCGGCTACACCGACCTGGCCGGCAAGCCCGAGGTCTATGCGCTGGTCCAGGAGTGCGTCGAGCAGGTGAATGCGGAGCTGGCGCGTGATGCGATGGTCGCCGACACGCAGATCCACCGTTTCCTGATCCTGCACAAGGAGCTCGATCCCGATGACGACGAGCTGACCCGCACCCGCAAGGTGCGGCGCGGCTTCATCGCCCAGAAATATGCGATCCTGATCGATGCGCTCTACGGCGGCAAGCAGAACCAGTACATCGAGACCGAGGTCAAGTTCGAGGATGGCCGCAAGGGCAAGGTCGCGGCCGATCTCGTGATCCGCGATGTCAAGACTTTCCCGGTCGTGAAAGGCAGGGCGGCGTAATGGCAAGACAGATCGGCGACGTCATCCTGGATCTCAGGAACATTTCGCTCTCGTTCGGCGGCGTCAAGGCGCTGACCGACATCTCCTTCGACGTGCGCGAGCACGAAATCCGCGCCATCATCGGCCCGAACGGCGCCGGCAAGAGCTCGATGCTCAACGTCATCAATGGCGTCTACCGTCCGCAGCAGGGCGAGATCATCTTCCGTGGCCAGCATCGCCGTGACATGGATACCCATGAGGCGGCCGCCGCCGGTTTTGCGCGCACCTTCCAGAACATCGCGCTGTTCAAGGGCATGACGGTGCTCGACAACCTGATGACCGGCCGCAACCTGAAGATGAGGTGCAATTTCCTGCAGCACGCGCTGTGGTGGGGACCAGCCAAGCGCGAGGAACTGGAGCATCGGCGCAAGGTCGAGGAGATCATCGATTTCCTCGAGATCGAGCATATCCGCAAGACGCCGGTCGGGCGCTTGCCCTATGGCCTGCAGAAACGTGTCGAATTGGGCCGGGCGCTGGCCGCCGAGCCGCAGATCCTGCTGCTCGACGAGCCGATGGCCGGCATGAACGTCGAGGAAAAGCAGGACATGTGTCGCTTCATCCTCGACGTGAATGACCAGCTCGGCACCACCATCGTGCTGATCGAGCACGACATGGGCGTGGTGATGGACATCTCCGACCGCGTCGTCGTGCTCGACTACGGCAGGAAGATCGGCGACGGCGTGCCGGACGAAGTGAAGAACAATCCCGAGGTGATCGCGGCCTACCTCGGCACGCAGCATTGAAGGCAGGGGGACAAGGCGTATGCAGTTCTTTCTCGAAGTCATGATCGGCGGCCTGCTCTCCGGCGTGATGTATTCGCTGGTGGCGCTGGGTTTCGTGCTGATCTTCAAGGCCTCGGGCGTGCTCAACTTCGCCCAGGGGGCGATGGTGTTCTTCGCGGCGCTCTCCCTGGTCGGCTGCATGGAGAAGGGCGCGCCTTTCTGGCTCGCCTTGCCGCTGGCTTTCGGCATCATGACGCTGCTCGGCATCGCCACCGAGAAGTTCGTGTTGAGGAAGATGGTGAACCAGCCGCCGATCGCGCTGTTCATGGCGACGATCGGCCTGTCGTTCTTCATCGAAGGTCTGGCGCCGATGCTGTGGGGCAACGAGGTGCGCCGTCTCGACATCGGCCTCGTCGACGAGCCGATCCCGTGGATCCTCGACAACTGGAACATGGTGATCAGCAAGTTCGATCTCTTCGCCTCCGGCCTGGCGCTCGGCCTGGTCGCCCTGCTGGCACTGTTCTTCCAATACACGCGCGTCGGCCGGGCGCTCAGGGCCGTGGCGGACGACCATCAGGCCGCCTTGTCGATCGGCATCCCGTTGCAGCACATCTGGGCGCTGGTCTGGGCAGTGGCCGGCTTCGTCGCGCTGGTCGCGGGCATGCTCTGGGGGGCGAGGAACGGCGTGCAGTTCGCGCTCACCTTCACGGCCTTGAAGGCGCTGCCGGTCTTGATCCTCGGCGGCTTCACCTCGGTGCCCGGCGCGATCGTCGGCGGCCTGATCATCGGCGCTTCCGAGAAACTGGCCGAAATCTACATTCCACCGCTGCTGGCGGGTGTCTTCGGCGGCAATTTCGGCGGCATCGAGGGCTGGTTCCCTTATGTGATGGCCTTGTTGTTCTTGTTGATTCGACCCGAAGGCTTGTTCGGGGAAAAGCACATCGACCGGGTGTAAGACATGTTCTATCGCGAAACCGGACAATTCAAGACCAGCTACGCCGCGGATCAGCAGATCTTCCCGATCCGCCAGGATCGCATCGGCATCGGCATCCTGCTGTTCGTCGCCTTCGTCGTCATTCCTCTGACCGCGGGCAACTATTGGTTCAACGCGATCTTGATCCCCTTCCTGATCTTCGCGCTCGCCGCGCTGGGCTTGAACATCCTCACCGGCTACGCGGGCCAGCTCTCGCTCGGCTCGGCCGCCTTCATGGCGGTCGGCGCCTATGCGGCCTACAACTTCCAGGTGCGCATCGAGGGCATGCCGGTGTTGCTCTCCTTCGTCCTCGCCGGGCTCACGGCGGCGGGGGTGGGCATCCTGTTCGGTTTGCCCTCCCTGCGCATCAAGGGCTTCTATCTCGCCGTAGCGACGCTGGCCGCCCAGTTCTTCATCGTCTGGTGCCTGACCAAGTTCCCCTATCTGTCGAACAACTCGTCGTCGGGCGTGATCTCGGTGCCGGGCGTCGAGATCCTCGGCTTCAGGTTCGACAGCCCGCAAAGCCGCTATCTCCTGGTACTGACGATCGTCGCGCTGCTCGCCCTGGCGGCGAAGAACATGGTGCGCTCGACCACCGGCCGCGCCTGGATGGCGGTGCGCGACATGGACGTCGCCGCCGAGGTGATCGGCATCCGCCTGATGCGCACCAAGCTCCTGGCCTTCGCCGTGAGTTCGTTTTATTGCGGCGTCGCTGGCGCGCTGTATGCGTTCTGCTATCTGGGCTCGGTCGAGCCCGACGGCTTCTCGCTCGATCTGTCGTTCAAGATTCTCTTCATGATCATCGTCGGCGGCGTCGGCAGCATCCTCGGCAGCTTCCTCGGCGCCGCCTTCATCTTGCTCGTGCCGATCTTCCTCGACATCGCCTTGCCCTGGTTTTCCGAGCTGTTACATTTGCCCTTCGACGGGGCGACGGTCTCGCACATCCAGCTGATGGTGTTCGGCGCGCTGATCATGTTCTTCCTGATCGTCGAGCCGCACGGCCTGGCCCGCCTGTGGCAGATCGGCAAGGAGAAGCTGCGTCTGTGGCCGTTCCCGCACTGATTCATTACAACCACACCACGAAGAGGAGACTCAACATGATCAAACGTTTCAAGCAGCTCACCCTGGCGACCTCCCTCGCGGTCGCCTGCTTCGCGGCGGCGCTGCCGGCTGCCCAGGCCGCCGAGGAACAGTTCTTCATGATCCCGTCCTACCGCGTCGGTCCCTACGGCGCCAATGGCCAGTCCTTTTATGGCGGCTTCATCGATTATCTGACCTACGTGAACATGAAAGGCGGCATCGACGGCGTGCAGATCGCCTGGGAAGAATGCGAGACCGAATACAACAACGCCAAGGGCGTGGAGTGCTACGAGCGGCTGAAGTCGAAGGCGCAGAAGGCGCCGGGGCCGATCCACACGATGTCGACCGGCATTTCCTATGCACTCGCCGACAAGGCGACCGCCGACCATCTGCCGCTGGCGATGATGGGCTACGGCCTGACGATGGCGGTGGATGGCTCGGTGTTCCCCTGGCTGTTTCCGCTGGTGACCACCTACCAGATGCAGGCCTCGGCGATCGTCAAGTTCCTCAAGGACAAGAGCGGCGGCAGCCTGGAAGGCAAGAAGATCGTCTATCTGTATCACGACTCGGCCTATGGCAAGGAGCCGATCCTCGCGCTGCAGGCCGAGTCGCGTCTCAACAAATTCACGCTGATCGAGATTCCCGTCGCCCACCCGGGTAACGAACAAGGCGCGCAGTGGCAGCGCATCCGCCAGGAAAAACCCGACTACGTGATTCTCTGGGGCTGGGGCGTGATGAACATGACCGCGCTCAACACTGCGCAGAAGATGGGCTTCCCGCGCGAGAAGATGGTCGGCGGTTGGTGGTCCGGCTCCGAGGAGGACGTGATTCCGGCGGGTGATGCGGCGAAGGGCTATACCTCGGCGACCTGGAACGTCGCCGGCAAGGACGTGCCCTTGATCGCCGACATCGAGAAGACCGTCTATGGCGCCGGCAAGGGCAACCTGAAGGACACCTCGAAACTCGGCACCATCCTCTACAACCGCGGCGTCTCCGCCGCCGTGCTCTCCGTCGAGGCAATCCGCACCGCCCAGGCCAAATTCGGCAAGGGCAAGGCGATGGGGCCCGAGCAGGTGCGCTGGGGTCTGGAACACCTCAACCTCACCGAGGCGCGGCTGAAGGAGCTGGGCGCCACGGGCCTCTTGCCCGAGGTCAAGACCTCGTGCAGCAACCATGAGGGTTCCGGCAAGGTGAAGATGCAGCAGTGGGACGGCAAGAAGTGGGTGCCGCTCACCGACTGGATCGAGGGCAACAAGGCGCTGATCCATCCGCTGTTCCAGGCCGACGCGCAGAAGTATGCCAAGGAGAAAGGCATCACCCCGCGCGATTGCAGCAAGGAATAAGCCGCGAGAACCGGCGCTGGTGCCGTGCCGCCAGCGCCGACTTTGGAATCGTCACATGAGCGCCTATCTCTCCGTCAATAACATCGAGGTCATCTACGACCACGTCATCCTCGTGCTCAAGGGGGTGTCGCTCGAAGTGCCGCAAGGCAGGATCGTCGCGCTCTTGGGCGCCAACGGCGCCGGCAAGACGACGACGTTGAAGGCCATCTCGAATCTGCTCGCCGCCGAGCGCGGCGAGGTGACCAAAGGCGACATCCAGTTCAAGGGCCGGCGGGTCGATCAGCTCACGCCCAACGAGCTGGTCAGGGGCGGCGTCATCCAGGTGATGGAGGGTCGTCACTGCTTCGCCCATCTGACGGTCGAGGAGAACCTGCTGACCGGCGCCTACACGCGCAAGGCGTCGCGTGGCGAGCTCAAGGCCAATCTCGAAAAGGTCTATGAGTTCTTCCCGCGCCTCAAGCAGCGACGCCACTCGCAGGCCGGCTATACCTCCGGCGGCGAGCAGCAGATGACGGCGATCGGCCGGGCGCTGATGGCCAATCCCGAGATGATCCTGCTCGACGAGCCGTCGATGGGCCTGGCGCCGCAGATCGTCGAGGAGATCTTCGAGATCGTGCGCGATCTCAATCAGCGCGAGAAGGTGAGCTTCCTGCTTGCCGAACAGAACACGATGGTCGCGCTGCGCTACGCCGACTTCGGCTACATCCTCGAGAACGGCCGCGTCGTGATGGAAGGCGAAGCCGCCGAACTGCGCGACAACGAGGACGTCAAGGAGTTCTATCTCGGCCTGTCATCCAGCGGCCGCAAGAGCTTCCGTGAAGTGAAGCATTACCGCCGTCGAAAGCGCTGGCTCGCATGATCCGCGAACACTTCGACGCGCTGGAAACCCGTGATCCCGAGCAGCGCGAGCGCGATCTCTTCACCCGTCTGCCGGCGCAGATCGCCCATGCCAAGGCGCATGCGCCCTGGTTCGCGGCGAGCCTGCGCGAGGTCGAGCCAGCGGCGATCACGTCGCGCCATGCCTTGGCGCGACTCCCGGTGATCCGCAAGCACGAGCTGATCGAACTGCAAAAACGCCAGCGTCCCTTCGGCGGCCTGGTCGCCGCCCGCTGGGGACAGCTGGGGCGAGTATTCTCCTCGCCCGGGCCGATCTACGAGCCGGAGGGCCGCAACCCCGACTACTGGCGCACGGCCCGCGCGCTGTTCGCCGCCGGCTTTCGCGCCGGCGATCTGGTGCATAACAGCTTCTCCTACCACATGACGCCGGGCGCCTGGATCCTCGAAGGCGGCGCGCTGGCCTTGGGCTGCACGGTCTTCCCCGGCGGCGTGGGGCAAACCGAGCAGCAGGTGCAGGCGATGGCCGACCTGCAGCCGCAGGGGTATGTCGGCACGCCGAGCTTCCTGCGCATCCTGCTCGACAAAGCCGACGAACTGGGCCTGAAGATTCCGTCGCTGACCAAGGCACTGGTTTCCGGCGAGGCCTTCTTGCCACCGGTGCGCGAGGCGCTCAAGGCACGAGGCATCCAAGGTTTCCAGGCCTACGCGACCGCCGATCTCGGCGTGATCGCCTACGAGACGCCGGCGCGTGAAGGGCTGGTCGTCGATGAGGACGTGATCGTCGAGATCGTCCGTCCCGGTACCGGCGAGCCGGTGCCCGAGGGCGAGGTCGGCGAGGTCGTCGTCACCACCTTCAACCCGACCTATCCGCTGATCCGTTTCGGCACCGGCGATCTTTCCGCCGTGTTGCCGGGCGCTTCGCCCTGCGGGCGCACCAACATGCGCATCCGGGGCTGGATGGGCCGCGCCGACCAGACCACCAAGGTCAAGGGCATGTTCGTCCATCCGGAGCAGGTCGAGGCCGTGCGCCAGCGTCACCCCGGCATCGTCAAGGCGCGTCTCGTCGTCACCAATCCCGATGCCGTCGATACGATGACGCTGCTGTGCGAAGGCGCGGGCGATGCCGCTGCCATCGCCGATTCCCTGCGCGAACTGACCAAGCTGCGCGGCGAAGTGAAATTCGTCGCGCGCCTGCCCAATGACGGCAAGGTGATCAGCGACGAGCGCAAATTTGAGTAGACTTGGGCCTCCGCAACCCTGACCGGAGGAGACCATGAAAATGAGAAGCTTGACCTCGATGCTGCTGGTGGCCGGCCTGGCCACGGTTGGCGCCGCGAGGGCCGACGAGGCACAACTGCTGCAGGAAGCGCGCGGCATTCCGGCCAAGATGGTGCCGAAGCTGCTCGAAGTGCTGCAGGAAGAGATCGACAAGAACGGCCATGCCGAGGCGATTTCGGTGTGCCGCGAAAAGGCGCCCGAGATGGCGAAGAACCTTTCCGCCCAGATCGGCTGGCAGGTGCGGCGTGTCAGCCTGAAGAACCGCAATCCGAAGGCCGTGCCGGATGCCTGGGAGCGCGCCACCCTCGAAGAGTTCGAGCGTCGCCTCGCCGCGGGCGAAAAGCCGACCAACATCGACAAGGGCGAGATCGTCACGGAAAACGGCCAGAAGTTCTATCGCTACATGAAGGCGCTGCCGACCCAGGACCTGTGCCTGAACTGCCATGGCACGCCGGAGCGGCTGGCGCCCAAGGTCGCCGAAAAGCTCAAGGAGCTCTATCCCGACGACAAGGCCGTCGGCTACGGCCTGGCCGAGATTCGCGGCGCGATCACCGCAAAGAAGCCGCTGTGATCCTCTGTGCGTGAGGCGCGTTGCAGGCGGACACGGGAAGCGGCATGACGTCATCCGCCAGCCATGCAGCGGCCGGTCCGCTGGCCGGCCTGAAAGTCCTCGATCTCACGCGTCTCTTGCCCGGGCCGGTATGCACGCTGCATCTAGCCGATCTCGGCGCCGAGGTGATCAAGATCGAGGATCCCGGCGCGGGCGATTACGCGCGCACGATGGGACTGGGCGCCGCGCCGGGCGAAGATAGCTTCTTCTTCCGCCTCGTCAATCGCAACAAGCGCGGCCTGCGGCTCGATCTCAAGCAGGCAGCCGGCGTCGAGGTCTTCCTGCGTCTGGCGCGCGAGGCCGACGTGATCGTCGAGAGCTTCCGCCCCGGCGTCGTCGACAAGCTCGGCGTCGGCTACACGGCGGTGAAGGCGGTCAATCCACGCATCGTCTATTGCGCGATCACCGGCTACGGCCAGGACGGACCGTGGCGCGACCGCGCCGGCCACGATCTCAACTACCTCGCCACATCGGGCGTGCTCGACCAGATCGGCGCGGCAGGAGGGCCGCCGGCGATTCCCAACCTGCAGATCGGCGATCTGCTCGGCGGCGCGCTCACCGCCGCGATGGGCATCCTCGCCGCGGTGATCGGCGCCCGGGCGACGGGCGAGGGACGCTATGTCGATGTGGCGATGACCGACGCCACCTTCGCGCATGCCTATTCCCCGTTGCTGTCGGTGCTGGCGCGTGGCAAGACGCTGCCGCGCGGCACGGACGATCTCTCCGGCGGTCTGCCGGCTTACGGACTCTATCGCACACAGGATGGACGCTTCCTGGCGGTGGCTGCGCTGGAGCCCAAGTTCTGGAAAGTGTTTTGCGAGGCGATCGGCAAACCGGAACTGATTCCCTTCGGTCTGGCGCGCGGCGAGGATGGCGAACGCACGCGGCGTGAGCTCGAAGCGCTGTTCGCCCGCCAGCCGCTTGCCCATTGGGTGGCGTTGTTCGAGCAGGTCGATTGCGGCGTTACCCCGGTATTGACGTTCGACGAGGCGATGACGCATCCGCAACTGAAAGCGCGCGGCATGCTGCCCGAGATCGATGGCTTGCCGCAGTTCGCGCCGCCGCTGAAGATGAGCGGGGTGGAATTCGCGCTGCGGATGCCGGCGCCGAAAGTCGGCGCTGACGGCACGGCACTGCTGCGTGAGGCCGGCTATACGGCCGAGGAGATCGAAGCATTGCGCGCCGCCGGCGTGATTTGAGCGGGGCGGCATGCACACCGCACTGACGCTGCTGCCCGATTTCGCCCTGATCCTGCTCGGTTTCGCGCTGCGACGTGGGATGGCGCTGGGCGACCACTTCTGGACCGGGGTGGAAAAGCTCGTCTATTTCGTGCTGTTCCCGGCGCTGCTGTTCAATGCGCTCACCAAAGCGCCGCTGACATTCTCGGCGGTACCGTTGCTCGGCACCGGTGCTGCGGCGATGGCGGGCGCGATGGCGTTGGCCCTCGCCGCCCGGCCATTGTTTCCGCTCACGCCGATCTCTTTCGCGTCGCAATTCCAGTGCGCCTTCCGTTTCAATACCTATATCGGTCTCGCGGTGGCGGCCAAACTGCACGGCGCGGCGGGGATCGCCGCGATGGGATTGCTCGCCGGGGCGATGGTGCCATTCGCCAACCTCGTCGCGGTCGGCATGCTGGCGCGTCATGGCGAGACCTCGGTGTGGCGCGAGCTGGCGAAGAATCCGCTGTTCCTCGCCACGCTCGTCTCGCTCGGTTGGAATCTGGCGGGTCTGCCGGTGCCGGCGCCGGTCGGCGCTTTCTTGAGCCGGCTCGCCGAAGCGGCGATCGCTTTGGGCCTCTTGGCGGTTGGCGCCGCCCTCAAGCTGCGCGGCGCGCTGGGGCACGATGGCCGCGGCGCGGCCGGCTATTTCCTGGCGGTGAAGCTGCTGGCGATGCCGGTCATCGCCTGGCTGGTCGCGCGCTGGGTCGGGCTTGCCGGGGTGTATTTCGATGTCGCGCTGGCGTTCGCGGCGCTGCCGACGGCCTCGTCGGCCTACATCCTCGCGCAGCGCATGGGCGGCGACGGTGCGCGCGTCGCCTGGCTGATCTCGGCCAGCACGCTGCTGGGAATGGTGACGCTACCGCTGTGGCTCGCCCTGAGGGTTTTTCTTGCGTGAGCGTTTCGGCCTGGCAGGGGGCGTTTCGGTCTGGGAGGCTGGCTCGGAAGTCGGCGCTGGCGGGACGGCACCCTTGATGAACTCCCAGGGCATCTGCCAGGCGGATGGATCGAGGAAGGGATTGGCGGCTGGTGCCTGCTCGGCCTCCTGCGCGGCCTCCTGCGCCGCCTGACCCATCTGCTGAAAGGCCAGCAGCGTGGCGCGCTGCATTTCGAGGCCCTGAATGGTCATCTGCAGCAGGTTCAGGTTCGACTTGAGCCAGCCCTCGACGGCCTTCAGGTCGGCGATGCGCTTGCCGAGCTCGTCGGTGTCGACGGTGGGCGCGACCATCCCGGGCAGTGGAAAGCCCATGTTGCTCCACAGGTTCTTGACGAATTCCAGCGGGTCGCCGGAACTGGGATTGAACGCGTTCGTCATGGACGGCCTCGACGGGTTTATGATTCGCATGCAATCATAACCTCATTCGAAACGGGGAGAACAAGTTGCGCATTCTGGTCATCGAAGATCATGCGCTGGTGCGCGAAGGTCTGTTGCTGGCGCTGAAGGCGCTGGAAGATGTGGGTGGAGAAGGCGGCTCGCCGGAAATTCTCGGTGCCCGCGACGCCGACGAGGCCACCCGGCTGATCGAGCAGAACGACGATTTCGATCTCGCGCTGCTCGACCTGATGCTGCCGGGAACCGGTGGGCTTGCTTTCCTGGGCGTGCTGCGCAAGCGTTACCCGCACATTCCGGTGGTGATCCTCTCGGCGCTCGACGATGCCGATACGGTGGCGAAAGCGATGAAAGGCGGCGCGGCGGGGTTCGTGTCCAAGGCGAGTCCGACCGAGGTGCTGCTCGGCGCGCTGCGCGAGGTGTTGAATGGCGAGATCTGGCTGCCGCCCGAATACCGCGGCATGACGGGCAAGCGAAAGCGCGCGCGTACCGTCGCGGAGCGTTATGGGCTGACCAAGAGCCAGGCCGGAGTGCTCGATCTGCTCGCCGAAGGCAAGACCAACCGCGAGATCGCCGAGCTGCTCGGCGTCACCGAAGGCACGGTGAAGATCCACGTCTCGGCGATCTTCAAGGCGCTGGGGGTGAGCAACCGCTCACAGGCTCTGCTGGTCGCGCAAGGCAAAAATTAGGGAAACGCCGCATGAGTTGCTGCGCGGGCGCATCGCGCGCGTTGCGCGGCAGTTTTACGCGGCCGCCGCCATGGACCCGGTCGCGTTGGCGGCCTGGCGCGCGACACCCTGCAGCGGTGCGGCATCTTCCAGCGGTAGCTGCAGCAGGTCGATGACCTGATGCGCGACGGCGCGGCAGGCATTCGCCAGCGGCGTCGGCAGGCTGGCGGGGATCTGCTTCTGCAGCAGCAGCTTGCTGGCCGAGAGGCTGAAGACCGGATCGAGGATGCGGTCGCGATAAGGCGCCAGCAGCTCGGCGACGGTTTTCTCGGCGGCTTCGCGCTGCCAGGCGTTGGTCGGCCACTGCGTCGGCACCGCATAGGCACGCGGGAAGGCTTCGAGATCGCGGATCACGGTGCGGATGTCCTCGTGCGAATCGCGGAAGGGCAGGAGCACCAGATCGGCCAGGCCGTAGAGCCGGCGGTCCATTTCGGTGCGGTTGCCGCCGCCGTCGATCACGCCGAGCCAGGCCTTGAGCGAACGGATCTTCTCCGTCACCTTGGCGAGCGCCTCGCGCGAACGCGCATCGGCGATCAGATAGCGCCGGTCGGCCGGGTCGAGCGGTTCGCGGTAGCTGTCGGTCAGCACGCAGACCGAGCGCTGGCCGAGTAGGCCCAGGCCCTGACAGAGCATGTGCGACAGCGTGGTCTTGCCGGTGCCGCCCTTGTTGCCGATGATGCAGATGATGTCCGCCATGTCCGTGCGCTTCCGTGGTGTGCGGGACGGATTATTCTCGAACGGAGCCGCGGGGGATGGCCGGAAATGCAGCGGAATCGCCAGCCTTATCCGTCCGGGACGGGGTGATAGAGAAACAGCCGCGTATTCCGGCGATCGGCCACCTCGACCGTGGCGTCGGCCGGCTGGTCGGGCACCGCGAAGCTGTTGCTGACCAGCAGGGCGCCCGGCGACATCTCGCGTACGGCCTTCGCCCACAACCTGGGCATCGGCGCGGGCGAAAGGAACGCATAGACCAGCGCATGGCCGCCCAGCGGCGCCTGCCAGAAATCGCCGCGCCGGATCGTGACATTGGCGAGTCCGAGGGTGCGCAGCCGGGCGACGAGCCAGGGAAGCGGCGCATGCTCGACGCCGGTGAATAGGCAGTCGGGCCGGACGATCGCCAGCCGGCGCAGCAGCCCGCCGTCGCCGCAGCCCAGGTCGAGGACGCGGCAGGGCACGGTGGGCAGCAGTTTCAGCAGTGCCTCGGCGGTCGCGGCATTGGTCAGGTAGAGCGGCACGCGGCTCCGATCCGTGCGCCAGAAGACGAGCAGCAACAGCACGAAGGCGGCGAGGAACCAGCCGGGCGCGATGTCGAACCCCTGCACGATCACCACCAGCGGCATGAAGGCGAGGTGGATCGGCAGCCACCAGCGCGGCGAGCGCAGCTTCAGCGCGATCAGCGCCGCCAGCCCGCCCTGCAGTAGCGCGATGAGCAGCGGAATGCGCAGGAAATCGGCCGTGGAGATGCGGCTCAGTGCGGCGACGAACAGCAGCGTCGCGGCGCCGCCGCCCAGCTGCGCGAGCAGCGCGGTACGTAGCGGTGGCGGTTCAGCCGGCGAGTTTTGCACGCGCGCCTTCCCGTTGGTGCCGTGCCGCCAGCGCCGACTTTTCGCGCACGTGGCCGAAGCCGCGCACCTGCTCGGGCCAGCCGGAAAGTTCGAGCGCGGCGGGAAGCCTGCTGGCATCGAGCCGCGCGAGGATCAGATCGAGATCGTCCTCGTATTCCGCGAGCAACTGCCGGGCGAGACGGCGTTCCGGGCTGCGCGCGAAAATGTCCCAGCGCGTGCCGCGCAACTTCCTCATCCTGGCCAGCCAGCGGAAAACCATCATCATCCATGGACCGTAGCGGCGCTTGACGATGACGCCGGTATTGGGATCGGGCCGCGCCAAGAGCGGTGGGGCGAGATGGAAATCAAGACGATAGTCGCCCTCGAACTGCGCCGCGATGCGGTCGAGGAAATCGGTCTCGGCGTAGAGGCGCGCGACCTCGTATTCATCCTTGACCGCCAAGAGCTTGTAGTAGTTGCACGCGACGCGGGCGGCGAGCGCCTCGTTTGCCGCGGGGTGGCTGCGAATCTGCTCGACGCGCGCGCGGTAGCGTCCGGCCAGCGCGGCGTCCTGATAATCGGTGAGCCGCCGCACGCGGTCGGCGAGCAGTTCGTCCAAAGTCGACGCCGGGCCGTCCCCAGCCGACGCCCCCCCTGTGGTGGGCAGCGAGCCGGGTTTGCGAGCGAGGGGGGCCAATAATTTCGGCGCTGACGATACGGCACGGCTGGGCAGCAGAGCGGCAATGCCGGCCGGATCGTGGGCGGCGGCGCGTCCCCAGCGGAAGGCGCGCCGGTTCAACGCCACATCCGCGCCGTTGAGCTCGATCGCCCGCAAGAGCGCCGCTTCGCTCAGCGGAACGAGCCCGCGCTGCCAGGCGAAGCCGAGCAGCAGGATGTTGGCGTAGATCGCGTTGCCCATCAGCCGTGTGGCCAGCGTCGTGGCGTCGAGGGCGTCGAAGGCGGCGCCGCCGATCGTCGTGGCAAGCGCGGCTTCGATCGCGTCGAGCGGAAAACGCCAGTCCGGATCGGCGGTGAATTCGGCCGTGGGTGTCGCCGCGGCATTGATCGCCGCGCGCGTGCGGCCGGCCCGCATCTTCGAGAGGGCCTCGGGCGAGGCGCTGACGATCGCATCGCCGCCGAGGATCGCATCGGCCTCGCCCGTGGCGATGCGCGGCGCGTGAATCGCGGCTGGGTCGTCGCAGAGGCGCACGTGCGAGAACACCGCGCCGCCCTTCTGCGCGATGCCGGTCATGTCGAGCACGGAGACACCCTTGCCGTCGAGGTGTGCGGCCATGCCGATCAAGGCGCCGAGCGTGACGACGCCGGTGCCGCCGACGCCGGTGATCAGGATGTTGAAGGGCCGGGCTGTTTTTTCCAGATTCGGCTCTGGCGGGACGGCAGGTTCGAGGTCGAGCGCGCTGCCCAAGCGCTGCCGGCCGCCCTCGATCGTCACGAAGCTCGGGCAAAAGCCCTTCAGGCACGAATAATCCTTGTTGCAGGCCGACTGGTCGATCGCTCGCTTCGTGCCCAGCGGCGTCTCGACCGGCACGACGGCGAGGCAGTTCGATTGCACCGAGCAATCGCCGCAGCCTTCGCAGACCTCCTCGTGAATGAACACCCGCAGCGACGGGTCGGGCAGCCGGCCGCGTTTTCGGCGGCGGCGCTTCTCGGCCGCGCAGGTCTGGTCGAAGATGATCGCCGAGACGCCGGGACACTGGCGCATCTCCTTCTGGATCGCATCGAACTCGTCGCGATGCCTGACGAGCACGCCATGCGGCAGCTCGCTCTTGCGCCATGCTCTCGGCGTGCCATCGGTGACGACGACGATGTGGCCGACACCCTCGGCCTTGAGCTGCTGCGCGATCCGCGGCACGGTGAGGTTGCCCTCGACCGGCTGGCCGCCGGTCATCGCCACGGCGTCGTTGTAGAGGATCTTGTAGGTGATGTTGACCTTCGCCGCGACGGCGGCGCGCAGCGCGAGGATGCCCGAGTGGAACCAGGTGCCGTCGCCGATATTGACGAAGACGTGCTGCGTTTCGGTGAAGGGCGCCTGGCCGATCCACGCCGCGCCTTCGCCGCCCATCTGCGCGAAGGTGTCGGTGCGCCGATCCATCCACGTCACCATGAAATGGCAGCCGATGCCGGCGAGCGCGCGCGAGCCCTCCGGCACGCGCGTCGAGGTGTTGTGCGGGCAGCCGGGGCAGAACCACGGCAGGCGCTTGGCCGGCAGCACGGGCAGCGGGCGCTGCGCGCAGGCTTCGATCCGCGTCAGATGCTCGCGCAGCCGTGGATGGTCGGGCAGGATGCGCGCGAGCACCCGGGCGATCTGCGTCGGCGTCAGTTCGCCGCTGGAGGGCAAGAGTGGCTGTCCGGTCTCGTCGAACTTGCCGAGGATGCGCGGCCGCTGCGGCAAGGGATAGAGCGCGTCCTTGAGCTGGGTCTCGATCAGCGCGCGCTTTTCCTCGACGACGAGGATCGTCTCGAGGCCGGATGCGAAGCGGCGCATCGTTTCGGTGTCGAGCGGCCAGACCAGGCCGATCTTGATCACGCGCAGGCCGAGTGCTACGGCGAGTGCATCGTCGATGCCGAGCAGTTCGAGCGCCTGGCGCACGTCGAGATAACTCTTGCCGGCCGCGGCGATGCCCAGCCGCGCATTGGGTGAGTCGATCACCGTGCGGTTAAGCTGATTCGCGCGGCAATAGGCCAGCGCGGCGGCGAGCTTGGTTTCGATGAGGCGCGCTTCCTGCGCCAGCCGCTCGTCCGGCCAACGGATGTTGAGGCCGTCGGGCGGCAGAGTGAAATCGGAGGGCATGACGATGGCAACGCGGGCCGGATCGATATCGACGGCGGCCGAGGATTCGATCGTGTCGGCGACGGTCTTGAAGCCGACCCAGCAGCCCGAGTAGCGCGACAGCGCCCAGCCGTGCAGGCCGAGGTCGAGCGTGTCCTGGATGCCGGAGGGCGCGAGGATCGGCATCGCCGCGGCGATGAAGGCCTGCTCGGACTGGTGGGCGACGGTGGAGGAGCGTGCGGCGTGGTCGTCGCCGGCGATCGCGATCACGCCGCCGTATTTCGCGCTGCCGGCGCCGTTGGCGTGCTTGAACACGTCGCCGCAGCGATCGACGCCCGGTCCCTTGCCATACCAGATGCCGAACACGCCGTCATACTTGGCGCCGGGGGCGAGGCCGATCTGCTGCGTACCCCAGATCGCCGTGGCGGCGAGCTCCTCGTTGACGCCGGGGTGGAAGACGATGTGATGGCGTTCGAGATGGCGCTTCGCCTGCCACAGCGCGAGATCGTAGCCGCCGAGCGGCGAGCCGCGGTAGCCGGAGATGAAGCCAGCGGTGTTGAGACCCGCCGCCCGGTCGCGCCGGCGCTGCAGCATCGGCAGCAAGGTGAGCGCCTGCATGCCGGTCAGATAGACGCGGCCGAGCTCGAGCGTGTATTTGTCGTCGAGTGTCGCGTCGCGCATGCCTAATCGGGCAGGACCTTGCCCGGATTCATCAGATCAAGCGGGTCGAGCACCTGCTTGATCGCGCGCATCACGGAGAGTGCCGCTTCGCCATGCTCGCGGGCCATGTATTTCCGTTTGCCCAGCCCGATGCCATGTTCGCCGGTGCAGGTGCCATCCATCGCGATCGCGCGCTCGGCCAGCCGTTGCGCGAACGCCTGCGCCTTCTCCAGCTCCGCCGTGTCGTCCGGCCGGACGAGGATCAGCATATGGAAGTTGCCGTCGCCGACATGCCCCAGCAGCGGCGCGGTGAGACCGGTGGCTTCGAGGTCGGCGCGCGTGGCCGCGATGCAGTCGGCCAGCCGCGAGATCGGCACGCAGACGTCCGTCGTGATCGAGCGTGCGCCCGGCTGCAGGGCGAGGCAGGCATAGTAGGCGTCATGGCGGGCCTGCCACAGGCGTGTGCGCTCCTCAGGCCGGTGGGCCCATTCGAAGTCCATGCCGCCGTGCTCGCCGGCGATGGCGCGCAGGGCTTCGGTCTGCTCGGCCACGCCGGCGGGCGAGCCGTGCAGTTCGAAGAACAGCGTCGGCGCCTCACGCAGCGCGGTCTTGCTGTAGCGATTGATCGCGCGGATCGACAGGGTGTCGAGTAGTTCGATGCGCGCGACCGGGATGCCAAGCTGGATGGTCTGGATCACGGTATCCACCGCTGCGGCGATGTCGGGGAAGGCGCACACCGCGCTGGCGATCGCTTCCGGAAGGGGATGGAGACGCACCGTCAGCTCGGTGATGATGCCGAGTGTGCCTTCCGAGCCGACGAACAGGCGCGTCAGATCATAGCCGGCCGAGGATTTCTTCGCGCGCGTGCCGGTCTTGATGATGCGACCGTCTGGCAGCACCACCGTCGTGGCGAGCACCGCCTCGCGCATCGTGCCGTAGCGCACGGCATTGGTGCCCGAAGCGCGCGTCGCCGCCATGCCGCCGAGGCTCGCATCCGCGCCCGGATCGATCGGGAAGAACAGTCCGGTATCATGCAAGGCGGCATTGAGCTGCTTGCGCGTCACGCCGGCTTCCACGGTGGCATCGAGGTCCTGCGGGCGGATCGCCAGAACGCGGTTCATCTGCGACAGGTCGATGCTCACCCCGCCCTTGACGGCCAGCAGATGGCCTTCGAGCGAGGTGCCGGTGCCGAACGCGATGACCGGCACCTTGTGCGCATGGCAAAGCGCCACCGCTGCCGCGACATCCTCCGTGGATTGGGCGAAGACCACGGCATCCGGCGGCATTGGCGCGTGGGAGGACTCGTCCTTGCCATGATGCTCGCACACGGCGCCGCTGGTCGTGAAGCGGGTGCCGAAGCGACCCGTGAGGGCTTCGTGGAGGGATGGCGGAAGACGCGAGGGCGTATCCATGGCGTGTCATTCTACGGAAAGTCGCACCACCATTGACAGCCACAAAGACTTTCGGGCAAAATGCGCGGTTTCTCTGGAGGGGTTCCCGAGCGGTCAAAGGGAGCAGACTGTAAATCTGCCGGCTCAGCCTTCGAAGGTTCGAATCCTTCCCCCTCCACCAGATCAATGTCTGTAGCAGGCAGCAGATCGGTTCGTCGTTGCAGTCATACGGGCGGGCGGGTGTAGTTCAATGGTAGAACCTCAGCCTTCCAAGCTGATGACGCGGGTTCGATTCCCGCTACCCGCTCCAGACAGGCTCAGGGTGTTTTTGGCCCATGTAGCTCAGTGGTAGAGCACTCCCTTGGTAAGGGAGAGGTCGGCAGTTCAATCCTGCCCATGGGCACCAGGTTTCTTATTTTTGATTTTTGGGGTGATCGATCATGGCGAAAGGCAAATTTGAGCGTACGAAGCCGCACGTGAATGTGGGGACGATTGGGCACGTTGACCATGGGAAGACGACGTTGACGGCGGCGATCACGACGATTTTGGCGTCGAAGTATGGTGGCGAGGCGAAGAAGTATGATGAGATTGATGCGGCGCCGGAAGAGAAGGCTCGGGGCATCACCATCAACACGGCGCACGTTGAGTATGAGACGGCCAATCGCCACTATGCGCACGTTGATTGCCCGGGCCATGCGGACTATGTGAAGAACATGATCACGGGTGCGGCGCAGATGGACGGTGCGATTCTGGTGGTTTCGGCGGCGGATGGTCCGATGCCGCAGACGCGGGAGCACATTCTGCTGGCGCGGCAGGTGGGGGTGCCCTACATCATCGTCTTCATGAACAAGTGCGACATGGTGGACGATCCGGAGCTGCTGGAGCTGGTGGAAATGGAAGTGCGCGAGCTGCTCAGCAAGTATGACTTTCCGGGTGACGAGATTCCGATCATCAAGGGCTCGGCGCTCAAGGCGATGGAAGGCGACAAGGGTGAGCTGGGCGAGCAGGCGATCCTGAAGCTGGCGGAGGCGCTGGACAGCTACATTCCGACGCCGGAGCGGGCGATCGACAAGCCGTTCCTGATGCCGATCGAAGACGTGTTTTCGATCTCTGGTCGAGGCACGGTGGTCACGGGTCGGGTCGAGCGGGGCGTGATCAAGGTGGGTGACGAAATCGAGATCGTTGGGATACGTCCCACTGCCAAGACCACCTGCACGGGCGTGGAGATGTTCCGGAAGCTGCTTGATCAAGGGCAGGCTGGGGACAACGTTGGTGTGCTGCTGCGTGGCACCAAGCGGGAAGAAGTCGAGCGGGGGCAAGTGCTGGCCAAGCCGGGCTCGATCACGCCGCACACGCACTTCACGGCGGAAGTGTATGTGCTGTCGAAGGACGAGGGGGGGCGTCACACGCCGTTCTTCAATGGCTATCGTCCGCAGTTCTACTTCCGGACCACGGACGTGACGGGAGCGGTGGAGCTGCCGGCGGGGGTAGAGATGGTGATGCCGGGAGACAACGTGCAGATGACGGTGAAGCTGATTGCGCCGATCGCGATGGAAGAGGGCCTGCGCTTCGCGATCCGCGAGGGCGGCCGCACCGTCGGCGCCGGCGTCGTCGCTAAAATCATCGAGTAAGTATTCATTGTCGTTCGGGGCGGTGCCTTTCGAGGTGCCGCCCTTTGTGGTCTTTATCGCAGGGGTATAGCTCAATTGGCAGAGCGGCGGTCTCCAAAACCGCAGGTTGGGGGTTCGATTCCCTCTGCCCCTGCCACTTGCCTGATGGTTACGCTGACGGACGGAAATGGCCGATAAACTGAAGTTCGCCCTGGCGCTCTTGCTGCTCGTGGCGGGAATCGCGGGTTTTTACCTGCTCGCCGAGCAAGCGCTGGTGGTGCGCGTGCTTTCGGTTCTGCTCGGCTTTGCCGCGGCTGCCGCGGTTGCGTGGTTCACCGAGCCCGGGCAGCGCTTCGTGGTGTTCGGTCGGGAAGCCATTGCCGAGGCGAAAAAGGTCGTCTGGCCGACGCGCAAGGAAACCGTGCAGACCACGCTGATCGTTTTTGGTTTCGTGGTTGTGATGGCCTTGGTTCTCTTTCTGACCGACAAGACCCTGGAATGGGTTCTTTACGATCTGGTGCTGGGCTGGAAAAAATCATGACGAAACGCTGGTACGTGGTGCACGCCTATTCGGGCTTCGAAAAATCGGTGCAGCGCGCGCTCACGGAACGTATCGCCCGTGCAGGCATGCAGGATAAATTTGGCCAGATTCTCGTGCCGGTCGAAGAGGTGGTCGAGATGAAAAGCGGCCAGAAGAGCATTTCCGAGCGCAAGTTCTTCCCGGGGTATGTGCTGGTCGAGATGGAGATGGACGACGATACCTGGCACCTGGTGAAGAGCACGCCCAAGGTGACGGGCTTCGTCGGGGGGACGGCCACCAAGCCAACGCCGATCACCGAGAAGGAAGTCGAGAAGATCATGCAGCAAATGCAGGAAGGGGTGGAAAAGCCCCGTCCCAAGGTGCTGTTCGAGGTCGGCGAAATGGTGCGTATCAAGGATGGGCCGTTTACCGATTTCAACGGCACGGTCGAGGAAGTCAACTACGAAAAGAACCGTCTGCGTGTCTCGGTGAGCATTTTCGGTCGTGCCACTCCGGTAGAGCTCGAGTTTGCGCAGGTCGAAAAGGCATAGATGAAGATAACCGGCGCCGCAGCGGCTCATCTGCGGTACGAGGAGCGTCGTCACACAGGCGATGCGTTATGACTCACTCACTGGAGTAGGTAAACATGGCGAAGAAAATCGTCGGCTACATCAAGCTGCAAGTGCCGGCCGGCAAGGCGAATCCGTCGCCTCCGATCGGTCCCGCGCTCGGCCAGCGCGGCCTCAACATCATGGAATTCTGCAAGGCCTTCAATGCGCAGACCCAGGGCATGGAACCGGGCTTGCCGATTCCGGTCGTGATCACCGCCTATGCGGACAAGTCATTCACCTTCATCATGAAGACGCCGCCGGCGACCGTTCTCATCAAGAAGGCGGCCGGCGTCCAGAAAGGTTCTGCAAAGCCACATACCGACAAGGTCGGCAAGATCACCCGTGCGCAAGCCGAGGAGATCGCGAAGACCAAGATGAAGGATTTGACGGCCGCCGACATGGAAGCGGCGGTGCGCACCATCGCGGGTTCTGCCCGCAGCATGGGGATCACCGTGGAGGGCGTGTGACATGGCGAAGCATTCCAAGCGCGTTCAGGCCTTGCGTGCCAAGATCGATCGCAGCAAGAGCTATCCGCTGGCGGAGGCTCTATCGTTGGTCAAGGAGAATGCCACGGCGAAATTCAATGAATCGATCGACGTGGCGGTGAATCTGGGGGTGGATGCGAAAAAATCCGATCAGGTCGTGCGCGGTTCGGTCGTTCTCCCCGCCGGTACTGGGAAGACGGTGCGCGTCGCAGTGTTCTGCCAGGGCGCGAAAGCCGAGGAAGCCAAAGCGGCAGGTGCCGACATCGTCGGTTTTGACGATCTGGCTGCCGCGGTCAAGGCGGGCACGATCGATTTCGATGTCTGCATCGCCACGCCGGACGCGATGAAAGTCGTCGGCCAGTTGGGCCAGATCCTTGGTCCGCGCGGTTTGATGCCCAACCCGAAGGTGGGTACCGTGACCATGGATGTCACCACTGCCGTCAAGAATGCCAAGGCTGGTCAGGTCCAGTATCGCACCGACAAGGCGGGAATCGTGATGTGCACCATCGGTCGTGCTTCGTTCACGGTCGATCAGCTGCAGCAGAACATGGCTGCACTGATCGAGGCCTTGAACAAGGCAAAGCCGGCGGCAGCCAAAGGCCAGTATCTGAAGAAGGTCTCGGTGTCTTCGACGATGGGGCCTGGCGTGCGAGTGGATCAGGCATCTCTGGTTGCCGTACAAGCGTAAAGACTTTGGGCCGTTGCCTGGCAGTCGGCGGGTGACGGGTTATCAAAGACCGCAGGTGTTCGCAAGAATTTAATCGTTGGGCGGTTTGCCAACGGCCTGCGCAGATGGCGTAACCCGAAGGCAGGGATGCAGATTCCTGAATGAAGGTCGCCGTATCGCCACCACCGGTTTTCGGTGGTGGACTTTGAAAGAGGAGTTGACCGTGGGTCTCAATCTTGACGACAAGAAGGCGGTCGTCGCCGAAGTGTCCGCCCAGGTGGCGGGCGCCCAGTCGATCATCGTCGCCGAGTACCGTGGTCTCGAAGTGGGGGATATCACCGCCCTGCGTGCTGATGCGCGCAAGGCCGGTGTGTATCTGCGAGTGCTGAAGAACACCCTGGTGCGTCGTGCCGTCGCGGGTACGCCGTTCGAGGGGCTTGCCGAGAAAATGGTCGGACCGCTGATCTACGGAATTTCCAAAGATCCGGTGGCTGCGGCCAAGCTGCTGCACGATTTCGGCAAGAGCAACCAGAAGCTCGTCGTCAAGGCGGGCGCCATGCCGAATTACGTCATGGATGCGGAAGGGGTCAAGGCGCTTGCCTCGATGCCCAGCCGCGAGGAGTTGCTGGCCAAGCTGCTCGGCACCATGCAGGCGCCGATCGCCCAGTTCGTCCGTACCCTCAACGAAATCCCGACGAAGTTCGTCCGGGGGCTCGCTGCGGTGCGCGACGCCAAAGAGACTGCGTAATCGTATTTTTGAACCAATTTTCATTCAGGAGTCATCATCATGGCTGTTAGCAAAGCTGAAATCCTTGATGCCATCGCTGGCATGACCGTTCTGGAGCTTTCCGAGCTGATCAAGGAAATGGAAGAGAAATTCGGCGTTTCCGCCGCCGCCACAGCGGTTGCGGTGGCGGCGCCGGCCGCGGGCGCTGCTGCCCCCGCCGCCGAAGAGAAGACCGAGTTCACCGTCGTGCTGCAGGCGGCGGGCGAGAAGAAGGTCGAAGTCATCAAGGTCGTGCGTGCCGCGACCGGGCTTGGCCTCAAGGAAGCGAAGGATCTCGTCGACGGCGCTCCGAAGCCTGTCAAGGAAGGCATTCCGAAGGCGGACGCCGAGGCGCTCAAGAAGCAGCTGGAAGACGCCGGCGCGAAGGTCGAAATCAAGTAATTGTCATTGCATCATGGGCTGGCCTCCTCGCGGATGGCCAGCCTTTTCGCATTGGTTCTTCGAAACACGAACCGCATGACCAGGTTTCAGCGTACAGCGACCCGCCGAAGCAGATCGCTGCCCCCTGAGTCCTGACTGACGGAGCGAACATGGCCTACTCGTACACCGAGAAAAAGCGTATCCGCAAGAGCTTCGCAAAGCGCGCGAACGTATTGAACGTTCCCTTCCTGCTGGCAACCCAACTGGAATCCTATACGCAGTTCCTGCAGGTGGATGTGCCGCCTGCTCAGCGCAAGGACCAGGGTTTGCAGGCCGCCTTCAATTCGATTTTTCCGATCGTCGCCCATTCGGGTGGGGCGCGTCTCGAATTTGTCGAATACCGTCTTGGGGAGCCTCCCTTCGATGTCAAGGAGTGCCAGCAGCGTGGTCTGACATTCGCATCTCCGTTGCGCGCCAAGGTGCGCCTCGTGATTCTCGACCGGGAAAGCAGTACCGAGAAGGTCAAGGAGGTCAAGGAGCAGGAAGTGTATATGGGCGAGATCCCGCTCATGACCACGACGGGATCGTTCGTCATCAATGGGACCGAGAGAGTCATCGTTTCCCAATTGCACCGCTCTCCGGGCGTGTTCTTCGAGCATGACAAAGGCAAGACGCACAGCTCCGGCAAGCTGCTCTTCTCGGCGCGGATCATCCCGTATCGTGGTTCCTGGCTCGATTTCGAGTTCGACCCGAAAGATCTGCTCTATTTCCGTGTCGACCGCCGCCGCAAGATGCCGGCGACCATTTTGTTGAAGGCGATCGGCATGACCCCGGAACAGATTCTGGCGACCTTCTTCGAAATGGATACTTTCCATTTGAGCAAGAAGGGCATCCAGTTCGAGGTCGTGCCTGAACGGTTGCGGGGCGAGATTGCCAAATTTGACATTTACGACAAAAACGGCAAGGTGCTGGTCGCCAAGGACAAGCGGATCACGGCGAAGCACATCCGCGAGATGGCCGAGGCCGGCATCAAGAAGATCGTCGTTCCAGAGGACTTCCTATTGGGTCGGGTCGTGGCGCAAAACATCATCGATCCGGCGACGGGCGAAATTCTCGCCAATGCCAACGATGAAATCACGGAAAGTCTTTTGGCCAAGTTGCTGGAAGCCGGGGTCGAAACCTTACAGACTCTCTATACCAACGACTTGGATCGTGGTCCGTACATTTCCCAGACATTGCGTATCGATGAAACCGCCGATCAATGGGCGGCGCGGGTGGCGATCTACCGAATGATGCGACCGGGCGAACCGCCTACGGAGGACGCTGTCGAATCGCTCTTCCACGGTCTGTTCTTCTCCGAAGAACGTTACGATCTGTCACCTGTCGGCCGGATGAAATTCAACCGCCGTGTCGGTCGCGAGGAGATCACTGGTTCCAGTGTTCTGTCCAATGAGGACATCATCGATGTCGTGCGTATCCTCATCGACCTACGCAATGGCCGGGGCGAGGTCGATGATATCGACCACTTGGGCAATCGTCGCGTCCGTTCGGTCGGCGAACTTGCCGAAAACCAGTTCCGCGCCGGCCTCGTGCGTGTCGAACGCGCGGTCAAGGAGAGGTTGAATCAGGCCGAATCGGAAAACCTGATGCCGCATGATCTGATAAACGCCAAACCGATCAGTGCCGCGATCAAGGAGTTCTTCGGTTCGAGCCAGCTTTCTCAGTTCATGGATCAAACCAACCCGCTCTCCGAGATTACTCACAAGCGTCGTGTTTCTGCACTCGGCCCGGGCGGATTGACGCGTGAGCGTGCGGGCTTCGAAGTGCGTGACGTCCATCCGACCCACTATGGTCGGGTTTGTCCGATCGAGACGCCGGAAGGGCCAAACATCGGTCTGATCAATTCGCTGGCGTTGTACGCGCGCACCAATGAATACGGCTTCCTGGAGACGCCCTACCGCAAGGTCATAAATGGTCGAGTGACGAGCGAAATCGAATACCTCTCGGCCATTGAGGAAGGCAAATACATCATTGCTCAGGCCAATGCTCAACTCGACAAGGATGGTCGGCTCGTCGATGAATTGGTTTCCTGCCGCTACAAAGGGGAATTCGAACTGAAGGAGGCATCAGAGGTCCAATACATGGACGTCGCGCCAGGTCAGATCGTATCCGTGGCCGCATCCCTGATCCCCTTCCTGGAGCACGACGATGCAAACCGGGCCCTGATGGGAGCCAACATGCAGCGTCAGGCAGTGCCTTGTCTGAGGCCGGAAAAGGCTCTCGTCGGTACCGGTCTGGAGCGGACGGTAGCCGTCGACTCCGGGACAGCGGTGCAAGCGCTGCGTGGCGGAGTGGTCGACTATGTCGATGCGAACCGGATCGTCGTCCGCGTCAATGACGATGAAACAGTGCCGGGCGAGGTTGGAGTCGATATTTACAATTTGATCAAATACACTCGTTCCAATCAAAATACCAACATCAACCAGCGTCCGATCGTCAAGGTTGGCGATGTGATCGAAAAGGGAGATGTGGTGGCGGATGGTGCATCCACCGATCTGGGCGAATTGGCGCTTGGCCAAAACATGCTCGTGGCGTTCATGCCCTGGAACGGCTACAACTTCGAAGACTCGATCCTTATTTCCGAGCGTGTCGTTGCCGAAGACCGTTTCACCTCGATCCACATCGAAGAGCTTACGGTCGTAGCCCGCGATACCAAGCTAGGCCCGGAAGAGATCACCCGCGATATCGCTACTCTGGGTGAGGCCCAACTATCGCGCCTCGACGACTCCGGTATCGTCTATATCGGTGCCGAGGTCGAGGCAGGCGATGTTCTGGTAGGCAAGGTGACACCGAAAGGCGAAACGCAATTGACACCAGAGGAAAAGTTGTTGCGCGCCATCTTTGGCGAGAAGGCCTCCGATGTCAAGGACACTAGCTTGCGCGTGCCATCCGGGATGGCGGGGACAGTAATCGATGTCCAGGTATTTACACGTGAGGGTATCGAACGCGACAAGCGTGCGCAATCGATCATCGATGATCAATTGAAGAGCTACAAGCTCGATTTGGCCGATCAGATGCGCATTGTCGAACGTGACACTTTTGCGCGTATCGAGCGCCTGTTGATCGGCAAGGTCGCGAACAAAGGCCCGAAGAAGCTAGCCAAGGGAACCAAGATCACGAAGGATTATCTGTCTAGCATCGAACATTATCACTGGTTCGACATCAGTTTGGCAGACGAAGAAGCGCAGCAGCAATTGGAAAGCCTACGGGATAGCCTTGAGCAGACGCGCAGGGATTTCGACGTTGCCTACGAGGCCAAGAAGAAAAAACTTACGCAAGGTGATGAACTGCCGCCTGGCGTACAGAAAATGGTCAAGGTGTATCTGGCTGTGAAGCGCCGGCTTCAGCCGGGTGACAAAATGGCTGGCCGGCACGGCAACAAGGGTGTTGTTTCCCGCATCGTTCCTGTCGAAGACATGCCTTACATGGAAGACGGAACCCCTGTGGATATCGTGCTCAACCCACTCGGTGTTCCTTCGCGGATGAACATTGGTCAGATTCTCGAAGTCCATCTGGGCTGGGCAGCGAAGGGACTGGGCGACAAGATCAACGCCATGCTGCAACGGCAGGCTGCTGCCGCAGAAGTACGCAAGTTACTCGAGAAGATCTATACCGTTCATGGACAGGGATCGGAAATCAACAGCTTGACTGACGAAGAGATTCTCGAGCTGGCCAACAACCTACGGAGCGGCGTACCTTTTGCCACCCCTGTGTTTGATGGCTGCAAAGAAGAAGAAATCCGTGCCATGCTCGATCTCGCCTATCCGGAAGAGGTAGCGAAGCGTCTCAGTCTGACCGAAACGAAGACGCAAGCCCGTCTCTACGACGGTCGTACTGGTGAAGCCTTCGAGCGGCCCGTCACAGTTGGCTATATGCATGTTCTCAAGCTGCACCATTTGGTCGATGACAAGATGCATGCCCGCTCTACCGGACCATACAGTCTCGTCACGCAACAGCCGCTCGGCGGTAAGGCCCAGTTCGGTGGCCAACGCTTTGGTGAAATGGAAGTATGGGCGCTCGAGGCCTATGGTGCCGCCTACACGCTGCAGGAAATGCTGACCGTGAAATCAGACGACGTCACCGGCCGTACCAAGGTTTACGAAAACATCGTCAAGGGCGAACACAGAATCGATGCCGGCATGCCCGAATCCTTCAATGTACTGGTGAAGGAAATTCGTTCCTTGGCGATCGACATCGACCTTGAACGTTATTGATCACCTTCGACCCGCGACAGGAGTTAACACATGAAAGCATTGCTCGATCTGTTCAAGCAAGTCACGCAGGAGGAGGAGTTCGACGCGATCACCATCAGTCTGGCGTCGCCCGAAAAAATCCGTAGCTGGTCGTATGGTGAGGTGAAAAAGCCTGAAACCATCAACTACCGTACTTTCAAACCGGAACGCGATGGTTTGTTCTGTGCCAAGATCTTTGGCCCCGTCAAGGATTACGAGTGCCTCTGTGGCAAGTACAAGCGGCTCAAGCACCGCGGCGTGATCTGCGAAAAATGTGGTGTCGAAGTAACCCAGGCAAAGGTGCGACGTGAGCGCATGGGCCATATCGAGCTGGCCTCGCCGGTTGCCCATATCTGGTTTTTGAAGAGCTTGCCGAGTCGTCTCGGGATGGTGCTCGACATGACGTTGCGCGATATCGAGCGAGTGCTCTATTTCGAAGCATACGTCGTGGTCGATCCGGGTATGACACCTCTTACCCGTGGCCAGTTGCTGAGCGAAGACGACTATCTGGCCAAGGTCGAGGAATACGGCGATGAGTTCACTGCCGTAATGGGTGCGGAAGGGGTGCGCGAATTGTTGCGAACCCTCGATTTGGCTCACGAAATCGAGACCTTGCGCCACGAACTCGAAGCAACTGGCTCCGAAGCGAAGATCAAGAAATTCGCCAAGCGTCTCAAAATCCTTGAAGCTTTCCAGCAGTCCGGGATCAAGCCGGAATGGATGATTCTCGACGTCTTGCCCGTCTTGCCGCCGGATTTGCGGCCATTGGTCCCCCTTGATGGCGGGCGGTTTGCCACTTCAGATCTTAATGATCTGTATCGTCGTGTCATCAATCGTAACAATCGCCTGAAGCGTCTACTCGAGCTGAAAGCGCCGGACATCATCGTGCGTAATGAAAAACGCATGCTCCAGGAAGCAGTCGATTCGCTGCTCGACAATGGGCGCCGTGGCAAGGCGATGACCGGCGCCAACAAGCGCCCGCTCAAGTCGCTTGCCGACATGATCAAGGGTAAAGGGGGACGTTTCCGTCAGAACCTGCTAGGCAAGCGTGTCGATTATTCAGGTCGCTCCGTGATCGTGGTAGGACCGCAGCTCAAGTTGCATCAATGCGGCCTGCCGAAAAAGATGGCGCTGGAACTTTTCAAGCCTTTTATTTTTGAGCGGCTTGAAAAGATGGGTATTGCCAGCACGATCAAAGCCGCCAAGAAGGAGGTCGAGAACGAGTCGCCGGTCGTTTGGGATATTCTCGAGGAAGTCATCCGCGAGCATCCGGTTCTGCTCAACCGTGCTCCCACTTTGCACCGCTTGGGTATCCAGGCATTCGAGCCGGTATTGATCGAGGGAAAGGCGATCCAGCTGCATCCGCTGGTGTGTACTGCTTTCAACGCCGACTTCGACGGCGACCAGATGGCGGTCCATGTACCGTTGTCCCTCGAAGCGCAGGTTGAAGCCCGAGTATTGATGCTGGCATCCAACAACATTCTGTCACCCGCCAATGGGGCGCCGATTATCGTCCCGTCACAGGATGTCGTGCTCGGTCTCTACTATGCCACCCGGGAGAATGCCGCAGCGCGAGGAACGGGCATGTGCTTCGCCGACATCTCCGAAGTGGCTCGGGCCGTGGAATTGCGTCAAACCGACCTGCACGCGCGCATCTCGGTACGCATTCGCGAATACGAGCGTAACGGTGATGGATGGATTGAGAAGATCACCCGTTACTCGACTACCGCTGGACGTGCCTTGCTCTCCGAGATACTCCCCAAGGGATTGCCGTTCAGGATCATCGACAAGCCGCTCAAGAAAAAAGAAATCTCCAAGCTCATCGATGAGAGTTTCCGTCGTTGCGGATTGAAGGAAACCGTAGTTTTTGCAGACAAGCTGATGCAGACGGGTTTCCGGCTCGCGACCCGCGGGGGCATTTCCATCGCTATTGATGACATGCTGGTTCCCACTCAGAAACAGAGCATCATCGAGGCTGCGGAAGCCGAGGTCAAAGAAATTGAAAAGCAATACACCTCGGGTCTCGTCACAGTGGGAGAGCGTTACAACAAAGTAGTCGATATTTGGGGGCGTGCGGGCGATCAGGTCGCGAAGGCGATGATGGACCAGCTGCAGCATGAAAAAGTTGTTGATGCCAGCGGGAAAGAGGTCATCCAGGATTCATTCAACTCGATTTATATGATGGCAGATTCTGGGGCACGGGGCTCTGCTGCACAGATTCGTCAATTGGCCGGGATGCGCGGATTGATGGCGAAACCTGATGGCTCGATCATTGAAACGCCAATCACGACGAATTTCCGCGAAGGTCTGAATGTGCTGCAATACTTCATCTCGACGCATGGCGCACGCAAAGGCCTTGCCGATACGGCATTGAAGACGGCGAATTCAGGGTATTTGACGCGCCGCTTGGTCGATGTGACGCAGGATCTAGTCGTTACCGAGGAGGATTGTGGAACGACGCATGGCTTCGTCATGAAGGCGCTCGTCGAAGGTGGCGAGGTCGTCGAACCGTTACGTGAACGGATTCTTGGCCGCGTGGCGGCAGTAGATGTGATCAATCCGGAAAACCGCGAGGTGCTATTCACGGCCGGGACGCTGCTTGATGAAGATGCAGTGGATATCATCGAGCAGCTCGGGATCGATGAGGTCACGGTACGCACCCCGCTGGCTTGTGAAACCCGATACGGCTTGTGCGCGAAGTGCTATGGACGCGATCTAGGCCGAGGCTCCTTGGTGAATGTCGGCGAAGCCGTCGGGGTGATCGCTGCTCAGTCCATTGGCGAGCCAGGCACTCAGTTGACGATGCGCACCTTCCACGTGGGTGGTGCGGCTTCCAGGGCCGCAGCGCAAAGCCAGATCGAAGCGAAGAGCGCCGGCATTGTTCGTTTCTCCACGTCGATGCGCTACGTGACTAACCCGAAAGGCGAAAAAATCGTCATTGCGCGTTCGGCAGAGGTCATGATCATCGATGCCAATGGCCGCGAACGCGAACGGCACAAGGTGCCATATGGTGCCTTGTTGCTGGCAGAAGACGGCGCTCAGGTCAAAGCTGGCGCGCAGCTGGCGACCTGGGATCCTCATACGCGACCGATCGTCACCGAGTACGCTGGTACGGTCCGTTTTGAAAACGTCGAGAAGGGCGTAACCGTTGCCGAGCAGATGGATGAGGTCACCGGCTTGTCAACGCTCGTCGTCATCGACCCGAAACGCGGAGGCAAAACTCAAGCCAAGGGGCTACGTCCCCAAGTCAAGCTGCTCGACGAGAATGGCCAGGAAATCAAGATCCACGGCACCGATCACTCTGTCGTCATTACCTTCCAGATCGGCTCGATTATCACCGTCAAGGATGGCCAGTCAGTGAGCGTTGGCGATGTCCTGGCGAGAATTCCCCAGGAGTCTGTGAAAACCCGCGATATCACAGGTGGCTTGCCGCGTGTCGCCGAGCTTTTCGAGGCACGTTCGCCCAAAGATGCCGGTATGCTCGCGGAGGTTACTGGTACCGTGTCTTTTGGCAAGGATACCAAGGGCAAGCAGCGTCTGATGATCACGGAATTGGATGGCACGACACATGAATATCTGATTCCGAAAGACAGGCATGTGATGGCGCATGACGGGCAAGTCGTCAATAAGGGCGAAGTAATCGTCGATGGTCCGGTTGATCCTCATGACATCTTGCGTCTCAAAGGCGTTGAGGAACTTGCGCGTTACATCATCGACGAAGTGCAGGATGTTTACCGTCTCCAGGGGGTCAAGATCAACGACAAGCACATCGAAGTCATCGTGCGTCAAATGCTGCGACGCGTCGTGATCACCGAGCCCGGTGATTCTCGCTTCATTCGCGAAGAGCAGGTCGAGCGCTCGGAAGTCCTGGAAGAAAACGACAAGCTGATTGCCGCCGGGAAGAGGCCGGCTGAATTCCAATACATGCTACTGGGTATCACCAAAGCCAGCTTGTCGACCGATTCGTTCATTTCGGCTGCTTCGTTCCAAGAAACCACTCGTGTGCTGACCGAAGCCGCCATCATGGGCAAGCGCGACGAACTGCGCGGCTTGAAGGAGAACGTGATCGTAGGCCGACTGATCCCGGCAGGAACCGGCCTGGCATATCACCGCACGCGGCGCATGCAAAATGCCGCGAATGCTGACGAGCAAATGGATGTGCATCGGGGTAATCCCGAGCAGGCAATGGTTTCCGGAGTAGCAGCAGAGGCAGGCGGCAGTTGACGGCAGGAAAGGGCCCTAATACAATCCCGCCTCTTTTTCAGAGTTGTCTCCTATGGGCTTTTACCGCCGATTTGGACGGTTCACGAATCAGGAACGATAGTTATGCCGACAATTAATCAGCTTGTGCGCAAGCCGCGTCAAGCAGAAAAGACAAAAAGCAAGGTCCCTGCCTTGGGGGGGTGTCCTGCAAAGAGGGGTGTTTGTACCCGGGTCTACACAACAACACCCAAAAAGCCGAACTCGGCGTTGCGAAAGGTGGCGAAGGTTCGTCTGACCAACGGATTCGAGGTGATCTCGTATATTGGTGGAGAGGGGCATAACCTCCAAGAGCACTCAGTTGTTCTGATACGCGGTGGACGTGTCAAGGATCTCCCGGGCGTGCGCTATCACATCGTGCGTGGTAGTTTGGATACCCAAGGAGTAAAGGATAGAAAACAGGCTCGTTCGAAATATGGCGCCAAGCGCCCGAAAAAGGCCTGATCCAGCAATTTGCTAGAAAGGTTCAATTATGCCTCGTCGTAGAGAAGTGCCCAAGCGTGACATCCTGCCCGATCCCAAGTTCGGCAATGTCGAGGTCTCCAAGTTCGTCAATGTCATCATGACCAGCGGAAAGAAGTCGGTTGCGGAGAGAATCGTATATGGCGCTTTTGGGGTGATTTCGCAAAAAAGCGGCAAGGACCCGATCGAAGTTTTTACCTCCGCGATCAACAACGTCAAGCCGGTTGTTGAGGTTAAGAGCAGGCGAGTTGGTGGGGCCAACTATCAGGTTCCTGTCGAAGTGAGGCCGTCGCGACGGCTCGCGTTATCAATGCGTTGGATCCGTGAGGCTGCGCGCAAGCGGAGTGAGAAGTCTATGGATCTTCGTCTGGCCAGTGAGCTTCTCGAGGCGGCGGAAGGTCGCGGCGCCGCTATGAAGAAGCGCGAAGAGGTTCATCGCATGGCTGAGGCCAACAAGGCGTTTTCGCATTTTCGTTTTTGATCGAGTGGATGGTACTGTTTCCGTTTGCAGGCGGAAGCAGCTGATGAATTGTTCCGTGCGGTGCGGTTGCCGTGCAAGGCAAGCGGTTCCGACGGCAGGTTAAGAAAGACAGGTAAACCAAGTGGCCCGCAAAACACCTATTGAGCGCTATCGCAACATTGGTATTTCCGCGCATATCGATGCCGGGAAGACGACCACTACTGAGCGCATTCTGTTCTATACCGGCGTCAATCATAAGATTGGTGAGGTGCATGATGGCGCGGCAACCATGGACTGGATGGAACAGGAGCAGGAGCGTGGAATCACTATCACCTCGGCTGCAACGACCTGCTTCTGGAAGGGGATGGCGTCGAATTTTCCGGAGCATCGCATCAATATCATTGACACTCCGGGCCACGTAGATTTCACCATTGAGGTTGAGCGCTCAATGCGCGTTCTTGATGGTGCATGTATGGTTTACTGTGCGGTAGGCGGGGTACAGCCGCAATCCGAAACGGTGTGGCGCCAGGCCAACAAATATGGTGTGCCGCGTCTTGCTTTCGTGAACAAGATGGACCGGACGGGTGCCAATTTCTTCAGAGTTCACGACCAGATGCGGGAGCGGCTCAAAGCCAATCCTGTCCCCATCCAGGTGCCGATTGGCGCAGAAGAGAAGTTTGAGGGTGTGGTCGATCTTGTCAAGATGAAGGCGATCATCTGGGATGAGGCGTCGCTGGGCACCAAATTTACCTATGGGGAGATTCCTGCGGATCTTATAGAAACCTGCAAGGTTTGGCGAGAAAAAATGCTCGAGGCGGCGGCCGAGGCATCCGAGGAATTGATGAATAGATACCTTGAGGAAGGGGATCTTCCCGAGGCAGACATCAAAGCGGCATTGCGTCAGCGCACCATTGCCGGTGAAATCGTGCCGATGTTGTGTGGCTCGGCGTTCAAAAACAAAGGCGTTCAGGCCATGCTCGATGCAGTCGTCGAATACTTGCCGGCGCCGACAGATATTCCTCCAGTCCGGGGTATCCTCGAAGACGGTTCGGAAGGGGAGCGCAAAGCCTCAGACGATGAGCCTTTCGCAGCGTTGGCCTTCAAGATCATGACGGATCCCTTTGTAGGCCAGCTAACTTTTTTCCGCGTTTATTCGGGTGTGATCAATTCGGGCGATACAGTCTATAACCCCGTCAAAGGTCGCAAGGAACGGATTGGACGCATTTTGCAGATGCATGCCAATCAGCGCGACGAAATCAAAGAGGTTCGCGCTGGTGATATCGCAGCGGCAGTCGGCCTCAAGGAGGCGACGACAGGCGAGACTCTCTGTGCGGTCGATAAGGTGATCACATTGGAGCGTATGGAGTTTCCCGAGCCAGTGATCCATATCGCGGTGGAACCGAAGACAAAAGCGGATCAGGAGAAGATGGGTATTGCGCTCAGCCGGCTTGCCCAGGAAGATCCATCGTTCCGCGTGCGAACGGATGAAGAATCCGGTCAGACGATCATTTCAGGGATGGGCGAGCTTCACCTCGAGATCATCGTCGATCGGATGCGGCGCGAATTCAATGTCGAGGCCAACATTGGCGCACCACAGGTTGCTTATCGCGAGGCAGTGCGTAAGGCTGTTGAGCAAGAAGGGAAGTTTGTCAAGCAATCTGGCGGCCGGGGGCAATATGGACATGTCTGGATCAAGCTTGAACCCAACGAACCGGGCAAGGGCTATGAGTTTATCGATGCCATCAAAGGCGGTGTGGTTCCGCGCGAATACATTCCGGCAGTCGATAAGGGCATCCAAGAGACATTGCCAAATGGTGTCTTGGCCGGTTTCCCGGTCGTGGATGTCAAGGTAACCTTGTTCGATGGTTCATACCATGACGTCGACTCGAATGAGAATGCTTTCAAGATGGCTGCATCAATGGCCTTCAAGGATGCTATGCGCAAGGCCAATCCGGTTCTTCTTGAGCCGATGATGTCCGTCGAGGTTGAAACTCCAGAAGAGTACATGGGCAATGTGATGGGAGACCTTTCTGGTCGCCGTGGCATGGTGCAGGGTATGGAGGATTTGCCCGGTGGGATCAAGGTCATCAAGGCAGAGGTTCCTTTGGCTGAAATGTTTGGTTATTCAACGCAGCTGCGCTCTCTCACTCAGGGGCGTGCTACCTATACAATGGAATTCAAACATTACAGCGAAGCTCCGAAAAACGTCGCCGAGGCGATCATCAACAAAAAGTAACCAGTTCTTTAAAGGAAGAAATCATGGCGAAAGGCAAATTTGAGCGTACGAAGCCGCACGTGAATGTGGGGACGATTGGGCACGTTGACCATGGGAAGACGACGTTGACGGCGGCGATCACGACGATTTTGGCGTCGAAGTATGGTGGCGAGGCGAAGAAGTATGATGAGATTGATGCGGCGCCGGAAGAGAAGGCTCGGGGCATCACCATCAACACGGCGCACGTTGAGTATGAGACGGCCAATCGCCACTATGCGCACGTTGATTGCCCGGGCCATGCGGACTATGTGAAGAACATGATCACGGGTGCGGCGCAGATGGACGGTGCGATTCTGGTGGTTTCGGCGGCGGATGGTCCGATGCCGCAGACGCGGGAGCACATTCTGCTGGCGCGGCAGGTGGGGGTGCCCTACATCATCGTCTTCATGAACAAGTGCGACATGGTGGACGATCCGGAGCTGCTGGAGCTGGTGGAAATGGAAGTGCGCGAGCTGCTCAGCAAGTATGACTTTCCGGGTGACGAGATTCCGATCATCAAGGGCTCGGCGCTCAAGGCGATGGAAGGCGACAAGGGTGAGCTGGGCGAGCAGGCGATCCTGAAGCTGGCGGAGGCGCTGGACAGCTACATTCCGACGCCGGAGCGGGCGATCGACAAGCCGTTCCTGATGCCGATCGAAGACGTGTTTTCGATCTCTGGTCGAGGCACGGTGGTCACGGGTCGGGTCGAGCGGGGCGTGATCAAGGTGGGTGACGAAATCGAGATCGTTGGGATACGTCCCACTGCCAAGACCACCTGCACGGGCGTGGAGATGTTCCGGAAGCTGCTTGATCAAGGGCAGGCTGGGGACAACGTTGGTGTGCTGCTGCGTGGCACCAAGCGGGAAGAAGTCGAGCGGGGGCAAGTGCTGGCCAAGCCGGGCTCGATCACGCCGCACACGCACTTCACGGCGGAAGTGTATGTGCTGTCGAAGGACGAGGGGGGGCGTCACACGCCGTTCTTCAATGGCTATCGTCCGCAGTTCTACTTCCGGACCACGGACGTGACGGGAGCGGTGGAGCTGCCGGCGGGGGTAGAGATGGTGATGCCGGGAGACAACGTGCAGATGACGGTGAAGCTGATTGCGCCGATCGCGATGGAAGAGGGCCTGCGCTTCGCGATCCGCGAGGGCGGCCGCACCGTCGGCGCCGGCGTCGTCGCTAAAATCATCGAGTAAGGCTTGCTTTTTTCAACGAAGGGCGGGATAATTCCGCCCTTCGTTTTGAGCCTTTTCAAGGCTTCCTGTTCTTTAAGGATCGTTACATGCAGAATCAGAAAATCCGTATCCGCCTTAAGGCCTTCGATTATCGATTGATCGATCAGTCGGCGCTTGAAATCGTGGATACCGCTAAACGGACAGGAGCCGTGGTACGCGGGCCTGTGCCGCTGCCGACGCGCATCGAGCGCTTCAATATCTTGCGCTCTCCTCACGTCAATAAGACATCCCGTGATCAGTTCGAGATTCGGACGCATTTGCGTCTCATGGATATCATCGATCCGACCGATAAAACGGTCGATGCGCTGATGAAGCTGGATCTTCCGGCGGGTGTCGATGTAGAAATTAAGTTGCAGTAAGGTGTCGATGGGCATCCCGTGCGACGGATGTCCTATCGTCGTTGTTGGCCGGCCAATCGCAGCCGGAAGTTAGGAGAAAAAAATGAGTCTAGGCCTTGTTGGTCGCAAGGTCGGCATGACGCGCATTTTTACCGAAGACGGTTCTACCGTGCCGGTAACGGTGCTTGATGTGTCGACTAATAGAATTGCACAGATTAAAAAGCTTGAAGCTGACGGCTATTCAGCAGTGCAGGTAGCGTTTGGTGGACGTAAAGCGTCCCGTGTCAGCAAGCCTGCAGCGGGCCATTTTGCCAAGGCGGGCATTGAGGCAGCTTCTTCCCTCGTCGAGTTTCGAGTGGAAGAGGCGCATCTGGATGAGTTGAAGGCGGGAGCTCCGCTGGATGCCTCACTATTTTCGGTTGGGCAGTTGGTGGATGTCTCTGGGATCTCGATTGGCAAGGGCTTCGCGGGCTCTATCAAGCGCCATAATTTCGGCTCCAATCGTGCCTCTCACGGTAATTCTGTATCGCATAACTCGCCTGGCTCCATTTCAATGGCTCAAGACCCAGGTAGGGTATTTCCAGGCAAGCGCATGGCGGGCCATTTGGGAAATGTCAGAAAGACGATCCAGAATCTACAAATCGTGCGTGTGGATAAGGAGCGTCAGCTATTGCTGATCAAGGGGGCGGTACCGGGTGCGCGTGGCGGCCAAGTTGTGGTTCGTCCTGCAGTGAAGTCGCAAGCGTCTACCAAGTAAGAGGTCCTTATGGAACTTAAAATTATCAATGAAGAGGGCCAAGCGGGCGCGACCATGAGGGTCTCGGATGGGCTTTTTGCTCGGGAATACAATGAGCCGCTGGTGCATCAATTAGTTGTTGCTTATCAAGCGAATGCGCGTTCCGGTAATCGTGCGCAACTAAACCGATCTGAAGTTCGGCATAGCACCAAAAAGCCATGGCGGCAGAAGGGTACGGGGCGCGCCCGGGCGGGTATGACGTCTAGTCCTTTATGGCGGGGTGGCGGCCGGATTTTCCCAAATAGCCCGGAAGAGAACTTCTCGCAAAAAATCAACCGGAAAATGTATAGGGCCGGACTGGCTGCGATCCTCTCGCAATTGGCGCGCGAGGATCGGTTGGCTGTAGTCGAGGAGTTTCAGGTAAGTGCTCCGAAAACCCGACTTGTCGCGGAAAAACTCAAGAAAATGGGGCTGGAATCGGTGCTGCTGGTTACGGACGATCTGAATGAAAACCTGATACTGGCTACGCGCAATCTTCCGAATGTGCTTGCATTGGAACCCAAGCATGCCGATCCATTGTCTTTGATCCGTTTCCCGCGGGTTTTGATGACAAAGGGTGCGGTATCCAAACTCGAGGAGATGTTCGCATGAGCAACAATGGATACAGCCAGGAAAGATTGATGCAAGTGCTTTTAGCGCCACAGGTTTCCGAAAAGGCGACCATGCTAGCGGATAAGGCAAACCAAGTGGTCTTCATCGTGGCGCCTGACGCTACCAAGCCTGAAATCAAGGCTGCTGTCGAGATGCTTTTCAAGGTGAAAGTGGGGGCTGTCCAAGTGGCTAATGCCAAGGGCAAGGTCAAGCGTTTCGGCCGTTTCACCGGACGGCGCAGCAACCTTCGTAAGGCGTTCGTCTCGCTCCTGCCTGGTCAGGAAATCAACTTTGCTGAAGGGGTTGCGTAATGGCGATCATCAAAGTCAAGCCAACATCAGCCGGCAGGCGCGCCCTCGTCAAGATCGTCAATAAGGAGCTTCACAAAGGGGGTTCCTTTCCGGCTCTGACGGAAAAGAAAGCTAGCAAGGCGGGGCGTAACAACCATGGCCACATTACGACGCGTCACAAAGGTGGCGGTCACAAGCAGCACTATCGCATCATCGATTTCAAGCGCAACAAGGATGGAGTTGTAGCAAAAGTCGAGCGTTTGGAATATGACCCGAACCGTTCGGCAAATATCGCATTGCTTTGTTATGCTGACGGCGAGAGGCGATACATCATTGCACCACGGGGCTTACAGGTTGGGCAGGAAGTGATCAGCGGTCCTGAAGCTCCGATCAAACCGGGCAATACATTGCCCATTCGTAACATTCCCGTGGGCAGTACGATTCACTGTATCGAATTGATGCCCGGGAAAGGGGCCCAGATGGCTCGCGCTGCAGGCTCGTCGGTGCAGCTGCTTGCTCGGGAAGGCGCTTATGCCCAGGTACGTTTGCGGTCGGGTGAGATTCGTCGTGTCCATGTCGATTGTCGTGCCACGATTGGTGAAGTAGGCAATGAAGAACACAATCTTCGTAAGATTGGCAAGGCAGGGGCGAATCGTTGGCGCGGTATCCGTCCAACAGTACGTGGTGTTGCGATGAACCCAATCGACCACCCGCATGGTGGTGGTGAGGGGCGCACCGGCGAGGGACGTGTTCCCGTCAGCCCTTGGGGGCAACCGACCAAGGGATATCGTACCCGCAGCAACAAGCGCACTGACAACATGATCGTACAGCGCCGTCACAAGCGATAAGAGGTGATAAATAAATGGCTCGTTCTATCAAAAAAGGCCCCTTCGTAGATGATCACCTTCTGAAGAAGGTGGAAGCAGCACGGGCTTCAAATGACAAGCGTCCAATCAAGACATGGTCGCGACGCTCTACGATCCTGCCTGAGTTTATCGGATTGACGATCGCAGTCCATAACGGCAAGCAGCATATCCCGGTATATGTGTCGGAAAACATGATTGGCCATAAATTGGGGGAGTTCGCCCTCACTCGCACATTCAAGGGGCATGCTGCTGGTAAGAAAGCGGCGAAAAAGTAAAAGGATCTTTGAGAATGGAAACTAACGCGGTATTGCGGGGAGTGCGGTTATCTGCACAGAAAGGCCGCCTAGTGGCTGATCTCGTGCGTGGTAAGACCGTCGATCAGGCGCTGAATATTCTTGCTTTCACCCCTAAAAAAGGGGCCGGCATTGTCAAAAAGGTACTCGAATCAGCCATTGCAAATGCAGAACATAACGATGGCGCGGACATCGATGTCCTGAAAGTGACGCGTATCCATGTAGAGCAAGGTCCGGTGTTGAAGCGATTTACAGCGCGCGCCAAAGGACGCGGGAACCGTATCAGCAAACAAACTTGTCACATCTATGTGACGGTCGGGGATTAAGGAAAAGTCATGGGACAAAAAATTCATCCGATCGGCTTTCGTCTTTCTGTCACGCGCGATTGGTCATCCCGTTGGTTTGCCAATACGAAGTCGTTTCCCGTGATGCTGAGAGAAGACATTGCGGTGCGCGAGTACATCAAGAAGAAATTGGCGCATGCCTCGATCGGGCGCGTGGTGATCGAACGTCCGGCAAAGAATGCGCGTGTCACCGTCCATAGCGCCCGACCGGGAGTAGTTATTGGTAAGAAGGGTGAAGACATCGAGCAACTCAAGCAAGATCTGCAACGGCGCATGGGAGTGCCCGTACATGTAAGCATTGAGGAGATTCGCAAGCCTGAGATCGATGCGCAACTGATTGCAGATTCGATCGCGCAACAACTCGAAAAGCGCATCATGTTCCGCCGGGCGATGAAGCGGGCTATGCAAAATGCGATGCGGCTGGGTGCCCAAGGCATCAAGATCATGAGCTCCGGGCGTCTAAACGGTGCAGAGATCGCTCGCACCGAATGGTACCGAGAAGGGCGTGTTCCTCTTCATACCCTGCGCGCCGAGATTGACTACGGTACTTCCGAAGCCAAAACGACTTACGGGGTTATCGGTATCAAAGTCTGGGTATTCAAAGGCGAGGCGACTGGACGCGAGGAGGCCGCTGTGCCCCCGGTCCAGGAGAGAGAAGAGCCGGCGAAACGACCAAAGCGTCAAAGCAAGGCTTCAGGTGCTGCGGCTGAATCCGAGGCTAAGCCTGCGGCTGTGAAACCTCACAAGAAGCCTGACACAACCCCAGCAGAAGCCAAGGCAGGAACCGAGGCTCCAAAGCCGACTGCAAAAAGAGTGCGTAAAACTTCGGCTGCCCAACCTGTTGCGGGCAAAGAAGTCAAGGAGTGATTAAATGCTGCAACCAGCTCGCAGAAAATATCGTAAAGAGCATAAAGGCCGCAATACCGGCTTGGCAACGCGTGGTGCCACCGTGAGTTTTGGTGAATACGGGCTCAAGGCTATAGGCCGTGGCCGACTCACGGCTCGACAGATCGAAGCCGCGCGCCGTGCTATGACTCGCCACATCAAGCGGGGGGGCAGAATTTGGATCAGGATTTTCCCGGACAAGCCCATTTCCAAGAAGCCAGCCGAGGTCCGGATGGGGAACGGCAAAGGCAACCCGGAATATTGGGTAGCCGAGATTCAGCCTGGCAAAGTGCTTTATGAAATGGATGGAGTAGATGAGGCATTGGCACGGGAGGCATTCGCGCTTGCTGCCGCAAAACTACCTATATCCACCACCTTTGTTACACGTCACTTGGGATAAGCAATGAAAGCCAGTGAATTGAGGATGAAGAGCGTAGAAGAGCTCGGTAAGGAGCTAATTGAGCTGCGCAAGGCGCAGTTTTCGTTGCGGATGCAGTTGGCTACTCAACAATCGAACAACACCGCTCAGCTGGGCAAGTTGCGTAAGGATGTTGCGCGAATCAAGACAATCCTGAGTGAAAGGGTCATGGCCAAATGAATGAGACCAGCAAGGCTATGCGCCGCACGCTTGAAGGGCGGGTGGTGAGCGACAAAATGCAAAAGACCGTTACGGTATTGATCGAGCGTCGCGTAAAACACCCAGTGATTGGGAAAGTGATCATTCGCTCGAAGAAATACCACGCTCATGTCGAGGGTTTTGAGGCAGCGGCTGGTGACCTGGTACAGATCGAGGAATGCGCACCGGTTTCCAAGACCAAGGCATGGCGTGTCAGCAAAGTAATTCAAAAGGCGGTCGAGGCGTAACTTTTTTCTTGACACCCGGCGCGGGGCGGTTATAATCCCGCTCCTTTATTTCTTCCGGTAAGTATATCTGCCGGTTCTAGTATCCCCTGGCTTTCTGTGGGGTCCAAAACTGACTGTGCCTACATGCGTAGGGGCAGGAGAAGTTGGAGATATGTAGATGATTCAAATGCAAACCCGGCTGGATGTGGCCGACAATACCGGTGCTCGCTCGGTGATGTGTATCAAGGTGATGGGGGGTTCCAAGCGTCGTTATGCAGGAATCGGGGACATCATCAAGGTCAGCGTCAAAGATGCGGCGCCTCGTGGTCGTGTAAAAAAAGGCGAAGTTTACAGTGCTGTCGTCGTAAGGACGGCTAAGGGCGTGCGCCGTCAAGATGGTTCTTTGATTCGGTTTGACAGTAATGCAGCGGTGTTGCTCAACAACAAACTGGAGCCGATTGGCACGCGTATTTTTGGCCCGGTAACGCGTGAATTGCGGACAGAGCGTTTCATGAAGATTGTTTCGCTGGCCCCGGAAGTCTTGTAATACGGCGGACTGCTTTGTGGCTCAGGAGCGGGAATATGGAAAAAATTCGTAAAGGCGATGAGGTGGTCGTAATCGCTGGCCGTGACAAAGGAAGAAGGGGCACGGTAGTGCAGTGTTTGGCAGGTGATCGCCTAGTCGTTGGGGGGGTCAATCGTGTCAAAAAACATACGCGCCCTAACCCCATGAAAGGTCAGCCTGGTGGCATTCTTGAAAAAGAAATGCCTATTCATGTCTCGAATGTGGCTTTGTTCAATCCGAACACGCAGAAAGCCGATCGTGTCGGGTTCAAGGTGCTCGAGGATGGCACCAAGGTGCGAGTATTCAAATCGACCGGCGAGCTGGTGAAGGCGTAAGGAAGTTCCCATGGCACGTTTGCAAGAATTTTATCGGCAAGAAGTTGTCCCGAATTTGCGGGAACAGTTCAAATATGCCTCCATCATGGAGGTTCCTCGGATCACGAAGATCACGCTAAACATGGGTGTTGGTGAAGCGGTCGCGGATAAAAAGGTTTTGGAAAATGCCGTTGCCGACATGACGAAAATCGCGGGGCAGAAGCCGGTGGTGACGAAGGCGAGGAAGGCGATCGCGGGTTTCAAGATTCGCGAAGGCTATCCTATCGGTTGCATGGTGACGCTGCGTGGCGCGCGCATGTACGAATTTCTCGATCGGTTCATAAGCATTGCCATTCCGCGTATTCGTGACTTTCGTGGGGTGCCTGGAAACAAAGGGTTCGATGGGCGCGGTAATTACAATATCGGCGTCAAAGAGCAGATCATTTTTCCGGAAATCGAGTATGACAAGATCGATGCGTTGCGGGGGATGAACATCAGCATAACCACAACGGCCAAAACCGATGCGGAGGCAAAGGCTTTGCTTTCGGCATTCAAATTCCCGTTCAAGAATTGAGTGACTCATGGCGAAACTTGCACTTAAAAATCGTGAAGCGAAACGGGCGCGGCTGGTAGAGAAGTATGCCGCCAAGCGTGCTGAATTGAAGGCGATCATTGACAATGCCAAGCTGAGCGATGAGGAGCGCATGCAGGCTCGGCTCAGTCTGCAATTGCTACCGCGCAATTCCAGTCCGGTGCGGCAACGCAACCGTTGTGTGCTGACGGGTCGTCCGCGTGGTGTATTCAGGAAATTTGGCCTGTGTCGTAACAAGCTTCGTGACATTGCCATGCGTGGCGAGGTTCCGGGCATGATCAAGGCGAGCTGGTGAGGAGCTGACGATGAGCATGACAGATCCGATCGCCGATATGCTGACTCGTATAAGAAATGGGCAGATGGCCGAGAAACTCTCCGTCTCAATGCCATCCTCGAAAATCAAAGAAGCGATAGCCAGGGTGCTATTGGACGAGGGATATATCGAAGATTTCTCGGTTCGCAAAGAGGGTGCCAAGGCAGAGCTCGACATTAGGTTGAAGTATTACGCAGGCCGTCCTGTGATAGAGCGCTTGGAGCGGGTGTCACGCCCTGGGCTGCGCGTGTATCGTGGCAAGGAAGAATTACCCAAGGTCATGAATGGATTGGGTGTCGCCATAGTCTCCACTCCCAAGGGAGTGATGACTGATCGCAAGGCACGCAGCGTCAATGTTGGCGGCGAAGTGCTTTGTATCGTGGCGTAAGGAGTAGGCTATGTCCCGTATCGCCAAGAATCCAGTTGTGCTCCCCAAGGGGGTCGAAGTCCTGCTGTCGGGGAATGAGATTACCGTCAAAGGACCCTTGGGGGCATTGACCCAATCAGTATTACCGTCTGTCGAGGTTCGCCTCGACGAGGGTAGCATTCGTTGCGCAGCCCTTAAAGGCAAGCCCGAGGCTTCTGCCATGTCGGGCACGATGCGCGCACTGTTGAATAACATGGTGATCGGCGTCACCAAGGGGTTCGAAAAGAAGCTGACGCTAGTCGGAGTTGGTTATAAGGCGCAGGCGCAGGGGAACAAGCTCAATCTCTCATTGGGCTTTTCTCACCCGGTGGTGCACGAAATGCCCAATGGGATCAAGGTCGAGACGCCGACTCAAACCGAGATTCTCGTCAAAGGCATCGATAAGCAGTTAGTCGGCCAGGTGGCAGCAGAGTTGCGTGCTTATCGTTCTCCGGAACCTTACAAGGGCAAAGGCATCCGCTATGCGGATGAGATCGTGGCTATCAAGGAAACCAAGAAGAAATAATTCTTCTCGGCGCTTTTTTTAAGGGCTATTCATGAACAAAAAAGAATCTCGCTTGCGCAGGGCGCGCAAAACCCGCGCCAAGATTGCGGAGTTGAAGATTGCGCGTTTGTGCGTCCATCGCTCGAATTGTCATATTTATGCGCAGGTTTATTCGGGTAGTGGTAATCAGGTTCTTGCTGCTGCCTCTTCCGTTGAGCCTCAAATGCGCGCGGCCATTCCTAATGGCGGTAACGTCGAGGCAGCCAAGGCAGTCGGAAAATTGATCGCCGAGCGCGCGTTGGCAAAAGGCATCCAAGAAGTCGCGTTTGATCGTTCCGGCTTTAAATATCATGGACGAGTCAAGGCGCTGGCGGAGGCGGCCCGCGAGAACGGACTCAAGTTTTAACGTCGGTTGAAAGAGCGAAATAATGGCGAAACCGCAGACCAAGAAGCAGCAGCAAGCCAGCGAGGAGCGTGATGATGGCTTGCGTGAAAAAATGGTGGCGATCAATCGTGTCACCAAGGTAGTGAAAGGTGGGCGAATTCTCGGATTCGCGGCGCTGACCGTCGTGGGTGATGGCGATGGTGGGATTGGCATGGGCAAAGGCAAGGCGCGCGAGGTTCCTGTAGCCGTGCAAAAAGCCATGGATGAAGCTCGCCGCAAACTGACGAAAGTCAGTCTCAATCAGGGCACTTTGCACCACCCCGTGGTTGGGAAACACGGTGCGACAACGGTCCTGATGTCACCTGCGGCAGCGGGTACTGGAGTCATCGCGGGCGGACCAATGCGGGCAGTTTTCGAAGTGATGGGCGTTACTGACGTCGTTGCCAAGGCGATTGGATCGACCAATCCCTATAACCTCGTGCGTGCAACGATCAAGGGTCTGATGGCGATGAGCACTCCAGCGGAGATCGCCGCTAAGCGCGGTAAGACCGTTCAGGAAATTCTGGGAGCCTGAACATGAGTGAAAAGAAGATCAAGGTCACGCTGATCAGAAGCCTCATCGGCACCAAGCAGGATCATCGTGCTACCGTCCGCGGACTGGGCCTGTCGCGTCTTAATCAAACCAGAGAGCTTCAAGACACTGCTGCCGTACGCGGAATGCTGAAAAAGGTTGCTTACCTCGTGAAGTTTGAAGGATAAAACATGCGTCTCAATAACCTGAAACCGGCTGATGGCGCCAAGCGTGCATCCAAGCGGGTCGGTCGTGGAATCGGTAGTGGTCTGGGCAAAACGGCCGGACGCGGTCACAAAGGACAGAAGTCGCGTGCGGGCGGTTTCCACAAGGTTGGGTTCGAGGGTGGCCAGATGCCCTTGCAACGTCGTTTGCCGAAACGCGGTTTCGTTTCTCTGACCGCTGGTAAGCATGCAGAGGTGCGGTTGTCCGATCTCGAGAAACTTCCGGTCGAAGATATCGATTTGCTCACCCTGATGCAAGCAGGGATCGTTCCCTATGGGAGTCTGTCGGCAAAAGTAATCCTGTCCGGAAAATTGTCGCGGAAGATCAATCTGAAAGGGGTGGGAGCCACCAAGGGCGCTCGTGCAGCAATCGAGGCTGCTGGAGGAAGCGTCGCAGAGATTGCAGCTGCATGACAGTCTTCTGAACAACCGGTGGGGAAATAACTAGTGGCCACAACGAGCGATCAAGCCATTACGCTAGGTAAATCCGGCAAGTTCGGAGATCTCTGGCGCAGATTGTGGTTTCTGCTGGGGGCACTTGTCGTCTACCGGATTGGTGCTCATATTCCCGTGCCCGGAATCGATCCCGTCAGGCTTGCTGAGTTATTCAACTCCCAGCAAGGCGGGATTCTAGGTGTTTTCAACCTGTTCTCTGGTGGCGCACTTTCGCGGTTCACCATTTTTGCTCTAGGGATCATGCCCTACATCTCTTCGTCGATCATCATGCAATTGATGACGATCGCTGTTCCTGCTCTGGAGCAGTTGAAGAAGGAAGGGGAGGCTGGGCGCAGAAAGATCACCCAATACACGCGTTATGGCACGGTCGCACTGGCTCTGTTTCAAGGCATAGGCATTGCAATTGCCTTGGAAACACAGCAAGGACTGGTACTCGATCCAGGCATCATGTTCCGTTTGACGACTGTGATGACCTTGGTTACCGGCACCATGTTCTTGATGTGGCTAGGAGAACAGATCACTGAACGTGGTTTGGGTAATGGTATTTCGATCATCATCTTCGCAGGGATAGCGGCTGGGTTACCGAATGCGCTGGGTGGTTTGTTCGAACTCGTTCGCACGGGTGCCATGCATCCATTGACGGCCATCGTCATCTGCATCCTGGTGGTGGTGGTCACCGGCTTCGTTGTCTTTGTCGAACGCGGACAGCGCAAGATCCTTGTTAATTATGCGAAGCGTCAAGTAGGCAACAAGATCTATGGTGGTCAAAGTTCCCATCTACCGCTCAAGTTGAATATGGCGGGTGTGATCCCACCAATCTTTGCGTCATCGATCATCCTGTTCCCGGCTACTGCAGCCGGCTGGTTTGGTGCAAGCGGAGGAATGACCTGGCTCAAGGACATTGCTGCGACACTCTCTCCTGGCCAGCCGATCTACGTGCTGCTCTATGCAGCTGCGATCGTATTCTTCTGTTTCTTTTATACCGCCTTGGTGTTCAACTCCAAAGAAACTGCCGAGAATCTCAAGAAGAGCGGCGCTTTCGTACCTGGTTACCGCCCAGGCGAGCAGACCGCACGTTACATCGATAAGATCTTGATGCGTCTGACTTTGATTGGTTCGATCTATGTCACGCTGGTCTGCCTGTTGCCAGAGTTCCTGATATTGAAATGGAATGTTCCCTTCTATTTCGGGGGCACGTCACTTCTGATCATAGTTGTCGTAACGATGGATTTCATGGCGCAAGTCCAGGCTTATCTGATGTCGCACCAGTATGAGAGCCTGTTGAGGAAAGCCAATTTCAAAGGTACGGGTTTGCCCGTTCGTTGAGCTGGATTCGCGGGGTTCGATGGCAAAAGAAGATGTAATTGAAATGCAAGGCGAGGTTCTGGAGAACCTCCCGAACGCTACGTTTCGAGTCAAACTGGAAAATGGGCATGTAGTCTTGGGGCACATTTCCGGGAAAATGCGGATGCATTACATCCGCATCCTTCCTGGTGACAAGGTGACGGTTCAGCTGACACCCTACGACTTCAACAAGGCGCGCATCGTATTCCGGGCAAAGTAGAAACCATTGAAAATTTCTGGAGAACAAAATGAGAGTTCAAGCATCCGTCAAGCGCATTTGCCGTAAATGCAAAATCATTCGCCGGCATAACGTGGTACGTGTCATTTGCTCGGATCCGCGCCACAAGCAGCGCCAAGGTTGAGTTTAGATCGCGATCCCCATATAATTCTCGGTTTCCCCCGAACCGGCTTAGGCAATATCAGACTCTGAAGGTAAGCGTATGGCCCGTATTGCAGGCGTAAATATTCCGAATCACCAACACACCGAGATTGCCCTGACGGCGATCTATGGAATCGGGCGTTCTCGCGCGCAGAAGATTTGTGACGCGGCGGGTGTGGCCCGAACAGCCAAAATCAAAGACCTGACCGAGACAGAGATGGACCGGCTGCGTGAAGAAGTTGCCAAGTTCACGGTCGAGGGCGATCTGCGGCGCGAGGTCACGATGAGCATCAAGCGCCTGATGGATCTTGGCTGTTATCGGGGTGTGCGGCATCGCCGTGGTCTGCCCGTACGCGGTCAGCGTACCCGTACGAACGCACGCACGCGCAAGGGTCCGCGCAAATCGGTTGCGGGCAGCAAGAAATAATCGGGCAGGATAATCAGACATGGTCAAACCGACAAGCAAAATTCGCAAGAAGGTCAAGAAGAACGTGGCGGACGGCATTGCCCACGTTCATGCTTCTTTCAACAATACCATCATTACCATTACGGATCGTCAAGGCAATGCATTGTCTTGGGCGACATCTGGAGGCGCAGGATTCAAGGGTTCGAGGAAATCGACGCCCTTTGCCGCCCAGGTTGCGGCAGAAGCCGCCGGCAAGGCGGCGCAGGAGTGCGGCATCAAGAACCTCGAAGTCCGTATCAAGGGCCCCGGCCCGGGTCGAGAGTCCGCTGTGCGCGCCCTGAATGCCCTCGGTATCAAAATCAGCAGTATTACCGACATCACGCCGATTCCGCACAATGGGTGCCGGCCGCCCAAACGGCGCCGCATCTGAGCCCGGAAAGAGCAATCTAGGAGAAATAGCCAAGTGGCCCGCAATCTTGATCCAAAATGCCGTCAATGTCGCCGTGAGGGAGAGAAGCTGTTCCTCAAGGGTGAAAAGTGCTTCACTGATAAGTGCTCGATCGAGCGCCGTTCTTATGCGCCAGGCCAACACGGTCAAAAATCTGGTCAGCGCCTGTCGGGCTATGGTCAGCAGCTGCGCGAAAAGCAAAAGATCCGCCGCATCTACGGCATCCTCGAGCGTCAATTCCGCAAGACCTTCGTAGAAGCGGATCGTCGCAAGGGACAGACCGGTGAAAATCTGCTGCAGCTGCTCGAAGGGCGTCTCGACTCGGTGGCCTACCGCATGGGGTTCGGTATTTCACGCGCCGAAGCGCGCCAGATCGTTCGCCACAACGGCGTTCTTGTCAATGGCAAGCGCGTCAATATCCCTTCCTATAACTTGAGTCCCGGCGATGTGGTCCAGCTGACCGATGCTGCCCGCGCTCATCTGCGAGTCAAGGCTGCGCTCGAGGCGGCTGAATCGCGAGGCTTTCCCGAATGGGTCGAAGTCGACGTCAAGGCCGGCAAGGGTGTGTTCAAGGCCTATCCAGCGCGCGAGGATCTGCCCCCTTCGATCAAGGAAGGTCTGGTCGTCGAGCTGTATTCGCGCTAATTTCATCCCCGCGTGCGCCCGAGGTGCTGCCTTGGGCGCATTGATTTCTTTTGAGGAACGAAGATGCAATTTCAAGCGCTATTGAAGCCCCGCATCATCGATGTTCAGGCCTTGTCCCCCGTCCATGCCCGTGTCGTCATGGAACCTTTCGAACGCGGCTTCGGCCATACTTTGGGGAACGCCCTGCGTCGTATCCTGCTTTCTTCGATGCCAGGAGCAGCGCCTACCGAGATCACCATCGAGGGCGTCTTGCACGAATATTCGACTCTGGAAGGTGTGCGTGAAGATGTCGTCGATATCATGCTCAATCTCAAGGGCGTGGTCATGCGCCTGCACAATCGTGCTGAAACCACGCTGACTCTGGCCAAAAAGAGCGAGGGGACCGAAACGGTCGTGACCGCCGCTGACATCGAGGCGAATCACGATATCGAGATCATCAATCCTGATCATGTGATCGCCCACCTCGCGCCTGGCGGCAAACTGAACATGCAGATCAAGGTCGAAACCGGTCGTGGCTACGTTCCCGCCAACGCACGGTCTGCCAGCAAGGAGAACAAAGCGATCGGCCGTATCCTCATGGACGCCTCGTTCAGCCCGGTGCGCCGTGTCAGTTACCAAGTCGAGGCGGCCCGCGTCGAACAACGCACCGATCTGGACAAGCTGGTAATCGATATCGAGACCAATGGGGCCATCGATCCCGAAGAGGCCATCCGTTATGCGGCAGGAATCCTGATGGATCAGCTCTCGGTGTTCTCCGATCTGGAAGGCACGCCAGTGTCCGTCGAAACGCCGAAGCAATCCGCCATCGATCCGATTCTGCTGCATCCCGTCGATGATCTGGAACTGACCGTTCGTTCGGCGAATTGTCTGAAAGCTGAAAACATCTACTACATCGGCGATCTGATCCAGCGCACGGAGACCGAGCTTCTCAAGACACCCAACCTCGGGCGCAAGTCGCTCAACGAGATCAAGGAAGTCCTTGCCTCACGCGGTTTGTCCTTGGGTATGAAGCTGGAGAACTGGCCTCCGCCCGGGCTGGCGAAAATGGGCTGAATCTCACTCACGACGACAATCAACCGGCCGCTTGCCGTTCGACGTAAGCGGCGGCCGCAAAAAAGTGAAAGGAAAATCGAATGCGTCACGGAAATGGCCTGCGGAAACTGAACCGCACCTCGTCCCATCGTCAGGCGATGTTGCGCAACATGGCGGTTGCACTGTTGCGCCATGAAGCCATCAAGACCACGTTGCCCAAGGCGAAAGAATTGCGCCGGGTCGTCGAACCGCTGATAACCCTCGGTAAGAAACCGTCGCTTGCCAACCGTCGCTTGGCCTTCGACCGTTTGCGCGATCGTCAGATCGTCGTCAAGATCTTCGACGAACTCGGTCCGCGATACGCCAACCGAAACGGCGGTTATCTGCGCATCCTCAAGATGGGATTCCGGGTCGGCGACAATGCGCCGATGGCGTATGTCGAGCTTCTCGACCGGCCTGAACAGCCTGTTGAGGAAGCGCCGACGGTCGAGGAGTGAGCGATCGATTCGCGTCACGTTAGGAATCGCTGCTTAGCGAGGGCGGCCTTGCCCGTCCATGACCGAATTCAAAGCCCCCGTTGCGGGGCTTTGTCTTTTTTCAGCAATTCGTTCCGTTTAGCCGGCTAGTAGAGCGATCAACGCGCCTGCCCCGCCATCGGCGCTACGTGCCTGGCAATAGGCGAGCACTTCCTTGCGCTGCGCTAACCAGCTGAGCACCAGGTGCTTGAGCACCGGGATACGTCCTGGTGAGCCGAGTCCTTTGCCATGCACGATGCGCACGCAACGTCGGCGTCGTGCAAGGCATTCCGCGAGGAACGACGCTACTTGATGACGCGCTTCGTCGCGGTTCATGCCATGCAGGTCCAGCTCTGCCTGCACCACCCAGCGACCCCGGCGCAAATCCCTGAGCACCCTGGGAGACATTCCTGGTCTGAGATAGGCCGGTTCGTCACCTCCTTCGAGCGCCAGTGCCAAGGGGTCGCGATCGGAAAGGGATTCGCGAAGGGCGGTGTGTTCGTCGCGCAGCCGTTGCCGGGGGATCGGCGGGGGCGGGACAGGCTCGTGATGGATGCGGTCGAACGTCAATGGCACGACGTCGGCGACGGCTGCCTGGAACAGGGCGTGTGCCGATTCGGTGTCCGCTGCAGCCTTGCCGCGCGGTTTGCTCGGCGGCAAGGAGTCACGCGAGGGCGTCGAGATATTTCTCGGCATCGAGGGCAGCCTGGCAGCCGGAAGCGGCGCTGGTGACAGCCTGCTTATAGATCATGTCCTGCACGTCGCCCGCGGCAAAAACACCGGGCACGGAGGTGGCAGTGGCATTGCCGTCGCGGCCGGCACGGGTCACGATGTAACCATTCTGCATCTCGAGCTGGCCGGTGAAGATCTCCGTGTTCGGTTTGTGGCCGATGGCGATGAAGATGCCCATCAGTTTGATCTCTTCGGTGACGCCGCTCTTGACGTTCCTGATGCGCATCCCGGTGACGCCGGTTTTGTCGCCGAGCACTTCATCGAGCACCGAATCCCACTTGATGGTGATCTTGCCAGCCTTTTCTTTCTCGAATAGCTTGTCCTGCATGATCTTTTCGGCACGCAGTTTGTCACGCCGATGTACCAGCGTCACATGACTGGCGATGTTGGCGAGATAAAGCGCTTCTTCGACGGCAGTATTGCCGCCACCGATCACGGCCACGGGCTGATCACGATAGAAAAAGCCGTCACAGGTCGCGCAGGCGGACACTCCTTTACCCATGAAAGCCTGTTCCGAAGGCAAGCCGAGATATTGTGCAGAGGCACCTGTGGCGATGATCAACGCATCGCAGGTGTATTCGCCCGCATCGCCGACGAGGCGGATCGGCTTCTCGGTCAATCGGGCAGTGTGGATCTGGTCGAAGATGATTTCGGTGCCGAAGCGCCGTGCATGCTTTTCGAAGCGCGCCATCAGGTCCGGTCCCATGACGCCATCGGCGTCGGCCGGCCAGTTGTCAACTTCGGTGGTGGTCATCAGTTGTCCGCCTTGTGCCATGCCGGTGATCAGAACCGGATGCAGATTGGCGCGCGCGGCATATACCGCTGCCGTGTAACCTGCGGGGCCTGAGCCCAGAATCAATAATTTGGAGTGGCGTGTGCTCATCGTGACATCCTCGAAGTGAACTTGATGGATTATAAGCGGCGGCAAACGCGGAAAATGTTCCTCTATTCCAATGATTTCGCCGCGTGCGCGCGCCGAAAATGGGCAGGATAGGCAAAGTGTCCCAGCGCCGTAGCACCGGCTTCGCGCTACCCGAGCGGATGATCGACCATGGGTAGCGCCGGTATGAGGCGTCACGACCATCACACCGGAAAACATCATGTCCCTCGCCACGCTTTCCTTCCGCTCGCGGCCGCGCGTTCCGGCCCAGGCGCTGCCGGAGCGCATTGCCACGCTGTTGCATGAGGCACGCTGGCTGCTCCTCGCGGCAATCGGCCTCTATCTCGCGTTGATCCTGTTCGGTTATCACAAGAGCGATCCTGGATGGTCGCAGGCGGCGGATGCCGATCGCATCGCCAATCCCGGTGGTCGTTTTGGCGCCTGGCTGGCGGATTTGCTGCTTTATCTGTTCGGCGTGTCGGCCTGGTGGTGGGTGGGATTGCTGTTCCTGCTGGTCGCCATGGGCTATCGGCGCGTGAATCATTTGTTCGGCCCGGATCGTCGTCCGCTGACGATTTGCCTCATCGGCTTCGTGTTTCTTCTCGCTGCCAGTTGCGGCCTGGAGGCGATGCGTTTCTGGAGCCGCGGCGCGAATCTGCCGCTCTTGCCGGGCGGGATGTTCGGCTACGAAATAGCCCGTTTGACAACCACATACCTAGGCTTTACCGGCGGAACGTTGCTGCTGATGGCAACGATGGCGGCGAGTTTCAGTCTCGTCTCGGGCATGTCCTGGATGGTGTTTTTTGAAAGGCTGGGGGCATTGCTGGAGCTTGGTTGGACCGGCGTGAGGCGCATCTGGGAAGCATGGCAAGACCGCCGCTATGGGCGAGTCGTTGCCGGCAAGCGCGAGGAGAAGGTCGAAAAGGCGTTGAAGAAGCTCGAAGAAGCGCCACCGGTGAAAATCGAACCCGTCGCGCTCGAGATTCCGCTGGCGAAGAAGGCGGAGGTGCGCATCGAGAAGGAGCGGCAGACGCCATTGTTCCCCGACCTGCCCGGCGAAGGGTTGCCGCCGCTGCGCCTGCTCGACGAGGCAAACCATGCGAAAGAAGATCTGCCGAGTGCCGAGACGCTCGAATTCACCTCCCGTCTGATCGAGCGCAAGTTGGCCGATTTCGGCGTGCAGGTGCAGGTGGTGACGGCCCATCCCGGGCCGGTGGTGACGCGCTATGAGATCGAACCGGCCACGGGGGTGAAGGGAGCGACCATCGTCAATCTGGCCAAGGATCTGGCGCGCGCGCTCTCATTGGTGAGTCTGCGTGTCGTCGAGACCGTGCCGGGTAAATCCTGCATGGCGCTCGAGCTGCCGAATCCGCGTCGCCAGACCGTACGCCTTTCCGAAATCCTCGGCGCCAAGGTCTATCACGACATGCATTCGCATTTGACGCTCGCGCTCGGCAAGGACATTTCCGGCCAGCCGGTGGTCGCTGATCTGGCCAAGATGCCGCACCTTTTGGTCGCCGGCACCACCGGCTCGGGCAAATCCGTCGGCATCAACGCGATGATCCTCTCGCTGCTCTACAAGTCCGAGCCGAAGGACGTGCGTTTGATCCTGGTCGATCCGAAGATGCTCGAACTCTCGGTCTATGAAGGCATTCCGCACCTCTTGGCGCCGGTGGTCACCGATATGACCAAGGCCGCCAATGCGCTGCATTGGTGCGTGGGAGAAATGGAGCGTCGCTACAAGCTGATGAGCGCGCTTGGCGTCCGTAACCTCGCCGGCTTCAACGCCAAGATCAAGGAGGCGGAAAAATCCGGCACTTTCATCGCCGATCCGCTGGCGTTGCCGGGCGATCCGGAAGTCGGTCCGCCGCCGCTCGAGGGCCTGCCTTACATCGTCGTCATCATCGACGAGCTGGCAGATCTGATGATGGTGGTCGGCAAGAAGGTCGAAGAATTGATCGCGCGGCTCGCCCAGAAGGCGCGCGCGGCGGGCATCCACCTGATTCTCGCCACCCAGCGGCCGAGCGTCGATGTCATCACCGGGCTGATCAAGGCGAATATCCCGACACGCATCGCCTTCCAGGTCTCATCGAAGATCGATTCGCGCACCATCCTCGACCAGATGGGCGCCGAGGCGTTGTTGGGCCAGGGCGACATGCTCTATCTCGCGCCGGGAACCGGGCTGCCGGTGCGCGTGCATGGCGCGTTCGTCTCGGATGAAGAGGTGCATCGCGTCGTCGAGCATCTGCGCAAGATCGGGAAACCGGAATTCGAAGCGGACATCCTTTCCCCGCCGGCGGGAGAGAACGCCGAAGCCTCAGGCGAGGAGGGGAATGATGCCGAGGCCGATCCGATGTACGACCAGGCGGTGCAGATCGTGCTCAAGACGCGCCGGCCGTCGATCTCGCTGGTGCAGCGGCATCTGCGCATCGGCTACAACCGCGCCGCGCGCCTGATCGAGGCAATGGAGCGCGCCGGCCTCGTCTCGCCGATGAATGCTGCTGGCCAACGCGAAGTGCTGGCGCCCGAACCGGCCGAGTAAGCACGCATTCCAAAGCGTGCAAGAAACTCGGCGCTGGCTAAACGGCACCCCGCATGGTGGGATAATGGCGACATGCGTACCTTCATCTTCCTGGGCGGCATGCTCGCCTCCGCAGTGGCCAGCGCCGCCGGCATCGATCAGCTCAAAGCCTTCTGGGCGAACACCCAGTCGGCACAGGGGACGTTCGTTCAGACCGTCGTCGCCAAATCCGGCAGAAAGCCGCAGCATTCGAGCGGTAGTTTCGCGCTCGCGCGGCCCGGCAAACTGCGCTGGGCGTATGAAAAACCGATGCGTCTGTTGCTGGTGGCCGATGGCGAGAAGCTCTGGACCTATGACATCGATCTGAATCAGGTCACGGTCGGCAAGATCGACAAGGCGCTGGGCGCCAGTCCGGCGGCGCTCCTGACCGGCGAGGCGCTCGACAGGCATTACACGCTCACCGAGGCCGGTACGGCGGACGGGCTGGAGATCGTCGATGCCGTGCCGAAGGAGGCCGACAGCAGCTTCGCCCGCGTGCGCATCGGGCTGGCCAACAACCTGCCGCGCCTGATGGAGGTGCAGGACAACTTCGGCCAGACCACGACGCTACTGTTTACCGAATTGCAACCGAACCCGTCATTGCCTAAGGATGTCTTCCGCTTCGTGCCCCCGAAGGGCGCGGACGTCGTCGGACAATGAGCGATCTGTTCGCCACCACGCCGCATGCGCCGCTGGCCGAAGTCTTGCGGCCGAGAACCCTCGATGAGGTGATCGGCCAGCAGCACCTGCTGGGCCCCGGCAAGCCTCTGCGGCTCGCCTTCGAATCCGGGCGTCCGCATTCGATGATCCTCTGGGGGCCGCCGGGCGTGGGCAAGACGACGCTCGCGCGATTGATGGCGGACGCCTTCGACGCCGAGTTCATCGCGCTCTCGGCCGTGTTCTCGGGCGTCAAGGACATCCGCGCCGCGGTCGAACAGGCGCAGCTGACGCTGGCGCAAACGGGCCGGCGCACGCTCTTGTTCGTCGATGAGGTGCATCGCTTCAACAAGGCGCAGCAGGACGCCTTCCTGCCCTACGTCGAGCAGGGCCTGTTGACCTTCATCGGCGCGACGACCGAGAACCCTTCGTTCGAAGTCAATTCCGCGCTGCTCTCGCGCGCGGCGGTGTATGTGCTCAAGCCATTGACGGCGGATGAGCTGCGCGAACTGTTCCAGCGCGCCCAGGCACGCGCCTTCCCCGATCTCGAGTTTGCGCCGGAGGCGGTCGACCGCATCGTCGGCCATGCCGATGGCGATGCGCGGCGCCTCTTGAACGTGCTCGAAACCCTGCGCACGGCGGCGCAGGCAGCAGGGTGCCGTGTCGTCAGCGCCGACTTTCTGGAGCAGGCGCTAGCAAGCGATCTGCGCCGTTTCGACAAGGGCGGCGACGCCTTCTACGATCAGATCTCGGCGCTGCACAAGTCGGTGCGTGGTTCCAATCCCGACGCATCGCTCTACTGGTTCTGCCGCATGCTCGATGGCGGTGCCGATCCGCTGTATCTGGCGCGGCGCATCATCCGCATGGCCTCGGAGGACATCGGGCTGGCCGATCCGCGCGCGCTCTCGATCGCGCTCGAAGCCGCACAGACTTACGAGCGGCTCGGCTCGCCGGAAGGCGAGCTGGCGCTGGCCAACGCCGTGATCTACATGGCGGTGGCGCCGAAGTCGAACGCGGGCTATGTCGCTTACGGCGCGGCGCGACGCTTCGTCGCCCAAGACCAGAGCCGCCCGGTGCCGGAGCACCTGCGCAACGCACCGACGAAGCTGATGAAAGAACTCGGTTTCGGCCGCGAATACCGCTATGCGCACGACGAACCGGAAGCCTATGCGGCGGGGGAGAACTACTTTCCAGAAGGCATGCCGAAGGTGGAGTGGTACCGCCCGACGCCGCGCGGGCTGGAGCAGAAGATTGGCGAGAAACTCGCCCACCTGCGCGCGCTCGACGCGCAGGCAAAGCGTCGGAAAGCTTAGGGTCTGTTCTCACTCATGCGCCGGCGGCGCGGCGCCGTGACCTCATCAAGCCGAGCAATCCGAGTCCTGCGAACGCAAGGCTGAAAGTCCCGGGCTCGGGAATGTGCTGCTGCTCGAAAGGACCGAGCCCAAGCCCTGCCAGATCGGCATCCGAGAACTTGAACACGTAGAAGAGGTTGTCGTAAGGCTGGCCGCCGAAGTCGTAGAGGAAATCGTTGTCGTTGGCGAGGTAGAGCGTGTGATACAAGATGCCATCCTCGACGATGTCCTGCCCGAATGCGATGCCCTCCAGCTTGGCGGGGATTTTGTCGTCGGTAATGCCGAAAGCATTGAGCGCCGACTTGATGTCGAGGAATAGTTTCTTTGTCGGCGCCTTGGCCAGCAACGCAGCCTGGCCAGACAGATTCGTGACATCTTCTGCACCTGTCAAATCGACCGCCCAGATTTGTTTGATTTTCGCATCCGAACCGTCGCCCATGCCCTTGCCGTCGCGTTCGAGGACGAGGAGCTGGTGATCGTTGAGCGCCAGGATCTCGCTGCTGTTGTAGCTCTTGCTGCCGATGACGTTGTTGTAGGCATACTGTTTGGTCGCGCCGCTGGCGATGTCGATCGTCACGATGCGGTTGGCCTTGGCGCCATCGCCGCCATCCTGTAGTAACGCGCTTTGCATGAACCCGATCAGGGTCTTGCCATCTGGCGTGATGGCAAGGCCCTCCATGCCCTTGTTCGCTACGCGGCCTGAGGTGTTGCTGCTGATCTCGGCGGCTCCGTTGGCGCTCAGGTTGGCAACTGCCAGGTTGGCAGGCAAAGCGAAAGTGCGGATGCGTTCGCCGGTGGCACGATCGAACTGGTAGATATAGGGGCCATATTCGTCGGCGATGAAGACGCTCTTACCATCATTTGAGACGCGCAAGGCTTCAGGATCAAACCGGGCATTGTTGGGATTGAGCGAATTCCCAGCCGCGAATCCATCCGAACGGCCAGTGAAATAATACTTCCCGTTCGAATTCAGGGCCGGCGTGCCATCGGGCAGGCCAGGCGTATTGCCGTAGTTGAGAGGGGTGCTGCTGTAGAGGAGTGTCGTGCCGGTCAGCGTGGGCGTCAGGCTGTAGCTGTAGGCGCCGCTGCTGTAGGTTTGCTGCAAGGCAAGATTCAATGTTTGAAAGCGCGCGATATACGAGGTCGTGTTGTCGACGAGGTTGCCGTTGGTGTAGGACGTGGCATTCGGACCGCGATCGGGAAGAGCCAGGAAGGTGGTGCCCCCTGCCCAGGCGAGGCCGGAACCGAGGCCGCCCAGCAAATTCGCACTGACACCGCTTTCCAGCGTATTGGTCAGCCCGGAAAGGTCCGAGGCGGCGCCATCGAGGCCGCCGATGGCGATCAGGGAAATATTGGCGGCGTGAGCCGATGGGGCGCTGAGCGCCAGGGAAAGACATCCGAGGGCGAAAATCTTGCGCATGATGGAGACGAATGTGGTTGAGGACGAAGCGCAACATAGCGTTTGGTCTTTTCAATTCCATGACGGCTTCGTTACGGCAAAAAAATGCACAGTTGGGCAAGGTGATGGCGTCACTTCGTCTTGGGCCAGATCGTTGTGGTCAGATACCCTTTAGCGCCGGCATTGGCTTTCCTTCGTAAAATGCGCGCCGATCCGTAACCAATCATGTGGCCGCCCGGTCACGTCAAGGAATTCCCATGCTCGACATCCAGCTGTTGCGCAATCAGCCCGATCTCGTCGCCGCCGGCCTCGCCCGGCGCGGCATCGCGATCGATCTCGCCCCCTTCGAGGTGCTCGAAGCCGAACGCAAGGCGGTGCAGACCCAGACCCAGGAAATGCAGGCCAAGCGCAACGCGCTCTCGAAGCAGATCGGCATGCTCAAGGGCCGGCAGGCCAAGGGCGAGGATGTCGCGGCCGAGATCGACCGGCTGATGACCGAAGTGGCCGGCCTGGGCGATGCGCTGAAGGCCAACGAGGAGAAGCTCGCGGTACTGTTGGCCGAGCTCGATGCCTTCGTCTCGCGGCTACCCAACCTGCCGCACGAGAGCGTGCCGGAGGGCAGGGACGAAACCGCCAATCTCGAGGTCTCGCGCTGGGGTGCGCCACCCGCTTTCGATTTCGCGCCGAAGGATCACGTCGATCTCGGCGAGGGGCTGGGCGGCCTCGATTTCGAACGCGCCGTGAAGATCGCCGGCAGCCGCTTCACCCTGATGAAGGGCGGCATCGCCCGGCTGCATCGCGCGCTCGCCCAGTTCATGCTCGATACCCACACGCGCGAGCACGGCTACACCGAGGTCTACGCCCCTTATCTCGTCAATCCGGACAGCATGTTCGGCACCGGCCAGCTGCCGAAGTTCGAGGAGGATCTGTTCCGCGTCGAGCGCTCGGACGGCACCCGGCTCTATCTGATCCCGACTGCCGAGGTGCCGGTCACCAACATCGTGCGCGGCGAGATCCTGGAGGTGGATCAGCTCCCCTTGAAGTTCGTCTGCCACACGCCTTGCTTCCGTTCCGAAGCCGGCAGCTACGGCAAGGACACGCGCGGCATGATCCGCCAGCACCAGTTCGACAAGGTCGAGCTGGTGCAGATCGTCGCGCCGGAAACTTCCTGGCAGGCGCTCGAAGAGCTCACTGGCCACGCCGAGGCGATCCTGCGCAAGCTCGGCCTGCCGTATCGCAAGGTGGCGCTGTGCGCAGGCGACATGGGTTTTTCCGCCGCGAAGACCTATGACCTCGAAGTCTGGCTGCCGGCACAGAACACTTATCGCGAGATTTCCTCCTGCTCGAACTTCGAAGCCTTCCAGGCGCGCCGCATGCAGACGCGCTGCCGCGAGAAAGGCGGCAAGCCGCGCCCCGTGCACACCCTGAACGGCTCGGGTCTGGCCGTCGGCCGCACGCTGGTCGCCGTGCTGGAGAATTATCAGCAGGCCGATGGCAGCATCGTGGTGCCGGAGGTGCTGCGTCCCTATCTGGGCGGGCAGGAGCGGCTCACTGCATAGCCAGGCTGGCCTGCAAGGGCGGCAAACCCCGGCGCGGCTCGAGACGGACCAGGATGTCGTAGTAATTGCGCACGTTCTCGACCATGATCACCGTCTCACCGCCGCGCGCGCGGCCGCTTTTCAGCCGTCTGTAATACTCCGGCCGCGCGAGCAAAGGGAGCACGTCCTTCATGTCGGCCCAGTGGTTGGGGCTCTTCTTGAGGCCGGCCGCGAACTGGCGGCCGCCGCGCAGATGCCCCATGCCGAGGTTGTAGGCGGCAAGCGCGAACCAGAGTCGTTCCGGTGGGAGGATCTCGGCGGGCAGCTCGTCCATCAGCATCGTGAGGTATCGGGCGCCGGCGAGGATGCTCTCGCGCGGATCGAGACGGTTTTTCACGCCGAGCCGGTCCGCGGTCTCCTCGGTGAGCATCATGATGCCGCGCACGCCGGTCGGCGAGGTCGCCAGCGGCTCCCACTTCGATTCCTGCCAGGCGAGCGCCGCGAGGAGCCGCCAATCGATGCCGCTGACCGTCTGCGCCTCTTCGAAATGGCGTCGCAGCGCCGGCAGGCGGGTTTGCACCGCATCGAGGAATTTCCCCACATCCTGGCTGTCGAGGCGCTCGATATGGCCGAAATAACGGTCGTAGAGGCGGCGCAGGGTGCCATTTTCTCGAATCGCGGCGATGAATTCGGCCGCTTTCTGGCGCAGCTCGGGATGCGCCGGCGAAAACGCCCAGCCATAGGCGAGCGCCTCGGGCAGCTTCAGGGCGATCGCCAGGTCGGGGCTGGTATTGGTCGCGAGATTGAAATGCAGTTCGTCGCTGGCAACGAGTTCGTGACGGAAGTCGGCGATGCCAGAGAGCAGTTCCAGTTCGTTCGTATCGCCCTGTTCGACGAGGCGCGGCGGTGGTTTTATGCCCAAGGCGGCAAGCGCGCGCACTTGCGGCGCGCCCGGCAACAGCTCGATTTCCCGTCCCGCCAGTTTTTCTGGCGTGTCCAGCGGCAGGGCGTTCGCATGCTGCACGATCACCTGGGAGGTCTCGAACAAGGGCGGGCTGTAGATCAGGGTCGGATCGTCCGGACGGATCGGCACGGTCGCGATCATGTGCGCCTGATTTTTCATCACCAGATCGGCCGGACCGCTCCGGCCGGTGACCGTGACGAAACGGACCTTGACGCCGAGATGCTGGGCAAACAGTTCGGTGAGATCGCGGCTGATGCCATTCATGCCTTCGCTGTCGGTTGCCGGTTGCTGGAAGGCAGGATCGGCAGACAAGGCGACGACGAGCGGCTGATCTGGCCCCGGCGGTTTCAATGCCGCCGGAGGGGCGATCAGCTCGCAGCCATTGAGCAGCAGGCCGATCAGCAAGGCGCCCGCGAGCGAGCGAAACGAACCGATGAGAGATTTTTCCTGCACGCGATGGATGTTCCCTGTCGGGATGGGAGGTATAATCACCGGCGCCCGGAGAGGTACCGAAGTGGTCATAACGGCGCCGACTCGAAATCGGATGGTCAGGGAAACCTGGCACAAGGGTTCGAATCCCTTCCTCTCCGCCAGCGCTGCATTATATTCCCCTCCCTTTCATTAGTTGATTTGATGCTTTGTCGAATAATTTTTATTCGACGCCGGGAATTTTATGCATAAAATCTTGACTAAATAGGTCAAGTAATAGACCGGGACACATACCCCCAACCCTTACAGAGAGGATTTGCAATGATCAACGTGAATGGCAAGGAAATCGCAACCGACGCCGAAGGCTATCTGGCCGATTTGTCCGACTGGAGCGAGGAGGTCGCCGAGTTTCTCGCGGCGCAGGACGAATTGAGGCTCGACGAGAAGCGCTGGCAGGTCATCAACTGGATTCGCGACTATTACGCCGAAAACGGCACGGCGCCGAACCTGCGCGTGATGACCAAACTGATCGGCAACGATCTCGGCGAGGAATTCGCCGACAAGAAATTCCTCTTCGACCTCTTTCCCTACGGACCGGCCAAGCAGGCGGCACGTTACGCGGGGATGCCCAAGCCGACCGGCTGCGTGTAAATCTACCGGCTGCGTTTGATCTTCGCGGCGGAGTGCCGTTTCGCCAGCGCCGAGTTTTTCGGCACGGTGCGAAGCGGCGTTTGCGCCTCCGCCGGCTGCCAGGCCGGCACGAGATGCCGCTTGCCGTTGCCGATCAGGTCGGCGCGGCCCATGCGCTTCAAGGCTTCGCGCAGCAGCGGCCAGTTTTTCGGATCGTGGTAGCGTAGAAACGCCTTGTGGAGTCGTCGTTGCTTGAGTCCGCGCGCGACGGCGACCTCTTCGCTACCCGGATCGCGTTTGAGCGGATTCTTGCCCGTGTGCCACATGCCGGTGGCGATGGCCAGCGGCGTGGGCAGGAAGGTCTGCACCTGGTCGAGACGGAAGTCGTTGCGCTTCAACCACAGCGCGAGTTCGAGCATGTCCTCGTCCGTCGTGCCCGGATGCGCGGCGATGAAGTAGGGGATCAGATACTGCTCCTTGCCGGCCGCTTGCGAGGCCTGATCGAAGAGGCGCTTGAACTTGTCGTAGGCGGCCATGCCCGGCTTCATCATTTTGGAGAGCGGACCCGCTTCGGTGTGCTCCGGCGCGATCTTGAGATACCCGCCGACGTGGTGAGTCACCAATTCCTTCACGTATTCGGGCGAGCGCACCGCGAGGTCGTAGCGGAGCCCCGAGCCGATCAGCACCTTCTTCACGCCGGGGATCGCGCGCGCCTTGCGGTAAAGGTGAATGAGCGGCGTGTGGTCGGTATCGAGGTTCGGGCAGATGTCCGGGTAGACGCAGGAAAGCCGCCGGCAGGCGGATTCGATCGCCTTGTCCTTGCAGGCCATGCGGTACATGTTGGCGGTCGGTCCGCCCAGGTCGGAGATGATGCCGGTGAAGCCCGGGGTCTTGTCGCGGATTTCCTCGATCTCGCGCAGGATCGACGCTTCCGAGCGGCTCTGGATGATGCGGCCTTCGTGCTCGGTGATCGAGCAGAAGGTGCAGCCGCCGAAGCAGCCGCGCATGATGTTGACCGAGAACCTGATCATCTCCCAGGCGGGAATCTTCGCGCTCCCGTAGCTCGGGTGCGGCGCGCGCGCGTAGGGCAGGCCGTAGATGTAATCCATCTCGGCAGTGGAAAGCGGGATCGGCGGCGGGTTGAGCCAGAGGTCGCGGTTCGCATGCCTTTGGACGAGCGCCCGCGCGTTGCCCGGGTTCGATTCGAGGTGGAACAGCCGCGAGGCTTCGGCATAGGCGAGCTTGTCGGTCTTCACCGTCTCGTAATCGGGCAGGCGAACGTAGGTCAGCGCCCGGTCGTCGTGGGCGTGGCGGGTCGCGGCGTCGTGCCATTCTGGGGCGGGCGTCCAGCCGGCCGGCGCCATGAAGGCGGAGCCACGCAGGTCGCGTATCTCATCGATGGACACACCCTTGGCGAGACGGTGCGCCAGTTCCACGAGCGCACGCTCGGCGTTGCCGTAGAGCAAGAGGTCGGCCTTGCTGTCGGCGAGCACCGAGCGCTTCACGGTCTCCGACCAGTAGTCGAAGTGGGCGATGCGGCGTAATGACGCCTCGATGCCGCCGAGCACGACGGGAACGTCCTTGAACGCCTCGCGCGCGCGCTGGGCATAGACGGTGACGGCGTAGTCGGGCCGCTTGCCCGGTTCGGCGTTGGGCGTATAGGCGTCGTCGGAGCGGATCTTCCTGTCGGCCGTGTAGCGGTTGACCATCGAATCCATGTTGCCGGCGGTGATGCCGAAGAACAGCTTTGGCCGCCCAAGCCGACGGAAGTCGTCGGCCGATGTCCAGTCCGGCTGGCTGATGATGCCGACGCGAAAGCCCTGTGCTTCGAGGAGCCGGCCGACGAGCGCCATGCCGAAGCTCGGGTGGTCGATGTAGGCGTCGCCGGTGACGAGGACGATGTCGCACTCGTCCCAGCCGAGTGTTTCCATCTCGGCGCGCGACATCGGCAGGAAGGGGGCGACGCCGAAGCGTTTGGCCCAGTAGGGGCGGTAGGCCGTCAGGGCCTTCACGGGTTGCATCGGTGGAGTTTACAGCCCAATCAAAGACGCACGCGGCTCTGGCTGGAGACGTGCTGCGCCAGAAAGTCCATCTGGTCGGCAAGGATGTTGCGGTTCGAGAGGATCAGCCATTCGGCCTTGTTCGGCACATAGGGCGCGTAGAGCAGCTGCATGCCGGCCTGTTCGGGTGTGCGCCCGCTCTTCCTCTGGTTGCAGCCGCGGCAGGCGGTGACGACGTTCATCCAGGTGTCGCGTCCGCCTTGGGAAACCGGGACGATGTGGTCGCGCGTCAGCTTCGAACTGGGCAGATTGTCACCGCAGTAGGCGCAGATGTGGCGGTCGCGGTGAAAGAGCTCGCGGTTGTCGAGCGGCGGCACCTGCTGGAACTGGCGGCTGGAGATCGCCCGCCCCTTGATCGCGATGATGCTGTTGGCGCGGATTTCCGAGCGCCGACCGGTCAGCCGGTTGAGGCCGCCGTGGATCACGAAGCTGTTTTCGCCGATCGCCCAGGCCACCAGGTTCTTCGCGTAATAGAAGCACGCATGCTGCCACGTCACCCAGCGGTGGGGGACGCCGTGCGGGTCGAGCGTGAGGATCAGCGGGTAGGTGTTCATGGAACTAGAATGGTGCCGTGCTCCCTTTCAGACCATTGTGACAGCGTTAAGTTTATTCCAGTCAGCGGAAAAAGCCGGCAAAAGTGCATTGCCGCCACAACAGGCGCTGCTGCTGTCGCTGGTGCTGCATGCACTGGTGCTGGCGGCGCTCGCCGATCTGTCAGTCTCGAGTTCGAATGGCGTCGCGCCAGCGGAGCCCTTGCGTGTCAGCGTGCGGGTGCTGGCGGAAGCCGGCGAAGCGCAGGCGGACGCGGATCGCCACACCGTGCCACCGCGGCGATCGAAGCCGCAGCACACGCTCGCGCGTCCCGCAGCGCCGGCGCAGGGTGCCGTCTCACCAGCGCCGACTTTGCACGAGGCGCCTTCGCCTGTCGAAAACGCGGCGAGCGGGCATGCGCCCGGTGGCATTCCCCAGCAGACGAATGCCGGCGTGCCGGCTACGGTGGCGATGGCCGCGCCGGCCGAGGTACGCGGGCCGGATGCCGCGGGCTTGCGCCAGTTCCGCTTGTCGCTGGCCAGCGAGGCGCGGCGGGTGCGCAATTACCCCGAGGCCGCGCGGCGCATTGGTCTTACCGGCACCGCCGAGATCCGCGTGCGCGTGGATGCCCTGTCTCAACGGCACGCCGAACTGGCCCGCTCCAGCGGCCATGCCTTGCTCGACGAGGCGGCGCTCGCCATGCTGCGCATCGCGGCCGAGCGCAGCCCCTTGCCGGAATCGCTGCGCGGTCAGGAATTCGCCGTGCTGCTGCCGGTGGTCTTCGAGGTGGAGGAGTAAGGCGGGGATTGCTTCGGTAGCGCGAGGGATTCGACGTGCAGGTCGAAGCTGCCCCGGCGGCGGTCGGCGAAGAAATGCCGCAGCGTCATCGCGATCGTGGGAAAGGCGATGTCCTCCCAAGGCATGCCGGCTTCCTCGAACAGGGCGACTTCGAGGGTTTCATGGCCGGCCGCGAAGTCGAGGTCGAGCAGCCGGGCGCGGAAGATCGCATGCACCTGGCTGATGTGCGGCACCGAGATCATCGTGTAGAGGGGATCGAGCTCGACGCGCGCGCAGGCTTCCTCGCGGGTTTCCCGCAGCGCGGCGGCGGCCAGTGTTTCCTGGTTCTCCATGAAGCCGGCCGGCAGCGTCCAACAGCCGTGGCGCGGCTCGATCGCGCGCCGGCACAACAGGATGCGGTCTTCCCAGACGGGCAAGGTGCCGACCACCAGGCGCGGATTGCGATAGTGGATCGCGCCGCAGCGCGTGCACACGTGGCGCGGTAGTGTGTCGCCGGGCGGGATGCACACGCTGATCGGCGCGCCGCAGGTGCAGCAATAATTGATGGCCGGCTCCATAGCGGGCGATTTTAGCGTCTGATCGAAGGATAGGCCTGCTGACCGGGTGTTATAAAAAAACATTCGAATTTCATGTTCCCGCTCTTCCGGATGTCATCTGCTCTCGCGACCGAAACGCTTGCCCGTGCACGGCGCCGTGTCCGAACCCGCGGACAGCGCGAGCGCATGCGGCTGGCCTCGCTGCTGAAGACGGCGATCCAGGAAATGACCGACCCTGCGGCGCTCTCGGCCGCGACGCCGGGCATGGGCTCCTTGGCGGCGCCGTCTGCTGACGAGGAGGCGCTGTGCATCCTGATCGTCGCTCAGGATGAGCGGACGCGTGCGCAGCTCGCCGCGGCGCTCACGGCCGCCGGGCATCGCATTCGGCTGGCCGACGATGGGAGGAGAGGGTTTTTGCTGGCATTGCAGGAGCGCCCTCACATCCTCATCACCGAATGGGACATGTCCGGCATGGGCGGCATCGGCATGATCCGCGCGTTGCGCCAGACCAAGTTCGGTCGCGGCATCTACATCCTGATCACGACCGCGCGGGAAACCGAGGAAAGCCTCGTCGCGGCCTTCGCTGCCGGCGTGGATGATTTTCTCGCCAAGCCCTTGAATCATCGGGTGCTGAAAGCGCGCTTGCGCGCGGCCGAGCGGGTCGTGCGCCTACAGCGGGAGGTCGAGCGCGACCGCGACGAAATCCGGCGTTATGCGGACGAGCTGGCCGAGGCCAACCGGCGGCTGCGCGAGGCGGCGCTGACCGACGTGCTGACCGGTTTGCCGAACCGGCGTTACGCGATCGAGTTTTTCAGCCACGAGTGGCAGGTCGCCAGCCGCGGCGGGCGACCGCTGGTGGCGATGCTGATCGATGTCGACCACTTCAAGGAAATCAACGACAGCCACGGCCATGGCGGTGGCGATGTGGTGCTCAAGGAGATCGCCGCGGCGATCAAGCATGCCCTGCGCGCACAGGACGTGGTCTGCCGCACCGGCGGCGACGAATTCACGGTGATCTGTCCCGATACCGATCTGGCCGCCGGGCTGGTCTGCGCCGAACGGGTGCGCAAGGCCGTCGCCGCGCTGCGCTTCACGTTAGGCGGGTTCTGCCGCCACGGCAGCGTCAGCATCGGCGTGGCGATGCGCGATGAAACCACCGTGGATATCGAGTCCCTGATCGAGTGTGCCGACAGGGGGGCGTTCCTGGCCAAGCAGCGGGGCAGGAACCGTGTGGCGAGCGTCCAGTTGCCATGAAAAATTTCATTCAAATACATGAAGTAAAGTCTGTTTTGTAATGTTTTTTCTTACAAGGTTTTCCCATCCTGTTCTTACAAAAGGATGGTTTTTTCATTGATTTTCTTCTTGCCATGCGATCGAGAGAATGGCATGACTGCCAGACGGGTATGCGCTGAAAACAGTCTTCGTCGCGCATTTCCGGGATTGGCGGCAACGCAAGGAGAGGAAAGATGAAAGCGACCGACACCTACAACGACATCAAGGAGGTCAATCTCGCCTATCTGATGCTGGCCCAGAGCATGATCCGCTCCGATCGCGAGGCGGCGGTGTTCCGGCTGGGCATCAGCGAGGAGATTGCCGACATCCTGGAAGCGCTCACGCCGGGGCAGATCCTGAAGATGGCCAGCTCCGACATGCTGCTGATGAGCTTCCGTTTCGACGATTCCCTGTTGATCGACCTGTTGGCCAATCACGAGCGCGAGCGCGGCGTGGGCCACATCCACGCCGCCATCCTCGCCGCCGGCAAGCCGGTCGAGTCCGCGGCCTGACGAGCCGTTCGTAACGCACCTTCAGGGAGGTCGTTCCATGCGCAACAAATCCGTGATCTCGGAGGCGAGGGATATTCGCCTGGCGGTCGAGCTCATCGAGCTCGGCGCGCGTCTGCAGCTGCTCGAGGCCGAAACCAATCTTTCCCGCGAGCGCCTGCTCAAGCTCTACAAGGAGGTGCGCGGCGTCTCGCCGCCCAAGGGCATGCTGCCGTTCTCGACCGACTGGTTCATGACCTGGCAGCCGAACGTGCATGCCTCGCTGTTCATGGCCTACTACAACTTCCTCGAACGCCACACCAAGCTCTCCGGACTCGAACGCATCATCAAGGCCTACCGCCTGTATCTGGAACAGACCCAGCGCTGCGGCATGGAGGCGGTGCTGTCGCTGACGCGCGCCTGGACGATGGTGCGCTTCTTCGATGCCGGCATGCTGCAGATGACGCGCTGCAAGAGTTGCGGCGGCGAATTCGTCGCCCATGCGCACGATCCGCAGCACGACTACGTCTGTGGCCTGTGCCACATGCCGGCGCGCGCCGGCAAGACGCGCCGCGCCGCCGAGGCGACGGACGTGAAAGGCGTGGCCGCGGCCTGACGCGTTTCTTCTCCTTGCTCGTGCGGGGCGCCCATTCCGGAGAATAGGAAGGGCGCCCCGTGTGTTTTTGCGTGACGCAGCCCGGGGTGAGCCGTTATCATGCTGAGGTGAAAGAGGCGTCGCGGCTCTGTAGGCGGCGCTGCTGAACAACCGGGATTGCTCATGCTACTGCTCGTCGGCTATGTCATCGTTCTGGCGGCTTCCGTCGGCACCTATGCGGTGCACGGCAGCCTGGGCGCCCTGTGGGTGCCGCTCGAATATCTCGCCATCATCGGCTTGACCATCGGCTATCTGGTCGCTTCGAACGGCCCGCGTTCGCTGAAGGCGGTGCTCGGCGCGATCCCGTCGGTCCTCAAGGGCTCGCCGTACGACAAGGCACTCTACATGGACCTGCTCGCGCTGTTGTTCGAGATTCTCAGCAAGGTGCGCAAGGAGGGCTTGATGTCGATCGAAGGCGACGTCGAGAATCCCGAGGCCAGCCCGATCTTTTCCAAATACCCCTCGATCATGAAGGATCATCACGTGGTCGAGTTCATCACCGACTACCTGCGCATGATGGTCGGCGGCAACCTGAACGCCTTCGAGATCGAAAACCTGATGGACATCGAGATCGAGACCCATCACGCCGAGGCGCATTATCCGGCACACATGATGCAGACGACCGCCGGCGCGATTCCCGCGATGGGTATCGTCGTCGCGGTGATGGGCGTGGTCAATGTGATGGGCTCGGTCGGCGCGCCGCCCGCGGTGCTCGGCAAGATGATCGGCGGCGCTCTGGTCGGCACCTTCCTCGGCATCCTGCTCTCCTATGGCTTCGTCGAGCCGATCGCCAACCAGCTCAACCGGAAGGTCGAGGAGGGCAGCAAGATCTACCATTGCATCAAGGCCGTGCTGCTGGCCAGCATGAACGGCTACGCTCCTCAGGTGGCGGTCGAATTCGGCCGCAAGGTGCTCTATTCCGCCGACCGCCCGGGCTTCGCCGAGCTCGAGGAAGACTTGAAGAACCGGAAAGGCAAGTGATGGCCGCCACGGGTGCCGTCCTGCCAGCGCCGATTTTGCCAGCCTGAACCGTCATGAGCGACGATTCCCAACAGCCCATCGTCGTCAAGCGCGTCAAGAAAGGCGGCGCGGGCGGACATGGCGGCGCCTGGAAGATCGCCTACGCCGACTTCGTCACGGCGATGATGGCCTTCTTCCTGCTGATGTGGCTGCTCGGCTCGACCACCAAGGGCGATCTGAAGGGCATCGCCGATTTCTTCCAGACGCCGCTGAAAGTGGCGCTGTTCGGCGGTTCCGGCTCCGGCGATTCGTCGTCGGTGATCCAGGGTGGCGGCGAGGATCTGACACGCACCCACGGTCAGGTGAAGAAAGGCGAGGTCGAGTCGCCGGCCAAGAAGATCAACCTGCAGGCGCTCAAGGCCGATTTCGAGCGCTTAGAGCGCGAGCGGCTCGAAGCGCTGAAGAGCGACCTGGAAAAGCTCATCGAGGCGAGTCCCGCGCTCAGGCAGTTCAAGAACCAGCTCTTGCTCGACATCACCACCGAGGGCTTGCGCATCCAGATCGTCGATGAGCAAAACCGGCCGATGTTCGATTCGGCCAGTTCCGAGCTCAAGCCCTACACGCGCCAGATCCTGCGCGAGATCGGGCCGCTGCTCAATCGCGTCGAGAACCGCATTTCACTCTCCGGGCATACCGATGCCACGCCCTATGCCGGGGGCGACCGGGGCTTTGGCAACTGGGAGCTGTCGACCAACCGCGCCAATGCCTCGCGCCGCGAGATGGTGGCGGCCGGCCTCGACGACCGGAAAGTGCTGCGCGTCGTCGGCTTCGCATCGACGCTGCCGTTCGACAAGGAACATCCCGAGGCGGCGATCAACCGCCGCATCAGCATCGTGGTCCTGAACAAACGCACCGAAGATGCCATACTCAGCGACGGACGCGAAGCGCCCATCGAATCCGTGGCTGGAGATACGGCGGCGCCCGCTCCGCCGCGCGAGTGAAGCGGATGCGGCGTAATGCGGCCAGAGCCGAAAATCGGCGCTGGCGACACGGCACCCGATGTGAAGCGAAGAGGAGGACAGGGGAATGACACTGCGACAGCGCATCTACGGCGTGCTGGCCATCCTGGTCGGCGTGACGGTACTCGCCAACGGCTTCTCGTTTCTGATGTTCCTGCGGCTCGCCGAGGCGGCCGGGCAGGCGGATGCCCGGTTGCTCGCCGAGGCGGAAACGATGCGCGGGGGGATGATCGGCGTGATCCTCATCGCCTCGGTGATCGGTCTGGGCGCCTTCCTTCACCTGGCGCGCTTGCTGTTCCGTTACCTGGGGGGCGAACCGCAGCAGGTGGCCGAGATCGTCAAGACCATCGCCGCCGGAAATCTGGCCACGCGAATCGACCTGGCGTCTGACGATCAAGGCAGCCTGCTCGCGGCGATCGCCGGGATGCGGAAGAATCTGGCCGACATGGCGGGGCAGCTGACCGCGGCGGCTGGACGGCTGCATCGCGCGGCCAGCGAACTGACGGTTATCGCCACGGAGATGCAAGACGGCGCGCATGAAGAAAGTGCCGCCACGGAAGATGCGACGGCCGCGCTGGCACGACTGACGGGGGGAATCGCCGACATCGCCGCGCAGACCGCCGAAGTCGAACGTCTCGCGGCGACGAGCGTGGAGCGCACCCAGGCCGGCAACGAAAGCCTCTCGCGCATGATCGGCGAGCTGGCGCAGGCCGAGAGCGCGGTCACCGAGATGACCGAGACGGCGCGCGAGTTCATCAGCAGCGCCGCTTCGATCTCGGGCATGACGCGCGAGGTGCGCGACATCGCCGATCAGACCAATCTGCTGGCCCTGAACGCCGCGATCGAAGCCGCGCGGGCCGGCGAGCAGGGACGCGGCTTCGCCGTCGTCGCCGACGAAGTCCGCCGCCTGGCGGAAAAATCCGCCACGACGGCGAGCGAAATCGACACGGTGACGCGCAATCTCGAACAGCTGGCCGCCAAGGTCCGCGAAACGCTCGAAAACGGCCTTGCCGCGCTCTCCAGCTCGCAGGAGTATCTCGAGACCGTGGCGATGAGCCTCGGCGAGGTCAATGCCTCGGTGGCCGAGACGACCGCCGGCATGGAACACATCAACGTGGCGGTCGACGCCCAGAGCCGCGCCAGCCAGGACATCAGCGCGAACGTCGAACGCATCGCCCGGCTCGCCAAGGCGGGGGATGCCGGCACGGGCCGGATGGCCGAAGCCGCCCGCCAGCTCGAAAGCCTGGCCGTCGAGCTCGAAGCGAGTCTGCACCGCTTCCGGATTTAAGCGCAGAGAAACGCGTAATATCCTGGGCTGAAATTGCCGCCGACCGGGGCTGGCGCCGGTAAACTCCACTTCACGTCACCCTCGCTGTCGTTTGCGACGAAAGGCTGCGTCATGTCCGAATTGCTCAAGAATGTCGATGCCCGCACCCGCCTGGCGGGCACCAACAAGCTGGAAATCCTCCTCTTTTCGCTCGGCAAGGATCAGCGCACCGGGCGCACGGAAACTTTCGGCATCAACGTCTTCAAGGTGCGCGAGGTGATGAAGACGCCGCCGATCACCGCCGCGCCGGACATGCCGCAGGCCGTGAAGGGCATGGTGTCCTTGCGCGGCGTGCTGGTGCCGGTCGTCGATCTCTCCGAATTCATCGGCATGCAGACCGAGACCCCGCGCGAGATCATGATCGTCACCGAATACAACGGCCATACGCAAGGCTTCCTGGTCGAATCGGTGGACACCATCCTGCGGCTGGACTGGTCGAAGATGCGCGTGCCGCCGGAAATGCTCACCGCCCACATGGGCGGGCTGGTCACCGCCGTCACCGAATTGCAGGACGGTCGGCTGGTGATGCTGCTCGACGTCGAGCGCATCCTGTCTGAAACCGCCAGGTACGATGACGAAATGGTGTATAGCCAGATCAAGCCGCTTGGCAAGGAGGGGTTGACCATCGTCTATGCCGACGATTCGTCGGTGGCGCGCAACCAGATCGAGAAGACCCTGAATGCGCTGGGCATCCGCGGCATCGCCACGATGAACGGTCTGCAGGCCTGGCAGGAACTGCAGAAACTCGCCGACTATGCGGAGGCCACCGGCCGGGAAACCCGCGAAGTGGTGCAACTGGTGCTCACCGATGTCGAGATGCCGGAGATGGATGGTTACATCCTCACCAAGAACATCAAGGCCGATGCGCGCTTCGCCGGCATTCCCGTCGTGATGCACTCCTCGCTGTCGTCGAGCTCGAACGAGCAGCTCGGCCGCTCCGTCGGCGTCGACGAGTATGTGCCGAAATTCGAGGCGCAGCGGCTGGCCGAAACCCTGAGCCGGCGGCTGCTGGGAAGCCAGACAGTGGCGCAGGCGGCCTGACAGGAGCGAACGAGGAATGAATCAGACGTCCATGATCGACAGCATCGATGCGCGTACCAAGCTGGCGGGCTCCAACCGCATGGAGATCCTGCTGTTCTCGCTCGGCACGCACGAGTCCTTCGGCATCAACGTGTTCAAGGTGCGCGAGGTCTGCAAGACCCCGGCGATCACCAAGACGCCGCACATGCCGGCCGGCGTCGAAGGTTTGATCAGCCTGCGCGGCAACGTCATCCCGGTGCTGTCGCTGGCGAAGGTGATGCATCTGGCCGATGCGCCGGCGGCGCTCGGCGGCTCGATGATGGTGACGGAATACAGCAAGCGCACGCTCGGCTTCCTCGTCAGCGACGTCGACCGCATCATCCGTGTCGATTGGGACAAGGTGCGCGCGCCCGAATCGGTCACCAACGGCGGGCATCACTACATCACCGCCATCACCGAGCTCGACAACGGCCGCCTGGTGTCGATCGTCGATGTCGAGCAGATCATGGCCGATACCTTCGGCGAGGCGATGATCGGCCAGATCGAGCGCATCAGCGACGCCGAGGACTACAGCGTGTTCTTCGTCGATGATTCGGCCATCGCGCGCAAGAAGATCATCGAGGTGCTCGAGCGCATGGGGGTGCGCCACAAGCACGCGCAAAACGGCATGGAAGCCTGGACGCGGCTTTCCAGCATGGCCGCCCATGCGCAGCAGTCAGGCCACGACCTGAAGGAGGAGATCAACCTGATCCTCGTCGATGCCGAGATGCCGGAGATGGACGGCTACGTGCTCACCAAGCACATCAAGTCGGACAAGCGCTTCGCCGGCATCCCGGTGGTGATGCACTCCTCGCTCTCATCCGAGGCCAACCGCGCGATGGGCAAGGCGGTGGGCGTCGATGCCTATGTCGCGAAGTTCGACTCCGAGGCGCTTGCCGATACCATGCGCCCCCTGCTGCTCAAGTCACGCGGCGGCTGACCGTAAAATTATCAGGTTCCATCCGGAGAACGTTTTCATGCCTGCAGACCCGAGCAAAATCAAGTTTCTCGTCGTTGATGATTTTTCGACGATGCGCCGCATCGTCCGCAACCTCCTCAAGGAGCTGGGCTTCACCAACGTCGAGGAAGCCGAGGATGGCGCGGTGGCCTGGCAGAAGCTGCAGGGCGGCGGTTTCGACTTCGTCGTCACCGACTGGAACATGCCGAACATGGACGGCCTGACACTGCTGCAGACGATCCGCGCCCATCCGGCCACCAAATCGTTGCCGGTGCTGATGATCACCGCCGAGGCGAAAAAGGAGAACATCATCGCCGCGGCCCAGGCCGGCGCTTCCGGTTACATCGTCAAGCCCTTCACGGCCGCGACGCTGAACGAAAAGCTCGGCAAGATCTTCGAGAAGCTCGGGTGGTGAGGCATGGCCAGACCGATCAAATTCGATGAATCCGGCGATTCGGCCGATCTGCAGGCGCTGTTCGACAGCATCGCCGCTGCCGCGGTGCCTCAGGCCGCGGTGGTCGCCCAGCCGGACGCCTCCGGTGATTCCGAAGAGCTCCAGGCCTTGTTCGACAGCGTCGCCGCGCAGGTCGAGGCGGCGACGCCTGCCCCCGAAGCCGGGCCGAGCGTCGCCGCGGCGGACGACGAAGCCGTCTTCAATCGCATCGGCCATCTCGCCCGCAGGCTGCACGACTCGCTGCGCGAGCTCGGCCTCGACAAGGCGCTGGAAGAGACCGCCCGGCAGATTCCCGACGCGCAGGGGCGCCTGCACTACATCGCGCAGATGACCGAGCAGGCCGCCTCGAAGGTGCTCAACGCCTGCGACATCGCCAAGCCGGTGCAGGACGAGCTTGCCGCCGCGAGCAAGGCGCTCGCTGCGCGCTGGGAAAAGATGTTCGCCAACCAGCTCTCGGTCGAGGAGTTCAAGCAATTGGCCGCCGACACGCGCAGCTTCTTCGCAGCCGCGCCGGAGCGGCTCGCGCTCGTCAATGCCCAGCTGGGCGAGATCATGCTGGCGCAGGATTTCCAGGACCTCACCGGCCAGGTGATCAAGAAGGTCGTGGAGATCGTGCAAAGCGTCGAGGCCCAGCTCCTGCAGCTCCTGATCGAGACGATGCCGGCGGAAAAACGCGCCGTCGCGCCGGAAGGCCTGATGAACGGTCCGGTCATCGCGGCCGAAGGGCGCAGCGACGTGGTGACCAGCCAGGCCCAGGTCGATGACCTGCTCGAAAGCCTGGGTTTCTAGGAAAGGAAAGCCATGAGTGATTTTAGTTACGGCATAACGTTCGCTGCGCTCACGTTAGCCTGCACTGAAATCGCCCGAGGAGAAAAGCGATGAGCGATTTTGCCGGCATGGAAGACCTGTTGCAGGATTTCCTGGTCGAAGCGACCGATCTGCTCTCCGGCGTCGACAACAAGCTCGTCGAGCTGGAGAAGAATCCGCAGGATGTCGGCCTGCTCAACGACATCTTCCGCGGCTTCCACACCATCAAGGGCGGCGCCGGCTTCCTGAACGCCACCGAGCTGGTGACGCTGTGCCACCTGACCGAGAATCTGTTCGACAAGCTCAGGAACGGCGAGATGACGATCAGCAAGGAGATCATGGACGTCATCCTCGCCGCCACGGCGGCGGTGCGCGAGATGTTCGCGCAGCTCGAGAGCGGCGTGCAGCCGGCGCCGGCCGACGCCGGCCTGCTGGCCGACCTGAAGGCGGCCTTGGCCGGCGAGCTCGTCAAGGCGCCAGCTCCGGTTCCTGCGACGGCGAGCGCGGTGCCTGCCGCCGGCCCTGACTGGGACAAGCTCTTCGGTGCCGTCGCCGGCGCGGCGGCCGCAGGGAGTGCCGTCCCGTCAGCGCCGACTTCCGGGCCGATCTCCGCGCCCGCTGCTACCGTGCCCGACGCGACACCCCAGACACCCGAGCAGATCATCCAGCACGCGATTGGCCGGCGTGCGAGCGACAAGCCCGGCGCGATGGCCGCGCCGACGGGTCGCCGCGCCGACGAGAAAGCGCGCGATACGACGATCCGTGTCGATACCGCCCGCCTCGACCAGGTGCTCAACCTTTCCGGCGAGATCGGCCTGACCAAGAACCGCCTCAACGCGTTGCGCAGCGACATCATCAACGGCCGCACCGACACCGACACGCTGCATGCCCTCGACCAGGCGGTGAGCCAGCTCGACCTGCTCGTCTCGGATCTGCAGAACGCGGTGATGAAGACGCGCATGCAGCCGATCGGCCGGCTGTTCCAGAAATATCCGCGCATCGCCCGCGACCTGGCTCGCAATCTCGGCAAGGACGTCGAGCTGGTGCTGGTCGGCGAGGAGACCGAGATCGACAAGACGATGATCGAGGATCTCTCCGATCCGATCATCCATCTGATCCGCAACGCCGTCGACCACGGCGTGGAAAGCCCCGCCGAGCGGCGCGCCGCCGGCAAGCCGGAAAAATCGGAAGTGCGCCTCGAAGCGCGTCAGGAAGGCGATCACATCGTGCTGATCGTCGCCGACGACGGCAAGGGCATGAACCCGGAGAAACTGCGCGCCAAGGCGCTCGAAAAAGGCCTCATCACCGACGAGGAAGCCAACACGATGGACGAGCGCCAGAGCCTCGCGCTCGTCTTCCTGCCCGGCTTCTCGACCAAGGATGTCGCCTCCGACGTCTCCGGCCGCGGCGTCGGCATGGACGTGGTGAAGACCAACATCCAGAAACTGAACGGCAGCATCGACATCCGCTCCGAGCCGGGCAAGGGCACCACCTTCATCATCTCGCTGCCGCTGACGCTGGCGATCCTGCCGGTGCTGCTCGTGCAGCTGGGCGAGCAGCCCTTTGCCGTGCCGCTCTCCATGGTGCGCGAGATCCTGCCGGTCCGCGCCGACGAAGTGCAGGAGGTCGGCGGTCGCGCGACGATGGTAGTGCGCGGCGAGGTGATGCCGATCTACCCGATCGCACATCTGCTCGGCTGGGCGCAGGAACGGGTGCCCGCCTACGGCGTGCTGATGCAGACGGCCGAGCACACGTTCATCCTCGCCATCGACGGCTTCATGGGCCGCGAGGACGCGGTGATCAAGTCGCTCGAAGGCTTCCGGCCGAAGGGGGTCGCCGGCGTCACCACGCTCTCCAACGGGCAGATCGTGCTGATCCTCGACATGAAGGAACTCTTGGCCGATCTCGGCGAACAGCGCGGCGTGCCGCGTTCCGTCTTCCTGCCGGCGGAGCAGGCGGCGGCAGCGTAACGTGTGATGGCCAGCGGTGCCGTTCCGCCAGCGCCGAGTTTCGTCGCTGTTGCGCGCATGGCCCTGCGCTGGCTGGTCGTCGCGTCGTCGTTGTGCGCGCTTGGCATCGCCCAGGCGGCGACCTACGCCTACCGCAACCAGGCATTTTCCTATGACACCCCCTCGGCCAGCGCGGCGACCGTTACCTGGCACACGAGCGGCGCGGCACCGGCGTGCACTAACTATCCCGACGGCGACGATGACTGGGCGGATGTGAGCTTTCCCGCCAGCTTTCAGTTCACCTTCGGCGGCACGGCCTATGCCGGCGTGCGCATCTACTCGAACGGCATTCTCGCCTTCGGCAACGACGTTTCCGGCTTCCATCGCGGCTACACGCCGCAGGCGTTGCCGATCACCTCTCCCGTGCCGACCGGCCCGACCGGCTGCCCGAATGCCGTGCCGGTCAATCTGATGCTGCCCTACTGGATCGACATCGTCGCCGGCACCGCGAACCACACCACGGGCGCGTCGGTGCGCTACGAGCTGCTCGGCACGGCGCCCAACCGGCGCTTCGTGATTTCCTGGGTCAACGTCAAACTCTACAACCGGACCGCCCGCTACAACTTCCAGGTCGTCCTCTACGAGAGCGCGGCAGGCGTCAATGGCAATTTCGAATACCGCTACACCTCGGGATCGAGCAATGGCGCCAACGCAACCGTCGGCGTGCAGCTGTCGACCACCGACTATACGCAGTATTCGTACAACCAGCAGTTCATCGATACCGTAAACGGCACCTCGATCCTCTGGTATCCGGCCAATCAATTGGTGACCAAGGACGCCGAATACCGCTTCGACGAGAGCTTCTGGTCCGGGGTGGCCGGCGAGGTCAAGGACACGTCAGGCAATTCACAGCACGGCCAGCGCGTCGGCAACGCCGCCAATATCGCGAACGGCAAGCTCTGCCGCGGCGGCAGCTTCACCAACAACACTTCCAATGCCACCATCGATGCGGTGGCCACGCCGCTCGTGCCGGGACGAAGCGGTTCGGTTTCGTTCTGGTACCGCTCGAACAACAACTGGAATACCGCGGACACGATGCTGTTCGATGCCACGGCGGTAGCGAACCGGCCGTTCTTCCTGATGAAGCGTAGCAACGGCGCATTGCGCTTCGCCGTCGCCGACAGCGCCGGGACCGTGGTCACCGCCGAAACCGGGAATCAGAGCTTCGCCGCCAACACCTGGCAGCACATCGGCGTGACCTGGAACGTCCGTCCCGGCACGAACCTGACGCTGCTGCAGATCTTCATCAACGGCAATCTGGTCACCTATGCGCGCGGCACGACCAACGGCGCGCTGCCTGCGCTCGCTACTCTCTACATCGGCGACAACCGGACTTCGGGCGTGACACCGAGCAACGGCACGCCCAATGGCGCCAACGGCGCGATCGACGAGTTCTACGTCTATCCGATCGATGTCAGCGGCCCGCAATTCCAGGCCGACATGGCGCTGACACGGCCGGTCTGCACGGCGCTCGACCACTTTCGCATCATCCACAATGGCACGGCGAGCTGCGGCCCCGCGCAGGTGACGATCGAGGCGCACGACGTCAACCATGCACTCTTCAGCCTCGCCGGCACGACGATGACGATCTCGACCAGCACGGGGCATGGCAGCTGGTCGGCGGTGAGCACGATCAATCCGGTCAATAACATCGCGCCCGGCACGGCGACCTACACCTTCGCCAACGAAAGCCGCATCGTGCTGGCGCTCGCCGATCCCTATGCCGAAACCCTCAACATCGACATCAACTCCGGGGGCATCACCGAGCATACGGGCGCGGCCTCGACCTGCACGGCGGCCGATTACACCTATGGCTCGGTCTGCGATGCCAATCTGACCTTCGCGCCCTGCGTGAGCAGCTTCGAATGCCTGGAATCGGGGCTTGCCTACCAGAACCTGACGGCCAGCCCGACGGCACGCAATCCGCTCTACACCAAGCTCGCGGGCGTGGCGTTCTCCTTCGATGTCGTCGCCGTCGATGCCAATGGCAATCGGGTGACGAGCTACGCGGCCGATGCCGACAAGACGGTGACGGTCGAGCTGATCGATGGCGCGGCGGGCGGCGCCTGCGTGAGCCGGCCGCCCTTGAGCCCGCCGGTCACCTCGCCGCTGACTTTCACGCGCGCCAGCCAGCCGACCGAACAGGGACGCAAGAGCGTGAGCTTCACGGTCAATCCGGCCTACCGGGCCGTGCGCTGCCGTGTCACCGATGCCAGCCAGACACCGGCCGTGGTCGGCTGTTCGAGCGATGCCTTCGCCATTCGTCCCCCCTCCTTCGCCGTCTCGTCGTCCAACGCCAACGCCGATGCAAGCGGCGCCTCCGCGACGGCGACGCCAACGGTGAAGGCCGGTGGCAGTTTCTCCCTCACCGCCACGGCGACACCCGGCTACGATGGCACGCCGCAGATCGATGTCACGAAACTGGCTGCCCATGCCGGGGCAGTGGCCACGGGCGGGTTGGCAGGCAATTTTCCCGCCGCCACCGCCGTTAGCGGCAGCGCGACCGGCACGGCCTTCGCCTATGGCGAGGTCGGCTATTTCCGCTTCGATCCGGGCGGCGTGTTCGATACCGGCTTCACCGCGGTCGATCAGCCGAACGACTGCACCAACGACTTTTCCAATACGCTGGTGAGTGGGAAATATGGCTGCAAGATCGGCAATACCGCAGCAAGCGATTTCTTTGGCCGCTTCATCCCGGACCATTTCGACACGGTGGTGGCGAATGCCTGCGGCGGCTTCACCTACTCCGGACAACCGTTTCCGCTCACGGTGACGGCAAAGAACACGGGCGGCGGGACGACGCAGAACTACGCGGGCAGCTTCGCCAGGACGGTGACGCTCGCCGATGCCAATGGCGCGGCCGGGACGTTCAACCCGGCCAGTCTCGCGGCGGCGGATTTCACGGCGGGGGTGGCCAGCAAGACCGCGCCGCCGAGCGTGAGATTCACCTTCGGCAGCAAGCAGACGGCACCGGCGACGCTCAAAGTGCGCGCAAGCGACGGCGAGGCGAGCTCGGCCACCGGCAGCGAGGGCACGACGCCGCTGCGTTCCGGCCGGCTGGTTCTCTCCAACGCGCATGGCTCGGAGCTTCTCGCCCTGACGATGCCGATCCAGACCCAGTATTGGACCGGCAGCGCCTGGGCGACCAATACCCTCGATTCCTGCACCGATGCTTCCGCTGCGTTGGTGTTCGTGAAGACGCCAGTGACCCTGCCTTCGCCGACGGGTGGAGCGATCAGCGGCGGCACGGGACAACTGACGTTTGCCGCGCCCAACCAGAAAGGCAGCGTCGAGGTCTGCGCCAACATCGGCGCCGATGGCGACAATCCGATGACGGGCTGCCGCAACGGAACCAGCCTGCCCTGGCTGCAAGGCAGCTGGGATGCCGATGGCAATTACAACGACAACCCGGCGGCGCGCGCCACCTTCGGTATTTTCCAAGGCCGGGCGCCGGTGATCTACCGGCGCGAGCGCTACTGATGAAAGTCGGCGCTGAAGCCGCGAACAGCGGAGGGGGATCCGCCTTAGGCGGGGGCGTAGCGCCCGTGAGCGGCGCCGGGACGGCACGGCACGCCTGGGGCTTCACCCTGATCGAGCTGGTCGTCACCCTGATCCTCCTCGGCATCCTCGCCGTCGTCGCCCTGCCGCGCATGTTCGACCGGCGCGATTTCGACGCGCGCGCCTTCCTCGATCAGACGGCCGCCGCGCTGCGCTACGCGCAGAAGGCGGCGATCGCCCAGCGGCGCACGGTATGCGTGGCCTTTGGCGCGAATTCCGTGACACTGACGATCCGCTCGACCGCAGGAGCCGGCGCCTGCGACACGCCGCTCACCGGCCCGGCGGGCGGGACGCCCTACACGGTGAGGGCGCCTGGCAACGTCACGTTCAACCCGGTGCCGGTCGATTTCAGCTTCGATGCCGAAGGCCGGCCGGACGCCAGCCAGACCATCGCCATCGACGGCATTGCCGCCATGATCACCGTGGTAGCGGAGACGGGCTATGTCGTCTATTGACATGGAACGCCTTACATGCCGGCCGCGGCTTCCGTTGTTCGATCGATGCTGGCTGGCCCGAGGCCGGCGATGCGGCGTTGAACGCCAGCGCGGCCTCACGCTGATCGAGCTGATCATTGCCATCGTCATCATCGGCGCGGCGGTGGCCGGCGTGCTGGCGGTGTTCGTGCAGGCCACCCGTGGCTCGGCCGATCCGCTGGTGCGCAAGCAGGCGATGGCGGTGGCCGAATCCTTGCTCGAAGAAATCCTCGCCGTGCATTACACCTGCCCGGACAGCTCGTGCGTCGCGGTAACGACGGCCAACCGCACGGCGACCCATGCGCTCGCCGATTACGACGGCTTCACGATGACCGGCATCCGCGCGCTCGACGGCACCGCGATTCCGCAGCTTGCCGGTTACACGGCCAGCGTCGCCGTGGCACCGGATGCGGCCTGGAGTGGCGTCAATGGCCGCAGGATCACGGTGACGGTGACGGGCGGGTCCGAATCGGTCGCGCTCTCCGGCTGGCGGGGGGCCTACTGACGATGCGCGCGCGCGGCTTCACGCTGATCGAGATGATCACGGTGATCACGATCACCGGCATCGTCGCCGCGATGGTCGCCGTGTTCATCCGCGCACCGGTGCAGGGCTATGTCGATTCGGTGCGGCGTGCCTGGATGACCGATGTCGCCGACACGGCGCTGCGGCGCATCGCCCGCGACGTGCAGGCGGCCCTGCCCAACAGCCTGCGGCCCAATAGCGCCTGTGTCGCCTCGACCACGACGAGCTGCGGCATCGAACTGCTGCTCACCACCACCGGTGGGCGCTACAGCGAGGATGCGGCCGATGCCGCCGGCTGCTTCGCCGGCGGCTGCACGACGCTGACCAGCCTGGGCAGCGTGATCAGCGCCAACGGCGAGCTGGCCGGCCAGCGTCTCATCATCTACAACCTGCACAACAACGACAGCGGAACGTGCTCCGCGACCTATCCTTCCGCGTATTGCGGCAACAACTCGGCCACGATCACCGGCTCGACCGACGCCGGCACGAGCGATACCTTTAGCTTCGGTAATACCGCCTTCCGCCCCGCCACTGGCTCCCCTTCACGCACTTTTTTCGTCGTCTCCGGGCCGGTGGCCTATGTCTGCGCGAATGTCGGCGCAAGCGGCGGCAATGGCACGGGAACGCTGTGGCGCTTCGAGAACTATCCGATCGCCAGCGGCGCGACCTTCCCGCCCGTCGGGGGCACCGCGCGCCTCTTGGCTCACCACGTCTCCGCCTGCAACCTGAACTATGCACCGGCCGTGGCCGGCACCAATGGTTTGCTCGAGCTCTATCTCGAAATCATGGAGGAGGGCGAGCGTGTCGGTCTCCATCACGAGGTGCATGTCGACAATGCGCCGTAATCCTCATTCTCGTGGCTTCGCGATCGTCTCGGCGCTGTTCCTGATCGTCGCGCTGGCCGCGCTCGGCGCCGCGATCATGCACTTTTCGTCGCTCCAGCAGGTCACCGGCGCGCAGGACATCCAGGGTTCGCGCGCGCTCGCCGCGGCCAGAGCGGGCACCGAGTGGGCGGCGGCGTTCGTGACGGCCAATGATGCCTGTCCGGCCAGCCCGGCCAGCCTGACGTTCGACGCTTTCAATGTCAGCGTGACGTGCTCAGCCAGCGGTTTCACCGATGAAGGCGCGGCCCTGAAGGTGTTCGCGGTGACATCGACCGCCAGCACGGGCGGCGCCGTCGGCAGCCTGGCTTACGTCGAACGCCGGGTCGAGGCGACGCTGGTCCGGTAAAAAAATCGGCGCTGGCGGGACGGCACCCCGCCGGTGCATAATTTGACGGACGAAGCGATTGGGGAAATGGGATGGCCCTGCCGCAGGAAAAACTCTCGCTGGAAGCCTTCCTCGACTGGGAGGCCCGGCAACCCGAGCGCCATTTCTTCTGGCGCGGGGAGGTGTTCGCGATGGTCGGCGTGCGCCAGGCGCATGCGACCGTCGCGCTCAATGTCGGCGCCGCGCTGAAGTCCGCCTTGCGCGGCTCGCCCTGCCGCGCTTTCGTCGCCGACATGAAGCTGCGCGTCGATCTCGCCGATGCGGTGTTCTACCCGGACGTGATGGTGAGCTGTGATGCGCGCGATCGGGCGACCCCGATGTGGCTTGCGCATCCAAAGCTGATCGTCGAGGTGCTCTCCGAATCGACGGCGGCCTTCGATCGCGGCGCGAAGTTCGCCGCCTATCGGATGATCGATGCGCTCGAAGAGTATGCGCTGATCGACCTCGATACGCGGCACGTCGAGGTGTTTCGCCGCAATGCGGCGGGGCGCTGGGAGCTGTTCGAATTCCTCGGCGGGGCGGCCGTCGAATTCGCCAGCGTCGGTGTCACGCTCGATGCCGCGACGATATACGAGGGCGTCGAGGCGGACGCTGCGGGCTAATCGATAAGAAACTCGGCGCTGGCGGGACGGCACCGGCGAAGAATAACCGCAGTATTCCCGTCTATTCCCGGGTTCCCTGGCGCACCTGCCGGCAATAATTGCCGGCATGGCTGAAGAAAGCGATCTCGAAAAGACCGAACCACCCTCATCGCGACGGCTGGAAAAGGCGCGCGAGGAAGGCCAGGTGCCGCAATCGCGCGAGCTGACCGCGTTCCTCGTCATGGCGGCGGGGGCGGGCGGCTTGTGGGCGCTTTCCGGCTGGTTCGTACGCCGCGGCGAGGAGGTGATGCGCATGGGGCTCGCGCTCGATCGCCGCGCCGCCTTCGATGATCACGCGCTCGGCCAGAGCCTGCTGGCGATGGGCACGGAGGCGCTCACGACCGTCGCGCCACTCTTCCTCGCCACGCTGGCGGCGGCGCTGCTCGCGCCGATGCTGCTCACCGGCGGCTGGGTTTTCTCGCCCAAGGCGCTTTCCTTCCGGCCCGAGCGGCTCGATCCACTCAAGGGCCTGGGGCGGATGTTTTCCTGGCACAGCCTCGCCGAGATGGTCAAGGGCGTGCTGAAAGCCTTGCTGCTCGGCGGCATCGTCTGGTGGGTGGTGGCACACGAACAGGACAACCTGTTCGCGCTGCTCGGCCAGCCGATCGAGAGCGCGCTGCCCGCGTTCGGGCGCATGATCCTGTATGCCTTCATCGGCTTCGTCGCGGGGCTCGCGGTGATCGCGCTGATCGACGTGCCTTTCCAGCTCTGGCGCTATTACGCCGGTCTGCGCATGACCAAGGAAGAGCTCAGGCAGGAGCTCAAGGAACTGGAAGGCGATCCGCAGTTGAAGGCGCGCATCAGGAGCCAGCAGCGCGAGATCGCGCGCCGGCGCATGATGGCCGAGGTGCCGAAGGCCGACGTGGTGGTCACCAACCCGACCCATTTCGCGGTCGCGCTCAAATACGACAGCGCGCAGATGGGGGCGCCGGTCGTGGTGGCCAAGGGCATGAACCTCGTCGCCCAGAAGATCCGCGAGCTGGCCGATCAGCATCGGGTGCCGGTGATCGAGCTGCCGCCGCTGGCGCGCGCGCTGCACCGGCATGTCGAGATCGGCGCGGCGATCCCGGCGGCGCTCTACACCGCGGTGGCCGAGGTGATGGCCTACGTCTATCAGCTGAATGCCTTCCTCGCGCAGGGCGCGGCGAGCGGCCTGCTGCCGCCGTCGCCGCCGGTGGCGGTCGCCGTGCCCGAGGGGCTCGATCCGGGAGCGGCTGAATAATGGCCACCCAGGTCCTGAGCTGGCAGAGCCTGGCGCGGCCGGACAATCTCAAGGCGCTCGCGGCGCCGGCGCTCATCATCCTGATTCTGTCGATGATGGTGCTGCCGCTGCCGCCCTTCCTGCTCGACGTGTTCTTCACCTTCAACATCGCCTTGTCGGTGATGGTGATGCTGGTCGCGCTCTACACCCTGAAGCCTCTCGATTTCTCGGTGTTTCCGACCGTGCTGCTGGTCACCACGCTGCTGCGTCTGAGCCTCAACGTCGCCTCGACGCGCATCATCCTGCTGCACGGCCATACCGGCGCGGATGCCGCCGGCAAGGTGATCGAGTCCTTCGGTCACTTCCTGGTCGGCGGCAATTATGCGATCGGCATCATCGTGTTCATCATCCTGACGGTGATCAACTTCGTCGTCATCACCAAGGGTGCCGGGCGCATCGCCGAAGTGTCGGCGCGCTTCACGCTCGATGCGATGCCCGGCAAGCAGATGGCGATCGATGCGGACCTGAATGCCGGGCTGATCGGCGAGGACGAGGCGCGCCGGCGCCGCAAGGAGATCGCCCAGGAGGCCGATTTCTACGGCTCGATGGACGGCGCCTCGAAGTTCGTGCGCGGCGACGCGATCGCCGGCATCCTGATCCTCCTGATCAACATCATCGGCGGCCTGATCGTCGGCATGATCCAGCACGACATGGCGGCCGGTCAGGCGGCCAAGACCTATACGCTGCTGACCATCGGCGACGGCCTCGTCGCGCAGATTCCGGCGCTGATCATCTCGGTCGCCGCCGGCCTGGTGGTCTCGCGCGTCAATGACGAGAAAGACCTCACCACCTCGTTCATGGGCCAGCTGTTCGGCAAGCCGATGGTGATGGCGCTCGCCGCCGGCATCCTCGGCGTGCTCGGCATGATCCCGGGCATGCCGAATTTCGTCTTCCTGCTGCTTTCCAGCCTGCTGGCCACGCTGGCCTGGTACAGGCACAAGCGGCTGCGCGAGAGCGCTGCCGCGGCCGCGGCTGCGCCGGTCGTGGCGCCGGCGGGCGAGGAAGCCGTGGAAGCGAGCTGGGACGACGTCGCGCCGGTCGACGTGCTCGGCCTCGAAGTCGGCTACCGGCTGATCCCGCTGGTCGATCGCGCCCAGAACGGCGAGCTCCTGAAACGCATCCGCGGCCTGCGCAAGAAGTTCGCCCAGGAGGTCGGCTTCCTGCCAGCGCCAGTGCATATCCGCGACAACCTGGAGCTCAAGCCGAACGCCTACCGCATTACGCTCAAGGGCGTCGAGATCGGCGCCGGCGAGGCGTATCCGGGCATGTATCTAGCCATCAATCCAGGCCAGGTCAGCGGCACGCTCCCCGGCACGCCGACGCAGGATCCCGCCTTCGGCCTGCCGGCGATCTGGATCGAAGCGGGCCTGCGCGATCAGGCGCATCTGATGGGCTATACGGTGGTCGATGCCGGTACGGTCGTCGCCACCCATCTCAACCACCTGATCATGTCCCATGCCGCCGAGCTGCTCGGCCGCCAGGAAACCCAGGCGCTGCTCGATCACATCGCCAAGGACGCGCCCAAGCTGGTCGAAGACCTGGTGCCCAAGCTGCTGCCGCTGGCGACGGTGCAGCGCGTGCTGCAGAACCTGCTCGAGGAAGGCGTCAATATCCGCGACATGCGCACCATCATCGAAGTGCTCGCGGCGCAGGCCGCGCGCACCCAGGACCCGGTCGAGCTGACCGCACAGGTGCGCGTCGCGCTCGGCCGCGCGATCGTGCAGCAGATCTTCGGCAATGCCGGCGAGCTGTCGGTGATCGCGCTCGAACCGGGGCTGGAGCGCCTGCTCGGCCAGGCGCTCGCCGGCGGTGCGGAAGGCGCCGGCATCGAGCCGGGGCTGGCTGATGCGCTGCTGCGCGAGACCCAGGCTGCAGCGCAGAAGCAGGAGATGCTGGGCCTGCCGCCGGTGCTGCTGGTCTCGGCCCATCTGCGCTGGCTGCTGGCGCGCTTCCTGCGGCGCGCCTGGCCGATGCTGAAGGTGCTCGCCAACAACGAGATTCCGGAGACGAAGACGATCAAGGTGACCGCGGTCGTCGGCATCAAGAGCTAACGAGGAAAACCGCCCATGACAGTAAAACGCTTCTTTGGAGAAACCGCGCGCGAGGCGCTGCGCAAGGTCAAGGCCGCGCTGGGGCCCGAGGCGATCGTGATCTCGAACAAGTCGGTGCCGGGCGGCGTCGAGATCATGGCGATGTCGGCCGACAGCCTCGCGGCGCTGCAGGCGGAAACCGTGCCGCCGGCGGCAGCCGCGGTCAAACCAGCCGTGGCGGAAGCCGCGCCGCCGCCGCGCCCGGCGGCGAGTGCCGTGCCGCCAGCGCCGACTTTCGACGAAGAGGAGAGCGAGGATTACGCGGTCACGCTCTCGGCCAAGGCGCGCGCGCCGCAGGCCGTGCATGCCTGGCAGCCCTGGCGGCCGCCGCGGCAGGAAGCACCCGCGCCGGCGCCGGCGGAGAAGCCGAAGTTGCGGCCCTTGCCGCCGCGCCAGAGCACGCCTGGGACGATTCCGGGCGAGGCGCAGGTGGCCGCCGCGCTGGCCCAGGCCAACGCCGCCGCCAGCAGCGCCCCGCCTCCCCCCGTCAATGACGCGCAGGTGCAGCAGCTGATGGACGAGATGCGCGCGATCAAGTCGCTGCTCGAACGCCAGCTCGCCGGTTTCGCCTGGGGCGATCTGACGCGCCATGCCCCGGCGCGCGCGCAACTGCTGGGCGAAATGCTCGAAGCCGGGTTTTCCGGCCAGCTGGCGCGCCGCCTGGTCGAGGAGCTGCCCGAGAGCCTGGACGTGCAGGAAGGGCGCAAATGGCTCAGCGCCGCGGTCAATCGGCGTATGCGCACGCTGTCATCGGACAACGACCTGATCGACCAGGGCGGCGTGTTCGCGCTGGTCGGTCCGACCGGCGTCGGCAAGACGACGACGACCGCCAAGCTCGCCGCGCGCTGCGTGGTGCGCTACGGTGCCGACAAACTGGCGCTCCTGACCACCGATGGCTACCGGATCGGCGCCCACGAACAGCTGCGCATTTATGGCCGCATCCTCGGCGTGCCGGTGCATGTGGTGCGCGACAGCGAGGATCTGCGCCGCATGCTCGCCGAGCTCTCCGGCAAGCACATGGTGCTCATCGATACCGTCGGCATGAGCCAGCGCGACCGCATGGTCGCCGAGCAGGCGGCGATGCTGATGCGCGCCGGCGACGTCAAGCGCCTGCTGCTGCTCAACGCCACCAGCCGCGGCGACACGCTCGACGACGTGATCAAGAGCTATGCCGGCGAGGACATCGCCGGCTGCATCCTCTCGAAGGTGGACGAGACGGCGGCGCTCGCTCCCGCACTCGACGCGGTGGTGCGCCACGGCCTGCTGCTCACCTACATCGCCAACGGCCAGCGCGTGCCGGAGGACCTGCACCTGCCGAACCGCACCTATCTGCTGCATCGCGCCTTCAAGCTACCGGCGCCGGGCTCGGTGCATCGGCTGCGCAACGATGAGCTCGGCCTGATCATGCCGACGCAGGCCGAAAGCCGTGCCGCGGCCCCGGGAGCGGCCCTTGTCTGAGCCGCTGCCCGCCCCTGCGCCCGGCGATCAGGCCGAAGGCCTGCGCCGCCTGTTCGGCGGCCAGCCGATCGAGCTGACCGTCGCCGCGCGCGAGACCGACGTGATCGACGCCTATGCGCGCATCAAGCGCATCGCGTTCGAACGCAACTGTCATCACTTCAAGGTGAGCATCAGCCGCGCGCGCTCGGCAGAGGAGGCGCGCAACGTGTTCGACAACCTGCAGCGCGTCGCGCGCGAGTATCTCGGCGTGCGCCTCGAATACCTCGGCATGGCGGAGACAAGAGAGTCGGCGCACTCCGCATCCCCACGGTCCGCTCGTGGTGGGGCAGGCGTCAGGAGCCGGTGATATAGCGGATAGTTTTCATGACGACTCCCTTGTATACACCACGGGGCACGCTCGAAAAGGAGCGGCTGATCAATCAGTACGTGCCGCTCGTCAAGCGCATTGCCTGGCATTTGCTGGCGAAGCTGCCGGCCAGCGTGGACATCGATGACCTGGTGCAAAACGGCATGCTCGGCCTGCTCGACGCGCTCGGGCGTTTCGAGGATGGCATGGGCGCCCAGTTCGAGACTTACGCGCTGCAGCGCATCCGTGGCGCGATGCTCGACGGCCTGCGCGAGAACGACTGGCTGCCGCGCACGGTGCGCAAGGAAATGCGCCGCGTCGAATCGGTGCTGCAGAAGCTCGAGCACGAAAAGGGTCGTCCCCCCAGCGAGAGCGAGCTGGCTGCCGCGCTGGGCATGTCGCTTCCAGACTATCAGCATCTGCTGCAGGAAGCGCGCGGCCACCAGATCCTCTATCTCGAAGACCTGGCCGCAGAAAACGAGGATTTCCTCGAACACCACGATGCGGAAACCGCGCCCGATCCGCTCGCGCTGCTCGAGGAAAGCGACACCCGCGCGGCGCTGGTCGCCGCGATCGACCGGCTGCCGGAGCGCGAGAAGCTGATGATGGCGCTCTATTACGAGCAGGATCTCAACCTGCGCGAGATCGGCGCGGTGATGGGCGTCACCGAATCACGCGTCTGCCAGCTGCATGCCCAGGCCGTCGCGCGGCTGCGCGCCGCGCTGGTCGGCGAGCAAGGGGCGCTGACGGGCGCGGCCAAACGACGCGGTCGCAAGCCGCGTGCTTCAGGCGCAACGGCAGGACATCATGGATAAGATCAGCATCGCCGGCCTGGCGCTCGGTTTGACCGCCATCCTCCTCGGCCAGGTGCTCGAAGGCGGGCACATCGGCTCGCTGCTGCAGCCGACGGCCTTTCTCATCGTCATCGGCGGCACGGTCGGCGCGGTGATGCTGCAAAGCCCCTGGCAGGTCTTCGTCACCGGCCTGCGAATGGGCAAGTGGATCTTCGTGCCGCCGCCTACCGATCCGAAGCCATTGATCGATCAGATCGTCACCTGGAGCCACATCGCCCGCAAGGAGGGCCTACTGGCGCTGGAAGCGCAGATCGCACTCGTACCCGATCCCTTCATGCAAAAAGGCTTGCAGCATCTCGTCGATGGTGTCGAGCCGGAGAACCTGCGCGAGGTGCTCGAAGTCGAGATCGGCGCTCATGAAGCACAGATGAAGCTCGCCGCCAAGATCTGGGAATCTGCCGGCGGCTATGCGCCGACCATCGGCATCCTCGGCGCGGTGATGGGCCTGATCCACGTGATGGAAAACCTCACCGATCCTTCCAAGCTCGGCGCCGGCATCGCGGTGGCCTTCGTTGCGACGATCTATGGCGTCGGCTCTGCGAACCTGATCTTCCTGCCGATTGCGAAAAAACTGCTTGCCAACATTGCCCGCCTCGTCAGCCTGCGCGAGATGTTCGTCGATGGCCTGGTCGGGATCGCCAACGGCGACAATCCGCGCGTGATCGAGTCGAGGCTGGAGGGCTATGTCGTATGAACGCGGATAGCGGCGGAGGCTCACGTGAGCGCAGCGAACGTTAAGCCGCGCAGCGGCGGCCATAGTCACAATCCGCGCGTGATCGAGTCACGGCTGGAAGGCTATCTGGTGTGATGGAGAAGATCGCCATGGGCAGACGGCAGAAGGAAGAAGAACATGAAAACCACGAGCGCTGGCTCGTCTCCTATGCCGATTTCATCACGTTGCTGTTCGCCTTCTTCGTCGTCATGTATGCCATTTCCTCGGTGAATGAGGGCAAGTACCGCGTGCTGTCGGATTCGATCTCGGCGGCCTTCCGCAACATTCCGGGTAGCAGTGTCGGCGCGATGGTGCAGGTCAATCCGAGCGCGCCGATGCCGGTGACGATTCCCTTCAAGAAGCCGCAGGTCACCAATCTGAAGACCGATCCGCAGCGCGAGAAGAACCGCGAGCTGCTGCGCAACAAGGCCAAGGAGATCACCGAGGCGCTGGCGCCGCTGGTCGCGCAAGGCCAGGTGCGCATCACCGAAGGGGCGCTCGGCATCACGGTCGAGATCAATGCCAGCGTGCTGTTCGATTCCGGCGAGGCGCGTCTGCAGCCGGCGGCCGCGCGCGCGCTGACCGCGGTCGGCCAGATCCTCGCCACCACCGACTTTCCTATCACCGTCGAGGGGCATACCGACAATGTGCCGATCAACTCGGTGCTGTTCCCCTCGAACTGGGAACTGTCGGGCGCGCGCGCCGCGAGCGTCGTGCGGCTGTTCATCGAGAACGGCGTCGATCCGCGCCGCCTCACCGCCGTGGGCTACGCGGACCAGCGCCCGGTGGCGGACAATGCCACGCCCGAAGGGCGCCAGCGCAACCGCCGCGTCGCGATCACGATGGAATCGCGCACGCCGGATACGCCGGTGGAAGTGGCGATTCCGGATTGACGGTTCAAGCCTTGCCGAGGATCCGCCCGCCGCTCATGGGCTGCTGCTGCCCGTCGCGGCCGTAGGTAGCGGCATGGTCGGCGGCGGCGAGCAGGATGTTGAGCGCCTGCTGGTTGCGTTGCAGATGCACCGCGATGAGCTTGCCATTGGTTTCGTTGAGATGGCGGGCTTCGGCGGCGAGCTCGCGAAGCTGATGGGCTTCTTCGGCGGAAATCCCATTCAGGCGTTCGGTGAGCGCGGTCTTTTCGGGAAGCAGCGCGGCGAGCGCTTCGATGTCGCCTTCGCTGAGCGCGGCCTGTTCGCGGCGCAGCAGATCGATGAAGGCGCGCAGCGTTTCGGCGTGGGACATGGGCGGTGCCGTCACTCTCAACGTCGGCTGACGATCATCTCGCGCACGCTGTCGAGCAGTCCCTTGGCGATGCGTTCGGGGTCGATCTGGAAACGGCCTTCGGCGATCGCCTGCTTGATTTCGGCGACCTTTTGCGCGTCGAACGGCGCTTCGCCTCCGGCGGCCTGCTGCAATCGGGTCGAAAGCGTGGAGATGTCGATGCGTTCGGTGCTCGCACCTGTGGGGGATGCCGGGACCGCGGCAGCCGGCTTCGCCCCGCCGGCGGCAGGCTTTGCCGCCGCGTTGCCCATCGGTGGGAGCGTATTGTCGATTTTCACGGTAACGATCCTTTGCCAGTTGTCTTGGCCGTGGTTACGGCATTTTGTGAGAAAACCTGAGAGCTTGTGAAAATTTCTGCTGCGCAGGCCGATGGCTGTGTTGCGCGGTGCTCGGATGCTCGCCTATCTATGCGATATGTCTTGCATCCTGCGCTCCGTGCGCCTTGCCCTCGGCCCGCTCGCGACGAAATTTTTCACAAGCCCTGAGGGTGAAGCTGATCGGCCGATTGTAACGGCTATCAATAAGCGACTTCGACGCTGCCATCGGCGCGCGCCGTGCCGCTGACGACCTGGCCGTTGCCCAACCGGACCTGGGCGACTTCGCCTTCGCGGGCATTCGTGATCGCACGGCCTTCGTTGGCGACGGCGAATCCGGGCCCGCGCGAGACGACTTTGACCGTTTGGCCCTGGCGGATGACGAGCGGGGATTTGAGCAGATCGGCGCGCAGGGGGCGGCCGGCCGGGATCGCGGACGAAGCGGTCTTGCCGATCGCCAGTGTGGCATCGGTCAGGATGTTCGGCGGCAATTCGGAGAGATCGCCCGTTTGCGTGCCCAGGTCGTCTGCGGCGATCGTCTGACCCTGCGCGATCGGCCGCGCCGCGATCAGGTAGTCACCCTTCACGCGCACGTGGACCGGCACATAGACACGCCAGCCGGCCTCGCCGAGGCAACGCACGATCACGTGGCCGCGTCCCCAGGCGCGGGTCCCGGGCGGGCGGCTGATGTCGAACTGGCCGCAGGGCGCGAGCTGGTTGCCGGGGTCGATCCCGCCGATCTCCCAGCTCACCTGGCCGGGCAGTCCCTGGGTTTGAACCTTCAGCCAGGCGTCGATGGCTTTTTTCACCGGCGCCGGGTCTTGCTGGGCGGATGCCAGGGAAACGAGGGGCGACAGGAGGCAGGACACGACGAGGCGGGCGAGGATTCGCATGCGGCAATTAAAGCATGCGGCGTGGCGGACGGGGAACCCGCGGCAGCGCAGGCAGAAATTGCCGCCCGGCCGGCAAGCGCAGGCCGTTTCGGGCCTCGTGAATCATGATTTTCGGCTTGGCATGAAAGCTGCAGTGGACGGGCTGACATGGGTGACCGACCGATATTCGACAAACATCATGATCGATCGTCTCGAACAGGACCTGAGCCTCTTCCGCAATGCGCTGGGAGTGCGTAGCCACCGCCAAGAACTGCTGGCGTCGAACATCGCCAACGCCGATACCCCGCATTACAAGGCGCGCGATCTCGATTTCCAGGCCGCGCTCGGCGCGGCGCTGGGCACTGCGCCATCGGTGCCGCCGGTGACACTGGTGCGCACCCAGCCCGGCCATCTCGGCGGCAACGATGCATCGCCTTACGCCGGTGCGCTGCGCTATCGCGCCGAATATCAGGGCGCCGTCGATGGCAACACGGTCAACATGGATGTCGAGCGCGCCGCGTTCGCCGAGAACGCGATGCAGATCGAAGCGCTGATCGCGTTCGTCAATCACCGTTTCCGCAGCCTGTCGGCCGCGCTGCAAGGGCAGTGACCATGAGCGGTTTCAGCCTCTTCGCCATCGCCGGTTCGGCGCTCACCGCCCAATCCGCGCGGCTCAACGCCGTGGCGAGCAACCTCGCCAACGCCGACAGCGTCGTCGGCGCGGACGGCAAACCCTACCGCGCCAAGCAGGTGGTGTTCGCGGCGACGCCCGTCGAAGGGGGCGGCCTCGGTGTGCGCGTCACCCAGGTGGTGGAGAGCGCAGCGCCCTTGCGCATGCAATACGACCCCGCGAATCCGGCCGCCGACGAGAAGGGCTACGTCGCGCTGCCGAACGTGAATGTCGTCGAGGAGATGGTGAACATGATCTCGGCGTCGCGTGCCTACCAGACCAATGCCGAGGTGATGAATACCGCCAAGGCGCTGATGAGCAAGACCCTGACGATCGGCCAGTGAGAAAGGAAAGCAGATGACGACCACCGCCGTGAGCAGCCAGGCCGAGCAGATCTATGCCAGCCTCAATCCGAGCCGCGAAAAGAGCCAGTCCGTGGTCAACGAGGCGGAAAACCGCTTTCTGACGCTGCTCACCACGCAGCTGAAGAACCAGGACCCGCTCAATCCGCTCGACAACGCGCAGCTGACCTCGCAGCTCGCGCAGATTTCCACCGTCAATGGCATCGAGAAGCTCAACGCCACCTTGCAGACCTTGCTGGCGGGCTTGCAGGAGTCGCAGGCGATGGAGGCTGCGGCGCTGGTGAATCATGGCGTGCTGGTGCCCGGTTCGAGCCTGAGCCTGGGCGAGCAGGGCGCCATCGGCGGTTTCGAGCTCACAGCTCCTGCCGACGACGTCACTGTCACGATCAAGGACGGCAACGGCCTGGTGGTGCGCACCTTGAGTCTCGGTGCCCAGGATGCCGGCATCGCGCCCTTCGTCTGGGACGGCAAGACGGACAGCGGCGCGCAGGCGGCAGCCGGCAACTACAGTTTCAACGTGATGGCCAAGAACGGCACGACCACCGCGCCGGCGACCGCGCTCGCCTATGGCCTGGTGCAGGGCGTGATGCGCGGCAGCAATGGCCTGACCCTCGATGTCGGGCCGCACGGCGAATTCGCCTTCAACGACGTCAAACAAATTTTCTGACAGGAGTATCGCCATGAGTTTCCAGCAAGGTCTGAGCGGCCTGAACGCCTCTTCCAAAGCCATCGACGTCGTCGGCAACAACATCGCCAACTCCGGCACGGTCGGCTTCAAGACGGCGAACACGGCCTTTGCCGACGTCTTCGCCGCGACCATGAGCGGCATCAACCAGATCGGCATCGGCACCTCGATCGCGAGCGTCAATCAGCAATTCACCCAAGGCAACATCACGGTGACCAACAATCCGCTCGATCTGGCGATCAACGGCCAAGGCTTTTTCCGGCTGTCGAACAACGGCACCATCACCTGGACGCGCAACGGCCAGTTCAACGTCGACAAGGACGGTTACATCGTCAATGCCAACGGCTATCGCCTGACCGGCTATCTGGCCAATGCCAACAACGTCATCGTGCCATCGACGCCGGCCGAGATCTTCATCAACACTTCCGACCTGCAACCGCAGGCGACCGGGGCCAGTGCGGCCGGCACGGGGCTGGAAATCGGCCTGAACCTCGATTCGCGCTCGTCGGTGATCGTTCCGGCCTTCAACCTCAGCGATCCGACGACCTACAACAGCTCGACATCCGCCACGGTCTATGACTCGCTGGGCAACCCGCATCTGCTGTCGCTTTATTTCAGGAAGACGGCGGCGAACACCTGGGATGTCTATACCACCCTCGATGGCGCCAACCAGGCCGGCCCCAACCAGATCGTCTTCGACAGCTCGGGGGCGCTGATCTCGCCGGCCAATGGCATCATCGCGCAGTCCTACACGCCGGCTCAGCTCGGCACGGGCGCCGCGGCGCTGAATTTCCCGCTCAACCTGAGTGGTTCGACGCAATACGGCAGCATCTTCGGCATCAACAGCATCAAGCAGGACGGCTATGCTTCGGGCCGCTTGTCCGGGCTTTCAGTGGCGGCGGACGGCACCATCCAGGGGCGTTACAGCAATGGCCAGACGCGCGATCTCGCCCAGGTGGTGCTCGGCAACTTCAACAACCCGAACGGCCTGGTTTCGCTGGGCAACAACCAATGGGGCGAGGCCGCCGATTCGGGCCAGCCGCTGATCGGCGTGCCGGGCTCCGGAACGCTGGGCGTGATCCAGTCGGCGGCGGTCGAGGAGTCGAACGTCGACCTGACGGCCGAGCTGGTCAACATGATCACCTATCAACGCATGTACCAGGCCAACGCGCAGACGATCAAGACGCAGGATTCGATCATGCAGACGTTGGTCAACCTCCGTTGATGAAAATTCGGCGCTGACGGAACGGCACGATGGACCGCCTGATCTACACCGCGATGACCGGCGCCACGGGCGTGCTCAATCGCCAGGCCGCCGTCACGCACAATCTCGCCAATGTCTCGACGCCCGGCTACAAGGCCGAGGAACATCGCCTGCGCGCCGTGCAGGTGCAGACACACAACGTTCCTGCCGCGCTGCCGACGCGGGCCTTCGCGGTGGATGCCAGCACGCACAGCGATTTCGGCGCGGGGCCTTTGAACTACACCGGCAACGCCACCGACGTCGCGGTGAAAGGACGCGGCTGGATCGCGCTGGCCCTGCCCGATGGCAGCGAAGCCTATACGCGTGCCGGTGGTCTCGAGGTCTCGGAAAACGGCCTGCTGCAGACCAAGAACGGCATTCCCGTGCAGGGCGATGGCGGTCCCTTGAGCATCCCGCCCGATTCGCGCATCACCATCGAGCGCGACGGCACGGTCTCCGTCGTGCCGCAGACCGGGGCGCAGAACACCGTGAATGCGATCGGCCGCATCAAGCTGGTGAATCCGCCAGAGGCCGATCTGGTGCGCGGGCCGGACGGGCTGTTCCGGCTCAAGTCGGGCGATCCGGCGCCGCAGGACGAGACGGTGACGCTTTCGCCCGGTTATCTCGAAAACAGCAACGTCAATCCGGTCGAGCAGATGGTGGCGATGATCTCGCTCGCCCGGCAGTTCGAAATGCAGATGCGCGTGATCACCTCCGCGGAAGCCAACGATCGCGCCGCCACGCAAGTGCTCACCCCGCGATAAAAGGAAACAGCGATGATCCGTTCCCTGTGGATTGCCAAGACCGGCCTGGACGCCCAGCAGACCAACCTCGACGTCATCGCGCACAACCTGGCGAACGTCAGCACCAACGGCTACAAGCGGCAGCGCGCGGTGTTCGAGGATCTGCTCTACCAGAACCTGCGGCAGCCGGGCGCGCAATCGACGCAGCAGACGCAGATTCCCTCCGGCCTGCAGCTCGGCGTCGGCGTGCGCACCGTCGCCACCGAGCACATCCACACCCAAGGCAACCTGCAGAAGACCGAGAACCCGCTCGACATCGCGATCAACGGCCAGGGCTTCTTCCAGATCCAGATGCCGGATGGCACGCTCGCCTACACGCGCGACGGCGCCTTCCAGCGCGACAGCACCGGCCAGATCGTCACTTCGAGCGGCTATCCGCTCTCGCCGGCGATCACCATTCCCGCCGACGCGGTCAGCGTGACGATCAGCCGCGACGGCATCGTCTCGGTGCTGCAAGCCGGCCAGGCCACGCCCACGCAGCTCGGCAACATCCAGCTGGCGACCTTCATCAACAACGGCGGCCTGCAGAGCATCGGCGAAAACCTTTACGTCGAAACCGCCTCCTCGGGCACGCCGACGCCGAACACGCCGGGCAGCAATGGCGCCGGCCTGCTCAACCAGGGCTATGTCGAGACCTCGAACGTGAATGTCGCCGAGGAGCTGGTGACGATGATCCAGACCCAGCGCGCCTACGAGATGAACTCGAAGGCGGTGTCGACCTCCGACCAGATGCTCGGCCGGCTCACGCAACTGTGAGGCAGATCATGAAAACCTTGACATCCGCGCTGCTCGCCGCTCTGGCGCTGGCCGGCTGCGTGACCACCACGCCACCGACCGCCGTGCATCAGCCGATGACCGTGCGGCCGGAACCGCGCGTCGCCGTCGCACCCGCCAACGGCAGCATCTACAACGTCGCTACCGCCCGGCCGCTGTTCGAGGACCGGCGCGCGCGTCTCGTCGGCGACACGCTGACCATCAACATCACCGAGAAGACCGCGGCGGCGAAGAAGTCCGACACCAAGGCCGATCGCGGCTACGACACCAAGCTCGGCGTGCCGACGGTGGCCGGGCTGCCGTTCAAGACCGTACAAGGTGCCACGCTCGCCGCGAACAGCGCCACCAAGTTCGAAGGCTCGGGCGAGAACACCTCGTCCTACAACTTCACCGGCACGCTGACGGTGACGGTGATCGAGGTCTATCCGAACGGCAACCTGCTCGTCTCGGGCGAGAAGCAGATCGGCCTCAAGGAGGGCGAGGAGTTCATCCGCTTCTCGGGGGTGGTCAACCCCGCCACCATCACGGCGGCCAATACCGTGCAATCGACCCAGGTCGCCGATGCACGCATCGAATACAAGGCAAATGGCTTTCTTGATTCGGCCCAGGTCATGGGCTGGCTTGGGCGATTCTTTCTCAGTTTCCTGCCCTTTTGAGAAAGTCGCGACATGAACACCGTGCATAAATTCCTCATCGGCATGATGTGGCTGTTCGCCGCGCTGCTGGTGGCCGATGCCGCGCGCGCCGAGCGCATCAAGGAGATCGCCACGATCGCCGGGGTGCGCAACAACCAGATCGTCGGCTACGGCATCGTCGTCGGCCTGGACGGCACCGGCGACCAGACGACGCAGACACCCTTCACGGTGCAGGGCATGATCAACATGCTCTCGAATCTCGGCGTGAATCTGCCGCCCGGCCAGTCGCTGCAGTTGAAGAACGTCGCGGCGGTGATGGTGACCGCCGAGCTGCCGCCGTTCGCGCGCGTCGGCCAGCCGCTCGACGTCACCGTCTCGTCGATCGGCAACGCCAAATCGCTGCGCGGCGGCACGCTGGTGATGACGCCGCTCAAGGGCGCCGACGGCAACGTCTATGCGATGGCGCAGGGCAACGTGGTGGTCGTCGGCGCCGGCGCCGCGGGCGCTGGGGCGAAGACGACGGTGAATCACCTGGCCGCCGGGCGCATCGTCAATGGCGCGACCGTCGAGCGCGAGGTGCCGCTCTCGCTCGCCCAGGGCGACAGCATCCAGTTCGAGCTCAAACGCAGCGATTTCGGCACCGCGCAGCGCGTGGCAGAAGCGATCGATCAGGCGATGGGGCCGGGCACCGCGACCGCGATCGACGGCCGCCAGGTGCAGGTCAGGCTGCCCGCCCAGCCCGAGGCGCGCGTCGCGTTCCTCGGCAGGGTCGAGAACCTCGAAGTGACGCCCGTGCAGATGCCGGCCAAGGTGATCGTCAATGCGCGCACCGGCTCGGTGGTGATGAATCGCGCGGTCACCATCGAGGAATGCGCCGTCGCCCACGGCAATCTGTCGGTCTCCATCGCCGCCGAGAATACCGCCAGCCAGCCCGGGCCGCTGTCGGCCGGTCAGACGGTGGTGACCACCAACGCCAACATCGACATCAAGCAGGAAGAGCGTCAGCTCGTGCAGCTCAAGGCCGGCGCCAATCTCGCCGATGTGGTCAAGGCGCTCAATGCCGTGGGCGCCAATCCGCAAGATCTGATCGCCATCCTCCAGGCGATGAAGCAGTCGGGATCGTTGCGCGCCGAACTCGAAATCATTTGACGCGGCATGAAAGCCGCCTTGCTCCGGGTTTCGTCCGCGCGGCCCTCTGGCATGCTTGCACCATGACGTACGCCGCTTCCTTGCCCTCGGTTTTCGATGCCCAGTCGCTCGCAGCGATCAAGACGCGGGTGCGCCAGGACGACCCGCAGGCGCTCAAGGCCGCCGCGCAGCAGTTCGAGGCGCTGTTCCTGCAGATGGTGCTCAAATCGATGCGCGCCGCCACGCCGCAAGACGGGCCCTTCGACAGCGACCAGACGCGCTTCTATCAGGAGCTGCTCGACGCGCAACTCGCCCAGGTGCTGGCCAGCAAGGGCGGCACCGGGCTGGCGGCGCTGATCGAACGCCAACTCGCGCCGGCTCCACAAGGAGCAGCGGGCGACGAAACGGAAGGACTTCCGCTCGCGCCGGCTTCTCCTGCGCTGCCATGGCGCCCGCCGCGCGCGTATCCGCTGCCCGGCCGCGAGCAAAGTGCCCCGGCGCTGCCGCTCGAAGGGGCACCGGTACGTCCGGCCGCAGTCGAAAGTCCGAGGGGTGCCGTTTTGTCAGCGCCGACTTCTGCATTCCTGTCCGCCGTCTGGCCCTACGCGGTCGATACGGCGAGGGCGACCGGCATCCCGGCGCAGTTCATCGTCGCCCATGCCGCGCTGGAGAGCGGCTGGGGCCGGGCGGAGCCGCGCTTCGCGGATGGCCGGTCGAGCTACAACCTGTTCGGCATCAAGGCGGGCAGCGGGTGGAACGGGCCGGTGGTCGAGGCTGGCACGACTGAATATCAGGAGGGTGTCCCGACCAGACGAGTCGAGCGCTTCCGCGCCTATGGCTCCTATGCCGAGGCTTTCGCCGATTACGCGCAGCTGCTTGCCGGTTCGCCACGCTACGCCGGCGTGCGCGGCAGCCGCGATGCCGCGGGCTTCGCCCAGGGCCTGCAACGGGCCGGCTATGCGACCGATCCGGCCTATGCAGACAAGCTGCAACGCCTGATCGGCCTGTTGGGTTGAAGGACGTCATGACCCCATTGCAGCAGACCTATCTTTCCAAGCTGCATACCACTGCGGCGGCCAATCTGGAGTTTTTCCGGCTCAACATGCCGCAAATCCATCAGCGCGTCATCGCGTCGAGCCCATTGGCCACGATAGACATTTCCGACCAGGGGGATTTGTCGCTGCGCTATCCCGACGGCAGCGTCCGGCCGCTGGCGGCCGAGCGGCTGAGGATGGAAGAAAAATTCCGGGAATTCGCCGATCCGGAAACCCGCCCCCAACTCCTGGCTTTCCACAACCTGCGCGCGGTCGTCGAGCAACCTTCGCATGGCGACATGCAGCGCTACCACTATTCCAGCCTCGACGCCGAGTATCCGAATCGGGCGCGGCGCCATTTCGCCACGCATTATCCCGACCAGACCGGCCTGCACCGCTATCCGGTGTTCGGCTCGCCGCGTACCATCCCGCTGCTGATCGTTCTGGGGAGCGGGGTTGGAAACCATCTCTCGCGCCTGGTGCTCGAATATGATGTCCGTCATCTGATCGTACTCGACGCGGACGAAGACGCCTTCCGCGTCTCGCTGTTCTTCCAGGATTACGTCGAGCTCAGCCGCCTGGCGATGGAGAAGGGGACCGATCTCGCCTTCATCGTCGGGCCGGACATCGATCATTTGACACGCGGCATGATGGGGGTATTGCGCCAGTCGCTTCCCCCTTTCCTCGTGCATGGAGCGGCGCTGTTTTACGCGATGCCGGAGGGTGAGACGCTCGATGCGATCCAGGCCTGCATCCGGGAAAGTCTGTGGCAGATGTATTTCGGCCAGGGCTATTTCGACGACGAGTTGATCTCGGTACGTCATACCCTGAAAAATTTTGCCCGGAACAGACCGGTGTATGTCCGACCGCTCGTCCTCGATGCCAGCCCTGCCGCTTTCGTGATCGGTTCTGGCCCTTCGCTAGACGAACTGCTGCCGTTGTTGCGGGAACAGCGAGACAAGGCGGTCCTGTTTTCCTGCGGTACCGCGCTGGGGCCGCTGTCGCATGCCGGCATCGTGCCGGATTTTCACATCGAAAAGGAGCGGCCGGGCATCGTTTATGATGTTCTGACCCGGACGATTCCCGAGACGTTCCGCCGGCAGATCCGCTTCATCGGCCTCAACGTCGTGATGCCCGAGGTATTCGAACTGTTTGGCTGGGGCGGCATGGCGATGAAGGAGGTCGATACCATGTCGACGTTGCTGCATGGAATGGGTGCAATGCCACGCGTGCCGATCGATTCCCAGCCCACGGTGACGAACATGGCGCTCTCGCTCGCGCTGACGCTGGGTTTTCGTCGTATCTATCTTGCGGGAGTGGACCTGGGCTATCGCGACAAGGCGCGGCATCATTCCCGCCACAGTGCCTATCTGGGCAAGCTGCCGGAGGCGGAGCATCTGCGCCGTTTGCTGAAGCAGCGTCCGGCGGACGAAAAGCAGGTGCCGGCCAATTTCGGCGGCGAGGCCTGGACGAACGGTATCCTCGAAATGGCGCGGCTCTACATGGAAAGCACGATACGCGCCTGCCCACATGCGGAAATCTACAACCTCAACGATGGTGTGGCGATCGCGGGAGCCAGGCCGCTGCGCGCGGAGATGTTTCCCAGGACGCTGGATGGCGGCGACAAGCAAGCCGTGCTGGCGGCAATCCAGGGCGCGTTCGAGCCACGCCCGGTCGACAGGCATGCCGTGGCGGCCGGACTGTTGGGCAGCGTGGATCAGCTGATCGAATCATTCCACGCCATTCTCGATCGGGAACGCTCGTCACGCGCGGATGTCCTCGATACCATCGTCGGCCTCTACCATCACCTGCGGCGGGACGAGATCAGGAACACGCCCGCCGCCATCTTGTTCCAGGGCACGGTGTTCAACCTGCTCAGCCTGTGCTACAACGCGCTTTCGATCATTGCCGACGAGGACGAGGCCGTGGCGAAGGCGGAATACGACTTCAACAACCTGATGGACGCCCTGCAGGCGGGTCGCGCCGAGCTGCTGCGCGTTCTCCGCGAGGAAAAGGCCATCGAGGAGCCGCTATGAGCAACGATCCATTGAAAACCCTCCGCCTGCAGAAGCGGCTCGATGCCGCGGCCGTTGCACTGGTGGAAGGCCGACTGGAAGAAGCGCAGGCCATCTACGGGCAGATATTGGCCGAGGAGCCGGGGCATGCTCCCGCCTTGCACGGGCTGGGCGTGCTACACGTACGTGCTGGCCGTCCCGATGCGGGAGAGCAATGTCTCAGGCAGGCGGTCGAAGCCGAACCGGAATCGCCGCGCCTGCTCAATGATCTGGGCGAAGCGCTCCGCCTTCAGGGCAAGAAGGCGGAGGCGCGTGCCGTCTACGATGAGGCACTGCGCCTCGATCCGGAGGATGCCCAGCTCCACAACAACCTGGGTGCGCTGCTTCTGGAAGACGATCCGGAAAGCGCGCGGCAGCACTTTCTGGATGCGATCCGTCTCGCCCCAGAAGATCCCCATGCCTACAACAACCTGGGGGTATTGCTGGAACACCAGGGACGTCATGCCGATGCCTTGGCCTGCTATGAGGCGGCGGTGACCGTCGATCCGGCTTACCAGGTCGCGCTGGAAAACCATCGGGCCCTGTTGGGCAAGCATCCCGAGCTGCTGGAAGCCTCGCTCAACCGCCTGCTCGCCCAGGCTGAAGCGCTCTTGGCGGCTGGTGAAGCGAAAAACGGCTAAAGTTTTTCGTCGAGCTGTCGTAAAACATCTTGCGACGCGGAATAGCCATCCGGAAGTTCCGCCCATGATCAGGTGAGGGAGAATCCCTCGCTTTCATTGAACCCAGAACAGGAGAAATGCAAATGGCACAAGAAGTCACCCTGAGCGCTTCGATGCGGGCCAACCTCGTCAGCCTGCAAAACACCGAAGTGTTGCTCAATCGCACCCAGGAACGCCTGGCGACCGGCAAGAAGGTCAACAGTGCTCTGGACAATCCGCTCAACTTCTTCGCCGCGTCCGCTCACATGCAGCGCGCCAACGACCTGACGGCCCGCAAGGATGGCATGGGCGAGGCGATCCAGGCGATCAAGGCGGCCAACAACGGCATCGAGGGCATCAAGGCCTTGCTCGAGAGCGCCCGCGGTCTGGTCGAGGCGGCGCGTTCCGAAAGCGGCGATCGTTCCACGATCGAATCGCAGTTCAACACCGTGATGGCCCAGATCAAGAAGCTGGCCACGGACGCCGGCTATAAGGGCACCAACTTCCTGGTCGGTGGCAGCAATGCCAGCGCCAGTGGCACCGCGACCACCCTGGACGTGCTCTTCAATGAAGATGGCAGCAACAAACTGACCCTGACCGGCTTCGACGGCCGTGTCTCCAAGCTCGGCGCCTACGGAAGCCGGCTGGCGACGGGCGCCGGTACCAATTTCAGTCAGGTATCGGTGCTGAACAATGCCGCGGCTGCGATCACTTCGGCGATTTCCAAGCTGACGAGCGAGGCCTCCAAGCTGGCGAGCAACCTGGCCATCATCAATGCGCGTCTCGACTTCACCAACCAGATGGTGAACACGCTGAAGGAAGGCGCAGACAAGCTGACGCTGGCCGACACCAACGAGGAAGGCGCCAACATGCTGGCACTGCAGACCCGCCAGCAGCTCGGCGTCACCTCCCTGTCGCTGGCCTCGCAGGCGGCGCAGTCGGTGCTGCGTCTGTTCTAAGCTTTCCGGCTGGCCGCGCAGCTTCGCTGCGCGGTTCCGGAAAGGGGGCGAAGGCCGTGGCGGGCAGCAATAGTTCGCCACGGCGTTTCGGTTCTCTGCCGGACTGACGAAGAGGATCGGTCATGGTGCAGGAGACGAAACAGATTTCGGCCGCGACATTGTCGCGACAGGTGGCTGTTCAGACAGCCGTCGAAGCCGCGCCGAGCATCCGTACGAATCGTACCGGTTCGTCTTTGACGACGGTCGAGGCATCACCTTCTTTTTCCACCCGCCAGTTCCCGGCCTATGCTCAACTGCAGGATGCCAAAGACGCTCAGCAGAGCGCCGCAGTAGCCGATCGTCAGCGCTTGGCCACAGCGGAAACGATCAGAGGCCTGGCCCGCGAAATGCGCGCCAACCTGATGGCCATCGTCAAGAACTACCCGCCCTTCCCGCTGGAAAGCCAGGAAAGGCAGCGTTACCTCGAGCTTGCGGTCGGCCTACGCAAGCAGATGGAGGCTTTGACCGTGCCGCCGCCGGACAAGGGCGGGCCGCCCAGCCTTTCCGCCGATGGTCAGGCCTTGCTGTCGGGTCTGTCGCCACAGGCGAGCGATGCCGATGTAGCGGCCGCGGCCGATGCACTGGCAGGACTGGAAGCGAGTCTGGCGGGCTTCGGTGAAGAGATTCGCGCTTCGTGGCGATCCGAGCCGATGGGGCAGGATGCGGCCCGACAGCTCAGCGCAGCCACGGCCGAGCAGCTGGCGGCGCTCTCGGGTGGCCTGGGCGCCACGGCGCGGATACGGGGCTGAGGTGTCGCTCAAGATCAGTCTCAAGGCGGGTGAGCGGATTTTCGTGGGGGGGGCGGTCATCCAGAATGGCCCAACCCCTTGCGAGTTTCTGATCCACAACGATGTTCCGCTATTGAGGGAAAAGGATATCCTCAACGAAGACGAGGCGACTAGTCACTGTCGGCGCATCCAGTTGTGTGTGCAGCTGATGTACATGGACAGGCCCAATCTCACTGGCTATCAGAAAAAATATGCGCAGCTCGTCGACGAATTGTTGATTGCCGCGCCCAGTACGGCGTCTTTCGTTGCAGACATCAACCATCACCTGGCTTTCGGCGAGTATTACCACGCGATCAAGAGCGCTAAACGTCTGGTAGCCTACGAAGAGGAGTTGATCCGACATGCCCAGTCCACTTGATCTTTATCGGCAGGTGGAGAAAGAAACCCTGACCGGCCGTGATCTCGAGGCCAGCGTGTTGCTCAAGGCTGCGCAAAAGCTCTTCGAAGCGCGCCACCGGCTGGCGAGCGAGAAGGATGTGAGTGCGCTGGACGAGGCCTTGCGTTACAACCAGCGCATTTGGACCCTGTTCCAGAGTGAGCTGGGCGAGCCGACCAATCCGCTTCCCCAACCGATCAAGGAGAACCTGCTGGCGCTGATCGGCTTCATCGATCGCCGTACCTTCGCGCTGATGTCGGACCCCTCCCCGGCGCGGATCGACGTGCTGATCGAGATCAACCGCAACATTGCCAGCGGCCTACAGGCCCGATCAGGCCCGGTTCTTGCTCAAGAAACGTCAGGGTAGTCGCCGCGCGGCAAAATCTGCCGCTTCTGCCGGATCCCGCGCCGCCAGCCCGATGAGCCTCTACGGAAAGGGCAGCCATGAATACCATGTCGATCGGTGTCGCGGCCTTGCGCAATGCAACGCTTGCGCTTGCAACGACCAGCCACAACATCGCCAACGCCAATACGGAGGGATTCCGTCGGCAAAGTGTCATCTTTGCGAACAATCAGCCCCTGCTCACCGGTAGTGGCTTCATTGGCCAAGGCGCGCAGATCCTCTCGGTGCAGCGCAGCTACAACCAGTTTCTCGAACGTCAGCTCACCCAGGTCGATGCACAGAGCGCCTATTGGCAAAAGAAGACTGCCGCGCTCGAACAGGTCAATGCCATTCTCGGAGATCGGACCGCGGGCCTGTCGGCGGCATTGCAAGGATTCTTTGCTTCGTGGAGCGATCTTGCCAACGATCCGGCGGGCACGGAGACGCGGCAGGGAGTCTTGGGCGCTGCCAATACCCTGGTCGGTACGCTGAATGCCCAAGGGAGCTACCTGGCCGGCCTGCAAGATGGGGTCAACGCCGAGATCGGCGACATGGTCACTTCCATCAATGATTATGCCCGCAAGATCGCGGAGCTGAACTTGCGCATCGGTGCGTTGCAAGGCGCCAGCGGCCATGAGGTCAATGATCTGCTGGATCAGCGCGATGCGGCCCTGGCGCAATTGAACCGTCTCGCGGGCGTTTCCGTCGTTCATAACAGCGATGCCGATTACAGCGTTTTTCTGGGAGGGCATGCGTTGGTATTGAATGACACCGTCAATCCATTGGCGGCGCAGCCTTCGCCCTTCGATCCGTCGCGCATCGAGGTCTATGCCGGCACAACGGTGTTGTCGAGGTCCGGAAGCGTAGGTGGCGAACTCGGCGCGCTGCTCGACTATCGCCGTGAGAGCCTCGACGCGGCGCAAAACGCCTTGGGACGCATCGCCTTCGCCGTCGCCCAGCAGGTCAATGCCCTGCACCAGTCGGGCAAGGACTTGGCGGGGAATCCGGGCGGACTGTTCTTTGCCGACCCGACGGCGCTGCCGCAGAGCTATGCAGCGAGCACCAATACGGGCACCGGCGTGCTGACGGCCACGCTGGCGAATTCGGCGCAGCTGACCACCAGCGATTACGAGCTCAGTTACGACGGCACACTCTATACCCTGCAACGCCTGAGCGACGGCCAGACCTGGAGCGATGCCAACCTTTCGACACTCACCGCGACGGCGGCGCAAGGCTTCACGTTGTCGATGTCGGGAACGCCCGCCGCTGGCGACCGTTTCCTGATCCGTCCGACCGTGGCTGCCGCAACCGGTCTCGGCGTGGTGGTCTCTGCACCCGACAAGATCGCTGCTGCGGCCGGTTCTGCGGCGCCGGGCGACATTCTCGACAACAGCAATGCATTGGCGATCGCCGCGCTGGGCCACGACCGCAGCGTCATTGCCGGCAACAACACCTTCGAAAGCGCCTATGGAATGTGGGTGAACACTGTCGCCAATGAAACGGCAGCAGCGCGATCGCAAGGGGTGGTGTTCGACAATCTGCTGCAGCAGGCGAAGGCCGCGCAACAGGCGGAATCGGGCGTCAATCTCGACGAGGAGGCGGCCAATCTGATGCTCTACCAGCATTATTACCAGGCCGCGGCCCAGATGATCAAAGTCACCAACACGTTGTTCGAGACGATCCTGTCCCTTTGAGGTGAATGACCATGCGCATTTCGACTTCACTGATCTTCGAACGCAATACCGCCGCGTTGTTCGCCAAGCAGGAGCGTTTGTCGAGGCTGCAACAGGAACTCGCCACGGGGCGGCGCATTCTGACGCCTGCGGACGATCCGGGTGGGGCGCAGCGCGCCATGCGCCTCGCCGCAAGTCTCGGACGGCTCGCGATATTTACGCAAAACATGCAGATGGGCCAGATGCGCCTCAAGCAGGAGGATACGGTGCTGCAGGCGGTGCGGGGCGTTCTCGACATGGCACGCAATGCTGGCATGGGGGTGCAGTCGCAGACCGACATGGCATTGCGCAACAAGGTGGCCGACCATCTCACCCAGCTTCGTGCCGATCTGCTGGCTTATGCCAATAGCCAGGATGCCAACGGCGATTACCTGTTCGCCGGCGCCAAGGCGGGATCGGCGCCGTTCCAGCTTTCCGGCGGCACGGTCAATTATCAGGGCGATGCTTTCCAGCTCGAGGTCGCGATCAGCGAAAACCGGCAGATCGCCGTTTCCGATCCGGGAGATGCCGTATTCAGCATGGGCACGGCCAATGATCCTTTCGCCGCGATCCAGCAACTGGTCACCGACTTGCAAGACACCACCTTGACCGGCTCGGCCTACGCGACGGCCATCGGCAATGGCGTTGCCAAGCTCGCCGCCGCGCTCGACCGGGTCGATACGATCAGAAATTCCGTGGCTAACCGGCTGGGCGAAATCTCGTCTGCCATGACGGTGGCTGCCAATCTGCGCCTCCAGTCCGAAAACGAACTGCAGAAAGTGGAAAGCGCCGATACACAGAAAGTCGCGGTAGAACTGCAATTGCAGCAAATCTCCTTGCAGGCATCCCAGCAAGCCTTCGCCAACGCCAGTCAATTGAGCCTTTTCAACTACCTCTGATGTTCAACGGCAAATCGATTCTCATCACGGGCGGCACGGGGTCGTTTGGCCGCGCCTTCATCCGCGCCATGCTCGCCCGCCACCAGCCTCAGCGGCTGATCGTCTTCTCGCGCGACGAGCTCAAGCAGTTCGAAATGCAGCAAACCTTCTCGGCGCCCTGCATGCGCTATTTTCTCGGCGACGTGCGCGACCGCGACCGCCTCGTGCAGGCCATGCGCGGCGTCGACTATGTCATCCACGCCGCCGCGTTGAAGCAGGTGCCGGCAGCCGAATACAACCCGATGGAGTGTATCAAGACCAACATCCACGGGGCGGAAAACGTCATTCACGCCGCGCTGGCGAGCGGCGTCCAGAAAGTGATCGCGCTCTCCACCGACAAGGCGGCCAATCCGATCAACCTGTATGGCGCCACCAAGCTGGCCTCCGACAAACTGTTCGTCGCCGCCAACAATATCGCAGGCAGCAATCCGACCCGCTTCGCGGTCGTGCGCTATGGCAACGTGGTCGGCTCGCGCGGCTCGGTGGTGCCGTTTTTCCGCAAGCTGCTGGCGGAAGGGGCACGTGAGCTGCCGATTACGGATGTGCGCATGACGCGCTTCTGGATCAGTCTCGATCAGGCTGTCGACTTCGTCTTTCGCAATTTTGCCCGCATGCAGGGCGGCGAGATTTTCGTGCCGAAGATCCCCTCGGTACGGATCGTCGATCTGGCCGAAGCGCTGGCGCCCGGCCTGCCGCATAAGATCATTGGTATTCGTCCGGGAGAGAAGCTGCACGAAATCATGTGTCCGGCCGACGACTCCCATCTGACGCTGGAATTCGCCGACCATTTCGTCATCCGGCCCAGCATCCGCTTCGTGGGACTCGAATGCGATTACGCCCGCAACCTGCTCGGCGAGTGCGGAACGCCTACCGCGGCCGGCTTCGAGTACAACTCCGGTAACAATCCACACTTCCTCAGCGTGGAAGAAATCCGCGCCTTCAATGCGGCAGCGGGCGCATGATTCCCTATGGCCGGCAAGAGATAGGTGACGACGATGTCGAAGCCGTTGCCACCGTCTTGCGTTCAGAATGGCTGACGCAAGGTCCAGCGGTCCCTCGTTTCGAGCGGGCCGTCGCGGGCCGCTGCGGGGCGGCTCATGCGCTCGCCGTCAATAGCGCCACCTCGGCCTTGCATCTGGCCTGCCTCGCGTTGGGGCTGGGGCAGGGCGATCTTTTGTGGACCACTCCGATCACCTTCGTCGCTTCGGCCAATTGTGCGCGCTATTGCGGCGCGGAGGTCGATTTCGTCGACATCGATCCCTGTACTTGCAACATGAGCGTCGCGGCACTGGCCGAAAAATTGGCACGTGCTGCCGTGGCCGGTCGCCTGCCCAAGATTGTCGTGCCGGTGCATTTCGCCGGGAGGCCGTGCGACATGGCCGCCATCCATGCCCTGGGCCAACGCTACGGCTTTCGTATCGTCGAGGATGCCTCGCACGCGATCGGCGCCAGCTATCGCGGCGAGCCCGTCGGCAACTGCCGCTACAGCGACATCACCGTGTTCAGCTTCCATCCGGTCAAGATCATCACCACCGGCGAGGGCGGCATGGCGCTGACCAACGATGCCGCGCTGGCCGAGACGATGGCTCTGCTGCGCAGCCACGGTATCACCCGCGATCCGGCGCGGATGGATCATGAGCCCGATGGCCCGTGGTATTACCAGCAAATCGCCCTAGGCTTCAATTATCGGATGACGGATATCCAGGCGGCGCTGGGCTTGAGCCAATTACAGCGTCTCGACGCCTTCGTTGCGCGTCGCCGTGAGTTGGCGGAACGCTATCAGCAGCATCTGACGGATCTGCCGCTTACCCTGCCTGGCGAGACGCCGGAGGAACGCTCCGCTTGGCATCTCTATGTGATACGCCTACGGCGCGAACAAATCCGTAGAACCCACCGCGAGGTCTTCGCTGCGCTGCGCGCTGCGGGCATCGGTGTCAACCTGCACTACATTCCCGTGCACACGCAACCCTACTACCGGCAGCTGGGTTTTCGGCCTGGAGATTTTCCGGAAGCGGAGCGCTACTACGCCGAGGCGATCAGCCTGCCGATGTACGCGGCGCTCGGCGACGATCAGCAGGACGAGGTGATTTCCGCCGTGGCGGAGGCGGTCAGCGCATGAGGCTCGCCGTCATCCCCGCGCGGGGCGGCAGCAAGCGTATTCCGCGCAAGAACATTCGACCCTTCGCGGGGCTGCCGATCATCGCCTGGTCGATCCATGCGGCGATCGCGGCGCGCTGCTTCGACCGCATCTTCGTGAGCACCGACGACGAAGAAATCGCCGTGGTGGCACGCACCTATGGTGCGGAAGTGCCCTTCCTGCGCCCGGCCGAACTCGCAGACGATCATGCGGGCACCCTCCCTGTGATCGCTCATGCGATTTCATGGCTCGACCAGCAAGAATCCACACTGGCTGACGAAGTCTGCTGCATTTATGCCACCGCGCCTTTCGTCCGGGCGGACGACCTGCTCAGGGGGTTGCAGATCCTGCATGATAGCGGCGCGGATTACGCCTTCTCGGTCACCACCTTTCCATTTCCCATTCAGCGCGCGATACGCATCACGTCGGAAGGCCGCATCGAAATGTTCCAGCCCGAGCATTTCCACACCCGCTCCCAGGATCTGGAGCCGGCCTGGCACGATGCCGGCCAGTTCTATTGGGGCAAAGCGGCTGCCTGGCTCGCCGGCAAGCCGCTCTTCAGCCGTGATGCCGCGCCGGTGCCGATGCCGCGTCACCGCGTGCAGGACATCGATACCGCGGAAGACTGGGAGCGTGCCGAATGGTTGTTCAAGGCCATGCAGAGGGCGGAGCAGGGCGGATGAACGTCCTGATCCGTGTCGACGCGTCGTTCGAGATCGGCACCGGCCATGTGATGCGCTGCCTGGTGCTTGCGGAAGCCTTGAGGGAAAAGGGTGGGTATTGTCGATTCGTCTGCCGCACCCACCCCGGCCATCTGATCGACAGGATTCGGCAAAGGGGTTTCGAGGTGCACGTTCTGCCCCATCGGGCGGGCTGGCAGCCAACCGAGAATACTCCGGTCCATATCGCCTGGTTGGGCGCCGACTGGATCACGGACGCCGAGGAGACCAAAGTCGGCGCTGGTGAGACGGCACCCGATTGGCTGATCGTCGATCACTACGCCATCGATGCCCGATGGGAAAACGCGTTGCGCGCCAGCGCCCGACGGATCCTGGTCATCGACGATCTGGCCGACCGGCCGCATGACTGCGATCTGCTCCTCGACCAGAACTGGTTTGGCGATGCCACGCCGCGACGCTACCCGGGCTTGGTTCCGGAGGGGTGCCGGTTGTTTCTCGGGCCACGTTACGCCTTGTTGCACCCAGACTATGCCGCATGGCGAAAGAAACTTCGTGAGCGGGATGGCGCGGTGCGCCGGGTGCTCGTTTTCATGGGAGGAGGCGATCCCGGCAATTTGACGGCCAAGGCGCTTCTGGCGTTGAGTTCGGACGAGTTTGACTCGCTGGAAATCGAAGTGGTGCTCGGCCCCAATCACCCCGATCCTGCCGGGATCGCCGAGCTGGCGGCCCGTCGTGCCAATACCCGTGTCGTCCGCGATCTGCCGTCGCTCGCCGCGCCGATGGCTTGGGCCGATCTGATGATCGGCGGTGGCGGGACCGTTACGTGGGAGCGTATGTGTCTGGGTCTGCCTGCCATCGTGATCAGCCTGGCCGCCAACCAGACACCCATCCAGCGGACGCTTGCCGAGGAAGGTCTGGTCTTTTTTCTTGGCAGGCAGGATCAGGTCGAAGCTGAACACATTGCTGCCGCGCTCAGGAACTGCCTGGCCAAACCCGGCCTGCTGCGCGCCATGAGCGCAAAAGCCATGCAAATGACCGAGGGCGCTGGGAGCGAGATCGTCAGTCGTTATCTGCATGGCGAGCGTGTCGGCGACGTTGGAGAAAGAGATGTCGCTTCGGCCCCTTGCTGAAAGCGATCTACCGCTGGTGCGGTGTTGGCGCAATGCGCCGGAAGTCAGAAGGTGGATGTTCACCCGGCATGAAATCGGCGAGGCGGAGCATCGGGCCTGGTTCGAGCGCATCCATGCCGATCCGCAAGTGCGCTGGCTGATCCATGAAAATCCGGCGGGGCAGGCGGATGGCGTCATCGGCTTCACGCAGATCGACAGGGTGAGCAACAAGGCTTTCTGGGGGTTTTATGCCGCCCCGGCATCACCGCGAGGCACAGGGACGCGCATCGGACAAGAGGCGCTCGATTGTGCTTTCGTGGAAATGGGGCTACACAAGCTCAATGCTGAAGTGATTGCCGGTAATGAGGCGAGCGTAAAGTTCCATCTGAAGTTGGGTTTTCGGCAGGAGGGGTATTTTCGGGCCGAACACTTCGATGGGACGCAATACGTCGATGTCGTGCGCTTCGCCATCCTCGCCGAGGAGTGGCAGGTGAAGCGGGGTGAAATTCTTGCCGGACTGGCTCGCGCCGAGATCGTATGAATGCAGAGGGCAGGAATGAAGAAGGTCGTTGAAATAGCCGGTCGGAAAGTGGGTGAAGGTTTCCCGCCGTATCTGATCGCCGAACTTTCCGCCAACCACAATGGTTCGATCGAGCGCGCCTTGGCGACGCTGGAAGCCGCGCAGCGCGCGGGCGCGCATGCCATCAAGCTGCAGACCTACACTGCGGATACGATGACGCTCGATTGCGACCTGCCGGACTTCAGGATTCACAGCGGCCCTTGGGCAGGATATACCCTCCATGCGCTTTACGAGGAAGCGCATACGCCGTACGAATGGCATCGCATTCTTTTCGACCATGCGCGCCGGCTTGGCATCACGATCTTTTCCACGCCATTCGACGAGAGCGCCATCGAGCTGCTGGAACGACTCGATACGCCCGCCTACAAGATCGCATCGTTCGAGAATACGGATCTGCCTCTGATTCGCGCCGTGGCCAGAACGGGCAAGCCGATCATCCTGTCGACCGGCATGGCCAGCGCGGAAGAGATCGCGGAGGCCCTGGATACCGCGCGGAGCAACGGCTGCCGGGAAATCGTGCTGTTGCATTGTGTCAGCAGCTATCCCGCGCCGATCGAGCAGGCGAACCTGCGCATGATCCCGGCGCTTGCCAGCCGGTTTAACGTGCCGGTCGGCCTGTCCGATCATACGTTGGGATCGACGGCAGCGGTTGCCGCGGTCGCTCTGGGTGCCTGCGTCATCGAAAAGCACTTCACGCTCAGCCGGAAGGAAAAGGGGCCGGACAGCGAGTTCTCGATGGAGCCGGAGGAATTCCGCCGCCTCGGCGAGGAAGCCCTTGCCGCCTGGCAGGCGCTGGGGTCGGGAGATTTCGTCCGTCCGAAGGCCGAGTCGGGCAGCAAGACTTTCCGCCGCTCGATTTACTTCGTGCGCGATCTGCCTGCCGGCGCCATCGTCGGCCCGGAAGACATCCGTCGCATCCGGCCCGGTTATGGGCTCGCTCCGAAGCATTTTGAGTCCTTGCTCGGCCGGCGCTTGAAGGTGGCCGTCAAACGCGGCATGGCAACACGCTGGGAGATGTTCGATGACTGAACGTAGATCTCTGTTCCGTTGTGGATCGATGTGTGGGTCTGCATTCGTGACGCTGGCCCTGATCGGCTGCGCGCAGAACCCGACGCCGGTCAATGGCACCGGCGCGGTCGGCAACGCCAGCGAGGCCGTCGCCAAGGCGGGGAGCAAGGTCATCGGCGGTCCGCTGATCCCGGATGCCGTCGTGCAGATCAGCCCAACGGTGTCCTATCCGCTCGAAAAGCTGGTCTATTGGGGCCTCTACATCGGCGCCGCCTGGCTGATCGTCGATCCGCTGGCGCCGAACTGGGAGATCGAGGAGGCGCGCCTGCCGGACGATTACGTCCATTTCTCGCTGAAGATGAAGCGCATCTACAGCGGCGGCGCCGGCGAGGCGCGCGCCGTGCTCGAGCGTCGCGCCAAGACGCTGGTGCGCGAGGGCGGCTTCAAGGGCTACGAGATCGTCGAATACGCCGAGCGGCTCGATTCCTCGGTGCTCGGCTCGCAGCGCAAGGCCGAGGGCGTGATCCGGCTGATCAAGAAGCCCGCTTGATCAGCCCGCGGCGCGCATGATCTGCGCCATGACTTGGAATGTCTGGTCGAACAGGCGCTCCAGCGCCGCACCGAAATAGGGGATCGAGAACATCAGCACGGCGAAGCCGGCCGTCAGCGTGACCGGAAAGCCCACCGCGAAGATGTTGAGCTGCGGCGCGACGCGTGCCAGCACGCCCATCGCCAGGTTGGCGATCAGCAAGGCGGTGATCAACGGCAGGGCGAGCAGCAGGCCGGCGGAGAAGAGCACCGCAGACCAGGCCAGCAGGGTCGTGATGCCGCCGCCATGGAAGGGCGTCGCGCCGACGGGCAGCAGGCGGAAGCTCTCGGCCAGCGCCGCGAGCGTGAGCAGATGGCCGTTCAGTGCCAGAAAGAGCAGCATCGCGACCAGCCCGAGGAATTCGGCGATCACCGGCGTCTGGCCGGCATTCTGCGGATCGTAGAACATCGCGAACGACAGGCTCATCTGCATGCCGATCAGCTCGCCGGCGACGTCGATCGCGGCGAAGGCGATGCGCACGCTCAAGCCCAGCAGCAGACCGATGACGACCTGCTGGGCGAGGATCGCCAGCCCCAGCCAGGAGCCGGCCGGCACGGTGGGCATCGGCGGCAGCATCGGTGCCAGCGCGAGCGTGAGGATCAGGCCGAGCGCCAGCCGCACGCGGCGCGGCTGCGCGGGGTTGCTGAAGATCGGCGCCATCGCCAGCAAGGCGAGGATGCGCGCCAGCGGAAAGAGGAAGGCGTTGATCCAGGCGTCGAGCTGGGCGCTGGTGATGCTGATCATCCGATCAGGCTGGGAATCGCGCCGAAGAGACGCTGCACATAATCGGTGAGCACGGTGATCATCCACGGCCCGGCGAGGATCAGTGTGACGAACACGGCGATCAGCTTCGGCACGAAGGACAGCGTCGCCTCGTTGATCTGCGTCGCGGCCTGAAAGATCGAGACGATCAGGCCGGTGGCCAGCGCGGCGATGAACAGCGGCGCCGAGACCAGCAGCGTGATTTCGACGGCCTGGCGGCCGATGTCGATGACGGTGGAGGGAGTCATGGGAAAGCCTTTCAACCGAAACTGGCGACCAGCGAGCCGATTACCAGCTGCCAGCCGTCGACGAGCACGAACAGCATGATCTTGAAGGGCAGGGCGACGATCACCGGCGACATCATCATCATGCCCATCGACATCAGCACCGCGGCGACCACCATGTCGATGATCAGGAAAGGAATGAAGATGATGAAGCCGATCTGGAAGGCGGTCTTCAGCTCCGAGGTGACGAAGGCGGGGATCAGCACGCGCATCGGCACGTCCTCGGCCTTCTCTGGCGTCGGTGCCTGGGCGATCTTGGTAAACAGCGCGAGATCGGCATCGCGCGTCTGCTTGAGCATGAAGGCGCGCAAGGGCACGGCGCCGCGGTCGAGGGCCTCCTGGAAGGCGATCTTGTTCTCGGCCAACGGCAGATAGGCATCGCTGTAGATCTTCTCGCCCACCGGCGCCATGATGAAAAAGGTCAGGAACAGCGCCAGGCCGATCAGCACCTGGTTCGGCGGCGAGGTCTGCGTGCCGAGCGCATGGCGGAGCAGCGACAAGACGATGATGATGCGCGTGAAGCTGGTCATCATCAGCAGCATCGCCGGCAGGAAGGTCAGGCTGGTGATCAACAGCAGGGTCTGGATCGACAGCGACCACTGCGTGCCGCCGCCCGCCACCGGCGTGCTGGTCAGCGCCGGCAGGGTCTGCGCGATTCCCGCCTCGGGGTAGAAGCCCGCCACGAGCAACGCAGCGAGCGCGATCGGCTTACTTCTTTCCACGGCCTTCGACGAGCTGTTTCAGCCAGACGGGAAACTCTCCGGCGGCGGGAAGCGGCGTGTCGGGGGGCAGCTCCTGGCGCGGAATCTCGGCCAGCGTACTGACCTGGCCGGGCGCGACGCCGAGCACCAGCCAGCTGCTGCCGAGTTCGAGGATCACCACGCGCTCACGCGGCCCCACCGCCACGCCGGCGACGACGCGCATCAGCCCCGCGGCGGCGCCGCGCGGCTGGGAAAGGCGCTTCATCAGCCACAGCGCGCCCACCAGCAAGGCGAGCACGACGAGCAGGCCAAAGACCATCGACAGCGCGCTGCTGCCGAGATCGGGCGCGGCACCTTGCAAAGTCGGCGCTGACGGGACGGCATCGGCCGCCTGGGCGAGCGGCGGGAACAGCAAGGAGATGCGACAAAGGAAGCGCGAACGCGGCATGGCCGCAAGCTTATGCCTCGCCGGGCGGAGCGATGGCCGAATTAAAAGGCAAAAGCGGCGTCTTACCGGTTCAGCTTGCGGATGCGCTCCTGCGGCGTGATGATGTCGGTGAGCCGGATGCCGAACTTGTCATTGACGACCACGACCTCGCCCTGGGCGATCAGCGTGCCGTTGACCAGCACGTCCATCGGCTCGCCGGCCAGACCGTCGAGCTCGACCACCGAGCCGTGCGCCAGTTGCAGCAGGTTGCGGATCGAGATCTTGGCACGCCCCAGCTCCACCGTCAGATTCACCGGGATGTCGAGGATCAGTTCGAGCCCCTGGTTGGCCGGCGCGGCAGTATTGCCGCCGAGCGGTTCGAACAGCTTGGTCGCGGGCGCGGCCGCTTTCTGCTGCGCGGCCTGTTCCTGCATCGCCGCGGCCCAGTCGTCCTCGGTCGTCGCTGCCGTCTCGCCGCCGGGCGCGGCGTTATCCTGCGCGGCCTGCTCCTGCATCGCCGCGGCCCAGTCGTCCTCGGTAACCTGATTTTCCGTGTCAGCCATGATTGACCTCTGTCTTCATTCCGTCACCTCTTCCGGCGCGATGAACTTCTCCACCTTCAGCGCATACTGGCCGTTGTTGATGCCGTAACGGCATTCCAGCAGCGGGACGCCATCGACCTTCACATGGATGAGGTCCGGGATGTCGATCGGCACGATGTCGCCCACCTTGAGCCGGGCGATCTCGCCGAGCGTCAGCTCGGCATGACCGAGCGGCGCCACCAGCTCGACCTCGGCGCTCATCAACTGCTTGCGCAACAACGTGGTCCAGCGCTGGTCCGCGCCGGCCTGTTCGCTGTGCATGGTGCTGTAGAGCACGTCGCGGATCGGCTCGATCATCGCATATGGCAGGCAGACGTGCATCTCCGCCGCGTTGCCCGACAGATCGATCGTGAAGGTGTAGGCGATCACCACCTCGGACGGCGTCGCGATGTTGACGAACTGGGTGTTCATCTCCGAACGCACATACTCGAAATTGATCTCATACACCGGTTTCCAGGCTTTTTCGTATTCGCGGAACACGACTTCGAGCATGCCCATGATGATGCGCTGCTCGGTCGCCGTGAAATCGCGCCCCTCGACGCGGGTATGAAAGCGCCCATCGCTGCCGAACATGTTGTCGACCACCAGGAAGACCAGGTTCGGGTCGAACACCACCAGGGCCGTGCCGCGCAGCGGTTTGATCTGCACCAGGTTGAGATTGGTCGGCACCACCAGGTTGCGGATGAAGTCGGAGTATTTCTGCACGCGCACCGGGCCGACGGCGATCTCGGTATTGCGGTGCATGTAGTTGAACAGGCCGATGCGCAGGTAACGCGAGAAGCGCTCGTTGATCAGCTCGAGCGTCGGCATGCGGCCGCGCACGATGCGCTCCTGGCGGCCGAGGTCGTAGGGCTTCACGCCGCCCGTGTCCTGTGGGGCGGCCGTCTCCTCTTCGGTCTCTCCCGTGACGCCCTTCAGCAGGGCATCGACTTCTTCCTGGGAGAGGAAATCCTGGCTCATGGCTGCCTTACTGGACGATCAGCGACGAAAAGAACACCGCGATCACCGGGCCGTCCTCGTTGGTATCCATCTTTTCCTTGGCCGGATCGGGCCTGCCGCCTTCCAGCGTCGCATTGATCGACTCGCGGATCTGGTTGGCCAGACGCTGCATGCCCTCGGGGGTCGAGAGCTCGGAAGCCTTCTTGCCGGCGAGGATCAAGAGCACCTTGTGGCGGATTTCCGGCATGAAATTCTTGATCTGGTCGGCGACATGCGCATCGACCAGCTTGAGCTCAGGCACCGCCTGCACATAGGCTTCCTGCTGTTCCGCCTGCAATTTCACGACGAAGGGATCGAGCTTCGCGAACGCCGGCGGCGTGCCGTGGTCGTCTTTTTTCTTCTTTTTCGCCTTGACCGTCTTGGCCGGCACTTCGTCGCCCTCGTCGGCGGCTTCCTCGTCGGCGGCCTTCTTCTTCATCAGGAAAAAAGCCGCCCCACCCCCGCCCAGCACCAGCACCAGCACGGCGACGAGGATGATCAGCAGCAGCTTGCTTTTCTTCTTGGGGACTTCACCCTCGGGGGGCGTCTCGGTCTTCTTGGCATCGGCCATCGCTCACTCCGTTTTGCATGGACTCAGGCGAAGACATCGACCAAACCCCGCCCAAACTTGAGCGGGGCGAGCGTCGACGCACTGCCCAGGCTGACCGGAGATATTGCCGCATTCGTGCCCGTCGCGCGCATCGGGTCAGAAACCGGATTCCCCCCGTGTTTTTCCTGCTGCGCCTGCTGTCGCGCGTGTTCCGCGCCGACTTGGGCCTGGCCGAGCTGGATGCCGGCATCGGCGAGTACTTCGCGCAGCCGTGGCAAGGCTGCTTCGAGCGCTTCACGCACGACCGGGTTGCTTGATGCGAAGCTGGCCGTGGCCTGATCGCCGTTCAGGGTGAGATTCACTTCGATGCGCCCCATCTGCGGCGGATTGAGCACCAGTTCCGCATGATGGCTTTGTCCTTGGCCGGCGATCCACGCCACCCGGCTGCCGACCTCCTCGGCCCAGCCGGGGGCACCGACGGGGCGACTGACGGTCGGCTCCGGATGGGGGTGAAGCGATTGCGCCGGGGAGAGATTGGCGACGGCCTGCTGCACGGCGGCTGCGGTAGCGCCGGGAGATTGCGTCTCTTGGGCGGTCGAGATCGCCTGGGTCAGACTGGATGCGAACTCGCGCCCGGCCGATGGAGTGGGGCCGGGTTGCGTTTCGACGGGAAAGGCCGCCTCGGGCCGGGCCGATCCTGCCGAGCCAGGAATTTCGGTCCGTAGCTGAAAAGATTGGGCGGCAGCTTCGACACTGCCGGCGGCAGAGTTTGCCGCAGCCGCCGCAGGCGTGACCGGTAACGCGAGCCATGCCGCACTCGCCTCCGGTGTCGCCGCTGGGGAATGGCGACGTTCCTCTCCGGACACTCCGGCGGCTGGAGCATTTTGCTGCATCCGCCCCAAGCCGTCGAGAACGGGGATCAGGACCGCTGGCACGACGCTGGTGGAAGCAGCGTCACTTTGCGCGGCTTCCGCGGTCTGGACCAGGAGGGGATCGGCTTCGCCTTGCTTCGCCGCAAGGCGCTGGAAATGCGCCGCAAAGCTCGCCGCGTCCATGCTCTTCGCGTCGGCGAGCGTCCCGTCGTGGGCGGGCGGCTTTGCCGGCAGGGCGTTCACAGCGGAGTTTTGCGCAGCAAGGATTGGCAATGTCGGCATCGGGGTTCCTCGTCCTGAAGGCGGAATATCCGTTGTTCTGCAAGGAACATGCCAAAGTGGTCACTCCTCTTCTTTCGTCCCGCCGAGGAATCTCGCGGCGTGTTCGTCCATCAGTTTCTGCTGGTTGCGGGATTCCTCGTAGGCGATGCGCGCGCGGAAGCGCTGCGCGAGAGTGTCGAACGCCTTGACCTTGCCGCGCTTGTCGTGCCAGTTTTTCTGGCCCGTGGCGATGCGCTGTCGTGCCGTGGCGGCCATCGTGCGCGCCTGTTCGATGGCTTCGTCGATCTTGTCGAGGAACTGGCGATAGTTGTGCCAACGCTGCGGGTCGAGCCCCTTGCCGGCGGCTTCGAGAAACTGCGCCTGGTATTCGCTGCGGTATTGCACCAGCAGTTCGAGCCGCTGGTTGGCTTGCCGCTCGCCGGCGATCAGCTGGCCGAGCTGCCGCGTCGCCTCTTCGAGACGCAGATTCGACAGTTCCTGCAAGGGCGCGAGATGGAAATGCTTCGCCATTTACCCAGTATAGCGATGTGGCGTGAGTCAATCCTGCAGCAGCGCGTTGAGTGCCGCCAGGCTCTGCTCCGCATCGGCGCGCTCTTCGATTCCCTGCTGCAGGAAGGCTTCCATCGCATCATGCACGGCGATGGCGCGGTCGAGCAGGGGGTCGGAGCCCGGCACGTAGGCGCCGACCGCGAGCAGGTCGCGTGCCCGCTGATAGCGCGAGTAGAGCTGCTTGAAGCGGCGCACGCGCTCGAGATGGCCCGGGGTGATCAGGCTGGTCATCGCGCGCGAGATCGACTGCTCGATGTCGATCGCCGGATAGTGGCCAGCGTCCGCCAGCGTGCGGGACAGGACGATGTGGCCATCGAGGATCGCGCGCGCGGCATCGGCGATCGGATCCTGCGGATCGTCGCCTTCGGTCAAGACCGTGTAGAACGCAGTGATCGAACCGCCGCCCACCGGCCCGTTGCCGGCGCGCTCGACCAGCTGCGGCAGACGCGCGAACACCGAAGGCGGATAGCCGCGCGTCACCGGCGGCTCGCCCACCGCCAAGGCGATCTCGCGCTGGGCCATCGCGTAGCGGGTGAGCGAGTCCATGATCAAGAGCACGTGGCGGCCCTGATCGCGGAAATACTCGGCGATCGCGGTGGCATAAGAGGCGCCCTGCAGCCGCATCAAGGGGCTGACGTCGGCCGGCGCGGCGACGACGACGGCACGCTGGCGGCCTGCCGCGCCGAGATTGTGTTCGATGAATTCCTTGACCTCGCGGCCACGCTCGCCGATCAGGCCGACGACGATGATCTCGGCAGCCGTGTAGCGCGCCATCATGCCCAGCAGCACGCTCTTGCCGACGCCCGAGCCGGCGAAGAGGCCCAAACGCTGGCCGCGGCCGACGGTGAGCAGCGCGTTGATGCTGCGGATGCCGACGTCGAGCACGTGCTCGATCGGCGCGCGCGCCAATGGATTGAACGGCCGGCTGATCAGCGAGCGCAGCGGCTTGCCGTCGAGCGGCCCGAGACTGTCGAGCGGGCGGCCGTTGCCATCGACCACCCGGCCGAGCAGTTGTTCGCCGACCGGCAGATGCTTGGCGCGATCGAAGGCGCGGCGGAAAGGCTGCGCCACCTGGCCGATGCGCGGCGGTGGCACGGGCGTTTCCATGGGCATGACCTGCGAGCCGGGCGCCAGGCCATAGACATCCTCGGTCGGCATCATGTAGAGCCGCTCGCCGGCGAAGCCGACCACTTCGGCCTCGATGGTGCCGTCGTTCGGCACCTGGATGCGGCAGCTCGAACCCAACGGCAGCTTGAGACCGGAGGCTTCCATCACCAGCCCGCTGATGCGTGTGAGCCGGCCGCTGGTCTGGAACGGCACCACCTCGGCCAGTTGCCGGCGGCAATTGGCGAGCAGCGCGCGCCACGCCTGGCTGTGCGGCGACATGGTCAGTCCTTGATTTCCCAGGGCACGTCGTTGCCGAGCGCTTCGATCACCCGCCGCCAGCGCGTGGCGAGAGAAGCGTCGATCTGGCTGCCGCCGGCCTCCAGCAGGCAGCTGCCCGGCTTGAGGTGGGGGGCTTCGAAAATGCGGTGACCGGCATGGGAAAGCGCTTCGCCGATGCTGGCGCGTACGAGAGCGGCGTCTTCGGGATTGAGGTGGATCGCGGCGTGCTGGTGCGGCAGCTGCGCCAGCGCCTCGCTGACCACGCCGACGAGGGTTTCCGGCCGGGTCGCGACTTCGTGGCGCACTACCTGGCGGGCGATCTCGATGGCCAGCGCCACCAGTTCGTCGGCGACCTGCTGGTCGAATTCCTTGAGCGCCTGATCGAGATCGTCGGCGGCCTGGCGGAGGCGTTCAGCTTCGGCACGCACCGCCGCCTGACCCGCCTCGTAGCCGTTCTTCACGCCGTCCTGATAGCCGGCGTGGAAACCGGCCTGATAACCATCCTCGCGGGCTTCGGCGCAAATACGCTCGATTTCGGCCCGATCCATCGGCGCCGGAGATTTTTCGCTGGGCGGCGGAGATTCCTCGCGGGACGGTGGCGCGAGTGCGGCGTCCGCTTCGAAGCTGGCCAGCTCCCAGCGTTCCCAGGCGGTGAGATTCGCAGTCCTGCGCATGTTCAGATCATCACGTCTTCACCGCCCTTGCCGCCGAGCTGGATCTGGCCCTCGTCGGCGAGGCGGCGCGCGATCTTGATGATTTCCTTCTGTTCGGCCTCGACCTCGGAGAGCCGCACCGGACCTTTCGACTCGAGGTCTTCCTTGAGCATCTCGGCGGCGCGCTGCGACATGTTCTTGAAGATCTTCTCGCGCAGCTCGGGCGAGGCGCCCTTCAAAGCGAGGATCAGCGAGTCGGACTGCACCTCGCGCAAGAGCAGCTGGATGCCGCGGTCGTCGATGTCGAGCAGGTTCTCGAAGGTGAACATCTCGTCGAGGATCTTTTGCGCCAGATCGGGATCGTACTCGCGCACGTTGTCGATGATCGCCGTCTCGGCCGCCTGGCCGACGTAGTTGAGGATTTCGGCGGCATGACGGATGCCGCCCATCGCCGCTTTCTTGACGTTGGTCGATGCGCCGGCCATCAGACGCGTCATCGCCTCGTTGAGCTCCCGGAGCGCGACCGGCTGCACGCCGTCGAGCGTGGCGATCCTGAGCAGCACGTCGTTTCTCAGCCGTTCGGGGAACAGCTTGAGGATCTCGCCGGCATGATCGTATTCCAGATGTACTAGGATGGTGGCGATGATCTGCGGATGCTCGTTCTTGATCAGATCAGCGACCGTCGGCGCATCCATCCACTTCAGGCTCTCGATGCCGGCGGTGTCGCCGCCTTGCAGGATGCGGCTGATCAGGTTGGCCGCCTTGTCGTCGCCGAGCGCCTTGGTGAGCATGCTGCGGATCATTTCCTCGTCGGCGGAGAGCGCGGCACCTTTGGCCGCGTGGGCTTCGACTTCGTCGATCAGCTGCTCGGCTTTCTCGCGCGGCACGGCCTTGATGCCGGCCATCGCATGGCCGAGCTTCTGCACCTCGCGTGGTCCCAGATGCTTGAGCACTTCGGCGGCGGCATCGGGGCCGAGCGAGAGCAGGAGCATCGCGCTCTTTTCCAGTCCTTCTTCAGGTCCCGGCACCCATCCACTCCTTGATCAGTTCGGCGATCAGCTTGGGTTCCTGGCGGGCGGTCTCGCGCGCGGCGTTGAGCTTGTCGTCGAAGCTGCGCAGATGCGGGCCGGCGCCGACCTGCGCCATGCCCTCTCTTTCCTCGGTCGCCGCTTCCGCCGCCATCCGCCGTTCCGCTTCGGCGCGGCGCGCCGCGGCGGCGAACATGTCGACCACCGGCTTCACGAGCTTGCGCCAGACGAGCCAGGCGACGATCGCGAAGAGCAGATATTGCCCGGCCTCCTTCGCGAAGGCGATCACCGCGGGGTCTTTCCACAGCGGTGTTTCTGGCAGCGTTTCCGCTTCGCCCTGCACGAAGCTGGCGGCGGCGACGTTGATCGTGTCGCCGCGTTTTTCGTCGAAACCGACCGATTCGCGCACCAGGTCATTGACGCGCTTGAGTTCCTCGGCGGAGGGGGGCACCGCTTTGCCCGGCTTGCCGTCGTTGCCCAAGGGACGCTTGTGATTGATCGCCACCGCCACCGACAGGCGCTTGATGGCGCCCGGGGATGCGCGGATATGACGGACGGTCTTGTCGAGCTCGTAGTTGATCGTCGCGTTGCGCGTGAAGTTGCCTGCGCTGGCTGTGCCAGCCGCCGCGGCCCCGGCCACCGGCGGCGAGGTGATCGGCGCGGTCGCCGGTACCGGCGGCTGGTTGCTGAGCGCGCCGGGCACGCCGAGCGCCGGCGGGCTGCCAGAGCCGCTCTCGGCGGTCTGCTGGCTGCGGATCGCGGTCTTCGGCGCCGGGTTCGGCTGATAGCTCTCCTCGACCTGCTCGACCTGGCTGAAATCGATCTCGGCCGCCACCTGGGTGCGGAAATTGCCCTTGCCGAGCAGCGGTTCGAGGATCGTCTCGATGCGCTTGACGTATTGTGCTTCGACTTCCTTGACGTAGCCGAGCTGGCTGGGATTCAGGTTGTCGTTCTTGAAGCCGTCCAGACGCTGCGAGATCAGCTTGCCGTCCTGGTCGATCACGCTGACGTTGGCGGGGGAGAGCTGTGGCACCGAGGAGGAGACCAGATGGACGATGCCGGCGATCTGCGCCGGCTCGAGCGTGCGCCCCGGTTGCAGGCTGACCAGCACCGAGGCAGAGGGCTTCAGGTCGTCGCGCAGGAAGGCGGTCTGCTTCGGGATCGCCAGGTGTACGCGCGCGGCGCGCACGGCGCCGAGTGACTGGATCGAGCGTGCCAGCTCGCCTTCGAGGCCGCGCTGATAATTGATCTGCTCGGCGAACTGGCTGATACCCAGCTTCTGGTTTTCCATCAGCTCGAAGCCGACCAGCCCGCCTTTCGGCAATCCCTGCGATGCGAGCTTCAGGCGCGCTTCATGGACCTGGCCGACCGGCACGAGGATCGCACCGCCGCTCTCGGAGATTTTGTAGGGAATGTTCTGCTGCTGCAAGGCGGCGACGATCTGGCCGCCATCCTGATCGGAGAGATTGGAGAACAGCACGCCGTAGGGCGGTTCCCTGGTCCACGTCCAAGCGCCGACCAGGAGCGCGATGGCCAGCGCGACCATCGCCATCGCCATCAGCTTCTGGCGGGCGTCGAGTCGGGAGAGCGCATTCAGGCCGAAAGGAAAGACGGGCGAGGCGGTTGCCGGTTCTGCCATGTCGCGGATTGGGTCTCCAATAGGGTGCGGGAGGGATTGTGACGCGCCCAAGCAAGACGGGTTCCTGCAATGAGCGGCAATAATTGCCGCCATTTCGGTCATTGTTTCGGCCTTATTCCCCGTATTGCCCTTGCCGAGTTTGCGCGAACATGCTGCCGATGAATTCGTCCGCCCCCGTTTCCGCCGATGCCACGCTCGATCCCGCGCGCCTGGCCGAGGCCTTTCGCCTCTTCAATCAGGTTTCCGAAGAGCTCTCAGCCGCCTATGGCGCCCTGGAAAAACAGGTCGAGCGGCTCACCGCCGAGCTGGCTGCCGCGAATGCCGAGACGCAGCGCCTGCGCGAGCAGGCGGAACGCAACGCCCGGCTCGCCGCGATGGGCGAGATGGCTGCGCAGCTCGCCCACCAGTTGCGCACGCCGCTCGCCGCGGCGCTGCTCTATGCCGGCAATCTGGAAACGCCGGGCCTGTCCGAAGCCAGCCGCATCGCGATCGCCGGCAAGACGGTGGAACGCCTCAAGCATCTCGAACGCCTGATCCAGGACATGCTGCTGTTCGCCCGCGGCGAGGTGCTGGGACGCGAAACCTTCGGCATCGCCGATCTCATCGGCGAGCTTGCCCACACCTTTGAGCCGCTGGCGCACTCGCGCGGGGTGGCGCTCACGGTGAATGCGCCACCGCCGGAATTGACGCTCACCGGCAACCGCAAGGCGCTCGCCGGGGCGCTCACCAATCTGCTCGAAAACGCGCTGCACGCGGTGGCCGGCCGCCCCGACGGCAAGATCGCCGTCGCCGTCGAGGCGGGTGACGAACGGATCACTTTCACTGTCACCGACAACGGACGCGGCATGCCGCCCGAGGTGGTGGCGCGGCTGTTCGAGCCGTTCTTCACCACGCGCGCCGATGGCACCGGGCTGGGGCTGGCGATCGCGCGCGGCGTCGCCCGCGCGCATGGCGGCGGCATCGAGGTGGACTCGGCCCCGGGCCAGGGCAGCACCTTCCGGCTCGCCGTCGGACGCGGCCCGAGCGATGCGGCAGACGAAATGGAGCAGAACAGATGACCAAACAGACGATGAACATTCTCGTCGTCGAGGATGACGAAGCGTTGCGCGACGCGCTGCTGATCACGCTGGAAACCGCCGGGCACCAGGCCAGCGGCGCGGAGAACGGCCCGCAGGCGCTCGCGCTGATCGAGCGCCAGCCTTTCCAGATGGTGATCTCCGACCTGCGCATGGCGCCGATGGACGGCCTGCAGCTGCTCGCCGAGATCCGCAGCCGCAGGCCCGGCCTGCCGGTGCTCTTGATGACGGCGTTCGGCGACGTCGACAAGGCCGTCGCGGCGATGAAGGGGGGGGCCTGCGATTTCATGCTCAAGCCCTTCGAGCCGAAGGCGCTGCTCGAGCAGATCGAGCGCTATGCGCTGCCGCCGCAGGCCGAGGGCGTGATCGCCGCCGACCCGAAGACACGCGAGATCCTGCTGCTCGCCGCGCGTGTCGCCCGCACCGACGCGACCGTGCTGCTGACCGGCGAATCGGGCACCGGCAAGGAGGTGTTCGCGCGCACCATCCACGACCAGTCGCCGCGGGCGAAAGGCCCCTTCGTCGCGATCAACTGCGCGGCGATCCCCGACAATCTGCTCGAAGCGACGCTGTTCGGCTACGAGAAAGGCGCCTTCACCGGCGCGCAGACCGCCCAGGCCGGCAAGTTCGAGCAGGCTGATCATGGCACCTTGCTGCTCGACGAGATTTCCGAAATGCCGATCGCGCTACAGGCGAAGCTGTTGCGCGTGCTGCAGGAACGCGAGGTCGAGCGCGTCGGCGGCAAGAAGCCGATCCCGGTCGATATCCGCGTGCTCGCCACCTCGAACCGCGACATGGCGGCCGAAGTCGCCGCCGGCCGCTTCCGGGAAGACCTCTACTATCGCCTCAACGTGTTCCCGCTGACGATCCCACCGCTGCGCGAGCGTCCCGCCGACATCGTGCCGCTCGCGGAACACTTCCTCGCCGTGCATGGGGCGCGGCTGGGCCGGCGCGCGCGTTTGACCGCCGATGCCGCGGCAAAACTTGCCGGATACCCCTGGCCGGGCAACGTGCGCGAGCTGGAAAACGTCATCCAGCGCGCGCTGATCCTCGCACCCGACGAGAGGATCGAAGCCGCGCATCTGCGGTTGCCCGAAACCACTCCTCCCACTACCGCTCCCACTGCCGCGGAGACGACGCGTGCCGTTCCACTAGCGCCGACTTTCGCTGTGGCGCCGCCACAACCGCCCATTTCCACGGCATCTCCGGCCAACATGAAGGATCTGGAGCGCCAGCACATCCTCGACACGCTGGCCAAGGTGGGCGGCTCGCGCAAGAAGGCCACCGCCCTGCTGGGCATCTCCGAGCGCACGCTGCGTTACAAGCTCGCCCAGTATCGTGAAGAGGGCTATCTCAAGGAATAGATTTCCGGCACGGGCTTTGCTATAAAAAGCGCATGGCCATCGATACCCGCAACCTCGAACAGATGCTCACCGAACTGCGTGCCGCCACGGCAGTGGCGCAGGGCAAGCCGGCCGCCGCCGCGCAATCGGCCGGCGGTGTCGAATTCGCCGATGCCCTGAAGGCCGCGATCGACCAGGTGAATGCCGCCCAGCAGCAGGCCCAGCAGCTCGCCCGGGAGTTCGCCAGCGGCAACGGCAACGTCGATCTGCAGGACGTGATGATCAACCTGCAGAAGGCCAGCCTGTCGTTCCAGCAGATGGTGCAGGTGAGGAACAAGCTCGTCACGGCCTATCAGGACGTGATGAACATGCCCGTTTAACCCAGATTTTCCATTGGGACGCGAGCGGGTTTCGCAGTCGAGGGCGAGCGGATTTTTGCACCCGCGACAAGCCAATAACCGTATCTATTGGCGAGGGGCGGGGGCGCGAAGATGCCGCCCGCAGCTCGAAAACCGCCGCGTAGGGCGCTGCAATGACCCACCAGCACTCTCAATCGCTCATCAGCCCGGTCTAATGGAAAATCTGGGTTTAAGGGCATTCCAAGCTGCGCAACATGGCTTCATCTGTCTTGTTATCGACGTCCCGCCAGCGCCGACTTATTGAACAAAGTCTTTCCGGGTGCTATTATTAGTATCATTAACAGGGCTTGGAGTAAGTCATGGCTCATCAGATATTCACTGAAACGACCGCCAGCGTATCGGAGTTGAAGCGCAACCCGATGGCGACGGTCGCGGCCGGGGAGGGGGCCCCCGTGGCGATCCTCAACCGCAATGCCCCGGCTTTCTATTGTGTGCCTGCTGACGTGTATGAGGCGATGGTCGAGCGGCTTGACGACCTCGATCTCAACAAGATTGCGGATGCCCGTGCAGGGCAGCGCGTCGTCAAGGTCAAGCTGGATGACTTATGAACTCGGTTTTGTCGAGGATGCGCTGAAGGAGTGGCGTGCGCTCGATAACGTCGTCAGGTTGCAGTTCAAGAAAAAACTCGCCGAACGATTGGAGAATCCGCGCGTTCCGTCGGCAAAACTTGCCGGACACCCAGATCGTTACAAGATCAAGCTGCGCTCGGCGGGTTATCGCCTGGTCTATGAAGTGCGTGACAAACAGCTGATTGTCGTGGTGGTTGCGGTCGGCAAGCGCGAGCGCAATGCGGTTTACATCGCAGCCGATAAGCGCTAGCGCTAGACATGTGCGCAAATCATTCGCGGGATATTCGTTTAGGTTGTGGGTAAAGCAGCGGGTAAAAAGAGACGGCTATTTTTATGAAACCCAGTATTCATCAGCGTTCTGCGCTTGATAAGAGCTCACAGGACGTGATGAACATGCCCGTGTAAGCGCTTGCGCAAATTTCTGCTGCGCGGGCCGATGGCTGTGTTGCGCGGTGCTCGGATGCTCGCCTATCTATGCGATATGTCTTGCATCCTGCGCTCCGTGCGCCTTGCCCTCGGCCCGCTCGCGACGAAATTTTTCGCCAGCGCTGGGTTCAGAAGCCCAGCCCGGATTCGCGCGCCTTGCGCTCGCGTTCGACCTTGATGATGTAACGCTGGATCAGCGTCTGCTGCGACCCCGGCAGGTTCACGAATTCGCAGCCGGCGCGCTGGCGTGTGTTGCCGCGCTGGAACGACACGCCCAGCTGGCAGATGCGCAGGGTGCCGTCGATGATGCCGACTTCCGGCAGCTCGATGCGGCAATCCGGCACGATCTGGCCGGCGGCGAGCGGGATTTCCTCGGGAGGCGCGACGATGCCGACGCCGCCGACGCTGATGTCCAGCACGGTGGCGTCGAAAATGAACATCCCGCCGTCGGGCAAGGGAATCGGCATGCGGCATTTCAGCGGCCGGGCGATCGGCGTGCTGAGCCGGTAATACTCGCGGCGTTGCAGACGCAGCACTTCCCTGGGCAAGGCGGCGAGGAAAGCCGGGCGGCCGGCGAATTCGATGCGCGTGAAAGGGCCGAGCAGGAACTGGATGCGCACGCGGTCGAGCTGGCCGATGCAGTAATGCCGCTCGGCGACCGCGACGCGGCGGTTGACTTCCTCGTCCGGGCCGACGTCGAGGATCAGGTGGTCGGGCGCGGCTTCCAGCAATACGGAGAGCATCATGTCCTGCCCTTCGTTGCAGAACACGCTGAGCTGCGTGACGCGTTCCTGCAGCTGGCGCAGCAGCGTGCGCACCTCCTGGGGGTTGCGCAGCATGTATTTGTCGTATTCGCTGCCTTCCAGGATGGGCAGCGCGATCGTGACGGGCGGAGGCGTATCGTTCGGTTTCATGGTCTCGCTTCGGCGAGGCCCGATTGTATTGCCTTTCAGCCCGGCAGGGAGAGCGGCGGCGGCGCTTCGCTGCTGCCCTGGTACTCGATGCGGTAGAGCCAGGCCAGCAATTCGGCGACGGCGAGATAGAGCGCCGGCGGGATGTGGCGGTCGATATCCACTTGCGCAAGGAGGGCGACGAGCTCGGGCGATTCATGGACGAACACGCCATGCTCACGGGCGCGGGCGACGATTTCCGCGGCGATCAGGCCGCGTCCTTTGGCCACGACGCGGGGTGCGGTATCGCCCGGCGCATATTTCAACGCCACGGCGAGCCCGGCCTTGTCTTCACCCGGCAGGATGCTCACGCGGCCACCGTGCACTTCAAGAGCGGCAGTCCGGCCCGTGCGAATGCGGCTGCCAGTTCCGGCAGCGCGTCGCGCAGCTCGCCGGCGCTGAGGTCATCCGCGGCGGAAATCGCCATCTCCACGCCCTGGGCGGTCAGCTGCAGCCGCGCCTCGATGCGCCCGAGGCGCGGCGTGGTCAGGGTCAGCGCGGTATGCCAGACGGCGGGTTCCTGTTCGTCGCCGGCGCCGGCACGCTCGCCTTCCCATTCGATCGCCCAGTCGAGCGCCTGCTGCGGCCACACCTCGCCGTGCCAGAAAATGCGCTGGTAAGCCGCGGCTTCGAGCTGTTGCTGGATCAGGGGCCGGAGCGTGTCGGGGATCTGGGCCGCCGTGCCGGCCGCCGGCTGGGATGCGGGCTGACGCGCGGCGGACGGCTCGGCGGCGGCAGGCTGGGGTGCCGTGTCACCAGCGCCGATTTTTTCCAGTGCGGCGTGGGCGAAGGCCGCGGGCGACGAGAAGCGCCCTTGCGGCTCCTGCAGCAGCTCGGCCAGCGGCAGCCTGCCCTTGACCCATTCGGCCTGGTGCGCCTCGTAGAACACCCCGCTTTGCGTCACCGCCTTGGCGAGCGTCTCGGCGAGCTGCCCCGCCGGCAGTGGCCCTTGCGTCGGCGCGGCGATCAGCGGCTGGCCGCGATTGAGCAAAGCGGCGGGGACCGTTTCGCCTTCGGCTGGCAGCAAGGCACCGATCAGGCGCGCCGCGGGACTCAGGCGCGTGAAGGGGTAGGGAGTCGCGGACTCCGCTGCCGCGGCGCCCGCATCGACGCGCTGCGCGATGATCGCCCGCGCGGAGCGGTCGATGACGACCAGCTCCAGCTGGTCGCCGGTCTTTGCGCCCTCCGGCAGTTGCAGCGTGAGCTGCTTGCCGGCGACCAGCGCGCGGTAGGTATTGTCGGGCAGGGGCTGGAGGATGCGGGCCTGGAAGGTCTGTCCGGGACGCAGTTCGGGGAGATCGGATGGAATCGGGCGCGTCGGCTGGACCGCTTCGAGCAGGTTCGCCTCGGTCTGCATGCGCATGCGGATCGCCGCATCGGGAGGAACGAGGACCATGGCTCAACCGTCCACCATCCGGCAGCCGCGAGACGGTTCAGCGGCCGGTCCCGCAGGCAGGGTCGCTCTGCGGCTTGCGCGCATTGCCGCTCAGCAAGCGCCGCACCTTCTCCATCCAGGGTTCGGTATGGCGGCGCACCTCCGCGTCGTCTTCGAGGATGCGGCGGATCAGCGCGCGCCGGCGTTCCGTCTCTTCCGGGCTTTCCGCGGCCGCGCCGCCATCTTGCATCAGGGTATCGCGCAGGCTTGCCACGGCGCGTTCCAGCGCGATCAGGCGGTCCCAGTCGTGGGCGCGCGCCGCATCCACCATGCGGTTCGACAGCGCGCACATCTGTTCGTAGATTTCGAGCGGAGCAGGCATCGCGTGCATGGTAGCCTCACGTCGTTGTGGCACTGGTGGAAACAGCGGCCGGAACGTCTGGTTTATTTACGGCCAGGCAGCGGCCAACTGTAGGCTTCAGAACGTCCCCGGATACGCGCCGCCGTCCAGGAGCCAGTTCTGCCCGGTAATAAAGCCGGCGTGGGCGCTGCAAAGGAAAGCGCAGGCGGCGCCGAATTCCGCCGGGTCGCCGATGCGGCCGGCGGGGATCGTGGCGAGGCGCTCGGCGAGGGCCTGCTCATAATCGATGCCTTTCGCCTTGGCCTGCGCGCCGACGACGTTGCGGATGCGGTCGGTGTCGAAGAGGCCTGGCAGCAGGTTGTTGATCGTCACGTTGTATTTGACCGTCTTGCGCGAAAGCCCGGCGACGAAGCCGGTGAGCCCCGAGCGTGCGCCGTTCGAGAGCCCCAGGACGTCGATCGGCGCCTTGACCGCCGCCGAGGTGATGTTGACGATGCGGCCGAAGCGGCGCGCGATCATGCCGTCGACGGTGGCCTTGATGAGCTCGATCGGTGTCAGCATGTTCGCATCGAGCGCCTTGAGCCAGTCTTCACGCGTCCAATCCCTGAAGTCTCCGGGCGGCGGGCCGCCGGCATTGGTGACGAGGATGTCCGGGTCGGGGCAGGCGTCGAGCGCCGCGGCGCGGCCCTCCGGCGTGGTGATGTCGGCGGCGACGGCTTGATGTGCCGTGCCGCCAGCGCCGATTTTGCGCAGTTCCGCCAGCGTGGCGGCAAGCGCTTCCTGCCCGCGCGCGACGATCGTGACGCCGACGCCTTCAGCCGCCAGCGCGAGCGCGCAGCCGCGCCCCAAGCCCTTGCTCGCCGCGCAGACCAGCGCGCGTTTGCCGCGAATGCCCAGATCCATCGGTTTGTCTCCCAAGTGTCAATCGTCGGCGCGACGGCGGGCTAAACTTCGCCCATTGCCGCCGACGAGGATCGAAGATGGCCAAGCATACCTTCAGCTGGGAGGATCCGCTGCTGCTCGACGAGCAGCTTTCCGAAGAAGAACGCATGGTACGCGAAACCGCGCGGCGCTATGCGCAGGAGAAGCTCGCGCCGCGCGTGCTCGAAGCCTTTCGCCACGAGCGCACCGACCCGGCGATCTTCCGCGAGATGGGCGAGCTGGGACTGCTCGGCTGCACTCTGCCCGCCGACTACGGCTGCGCGGGAATGAATTACGTCTGCTACGGACTGATCGCGCGCGAGATCGAGCGCGTCGATTCGGGCTTTCGCTCGATGATGAGCGTGCAGTCCTCGCTGGTGATGCTGCCGATCCATGAATTCGGCACCCCGGCGCAGAAGGGGAAATACCTGCCGAAGCTCGCCACGGGCGAGTGGATCGGCTGCTTTGGCCTCACCGAGCCGAACCACGGCTCCGATCCGGGCAGCATGGAGACGAGGGCGAGGCAGGTCGCGGGTGGCTTCGTGCTTTCCGGCAGCAAGATGTGGATCACCAACAGTCCGATCGCCGACGTGTTCGTCGTCTGGGCCAAGGACGATGCCGGCCAGATCCGCGGCTTCGTGCTGGAAAAAGGCATGAAAGGGCTGACGGCTCCGGCGATCCACGGCAAGGTGGGCCTGCGCACCTCGATCACCGGCGAGATCGTGATGGACGAGGTGTTCGTGCCCGAGGAGAACGCCTTTCCCGAGATCCGCGGCCTCAAGGGGCCGTTTACCTGCCTCAATTCCGCCCGCTACGGCATCGCCTGGGGCGCGCTCGGGGCGGCGGAAGCCTGCTGGCATACGGCGAGGAGTTACGTGCTCGAACGCCGGCAGTTCGGCAAGCCGCTGGCGGCGAACCAGTTGATCCAGAAGAAGCTCGCCGACATGCAGACCGAGATCGCACTTGGCCTGCAGGGCTGCCTGCGGCTGGGCCGGCTCAAGGACGAGGGCCGGGCGGCGCCGGAGATCACCTCGATCCTGAAGCGCAATTCCTGCGGCAAGGCGCTCGACATCGCCAGAACCGCGCGCGACATGCTGGGCGGCAACGGCATTTCCGACGAGTTCGGCGTGATCCGCCATTTGGTGAATCTCGAAGTGGTGAACACCTACGAGGGTACGCACGACATCCACGCCTTGATCCTGGGCCGCGCGCAGACCGGGATCGCGGCGTTTTGAGCATGGCGATGGGCAGACAAGGGAACCGCTGCGGCCAGACGGCTCATGGTTTGCCCGCGGGGTCGCCGCGAGGCTCACGGGCAGACCGCCCACTACTCGCCTGTGGCTCGGACAAGTGGGCGGTTTTCTGCCCATTTCGCCGGCGGCGACCGACGCGTGCGCACAAATCGCCGTCCGACCGCGGCGGTTCCTCGTCGTGACGGCCATGGGCGCGCTCGCCGGGCTGAAGGTGCTCGATCTCTCGCGCGTGCTCGCGGGGCCGTGGGCGAGCATGCAGCTCGCCGACCTCGGCGCCGAGGTGATCAAGGTCGAGCGGCCGGGCTCGGGGGACGATACGCGCCACTGGGGCCCGCCCTGGCTCAAGGACGAAGCGGGCGGGGAAACCCGCGAATCGGCCTACTACCTGTGCTGCAACCGCAACAAGCGCTCGCTCACCGTCGATTTCACCCAGGCCGAAGGGCAGGCGATCGTCCGCCGGCTCGCGGCGCAGGCCGACGTCGTGATCGAGAATTTCAAGGTCGGTGGCCTGAAAGCCTATGGCCTCGATTACGCGAGCCTCAAGGCCGTCAATCCACGCCTGATCTACTGCTCGATCACCGGCTTCGGCCAGGACGGCCCCTATGCTGCACGGCCGGGTTACGATTTCCTGATCCAGGCGATGGGCGGCCTGATGAGCCTCACCGGCCGCGCCGACGGCGAGCCGGGCGCCGGGCCGCAAAAAGTGGGCGTCGCGCTCACCGACATCCTCACCGGACTCTACGCGACGATCGGCATACTCGCCGCGCTCCAGCACCGCGAGAAAACCGGGCAGGGGCAATACCTCGATCTGGCGCTGCTCGACGTGCAGGTGGCCAGCCTCGCGAACCAGGCGATGAACTACCTCGTCTCGAGCGTGGCGCCCAAGCGCCTGGGCAATGCGCATCCGAACATCGTGCCGTATCAGGATTTCCCCAGCGCCGATGGCGATTTCATCATCGCCGTTGGCAACGACGGCCAGTTCGCGCGGCTCGCCGCCGCGCTTGGCCATCCCGAATGGGCGACGGATGCGCGCTTTGCCACCAACGCCGCGCGGGTGGCAAACCGCGCCGTGCTGATCCCGCAGATCCGCCAGGCGACGGTGATGAAGACGACCGCGGAATGGATCGCGGCACTCGAAGCGGTCAACGTCCCCTGTGGGCCGATCAACGATCTGGCGAGGGTATTCGCCGACCCGCAGGTGGTTCATCGTGGCCTGCGCATCGAGCTGCCGCAGCCGGGCCTCGGTGCCGTGCCGCAGGTGGCGAGCCCGATGAGACTCTCGGCCACGCCGGTCGATTACCGCCACGCGCCGCCGCTCCTGGGCGCCGATACCGACGCGATCCTCGCCGAACTCGGCTACGATAGCGCATACATCGCCCGCCTGCGGGAAGCGGGCGTGATCTGACGACACCAAAGAGGAGAAAACCGCCATGAAATTCCGTTCCCTGATCGCTGCCTCCGCCCTCGCGCTGGCCGCCGCCGCGGCTCATGCCGCCGAATTCATCAACGTGCTGACCGGTGGCACCAGCGGCGTCTATTACCCGCTCGGCGTCGCGCTCTCGCAGATCTACGCCAAGGCGATGCCGGATGCGAAGACCTCGGCGCAGGTCACCAAGGCCAGCGCCGAGAACCTGAACCTGCTGCAGGCGGGCAAGGGCGAGGTCGGCTTCTCGCTCGGCGATGCGTTCTCCGACGCCTGGAAGGGCGACGAGGAAGCCGGCTTCAAGGCGCCGCTGAAAAAACTGCGCACGCTCGCCGCGATCTATCCGAATTACATCCAGATCGTCGCCAGCGCCGATTCCGGCATCAAGACGCTCGCCGACCTCAAGGGCAAGAAGATCGCGGTCGGCGCGCCGAAGAGCGGCACCGAGCTCAACGCGCGGGCGATCTTCAAGGCCGCGGGCATGGGCTATCAGGATTTCGCCAAGGTCGAATACCTGCCCTTCGGCGAATCGGTCGAGCTGATCAAGAACCGCCAGCTCGACGCGACGCTGATCTCGGCGGGCATGGGCGTCGCGGCGGTGCGCGATCTCGCCAGCGCGGTGAAGATCGTCATCGTGCCGGTGCCGGCCGAGATCGTCGCGAAGATCAACGATCCCGCCTATCAGGCCGGCACGATTCCGGCCAATACCTACAACGGCCAGTCGACCGACGTGCCGACCGTGGCGATCCAGAATTTCCTCGTCACCCATGAAGGCGTGCCGGCCGAGACGGTCTACAAGATGACCAAGGCGATGTTCGAGAATCTCGACCAGATGGTCGCCGCGCACGGCGCCGCGAAGGCGATCAAGCTCGAAAACGCCGCCGTCGCGCCGCCCGCGCCGCTGCATCCGGGCGCCGAGAAGTATTACCGCGAGAAGGGTTTGATCAAGTAAGGCACGCCCCATGCGCATCGAAGCGAGCGCTCCCGACCACGGTCTGCCGGAAGTCTCCGAACATGGCATCACCCGCCGGCTCGGCGGCTGGGCGCTCGCGCTCTTCTCGACGCTGGCGCTGGCGTTTTCCACCTACCAGCTCGTCGTCGCGGCCTTTCATCCATTTTCGAGCCTGGTCACGCGCGCGCTGCACGTCGGCTTCCTGCTCGCGCTGACCTTTCTGCTCTATCCGTCGTTCAAGAGCGGCGCGAAACTGACCAAACTCGGCGCTGGCGACACGGCACTGGCGCTCGGCGCCTTCGCGCTCTCCACCTACCAGTGGATCTTCGAAGGCGCGCTGGTGCAGCGTGCCGGCGAGCCGACCGTCGCCGACCTGTGGGTCGGCACGGCGATGATCATCCTCGTCTTCGAGGCGGCGCGCCGCATCATGGGGCTGGCGCTGCCCCTCGTCTGCGGCGCCTTCCTGCTCTATGGCCTGTTCGGCCAGTATCTGCCCGGCGGACTGGCGCATCGCGGCTTCGATTTCGCCCAGATCGTCGATCAGCTCGCCTTCGGCACCGAAGGCATCTTCGGCATTCCGACGCTGGTCTCGGCGACCTACATCTTCCTGTTCATCCTGTTCGGCAGCTTCCTCGAACATGCCGGCATGATCCACCTGTTCAACTCGATCGCGCTCGGCTTCGTCGGCCATACCAAAGGCGGCGCGGCGAAGGTGTCGGTGCTTTCCTCCGGCCTGATGGGCACGATCTCCGGCTCGGGTGTGGCCAACGTGCTGACCACCGGCCAGTTCACGATCCCGCTGATGAAGCGCTTCGGCTATTCGGGCGTGTTCGCCGGCGCGGTCGAGGCCACCTCCAGCATGGGCGGGCAGATCATGCCGCCGGTGATGGGCGCGGTGGCCTTCATCATGGCCGAGAACCTCAACGTGCCCTATGCCGAGATCGTCAAGGCCGCGCTGATTCCCGCGATCCTCTACTACGCCACCACTTTCTGGATGGTGCATCTCGAGGCCGGGCGCAAGAACCTCACCGGCCTGCCCAAGGAGGAATGCCCGAACCCCTGGCGCGCGATGCGCGCGCAATGGTATCTGGTGCTGCCTCTCGCGGCGCTGGTGTGGATGCTGTTCGCCGGCTACACGCCGATGTATGCGGGCATGGTCGGCCTCGCCCTCACCGCGATCCTGATCCTCGGCGCCGCGATCGCCGCGCGGCTCTCCTCGCTGGCGTTCCGCTATGTGTTCTGGCTCGCGGTGGGCCTTTCCAGCGCGACACTGGTCAAGTGGGGCGTCTATCCGGTGCTCGCGGTGATCGCGGCGCTCATCGTGCTGGCCCTGTCGGTGAAGGGCGGACGTCACACGCTGAAACTGCTGCGCGACAGCCTGATCGACGGCGCGCGCCAGGCGCTGCCGGTCGGCGTGGCCTGCGCGATCGTCGGCGTGATCATCGGCGTGCTGACGCTCACCGGCGCGGCATCGAGCTTCGCCGGCTACATCCTGCACGTCGGCGAGAAGAGCCTGTTTTTGTCGCTGGTGCTGACGATGATCGTCTGCCTGGTGCTCGGCATGGGCATCCCGACCATTCCCAACTACATCATCACCAGCGCGATCGCCGCGCCGGCGTTGCTCAAACTCGGCGTGCCGCTGATCATCTCGCACATGTTCGTCTTCTACTTCGGCATCATGGCCGATCTGACGCCGCCGGTCGCGCTGGCCGCCTTCGCCGCGAGCTCGATCGCCCGCGAGCCGCCGATGAAGATCGGCGTGAAGGCGGTGCAGGTGGCGATCGCCGGCTTCGTCGTGCCCTACATGGCCGTCTATGACAACGCGCTGATGCTGCAGGGCGACCCCGGCGTGCTGGCGATCGCCTACATCGTCGGCAAGGCGCTGATCGCGATCGCGCTGTGGGGGGCCGCGGCGATCGGCTATCTGCGCGCGCCCCTGGCGCCGTGGGAGCGCCTGCTCGCCGCCGCCGGCGCCTTCCTGCTCGTCGCCGCGGTGCCGCTCACCGACGAGCTCGGCTTTGCAACGTGCGCCGTGTTCCTCGTCTGGCACTGGCGACGCTCAACCCGGGGTTCGAAAATCGGCGCTGGCGGGACGGCATGACCGGCCTGTGCCTCGCCGCCGGGCTGCTGGTCGCGCCGCTCGGCGATGCCGTCACCGTGAGCTGGACGCACTCGATCGAGAAGACCCGCTGGGAGGAGGACTGGCGCCGCGACGGCGACCATCTGCGTCTCACCGCAGCGCGCATCCGCACCGGCGGCGCGGGCATGGAGCCGCCGATGGGTGCCGTGCTCGAAGACGGCGTCTGGCATTACACCCCCTCCCTGCCGCCGCTGCCGCGTGTGCTGTTGCGCCATTCTCCGCATGTGCCGACCTACACGATCTGCGGCGACGGCCGCTGCCGACCGGCCGATGCCTGGCTGCCGGGATTGGCGGCGGATGCGGTGCTGGAGCTGGCGCCCTGTCCCTGAGACGCTACGCCGGAGCGTCGGGCGCCCGGTCCGCGGCCCTGTCCTGCGCGGCGGCGCGCAGCGCCGCGCGCCGGCCGCGCGACACATCCACGCTGGCGAGCAGCAGCAGCCCGATGAGGAAATAACTGCCGGTGAGCAGCAATGCGCCGCGATGATCGCCGCCGCTCGCCCAGGTGAAGACGCCGTAGGTCAGCGGGCCGACGATCGACGAGAGCTTCACCGCCAGCCCCCAGAAGCCGAAGAACTCCGCCCGTCGCGTCGGCGGCGCCAAGAAGCCCACCAGCGCGCGGCCGGCCGACTGCGCCGCGCCCAGGCACAGCCCGGCGAGATTCGCGGCGAGCCAGAACAGGCGCTCGCCTTCTTCGCCCGTAGGAGATGCCCACAGCAGCAGGATCGCCGCGATCCAGCCGGCGAGTGTGAGCGCGATGGCGCGCAGGCTGCCGATGCGGTCCTGCAGATGGCCGAGGAAGAATGCGCCGATCGCCGCGGTGATGTTCACGACGAAAATCAGCAGCAGCGTGTCCTTGAGGCCGAAGCCCATCGCCTGCGTGGCGTAGATCGCCGCCAGCGCGATGACGGCCTGGATGCCGGCCTGATAGAACAGGCTGCAGGCGAGGAAGCGCGCCAGATCGGCAAAGCGTTTCACTTGGTGCAGGGTGTGCCAAACCTCCCGCCAGGCATCGGCGAAGGCGGAGCGGCGTGGGCTTGGCAACGCGCGCTCCTTGAGCAGCAGGAAGGTCGGCAGGCTGGCCAGCGCGAAGAGGGCTGCGGTGATCAGCATGCTGCCCGGCACGTAATGCGTGGCGCCGCGGCCGTGTGCCTCGCTCCAGGCGACGTATGCGAGACAGACGCCGAGCGTGAAGAGCCCGCCGAGATAGCCGAGGCCCCAGCCCCAGCCCGAGACGCGGCCGAGCGCGCGCGGGCGCGCGAGTTCCGGCAGGAATGCCGCGATCAGGTTCTCGCCGGTGCCGAAGAAGAAATTGGCGGCGATCACGCAGCCGATCGCGAAGCCGATCGCCCCCGGCTGGGCGAACCACAGCAGAGCGGTGCACGCCACGCAGCCGAGGGTCGAGATCGCCAGCAGCCGCTTCTTCGCGGCATGCCGATCGGCATAGGCGCCGACCTGCGGCGCCGTGACGATGATCAACGCATAGGAGACGGACAGCGCAGCCGTCCAGGCGAAGGTCCCCCATGGCGCGTCGCCGGCGACGACGGCGACGAAGTAGGCGTTGAACAGCGCGGTGATCACCACCGTGGTGAAGCCGGAGTTGGCGAAGTCATACATCGCCCAGGCCCAGACCTCGCGCGGCCGGACGCCGGGAGCGAGCACGCGGCGGCTCATGGCGGCTAGCCCAGCACGACGCGCTGGCCGGCCTGCGGCGCTTCGGCGTGCCACCCCAGGCGTTCCTGGATGTGCGCGGCGAAGCCCGTCGCCGTCGCCGCCTCGCCATGGACGACGAAGGTGTGGCGCGGCGGCGAAGAAAATCCGCCCAGCCATTTCATCAGCGCATCGCGGTCGGCGTGGGCCGACAGGCCGCCCAGTGTGTAAAGGCGCGCCCGGACGGGAATCTCCTCGCCGAAGATGCGCACGCGCTTGGCGCCATCGACGAGCCGCCTGCCCAGCGTGCCTTCGGCCTGGAAGCCGGTGATCAGCACCGCACAATCGCGGCGCGGCAGATTGGCGAGCAGGTGATAACGGATGCGGCCGGCTTCGCACATGCCGCTCGCCGAGATGATCACCACACCGCCCTTGATCTTGTCGAGGGCGATCGATTCCTCGACGCTCTCGACGAAGGCCAGCTTGCGGAACCAGAGGGCGCCGCCTTGACGGCGCATCAGCGACTGGGATTCCTCGTCCAGCAAGGCCATGTGCTTGTAGGTGATGCCGGTGGCGGCCGTCGCCATCGGCGAATCGACATAGACCTCGAGTTTCGGGATGCGGCCGCGCCGGGTCAGATCGGCGAGCAGGTAGAGCATGTCCTGCGTGCGCCCTACCGCAAAGGCGGGGACGATCAGGTTGCCGCGCTGGTGCTGGATCGTCTCGACGACGGCCTCGACCAGCTCGTCCTCGGTCTCCGGCATGCTCTTGTGCAGGCGGTTGCCGTAGGTCGATTCGACCACCAGCCAGTCGGCCTGCGAGATCGGCGTCGGATCGCGCACCAGCGGATGGGCCGGTTGGCCGAGATCGCCGGAAAAGACGATCCGGCGCGGCTTGCCGTCGATTGTCAGCGTAATTTCGGCGATCGCCGAGCCGAGGATGTGGCCGGCATCGCGAAAGCGGCATTCGAGGGCAGGATGCGGATGGAACGGTTGGTCGTAGTCGACCGGTTCCAGCCGCCGCAGGCAGGTGCGCGCCTGCTCGACGGTATAAAGCGGCGCCCGTTCGTTCCTGCCCGGCCTGCGGGCGCGAAAGCGCTGGTAATTCTCGCGCTCCGCCTCCTTTTCCTGGATGTGCGCGGCATCCGGCAGCATCACGCCGAGCAGGTCGCAGGTGGCGCTGGTGGCGTAGATCGGCCCCTTGAAGCCGAGCGCGACGAGCCTGGGCAGCAGGCCGGAATGGTCGATGTGGGCGTGGGTGAGGATGACGAAGGCGATCGAGGCCGGGTCGAAGGCGAAGGCGCGCAGGTTTTTTTCGCGCGACTCGCGCCCGCCCTGGAACAGGCCGCAATCGACGAGAAAGCGGATCCCGCCGGTTTCCAGCAGATAACAGGAGCCGGTGACCTCGCGCGCCGCGCCGAGAAAGCTCAGGGTCACCGGCATGAGGGGGCTACGCCTGTGCCTGGAGCGCGGCAATGCGCTCTTCCAGCGGCGGGTGGGTCATGAACAGCCGCTTGAGACCGCTGCCGATGTCCCCCGCGATGCCGAAAGCCGCCATCTTGTCCGGCAAGGGCGCAGGATGCAGGCTGGCGAGCCGCTTCAACGCGGCGATCATGTTCTGGCGGCCGGCGAGCTGGGCCCCGCCGCGGTCGGCGCGGAATTCGCGCTGACGCGAAAACCACATCACGATGATCGAGGCGAGGATGCCCAGCACCAGCTCGGCGACGATCATCGTGACGAAGAAGGCCGGCCCCTGGCCGCGTTCGGTCTTGAACACGACGCGATCGACCAGATGGCCGATCACACGCGAGAGGAACATCACGAAGGTATTGACCACGCCCTGGATCAGCGCCAGCGTCACCATGTCGCCATTGGCGACATGGCTGATTTCGTGGCCGAGCACCGCTTCCGCTTCCTGCCGGGTCATCTGCTGCAGCAGGCCGGTGGAGACGGCGACCAACGCATTGTCGCGGTTCATGCCGGTGGCGAAGGCATTCACCTCGGGCGAATCGTAGATGCCGACCTCGGGCATGCCGATGCCGGCCTTCTCGGCCTGCTTGCGGACGGTTTCGACCAGCCAGAATTCGGTGGAATTCGCCGGCGTCTCGATCACCTGCACCCCCATCGCCTGCTTGGCCGACCACTTGGACAGGGCCAGCGAAATCAGCGCGCCGCCGAAGCCCATCACGGCGGCGAAGACCAGCAGGGCACCGGGGTCGATGCCGCCGGCCTGCAGGTAGGGCGCGATGCCCAAGAGGCGCATCGAGACCGACAGGACCAGCACGATGGCCAGGTTGGTGGCGAGGAAGAGGAAGATCCGTTTCATGCCGCGAGCTCTCCTGTTTGAGACGACGAAGACAATGTTAGGCTGTCTAAATGCATCGAGCAATTCGATTAATATTTAACGCCGATTCGGCAATCACGAACTATCTATTGTGGCGAGCCTGAATTTCAAGCACCTGCGCTACTTCTGGATGGTCGCCAAGGCCGGCAGCATCGCCCGCGCCAGCGAACGCCTGCATCTCACGCCCCAATCGATCAGCGGGCAGCTCAGGGAGTTCGAGGAGGCGCTGGGCGTCCAACTGTTCCGTCGCGCGGGCCGCGGCCTGGAGCTCACCGAGGCCGGACAGCGCATCCTCGGCTATGCCGAACAGATCTTCTCGCTCGGCGAGGAGATGCTTGCCGTGTTGCGCGACGCGACGCAGGCGCAGAGCATCACCTTCCGTGTCGGCATCGCCGATTCGGTGCCGAAAATGGTCGCCTACCGGCTCGTGGAGCCGTCCTTGGGCCTCGACGAGCCGGTGAAGCTGGTCTGCCGCGAGGGCAGCCTGGCGAACCTGCTCGGCGATCTGGCCGTGCATCGTCTCGACATGGTGATCGCCGACCGGCCGATACCGGAAAATCTCAATGTGCGCGGCTATGCCCATTTCCTCGGCGCGAGCGGCGTGAGCGTCTTCGGCGCGAAGGCGTTGACGGAAAAAATGCCGCCGAACTTCCCCCAAGGGCTCGACGGCGCGCCGTTCCTGCTCCCCGGTGCGGAAGTGGCCCTGCATGCGCGGCTGATGCGCTGGTTCGAGGCCGAGCGTCTGCACCCGCGCATCGTCGGCGAATTCGACGACAGCGCGCTGATGCTGGCGTTCGGCCAGGCGGGGTCGGGGTTTTTCGCCGCGCCGACGGCGATCGAGCAGGAACTGACCCGCCAGTATGGCGTCACGGTCGTCGGCAGGATCGAGAGCGTGCGCGATCAGGTGTATGCGATCACCAGCGAGCGCAAGCTCAGCCACCCGATCGTCGCGGCCATCTGCCGCTTCGCCCAGCACGACGTTTTCGGTGATGGCGAGACGCCTAAGCCAGGGAAGGGTCGGAAATCCCCTGCATCAGGATAATTCGAAGGATCCGTAACGATAATTCTGTTTTTCTTATTCCATGGAGTCGCTATTCTTCTTGATGCGTTACTTCACAGAGGAGACTGAAACATGAAAATTCTGAGCTTGCTCGCTGCCGCCGTCCTCGCCGTCGGTTTGGGGTTCGGCGCGCACGATGCCGAGGCCAAGCGCCTGGGTGGCGGTCGGCCGCTCGGCATGCAACGTCAGATCGAGACCCCGAAGCCGGTGACGCCGCCGACCGCGGCGCCCGCTCCCGCGCCGACCAATGCCGTCCCCGCTAGGAGCGCGGCGCCGGCGGCCGCACAGGCACCGACGCGGTCCTCCTGGCTTGGGCCGCTCGCCGGCCTCGCCGCCGGCATCGGCCTGGCGGCGCTGGCCTCGCATTTCGGCTTCGGTGAGGAGCTTGCGTCGCTGATGCTGATCGCCCTAGTCGTGATGGCCGTCGTGGTCGTCGCCGGCCTGCTCATGCGCAAGCGCGCGCTGGCGCAGCAGCCGGCCTTGGCCGGCGCCGGCGGCATGCACTGGCAGGCTGAGGAACCGGTCGTCGCCTCCAGTCAGCCGGTCGTCCCAGCCGTTGCCGACAGGCCCGCCGTGGAACCGGCAGCACGCGGCAAGGTTCCCGCCGACTTCGATGTGGCCGGTTTCGTGCGCAACGCCAAGGTGCATTACATCCGCCTGCAGGCCGCCAACGATGCCGGCAATCTCGAGGACATCCGCGCCTTCACGACGCCGGAGATGTTCGCCGAGCTGAAGATGGACATCGCCGAACGCGGCCACGCCGCGCAGGAAACCGACGTGCTCGACATCGAGGCCGAGGTGCTCGAAGTCGTCGAGGAAGGCGATCGCTACGTCGCCAGCGTGCGCTTCACCGGACACATCCGCGAGGAAAAGAACGGCCCGGTCGAAACCGTCGATGAGGTCTGGCATCTGGTCAAGCCGCGCGACGGCAAGAGCGGCTGGCTGCTCGCCGGCATCCAGCCCTTGCAGTAACCGGCAGCCGCCAAAAGCAAAAGCCACCCCGAGGGGTGGCTTTTTTGTCTGGCGTTCCCACGGGGTACCGAAGAGTGCGCCGCTTATGAGACTTCGTAATAGCGAATGAGCCGGAAGCGATGGATGATCCCTCAACGGATGAGTCCTCATCGCTTGCATCGATGTATCAATATTGATACGATTCGTTCATGAAACCTGTTCTGGATGTTCGCTTCTTTCGCACCGATGCCGGCACCGAGCCGGTGCGCGAATGGCTGAAGGATTTGCCGGCCATCGATCGGAAGACCATCGGCGAGGACATCAAGACCGTCCAGTTCGGTTGGCCCTTGGGCATGCCTTTGGTCGATCATCTGGGCGGTGATATTTGGGAAGTCAGGATCCGGCTGGGTAATCGCATTGCTCGCGTCTTGTTTGCCGTCGAGGGGCAAGTCATGGTGCTCCTACATGGCTTTATCAAGAAGCAGCAGAAAACGCCGGGACCGGAGCTCGAATTGGCCAAGGACAGGTTGAGGCAGTTGAAAAGGAGATGAAGATGGGCAAGAAGAATATCGGCAGCAGCTTCGATGATTTCCTTCGGGAAGAGGCGATCCTTGAGGCCGCGACGGCCGTTGCCTTGAAGCGCGCCATCGCCTGGCAGATCGCCGAGGAAATGAAGGCGCAGCAGATCACCAAGACCGAACTGGCTAAACGGATGCATACTAGCCGGGCGGCCCTGAACCGCCTGCTCGACGAAACCGATCCCAGTCTGACGCTGACCACGCTGGCCAGCGCCGCCGCTGCCCTGGGCAAGAAAGTGAATATCCAGTTTGCGGCTTGACAAGGCGCCATTGTCGGATCCTGCACGGCAACGCACAGGGGGTTCAGAATCGTCGGCACCGGATGGGATCGTCGAAGAAGTGCCGTTTGGCGGCATGGTTCTGAGAAGATGTGGCCAGGTAGCCCAAAAGCAAAACGGCTTAGAGGTGTTAGCTCTAAGCCGTTGATAATACTGGCGTCCCCACGGGGATTCGAACCCCGGTTCACACCGTGAAAGGGTGTTGTCCTAGGCCTCTAGACGATAGGGACTTCGTCCTGGTGGAGGTAAGCGGGATCGAACCGCTGACCTCTTGCATGCCATGCAAGCGCTCTCCCAGCTGAGCTATACCCCCCGAAGAGAGGGCGCATTATACATGTGACTGCCGCCGTGTAAAGCATGTCGAAAAAAATTTTCAGAGCACCTTGCCGGGGTTCATCAGGCCGCGCGGATCGAGCGCCCGTTTGATGGCGCGCATCATGTCCATCTCGACCTCGCTCTTGTAACGCAGGATTTCCTCGCGCTTGAGCTGTCCCAGTCCATGCTCGGCGGAAATCGAGCCGCCGAGCTCATGCACCAGATCGTGCACGATACGGTTGACGACGGGCGTCTGGGCGATGAAGGCGGCATTGTCCTGCGCCAGCGGTTTCGACTGGTTGTAGTGCAGGTTGCCGTCGCCCAGGTGTCCGAAGCAGACGATGCGCAGGCCGGGGAATGCCGCTTCGAGCGCGCTGTCGCAGCGACTGATGAATTCCGGGATGCGGGAGACCGGCAGCGAGATGTCGTGCTTGATCGAGATGCCCTCGATCTTCTGCGCTTCGGAGATGTTCTCGCGCAGCGCCCAGAGCGCGCGCGCCTGGGTCTCGCTCTGGGCGAGCGCCGCGTCGCTCGCCTCGCCTTGCTCGATGGCAGCGGCCAGCACGGCTTGCAGCGGCGTGGCGAGATCGGAGGTCATCGTATCGGAAAGCTCGATCAGCACCTGCCAGGGCGAGGTGGCGGGCAAAGGGTCGCGGCTGCCGGGAATGTGCTTGAGGACGAGTTCGAGCGCCGGCCGGCCGATCAGCTCGAAGGCCGTGATGCGGCCGCCGATCGCCTCGCGCAGCCGGCCAAGCAAAGCCACCGCCGCCGCGGGCTCCGGCACTGTGGCCCAGGCCGTCGCGGTGCTGCGCGGCCGGGAAAACAGCTTGAGCACCGCGGCGGTGATCAGGCCCAGCGTGCCCTCGCTGCCGATGAACAGGTGTTTGAGGTCGTAGCCGGTGTTGTCCTTGCGCAAGGCCCGGAGGCCGTTCCAGATGCGGCCGTCGGTGAGCACCACTTCGAGGCCGAGGCAAAGCTCGCGGGCATTGCCATAGCGCAGCACCTGCACGCCGCCGGCGTTCGTCGACAGGTTGCCGCCGATGGTGGCTGTGCCTTCCGCCGCGAGCGAGAGCGGAAACAGGCGCCCGGCCGTCGCGGCGGCTTCCTGCACGTGGGAGAGCGTGCAGCCGGCCTCGGCGATCAGCGTGTTGTTGTCGGCGTCGATGGCGCGGATGCGGTTCATGCGGGTGAGGCTGATGACGACCTCTCCCCCGGTCGGGGTCGCGCCGCCGACGAGCCCGGTGTTGCCGCCCTGCGGCACGATCGCCACGCCGGCCGCGGCGCAGGCGCGCACGATGGCGGCGACTTCTGCCGTGTTCGCCGGCCGCACGACGGCGAGCGGCGCGCCGCGATAGCGGCCGCGCCAGTCGGTGCAATAGGGCGCGATCTCGAAGGCATCGATGAGCACATGGGACGTGCCGACGATCCCGCGCAGCAGTTGCAGAAATTCGGCGCTCACGGAACGGCACTCGGAGGGGTTGCCAAACGGGCATAGAGATCATGCACGTCGCAATCGGTGATCGTCACCTGCGCGAATTCGCCGACCGCCAGCTCATGGCCATCGGCGACATACACGAGACCGTCGATGTCGGGCGCATCGCCCATCGTGCGCGCGATCGCGCCGTCCTCGTCGATTTCATCGACCAGCACCGTGAGCGTCTGGCCGATCTTCGCTTCCAGCCGTTGCGTCGAGATGTCTTCCTGATGGCGCAGCAGCCGCATCTTGCGTTCCTCGCGCACCGCCTCGGGCAGCGCGCCGGGAAGCTCATTGGCCGCCGCGCCCTCGACCGGCGAATAGGCGAAAGCGCCGACGCGATCGAGCTGCGCCGCATCGAGGAAGTCCAGGAGCTCGTTGAACTCGGCCTCCGTTTCGCCGGGAAAGCCGGTGATGAAGGTCGAGCGAATGGTAAGATTCGGCACGGCACGGCGCCAGGCGGCGATGCGCTCGAGCACTTTCTCCACGTCGCCGGGCCGCTTCATGAGCTTGAGGATGCGTGGGCTGGCGTGCTGGAAGGGCACGTCGAGATAGGGCAGGAGCTTGCCTTCCGCCATCAGGGGCAGCAGCTCGTCGACGTGCGGATACGGATAGACGTAGTGCAGCCGAATCCACATGCCGAGCTCGCCCAGCTCCCTGCAAAGCTCGAAGAGACGCGTCTTCACCGGTCGGCCGCCGACGAAGCCGGTGCGGTAGCGGACATCGACGCCATAGGCGCTGGTGTCCTGCGAGATGATGATCAGCTCCTTGACGCCGGCACGGGCCAGCGTCTCGGCCTCCTTGAGCACTTCGCCGATCGGCCGGCTGACGAGATCGCCGCGCAGGGAGGGAATGATGCAGAAGCTGCAGCGGTGGTTGCAGCCCTCGGAAATCTTTAGATAGGCGTAATGTTCGGGCGTGAGACGAATGCCCTGCGGCGGCACGAGGTCGATGAAAGGATCATGCTGGGGCGGCAGGTGGGCATGCACGGCGTCCATCACTTCCTGCAGCGCGTGCGGCCCAGTGACGGCGAGCACCTGCGGATGGGTCGCGCGCACGATGTCGCCCTTCGCGCCCAGGCAGCCGGTGACGATCACCTTGCCGTTTGCTTCGAGCGCCTCGCCGATCGCGTCGAGCGATTCCTCGATCGCCGGATCGATGAAGCCGCAGGTATTGACGATCACCAGGTCGGCATCTTCCTCGCTGCCGGAGATTTCGTAGCCTTCGGCGCGCAGCCGGGTGAGGATCTGTTCGGCGTCGGAGGCGGCCTTCGGGCAGCCGAGCGAGACGAAACCGACGCGCGGAGGGCGCGTCCTCTTGCGTGCAGCCACTTACTTTTTCTTCTCGGCCGCGGCCTTCGGCGGCTGGGCGGGCATCTGGAAGCCGCCGAACATCTTCTTCGTCTGCTCCTGGATGCTTTCCTGCATCTGCTGGAACATCTTCTGGCTTTGCTCGACGTAGGCGCCCATCATGCTCTGCATCGCCGGCCCCTGGAAATTGAGGAACTGCGACCAGAGGTCCTTGCTCATCGCGGCGTTGTCGCCATACAGATGCTTGACCTGCTCCTGGAGCTTCTTCTGCATCTCGGTGAAGGCCATGATGTTGTTTTCGAGATACTGGCCCATCATGCCCTGCATCGCGTTGCCATAGAAACGGATCATCTGGGCGAGCAGATCCGAGGTGAACATCGGCGCGCCGCCGGCTTCTTCCTCGAGGATGATCTGCAGCAGGATGCTGCGCGTCAGGTCTTCGCCGCTTTTTGCATCGACGACGCGGAATTCCTCGTGCTTGAGGACCAGTTCCTTGACGTCGGCCAGCGTGATGTAGGTGCTCGTGCGCGTGTCGTAGAGACGGCGGTTCGGGTATTTCTTGATCAAGCGGGTCGTTTCGGCCATGGTGTCATTCCTTGAATGCGCTGCAATATTACTCCCTACGGGCGCTCAGGCCTTTTCCTTCACATAGCGGCCGGGCGCGGGCTCGCGGGGTGGATGCTTCCTGCTGCCCAGTCGACCGCGCGCGGGGATTTCTCCGCCGGCGAAGCGCTTGAGCCAGTCGGCCCAGCGCGGCCACCAGCTGCCGGGAACTTCGGTCGCGCCGGCCAGCCAATCTTCGGCTTCCGGCGGATGGCTCTCGTTCACCCAGTGGCTGCGCTTGTTTTTCGCCGCCGGGTTGATCACGCCGGCGATGTGTCCGGAGGCGCCGAGCACGAAGGTGGATTCCCCGCCCAGATGCCGCCGGCCGAGATAGGAAGATTGCCACGGCACGATGTGATCCTCGCGCGTGGCGAGGATGAAGTGCGGCATGTCCACCTTGCCCAGATCGGCCTTGACGCCGCACATTTCCAGCTTGCCGGGCACGCGCAGGCTGTTTTCCAGATACAGGTGGCGCAAATACCAGGCGGCGAACGGGCCGGGCAGGTTGGTCGAATCCGAATTCCAGTAGAGCAGGTCGAAAGGCGCCGGCTTGTCGCCTTTCAGGTAATTGCCGACGACGTATTGCCAGATCAGGTCGTTGGCACGCAGGGCGGAGAAGGTCGTCGCCAGCTCGCGCGCGGTGAGGAGCCCCCCTTTGCCGATCGTCGCCTCGCGTTGGGCGACCGATTGCTCGTCGACGAACAGGCCGATCTCGCCGGTGTCGGAGAAATCGAGGAGGGTGGTGAGCAGGGTCAATGACGTCACCGGATCGTCGCCGCGCGCGCGGGCGACGGCGAGCGCGGAGGCCAGGATCGTGCCGCCGACGCAAAAGCCCAGCGCGTTGATTCTCTCGACGCCGCAGATTTCGCGCACCGCCTCGAGCGCGGCGAGCGGGCCTTTTTCGAGATAGTCGTCCCAGGTCAGATGCCCCAGATCGGCTTTCGGGTTGCGCCAGGAAATCAGGAACACCGTCTGGCCCTGCTCCACCGCGTAGCGGATGAAGGAGTTCTCCGGCTGCAGGTCGAGGATGTAATACTTGTTGATGCAGGGTGGCACGACCAGGAAGGGCCGTTTCGCCACCGTATCGGTGAGCGGCGCGTACTGGATGAGCTGGATCAGCTCGTTTTCATAAACGACCGCGCCGGGGGTGATGGCGAGATTGCGGCCGACCTCGAACACCGACTCGTCGGTCATCGAGATGCGGCCCTTCTCCAGGTCGGCGATCAGGTTCTGCAAGCCGCGCCGGATGCTCTCGCCCTGGGTTTCGAGCGCCTTTTGGATGAATTCCGGGTTGGTCGCGGCGAAGTTCGATGGCGCGAGCGCATCGACGATCTGGCGGGTGGCGAACTGCAGGCGCTTGCGTGTCAGCGCGTCGGGCGCCGGCAGCACCTCCGCCATCCGTTTCAGATACTGCGCGTTCAGCAGATAGGCCTGGCGCAGGTAGTCGTAGATCGGGCTCATGGCCCAGGCGGGATGGTTGAAACGCCGGTCGCCGGGTTCCGGCTGCACGAGCGGTTCAGCCGGGGTCTGCGCATCGCGCCGGAGCATCGCCTGCCAGAGCGCCGCGTGGCGTTCGCGCCATTCATGTTGCAGCGCGAAGAGCGCCTTCTCCGGCGTAGTTTCGGTCGTCGTCATGGGGCGATTCTGCAATGCACCATTTTCCCTGTCAAATCCAGATCAGGCTCGCCATCCGCCCGGTGGCGCCATCGCGGCGGTAGGAAAAAAAGCGCTCTGCATCGCGGCAGGTGTCGAAGCCGGCGCTGGTGAGACGGCACACGCCGAGGGCAGCGAGGCGCAGGCGGGCGAGCCGGGTGAGGTCGCACAGCCATTTGCCGTCCGCTCGCGCGCGGAAGGCCGTTTCCGCGGCCGGGTCGTGGGCGACGAAAGCATCGCGCACCTCGCCGCCGACCTCGAAGCTCGCCGGGCCGATCGCGGGGCCGAGCCAGGCGAGCAGACGTTCTCCTGGCACGCCCATCGCCGCGACCGTGGCTTCGAGCACCCCAGCGGCCAAGCCCCGCCAGCCGGCATGCGCCGCCGCGACGACCGTACCGGCTTCGTCGCACAGCAGCACCGGCAGGCAGTCGGCGGTGAGCACGGCGCAGACGACGCCGGGCGTGCGCGTGAAGCTCGCATCGGCCTTGCTGCCGGGTGCCACGCCTGCGGCATTGACGCAGCGCGTGCCATGCACCTGATCGAGCCAGACCGGCTCGGCGGGCAGCAACGCGCGCAGGCGGCGGCGGTTCTCGGCGACGGCGGCCGGATCGTCGCCGACATGGTCGGCGAGGTTGAGACTCGCGTAGGGGCCGACGCTCACGCCGCCGCCGCGCGTGGTGACGAGGGCATGGACGTTCGCCGGCGCCGGCCAGTCGGGGACGATGAAATCAGGGCGCACGCAGCGCCTCCAAGAGCGCGGCGAAATCGGCCGGCAGCGGCGATTCCCACTGCATTTCGACGTTCGTGACGGGATGCGCGAGCGCGAGCCGGAAGGCATGCAGCGCCTGGCGGCCAAAGGCGTCGAGCCGCGCATCGCCGCTCTTCTTCTTGCCATAGACCGGATCGCCGACCAGCGGATGGCCGATGGCCGCCATATGCACGCGGATCTGGTGCGTGCGGCCGGTCTCCAGCCGGCATTCGAGCAGCGTGCAGCGGTCGAAGCGCTCGATCGGCGTGTAATGCGTGCGGGCTTCCTTGCCGCCCTGTTTCACCACCGCCATCTTGATGCGTTGCACCGGATGGCGGCCGATCGGCGCATCGACGCTGCCAGCCGTCTCGACGCGGCCATGCACCAGCGCGAGGTAATGCCGCTTCACCCGGCGCGCGGCGAGTGCGCGGACGAGGTGGGTTTGCGCCGCGAGGGTCCTGGCGACCACCATCAGCCCCGAGGTGTCCTTGTCGAGCCGATGCACGATGCCGGCGCGCGGCAGCCGGGCGAGTTCCGGCGCATGATGCAAGAGCGCGTTCATCAGCGTGCCGCGCTCGTTGCCGTTGCCCGGATGGACGACCAGCCCCGCCGGCTTGTCGATGACGATCAGACAGCCGTCCTCGAAGACGATCGGCAGCGGGATGTCCTCCGCCGCCGCCTCGAAAGTCGGCGCTGGCGGAACGGCACATCGGACGGTTTCGCCGCCATGCACCTTGCGTTTGGCATCGGCCGGCGCGCCATCGACGAGGATCGCGCCGCTCCTCAGCCAGCCTTGCAGGCGGCTGCGCGAATGCTCGGGGAACAGCCGCGCCAGTGCCGCGTCGAGCCGCAATCCGGCGTAGTCGGGCGGCAGGGTGACTTGGCTATAATCGGCCGAATTCACTGGAGACTGGCTCATCATGCGTAGTTTAGCTTCCCTGCTCGTCCTGTTCCTGATCGCCCTCGTCGGCGGTTGCGGCCTGCTGCCCGAACAGATCGACGAGACGGCGGGCTGGTCGGCCAACAAGCTCTACGCCGAGGCGAAGTCGGCGATGGGTGAGGGCGCCTATGACAAGGCCGTCAAGTATTTCGAGAAACTCGAAGCGCGCTACCCTTACGGCCGCTATGCGCAGCAGGCGCAGATCGAGATCGCCTACGCCTATTACAAGCAGGACGAGAAGGCGCTGGCGCTGGCCGCCTGCGACCGCTTCATCCGGCTGCACCCGAACCATCCGCATGTCGATTACGTGTATTACCTGAAGGGGCTGGTCAATTTCAACGAGGACCTCGGCCTGCTCGGTTACGTCAGCATGCAGGATCCGAGCGAACGCGATCCGAAGGCGGCGCAGGAATCCTTCGCCGCCTTCAAGGCGTTGGTCACGCAGTTTCCCGACAGCAAGTATGCCAAGGACGCCACGCTGCGCATGGCCTATCTCGTCAATGCGCTGGCCGCGCACGAGGTGCATGCCGCGCGTTATTACCTGAAACGCGGCGCCTATGTCGCTGCCGTCAACCGTGCGCAGACGGCGCTCAAGACCTATCCCGACGCGCCGGCCAACGAAGAGGCGCTGTTCATCATGATCAAGGCCTACGATGCGCTGGGCATGGCCGATCTCAGGGACGACGCCGAGCGCGTGATGAAGAAGAACTTCCCGAACAGCGAGTATTTCAAGCGCGGGCTGGACAAGCCCGAGCCCTGGTGGAAGCTCTGGTGAGGCGGCTGGGCTGAAATCTCCAAACCGACTGGGCAGTTCGGCTCATGGCTCGCGTTCGGGGGCCTCGTAAGGCTTGCGCCCGGGCCGCCCGCAACTCGCTACGCTCGGACAAGCGGGCGGCATTTCCTTGCGCTGCGCCAACGATGCCCGACGAACGCTCACAAATCGCCTCGCCGCCCAGCCGGTTTTCCTGCCTGGGCCAACGATTCTCGCCTTCAGCGCCGCTGACGCCGGGCTTCGAACAGGCAGATCCCGGCGGCCACCGAGACGTTGAGGCTCTCGACCGCGCCATACATCGGAATCCGCGCCAGCTCGTCGCAGGTCTCGCGGGTGAGCCGCCGCAAGCCTTCGCCTTCCGCGCCCAGCACCCAGGCGGTCGGTCCCTTCTGGTCGATCGCGTAGAGGTCTTTTTCCGCCTCGCCGGCGGCGCCGATCGTCCAGATGCCGCGCTCCTTGAGCTCTCGCAGCGTGCGCGCGAGATTCGTGACCACGACGTAGGGCACCGTGTCGGCCGCGCCGCTGGCGACCTTGATCGCCGTGGCGGAAAGGCCGCAGGCGCGGTCCTTCGGCGCGATCACCGCATGCGCGCCGGCCGCGTCGGCGACGCGCAGGGCTGCGCCGAGATTGTGCGGGTCGGTGACGCCGTCGAGCACCAGGAGCAGCGCCGGTTCGGCGAGCCCCTCCAGCACGTCGTCGACCGTCAGGTACTTCTGCTGCGCCGCGACCCTCGCCACCACGCCCTGATGCCGCGCATGGCCGGTCATCGCATCGAGCCGGGCGGTCTCGACGGCGATGAGGCGCACGCCGCGCGCTTCCGCCTGCTGCAGGAGATCGCGCATGCGCGCATCCTGCCGGCCCGCTGCCACATAGAGCTCGCGGATGCTTTCCGGGGCGTGGCGCAGCCTGGCAGTGACGGCGTGGAAGCCGTGGATCAGCCGGCCATCATCCGCCATGCTTGATCACGCGGTATTGCGCGCTCATGCGGTGGGTTTCGCCCGGCGGCAGGGTGATCACGTCGTCGGCGGCATTCGTGGTCTCGACGCAGACCATGCGCTTCTCGCCGCGCCGGCCGAAATCGCCCATCATCTCGGCCTTCTCCCTGCCCGGATTCCAGACCACGGTGGAGCGGCTGCCGGTGCTGGTGATGAGGATCGTGCGCTTCAGCACCGGATCGATGATGCCGCAGCAGCCGGTAGTCGCGAGATAGATGCGGTTGACTTCGTGGTCGAGGGTCAGCCGGCCTTTCTGCTTCTTGCGCTTGTCGCCGTCGACCTTGTCGATGTAGGTGCAGCCTTCCAGCCCGGCGATCTCGATGCGCTGCACATCGCCGACCGCGAAATAGGTGTGCAGCGCCTGGCCGAGGATGAAGGATTTGTTGCCGTTGTTCGTCGTCGCCAGGCCGGCGACGAGTTCCTGGCCGACCGTCACGCGGTAGCGCACGCATGCATCGTGCGGCCACTGCGCGCGCGCGGTTTCGTTCCACTCCGGCTCGAATTCCAGGCGCACGCGGCCGTCCGGCAATTTCTTCGCTTCGAGCAGCAGCCAGGGGATCGTGCGCGCGAAGCCGTGAGTGGGGTAACTGCTTTCCGTCGCATGCGGGCCGAACCACGGCCAGCAGATCGGCACCCCGCCGCGGATCGATTTGCCCGGCGCGAATTTCGCGGCCTGCGACAACCAGATGACGGGTTTCTGGCCCGTGGGCTGCCAGCTCAGCACATGCGCGCCCTGCAGCGCGATGCTGGCGGTCGAGAAAGGCGTTTTCACGTCGATGACGATGAATCCCGGCGCGATTTCGCGCAAGCTCAGGAAATCGGCGGCGGCGAAACGCAGTTGCAGTTCGGCGAGTCTGGACATGATCAATCCTCCTGGGTTTGTAATTCCGCAAGGCTCTCGGCGACGATCTCGCGCACGTCGGGGTCGGGATCGTCGCGCCGGGCCTCCAGATACTTGATGGCGGCCGGGCTGCCGGTCAGACCGAGCAGATGGCAGGCGTCGGCGCGCACGCGCGGATCGCCGTGGCCGGTCAGCATCCCCAGCGCCGGGATCAGGGCCTGCAGGGCCGGGGTGCGCGCGTAGCGTTCGAGCACCGCCGCCGCACCGAAGCGGACATTGAGATTCGCCTCCGGATTGGCGACGATCGGCAACAGGTCGGCGAGCGCCGCGGGCATGCGCGCGACGACCGCGAACACGTCCTGGATGCGGCCTTCGAGCAGCCAGATCTGGAACTGTTCCACGCGGTCGCGCAAGGAGGCGCGCAGCAGGGCGCGCGTGCTGGCGGAAGCAACGGGATAGCCGAAATTCACTTGCCCTCCGCGAGCCGGAAATCGATCTTGTTCTGGTCCAGATCGACGCGCACGAGCTGCACGCGCACGCGGTCGGCGAGCCGGTAGCGCACGCCCGTGCGCTCGCCGATCATCGCGTGCTGCTTCTCGTCGAAATGGAAATAGTCGCGGCCGAGATCGGAGACATGCACCAGCCCTTCGACGAACACGCTGTCGAGCGCGACGAAGATGCCGAAGGGCACCACCGCCGAGATGCTGCCGGTGAATACCTCGCCGATCTTGTCCTGCATGTACCAGCACTTGAGCCAGCCCTCGACGTCGCGCGTCGCCTCGTCCGCGCGCCGCTCGGTGGCCGAGCAGGCCAGCCCCACCTGCTCCCAGTCGATGCTGTCGTAGCGGCGGCCGGCCAATACCGCCTTGATCGCGCGGTGGATCAGGAGGTCGGGATAGCGGCGGATCGGCGAGGTGAAATGCGTATAGCTCTCGTAGGCGAGACCGAAGTGGCCGACGTTGTGCGGGCTGTAGATCGCCTGCTTCAAGGAGCGCAGCATCACCGTCTGCAGCAGCTGCTTGTCGGGGCGATCCTTGATCTTTTCGAGCAGCCGGGCGTAGTCTTTGGCATGCGGCTCGTCGCCGCCGGTCAGCTGCAGGCCGAAGGTGGCGAGGAACTCGCGCAGCTTTTCGAGACGCTCCGGCGTCGGACCTTCGTGGATGCGGTAGAGCGCCGGGTGGTCGTGGGCCTTGAGGAATTCCGAGGCGCAGACGTTCGCGGCGAGCATGCACTCCTCGATGATGCGATGGGCGTCGTTGCGCTCGTAAGGCTCGATGCGCAGGATCTTGCCGTGCTCGTCGAAGATCATCAGCGTCTCCAACGTCTCGAAGTCGATCGCGCCACGCTTGACGCGCGCCTTCTGTAGCACCCGATAGAGCGCATCGAGGGCTTCGAGCTGCGGCAGCAGTTTGCCGATCTTCTCGAGCGCCGCCTCGTCTTTCTGGTAGAGCGCCGCCGCCACCTCGGTGTAGGTGAGTCGCGCGTGCGAGAACATCACCGCCGGATAGAAGCGATATTGCTTGATCTCACCGCTCGCCGAGATCGCCATGTCGCAGACCATGCAGAGGCGCTCGACCTGCGGGTTCAGCGAACACAGGCCGTTCGAGAGCTTCTCCGGCAGCATCGGGATCACGCGGCGCGGGAAATACACCGAATTGCCGCGCTCGCGCGCCGCCGCATCGAGCGCGCTGCCATCGGTCACATAGTGCGAGACGTCGGCGATCGCGACGACGAGGCGGAAGCCCTTGCCCTGGCGTTTGCAATACACCGCATCGTCGAAGTCCTTCGCCGTCTCGCCGTCGATGGTGACGAGCGGCATCTGCGTCAGATCCTCGCGCCCCTTCCAGTCGCTCTTCCTCACCGCCTCCGGCAGCTTCTTCGCCTGCGCCAGCGCTTCCTTGGAAAACTCGAACGGCAGTTCGTGCTTCCTGAGCGCGATCTCGATCTCCATGCCGGGGTCGGCGTAGTTGCCGAGGATCTCGATCACGCGGCCGATCGGCTGGCGCTCCTTGGTCGGCTGCTCGACGATCTCGACCATCACCACCTGGCCGGGCCGGGGCTTGAGCGCTTTACGGTCACCCTTTTCCGGCGGGGCGATCAGGATGTCCTGGCTGATGCGGCGGTTCTCGGCGACGACGTAGAACACGCCGTGCTCCTCGTGCACGCGGCCGACGAGGCGCTGGTTGGCGCGTTCGGTGACCTCGACGATCTTGCCTTCCGGGCGCCCCTTGCGGTCTACACCGACGATGCGCGCGATGACGTGATCGCCGTGCAGCACCTTGTTCATTTCTTTCTCGGGCAGGAACACGTCCGGCCCGCCATCGTCGCGCACCAGGAAGCCGAAGCCGTCCGGATGCCCCTGCACGCGGCCGCGCAGCAGGTCGGCCTTGTCCGGGATCAGCCAGTCGTTGCGGCGGTTCTGCAGCAGTTGCGCGTCGCGCGCCATCGCGCCCAGGCGGCGCTGGAAGGCTTCGCGCTCATGGAGGGCGATGTCGAGCAGCTCGCACAGCCGCTCGAAGGGCACCGGCACGCCCTGTTCGGCGAGCACTTGCAGGATGTATTCGCGGCTCGGCAGCGGGTGTGGATATTTGGCCTGCTCGCGCTCGAGGAAAGGGTCGGCGCGGCGGATGCGGGAGAGTTTGGTAGCGGATCGGTGGGAGGGTTTTGACATTGGCGGTTTTTTCGTTAGAATGCGCGGCTTCGCGCCGTGCCCAGGTGGCGGAATTGGTAGACGCACTAGTTTCAGGTACTAGCGGGTAAAACCGTGGAGGTTCGAGTCCTCTCCTGGGCACCACAGAATACAGGAAGCCGCTGACGCCGAAAATGCGCAGCGGCTTTTTTCTTTACGTTGCCCTCAGTGGCCCTCGGCATAGCGCACCTCCAGCCCCGGCCAGACGCTTTCCAGCGCGTCCTTGAAGTCGGCCTGGATGCGCGCCAGCGCCGCCGGATCATCGGCCTCGAAGCGCAGCACGATCACCGGCGTGGTGTTCGAGGCGCGCGCGAGGCCGAAGCCGTCGGCATATTCGGCGCGCACGCCGTCGATCGTGATCAGCTCGCGGGCGCCGCGCAGCACGCGGCCGGCCAGCGCCGCTTCCTTCAGCTTTGCGATCAGCCGGTGCGGCTCGCCTTCCTGCATCTTGAGGTTCAGCTCGGGCGTCGAGAGCGCGTTCGGCAGGTGTTTGAGCGGCCAGTTGGCATCCTGCCAGCGCGAGACGATCTCGAGCAGGCGCGCGCCTGCATAGAGGCCGTCGTCGAAGCCATACCAGCGCTCGTTGAAGAACATGTGGCCGCTCATCTCGCCGGCCAAGGGCGCGCCGGTTTCCTTGAGCTTGGCCTTGATCAGCGCGTGACCGGTGTTCCACATCAAGGGCACGCCGCCTTGGTGACGGATCGATTCCGCGACCCAGCGCGAGCATTTCACATCGAAGATGATCGTCGCGCCGGGGTTGCGCGTCAGGACGTCGGCGGCGAAGAGCATCAGCTGGCGGTCGGGATAGATGATCTCGCCGTCCTTGGTGACGACGCCGAGGCGGTCGCCGTCGCCGTCGAAGGCCAGGCCGAGTTCCGCGTCGGTCTTCGCGAGCACGCGCTGCACCTCGCGCAGGTTCTCGGGCTTCGAGGGGTCGGGATGATGGTTCGGGAAATGGCCGTCGATGTCGCAGAAGAGCTCGATCACCTCGCAGCCCATGCGGCGGAATAGCTCGGGCGCGAGCTCGCCGGCGACGCCGTTGCCGCAATCGACGACGAGCTTCATCGGCCGCGCGAGCTTCACGTCGCGGACGATGCGCTCGAGATAGGCCGGGCGCACGTCGGCGCGGCAGAGCACGCCGCGCCCGGTGGCAAAGTCGGCGCTGGCGATACGGCACCGCAGGGCCTGGATGCGCTCGCCAAAGAGCGTCTCGCCGCCGAGCACGATCTTGAAGCCGTTGTAGTCGGGGGGATTGTGGCTGCCGGTGACCGAGACGCAGCTTTGCGTGCCGAGGTGATGGGCGGCGAAGTAGGTGACCGGCGTCGGCACGCAGCCGATGTCGACGGCATCGGTGCCGGTGCTGATGATGCCGTCGGCGAGCGCGGCGGCGAGCGCCGGGCCGGACAGGCGGCCATCGCGGCCGATGACGATGGCCTTGAGGCCGAGGGCGCGCGCTTCCGAGCCGAGCGCCTGGCCGATCCGCCGCGCGGTCTCGGCGGTGAGGGTCTTGCCGACGATGCCGCGGATGTCGTAGGCTTTGAAGATTTCCGGCGCGATGTCCATGCGGGCTCCTTGCAGTCAGTGCAGTATCTGCGGCGCATCGCCGATGCTGGAAGGCGGCACGGCCGAGGCATGATGGACGATCATGCGCCAGCCCAAAGCGCCGCGGACATAGACGTTGGTGGCGGCGACCGGCGCCGCGAGATGCTTCTCGCCGACCACCGCGATCTGCTCGATCACGCTATGCACCGCGGTAAATGGGCTGTGCAGTGTGGTCAGCGCCAGCAGCTGGACTTTGAGCCGCGTGCCGCCTTCGAAGATGTGACGCCAGCCCTCGCGCACCAGCGCATAGCCGGTGAGCCTTGGGCCTCCCGGATGCACGCAGACGATCTCCTCGTCTTCCGCCCAGACGGTCATCATCGCGTCGAGATCGTTGCGTTCGAGCGCCTCGTAGAAGGCGGCTTCGGCTTCCTGCGGCGAGGTGTAGATCGGTTTCTTCGGCATCAGAGGTTCAATGCGGCCAGCACGCGTTCAGGAGTGATGTCTGCGAGGCAGCGCAACGTGTCGGGCGGCGCGAGCGGGCACTCGCGCTTGAAACACGGGCTGCACGGCAGACCGAGCGAGAGGATTTTCGCACGTGCCGAGAGCGGCGGCGTATAGGCGGGGCTCGACGAGCCGTAGAGCGCGACCAGCGGCGTATCGAGCGCGGCGGCGACGTGCATCAGGCCGGAATCGTTCGTCACCACCGCGCGCGCGGACGCGATCAGGTCGAGCGCCTGTTCGAGCGTGGTGCGGCCGCACAGGTCGAGCGCCGCGCCTTCCGCCAGCCGGGCGATTTCCGCGCCGACCGGCGCATCCTTGGCCGAGCCGATGAGCCACACTGCCGTGCCGTCGGCGCCGATTTTCCGCGCGAGGGCGGCGAAATGACGGGCCGGCCAGCGCTTGGCCGGGCCGTATTCCGCGCCGGGGCAGAAGATCACCGGCGCAGCCTCCAACGGCAGGCCGAGCGCTTCGCGCGCCGCACGCTGCTGTTCCGGCGTCGAAGTCAGGCGGGGTTCGGGCGTGGGGTCCGGGAATTCGCCGGCCAGCGCGGCATAACGATCGACGAGGCGCGGCAGGGAGCTTTTCGGATGTCGCCGGTTGAGGAGGAAGAAGCGCCCCTCGCCGGTATAGCCGATGCGCTCAGGGATTTTCGCGAAGAAGGGCACGAGCGCCGATTTCCACGAGTTCGGCAGGACGTAGGCTTGCCGGAAGTCGGCGCTGGCCTCATTTTTCCTTAATCGGCGTCCCAAGGCCTTCCGGCCGGTCCAGTCGAAGGCGCCATGCGGGAAGGGATTTTCGATGACGGCATCGACTTCCGGCATGCGCGAGAGCAGCGGCGCGCTCCAGGCCGGGGCGAGGACGTGGATCTCCGTCGCCGGGTCGCGCTGTTTGAGCCGCATCAGTAACGGCTGCATCAGGATCGTATCGCCGATCCACGAAGGGGCGACAACAAGAGTCTTCATCGAGCGTCGCGCGCAGCGCGACCCGTATTCATCTGCTTCCTGATTCCTGCCCCCTGATGCCTGATCAGTGGTGACCCTTCGGCTTCTCACCAGTGAAGCGGTAGGTCGTGCCGCAATAGGGACAGACGGCGGTACCCGTTTTCAGCACGTCGAGGAAGACGCGCGGATGGCGCGCCCACAGCGGCGCACCCGGTCGCGGGCAGGCGAGCGGTAGGTCCTGCGCGGTGACGGAGACTTCGCGGACGGTTTCGTCGATGGCGCTCATGGCGGTTTCCTCACACCGGTGTGAGCCAGTCGGCATGAGCCGGCACCCTGCCGGCGACGACGTCGAAGAACAGGCGCTGGATCTTTTCGGTGATCGGGCCGCGGCGGCCAGCGCCGATGGTGCGGCCGTCGAGCTCGCGGATCGGCGTCACTTCGGCGGCGGTGCCGGTGAAGAAGGCCTCGTCGGCGATGTAGATGTCGTCGCGCGTCAGGCGCTTGGAAACCACCGTGTAGCCGAGTTCCTTGGCCAGCGTGTGGATCGTCGCGCGGGTGATGCCGATCAGCGCCGAGGCGATCTCGGGCTCGAAGATCGTGCCGTTCTTGACGACGAAGAGGTTCTCGCCCGGCCCCTCGGCGACGAAGCCGTCGACGTCGAGCAGCAGCGCCTCGTCATAGCCGTGCTCGGTGGCTTCGAGGTTGGCGAGGATCGAGTTCGCGTAGGTGCCGGAATACTTGGCGCGGCACATCGAGACATTGACGTGATGGCGCGCGTAAGAAGAGGTCTTGACGCGGATGCCCTTCTCCATGCCTTCCTCGCCGAGATAGGCGCCCCAGGGCCAGGCGGCGATGGCGACATGCACCTTGGCGCCGATCGGCGAGACGCCCATCTTCTCCGAGCCGTAGAAAGCGATCGGGCGGATGTAGGCGGATTCGAGCTGGTTGGCGCGCACGACTTCCTTCTGCGCTTCCATCAGCGTGGCCTTGTCGAACGGCATCGGCATGCGGTAGATGTGCGCCGAATCGAACAGGCGGTCGGTATGTTCCTCGAGCTTGAAGATGGCCGTGCCATTGACGGTCTTGTAGGCGCGCACGCCCTCGAAGACGGCGAGGCCGTAGTGCAGGGAATGGGTCAGCACGTGCGTGGTGGCTTCGCGCCAGGGCACGAGCTTGCCATCGTGCCAGATGAAGCCGTCGCGGTCTGCCATGGACATGATCGTTTCTCCAGAACGTTCGGAATGCCCAATTCTAGCTTGGCCGGTAGAATGCGGTGCATGGATCGCGTCTGGAAACCCAATGTCACGGTCGCCGCGTTGATGGAACGCGACGGCAGATTCCTGCTCGTCGAGGAGGAAACCGCCGAGGGCATCCGCTTCAACCAGCCCGCCGGCCACCTCGACGCAGGCGAATCGCTCGTCGAAGCCTGCGCGCGCGAAGCGATGGAAGAAACCGCCCACGCCTTCACCCCGACCGAACTGGTCGGTATCTACCAGTGGCCGCGGCCGCAGGGGGATATCACCTACCTGCGCTTCGCCTTCGCCGGAAAAGTCGGCGCTCGCGAGACGGCACGGCCGCTCGATGCCGGCATCCTGCGCGCGGTGTGGATGACCGTCGAGGAAATCGAAGCCTGCCAGGATCGCCACCGCAGCCCACTGGTGCTGCAATGCATCCGAGATTACCTGGCCGGGCGGCGCTTTCCTTTGGATGTGATCAGGCATTATGGCTAAGGTCATCGTCGGCATGTCCGGCGGCGTCGATTCCTCGGTCGCCGCGCTGTTGCTCAAGCGTCAGGGCCACGAGGTCGTCGGCCTGTTCATGAAGAACTGGGAGGACGACGACACCGAGGACTACTGCTCGTCGCGCCAGGACCTGATCGACGCGACCGCCGCCGCGGACGTGATCGGCATCGAGCTCATGGCGGTGAATTTCGCTGCCGAATACCGCGAACGGGTGTTCGCCAACTTCCTCGCCGAATACCGCGCCGGGCGCACGCCGAATCCCGACGTGCTGTGCAATTCCGAGATCAAGTTCAAGGCCTTTCTCGACCATGCGCTGAAACTCGGCGCCGACTACATCGCCACCGGCCACTACGCTCAGGTGCGCGAGTTCCTCGGTGAATGGCAGCTGCTCAAGGCCGAGGACGGCACCAAGGACCAGAGCTACTTCCTCTATCGCTTGAACCAGCAGCAACTGGCGAAGACGCTGTTCCCGCTGGGCGGGCTCTACAAGCGCGAAGTGCGCGAGATCGCGCGCCAGGCGGGGCTGCCGAACCATGCCAAGAAGGATTCCACCGGCATCTGCTTCATCGGCGAGCGGCGCTTCCGCGAGTTCCTCGCCCGCTATCTGCCGAAGACGCCGGGCGAGATCCGCCGGCTCGACGACGACCGCGTTCTCGGCCGGCACGAGGGGCTGGCCTACTACACGCTCGGCCAGCGCGAAGGCTTAGGGATCGGCGGCGTCAGGGACGCGGCCGAGGAACCCTGGTTCGTTGCGGCGAAAGACATGGAAAAGAACGTGCTCTACGTCGTGCAGGGGCATGACCATCCGGCCTTGCTGCGCGAGAGGCTGACGGCCGGGCAGCTGTCGTGGATTGCCGGCAAGCCGCCGCATACCCACTGGGTCTATACGGCGAAGACGCGTTACCGGATGCCGGATGCGGCGTGTGAAGTCGAGCAAGTCGACGCCGAGCGCTGCGAAGTCAGGTTCGCCACCCCACAGTGGGCGATGACGCCGGGGCAGTCGGTGGTGATCTACGAATCCCGCGTCTGCCTCGGCGGCGGCGTCATCCTGTAGGAGCGGTCTCGGCGAACGACGGCCGTTGCATCAGCTTGTCGTAGTGCTTCGCCAGGTTCGGGTATCGACCGCGCCAGTCGAGCTCGGGAAAGCGCAGCCGCAGATAGCCGAGCATGCTGCCCAAGGCGATGTCGGCCAGTGTGATCGCCGTGCCGTGACACCAGGCCTGCTCGCCGAGATCGCGCGCGCAGGCGGCGAGCGAAAAATCGATCACCTGGCGTTGCCGTTCGATCCAGCTCGGGCTGCGCTCGCCCTCGGGGCGGCGCCCTTCCATCACCGCGGCGACGGCGGCATCGCAGGCGCCGTCGCACAGCGCCTCCCAGCGGCGGATCAGCGTGCGCTCGCGACCGGGCGGCGGCAGCAGCCGGCTGTTGGGGGCGAGATTGTCGAGATACTCGACGATGACGCGCGAATCGAACAGGCTGCTGCCGTCTTCCAGCACCAGCACCGGCACCCGGCACAGCGGGTTTATCGCGGCGAGCCCGCTGCCGTCCGGTCCGCCGTTGTCGATGACGAATTCGCAGTCGATCTTTTTCTCCGCGAGGACGATGCGAGCTTTACGGACATAGGGGCTGGTGAGCGAGCCGAGCAGTTTCATGGGGGCGATGTCGGGAAAATCAGAGTGGTCCTATCATCTCACGCCTGCGCCGCGCGCTGCATAGCATCACGATATGCGCTGATAAAATGGCGAAATCATCCGCACACGGTATTGCCCATGACCACCTCCACGCTCGGCGCCTTGACCGCGCTTTCCCCGCTCGATGGCCGTTATGCCGCGAAAGTCGAACCCCTGCGCGCCCACTTTTCCGAATTCGGCCTGATCAAGAACCGCATCAAGGTCGAGATCGAATGGCTCAAGGCCCTCGCCGCCAATGCCGAGATCCGCGAAGTGCCGCCGTTTTCCGCCGCCACGCTCGCCGAGCTCGATCTCGTCGTTTCCGGATTCACGGTCACCGATGCCGAAGCGGTGAAGCAGATCGAGGCCGTCACCAACCATGACGTCAAGGCCGTCGAATACTGGCTCAAGGAACGCTTCCGCGACAATCCCGAAGTGATGAAGGTCGCCGAATTCATCCACTTCGGCTGCACCTCGGAGGACATCAACAACACCTCGCATGCGCTGATGCTCGAAGAAGCGCGGCGCGAGATCCTGCTGCCCGGGCTCGACCGCGTGATCGGGAAATTCCGCGCCCTGGCGCACGAGCTGGCCGAGCTGCCGATGCTCTCGCGCACGCATGGCCAGCCGGCTTCGCCCACCACGCTCGGCAAGGAGATGGCGAACGTCGCCGCGCGGCTCATGCGCGCGCGCGAGCGCATCGCCGGGGTGAGGATGCAGGCGAAGTTCAATGGCGCGGTCGGCAACTACAACGCCCACCTGTCGGCCTATCCGGAGCTCGACTGGGAAGGGATCGCCAAGCGCTTCATCGAATCGCTGGGCCTCGAATTCAATCCCTACACGATCCAGATCGAGCCGCACGACGCGATGGCCGAGCTCTTCGACGCGATCGCGCGCTGCAATACGATCCTCATCGACGCCGACCGCGACCTCTGGCAATACATCTCGCTCGGCTATTTCAAGCAGAAGACCAAGGCGGGCGAGATCGGCTCCTCGACGATGCCGCACAAGGTCAATCCGATCGACTTCGAGAACTCCGAGGGCAACCTGGGGCTCGCCAACGCGATCCTGCGGCATCTTTCCGAAAAACTGCCGATCTCGCGGCTGCAGCGCGACCTGACCGATTCCACCGTGCTGCGCAACATGGGCGTGGCCTTCGGCTACGTCGTGCTGGCGCACGATTCGACGCTGCGCGGACTCGACAAGCTCGAAGCCAATCCGCAGCGCCTCGCCGAAGACCTCGACGCCTGCTGGGAAGTGCTCGCGGAACCGGTGCAGACGGTGATGCGCCGCTACGGCGTGCCCAACCCCTACGAGCAGCTGAAGGAGCTCACGCGCGGCAAGGGCATCGAGCCGGAAGCGCTGCGCCGCTTCATCGACGGGCTGGCGATCCCCGAGGCGGAGAAGGCGCGCCTGCGCGAGATGACGCCGGCCACCTACATCGGCAAGGCGGCTGAGCTGGCGCGGAGGATCTGATGGCGTTTGCCGACAACCTCCGGCAGCTGCCCGGGGTCTCGCATCTGGCCGCCTTGCAGCTTTTCGACCGGGAAGGCAGGCTCGTCGCCACGATCGAGAACAAGCCGGGGCAGGCGGGTTCGCTGGCGGTCTATAACCATCTCGCCCAGCTCTATGGCGCGATCACGCCCGAGGCGGCGAAAAAGGGGCTGGAACTCTACGCCGAGCAGGCCGAGGATGCCCGGGCGCACCCCGGCAAGCACCCGAACATCGACCGCTTGGTGACGCTCGTCACAGAGGGCGGACAACTGCGGGTCAAGCAGGTTTTCGCCACCGGCGAATGACATACAATCGAGCCACCGCACACCCAACCACACAGGAGAAGAAAGCCATGAAAAAAACCTTCAAGACCCTCGTCGCCGGCGCGGCGCTCGCCGCCATTGCTGGCTCCGCCGCCGCCCAGGTCGTCGGCAAGATGGAAGACCAGATCCGCTGGCGCCAGTCGGCCTATCACACGATGGCCTGGAGCATGGCGCGCATCAAGGCCAACGTCGAAGGCACCTACAACAAGGAGCAGGTGATCGAGGCCGCGAACGTGATCCAGGCGATCGCCAATTCGAAGATGGGCGCGCTCTACCAGCCGGGTTCCGACAAGGGCAAGGGCTGGAAGGAGACCCGCTTGAAGCACGAGTTCTTCACCGACAAGGAAGGCGTCGGCAAGGTCGCCGCGGCCTTCGGCAAGGAAGCCAATGAAATGGCCAAGGTGGCCGCGACGGGTGACGCCGCGGCGGTCAAGGCCCAGTTCGGCAAGCTCGGCGAAGCCTGCAAGGGCTGCCACGACAAGTTCCGCCAGGAGGATTGACGGCATCCGCCCGGGCCGCCCCCGGCGCGGCGGCCCGGATGCCTTGGAGGCTTCCTATCGCCGCCAGCGCTGCACGCCGTGAATGAGCGCCACGAGGGCGATCAAGGCCAGGACCGCCCAGTGCTCGATGCGCTGGATGTCCCCGAGGTGCCGGGCCAGCGCCTGGCCGAACAGCCAGCCCGCCCCCGCGACCAGCGGCGCCCACAGCGCGGCGGAGACCATGTTCAGCAGCAGGAAGCGCAGCCGGGGCACGCCGCTCATGCCGATGGCGATGGGCAGCGCGGTGCGCAGGCCCCAGGCGAAGCGCATCGCGAAGATCACCTTGCCCGGATGCCGCTCGATCAGATCCAGCGCGCGGCGGATGCCCTCGGCGCGCCGCGGCCAGCGCGTCAGCACGGCCTGGCCGTGCCGCCGCCCGAGCCAGAAATAGAACTGGTCGCCCAGCACCGCCCCCAGCCAGGCGACGGCCGCCACCGCGGAAAAGTCGAGATAGCCGCGGTGCGCGCCGAAGCCGGCCAGCACGAGCACGGTTTCGCCCTCCAGCAGGCTGCCGAGAAACACCGCCCACAAGCCATAACGGCCGATCAGCACGCCGATGTCCATCGCGCGAGGATAAACCGTTTCTCGGCGCCGAGCGATCCCGTCCGGCGAGAACTCGGGTAAGCTCACCCAAAAACCCGGAACACCCGCAAAGGAACCCCATGTCGAGTCTGAACGACCCGCGCGTGCTGTTCGCCGCCGAACGCACCCTGCTGGCCTGGAACCGCACCGCCGTGAGCCTGATGGGCTTCGGCTTCCTGGTCGAGCGGTTCGGGCTGTTCATCCACGTCGTGCTGCACAGCAACGCGGAACCCTTGCACCGCGGCGCCTCGCTCGTCATCGGCGTGATCTTCATCCTGATCGGCGTCGCCATGCTGCTGCTCTCGGTGCGCCAGTACCGCAGCGTGCTGGCCTCGCTGGGCAGACAGGAGATTCCCGCGGGCTACTGGCTGCACAGCGGCGTGGTGATCAACCTGACGCTGGCGATCGTCGGCATCCTGCTCTCCGCCTATCTCGTCCTGCTGTGAGCGGCGGCCATAGGGTGCCGTCTCGCCAGCGCCGACTTTTGCGAATCGCTATGCGGTAACGGCCTCGCTCGCCTCTTCGATGGGAACGGAACGATCGTAGAGCGTCTCTGGCGCAATGTCGATTCCGCCTGGCCAGCAAACCGTATCGAGTGCAACAAAAGCCTGCTTGAAGCGCTGCGGGTTTTGCAGCTGAACGAAGACCCCCTTGTCGAGATAGGGCCGTGCGTCGAACAGGCGATGGTCGCCCGTATCGAACCAAAGTTCGAGGGTGAAATCGTCACGCGGCACGACACGAACAACAGATTCCATAACACTGCTCCTATTTCAGCGGCTCGATGGCGAACGGCTGCTGACCATTGACAGCCAACTCCCAGTCAGCCAGCAGGGATTCGCGATGGATTTCGATCCACGCTTGCACCAGCCTGGTCTTCGATAACGGTATTTCGCCACTTAATACGGAGCCGTCAAGAATCGAGAACGACGCATCTTGCCCTTGATATTTGGCGTGGATATGAGGCAGATGATGGCGTTCGTCATCGAAGAAATACAGCGCGATGATGATTCCGTAAAACATGCTGATGGTCGGCATGGCGATCTCCTGCCGACGATTGTAGCTTCACTTGCCATGTTGCATGACGATCAGTGCCGTCCCGCCAGCGCCGACTTTGCGAAGGCTGAAAACGAAACGGCCGCCCGCAGGCGGCTGTTTGACGGCCGATCGATACACTCGATCATCAAACGAGTTCGAGTCGGCGCTCGATACGCTCGATGCGCTCCCGCAGCTTGTCGAGTGCATGTCGATCCTGGATCAGCTCGGCGTATGTCGTCGATTCATCGCGGGCGATACGCGCCATGCCGCTTTCGATATTGGCGAGTCGCGACATGATTTCGCTGTCGCGTTCGCGACTGGCAGCCAACTCGGCTTGAATCTTCTTCAGGTGCTCGAGAATCAGGTTGTCGATTTGCTCGCCCATGGTGGCATCTCCTTGCGTGGCCAGTGTAGCACAGCCGCCCGCAGGCGGCTGTCGAGCCTTGCCCTGTCAGTCAAAAGAACTGCTTGGCGAAGTTGGCGATGGCCAGGCCGAGCAGGGCGCCGACCATCCATTTGAGCAGCAGCAAATCGGTCTCGGAGGGGCGAGTTCGATCTGTAAGTTATGGCAAGCCCGGATTCGTCGATGGCAGTGTGCAAGGCCTCCGTGAGCGACTCGGCCTGTTTTTGGTCGAACCCGCCTTCCTGGAGTTTGCGGACAAACTTGTGCGTATCGAACGTGATCGAGCTCATGCAGCGAGTGTATAACAAAACAGCCGCCCGCAGGCGGCCGTTTCATCCAACTCAGGGCTTGTGAAAATTTCTGCTGCGCGGCCCTAGGCTCGCGTTGCGCGGTGCTGGCTGCGGCCGGCGCTTCGCGCCTTAACGTTCGCTTCGCTCACGTTAGCCTTCGCCGCAACTGCGTTGTCGCTCCCTCGCCTATCTATTTGATATGTCTCGGTCGCTGTGCTCCGTGCGCCTTGCCCTCGGGTCGCTCGCGACGAAATTTTTCACAAGCTCTCAGAGGATCGTGGTCTGACCCCATTTATTCGGGTGGTCATTTGCGTGTCAGCCAAACGACTTTAGCAGAATGCCGACAGACATGGCGAGATTGAAGCCTACCATCCACTTCAGGAGATTCAAATCGCTTTCAACTTTGTTGAAACGATTTTCGTAAGCCGCGAGCGCCTCGGCGGCGGCTTTTTTGGCCTTCTCTTCCGTCGCCCCAGCTTCTTTCAGCGCATCATAGACTTCGAAGATCATCGTGCTCATGCCCATCTCCTTTGCTGCGAGTGGAGCAAAAAAACAGCCGCCCGAAGGCGGCTGTTGGGACTGATTCAGGTAAGGCTTGAATCAGAAGGAGTGACGCACGCCAACCTGGAAGCCCTTCGGATCTGCACCCGGCAGGATGCCGCCGACGGAGTTGATACCAAAGTCATAGTAGGCGTTTTCCTTGTTGCGGATCTCGGACCAGACGGCCTTGAGGATGGTACGCTTCGAGAGGCTGTGCTCGTAGCCAATCGCGTACATGTTCGCACCCGTGTCGCTGGTGTCGTTGATGTTGCCGGCATGGCCATACTGCGCGATGATCTTGCCATTGCCGCCGACCTTGAAGGTGACCGGCAGGAACCAGGCGTTGCGTTTTGCGGTACCTTGGATCAAACCGTTACCATTATCGGAAACCTTCACGCGATCCCACAGCAGGCCGACGGTGCCCATGCCGAAGTCGTAGCGGACAGCGGCGCGGGTATCGGACGCCTTCGTGCCGAAGTTATCACCCAGCTTGGCTTCGTTGTAGGTCAAACCAGCGAGGATCGGGCCGTTTTCATACTTGGCGCCGACATCGTAGCCACGGGTGTTCAGCTTGTTGGCGACATCATCCCGCGTCTTGTTTTCGTTGGCGACATAGGCGGCGGTGATCGTCAGGCCGGAGATGTTCGGCGAGATGTAAGCGATCGCATTGTTCCAACGGGTGTCGAACAGCGACGTGCAGGTGCCGGAAGACGAGCAGTAGCCAGTAGCCCCCTTCAGAGCTTGATAGTTAGCTACGGTATTGTCATTTCCGGCTGTGCCTGGATTTGTGTAGTAAGTATTCGCTCCAACAAGAGTCGCGCCACCCAGCTTGCCGAGGAGAGCGCTGTTGGCGGAAATGCCGGTTGCGCCGGAGAACGGATCCATCGCGGCGCCCAGGGAGCGGGTCGGACCGGAGAGGATACCAGCCGCCACCGTGCCGAAGCCGCCCGCGAGGGCGACGAAGCTGTCGCGGTTGAAGTTGAACGCGCCCGCGCTGTCGTTGGCCACGCCACCTTCGAACTGGAACACCGCCTTCAGGCCGCCGCCCAGATCCTCGACACCCTTGAAACCGAGATAGGACGAGTTGGCCGAGACACGGTTGCGACCAGGTTGGTTCAAATTGGTAAAGGTTTGAGCGGCATCGCCGCCAGGGCCATCAAGATCAACGGTCAGATTGGAAGCACCCCCCGCCTTGACATTGTCGAACGTCACGTCGGCGACGCCGTAGATGGTCACGTTCGACTGCGCGAAGGCGGCGCCGGAGACGAGGCCGGCGACGGCCAGGGCGATGATTTTCTTCTGCATATGAATCTCCTTTTGGTTTGAAGATTGCGGTTTCAATGACTCCACGTGGTCGGCCACTGAAACCCGGGAACTTCCGAAAGCGGAAGCTGGCTGCATTTTGCCAAACCTCGCCGCGCTGGCCAGCGCGATTCCGGTTTTGTCCCTGCTTGCCAGTGCCGGCTGTTGGGTTTTTGCAACGCAAGAGGGGATAAAGGCGCCTCGAATAACCTGCTGCGTGGCCGGATGGATGAGTTGTGCGCCGCTGCCGGATTTCTTCATCGGCGCGCATGCGCGGGTGGCGGGGATGCGCCTGCTGATCCGCGACGCGGCCTGCCAACGCACTCATTGCGCGAAACTTGCGCTGCTGGCGCCGGAATAGGCGAGAATTCCGTCTACTATCCATTGCATCCGAGGAGCACGACGATGGCGCTCGCCGCACAAACCCTGCCGACTTCGCCGGAGGATTATCTGCGTCTCGAGGCGGAAAGCCCGATCAAATACGAGTATCTGGACGGCCAGATCGTCGCGATGGCCGGCGCCGGCGAGCGGCACAACCGCATTGCCGTGAATGTCGCCTTCCGCCTACGCTCGGCCGCGCGCGGCACGAAGTGCGGCGCGTTCGTCAGCGACATGAAGCTGCGCGTCGAGGCGACGAATGCCTTTTATTATCCGGACGCGATGCTGGTGTGCGCCGAGGACGATCATCCGCACTACAAGCGCCGGCCCTGCGTCGTCGTCGAGGTGCTCTCGCCTTCGACGGCGGCGATCGACCGGCGCGAGAAGTGGCTCGCCTACCGCACGATCGAATCCTTGCGCTGCTATCTGCTCGTCGATTCGGAATCCCGCCACGCCGAATACTGGCTGCGCGACGAGGCGGGGAGCTGGCGGCCCGGCACGCTCGAGGAGAACGAGCTGCTGGGCGTCGATTGCCCGCCGGTGAGGGTGAGTTTTTGCCTCGATGACCTCTATGAGGATGTCGCGGGGCTGGCGTGATGAAACCCCTGCGAAACTTGCTGTGCGGGCGGTCTGCTGCGTTACGCGGTGCTCGGAACCTCGCCTAACTACGGGTTATGTCTCGGTTCCTGCGCTCCGTGCGCCTTGCATCCCATCCCGCTCGCGGCGTTTCGCAGGGGTTTCGTGATGTAATCTTTGCTGGCATGAAATTGAAAATTCCGCTCCATCCACTTGGAGCCGAGGAGATCGCGACATGAACGACCTGAGCCAACGCATCACCGTCGATCCGGAGCAGTGTGGCGGCCGGCCCTGCATACGCGGCATGCGTATCCGCGTCACCGATGTGCTCGATCTATTGGCGAACGGCTTGACACCTGATCAGGTGCTGGAAGAGTTGCCCGATCTCGAAGCCGAAGATATTCGCGCTTGCCTCAGCTACGCCAGCAGGCGCTTCGACCATCCGGTGCTCCTTGCGGCATGATCTGGCTGGATGCGCATTTGCCGCCCGCTTTGGCGGCATGGCTGGCCCTGGAGACGGGCGAAACGGTCGCGCACTTGAGAACGCTCGGATTGCGGCATGCCAAGGACAGGGAAATTTTTTTCGCGGCGCGTCAGGCCAATGCGATCTTGATGACCAAGGATGCCGACTTCACCGAGATGGTTCTGCGCCTGGGCGCGCCTCCGGCTGTCGTCTGGCTGACCTGCGGCAACACGTCGAACGAGGCATTGCGCGCCCTGCTCAAGACCACTTTTCCGCGCGCGCTGAAGCTGATCGGCAGCGGGGAAGCGCTGGTGGAGATCACCGATAGCGGACTGCCATGACCGACCGCTACGCGGTGATCGGCAATCCGATCGCCCATTCGAAATCGCCCGCCATCCACGCCGCCTTCGTGCGGCAGACGGGGCCGGACGGGTTGATTTTCGGTTGATTGTCAGACACCATTTCTTTCCATGAGACCTTCGATCGCACTCGACGGGAAGCGGGAAGCCGTGCGTGCGGTGGCGCTTCGCCACCGCACGGCGAATCCGCGTGTTTTCGGCTCTGTCCTGAAAGGGGAGGATGCCGAGGACAGCGATCTCGATCTGCTCGTCGACGCCTTGCCGGGGACGACGCTGTTCGATATCGGCGGCCTGCAGGCCGAGCTGGAAGACCTCCTGGGGGTGGCGGTGGATGTCCTGACGCCTGGGGATCTGCCGAAAAAAATCCGGGCCAGGGTGCTGGCGGAAGCTCAGCCGCTATGACCGAAAGCCGTTTGCCGGATTACCTCGAACACATACGCCAGGCCGCCGCGAATGCTTGCGCTTATGTGGAGGGCTTGAACAAAGCCGATTTTCTTGAAGATACGCGGACGCAGCAGGCTGTGGTCATGAATCTGATCATCACGGTGCAGATTGCGCTGCCGGCATTGCTCAAAGCCTTGCCGGAGGCAGATGCCCAGTCCGAATCGTCATGACCGACCGCTACGCGGTGATCGGCAATCCGATCGCCCATTCGAAATCGCCCGCCATCCACGCCGCCTTCGCGCGGCAGACTGGGCAGGACATGAGCTACGAGGCGATCCTCGCGCCGCAAGACGGCTTCGCCGCGGCGGTGGCGGCGTTCCGGGCCGCGGGCGGCCGGGGCATGAACGTCACGGTGCCGTTCAAGCTGGAGGCGCTGGCGCTGGCGGACATGCCGACCGAGCGGGCGCGGCTCGCCGGCGCGGCGAACACGTTGCGCTTCGACGCGGACGGCGTCTTCGCCGACAACACCGACGGCGTGGGGCTGGCGCGCGATCTCACCGGTCGGCTGGGGCTGCGGCTCGCCGGCCGGCGCATTCTGATTCTCGGCGCTGGCGGAGCGGCACGGGGGGTGATCCTGCCGCTCCTGGAGGAAAGGCCGGCGCTGCTGGCGGTCGCCAACCGCAGCGTGGACAAGGCCGAGGCGCTGAAAGCGCAGTTCGCGCCGTTCGGCGAGCTGGCCGCGGGCGGCTTCGACGCTTTCGCCGGCGGGGCGTTCGACGTGGTGATCAACGCCACCTCGGCGAGCCTGGCCGGAGCGCATCTTGCGCTGCCGGCCGGGCTGTTCGCGCCCGGCGCGCTGGCCTACGACATGGTGTATGGCAAGGGCGAGACACCCTTCCTGGCACAGGCGCGGCGGCTGGGCGCGACGCTTGTTTCCGACGGGCTGGGCATGCTGGTCGAGCAGGCGGCCGAATCGTTCTTCCTCTGGCGCGGCGTGCGGCCGGCGACGGCGCCAGTGCTGGCGATGCTCGCGGGCGGCACTGGTTGAGAGTCTGCCGTGCGTCCGAGTGACGGGTAACGTTTATACTTGAGCCGACTGGTCTATCTACTGGTCTAGAGGATTCTGGGAACGAGGCCATGACGACATACGTGGAAATCGGGGCTTACGAAGCGAAGACCCATCTCGCCGATTTCCTGCGCAAGGTGCAGGCCGGCGCGGCTTTTCGCATCACCCAGCGCGGCAAGCCGGTGGCCGATCTGGTTCCAGCGGCGGCCGAAAGGCGTTTCTCGGCCGAAGCCGCCGCGCGGCTGCGACGCTTCATGCATGAGCGCGCCGCGGGTCAGGCGGTCGATGTGCGGGCGCTGCTGGAGGAGGGCCGCGACTGAATGCGGCTCGTTCTGGACAATTCCGTCGTGATGCGCTGGCTGTTCGGCGATGGCAGCGAGGCCGACCGCCGCTATGCCGAAGATGTGTTGGCCTGTTTCGAGCAGGAAGAGACCGTCGCGCTCGTTCCGGCCGTCTGGCCATTGGAGGTCGGCAATGTCGTTGCACGCGCCGAGGCGAAAGGCTTGCTGCAGGAGGCGCACAGCATCGCCTTTCTGTCGTCGTTGCGCGACTTGGCGATCGAGATCGACCCCGCATCGAACCGCTTTGCGCTGTCGGAAACCTTGCAACTGGCGCGGCGTCATGGATTATCGACTTATGATGCTTCATATCTCGAACTTGCTTTGCGCGAGGATCTGCCGTTGGCGACCCTCGATGCCGACCTGCGCAGGGCGTTGAAGAAAGCGGGCGGACGCCTCGCACTGGAAGGGATGGATTAGCATGCTGGTCGAGCAGGCGGCCGAATCGTTCTTCCTCTGGCGCGGCGTGCGGCCGGCGACGGCGCCGGTGCTGGCGATGCTCGCGGGCGGCTGAGAAGCATGCGTTTGCCGAATGCCAATCGGGCACGAATCGAAATCGCGAAACTCACCGGGTATGTGCTGAATCTCCACCATCCCGAGGGCAGACACAAGGCGCGGGTGTTTCGCGCTGCCTTGGGTATCGATGCCCGCGACGCAGCGTGGTTGGCCGATGCGCTGGTCGCAGCGGTTGGAGATGCGGATGCCGTGCTGCAGGCCGAAACGAAATGGGGCACAATCTGGCGTGCAGAGATGGATATCGTCCGTGGACGACGTTGCGCGAAAGTGAGAACGGTTTGGCTGTGCCGGGCGGAGGAAACCAGGCTCGTGACCTGTTTCGTGATTGGAGAATGCGATGAAGCTGCATGACGTGGTGGCCACGCTGGAAGATCTGCCGGAATTGCATTTGGCCAAAGGGCAGGTGGGCACCATCGTGGAAGAGCTCGATGCCGAGCACGTGCTCGTCGAGTTCGCGGATATCGATGGCGTGGCCTACGCGGTCGAACCATTACCCTGTCGAAAGCTGATCCAGTTGCATCACCGGATGGCGTTGGCTGCGTGATGTCCAACCCTCGGTAGAATCCGCCCTTTCCTGATTCGGAGGGGCAGCCATGCAGATCAAGGACAGCGTTTTCATCGTCACCGGCGGGGCTTCGGGGCTGGGCGCGGGCGCATCGCGCCTGCTGGCGGAGCAGGGGGCGAAGGTGGTGATCGCCGATCTCAACCGTGCGGCGGGAGAGGCGCTGGCGGCCGGGCTGGGCGCGCGCTTCATCGAAACCAATGTGGCCGACGAGGCAAGCGCCCAGGCGTGCGTCGCAGCGGCGCTGGAAGCCTTCGGCGCGGTGCATGGGCTGGTGGGCTGCGCCGGCATCGTGATGGGCGAGAAGACGGTCGGCAAGGACGGTGCGCACCGGCTGGAGACCTTCCGGCGCGTGATCGAGGTGAATCTCGTCGGCGCCTTCAACATGATCCGTCTGGCGGCCGAGGCGATGGGCCAAAACGCGCCGAACGCCGAGGGCGAGCGCGGCGTGATCGTCAATACCGCCTCGGTGGCGGCGTTCGACGGCCAGATCGGCCAGGCGGCGTATGCGGCTTCGAAAGGCGGCATCGTCGGCATGACGCTGCCGATCGCGCGCGACCTGGCGCGCATGGGCATCCGCGTGATGACGATCGCGCCGGGGATCATGGAAACGCCGATGATGGCGGGGATGAGCGAGGAAGTGCGCGACGCGCTCGGCAAGATGGTGCCCTTCCCGCCGCGTCTGGGCCGGCCCGAAGAGTTCGCCTCGCTGGTGGCCGAGATCGTCCGGAATCCTTATCTGAACGGCGAGACGATCCGGCTCGACGGCGCCATCCGCATGCAGCCGAAGTAACGATCATGGTTGAGAAACCACCCCAGAAGATGAAACGGGCGGGCCGATCGGCTCATGGGTCGCGGGCGGGGCAGCCGTTCGGTTCGGGTGCGGGCCGCCCACAACTCGCTGCGCTCGGACAAGTGGGCGGCTTTCCCGCACCCTTCGCCTACGGCTGCCGACACCCGCTCCCAAATCGCCCGCTGGCCCGCCCATTTCCTCCTTCCTCCGCCGTTGTTTCACGATAAAACGTGACGGAAAACTGCTACCACTGCGGCCTGCCGGTGCCGCCAGGGGTCGATTTCAGCGTCGAGATCGACGGCCAGCCGCGCGCGATGTGCTGCGCCGGCTGCCAGGCCGTGGCGCAGGCGATCGTCGCCAACGGCCTGACCGATTATTACAAGCACCGCGACGCGCTGCCGGAATCCCCGCGCGAGGCGCTGCCCGCCGCCTTGCAGGAGCTGGGGCTCTTCGACCACCCCGAGGTGCAGAAGAATTTCGTGCGCCCGATCGGTGAGCACGAGCGCGAGGCGGCGCTGATCCTCGAAGGCATTACCTGCGCGGCCTGCGTCTGGCTCAACGAGGCGCATCTGGCGAGGCAGCCGGGGGTGACCGCCGTCGACATCAACTACGCGACGCGCCGCGCGCGGGTGCGCTGGGACGAGCGGGTGACGAAGCTCTCCACCCTGCTCGAGGCGATCCAGGCGATCGGCTACCGCGCCCATCCTTACGACGCGACGAAGTCCGAGCAGCTCGCCCAGAAGGAGCGGCGCACCGCGCAGTGGCGGCTGTTCGTCGCCGGCTTCGGCATGATGCAGGTGATGATGTATGCAGTGCCGGTGTATCTGGCTGAAGGCGACATGACGGCGGACATCGAGCAGCTGATGCGCTGGGCGAGCCTCTTGCTCACATTGCCGGTGATGGTCTATTCGGCGGCGCCGTTCTTCGCCAGCGCCTGGCGCGATCTCAAATTCCGCCGCGTCGGCATGGACGTGCCGGTGGCGCTCGGCGTCGGCAGCGCCTTCCTCGCCAGCGTCTGGGCGACGCTGACGGGCGCCGGCGAGGTGTATTTCGATTCGGTGACGATGTTCGTCTTCTTCCTGCTCACCGGGCGCTATCTGGAAATGATGGCGCGGCAGAAGGCGACGCGCGGCGTCGAGGCGATGGCGCGGGCGATTCCGGCCTTCGCCGAACGGCTGCCGCATTGGCCCGACCCGGACGCCGAGCGCGTCGCGGTGGCGCATCTGGCCGCCGGCGATGTGGTGCGCGTCAAACCCGGCGAGACGATCCCCGGCGACGGCGTGGTGGTCGAAGGCGAGAGCAGCTGCGACGAGTCGCTGCTCACCGGCGAGAGCCGGCCGGTGGGCAAGCAGATCGGCGCTGCCGTCACGGGCGGCAGCGTGAATGTCGGCAGCCCCTTGACGATCCGCCTCCAACGGGTCGGCGAGGCCACGCGGCTCGCTTCGATCCGCCGCCTGATGGAGCAGGCCGCGGCCGAGAAGCCGACGCTGGTGCAAAGCGCCGACCGCATCGCGCAGTATTTCGTCTGGGTTCTGCTGGCGCTGGCGCTGGCGACCGGGATTTACTGGCTGAATGCCGATCCCGCCCGGGCGCTGTGGATCTGCGTCGCGGTGCTGGTGGTCAGCTGCCCCTGCGCGCTCTCGCTCGCCACGCCCGCGGCGCTGACGGTGGCCACCGGGGCGCTGGCGAAAGGCGGCGTGCTGGTGACGCGCGGCCATGCGATCGAGACGCTGGCGCGCGCCGATCACTGGATCTTCGACAAGACCGGCACGCTGACGCTCGGCCGGCCGACGGTGGTCGCGCAGCACGTGGCCGAGGGATGGGAGGAGGCGGAGGTGTTCGCGCAGGTGCGGGCGCTGGAGCAGGCGTCGGAGCATCCGCTGGCCAAGGCGTTATGCGAGAAAGTCGGCGCTGGCGGGACGGCACCTTTGCGGCAACTGCGCGCCGTGACTGGTAAGGGGATCGAGGCGCGCGAGGCCGGCGGACGGGCGTTGCGGATCGGCGTGCCGGCTTTCGTCGCGCAATTGCACGGCCGGCCGCTGCCGGACGAGATGGCCGAGTGGCTCTCGGCGGGCGACACGGTCGTCGCCCTGGGGGGCGAAGAAGGCTGGCGGGCGTGGTTTCGCATCAGCGACGGCTTGCGGCCCGGCGCGCGCGAGGCACTGGAGCGGTTGCGCGCGCTGGGTGCCAAGCTGACGATCCTTTCTGGGGATGCGCCCGAGACGGTGGCGGCGGTGGCGCAATCGCTGGGTGTTGCAGACAGTCGGGGCGGCATGACGCCGGAAGCGAAGCATGCCGCGGTGCGCGGAATCCAGGCCGGCGGCGCCACCGTGGCGATGGTCGGCGATGGCGTCAATGACGCGCCGGTGCTGGCACAGGCGCATGTGTCCGTGGCGATGGGCGGCGGCACCGATCTGGCGCGCAGCCAGGCCGACGTGGTGCTGCTCTCCGACGATCTGCGTCATCTGGCGGCAGGTGTTGCATTGGCGCGACAGGCCCTGCGGATCATCCGCCAGAACCTGCTGTGGGCCTTTGCCTATAATCTCATCGCGATCCCGCTGGCGATGACCGGATGGGTGACGCCGTGGATGGCCGGCATCGGCATGTCGGCGAGCTCCTTGCTGGTGGTGCTGAACGCGTTGCGGCTGCAGAAAGGCAGGTGAGTATGGAAAGTCTGTATCTGCTGATCCCCGTCTCCGTGATCCTGGTCTTCGCGATCGGCGTGATCTTCTGGTGGTCGCTGAAGAGCGGGCAGCTCGACGATCTCGAAGGCCCGGCCTACCGGGTGCTGATGGACGACGATACCCCGCGAGAGTCCACTCGCCAGTCGAATGAAACCAAGACGTCATCTGTTGACGCAGATCAAAGCAATTGATCCGTTCCCGGTCGATACTGCGCGAGATTCGTCCGGTGGGGGTGCCCCGCGAGTTCCGGACAAGGGTTTTACGGTTAGTCTCTCTGTTGGGGTTGGGGGTGCGCGTTCCGCGCACCCTTTTTTTTCGCCCATCGTTCATGAATAAGAAATTTGATAACCACATCAATAAAATTGTCTTCAAGAAAAGTTGACCTGAATCAATTTTTGCCGACGCAAGTGCAGTATCCTGCGTCACGATTTTGATCCGGGTCAATTTGTCGCAGGGGGATCGCCTTGGTCGGTCAGTCCGGATCGGCGGGTTTCTGACAGGCTTCAATCGGCAGGCAATCAGTTTGTTTTTTCAATGAGAGAGGTGAAATCCATCATGCAAACGCAAGCGACTTACAACTACAAGGTCGTGCGCCAGTTCGCCGTGATGTCCGTCATCTGGGGCATCGTCGGCATGCTGGTCGGCGTCATCGTCGCCGCCCAGCTGGTCTGGCCGCAATTGAGCATCGTCGAATGGCTGTCATATGGCCGTCTGCGCCCGCTGCATACCAACGCAGTGATCTTCGCATTCGGCGGCAGCGCGTTGTTTGCCACGTCCTATTACGTGGTGCAGCGCACCTGCCACACCACGCTGTTTGCGCCGGGTCTCGCCGCCTTTACGTTCTGGGGCTGGCAACTCGTGATTGTCTTGGCCGCACTTTCGCTGCCCCTTGGCTTCACCTCTGGCAAGGAATACGCTGAGCTCGAGTGGCCCATCGATCTGTTGATCACCGTGATCTGGGTGGCGTATGCGATCGTCTTCTTCGGCACGATCGGCACCCGCAAGACCAAGCACATCTACGTCGCCAACTGGTTCTACGGTTCGTTCATCATTGCCGTCGCACTGCTGCACATCTTCAACAGTGCGGAAATCCCGGTCTTCGAAGCCGGCATCCTGACGCCGAAGTCCTACTCCGCCTATGCCGGCGTGCAGGACGCGATGGTGCAGTGGTGGTATGGCCACAACGCCGTCGGCTTCTTCCTGACCGCCGCCTTCCTCGGCATGATGTATTACTTCGTGCCGAAGCAGGCCGGCCGCCCGGTGTATTCCTACCGTCTGTCGGTGGTGCACTTCTGGGCGCTGATCTTCACCTACATGTGGGCCGGTCCGCACCACCTGCACTACACCGCGCTGCCCGACTGGACCCAGTCCATCGGCATGCTGTTCTCGCTGATCCTGCTGGCGCCTTCCTGGGGCGGCATGATCAACGGCATCATGACTCTCTCCGGCGCCTGGCACAAGCTGCGTGACGACCCGATCCTGAAGTTCCTCGTCACCTCGCTGTCCTTCTATGGCATGTCGACCTTCGAAGGCCCGATGATGTCGATCAAGACCGTGAATGCGCTGTCGCACTACACCGACTGGACCGTCGGCCATGTGCACTCCGGCGCGCTCGGCTGGGTCGGCATGGTGTCGATCGGCTCGCTCTACTACCTGATCCCGCGCCTCTTTGGCAAGACCGAGATGTATTCGGTGCGCATGATCAACGTGCATTTCTGGATGGCCACGCTCGGCACCGTGCTCTACATCGCCGCGCTGTGGATCTCCGGCGTGATGCAGGGCCTGATGTGGCGCGCCACCAACCCGGACGGCACGCTGACCTACGCCTTCGTCGAGTCGGTCAAGGCATCCTATCCGTTCTGGACCATCCGCGTCATCGGCGGCCTGCTGTATCTCGCCGGCATGTTGCTGATGGCCTGGAACATGTTCAAGACGATCGCGGCCGGCAAGGCGGTGGACAATGCTCCCGTCCTGGCTCCGGCCGGCGCACACTGATCGCAAGGGAGAAAACACATCATGGCTTTGACGCATGAGAAAATCGAAACCAGCAACACGCTGATGATCGTCCTGATCACGATCGTGGTCAGCATCGGCGGCTTGCTGGAGATCGTGCCGCTGTTCTTCCAGAAGTCGACGACCACGCCGATCAACGAGCTGGTGAAGCCCTATGATCCGTTGCGGCTCGCCGGCCGGGACATCTACATCCGCGAGGGCTGCTACAACTGCCATTCGCAGATGGTCCGTCCGTTCCGTGCCGAGACCGAGCGCTACGGTCACTACTCGGTGGCGGGTGAATACGTCTATGACCACCCGTTCCAGTGGGGCTCGAAGCGCACCGGGCCGGATCTGGCCCGTGTCGGCGGCCGTTACTCCGATCAGTGGCATCGCATCCATCTGCTGAACCCGCGCGATGTCGTGCCCGAGTCGAACATGCCGGCCTACTATTGGCTCGACCGTCCGCTCAAGGATCCGTACATCAGCGCGAAGATGAGCGCGCTGCGCAAGGTGGGCGTGCCTTACACCGACCAGGAGATCGCCGAGGCGCCCAAGGCGCTGGAAGGCAAGACCGAGCTGGAAGCGGTGATCGCCTATCTGCAGGGTCTCGGCCTGGCTCTCAAGCAGACGCGCTGAGCGATGGACATCAACGACCTGCGCTCGCTGTTCACGGTTCTGGTGATCGCTCTGTTCGCTGGAATCGTCTGGTGGGCTTATTCCGCGAAGCGGAAAGAGCAGTTCGACGAGGCCGCCAAGTCGGTGTTCGACGACGAGCTCCCACCGCCGGGCAAGGGCGCAGGCTCACAGCACAACTGAAAGGAAATCGTCATGGATCTCAACTTTACGAGCGACCTGGTAGGTTTCTGGAACCTCTTCGTCGTCGTGATCGTCGCCGTCAGCGTCATCGGCTGTGCGGTGTTTCTCTGGATGCAAAGCTCCGCCAAATTCAAGCCGGGCGAAGTGACGGGGCACGTCTGGGATGAAACCCTCGAGGAGTACAGCAACCCGCTGCCGAACTGGTGGCGCTGGATGTTCTACCTGACGGTGATTTTTGCGATCGTCTATCTCGTGCTCTATCCCGGCCTGGGCAACAACCGCGGCCTGTTCGGCTGGACGATGCGCGGCCAGTACGACGAGGAAATGAAGGCGGCGGAAGCCAAGTATGGGCCGAAGTTCAACAAGTATCTGCAGATGGACGTGATGGCCGTCGCCGCCGATCCCGAAGCGCGGGAAATGGGGCAGCGCCTGTTCGTGACCTACTGCGCGCAGTGCCACGGGTCCGACGCCGGCGGCGGGCCGGGCTTCCCGAATCTCAAGGACAACGACTGGCTCTGGGGCGGCACGCCCGACAAGATCAAGGAGACGATCACCAACGGCCGCATGGGCGTGATGACCCCCAAGGGAACCAAGCCCGACATGGATGCCGAGCAGATCAAGGATGTCGTCGCTTACGTCCGTTCGCTCTCCGGTCTGTCGCACGATGCCGTGCGTGCGCAACGCGGCGCCGAGCTGTATCCGCAAGCCTGCGCGGCCTGCCATGGTCCCGATGCCAAGGGCAACCCGGAAGCGGGCTATCCGAACCTGACCGACAAGATCTGGCTCTACGGTTCCCGTGAGGACACGATGATCGAGACGGTCACCAAGGGACGGACCAACCAGATGCCGGCGTTCGGCGAGTTCCTCGGCCCGGCGAAGGTGCATCTGCTGACGGCCTATGTCTGGGGCCTCGGCGGCGGCGTCAAGCCCGCGCCGGCGGCGCCTGCCCAGGCCGAGCCCGCACCGGCGGCCGAAGCCGCGCCGGCAGCGGCGCCCGCGGGAGAAGCCGCGCCCGCCGAGAAGAAGTAACGTAGCAGCAGCGCCCGCCCTCGCGGCGGGCGCTCTTTCCGCCCGAAGGGGGTCGTTGCCAGGCAGCGACGGGCGGCTTCAAGGCCACGGGGCATTCGAGGGTATGAACCGTGGAGTAAAGTAGCACATTGCTTTTCCAGCCAACTGAAGACCTCGCACACGTCAAATGAACCAGCCCAGCCAGGAATCCCAGGCCGCCACCCCAGCGGCGGTAGAAGTCACCCTCTACAAGTCCCGCAAGAAGATCCACCCTCGTTCCGTCACCGGTCGTTTTGCCAACTGGCGCTGGGCGCTGGTCTGGCTGACGCAGCTGGTTTATTACGGGCTGCCCTGGATACCGTGGGGAGACCGCCCGGCCGTCCTGCTCGATCTGGTCGACCGCAAGTTCTACATCTTCGACCTCGTCCTCTGGCCGCAGGATGTCTTCTTCCTGGCGGTCATCCTGATCATCTCGGCGTATTCGCTGTTCTTGTTCACCGCGGTCGCCGGCCGCTTGTGGTGCGGCTATGCCTGCCCGCAAACGGTCTATACGGAAATCTTCATGTGGATCGAGAAGATGATCGAGGGCGACCGCCCGGCGCGCATCAAGCTCGATCAGGCGCCGATGGATGCCCGCAAGTTCCGGCTGCGGGCGCTCAAATATGGTTCCTGGGCGCTGTTCTCGCTGTGGACGGGCTTCACCCTGGTCGGCTACTTCACGCCGATCCGCGAGCTGTGGCACGAATTCTGGACCTGGAACCTCGGTCCCTGGGAAACCTTCTGGATTTTCTTCTACAGCTTCATGACCTACCTGTTCGCCGGCATCATGCGCGAGCAGGTGTGCCTCTACATGTGTCCCTACGCGCGCTTCCAGAGCGTGATGTTCGACCCGGACACGCTGGTGATCACCTATGACGTCGAGCGGGGCGAGCCGCGCGGCGCGCGCAAGAAAGGCGTGGATCCGAAGAGCGTCGGCAAGGGCGATTGCATCGATTGCGGCATCTGCGTCCAGGTCTGCCCGACCGGCATCGACATCCGCAACGGCCTGCAATACGAGTGCATCGGCTGTGCCGCATGCATCGACGCCTGCGATGAAGTGATGGACAAGATGGGCTATCCGCGCGGCCTGATCCGCTACACCACCGAGCACGCGATGGAGAGGCATTGGGGGCGCAAGGAAATCCTGCGCCACGTCTTCCGGCCGCGCATCATCGTCTATACGACGATCCTGCTCGCGATCGTCTCCGGCCTGATCTGGGGCATCGCCAACAAGCCCGATCTGCGCGTCAATGTGATCCGCGACCGCGGCATCCTGGCCCGGGAAGTCGAGGGCGGAATGATCGAAAACGTCTATCGCCTGCAAGTGATGAACGTTTCAGAGCATCCACACCGTTACCGCATCAGCGTGAGCGGTCTGGAGGGCATCCAGCTCGAGGGCGACAGCGAGCTGGAAGTCGAACCGGCGAAGACGAAGAGCTTCACTTATGCCGTGCGCGTGCCGCCCGAGGCGGCGCCAAAGGGGTCGCACACGATCTATTTCGACGTCAAGGCGGAAGGCAACGAGAAGATGGCCGTGCATGAAAAGGCCACGTTCCTGATGCCATGAGAGAAAGGACAGCATGAATACTCCAGCGCGTCAGTCCATCTGCAAACCCTGGTATCGCGAGCCTTGGCCATGGTTCCTGATGTCCGGGCCGTTCATCGTGATCATCGCAGCGCTGACCTCGGCCTGGATCGCCATCAAGAGCGATGACGGCCTGGTCAGCGAAGACTATTACAAACAGGGCCTGGCCGCCGGGGAAACCTTGGCGCGCAGCAGACTGGCGGAGACGCTGGGGATCACGGTGGCGATGCGGCTGGAAGGCGATCGGGTGCGTGTGCGTCTCGGCAGCCGCGATGCCGTGGCACCCGCGGCGCTGCGTCTGACGCTGTCGCATCCCACCCGTGCCGGCATCGACCAGCTGGCCATCCTGAAACCCAATGGAGATGAATACGTCGGCGAGTTGAACCTCCCTGCCTCCGGCCATTGGCTGCTGATCGTCGAGGACGAAGCCAAGACCTGGCGGGTGATGGGCAGTGTAATGCTGCCGGCGAGCAAGGATGTGGTGATCGGCGCCAACGATCGCTGAAAGGGAGAAGGCGTCGAACGGGTTTTTTTCGTCAACTAGGGGAGAACTGGCATGCAAGCATTGAAAGAGCTGTTCAGCACGGATATCGGTCTGCTGAGTACGTTCACCGTCGCTTTCGCGGTCGGCATGATCATCTTCATCTACAACTTCGCGAAAAAGCACATGGACGAGGATGCCCGCAACGCCTCGCGCAAGTGAGCCTTGCAGGCTTGGGCCGGAAAGCTGCCAGGGACTCCCTGGCAGCTTTTTTTTGTGCGTTCCGGCGATCAGTCCGCGGTGGAGTGCGTCGGGCCGACGCCGATCGGCGGCGGCGCGAGATTGACGATGCGGCTGAACAGGTCGCGGAACTCGTGTTCGGGCTTGGCGCCGAAACGTGGATCATCCTTGCCGGCGAAGGCGTCGCTGATCTCGATCCAGTCTTCTGCGGTCAGGGTTTTCTTCGCCAGCGGGATGATGGTTTTTTCTTCCAGCAGCATGTGCTGACGCGCCGCCTCGGTGTGCGCTTCGACGGCCTGCGCGAAGGCCTCCATGCTGCCGGGCACGCCGGCCTCGACCTGACCGAGCAGCTGTTCGAGTTGCTGGACGTGCGCGGCGCTTTCCGCATGCTGCCGTTCGAGCAACGCGAGGGTGGCGTCGGCTTCGTGGGTGCGCTCTTTCAGGCGCGCAAACAGCAGGGCTTCTTCGCGCGGGTCGTGCAGACGGCGTGAGAAGGCGTCCATGTAATAGAGCATCGCCCAGATCAGTTTGAAATCGAGCTCGGTGCCTTTCTCGCGCGCTTCCCGGACGAGAAAATGCAGCCCGTGCAGCACCGCGCCGAGCGAACGGTGCTCGTCGTGGATGATGGCGAGCGCGCGATTCTGCATGGCGGGGCCTCAGCGGTATACCAGCACCGGGATTTTCGAATGGGTGAGGACTTTCTGGGTTTCCGAACCGAGCAGCAGCGCGCCGAGCCCGCGCCGGCCGTGCGAGGCCATGAAGATGAGGTCGCAGCCGGCGGCTTCGGCGGTCTCGATGATGGCCTCATAGGGAATGTCGCTGGTCTTGCTCTGCGTGGCGTATTCGACGCCTGCCGCAGCGGCAAGCTGGGCACAGACGTCGAGGATCTCCTTGGCTTGCTGATCGGCCATTTGCGCGAACTTTTCCGGCGTGGTCGGGTCGATCAAGGCACCCTCGCCGTAGAACGCCACCGGATACTCGGGCTTGGCATAGAAGAAGGTGATGCGCGCACCCGTTTCCTTCGCAAAGCTGATGGCGCGCTTGACCGCTTCCTGCGATAGTTGTGAACCGTCGGTCGGTACGAGAATGTGCTTGAACATGATGCACTCCTTTGACAAGAGGCTTGACGCATAGCAACATCGCGGACGGAAAGCCTTTATAGAATCATAGCGCATCGGGAGAACGAGGATGGCAACGAACAGAGCGCCGGGAGTCACGGTGACGCCCCAACAAGTGTTTCGAGCCATGCGCGAGGCTGCGCAGACGGGCGTCGATCCACTCGGCATGGTGATGCCGCTTCACAACGCGCAGTGGGCCTGGCTGACGCACCCGCAGGAGCTGGCCGAGACGGCAGCGGGTTTTTACGCCCGTCTGCTGCAATTGCAGCAACATTCCTGGCAACGCATGCTGGGGCTGCCCGGCGAGGACGTCGAGCTGCCGCATCCGGACGATACCCGCTTCGCCGATCCGGTGTGGACCGAATCGGCGACCTGGGATCTGACGAAGGAGTGGTATCTGGCCTGCACCCACCAGATCCAGGACATGCTTTACCAGACGCCGGGACTGCCCAGCCGCGAGCGGCGGCGCGCAGCGTTCTGGTGGCGCAAGTGGCTCAACGCGATGGCGCCGACGAATTTCCTGCTCACCAATCCGGTGGCGATCAGAAAGGCCGTCGAGACCCATGGGGAGAGCCTGATTCGCGGCTTTCAGAACTTCATCGCCGACCTGCAGGCCGGCGAGATTCGCATGACGCGGCCGGAAGATTTCCAGGTCGGCGTCAATCTCGCCACGACTCCCGGCAAGGTGGTGATGCGCAACCGGCTCGTCGAGCTGATCCACTATGCGCCGACCGCCCCCCAGGTGCATCGCGTGCCGCTGCTGATCGTCACACCGTGGATCAACAAGTTTTACATTCTCGATCTCACGCCCAAGAAGAGCCTGGTGAAGTTTCTGCTCGACCAAGGCTTCGACGTCTATATCACGAGCTGGAAGAATCCGGACGAAACGATGGCGGAGGTGGGTTTCGACGATTACCTCACCGAGGGGATCGAGGCCGCAATCGCGACGATGCGCGGCATCTCGAAGTCCGACCAGGTCAACGCCGTCGGCTATTGCATCGGCGGCACCGCGCTGGCGATCTATCTCGCCTGGGCGAACCGCAGGTTCGCGCCGGAAGATGTGCCCGTGGCGAGTGCGACGTTTTTCACCACGCTGGTCGATTTCCACAAGCCGGGCGATATCGAGGTATTCCTCGACGAGGGCAGCTACCGCTATCTCGTGGCGAAGATGGAGGCCAAAGGCTATCTCGATGGCAGGGAAATGGCCGCGGCTTTCCGCCTGCTGCGTTCGAACAGCCTGATCTGGCATTACGTCGTGCATGGCTATCTGTATGGCGAGACGCCGCCCCCTTTCGACGTGCTCTACTGGAACATGGACACGACGCGCATGCCTGCCAGGATGCACGCCTGGTATCTGCGCAACCTCTACCTCGACAATAAGCTGATCAAGAAAGATGCCCTGGCGATCGCCGGCCAGCCACTCGACCTGACGCGCATCGTTCAGCCGGTGTATGCGGTGGCGGCGGCGGACGACCACATCGCACCTTGGCGGCAGGCTTACCGTCTCATGAATTACGTTTCCGGGCCGAAGCGTTTCGTCCTGTCGAGCTCAGGTCACATCCTCGGCATCGTCAATCCGCCGGTGCATCCGCCCAAGCGCGAATACCGCGTCGGCGCCGCCGAGCGGCACGACAATCCCGATGTCTGGCAGGAACGGGCCGAAGCGCATCCGGGCAGCTGGTGGGAGGATTGGGTGGCCTGGCTGCGGCCCCGTTCCGGGCCGCTCGTCAAGCCTGGCCCGGTGGCGACACGCGCCCATCCTGCGCTCGCCGACGCGCCTGGAACCTACGTGCTCGAACGCTGAAAAGTCGGCGCTGGCGGAAATGAGAGCGTCCCGCCGGGCGCCGACTCACCAAGAAAAGTCGGCGCTGGCGGGACGGCACGGGTTATCATTACATCCTGTGATTGGGGCTGCCAAGAGCGGCCGGGATAGTGAACATGAAATGCGTGGATGATTTCCGCCTACGCCTGGGCAAACATGAGCTGGTGCCCATCGTCATCGGCGGGATGGGGGTGGATATCTCGACGTCCGACCTCGCGCTCGAAGCGGCGCGGCTGGGCGGGGTCGGGCATATCTCCGATGCGATGGTGCCGACCGTCTCCGACCGGCGTTACAACACCAAATACGTCAAGGACAAGCTGCGCCAATACAAATACAACGTCGCCAACAGCAACAAGGCCGACGTGCAGTTCGACCTCGCCCTGCTCGCCGAGGCGACCGAGGCGCATGTGCGGCACACGATGGAACGCAAGCGCGGCGAAGGTCTGGTCTTCATCAACTGCATGGAAAAGCTGACGATGAACGCGCCGAAGGAAACGCTGCGCGTGCGGCTGCGCTCGGCGCTCGATGCCGGCATCGACGGCATCACCCTCGCCGCAGGCCTGCATTTGGGCTCCTTCGCGCTGATGGAGGATCACCCGCGTTTCCACGACGCCAAGCTCGGCATCATCGTCTCTTCCCTGCGTGCCTTGCAGCTGATCATCAAGAAGAGCGCGCGCACCCGACGGCTGCCGGACTATGTCGTCGTCGAGGGCCCGCTCGCCGGCGGCCACCTCGGTTTCGGCATGGACTGGGCGGAATACGATCTGGCCGCCATCGTCGCCGAGATCCGCGCCTGGCTGGAGGCCGAGCAGCTCGCGATCCCTCTGATTCCCGCCGGCGGCATCTTCACCGGCGGTGATGCGGTCGGCTTCCTCGAAAATGGCGCCGCGGCGGTGCAGGTGGCGACGCGCTTCACCGTCTCGAAGGAATGCGGACTGCCCGACGACGTCAAGCAGGAGTATTTCAAGGCCGACGAGGACGACATCGTCGTGAATACCATCTCGCCCACCGGCTATCCGATGCGCATGCTGAAGCACAGCCCGGCGATCGGCGACGGCATCCGTCCCAACTGCGAGGCCTATGGCTATCTGCTCGATGCCAACGGCCGCTGTTCCTACATCGACGCCTACAACCGCGAGGTTGCCGCGCATCCGGGCGCGAAGAAGATTCACGTTTGGGACAAGACCTGCCTGTGCACGCAGATGCGCAACTTCGACCTTTGGACCTGTGGGCATTACACCTACCGGCTCAAGGACACCTCGCGGCGCCGACCGGACGGCACGTGGCAGCTGCTGACCGCCGAACACGTCTTCAACGACTATCGCTACAGCAAGGAGGGGGTGATCGCCCTGCCTCCTGCGGAGGACGCGCAGCAGTCCTGAGGTGGCGCCGTATTTGACGTCTGTCAAGGCATCGAGGGCCGCGAGCAGCGAGAATGGCAACTCCTTGCAAAACGACCCGAGTTGCCGATGTCCTCCCTGACCGAACCGTTACGTCACCACCACCAGCATTGCGACGACCTGTTCGTCGCCGCGGAAAATGCCGTGCGCGAAGGCGATTGGTCGCGCGCCCGGCGTGAGCTGTCCGCTTTTCTCGCCGCGATGGAAACCCATTTCGACACCGAGGAGGAAACCTTGTTTCCCGCCTTCGAAGCCGCCACCGGCATGAATATGGGGCCGACGCGCATGATGCGCCATGAGCATGCGCAGATGCGCGATCTGTTTCGGCAGATGGATGCGGCGCTGGAGAGCCGCGATGCCACCGCTTACGCCAGCGCCGCCGATACGCTATTGGTGATGATGCAGCAGCACAACATGAAAGAGGAGAACATCCTCTATCCGATGTGCGATCGGGGCCTGGATGCCCAGGCCGCGGCGCTGGGCCCCGTCTTGCGGGAACGGCTGGAGGTGGAATGACGGCCGCCGTCTCGCCCGCACGGATCATCGACGGCCGGGAAATGCAGCCGCCCGAGCCGCTCGAAAAAACGCTCGAAGCGCTCGACGGTCTGCCCCGCGGCGAGGAGCTGCTGTTGCTGCTCTATTGTCACCCGCTGCCGTTGTTCAACATCCTGCGCAATCATGGCTTCGTCTGGCAGGAGGACATCCTCGATGACGGCACGCACGAGATTCGCATCCGGCACGGCTGATCCGGCACGAGGAATGTGCCTTGCATCCTGATCTCTCCTTCGATCAGGCGCCGCCGATCGATGTCCCGTTCCGCTTTTTCCTGACCGCGCCGCTGTTCGGCATCGCGGCAGGGCTGCTGCTCGCGATCGTCGGCGGCGAGATGTTCGCATCGCGCTGGATGCCCCCGGCGCTGGCCGGCACCCATCTGCTGGTGCTCGGCTTCATGTTGCAGGCGATGTGCGGGGCGCTCTTGCAGTTTCTGCCCGTGGCGGCCGGAGCGAACATCTGGCGTCCCCGCTGGGTGGCCGGGGTGGTGCACCCGTTGCTGGCCGTCTCGGCCGTGCTGCTGGTGACGGCCTTCCTCAGCCAGCGCTCCGGACTCTTTCTGGCTGCTGCTATCGGGCTGGCGCTGGGGCTCGGCCTCTTTGCCGTCGTGACGGGGATCGCGCTCTGGCGCACGCCCGCGCGCGGCGCGACCGTGATGGCGCTGCGTCTGGCCTTGCTCGGCCTCGTCGCGACGCTGAGCCTCGGCATCCTGCTCGCGACGGGGCTGGCGCGGGGCAGCGACTGGCCGCTTCTGGCGCTCACCGATCTGCATGCCGCCTGGGGGCTGGGCGGCTGGGCGCTGATCCTACTGGCCGGGGTGTCCTACTACGTGGTGCCGATGTTCCAGCTCACGCCGGCTTATCCCGCCCGGTTGGCACGCAGCTTGCCACTGCTCCTGCTCGCGGTTCTGGCGGGCTGGTCGCTGACCTTCGATCCGGGCGCGGCGGGCAGACAGCAGGTGGCGTTCATCGGCGGGGTGGCGGTGAGCAGCGCCTATGCCGTATCCACCTTGCGCTTGCAGCAGCGCCGCCGCCGCAAGGTGAGCGACGCCACTTTCCTGTTCTTCCGCGTCGCGATGCTGGCTCTACTCGGCGTGTTCGTCTCCGCTCTGGCGATCACTCTGCTGCCGGCCCTGCAGAACGAGCCGCGCGGCGCGGTGTGGATCGGCCTGCTCGCCATCGTCGGCGTGTTCGTCTCGGCGATCAACGGCATGCTCTACAAGATCGTGCCGTTCTTGAACTGGCTGCATCTGCAGAACTTATGCGGGATGCGGGCCATGCCGCCGACGATGCACCAGATGATCCCGGAAAGGCGCATGCGCGGACAGTTCTATCTGCATCTGGCGGCCTTGGGAATGTTGCTGGCGGCCGTGTGGTGGCCGCTGCTGGCGCGGCCGGCCGGTCTGCTGTTCGCGGCGTCCTGCGCCTGGCTGGGGTACAACCTGCTCGGCGCGGTGGGCGTCTATCGCGCCTTCAAAACTCGTATTCGCGCAGACGCTTCAGATCGCCGATCTTGATGTGCTTGCCCTGCATCTCGATCAGCCGGGCTTCGGCGAGATCGTGCAGGATGCGCGAGAGCGTTTCCGGCGTCAGGTTGAGCCGCGAGGCGATCACCTGCTTCGAGGTCGGCAGGGTGATCTCGATGCTGCCCTCGCAATGCTCGTTCGGGCAGTGCTGCAGCAGATAGCCGATCACGCGCTGGGCGCTGGAACGCAGGCTGTAGGATTCGACATCCAGGATCAGCGAATGCAGGCGCATCGCCAGGCCGGAGAGCATGTTGCGCGCGAAGGAGTTGTCCGTTTCGAGCAGCTCGAAGAGCGCGTCGCGCGGCACATAGAGCAACAGGGTGTCGGCCAGCGCCTGGGCGAACACCGGATAGGGGCGCTGGGCGAAGACCGCGGCCTCGCCGAAGCTCTGCCGCGGGCCGAGGATTTCGACGACCTTTTCGTTGCCGCTCGAGGACGGAAAGGCGAGCTTGACCTGGCCGAAGACGATGAAATAGAAGCCATGGGCGATGTCGCCCCGCTGGAACAGCATTTCCCCCTTGGGCAGCCGCTTGCTGCGCGTGTGCGCGGCGAGATGGGCGATCTGGGCGGGCGTGAGTTCCTGGAACAGCGGCAGGCGGACCAGCAGCGCCGGAATGTCGATGCGGGTGTCGTGGGTTTCCTGCGTCATTTCTCCTCCTCGAACGGGCGCAAACCATACCACAGGAACTCCTGTTGCGAGCGGTTGCGCGAGGGGGGCAAACGCTCAGGCGCGCCGTTCGGAAAGCAGCTTCTTGAGGCCGGCGACATCGAGAATCCGGATGTGTTTCTGGTGCACCGCGATCAGCCCTTCTTCCTGGAAGCGGGAGAAGGCGCGGCTGACGGTTTCGAGCTTGAGGCCCAGGTAGGAGCCGATTTCGTTGCGGGTCATGCGCAGGTTGAATTCGGTGGGCGAGTAGCCGCGCGCGGTAAAGCGCTGCGACAGGTTGAGCAGGAACGCGGCGAGGCGCTCCTCGGCGCGCATGATGCCCAAGAGCATCATCACGCCGTGATCGCGCACGATCTCGCGGCTCATGACTTTGTGGAAATGGTGCTGCAGCGCGCCGATCGAGCGGGAATAGTTTTCCAGGTCGGCGAATGGAATGACGCAGACTTCGCTGTCCTCGAGGGCGACGGCATTGCAGGCGTGTTTCTCGCTGCCGATGCCGTCGAGACCGAGGATCTCGCCGGCCATCTGGAAGCCGGTGACCTGTTCGCGGCCGTCTTCGAGCAGCACGTCGGTCTTGAAAAAACCGGTCTTGATCGCATAGATGGCCTCGAAGGGGTCGCCGCTGCGGAACAGGTGCTGGCCGCGCAGGACGCGGCGCCGCAACGTGACGAGCTCGTCGAGCTGGCCCATTTCCTGCTCCGAGAGGCCGACCGGCAGGCACAGCTCGCGCAGATTGCATTGCGAGCAGGCCTCACGCAGCGCCGGAACCGAGAGAGGGGCTAGCTTGGCCGGCATGGCGCGCCATTCGGAAAGGCTTTGATCTGCGTCAACGTGGGGCCGGCGCGCTTGCTGCATCCTGTGGCCTTCGTCCGGTCGGGAAACGCCCCGGCAGTGCGTGTTATTTTCATCGCGTCGTTATCGCGTTCATCGTTGCAAGTCGTGAGCCACTATCAAGAACTGATTTTCGATCCGCAGATCATCCGTCGCTTCGATGTCAGCGGGCCGCGCTACACCTCCTACCCGACGGCCGACCGCTTCGTCGAGGCCTTCGATGCCTCGGCCTATCGTTCCTGGTTGGGCAAGCGCACGATCGGGGGAATCGGCAGGCCACTCTCATTATACTTTCACATCCCTTTCTGCAACACGATCTGCTACTACTGCGCCTGCAACAAGATCATCACCAAGGATCACGGTCGCTCGGCGAAGTATCTGAGGTATCTCGGCAAGGAGCTCGCCTTGCAGGCGGAGGCGCTCGACGGGCCGCACGACGTGGTGCAGCTCCATTGGGGCGGCGGCACGCCCACCTTCCTTTCGCACGACGAGATGCGCCGCCTGATGGAGATGACGCAGAAGCATTTCCGCCTGCTGCCGGACGGCGAATATTCGATCGAGGTCGATCCGCGCAAGGTCGATCGCGAGACGGTGAAGCTGCTCGCCGAGCTCGGCTTCAACCGCATGAGCGTCGGCGTGCAGGATTTCGACCCGCGCGTGCAGGCCGCGGTGAACCGCATCCAGACGCTCGACGAGACGCGCGTCGTCATCGAGGCGGCGCGCGAGTTCGGCTTCAAGGGCATCTCGGTCGACCTGATCTACGGCCTGCCCAAGCAGAACGTGATCAGCTTCAACCACACGCTCGACGAGGTGCTCAAGCTCGGCCCGGATCGCCTGTCGATCTACAACTACGCGCATCTGCCGAACCTCGCCAAGCCGCAGCGGCGCATCGATGAAGCCGATCTGCCCAGCCCGGATGCCAAGCTGCAGATCATCCAGCTGGCGATTCGCCGCCTCACCGACGCCGATTACGTCTTCATCGGCATGGACCACTTCGCCAAGCCGGACGACGAGCTCGCCATCGCCCAGCGCCAAGGCAGGCTGCACCGCAACTTCCAGGGCTACTCGACCCATGCCGAGGCCGATCTCCTGGCCTTCGGCGTTTCGGCGATCGGCAAGGTCGGGCCGACCTACAGCCAGAATTACCGCACGCTCGACGAATACTACGACGCGCTCGACCAGGGCCGCCTGCCGGTGATGCGCGGGCTGGAGCTCACCGCCGACGACCTGTTGCGCCGCTCGATCATCCAGGCCTTGATGTGCCATTTCGAGCTGTCGATCGAATCGATCGAGATCGCCCATCTGATCGACTTCAAGTCCTACTTCGCGCCCGAGCTCGCCGACCTGCGCGAAATGGAGGAGGCGGGGCTGTTGACCATCGACGATCAGTGGATCACCGTCGAGCCGAAGGGCCGCATCCTGGTGCGCGTGATCGCGATGGTGTTCGACAAGTATCTGCGCGCCGACCGCGAGCGGGTCAGGTATTCAAAGGTGATTTGAAAGTCGGCGCTGGCAGCACGGCACGCGCTCCGCGCTTGTAAAAGTTACGTTGCGAGCGGGCTGAGGGCAAGGCGCACGGAGCGCAGCGACTGAGACATGACAATCTGTTAGGCGAGGGAGCGAGCACCGCGCAACACAGCCATCGGCCCGCGCAGCAGAAAATTTTACAAGCGCCCAGTGGATAATTCGTTTCTCGCGCTCTTCATCGTCGGCCTGCTCGGCGGCGGACACTGTGCCGGCATGTGCGGCGGCATCGTCGGCGCGCTCTCGCTGCAAGCGCCCAAGCAGGGCGCGGCGGCGGTGCTGGTGCATCTCGCTTACAACCTCGGGCGCATCGGCAGCTATGTGGCGGCCGGCCTCGTCGCCGGAGGGCTCGGCCAGGCGGCCGGCAACCTGCTCGCGCTGCAACACGGGCTCTATCTCTTCGCCAGCCTGATGCTGATCGCGATGGGGCTGTATCTGCTCGGCCTCACGCAGTTCCTGGCGCCGCTGGAACGCGGCGGCCAGACGTTGTGGCGACGCATCCAGCCGCTCACCGCGCGCTTCCTGCCGGTACGCGGGGTCGCACAAGCGCTTCCCTTGGGACTGCTCTGGGGGTGGCTGCCCTGCGGCCTCGTCTACAGCGCCTTGACCACGGCGCTCGCGGCCGGCTCGGCCGCCAAGGGCGCGTTGCTGATGCTCGCCTTCGGGCTGGGCACGTTGCCCAATCTGCTGCTCGCCGGCCTCTTGATGACGCGCTTTCGCCGCTTCGCCCAAGCCCGCGCCGTGCGCGTGGTTTCTGGTCTTCTGGTGCTCGGCTACGGGATAATTGGCTTCGTCAATTATTTCGGAAGCTTTGCATAAGTTGCTGCGCGGGCGCATCGCTGCGTTGCGCGGTGCTCGGATGCTCGCCTATCTACTTGATATGTCTCGCATCCTGCGCTCCGGGCGCCTAGCGCTGCATCCCGCTCGCGGCCTTCTGCAGAGCTTCCTTTCCGTAGCTGAGAATATATGAAATCACGCAACGAGACCTGCGAGACCGTCGAGCTGGCGATCGGCGGCATGACCTGCGCCGCCTGCTCGGCGCGCATCGAGCGGCAACTGAACAAACTGCCGGGCGTCGAGGCGGTGGTGAATCTGCCGGCCGAGCGCGCCCACATCCGTTTCGATCCGCATGCGGTCGATGTCGAGAAACTCATCGCCACCATCGTCAAGACCGGCTTCACGGCCACCCCCTCGACCGCGGATACCCGCGCCGAGGAAAAGGCGCGCAAGCAAGCGGCCTACCGCGCCGAGGTGAAGCGCTTCTGGATCGCGCTGGCGCTGACCTTGCCGCTGATCGCGCAGATGCCGTTCATGTTTGCCGCGGGCGGCGGCGTGCATGCCGACATCCTGCCGCGCTGGCTGCAATTCCTGCTGGCGACGCCGGTGCAGTTCTGGATCGGCTGGCGCTTTTATGTGGGCGGCTGGAACGCGCTGCGCGGCGGTTCCGGCAACATGGACGTGCTCGTCGCGCTGGGCACGACGATGGCCTGGGCCTACAGCACCGTCGTGCTGCTGTTCGGGCTGCACCAGCACGTCTATTTCGAAGCCTCGGCGACGGTGATCACGCTTGTGTTGATGGGCAAGATCCTCGAAGCGCGGGCGAAAGCCAAGACCGGCGCGGCGATCGAGGCGCTGATGAAGCTCGCCCCCGCGACCGCGCATGTCGAGCGCGAGGGCCGGCTCGTCGAGCTGCCGGTGAAAAGCCTGATCCCCGGCGACATCGTGATCGTGCGGCCGGGTGAGGCGGTGCCGGTCGATGGCGAGGTGGTGGCCGGCACTTCGAGCGCCAACGAGGCAATGCTGACCGGCGAGAGCCTGCCGGTGGCGAAAACCGTCGGCGACAAGGTGTTCGCGGCGACGATCAATGGCGATGGGCTGCTGCGCGTGAAGGCCACGGGTGTGGGCGCGCACACGCTGCTCTCCGGCATCATCCGCCTGGTCGAGGAGGCGCAGGGCTCGAAGGCGCCCGTGCAGCGGCTCGCCGACAAGGTCGCCGCGATCTTCGTGCCGGTGGTGGTGACGATCGCCTTGCTCACCTTCGGCGCCTGGTGGATGCTGGCCGGCGATTTCACGCAGGCGTTGATCAACGCGGTCGCGGTGCTGGTGATCGCCTGCCCCTGCGCGCTGGGGTTGGCGACGCCGACGGCGATCATGGTCGGCACCGGCCTGGGGGCGAAGGCCGGCATCCTGATCAAGAACGCGCAGGCGCTGGAGCTGGCGGAAAAGATCCAGGTGCTGGCCGTCGACAAGACCGGCACGCTGACCGAAGGCCGGCCGGTGGTGGTCGATATCAAAGTCGGCGCTGGTGATACGGCACCGGACGTGCTGCGCCTTGCCGCGAGCCTCGAACAGGGCTCGACGCATCCGCTCGCGGCCGCGCTGGTGGCCGAGGCGAAGCGGCAAGGCCTGACGCTCGAAGCGCCGCAGGAGGTGAGCGTCGAGGCGGGCAAGGGCATCCGCGGTACGGTGGGCGGCAAGACCGTGCGGGTCGGCTCGCCCGATTGGCTCGGAGCCGCGGCGGGCGATGCAGTGGGCAGCCAGATCGCGGTCGAGGTGGAGGGTCAGGTCGTCGGCGTGATCGGCGTCGCCGATCCGCTGCGGGAGAGCTCGAAGGCGGCGGTGGCGCGTCTGCGGCGTCTGGGCGTCGAGGTGGTGATGCTCACCGGCGACAACGCGGCGACGGCGGCCGAGATCGCCCGGCAGGCCGGCGTGGACCGCTTCGAGGCGAACGTGCTGCCCGGCGACAAGGCGGCGCATGTCGCGGCGCTGAAGTCGTCTGGAAAGATCGTCGGCATGGCCGGCGACGGCATCAACGACGCGCCGGCGCTGGCGGCGGCCGATGTCTCCTTCGCGATGGGCGCCGGGGCGGACGTGGCGATGCAGGCGGCCGACGTGACGCTGATGAAGAACGATCTGGGCGGCGTCGCCGATGCGATCTCGCTCTCGCGCGCCACCTTGGCGAAGATTCGCCAGAACCTGTTCTGGGCCTTCATCTACAATGTGATCGGCATTCCGGCCGCCGCACTGGGGTATCTGAACCCGGTGGTGGCCGGCGCGGCGATGGCGATGAGTTCCGTTTCGGTGGTGAGCAATTCGCTGCTGCTGAAGCGTTGGCGACCTGGGAGATGAGTGAGATGGAAACGACGACGATCAAGATCACCGGCATGTCCTGCGGTGGGTGCACCGCCAGCGTGACGAAGGTGCTGACCGAAACCGCCGGCGTGGCGAAGGTGGAGGTGCAGCTCACGCCCGGCCAGGCGACCGTGGAATACGATCCGGCCAGGGTGACGCGCGAAGCGCTCTGTGCGGCGATCGAGGACGCCGGATTCGGAGCGGAATGAAACGCGGGGAAATGTCGTGCTGCGTCGCAACAACCTATAATCACGCTTTTTGCTGGAGCTGACCGTGGCCTTGAACAATGTTCCCGCCGGCAAGGATCTGCCGAACGATTTCAACGTGATCATCGAAATCCCGATGCATTCGGACCCGATCAAGTACGAGGTCGACAAGGACTCGGGTGCGATCTTCGTCGATCGCTTCATGTCCACGGCGATGCACTATCCGTGCAACTACGGCTACATTCCGCATACCATCGCCGGCGACGGCGATCCCGTCGATGTGCTGGTCGTCACGCAGTTCGCTCTGCCGCCCGGCGTGGTGGTGCGCTGCCGGCCGGTCGGCATGCTGAAGATGACCGACGAGGCGGGCGAGGATGCGAAACTGCTCGCGGTGCCGGTCGACAAGCTCACGCCGATGTATCGCGACATCGAGTCGCCGCGCGACTTCCCGCAGGTGGTGCTCGATTCCATCGCCCACTTCTTCGCGCATTACAAGGACCTCGAGCCGGGCAAGTTCGTCAAGGTCGAGGGCTGGGTGGGCGCCGAGGAGGCCAAGCAGGAGATCATCGACGGCGTACGCCGTTACAACGACGCGAAGCAAAAGCCCGCGTTCTGACATCCCGGCACCGAGATGGCCCTGCGGATCGCCGTCGCCCAGATCAACTGCACGGTCGGCGACCTCGCTGGCAACGCGGCCCGCATCCTTGCCGCCGCCGATGAGGCGCATGCCCTGGGCGCCGATCTGCTGCTGACGCCCGAGCTGGCGCTCGCCGGCTATCCGCCGGAAGATCTGCTGCTGCGGCCGGACTTCCATCGCGCCTGCGCGCGGGAATTGTCGGCGCTGGCACAACGGCTCCCGCTGCCGGCCGTCGTCGGCCATCCCGAGATGCGCGGCCCGCTGCGCTACAACGCCGCCTCGCTGCTGCGCGATGGGCGTGTCGAGGTCACCTATCACAAGCAGCGGCTGCCCAACAGCGAGGTGTTCGACGAGGAGCGCTATTTCGCCGCCGGCAGCGCGCCGTGCGTGTTCATGCTTGGCGAAACCGCGATCGGACTGGCGATCTGCGAGGACATCTGGCTGCCGGGCACGGTCGAAGCGACGCGCGCGGCCGGCGCCGAACTGCTCCTGGCGCTCAATGCGTCGCCGTTCCATATGAACAAGGCGGCGACGCGTCAGGCGGTGCTGCGCGAGCGCATCATGGGCAGCGGCATGCCGGCGGTCTATTGCAATCTGGTCGGCGGGCAGGACGAGCTGGTGTTCGATGGCGATTCGTTCGCGCTCGATGCCGCCGGTCGGCTGACCCACCAGCTGCCCGCCTTCGAGGAGGCGCTGGCGATCGTCGAATATGCCGATGGCCATCTGCTGCCGGGCATGCAGGCCGCGCCGTTGTCTGTCGAGGCGTCGGTCTATGCCGCGCTGTGCCTCGGCGTCTCCGATTACCTCGGCAAGAATGGCTTTCCCGGCGCGATCATCGGCCTGTCGGGCGGCATCGATTCGGCGCTCACCCTCGCCGTCGCCGTCGATGCGCTGGGTGCGGACAAGGTGCGCGCGGTGATGATGCCCTCGCCTTGGACGGCGCAGATGAGTCTCGACGATGCGCGCGAGATGGTGCGACGGCTCGGTGTGCAGTACGACGAAATTCCGATCGCCGGGGCGATGGAGCAGTTCGCCACGATGCTCGCGCCGGTGTTCGCGCCGCTGGGCCCGAAGCCGGCCTGGGACACCACCGAGGAAAACATCCAGGCGCGCATCCGCGGGCTGCTGCTGATGGCGCTCTCCAACCGCACCGGCCGTATCCTGCTCACCACCGGCAACAAAAGCGAGATGGCCGTCGGCTATGCAACGCTCTACGGCGACATGGCCGGGGGCTTCGCGGTGCTCAAGGACGTCTTCAAGACCTTCGTCTATCGGCTGGCGCATTACCGCAACTCGCGCTCCGAGGTGATCCCGCACAACATCCTCGTGCGCGCGCCTTCGGCCGAGCTCAAGGCCAATCAGACCGATCAGGATTCGCTGCCGCCGTATGAGGTGCTCGACGCGATCATCGAAGCCTACATGGAGCGCGATGAGAGCCCGCGGGAAATCATTGCCCAGGGCATGCCGGAAGCCGACGTGCGGCGCGTGATCACGCTGCTGAAGAAGAACGAATACAAGCGCCGCCAGGCGCCGCCCGGCGTGCGCGTCACCCGTCGCGCCTTCGGCAAGGACTGGCGCTATCCGATAACATCGCGTTATCCCGACGAATGGAGTTGAGCCATGAAGAAAATCGAAGCGATCATCAAGCCGTTCAAGCTCGACGAAGTGCGCGAAGCGCTCTCGGAGATCGGCGTCACCGGCCTGACCGTCACCGAAGTGAAGGGCTTTGGCCGCCAGAAGGGGCATACCGAGCTCTACCGCGGCGCCGAGTACGTCGTCGATTTCCTGCCCAAGATCAAGGTCGAGCTGGTGGTTGCCGAGGCGACCGTCGAGCCGGCCATCGAGGCGATCATCAAGGCGGCGCGCACCGGCAAGATCGGTGACGGCAAGATCTTCGTCACGCCGGTCGAGCAGGTGGTGCGCATTCGCACCGGCGAGACCGACGCGGCGGCGATCTGATCGCTTGCGAAAATTTCTGCTGCGCGGGCCGATGGCTGCGTTGCGCGGTGCTCACTTCCTCGCCTAGCTGCACAGCTATGTCTCGGTCGCTGCGCTCCGGGCGCCTTGCCCTCGGCCCGCTCGCGACGAAATTTTTTTCGCAAGCTCTGAGCCGCAATCCACTCTTTGTGAATGAAAGGTAACACGTCGGCATGGACAAGCCCGTCTCGAAGGAATCGCGCCGCGCGCAATTGTTCGGTCATTACTGGAAGAACGATCTCGATCCCGTCTTCACCGACGTCGCCAGCTATTACGACAATGCCAACCAGGTCGCCAGTCTCGGCTTGTGGAACTGGTTCCTCCGTCATCACATGGATCTCGTCGAGACGCGGCCAGGCATGCGCTCACTCGACATCTGCGCCGGCACCAATGCGGTCGGCATCGCGCTCTTGAAGAAGGAGCCGACGCTGGAGGCCTACGCGATCGACCGCAACGTCGCGATGCAGACGGTCGGCCGCGAGCGGGCGCAAAAGCGCGGCCTGCATATCCGCGCGACGATCGGCGACGTGCACAAGCTGCCCTATCCGGACGGTCATTTCGACATCGTCACGCTGCAATGGGCGGCGCGTCATCTGCAACTCGACATCGTGCTCGACGAGGTGCGGCGCGTGCTGAAGCCAGGAGGGCATTTCCACCATTGCGACATGCTGCGGCCGCCGCATCCGCGCGTGGCGAAGCTCTATTTCGGCTATCTACGTTTCTGCCTGAATTTCACTGCGACGATCTTCCGCAGCGGCGAGCCGGCACTCAACTGCCGCAAATATTTCATCGACGTGCTCGACAACTTCTATTCGCCGGAAGAGTTTTCCGATCTGCTGCGCGCCCACGGCCTGGTCAACGTGGTGCACAAGAGCCTGTTGGCCGGCATGATCGGCGTGCATCGGGCGCAGAAACCCGCAGAGTGACATGGACCGGGCGAGGCTGCTCGCCGAGCTGGACCGGCAGTTGTTGGAGGCCTATAGCCGGCGCACGACGTCGGCGTTGCAGAGCCGCCTGCCTCTGCCGACGGCGCTGCCGTGGCTGGATCGCCTGCTACTCAGCAATGTCGAGAAGGAGGTGCGCAAGGATGCGGCGGTCATCCGGCGCGCCGTAGACACACAGAACGCCGGCCAGTCCCCCGACGAGCGGATCGTGGGCGAACTGCTGCAGATCGCGCGTGCGATCGACCGCGATTTCCTCGCCCAGGCGAAGGGGCCGCTCGAAATCCCGATCCGTTACGAGGTCATCGAGCCGGTGCGCGCCGAGCGCATCCGCAGGCTGTTCGAAGCGACCCAGCGGCTCGCTGCCGCGTGGCAGCCGCCTCGCAAGCTGCGTGCGGCATTCGCCACGGTCTTTCCGGGCCCAGCGCTGGAGCGGCTGTTGTTCGAGCTGATGGTCTCCTATGCGCGCGAGACCCAGGCGCTCGGCGAATCGGTGCGCATGCCGGCGCTGCTCTCGCCCTTGCGGCGGCGCGTGCTGGCCGGGCTTTACGAGACGATGGAGAAGGCGGCGGCCGCGCTCGCCCGCGAGGCGGCCGACCATCTGACTAGAACTTCCCGTCGTCGAGCTTGAACGGCAGATCCTTCGTCACCTGCTCGAAGCGCAGGATGCGCCTGCCTTTGTGTTCCTTCAGGAACTCCTCGGCATCCGCTTGGCTCGCGAGCGGCACGAACTCATGCCCCATCGGGCCGAGCACGTCGGAGCCGATCACGTAAAACGCGGTCTTCGCATCGATCGACTGCAGGTTGTAGTAATCAGTGACGGCGATCTGCGCGATCATCTCGCGCGCGTGGTTGGGCGCGTATTTCGGCGGATCGAACCAGAACTTGAACATGTCCTTGGCACCGTCGAAGAAGTGTGCGTGGCCATCCTTGTAGACGATCGTCGCCACCCAGTGCGGATACTTCGAGACGAGCATGCCGCAGACCGGGCAGGTGTCCTTTGGCCCGGGCTTGGGCAGACGGTCGAAGGGCAACGGCGGCTTGGCCAGCGACTGCGTCGTCTGGGCAGCGGCCGTCGCCGCCCAGACGCAAGCACAGGCACCCAGCAGGAAATGCCGGCGCGAACGCATCAATGCTTGTGCTCCATCGGCTGGGCCTGCTGCTGCTCCATCATCTTCTTGCGGCGTTCGGCGCGCATCTTGCGGATGCGCGACACATCCTTCGCCATGTCCGTATAAGCGGCGAGCAGCGCGTCGTCGAACTTGACGAGCTCGCCGCCGTTCGCGGCCTGCGCGGCCTTGGCGGCCTCCTCGCTGCCGTAGGCGACCTTGCTGCGTGCCGTCATCACGCCGGGAATCTTGCTGCCGACGAGGAAGGTTGCCTTGTCGACCTCGACCAGCGGCTTGGGCTCGCCAGCCGCCGCATTGTCGCCGACCCAGATCATTTTCGGCTCGCGGTCGATGTTGAGCGAGAGCGAGATCGCCGCGCAGTGCAGCGAGCAGGTGCCATCCGGCAGGTCATCGGAATACTGGATCAGCATGCGCGAATGATGATACTGGCGGCGATCCATGCCGCAGTAGGGGCACTTCGGGTATTTCTCGATGTCATTCACCTGCGGCTGCGGATCGGCCGGTTTTTTCGGGACGAACTGCATTGGCGTGCCATCGCCTTCGCAGACGGCGGCCTGGGCAGGACGGGTGCCGACGGCCATGCCGGCGCCGGCCAGCAGCGAGAGTTTCAATGCTTCACGACGATCCATGATGGGTCTCCTAGAGAGAGTTGACTATGCATCACAATATAAGCCGTCGCGCATGTGACGACCTGCGACATCTTGTCGCAGCCGTCTGAAAATCGTCTCTGGAGTTGATATGGGTCAACTGCCGTGCCGCCAGCGCCGACTTTCAGGACAACGCGATCCAGGCGGCGAGCCCGCCTTCCGCGCGCGGTTCGAGCGTGACCCGCCAGCCATTGGCTTTGGCCAGCTCGCGCACGATCGCCAGGCCAAGTCCTGCGCCGCCGCCTTGCGGACTGCGCGAAGCGTCGAGCCGCTGGAAAGGCTCGAACATCGCGGCGATATGTTCCGGCGGAATGCCCGGCCCGCGGTCGAGCACGCCGACCCGGCAAGAGGGGCCCTGCGTTTCGCATACCAGTTCGATCGGGCCCTCCGGCGCATAGCGCAGCGCATTTTCCAGCAGATTGCCAAGCGCCCGGCGCAAGGCGCGGACAGCGACGCGCCGACGGCAAGGCGGGCAGCGCACGGCGATGGCGCGGCCCGAGGCGAGCGACTGTTCGGCGAGCTCGCCCAACACCTCGGCGAGATCGGCCTCCTGGGGCGGTTCGCGTTCGAGGCCGCGCGCCAGGTCGAGCAGGGTGGCGATCAGAGCGTTCATCTCTTCGATGTCTTGCTCCAGCCGCTCGATCAGCGCAGGCGAAGGGTCGGACTTGAGCATTTCCAGCGCCAGCCGCATGCGCGCCAGGGGCGTGCGCAGGTCGTGCGAGACGCCGGCCAAGAGCGTCGTGCGCGCCGTGACGAGGTCGCGCACTTGTTGCGCCATCGCGTTGAAACGCCGCGCCAGCGAGACGATTTCGGCCGGTCCGGTTTCGGGCAGCAAGGCGGGGCGCTCCCCCTCGCCGATCCGTTGCGCAGCGGCTTCGAAACGCGCCAGCGGCGCGGTGATGCGCCGCGCCAGCCACCCGGCGAAGCCGATGGCGAGGACGATGCCGCCGCCCAAGGCAAGCGCGATCGCAGTGAATGGGCGGGTTTCGATGCGTGTGCGCGGCAGGCCGACCGCGAGTGTCCTCCCGCCCGCCGGCAGGTCTGCCCAATACCAGAGGGTCGAGCCGATGCGTTCGCTGGTGAGATGGCGCGGCTCGCCCAGACGCCGCGACAAGGCGGCTTCGAGCAGATAGAAGTAAGGGGGATGCCACTCGTCGCGGCCGTGGCCGGCCGGCTCGGCGCGCAGCGCCAGCTGATGGTTTTCCATCAGTTCGTGCTCGAAGGCCGGGCGCGTTTCGGGCGGCAGTTCGGCCCAGGTTTGCGCGGCGAGGATCATCAACCCGGCCAGATCGTCGGCCGAGCGCCGCGCCATCGGCAACATGAGAAAGAGCGCGAACGACAGCGCGGCCAGTAGTTCGACCAGCAGGAAGGCGGCCGCGATGAGCCGTGTATTCTGACGGGCGAGACTCGGCGCCTTCAAATCGTGCCGCCGTTGGGGTTGAACAGATAACCTTCGCCCCGCACGGTGCGGATATACACCGGATGGGCAGGGTCGGGCTCGATCTTGCGTCGCAGACGGGTGACGCGGATATCGATGCTGCGGTCGAATGGGTCGCGGTCATAGCCCTTGAGCAGATCGATCAGCACGTCCCGCGAGAGCACGCGGTGGGGGCGCGCGACGAAGGCGGCGAGCAGGTCGAACTCGGCCGAGGTCAGATGGATTTCCGCCGCCTCGCGCAACAGGCGCCGTCCGGCGAGGTCGAGGGTGTAGGGCCCGAAACGATGCATGGCCGAGACGCTTCCCTGCTCGCCGGCTGTGGGCAGCCTGCGCCGCAGCAAGGCGCGCAAGCGGGCCAGCAGCTCGCGCGGACCGAAAGGCTTGGCCAGATAATCGTCGGCGCCCACTTCCAGCCCGATCACCCGGTCGATCTCCTCGCCGCGCGCAGAGAGCATCAGGATCGGCACGTTCGACTGCGCGCGCAGGGCGCGGGTGAGCGCCAGACCGTCTTCTCCGGGCAGCATCAGATCGAGCACGATCGCATCGGCATAACGCTCGGCGAGCGCCGCCCGCATCGCGGCACCGTCGCCGACGGCCTGCACCGAAAAGCCGTTCGCGGCGAGATAATCGGAGAGCAGCTCGCGCAGGGCAGGATCGTCATCGACGACGAGAATGTGGGGCTGACGGCCATCATCCATGCGGAAAGTGTAACGCTGCACGGTTTCCGGCGCCTTGCCGGAAACGCGACGATACCCATGGAAACGGATGGAAACACACGGATGCATGCCGGACATGGCAAGGTTACGGAAGATGTCGATGATGCCGCTACCGGAAGCCATCATGAAAACACGATCCACTTCCCTCGCTTGCCTGCTCCTTTTCTTCGCCGTGCCCGGCTGGGGTCAGACCCCGCCCGCGCCGGCGAGCGAGGCGCAGCGCCCGCTCAACCTGTCGCTGCCGCGCGATGTGGTTTCACCGCCGGCGGGCTTGCGCCGCGGCGAGACCGACGAGACGGCCGAGCGCAATCTGCGCAAAGAAGGCGAAATCGATGCCGCGCGCACGCCGCGTTACGGCACCGGTTTCGAGGCCCGACAGCGCGGCATGGGCGCGGAAGGCTTCGGCGGCTTCGGCAGCGGCATGGGCGCGCCGATGGGCGGGGGCGCGGGCATGGGAGGAGGCGGACGTGGCGGCATGGGGCGTGGCCGGTGATTTCTTTGACCTTCCTTTGGAGCGCAATATGAAAACGATGAGCAAGATCACGATTCTTCTGGTTTCCGCCACGCTGGCCGGTTCGGCGTTCGCCCGCGGTCCCGGCGGCGGCATGGGAGGCGGCATGGGAGGCGGGATGGGGATGTCGTCCGGCACGACGGCCCAATCGCAAAACCAGTATCGCCATCAATACCGTAACGCCAACGGCGATGCCGCGGCGCAGGGACAAGGGATGCAAACGCGCACGCAGACCCGCGATCCGGCCAGCAATCCGACGGGCCAGCCGATCCAGCAGCGCGAGCGCATCCACACGCCGGGTACCGGTCTGACGGCCCCGGTGGCGCCGGCGACCAACTGAGTAGTGCCCTATCCTCGAAAGGAGAACTCACATGAAAAACAGCACGCGACTCGCAGTCTTGTTATCGACCGCCGTGATGGCGATCTCGACGGCTTCCTTCGCTGGCGGCGGTGGCGGCGGCGGAGGTGGGGGAGGTGGCGGTGGAGGCGGAGGTGGTGGCGGCGCAGGAGGGGGTGCCGGTGCGGGCGCAGGCGCCGGCATGGGGATGGGCGCAGGGATGGGGGTGGGAATGGGGCAGCAAGGCCAGTCCGCCCAGACCCAGACGCAGACCCAGACTCAGACGCAGAGCAAGGCACAGGTTCAGACCCAGACGCGCAGCCAGCAGCAAACACAGGAAGAGGCGCAGCAGCAGGTGCAGACCCGCTCCCAGACGCAAACCCAGACCCGCTCGCAGGATCAGGTCCAGACCCAGACCCAGACTCGCTGAAGCGGGCGCTTTCCACGACGCCGGCGCTTGCCGGCGTTTTTTTGCTCGAGCAATCCAACCGCGCACCCTCATCAGCGTTGCCTTAAGCCTTCTTTAAGGCACGGACAGCAAAATCGATCCCTCCATCCAGCGTGATCTCCTTATGCATAAGACATTACAGACCGCACCCGATCCCTGGGTGAGCCAACATTCACGGCAAACCAGTGGGCGGCGTCCGTGCGTCGTGCCCGGTTTGGCCTCGTTCCTTGCCATCTGGCTCGCCGGCTGCAGCGCGCTGTCCCCTTCCTATGTCCATCGCGATGGCGAACGTCCGGGCACCGTCACGCAGATCGGCAGCGATCCCGCGATCATCGAACGGCTTGCCGATACCTGCCCGCCGCCGGATGGGAAAGCCACCTATGCGCTGATCCGCTATACGGGCAACGACCATCTGCGCTGGCGCGCGTTTCCGGTTCCGCCCGGGATCGAGCTTCAGGTGGGCGACCGGGTGCGGCTCGACGTCAATGCCTGCCGTTTCACGAAGATGGAGTAAGCAGCGATGCGTCTATGGTTGATGGGTGTGGCTCTGGGGCTGTCCTGGTTTGCGCAGGCCGCCGAGGAGGCGCTCGTGCGCATGACGGAAGAACAAGCCGCCCGCATGGGCGTCGTCCTCCAGACGGTCGGCGCGACAACGATGGAAGGCCGCCTGCGCCTGCCGGCGCAAGTGATGGTGCCACCGGCCCAGATCGAGGTGGTGACTGCACCCCTGCCGGCGCTGGTGACCAAGGTGCTGGTCGCCTATGGCGAGACGGTGCGCAAAGGCCAGCCGCTGGCGCGCCTGCAGGGCGCCGCCTTTCTGGAAGCGCAGCGCGCCTATCAGGAGGCGCGCGCGCAGGCGGCACTGGCGGCGGAAAACCGCCAGCGCGACGAGGCGCTGTTCGCCGACGGCATCATCAGCCAGGCGCGCCTGTCGGCAAGCCGCGCCAACGAGCGCGAGGCCGCCGCACGTCTGGCGGAAAAACGTCAGGCACTGCGCCTGGCCGGCCTTGCCGAAAGCGACGAGCCCGGCGCGATCCATGACGCCATGCTGCTGCGCGCGCCGTTCGACGGCGTGGTACTCGAGGCCATGGTCCAGCCGGGCCAGCGCGTCGATGCACAGACCTCGCTCGTCAAACTGGGCCGGCTGGCGCCGTTGTGGCTGGAGATGCAGGCCAGCGCCGAACAAGCGGCGCATCTTTCCCTCGGCGATGCCGTCTCGCTGCCCGGCTGCGCCCAGCCGGCGCGGGTGACGCTCGTCGCCTCGCAGGTGCAGATGGCCAGCCAATCGGTGCTGATCCGCGCGGAGATGGATAAGCCGGGCGGCTGCGTCAAGCCCTTCCAGTTCGTCCAGGCCGAGGTGGCGAAGCGCCATCTGGCGGGGGGGACGATGGTGCCGACGGCGGCCTTGGTGCGTCATCAGGGCAAGAGCTGGATCTTTCTCGCCGTCGAGGGCGGCTTCCGGCCGCTGCCGGTCGAGGTGGAGGACGAATCGCCCGGCTCGGTCAGAATCAAGGCCGAGCTGCCCGCGAATGCCCGTATCGCGGTGAAGGGCGTGGCGGCGATCAAGGCCGCCTGGCTGGGCCTGGGCGCCAGCGGGGAATAAGCTGCCATGTTCCAGAAGCTGGTCGAGTTCGCGCTGACCCAGCGCCTGTTGGTGATCATCGGCGCGCTACTGTTGATCGGCGCGGGCGTCTATGCCTTTCGCACGCTGCCGATCGACGCCTTCCCCGATGTCTCGAGCACCCAGGTCAAGATCATCGTCAAGGCGCCGGGCATGACGCCCGAGGAAGTCGAGGCGCGCATCGTCATGCCGATCGAGCTCGAGCTGCTCGGCATCCCGAACCAGCGCGCGATGCGCGCCGTGGCGAAATACGCGATCGCCGACATCACGCTCGACTTCGTCGATGGCACCGACATCTACTGGGCACGACAGCAAGTCTCCGAGCGGCTTGCCGGTGTCATGAAGGATTTTCCCGCCGAGGTCTCCGGGGGGCTGGCGCCGATCACCACGCCTTTGGGCGAGATGCTGATGTTCACCATCGAGGGCGATCTGCCGCTTGCCGAGAAGCGCGCGCTGCTTGACTGGGTGATCCGGCCGCAACTGCGCACGCTTCCGGGCGTGGCGGATGTCAATGCGCTGGGCGGCTATGTGCGCACTTTCGAGGTGGTGCCCAACCTGCTCGCGCTCAAAGCGCGCGGGCTGACGCTCGCCGACCTGCGCCGTGCGCTGGAAGCGAACAACCGCAACGATGGCGCCGGCCGGCTCAGCGAAGGGGAGGAGTCTTGGCTCGTGCGCGTCGAAGGCAGCGTCAAGACGCTCGACGATCTGCGCGCGATCATCGTGCCGGATGCGCATGGCAACCATGCGCCGCACATCACGCGCGTCGGCGACGTCGCCGAGGTGCGCATCGGCAGCCTGACGCGCTATGGCTTCGTCACCCATGGCGGCAAGGAAGAGGCCGTCGAAGGGCTAGTGCTGGGCTTGCGCGGAGCGAATGCGCGCGTCGTGGTGGAAAGCGTGCGGGCGAAGCTCGCCGAGATCCAGCCGATGCTGCCGCCCGGGGTGACGACCAAGATCTTCTACGACCGCGGCGCGCTCGTCGACCGCGCCATCGGCACGGTCTCGAAGGCGCTCACCGAGGCGATCGTGCTGGTGCTGGTATTGCTCCTCGCCTTCCTCGGCAATCTGCGCGCGGCGGTGGCGGTGGCCTGTGTGCTGCCGCTCGCGGCCTTGATCACCTTCATCCTCATGCATGCTTTCGGCATGTCGGCGAACCTGATGAGCCTCGGGGGTCTGGCGATCGCCATCGGCATGCTCGTCGATGCGGCCGTGGTGGTGGTCGAGAACATCGAGGCGCGGCTCGCCAATGCCTCAGACGCGCGGCTGCCTTTCCTGCATCGCCTCTACCGCGCCGTGCGCGAGGTGACCGTGCCGGTGGTCTCGGGCATCCTGATCATCGTCATCGTCTTTTTGCCGTTGCTCACCTTGCAGGGCCTGGAGGGCAAGCTGTTCATTCCGGTGGCATTGACGATCGTCTTCGCCCTGTCGGGGTCTTTGCTGCTTTCCTTGACGGTGATCCCGGTGCTCGCCTCCTTCCTGCTCAAGCCGACCGCCGCTCACCATGAACCCTGGCTGCCGCGGCAGGCGCTGCGGGTCTACACGCCGATCCTCGCCTGGAGTCTCGCCAACGCGAAGAAAGTCATCACCGGCGCGGTGATCCTGCTCATCGCCGCGATCCTTGCCTTCTTCCAGCTCGGCAAGACCTTCATGCCGACGATGGACGAGGGCGACATCCTGCTGCAGCTCGCCAAGCTGCCTTCGATCGGGCTGGAGCAGAGCCGCGACACCGATCTCGCGGTGCAAAAGGCGCTGCTCGAGCGCGTGCCGGAAATCCAGGACATCGTCGCCCGCACCGGCTCCGACGAGCTGGGCCTCGATCCGATGGGGCTCAATGAAACCGATAGCTTCCTGGTGCTCGCCCCGCGCGAGAAATGGCGCCAGCCGGACAAGGAATGGCTCACCGACGAGATTCGCAAGGTGATGGCCGAATTCGCCGGCATGGACATCGCGTTCACCCAGCCGATCGAGATGCGCGTTTCCGAGATGCTCACTGGCACGCGCGGCGATCTGGCGATCAAGATCTTCGGCAACGATCTCGCCACCCTCAACGATCTCGCCGAGAGAATCGCCAGCGTGCTGAAAACGATTCCCGGCGCGCAGGATGTGCTCACGGTGAAGAACGAGGGCGTGCAGTATTACACGGTCGAGGTCGACCGCCTGATGGCCGGCCGTTTCGGCCTCACCGTCGAGGACGTCGCCAGCGCCTTGCGCGCCCAGCTCGAAGGCCAGCCGCTCGGCCTCGTGCTCGAGAATGGGCGGCGCACGCCGCTTCTCTTGCGCGGCGCCGAGGACGTGCGCCTGTCGCCGGCGCTGTTTGCCGGCCTGCAGATCGCGCTGCCCAGCGGCGAGAGCGTGGCGCTCGCGCAACTGGCGCGGCTCAAACGCGTTGCCGGGCCGGTCAAGGTCGATCACGAAAATGCCGCGCGGCTCGCCGTCGTGCAGGCCAGCGTTGCGGGCCGCGATCTGGTCGGCTTCGTCGACGCGGCGAAAACGAAGGTCGCCGCCGAAGTGCCGCTGCCGCCGGGCTATCGGCTTGCCTGGGGCGGCCAGTTCGAGAACCAGCAGCGCGCCGCCAAGCGGCTCATGCTGGTGGTGCCGGTGGCACTCGCCTTGATCTTCCACATCCTGTTTACCACCTTCGGCTCGGTGCGGCAGGCGGCGATGGTGTTCGTCAACATCCCCTTCGCTCTGATCGGCGGGGTGTTCGCCCTGCTCATCTCCGGCGAATATCTTTCCGTCCCGGCGTCGGTCGGCTTCATCGCGCTGCTCGGCATCGCGGTGCTCAACGGCCTCGTCTTGATCACCCACTTCAATCAGCTCAGCGCCCAGGGGATGCCGCTCGAACGGGTCGTCGTCGAAGGCGCCCGGCGCCGCTTGCGTCCGGTGCTGATGACCGCCTCGATCGCCGCCTTCGGCCTCGTGCCGCTGCTCTTCGCCAGCGGTCCGGGCTCCGAGATCCAGCGGCCGCTGGCCATCGTCGTCATCGGCGGTCTCGTCACCTCGACGCTGCTCACCCTCGTCGTGCTGCCGATCTTCTATCAACGCTGGGGGAAAGCCTCATGAGCAAGCCGTTCGACGTCTGCCTGAACCTGATCCTGCCCAATGCCCTGAAAGACAAGGTGCTCGACGAGCTGCTCAAGCATCCGGAATGGGTCGGTCCCTTCACCACGCATCGCGTCGAGGGGCATGGCGATCCCGACCGCATCGAAAGCCCGGTCGAAAAGGTGCGCGGCCGCGCCGAGCGCGTGCGCATCGAAATCCTGATGGATGCGACTCATGTCGATGCGTTGCTGGCCGCACTGCGCGCCGGGCTGGCGAGCGAGGAGAGCGTCTGGTGGCTAACGCCGATCCTGCGCGCGGGGAGCCTCGCATGAGAAAACTGCTCGCTGCTGCATTGCTGGTGTTTTCCTGCCTCGCGCATGGCGCCGAGGCGACCGATCTGCCTCCCCGGGAGCAGGTGCTCTCCGCCGTGCGCGCGCATCCAGAGGTGCAAGCGGCGCTGGCCGGCGTGCGCGCCGCCGAGGCGCAACGCGATGGTCTTGCCGCCGGGCCGCACGAATTTTCGCTGCGCGCCATGGCGCAAAGCCGCCGGGATCGCAGCCTCGATCAGCGTTACCGCGAGCACGAATTCGGCATCGAGCGCAGCCTGCGCCTGCCGGGCAAGGCGCTGCTCGATGCCGAGCTCGGCGCAGCCGGCCTCGAAGTCGCCCAGCATGCGCTCGGCGAGGCGCTGCATGCCGTAAGCCGCGAGCTGCTCACGCGCTGGTTCGCCTGGCAGCGCGAAGCGGCCGCCGTCGCCGACTGGCAGGCGCAGGTGGCCCTGCTCACTGATCTCGACGCCGCGGTGCGCAAGAAAGTCGGCGCTGGCGAGACGGCACGCCTCGAAGCGATGCTCATCAACGCCCAGCTCAAACAGGCCGAAGCCCAGCTCGCTCAGGCGCGGATGCGGCGCGAACGCGCGGCGCGCGAATGGCGCCAGCATTTCCCGGGCATCACGCTGCCGGATGCGCCGCAGCTCGCTGCGCCGCAGCCGATCGAGGCCATGCCGGAAGCCCTGGCGCGCTGGCGCGAGCGCATCCTCGCCGAAAACCACGAACTCGCCGTCGCGCGCAGTGGAGCGCGCCGCAGCCGGCTTGCCGCCGCGCGCGCCGAGGCCGAGCGCCGGCCCGATCCGACCGTGGGCCTGACGCTCGGCAGCGAGCGCGACGGTCAGGAACGCCTGATCGGCCTGCATCTCTCCCTGCCGCTGCCGGGCGAGGCGCGCGCGGCGAGCGCGCGTGCCGCGAGCGCCGAAGCCGATGCCGCGGCGGCGCGCGAAAGCCTCGTCCTGGCGCGCGTCGAAGCCGAAGCGCGACAGGCCATCGCCGCTGCGGTGGAGGCCTATGCGCAATGGCGCCGCTTCGAGGACGTCGCCCGCCAGATGGAGGAAAACGCCCGTCTCGTCGACAAGGCCTGGCGGCTCGGCGAAGGCCAGTATGCCGACCTGCAGGCCGCGCGCCGCCAGGCCATCGAAGCGCGGCTCGCTGCGACCCAGGCCCTGCTCGAAGCCAACGAGGCGCGCTACCGGCTGCTGCTCGACGCGCACGAGCTGTGGGAATTCGAGCTCGATGGCGCGGCAGCTGAAGCAGATAAGGGAGGCTTAAGCCCGCGCTAAGCCTCGCTTAAGTCTTGGGGCACACACTGCGCGCGTGTTCATTCACCGCAGGAGCCTCAGAGATGAAATCCGTGATCTTCCTGTTGGCCGGGTCGCTCGCCATGAGCGCCCAGGCCGCCATGCCCGCCGAGCTTCTGGGCGGCTATGCGGCTGCCGCCGGCGCCGGCTTCAAGGCCGACGCCGCGCGCGGCGCCGCGTTCTACGCCAAAGCCTTCGGCGTCTCGGCCAAGATGCCGTCGTGTGCGAGCTGTCATACCGACAGTCCCTCCCAGCCCGGCCGCCATGTCGTCACCGACAAAGCGATCAAACCGCTCGCTCCGGCCGCCAACCCCGAGCGCTTCAGCGATCCGGCCAAGGTCGAGAAATGGTTCAAGCGCAACTGCAGCGAGGTCGTCGGCCGCGAATGCACGGCGGCCGAGAAGGCCGACTTCATCGCTTTTGTGACGGGAGGGCGTTGAGATGAAAAAACTCTTGCTGTTCCTGGCCTGCCTGCCGCTGGGCGCATTTGCCGATGATCTGCGTCCGTTGCGCGATGCTCCGCCGGCCTTCCAGGCCGAATGCGGCAGTTGCCACATCGCCTTCCCGCCGCAATTGCTGGCGGCGGATGACTGGCGTCAGGTGATGCGCACGCTCGATAAGCACTATGGCGACAACGCCGGCCTCGACGAGAAGACGCGCCAGGCGCTCGAAGACTTTCTCGTCCGCCATGCCGGCAAGGCAGCGAAAGTCGGCGCCTCATTGACCAACATGGGGACGGCACCGCGGCTTACCCAGACGGCATGGTTCCAGCGCAAGCACCGCGAAGTCAGCTCCGCCGACTGGCGGCATGCGAAAGTGAAGACGCCGGCCAACTGCGCCGCCTGCCATACGAAAGCGGCGGAAGGCAGCTATCGCGAACGCGAGATCGTGATGCCCGATGGCCGCCGTTGGGAAGATTGAAATGGCCAAAGTACTGATCTGGGATGCGCCGGTGCGCGTCGGCCACTGGCTCCTGGTCGGCGCCTTTGCGCTGGCCTGGGCGACGAGCGAAAGCGAGGAATGGCGGCTTATGCATGCCGTCGCTGGCGGGGTGATGATCGGCGTGATCCTGTTTCGCCTGCTGTGGGGCTTCGTCGGCACGCGCCATGCGCGTTTCGCGAGCTTCGTGCGCGGGCCTCAGGCGGCCTTCGCGTATGTCCGCGGCCTGCTGCGCGGCGAGGCATCGCAGTATGCCGGCCACAACGCGGCCGGCGGCTGGGCGATCCTCGCGCTGCTGGCGTTGGGTCTCATGACCGGCGCCAGCGGCTGGCTCGTCTATCAGGACATGGGCGGGGAGTGGCTCGAAGAAGCGCACGAGCTGCTTGCCAACGGTCTGCTCGCGGTCGCCGCGCTGCATGTCGCCGGCGTCGTCGCGAGCAGCCTCGCGCACCGCGAGAACCTCGTCCGCGCGATGCTCACCGGCTTCAAGTCGGGTCGCCCGGAGGAGGCGATCGCCAGCGCGCGGCCGTGGGCGATTCCGCTCCTGCTCGTTTCCGCTGCGGCAGCGGCCTGGTTGCTGACACGCTAAACTGGTTCCATGCGTATCCTGCTCGCCGAAGACGATCCTCATCTGGGCGACGGCCTCACGGTCGGCCTGCGCCAGGATGGCTATGCCGTCGATTGGGTGAAGGACGGGATGGCCGCCGACCTGGCGCTCAAAAGCGAGCCCTTCGACCTGCTCGTGCTCGATCTCGGCCTGCCCAGGCTGACCGGCATGGAAGTGCTCGCCCGCCTGCGCGCGCGCGGCCAGACGCTGCCGGTCTTGATCCTCACCGCGCGCGACGCCACGGGCGACAAGGTGCTGGGGCTCGATGCCGGCGCCGACGATTACGTCGTCAAGCCGGTCGATCTCGACGAGCTCGCCGCGCGTGTGCGGGCGCTGTCGCGCCGCGTCGCGGGGCGGGCGCAGCCGGTGGTGCAAGTAGGTGAGCTGGTGCTCGATCCGGCGACGCGCGAAGTAACGCTTCGCGGTGCGCCCATCGAGCTGTCGCAGCGCGAATATTCGCTGCTGTCGATGCTGATGGAAAACTGCGGGCGCGTGCTGACGCGCGCGCAGCTCGAGGCTTCGCTCTACGGCTGGCGTGACGAGCCCGACAGCAACGCGCTCGAAGTGCATATCCACCATCTGCGCAAGAAGCTCGGCGCCGAACGCATCAGGACCTTGCGCGGCGTCGGTTACATGATGCCGAAATCATGATGATGGCAACACGCTGGTTCTCGCTGCGCCGCCGCCTGCTGTTCTGGCTGCTGACGGGGATGACCGCCGGCTGGCTCGGCGCCGTCGGCTTTGCCTATGTCGAAACGCGCCACGAGATGCTGGAAGTGTTCGAGAAACGCGCCTGGCGCGAGGAGCCGGAGAATGTCGCAAAGCGCATCCACAAGGCGGAGAAAATCGAAAGACGCATCCACCAGGAGCTGACCGATCATCTGCTCAAGACCATGCTGGTCTCGTTGCTGTTCGGTCTGCCGCTCTTGGGCGGGTGGATCTGGTTTGCCACCTGGCGGGGCCTGAGGCCGCTCGACGAGGTTGCCGAAGAGTTGAGGAGACGCGCCCCGGAGCGGCTCGACCCGGTGCTGCCGGCCGCCGCGCCGCGCGAGGTGCAGCCCTTGCTCGAAGCGCTCAATGCGCTGTTCGCGCGCGTCGACCAGGCGATGCAGAACGAGCGCGCCTTTACCGCCGACGCCGCGCACGAATTGCGCACGCCGCTGGCGGCGATCAGCGCGCAGGCGCAGGTGGCGACCCGTGCGCGCGATGCGGCCGAACGTGATCATGCGCTGGAGCAGCTCTCCGCCAGCGCGCGCCGTGCGAGCCATCTGGTCGAGCAGCTCTTGACGCTGGCCCGGCTCGATCCGGCCAGCGCGCCGGTGATGAACCCCGTGCGGCTCGATCGGCTTGCTGCCGAAGCATGCGCCGACCATGCGGCGGTGGCGCTGGAAAAAGGCATCTCGCTCGAGCTGGACGCTCCGCAGCCTGTCGCAGTGCAGGGAAACGAAGCGATGCTGCGCATCCTCTTGCGCAACCTGATCGATAACGCCGTGCGTTACACGCCGGCCGGCGGCAAAGTCGGCGTTGGCGTGACGGCACATTCTGGCGAAGTGCGGCTGGCCGTCTGCGACGACGGGCCCGGGATTCCGCCCGAAAAGCGTAGCGATGCGCTGCGCCGCCTGCATCGTCTGGCCGGGCAGGAAACCGAAGGCTGTGGACTGGGGCTCTCCATCGTCGCGCGCATCGTCGAGCTGCATCATGCCCGGCTCTCGCTCGGCGAAGGATTCGACGGCGCAGGGCTGTGCGTGACGGTCACCTTTGCGCGGACGGGATAGGAATTTTCCGGCAAGAAAATCGGACTACGACCAATCGGCAAGACATTTCCGGCTTGTTAGCATGGGACACATCGCGTCTGCCCGGCCATGTCCTTGCCATGTCTTGCCAGGAATTGCGGAGTGTCCCTTTCTTTGCGGAGTTGCCGCCGGCCTTGCTCAACGAACTGGTGGCCGCCGCGCGGGAAAGGCATTACGAAAAGGAGGAGCTGATCGTCCTCAAGGGCGATCGGCCGACCGCCTTGTATGCGGTGCTTTCCGGCGTGGTCAAGCTGGCCTGTCAGTCACCGGCCGGCGAAGAGCGGGTCATCGACCTGGTGGGCTGCGGCGAGGTCTTTGGCGAGTCGGCCGTGTTGCTCGGCAATCCCTTTCCCTACCTCGCAGCGGCAATTTCGCCGGCGCGACTGCTGCACATCGATGCCGAGACCGTGCTCGCCCTCTCCGGCCGCTCGGCGCAGTTCGCCAAGCGCCTGATGATCAAGCTCTCCACGCGCCTTTACGCGCACATGCGCGACCTCGAGGATTTCCGCCTGCATCCGCCGGTCAGGCGCCTGGCCAATTATCTGGTCGGGCAAGGTGCCGCATCCTCGCGCGGCGAGGCGGTGATCAGCTTCTGCGCGCCCAAGCACGTCATCGCCTCGCGTCTGGGCATGACGCCCGAGGCATTGTCACGCTGTCTGCGCGAACTGTCGGACAGCGGGGCGATCGCCGTCGGCGTCGACCATGTGCGGGTGCTCGATGCCGGCTGTCTGCAGGGCCTGAGCGGGGCGCAGTAAGGGGCCAGATCACTGCCCTTCCGGCTCGCTGATGAAGCCGATCCTCACCATCCCGGCCTTCGCCGCCGTGGCCATCACCTTGGCGACCTGCTCGTAGGGCACGAGCCGGTCGGCGCGGATGTGCAGCTCGGGCTGCGGCTGCTGAGTCGCGACGGCGGCGAAGCGCTGCGGCAGCTGGTCGAACGTCACCGCCTCGCCGTTCCAGAACAGGCTGCCATCCTCGCGGATGCCGAACTCGATGTGCTCGGGCTTGGTGATATTCACGGCGGAGGAGGCCTTGGGTAGATCGATCTTCACCGCATGGGTAAGGATCGGCGCGGTGACGATGAAGATCACCAAGAGCACCAGCATCACATCGACGAGCGGCACGACGTTCATCGCCGCCATCGGCTCGTCGTGATGGCGGCGGGAAATGTCAGCCTTGGCCATGTTTCACCGTCAGCAAGACATAAAGTTCGTGAGCGAAGGATTCGAGACGGTTGAGCCACATGCGGTTGCGGCGCTGGAAGGCGTTGTAGGCCAGCACTGCCGGGATTGCCACCGCTAGCCCCAGCGCCGTCATGATCAGCGCCTCGCCGACCGGGCCGGCCACCTTGTCGAGCGTGCCCTGGCCCGACATGCCGATCTGCACCAGCGCATGGTAGATGCCCCACACCGTGCCGAAGAGGCCGATGTAAGGCGCGGCCGAACCGGCGGTGGCGAGGATCGTCAGGCCATGCTCGGCACGCATCATCTCCTGGTCGATGACATTGTTGAGGCTGCGGGTCAGCACCTCGCCGAAATCGGCATGGCCGCTGGCCGCGCGCTGGACGTCGAGCGCTTCGCCCACCAGCGTGGACAGCGCATTGCCGGCCTCGGGCGTCAGCGCGTCGAGCGCCGGCGCCGCGCGAAAACGCGCCTCGAAAGCCGCGGCGCGCCGCGAGGCACGCCAGTTCTCGAGCGTGCGCGTAATGATCAGATACCAGCTGGCGACCGAGAGCAGCAACAGAAGAATGAGCACGGCCTTGCCGACGCCATCGCACTGGGCGAGGAAGTGGGCGAAGCCGAAGCCATCGAAATGGTTGTGTTCCATTGGCTCAGTTTCCTTGCAGAACGAATTTGAAGGGTTGCAGCGCGGTGGCCCGCACCGGCTGGCCGTTGCGCTGCGCCGGCTGGCAGCGCCAGGTCTTCACCGCCGCGAGCGCCGCCTCGTCGAGGCGACGAAAGCCGCTGCTGGTCTGGATCCGCGCTTGGGCCACGGCACCGGTTTCGTCGAGCTCGACGCGCAACACCACCGTGCCCTCCTCGCCGAGACGGCGCGAGAGAGCCGGATAGACGGGCGCCGTGCGCTCCGGACAGGCGACGGAAAGCTCGCTGCCCAGACTGATGGGACCGGCCGGCAAAGGCGTGGGCGGCGCCGGTGGGGCTGGGGGCGCGGCGGGCGCCTCGATGCGGGGCGGCTCGGGCGGGGGAGGCGGGGCGACGTAATCGGCCGGCGCGACCACGGGGGTGTGCGCGACGAGACGTGGCGCGGGCGGCGTCACCGGCCTGGGCTTGACAGCCTTCGGCGGTGGTTCCGGTTTCTTCTCCGGCGCGGGCGGGGCGATGAAATCGACGAACAGCGTCATCGCCTCCTGCGGGCCGGGGATCAGCCGGTGCTGCCAGAGCGCCCAGAGGATCGCGCCATGCAGCAATAACACGAGGGACAGGCTGATCAGTCGTTGCATCGAAGCGCGCGGGGCGGGGAAGGAAAACGCCGGCGCGAGGCCGGCGTCGCAAGGCTGGGACATCGAGATTCTACGTGGCTCAGAACTTGTAATTGAAACCGGCGTAAATCGAGCGGCCCGGACCGGGGACGGGTGTGCCCCATTGCGGATAGTTGGGCAGCGCCGGATTGGTCATCGTCGTGCCCTGTCCGGTGTAGGCGCCGCCAAGCGGCAGGTAATAGAGCCGATCGAACAGGTTTTCGATGCCGAAATCGACGCGCGTCTGCTGCCATGAATAACTCGCGCGCAGATTGACCAGGCTGTAACCCGGCGTCTTGATCTCGTTGCGCACGTCGGAAACCTTGTCCTTGCCCTTGACCATTACGAGCTCCACCGCATTGTCCCAGCCGCCCGTCTTGTGCGTGAGCGTCAGTTTGGCATTGAGCGGCATGATGTTGTAGAGCTCGTCGCCCGTGTCGCGGTTCTTGCCGTTGGTGTAATTGAGCAAGCCCTTGAGCCCGAACTCGCCGAGGCCGGTCTTGGAAAGCGGCATCTTGCCTGACAAATCGAGGCCGTAAAGCCGGGCATCCTGGTTCATGTATTTGAGGACGCTGAAAGCGTTGCTGACCTGTGTCGTGGCCGGCGCATTGGCCGAGGCGTTCCACTGCACTGCGTCGATGTAGTCATTGACGCGGGTGTAATAGGGCGTGGCCTTGAGTTCCCAGACGCGATCCTGCGCGTGCCAGTCGAAGGTGGCCGACAGAGTGTTGGCCTTTTCCTTCTTCAGATCGAGATTGCCGACATAGCCGTTGCCGTCGCCGACGAAGTTGTTCATCAGCGCTGCCATCTGCCAGGTCGACCACGGATAAAGTTCGTAAAGGCTCGGCGCGCGTTCTTTATGAGCGAATCCGAACTCGATCTCGTAATTGGCGCTCGCCGTGTATTTGGCGAGTAGCGTCATGTCCCAGTTGTCGAAGCTGCGCGCATGATTGCGGGCATTGAAGAGATTCGCATCCCGTCCTTGGTTTCCGCCGCCGGCGGGGTTGTAGCCGACGGCTGCACCTGCATCCGTCTTCACGTGCTCATAGCGCAGGCCGGCCAGCGTCAGCCATTGCGCGTTGAGTTTGGCTTCCCATTCGCCGAAGAGCGCATCGCGATTGCGCTCGCCGTTGCGGATGTTCCAGAACGTGCCGGGCCACATGCCGCTGCCGGAGGGCGGCCACCAGTCGTCGAGCTCATAACGGTGCAGTTCCGCTCCGACACGCAGCAGATCCTTTTGCGAGAGGGCGATTTCGGCCTTGAGCGCCGCCCCATTGGTCGAGCTTTCGGTGTACATCGGCATGCCGGCCGCGCAAGTCGTGCTGATCGGCGAACAGGGAGTGCCATTCAGCGCACTACCGCCCCCCGAAGCCGAGCCATACCAATAGCGCTTGTCGGCGCCGAAATCCATGAAATGATCGACGTGCTCGTGCCAGACGCGCGCATCGAGCTTGCCCCAGTCGAATTGGCCGAGGTAGCGCAGATTGAGCTTGAGGCTCTCGTTGTCGAGCATGTCCATGCGCTGGTTCGGATAGAGCTGGTAAGGCATGTCCTGATACGCCAGCTTGGCCTCGACGAGGTGATTGCCGCCTTTGAAAGCCAATCCCAACGTATGGTTGCGCGTTTCATAGGCAGTGGAGCCTACCTCGTCACGCGGCAGCGTGTGGCCGAGGCGGCCGGTGAAATCGTAATTCTTGAAGTCTCCACCGGCCTTGTAGTTGTCGGACTTGGCGGTTGCGCCGGTATAGCTGACATTGAAGGATTCGGTGGCATAGGTCGCGGCGAGATTGCCGCCATAGGCGCCGCCATTGCTGCGATAGAAGGCGCCGACTTCTCCCTTGAGTAGGCTGCCTTGACCCGCTGCGGCAAAGACAGGCGGTACGCTTTCGACGGCGATCGTGCCGGCGATTGCATCGCCCCCGGCGGAAACCGGTGCGATGCCGGCCCAGACCTTGATGGCGCCGACTTGCACGGGATCGATGTAGGACAGCGGTGTGTTCATGTGGTTCGGGCAGGCGGCATAGAGGTCCATGCCATCGACGGTGAGGCGGATGCGCTCGTCGGCCAGGCCGTGAATGACCGGCAGGCTCGATACGCCGCCCGCGCCGTAGAAACTCACCCCCGGCACGTCGCGTAGCAGGGTGGCGGTGTCGCTGGTGGCCGGACGCAGGACTTGCAAGGTTTCGCTTTCGACCTTGGCGGCGGCGGTTTCTTCCTTGGCGCCGGTGACGACGACGGTCGACAGGGTCGTGTCGGCCGCTCGCGCGGTGAAAGGCAAAGCCGCGATCGCGGCGGCAAGGGTGATGCGCTTCAATGACATCGTGATCTCCAGGAAGGGTGCGGAAAAGATTGCGTGAAATTCTAGGAAGCCGCTCGCGATGTCTCCTGCGACATATCGTCGCAGTGTGGCGCTTTTCTGCAGCCTTGCTTGACATGGATCAAGCAGGAACGCCGTGCCGCCTCGCCAGCGCAGGAAAATCGTCCCGGGGTGCGGCAGACTGACGCGCGACAATTTGCCTGATTCCCAAGCCACGCCGGCTTTCCTAGCATTGAGTTTCCACTGTTGCCGGAGTGCTGCGATGTCCAAACTGAAGTTGCTGTTGTCTGCCGGCCTGCTGCTGCAGGTCATGGGTTCTTTTGCTGCCGAGCCGACGGCCGATGCCGATCTGCGCAAGGCAGCCAGACTGCACCTGGGCGGCGAGACGGCCGCGGCGGTGCAGATCTGGAAGAAATGGGCGCAGCAGGGCGACGTCGATGCCGCCTACAACCTCGCGGTGATCCATCAGTATGCCGATGGCGTGGCTTACGATGCCGCGCAGGCGCTCGCCTGGTATCGCTTCGCCGCGGAACGCGGCGACAAGGCGGCGCAATACGCGCTTGGCCTGATGTATCTGAAGGGCGAAGGCGTGCCTGCCGACGAGGCCAAGGCGCATGAATGGTTCACCCGCAACCGGAAGGAACATCTGCACCATCAGCACGATGCGCGATTCCTGCAGTGGCAGAAACAGGCGCGCGAGCTGATCGAGGAACGCGACCGGCGCGAAGCGCTCGCCGCCTCGCGCCAGAACGACGCGCGCATCCTGGCCGAGCTCCAGCGGCGGGCCGGCATCGCGGCATCGGCACAACCTGCGCGGGACGATACACGTCTGGCGGCGCTGCGCGGCGACTGAGAGCTTGTGAAAATTTCTGCTGCGCATCCCGATGGCTGTGTTGCCCGGAGCTCGCTCCCGCGCCTAACTGATAGTTATGTCTTGGTCGCTGCGCTCCGTGCGCCTTGCCCTCGGCCCGCTCGCGACGAAATTTTTCACAAGCTCTGAGCCACGGTGCGGCGGCCGCATCAGAATGACAAAAGGATGCGACGGATTCCGAGCAGGATCAGCACGGCCGCCGCGCACCCGACGAGCCAGCGGGACATCCATGTGCGTCCGGCGCGCAATTCGCGTCCCAGCCTGCCGGCCAGGGGCACGAGCACGAGGATCGGCGTCATCGCCGCACCCAGCCCGAAAGACAGGCCATAAGCCGCGCCCTGCACCGGGCTGCCCGCCTGCGCGGCGAGCGCCAGCAGGGAGGCGAGCGGCGTGCAGGGGGTGAGCGAGAGCGCGGCGCCGAGAAACAGCGGCGGCAGGCTGTCGGTCTGGTGGCGATGAATCCTGACGGGCGCGAAAGTCGGCGCTGGTGACACGGCACCACAGCGTTTCGCTGTGGGCTTCGCCAGCAGCCACAGCCCGGCGAACAGGCTCGCCGCGCCGATCAGGGCATTGCCCAGCGAACCGCCGAGCGCCCGGGCGAGCCCCAGGCCCGCCGCACCGGCGAGCGCAGCGAGCAGGGTGTAGGTGACGATGCGGCCGGCGAGGAACACGCCGGTGTGCAGCAGGGCTTCGCGCTGGCCGCTGGCGCGTCCGAGCGCCCAGGTGCCCATGAAGGGCAGGCAGGTCACGGTGCAGGCGGTCAGCCCCATCGACACGCCGAGCAGCCAGACCGTGGCCAGCGTCACCCGGCCGGCGGCGAGTTCCTCAAGCATCGGCGGCCCCGTGCGTGGTCCTGGCCGCGCTCTTCACGAACTTGAGCGGTTTCACCGTACCGTCGGGCAGCTCGCGCTGCACCCTTCCCTTGTAGTAATCCCGGCTCGACGAGAACAGCGACCACGGCCCCCATTTGAGCCGGATCACGCCATCCTGCGGACAGTATTCGGCGCAGCGGCCGCACAGGGTGCACTCTTCGTGGTAGGCCTTGCGGCCTTCCTGCTGGCTGATCTCCGGAATGTCCATCGGGCAGGCTTCGGTGCAGATGTGGCAGCTTCCGCATTTTTCACGCGAGGGCTTGGCGAGCCGCATCGGCGACAGGCGCTGGAACACCGCGTTGAAAGCCAGGAGCGGACAGATGCGGCAAAACGGCTGACGCAGCGCCAATGCGCCGACGAGCGTGAAGCCGACCAGCAGGTTGGCGATCGCGCCGAGGGTGAAGCTCACGCCATCGCCGAGACGCAGCGCGAGCTGCTCGGTGTTGCCGGTGAGCAGGGTCGTCGCGACGCGCGAAGGGCAGATGTCGCAATACGGGTTGCCGAGACTGTGCGGCGTCACGCCCAGGCCGGTGGCGAGCGGCAGCACGAAGACCAGACCGAGCAGGATCAGCCATTTCAGCGGCCGCACGCGCCTGACGTTGCCCAAGTCGCCCGGCACGAAGCGGCGCACGCCGATGCCGAAACGGCGCCCGAGTTTGCCGATCCATTCCTGCAAGGTGCCCAAGGGGCAGACCCAGCCGCAGAAGGCCTTGCCGATGACGAAGAAGAACGCGAAGAAGGTCAGGAAGGTCATCAGGAGCGGCAGCACCATGCCGAAGGTGAGCTGCTGGGCACGCACCAGCGCCTCGCCGATGCGGTGATGGAGGATGTGCTGGGTGGGAATCAGCACGCAATAGCCGCCGTTCATCTGGTCGTAGGCGCAGGAGAGTGCGGGCAGGGCGTTGGAGATCTTGTCGGCCATGTAGGTGCCGACGATGACGCTGCCATAGACGGTGACGAACAGCATGACGAGCTGCACCGCGAAACGGATGCGGCCCAGTGTGAGAACGGTCTTTTCAGCCATTTTTCGCCTCTCCGTGTGTGTCGTTGCGACGTCGTAGCAGCGGCGTGGCCGCCAGCATGCCGACGAGGCCGAAGGCGACACCCCAGCCGAGGCTGCGGTCGCGATCGGCGTCCTCGCCGTAGCTCGAATTGAATGCGGTCAGATAGCGGCGGCCATCGAGCTCTTTCGCGGTCGAGAGCACGAAGGGGACGCGGCGCGGGCCGTGATCTCCACCCTCACGCCTGTCCGCGGCGGGTTTGAAATCGCGCGGAAACAGCACGGTGGCGTAGCCCGCCGCGTCGGTAAGCACCGTGCTGCGCGTGCCAAAGGCCGTTTCCAGCATCACCGGCTGGTTCGCCAGCGGCTGGCCCTGGAAGCGCACCAGGAAGCGCCATTTCTCGCTTTCCCGGTAACTGCCGTGTTCGCGCGGCAGCGGCTCGGGGACGATCTCCAGCTCGTGCTTGACCTGCTGCAACAACGCCTGCGGCGAATCGCCGGGATTGCTGAAATACCAGGCGGTCGAGGCGACGCGCACCGCATCCGGGGTTTCCTCGCGGGCGATCACCCAGTGGTAGTTGCCGATCTTCGGCGCGGCCGCTTCGATCCTGGCGCCTTCCGGGCCGACGGGGTATTCGACCTTCAGCCGTTCACTCGGTCCTTCCGGCGCATACACCGTGACGTGCGTTGCGGCGATGCCTTCGGGCCGCAGCAGGGCTGCCGCCCGTTCGCCACGCGGGCCGCGAGCGGGCAGCAGCAGGGGCTGGCTGGTCCACCGCGGTGAAGCCGGACGCGATGCCGGCAAGGCCGCTTCCGTGCCGGTCGCCGGCGCGCTCGCGTGATCATGCTGAGCGAACGCCGGCGCGGCCAGCAGCAACAACAGGCAGAGGGAGCGCTTCATGGTGGCCTCAACGGAAGTCATAGCGATAGGTCAGCATCACGGTGCGCGGCGAGGCAGCCATGTAGGTCACCTTGCCGGTGGTGTCTTTCTTGACCTCCATCGCGTAGAGCTTGTCGAACAGGTTGTCGACGTTGAGCGTCAGGCTGTGGCCTTGCCGCTCATAGCCGACCGAGAGATTGGTCACCCATTCCCAGCCTTGATATTTCTCGGTGTTGGCGTTGTCGAGCCAGTATTCGCCCCAGGTGTTCGAGGACAGGCGCGCTTTCCAGCCGGTGGGCGATTTCCAGCCGAGGAACAGGCCGTATTGCTGGTGCGGGATGAACGGCACGGTCTTGCCGGCGCGGTCCATGTTGACGGTCGTCATGCCGACGCGCACCGGCTCGCTGAACGACAGATAGGTGTAGTCGGTGAGCGACAGATAGCCGCCGAACTCGAAACCTTCCTTCAGCGCCATGCTGCCCGAGAACTCGAAGCCCTTGCGGCGCGTCTTGCCGGCATTGACATAGCTGTTGACGCCACCGGTGGTGATCGTGACGATCTCCTTGTCGACGTCGTTGAGGTAGATGCTGGTGTCGAACTGCCAGCCCTGGCCACGGCCTTTGAGGCCGATCTCCTTGTTGCGCGAAACGGGAGCGTCGAGCGCCGGATTGCTCGAAAACTCGCTTTGCGAGGGCACCTGTCCGGCCTGCGCCAGCATGCCGAACAGATGCACGCCTTCGAGGAGCTGGTAGCTCACCGCGAGCTTCGGCGCCGGCAGGTTGTAGGTCTTCTCGGTGTGCGTCACGCCGGCGCCGGCGACGTATTTGCCGGTCGCATAATCGTATTTCCAGAACTGCTGGTTGTCGTCGGTGAATTTGATGCTATCAAAGCGAAAGCCCACATCGACGATCCAGCGCGCGGCCGGGCGCCAGGATTCCTGCAGATAAACGCCGGTGAGCAGGCTCGTCGCGTCGTCGATTTCCGCCAGGCGGCCTTTCGCGTCCGAGCAGGTGGCGAGGATGCGACCGGTCGCCGTGGCCGAATCGCGGCACTGGCCACCGCTCGTCGTCGTGATCACGCGGCTGTATTGATACTTGCGCGAATCGGGCGTGCGTTCCTGGCGTACGGTGAGGCCGCCGACCAGGGTCCCGTCGGTATGCCGCCAGTGGGCTTCGAGGTCGGCGCCCAGGTTCCACACCCATTGTTCGGTTTCGTTGATGATGCCGGTGACCGGGTGGTAGTGATACCAGGTGTTGTAGTAGAGCCGCGGCTTGAAAGTGAAGTCGCCGACTTCCTTTTCAAGCTTGGTGTTGAAGAACCACACCTTCGAATAGCGGCCGGAGTGTTTCCACGGCTCCGAGGTGTCCGTCTGTTTGCCGGTAGCGAGAAATTGCTGGAACAGCGCGGCATCCATCGCGCCGGGCAGCTGGGCATTGGCTTCCGCATAGGAGAGCTCGCTTTCCCAGGTCGCATCGTTGCCGAGCTGCAAGCCGTGTTTCAGCGACAGCTGGGTGGTGTCGAACTGGTTCCAGACGCGCCAGCTGTTGTCCATCGTCCGGTAGGTGCCGGTGAACGCCAGTGCCTGGTCGCCGAAGGTCTTGCCATAGCGCAGATGGTAATTCTGCGTATCGTCGTTGCCGTAACCGATCTTCAGGTTGTTGGCGCGCTCGTCGAAGACCGATTTCGAGAAGATCTGGATCGCCCCGCCCGCGGCCCCGGCGGCGAACAGGTTGCCCGGGCCTTTGGCGACTTCGATGCGCTCGATGTCCTGGGTGTCGACGAAATCGAGGCGGGTGAAGCTGTCCGGGTCGGAAAGCGGTACGCCGTCGCGCAGCACCTCGATCTCGCGGATGCCATAAGGCGCCTTCAACCCTGCGCCGCGAATGATCAGCCGTGCGTCGAAACCGCCGTTCTTGCTATCGACATAGACGCCGGGCATCTCCTGCAGGGCTTCCTTCATGTTGAACATCTTCTTTTCCTGCAGCGTCTCCTTGCCGACGACGCTGATCGCCTGGGGCACCTCGCCGGTGGCGCGCGCCTCGCGCGTCGCGGTCACCGAAATCTCGTCGAGCTTCTGTGCCGTATCCGTCGCCCAGACCGGCGCGGCTGCGACCGAGATGAACAAGAGGAAGCCGTGATGACGGCGGAGGGGCACGCGGTCAGGTCGGACCTGATACGTGTTGCTGGACATGGATTCGCCTCCCTTTGCGATGGTTCCGAAAGGACGCGAGCCTATTGCTTAGGTCAGAGGGCGGGAAGTGACAAATCGTCGCAGGTGGTGGGGTTTTTGCACGCCGGCTTGACTTCGATCAAGCCGGGCTTCAAGCCACCAGCGACCACATCACCAGGAAGTAGCGCAGCCCCTGCCAGAAGGTGGAGATGCCCAGCGCGATCACGGTGAGCGCCGCGGCCTTCAGGAGCGCGCCGCGCAAGGTGGGCCCGAGCTTGCCGAACAGCACGGACGCCGAGAGCATCGAAGGCAGCGTGCCGGCGCCGAAGGCGAGCATCAACAGCATGCCTTCCGGCGGGCTGGGCGCGGTGGTGGCTTTGACCGCCATCGCCATCGTCATCGAGCAGGGCATCAGGCCATTGATCGCGCCGCCGATCAGCGAGCCGATGACCGGCCCCTTCTGCGTCGCGCCCACGAACTGCCGGCGCAGCCAGGCGAGCGGCGCGAAGCCCCAGGCATTGCGGATCGGCGCGAGACCGAGCAGATCGAAGCCGAGCAGGATCACCAGCACGCCGGCGATGATCTGCAGGACGCCCTGCGCCAGGCCGAGCCGGCCGGTGGACACCAGCACCGCGCCCAAGAGGGCGGCCAGCAGGCCGACGATCGCATAGACCGCGATGCGCGCGCCGTGATAGGCGAGGATGGCGGGGAAGGGTGCCGTCCTGCCAGCGCCGACTTTCATGAAGAAGGCCGAGACCAGCCCGCCGCACATGCCGAGGCAGTGCCCGCTGCCCAGCAAGCCGACCAGGAAGGCGGCGCCGTAGGAGAACTCGATGGGGCTCACCGCCTTTGCAGCCGCAGCGAGTTGGTGACGACCGAGACCGAGCTCATCGCCATCGCCGCCGCGGCGATCATCGGATTGAGCCGGCCCGCCGCCGCGACGGGGATGGCGACGACGTTGTAGCCCAGCGCCCAGAACAGGTTCTGGCGCACGATCGCCATCGTGCGACGCGAGAGCTCGATGCCGGCGGCCACGCGCGCGATGTCGCCGCCGACCAGCGTGACGTCGGCCGCCTCGACCGCGATGTCGGCGCCGCCGCCGATCGCAAAGCCCACTGCCGCCGCTGCCAGCGCCGGCGCATCGTTGATGCCGTCGCCGATCATGCCGACTTTCCTGCCTTCCGCTTTCAGGCGTTCGACCAGCGCGAGCTTGTCGGCCGGCGTGGCGCGCGCGATCACTTCCTCGATGCCGACTTCGCGCGCGACGTGGCGCGCGGCGGCCTCGACATCGCCGGTGCACATCACCGTGCGCAGGCCGAGGCGGTGCAGCAGCGCGATGGCTTCCTTCGCGCCTTCACGCGGCGCGTCGGCGATCGCGAACAGCGCGACGCAAGCGTCGTCCAGGGCGACGAACACCGGCGTCTTGCCTTGCCGGGCGAAGGCTTCGGCCTGGGCGGCCTGCGCGCGGCAGTCGATGCCGGCGGCTTCGAGATAGGCGGCGTTGCCGATGCGGATGATCGTGCCGTCGCTTTGCGCCTGCACGCCCTGGCCGGGCGTCGCCGTGAAATCGAAAATCGGCGCTGGGGAGATGGCAAGATGAGCGGCACGGGCCCGGCAGTAGACATTGATCGCGCGGGCGAGGAAGTGCTCCGAATGCTGCTCGACGCCGGCGACCCGCGCGAGCAGCCGTGCTTCGTCGATGCCCTCGGCGGGGAGGAAGTCGGTGACGACGGGCTTGCCCGCGGTGATGGTGCCGGTCTTGTCGAACACCAGCGTGTCGAGCGTCGCGGCGGTCTCCAGCGCCTCGCCGTTCCTGATGTAGATGCCGCGCCGCGCCGCTTCGCCCATCGCGACCATGATCGCGGTCGGCGTGGCCAGCCCCAGCGCGCAGGGGCAGGCGATCAAGAGCACCGCCACCGCGTGCGAGAGCGCGCGGGAGAGCGGATGGCCGGCCGCGAGCCAGCCAACGAGCGTGGCGGCGGCGACGGCGCCTACGGCAGGGACGAAGCGCGCCGAGATGCGGTCGGCGAGTTTTTGCACCGGCAGCTTCGATCCTTGCGCATGATCGACCAGCTTGACGATGCCGGCGAGCACCGTGTCCGGGCCGATGGCGGTGACCTGCAGCGTGAAGCTGCCGTTGCGATTGAGCGTGCCGCCGACGACCTTATCGCCCGTGGCTTTGCCGACCGGCAAGGGCTCGCCGGTGACGAGCGATTCATCGATGCTGCCGCTGCCGTCGATGACCACGCCATCGGTCGGCACTTTGTCGCCGGGGCGCACGCGCAGCACGTCACCCACCCGCACCTCGTCGATGCCGACCGTCTCGTCGCCGGCCGCGGTCACAAGGATCGCCGTGTCGGGCTGCAGCTCGATGAGCTTGCGGATCGCCTCGGAGGCCTTGCCCTTCGCGCGCTCTTCCATGTAACGCCCGCCGAGCACGAAGGAAACGATCGCCGCGGCCGACTCGAAATAGACGTGGTGCTGCATCGAGAAGACGCCGGGCAGGCTGTAGAGATAGGCCGCGCCGGCGCCCATCGCGATCAGCGAGTCCATGTTCGCCTCGCGCGCTTTGGCGAGCGCCCAGGCCTTCTTGAAGATGTCCCGGCCCGGGCCGGCGAGCACATAGGTCGAAACCGCCAGCTCCATCATGCGCAGCGCCAGCGAGCGATGCATCAGCATGCCGGAGATCATCACCGGCGTGGTCGCCAGCGCGGCATAGATGAGCTTTTGGCGGGCCTCGGCCAGCCGCGCCTTCTCGCGCTCGACGACGAGCCGCCGCTGCGAGAGCGTGTCCATCGGCCGCGCCTGGTAGCCGAGCTTTTTCACTGCCGCGAAGAGTTCGTCTTTCGACAGGCGCCCCTTCACCGTCACCGTCTCGGCGGCGTAATTGACGGCGACGGATTCGACGCGCGGATCGCGCTTCAAGGACAGCTCGATCAGCGCCGCGCAGGAGGCGCAGGTCATGCCCTCGACGGCGGCGAGGCATTCCTGCACGGGCTGGTTCGGATCGAGCGTCAAAGTCGGCGTTGGCGAGACGGCACGCTTGCGGCCGGCCTGCACCAGATTGCCGATCACCGCGTCGAGGAGTGCGACGAGGCGCGCCTCGGGCAGCTGCGCCGCGTCGTACTGGACCGTCACCGAGCCGATCGCCGGCACCGCGCGCACCTCGCGGATCGCGGCATGCTTCCTCAGCAGGATCTCGACCAGGTAGCAGCGCTCCTCGTCCTTGACGAGCGATGGCGCAAGGATGCGCAGGCGCCAGGGCAGGCGGTGGACGATGCGGTAATGCTTCACGAAGTCATGTCTTGCGATAACGGACCAGCAGGAAGACGAAATAGAACACCGTCAGCCAGGCATTGGTGTATTTGACCGGCTCCTTGATCCAGTGATTGACGATCAGGTCCCAATGCACCTTGATCAGATAGAAGGCGACGATGTCGTTCGTGAAGTTGGTGATCGCCTTCTCGGTCGTGGCATTGGCGACGAGGGGACGGAAACGCGCCGGCGCGGCGGCGATCAATCGGGCGCGCAGATCGTCGAGACGTTCGGCCAGCCCGACGGTTTCGGGAACGGATCCCGGCACGCTGCCTGCCGCCGGTCCGGCCGGCAACACAGACTTGATGCGCCGCGCGATGTCGGCAGGGGCGAGCCGCTGCGGGTCGAAGCGCACCGCGAGCTTGCCTTCGACCGTCAGCCAGCTCGTGCGCAGCACGCCCGGCAGGGCCTGCAGGCTCTTTTCGAGCGTCGCGCCGAAGTCGGGCGTGCGCAGCGCGGCGGGCAGCCGCAGCCGCAGGTAGCCTTCCGCGCGCTGCAGGACTTCGATGGCGGCGGCATCCATCGCGGCGGCCTCAGCCTTGCGTCGGTGGCGCGGCCGGCGGAGCGGCTTCGGCCGCCGGCCCCTGGGCCTCGGCGAGCAGATCGTCGAGGTTTTCCTTCTGGTGGGCGACGAAATCCTTGCCGATGCCGGTGAGCTTGCTCACGGTCTGGAGGATTTCCTTCTCATACTTGAAGAGGAGATAGCCGGCGGCGACGCCCGCGGCGAGAAAGACCAGTGGGTTGCGCAGCAGGCTCGTCCCGGCGCCCAGCAGCCCCTTGCCGGCGGCGTAGCCGCCGACGGCCATCATCGAGCCCGTCGCCATCGGATGCGCCATCATGTTGCCCATCATCTGCGGCATCTGGCGGGCCGCTTCCGTCATCGCTGTGTTCATGGTTTCTTCCTTTCGGTTGCAGGAGCCATAGTTTGCACCGGCTGTGCGGGCGGCGCATTGATCTCGTTCAACATTTGATAGATTCCCCGGCAGCCTTCGCAGCAGAAATTGAGCGTGCCGTGCGGCGTCTCCAGCGTGAAGGGCTGCTTGCCGCAATCGAGCGCGCACAGGTCACAGGCGATCATTGCAGCAGCGCCTGGATGTGACGCTCGAACAGCGCCTCGTCGGCTTCGCCGACGATCTTGCCGCGCACGATGCCCTTCGCGTCGACGAAGAACGTGGTCGGCAGGCCGACCACGCCGTAGGACTTGGCGATCTTCGACTGCTCGTCCATCAATGACGGATAGCCGACGCCGAGCTTCTCCATGAAGGCGGTCACGGTCTTTTTGTCCTGGCCGACGTTGATCGCGATCACCGCCAGCCGCTGAGCGCGGTGGCGCGCCGCGACCTGGTCGAGTAGCTTCATCTCCGGCGCGCAGAAGCGGCACCAGTCGGCCCAGAAGCGGATCACCACCGGCTGGCCGGTCCAGGCGGCGGGAAAATGCGCGGCCATGCCGTCGGCGCGCACGGTCTGGAAGGTCGGCGCGATGTCGCCGACGTTGAGATTCTTCGGCGGTCCGCTGCCGCCGCAGGCGGCGAGCGCGATAGCGAACAATGTCATCAAGAAACGCTGAAGAAAGCAGCGAGCGGGAAGGGATGCAAGGCGCACGGAGCGCAGGATGCGAGAAAACGAGCCGAAGGCGAAGTTTCGGCGAAGACTCACATGAGCGTAGCGCATGTTACGTCGAAGCCACATACCTAGAAGGTAGGCGAGCATCCGAGCACCGCGCAACACAGCAGACCACCCGCGCAGCAATTTATTCAGCGTTTCTTTCAATCGAGCAGCACCAGGTTGGAACGCCAGATCATCGAGCTGGCGATGAGCAGGAACGCACCGTAGCCGAAAGCGGCGACGCCGGCAAGCCGGCCGGTCAACTCCGGCAAGACCCGGGCGAGGCTGGGACGGCGCGAGAAGAGGCGCAGCACGCCGGCCGCGAGGCCCGCGGCGGTGGCGGCGAACAGCGGGATGTAGAGCGCATAGCCCTGGTAGTCGTATTCGGGCTTGAGCAGGCAGAACGGGCAGTGATGATGCGGATGCTCATAGACATAGAGCGAGACGAAGGCGAGGATACCGCTGATGCTGGCGACGAAGGCAGCCGCCGCGGCCAGGCCTGTCGCATAGCCGCTCACATCGTCGCGCCGCTGCCGGTGCCAGAGCGAGACGGCCATCGCGGCGAGCAGCGTGCCATAGAAGATCAGCATCGCCGGTTTGGCTTCCAGGGCCGTCACTTCGCTGGCGAGGTTGGGCGAGCCTTCCGAGAACATGCTGCCGCAGCACGAGGTGATGACGTCGGCCTTGAGACCGAGGAAGTAGCGCAACTGCAGCCACAGGCTCAGCGCGAACAGCGGCAGTGCGGCCAACAGCAGCGCGTATTTGAGCCTCACCAGCGGATAGTCGCGCGCGTGAGCATCGGCATGGTTGATCGCCAGCCAGGTGGTGGCGAGGAAGAACAGGCCGAGCTGGGCATACAGCGCCGGGAAGCCGTAGTCATTGACGTTGAGCGCGCCCACCGCGCACATCGCGCCGACGAACATCACCGACAGCTTGTCGGCGTTGAAGACGAACAGCAGCGCGGCGGCGATCTGCATCACGCAGACGAAGGCGACCAGCGTCGAGAAGAGATAGGTGAGCCGTTCGAGGCGCAACTGCCGCTCGCTGCCGCTCGTGATGTCCCAATGGCGGATCACCTGCAGCGCGAAGGGCGAGGCGATCAGGAGCATCGCCAGGCTCAGGCCGGCGGCGAGCAGCAGGGCGATGATGGCAGGTTGAAAGATCATCTCAAACTCGGCGCTGGCGGGACGGCACTAGGTCTGATCCACGATACGGCCGTCGCGCAGGGTGACGACGCGATCGACGACGGAGGATTCGACCACCAGCGGATCGTGGCTGGTGAGGATGATGGTGCGGCCCTGGCCGGCCAGTTTTTCGAGGATGCCGAGGAATTCCTTCGACAGCTTCGTGTCGAGGTTCGCGGTCGGCTCGTCGGCGATCAGGATCGCCGGGTCGTTGATCAGCGCACGGCAGATCGCGACGCGCTGCTGTTCGCCGCCGGAGAGCCATTCCACCTTGGCATCGCGGCGGTGCCCGAGGTTGACGCCAGCGAGCAGCGCTTCGGCCTTTTCCAGCAGATCCTTGCGCGGCTGACCTTCCGGGTAGGCGGGCAGGATGATGTTCTCGATCGCCGAAAGCCCGCGCACCAGGTTGAACTGCTGGAAGATGAAGCCGAAGGTCTTGCGCCGGATCTCGGTCAGGAAGCGTTCGGGCAGGCCGGAAATGTCCTCGCCCTTCAGGCGCACGCGCCCCTCGGTGGGACGCGCGAGGCAGCCGAGGATGGTGAGCAGCGTGGTCTTGCCGGAACCGGACGGCCCCTTGAGCGCGGTCACCTGCTGGGCCGGAATCGTCAGGTCGATGCCGTCGAGCGCCCAGTATTCGTTGTGCTTGCCCTGGTTGAAGGCCTTGCGGATGCCTTTCAATTCGATCATGAATAGACCCGCCATCCCCCAGCCCCTTCCTCGCGGAAGGGGAGACTTTGTGCTCGCTGTGCTCGAAGACCAATCATGATCTAGCTCCTCATCACCGTGTCGGGATCGGTCGTCGCCGCGCGCCAGATCGGCACCAGCACCGCGGCCGTGTAAGGCACGACGGTGAAGAAGAACAGCGTGGCGATCTGCAGGCCGTCGATGTGCGGCGGCAGGCTGAAGCGTGGATAGAGCACCGCCCAGCCTTTCAATACCGGCTCGAACAGGCTCGCGCCGAAGTAAAAGACATGCAGGTAGGCGGCCACATAGCCGACGAGGAAGGCGGTGAGCGAGATCAGCAAACCCTCCCAGAACTTCATCTTGATCACGTCGTTGGTTTCCCAGCCGATCGCCTTCAGGATGCCGATCTCGCGCTTTTCCTCGGCGGAGAGGCCGGCGGCCTTCTCCCAGGCGAAGATGCCGAAGGCGAGGATCGCGGCGGAAAGCAGCGCCAGCATCAGCCCCTCGCGCCAGTCGAAGATCGACGCATAGGTGCGCAGCACCTCGTCGCGCAGGATCGGCCGGCTGTCGGGCAGCGTCGTCAACAGCTTGATCGCGACGTTCCTGACCTCCTGCGGGTTGGCGACATTCATCGCGATGTCGTTGTAATACCCTTCCGGAATCTTGAAGAAGGCGCGGAAATCCTCCTCGTTCATCAGCACCAGGTCGGCGCTGACCAGTTCGGAGGTCTCGGGCAGCACGTCGGCGACGATGAAGGTGTGCAACTCGCCGGTATAGGCGCGAAACGAGATGCCATTGCCGGCGGCCAGGCCCCGCGAACGCTCCAGCGCCGGGCCGACGACGATCTCGCCGCGCTCGATCTTCATGTCGCGCGGCGCCATGAAGGTGTAGTTGGCCTTCACCACGCTGTCGTAGTAGTAGCCCCACAGCCGGCCTTCCATCTTCTGCACGCCGCGGATGCGGCCGATCTTCTCCAGATAGCCGGGCGGAATCAGGTCGTGACGGCCGGCGATCAGCCGCTGCAGCACGATTTCCGGGCTGCCGGCCAGCACCTTCTGCGCCTCCACGCGCAGCGCATGGGTGTAGAGCGCCACCGAGGCGAGCACGAACACGAGCAGCGTGTAGATGGCCAGCAGCCCGAGATTCTTCGCCTTGCGCCGTGCCAGTGAGGCGAGCGTGAAGTCAATCAGGTGTTTCTGTTTTTCGATCCAGATTCTCATAAGCCTTGAGGAGACCGGCGGGTGGCGGCACGAGCGAGCCGCTGGGGAAGTGTTCGAACGCGACGGGGTGATCCTGGAAGGCCGACTGCAGATCGGCCTGCGTCGGATGCCGCGTGTAGCGCGCCTCGGTAAACAGCACCGGGTCGGTCAGGCCGAGGCGCTCGACCAGCGCGGCGGACGTGGCGCTCCCCTCGGCGCGCAGCGTGCGCAGGCGCGCGGCATCCGCGAAAGTCAGCGCGAACGCGCCGAACAGGATGGCGAAGACGAGCAAGGCGATATAGGCAGGTCGCATCGGCGGCAGGGAAGAATATCGTTCCACTCGGCGCTGCCCGCGAACGGACATGCGCCGCAAGGCCGTCGATTATCGCAGACCCGAGGCAGGCCGAATGTGCGTGACGTTACAGATGATTGGCGGCGCGCATCAAGGCACCCCGTAAGGCGATCGTCAGGCTCGACCCCAGGCCGATTCTCTGCGCCACCGCGGGCAGCAGGATCAGCGAGGCGAGCGCGAAGCCGGCACCCAAGAGCAGCGAAGCCATTTCGGGTTGGGCAGCGGTCTTTTCCTGGGGCACATTGTTCATGACCAAGCTCCTCGGAGAACATTTTGAAGCCACTCTACGCCCATCCTATTGGCAGGGGAATGCGACAGATTGTCGCAGCGCGGGGAAAGGCTGGGGCCCGCTTCAGTGTGAAACGCCTTACATGCCGACCGCTGTCCCAGTCGTGTTTAATCGACTGTGGGTGGCCCGGGGTCGGCGATGCGGCGTTAGCCCGGGCCCGGTTGCCGGGATGGGGCTTTTCGTCTTTAATGACGGGTTGGCACATTCGCAGACGGATCCCGTGCAGGTCTTCGCCCTCGGCATCAACCATCATACCGCCCCGCTCGAAATCCGCGAGCAGGTGGCGTTCGCGCCGACGCGCCTTGCCCAGGCGCTGCACGACCTGTTGCGCGGCCGGCCGGTGCGCGAGGCGGCGATCCTGTCCACCTGCAACCGCACCGAGCTGTATTGCGCCACCGACGAGCCGGCGGCGGCGATCGACTGGCTGGCCGAATACCACGCGCTGCCGCCGCGGCGGATCGAGCCCTATCTGTATCGGCATCCGCAGCGCGATGCCGTGCGTCACATGTTCCGCGTCGCCTCGGGGCTCGATTCGATGGTGGTCGGCGAGCCGCAGATCCTCGGCCAGATGAAGCAGGCGGCGCGGGTCGCCGAGCAGGCCGGCACCCTCGGCACGCTGCTCAACAAGCTGTTCCAGCGCACCTTCGCGGTGGCCAAGGAGGTGCGCTCGACGACCGCGATCGGCGCCAACATCGTCTCGATGGCCGCGGCCGCGGTGCATCTGTCCGAGCGCATCTTCGAGCGCCTCGACGAGCAGCGCGTGCTGTTCGTCGGCGCCGGCGAGATGATCGAGCTGTGCGCGGCCCACTTCGCCGGCGCGCGGCCCAAACGCCTCTCCATCGCCAACCGCACGCCGGAGCGCGCCCAGGCGATCGCCGAGCGTTTCGATGGCGACGTGATGCGCCTCGACGAGCTGAGCGAGCGGCTCGCCGAATACGACATCGTCGTGTCCTGCACCGCGAGCACGCTGCCGATCATCGGCCTCGGCATGGTCGAGCGCGCGGTCAAGGCGCGGCGCCACCGGCCGATGGTGATGGTGGATCTGGCCGTGCCGCGCGACATCGAGGCCGAGGTGGCGCGGCTCGACGACGTCTTCCTCTACACGCTCGACGACCTCGCGCAGATCGTCGAATCCGGCCAGGAGTCGCGCCAGGCGGCGATCGTCGAGGCCGAGAGAATCATCGACCGGCGCGTCGACGATTTCCTGCACTGGATGGAAGCGCGGGAGACGGTGCCCTTGATCCGCGCGCTGCGCGATACCGCGGAACGCATGCGGCGCCACGAAGTCGAGCATGCGTTGAAGCGCCTGCAGCGCGGCGAGGACCCGGCCCAGGTGCTCGAAGCGCTGTCCAAGGGGCTCACCAACAAGCTGCTGCATCCGCCGACCGAGGCGCTGAATCTCGCCGAAGGCGCGGACCGCGGCGATCTCGCGCGGCTGATCTCGCGCATCTGGCGCCTTCATCCCGAGCAATAGCCGATGAAGCCCTCGATCCGCCAGCGCCTTGCGCGGCTGGCCGAGCGCCTTGCCGAACTCGATGCGCTCCTCGGACAGGAGGATGCCACGCGCGATATGGATGCCTACCGGCGCATGCAACGCGAACGGGCCGAGATCGCCGAAGTCGTCGAACTGTTTTCCGCCTGGCGGCGCGCCGAGGCCGATCTGGTGACGGCGCGGGAGATGGAGCGCGATCCCGAGCTGCGCGCCTTCGCCCAGGCCGAGGCCGCCGCGGCCGAAGAAGAGCTCGCGCGCCTCGATGAGGCGCTCGCTCGCGCCCTGCTGCCGCGCGACCCGGACGACGACAGGAACGTCTTCCTGGAAATCCGCGCCGGCACCGGCGGCGAGGAGTCGGCGCTGTTCGCCGCCGATCTGTTCCGCATGTATGCGCGCTATGCCGAGCGCCAGGGCTGGAAGGTCGAGGTGGTGTCGAAAAACGAATCCGATCTGGGCGGCTACCGCGAGATCATCGCTCGCATCGTCGGCAGCGGCGTGTATGCGAAGCTGAAGTTCGAATCGGGCGGCCACCGCGTGCAGCGCGTGCCGGAAACCGAGGCGCAGGGCCGCATCCATACCTCGGCGTGCACCGTCGCCGTGCTGCCGGAGGCGGATGCAGTCGGCGAGGTCGAGATCAATCCGGCCGATCTGCGTATCGACACCTTCCGCGCCTCTGGCGCCGGCGGACAGCACATCAACAAGACCGATTCGGCGGTGCGCATCACCCATTTGCCGACGGGTCTCGTGGTCGAATGTCAGGACGACCGCTCGCAGCACCGCAACAAGGCGCAGGCGCTCGCGGTGCTGGCCGCGCGCCTCAAGGACCGGGAAGAGCGCGAACGGCAGCAGCGGCTGGCCAGCACGCGCAAGAGCCTGATCGGCAGCGGCGACCGTTCCGAGCGCATCCGCACCTACAACTTCCCGCAGGGCCGCGTCACCGACCACCGCATCAATCTGACGCTCTACAAGATCGACGCGATCATGGACGGCGATCTCGACGAGCTGATCGGCGCGCTGGCGGCGGCGCATCAGGCCGAGCAGCTCGCGGCGCTGGCCGGCGAGGCATGACGACGGTCGCCACCCTGCTTGCCGCGGCGCGCCGGTCGATCCCGCCGTCCGAAGCGCGCCTGCTGCTCGGCCATCTGCTCGGCCGCAATTCGGCCTGGCTCGAAGCCCACCGCGACGATGCGCTCGAAGCGGCGGCCGCCGCGCAGTTCTCGGCGCTCGTGGCGCGGCGTGCGGCGGGCGAGCCGGTCGCCTATCTGACTGGCCGGCGCGAGTTCTATGGCCGCGACTTCGCCGTCACGCCCGACGTGCTGATCCCGCGGCCGGAAACCGAACTGCTGGTGGAAATCGCCGTGGAAAAAGTCGGCGCTGGCGGGACGGCACATTCGGCACGCCCCAGCCCCGCCCTCACGGGCGGGGAGACTTCGTGCGCCCAAGGCGCGATACGCATCCTCGATCTGGGCACCGGCAGCGGCTGCCTGGCGATCACGCTGGCGCTGGAGCTGCCGGCTGCGCAGGTGACGGCGGTGGAGGCTTCGCCGCGGGCATTGGCCGTCGCGCGCGCGAATGCCGAGCGGCTCGGCGCGAAAGTCGCCTTCGTCGAGAGCGACTGGTTTGCGGCGCTGCCGCCGCAGACTTTCGACCTGATCGTCGCCAATCCGCCCTATGTCGCGGCGAACGACCCGCATCTGGGACAGGGCGATCTGCGCTTCGAACCGGCGGATGCGCTCACCGATCATGCGGATGGCCTGACGGCGATCCGCCGCATCGTCGCCGCAGCGCCGCGCTGGCTGGCAGAGGGCGGCTGGCTGTTCTTCGAGCACGGCTGGGATCAGGCAGATGCTGCCCGGGCACTGCTGGAGACCGCCGGCTTCGAGGCCATCGAGCAGGCGCGGGACCTCGCCGGCATCGTGCGCATGAGTGGCGGCCGAAAGCCAGCGGCCAGGGCTCCGATTGCTCTTGTGCCAGAGGCGAATAACCAATAAAATCACGCGCTTTTCCATAGCCGGATTTTTTCGAGGAACCCCCATGGTCGTGATTCGTCTCGCCCGCAGCGGCGCCAAGAAGCGCCCGTTCTACAACATGGTCGTCACCGACTCGCGCAATCGCCGCGACGGTCGTTTCGTCGAGCGCGTCGGTTACTACAACCCCAAGGCCGCCGAAAACGAGAAGGCGCTGTCGATCGACACCGAGCGCCTGGCCTACTGGCAGGGCAAGGGCGCCCAGCTCTCGCCCACCGCTGCGCGCCTCGTCAAGCAGGCCGCTGCCGCCGCGAAGGCTGCCTGACGAGCGGAGCGTTTGCGCCGGGCCGCCCCAAGCAAACGCGGCACGCCACGGCGGGGCAATCCGCAACGCGAGTGCAACGGAGCCGCCCGTGACGATCGAGCGCAGCGAGCAGTCAGGAACCCCCCGCGAGGGGGGCGAAGGGGGGCGGGTAATCATTCTGGGGCGGATCACCGCCCCATACGGGGTGAAAGGCTGGTTGCGCCTGCATCCTTTCGGCGACGATCCCGGACGCTGGCGAGAAATGCCGCACTGGTGGCTGGGCAAGGACGAGGCGGCGTTTGCCGGCTGGCGCGCCTTTGCCGTCCAGGACATGCGCATGCACGGCAAGGGCTGGCTGGTCAAGCTCTCGGGCATCGACGATCGCACCGCGGCCGAACAGCTGGTTGGACAGTTCTTCGGTGCGCCGCGCGAGGCGCTGCCGGCGACGGAAGAAAACGAGTTTTACTGGGCCGATCTGGTCGGCCTGCAGGTGGTGAATGAACGGCAGGAGCCGCTCGGGCGCGTCAAGGAACTGATCGAGTCGGGTGCCCATGCCGTGCTGGTGGTGACGGAAGGCGAAGGCGAAACGGCGTGTGAGCGCCTGCTGCCCTTCGTCGGCCAGGTGGTGAAGGAAGTGGATGTGCCGGGTGGCACGGTCCGCGTCGCTTGGGAGCGCGACTGGTGACGCTGCGCTTCGATGTCGTGACCCTGTTCCCGGAGATGTTCGCGGCGGTGACGGAGTGCGGCATCACGCGGCGGGCATTGGAGCGAGGCTTGTGGCAGCTTGTATGCTGGAATCCGCGCCAGTGGGCCGGCAATGCCTACGGCTCGGTCGACGACCGGCCCTTCGGCGGCGGCCCCGGCATGGTGATGCGGGCCGAGCCGCTGGAGAAGGCGATCGGCGCCGCGAAAGCCGCGCGCGGCGGGACGGGGAGGGTGATCTGCCTCTCGCCGCAGGGCCAGCCGCTCACGCATGCGCGCGTGAAGGCGCTGGCGGCGACCGACGGGGCGATCCTGCTCTGCGGTCGCTACGAAGGGATCGACGAGCGCGTCATCGCGCGCTGCGTCGATGAGGAAGTGTCGCTGGGCGACTTCGTGTTGTCCGGCGGCGAGATCGCCGCGCTGGCGCTGATCGATGCGACGGTGCGGCAGCTGCCCGGGGCCCTGAACGACGGGGCCTCGGCGGTCGAGGATTCGTTCGTGGAGGGACTGCTGGATTGTCCCCACTACACGCGGCCGGAGGTGTATGAAGGATTGCCGGTGCCGGAGGTGTTGCTCTCCGGCCACCACGAGAACATCCGCCGCTGGCGACTGAAGCAGTCGCTGGCACGGACCCGGGAGCGCCGCCCGGAGTTGTTCGCCAAATGGCTGGCGCAAAAAAGTGCTCGCGGTTTGAGCAAGATGGAAGCGCAACTACTTCGGGAGATCGAAGCCGAATCGAGCGAAGCAGCTCTGCGGTCGTCATAAATTTCGTTTCGACAAGGAAAAACGACATGAACCTGATTCAGCAACTGGAAAAAGAGGAAATCGAACGCCTCGGCAAGAGCATCCCCGAGTTCGCCCCCGGCGACACCGTGGTGGTGAACGTGAATGTGGTCGAGGGCGAAAGAAAGCGCGTCCAGGCCTTCGAGGGCGTGGTGATCGCCAAGCGCAATCGCGGCCTCAATTCGAGCTTCACCGTGCGCAAGATCTCCTCCGGCGAGGGCGTCGAACGCACCTTCCAGACCTATTCCCCGCTGATCGCGAGCATCGAGGTCAAGCGCCGCGGCGACGTGCGCCGCGCCAAGCTCTACTACCTGCGCGATCGCTCCGGCAAGTCGGCCAGAATCAAGGAAAAACTCGCGCGCAAGACGGCCGAGGCGAAGGAGTAAGGTATTCCGCGAGTTTTCGGCGAAGGCTCATGCCCGCGTGAGCGAGCGTGATGCCGGAACCAAAAACTCGCGCGCAAGACGGCCGAGGCGAAGGAGTAAGGTATTCCGCGAGTTTTCGGCGAAGGCTCATGCCCGCGTGAGCGGGCGTGATGCCGGAACCAGAAGCTGTCGAAGAAGGGCGAAGCCGTCAAGGAGTGGGTCTTTTCCATGACGGCAAAAGGGGACGCTACGGCGTCCCCTTTTCGTTGCTCCTGCAGTGCGTCAGCCGATGCGCTTGTCCCGTTCGATGAGTGCGTAGGCCGAGTGGTTGTGGATCGACTCGAAATTTTCAGACTCGACCACATAGGCATCGATGCGCGGATCGGCATTGAGCACCCCGGCGACGTCGCGCACGATGTCCTCGACGAATTTCGGATTGTCGTAGGCGCGCTCGGTGACGTATTTCTCGTCCGGCCGCTTGAGCAGGCCATACAGCTCGCTCGATGCCTGGCTCTCGGCCATCTGCACCAGTTCCTCGATCCAGACGAAGCTGTTGGTCGTCGCGGTGATCGTGATGTGCGAGCGCTGGTTGTGCGCGCCGCGCTCGGAAATCTTCTTCGAGCAGGGGCACAGGCTGGTGGCCGGCACGACGACCCGCATCGTCTGCCGGTAGCCGTCGTTCTCGACGATCTCGCCGATGAAGGTGACTTCGTAGTCGAGCAGGCTCTTCACCTTCGACACCGGCGCGGTCTTGTTGATGAAGTAGGGGAAGCTCATCTCCAGATGGCCGGTCTTCGCCTCGAGCTTCTCCACCATCTCGCGCAGCATCGATTCGAAGCTCTCGACGGAGATTTCGCGCTCGTGGGCATTGAGGATCTCGACGAAGCGCGACATGTGCGTGCCCTTGAAGTTGTGCGGCAGGCCGACGTACATGTTGAAGTTGGCGATGGTGTGTTGCACGCCGCCGCTCTTGTCGAGCACCTTGACCGGATGGCGGATGGATTTGATGCCGACCTTGTTGATCGGCAGCTGGCGTGCATCAAAGCTCGATTGGACGTCAGGTATGGCCATGGTGAGGTCTTTCAGGTTCATGGGAATGTCTCCAGGGGGTTGGGGGTGCCGGCCGGTCGCTGCCGGCTGCTCGTTCTAGCCGCCTATATAACATTCCCGAGCAATTTTCTCAAGTAATGAGGGTGACGAAACGCCTGATGCGATCGATGATCGCCGCTGCGCTCAGGCCGGCTTCGGCGAGCATCTGGCCCTGCTCGCCATGTTCGATGAATTGGTCCGGCAGGCCAAGGCGCAGCAGGGGCCTGGCAATCCCCGCGTTTTCGAGCACCCGGGCCACTTCCGCGCCGGCGCCGCCGATGACCGCATTTTCCTCGACGGTCACCAGCGCGTCATGCGTGTCGGCGAGTTGTAGCACGAGCTCGGCATCGAGCGGCTTGACGAAGCGCATGTTGGCGACGGTGGCATCGAGGGCCTCGCCCGCTTCCAGCGCGGCGGAAAGCAGGGTGCCGAAGGCGAGGATCGCCACGCTTTTCCCTTGGCGGCGCAGCTCGCCTTTGCCGAGCGGGATTTCTTCGAAAGTCGGCGCTGGCGGAACGGCAGGTCCGGCGCCGCGCGGATAGCGTACTGCCGCGGGCCCCGGATGACGATACGCGGTGGTGAGCATGCGCCGGCATTCGGCTTCGTCGGCTGGTGCCATGACGACCATGTTCGGAATGCAGGTGAGATAAGAGAGGTCGAAGGCGCCTTGATGCGTCGCGCCGTCGGCGCCGACGATGCCGCCGCGGTCGATCGCGAAGGTGACGTCGAGATTCTGCAGCGCGACGTCGTGGATGAGCTGGTCGTAGGCGCGCTGCAGGAAGGTCGAGTAGATCGCCACCACCGGCTTCATGCCGCCGCAGGCCAGCCCGGCGGCGAAGGTCACCGCGTGCTGCTCGGCGATGCCGACGTCGTAAAAGCGCGTCGGGAAGGTCTCCGCGAAGCGCGTCATGCCGGAGCCTTCGCACATCGCCGGGGTGATCGCGACCAGCCTGTCGTCAGCGGCCGCCATGTCGCACAGCCAGTCGCCGAACACCTGCGTGAAGGTGAGTCGGCCGGCGCCCTTGCCGCTTTGGATGCCGTTTCGGGCGTCGAATTTCGACACGCCGTGGTAGAGCACCGGATCGGCCTCGGCGAGCTTGTAGCCCTGGCCTTTCTTGGTGATGATGTGCAGGAACTGGGGCCCCTTGAGCTGACGCAGGTTTTCCAGCGTCGGGATCAGCGATTCGAGATCGTGACCGTCGATCGGGCCGATGTAGTTGAAGCCGAACTCCTCGAACAGCGTGCCCGGCACGAACATGCCTTTGACATGCTCCTCGGCGCGCCGCGCCAATTCGAGCAGCGGCGGGGCGACGGAGAGCACGCGTTCGCCGGCCTTGCGCGCGGCGTTGAAGGTGCGTCCGGAAAACAGCCGCGCCAGATATTTGTTGAACGCGCCGACCGGCGGCGAGATCGACATCTTGTTGTCGTTGAGGATGACGAGCAGGTTGGCATCCGCCACGCCGGCGTTGTTGAGCGCCTCGAAGGCCTGGCCGGCCGACATCGCGCCATCGCCGATGATGGCGACGACACGGCGGTCTTCGCCTTTGTCGCGCGCGGCGATCGCCATGCCCAGCGCTGCGGAGATCGAGGTCGAGGAATGGCCGACGCCGAAGGTGTCGTAGGGGCTTTCGCTGCGGCGCGGGAAGCCGGAAATGCCTTCCTTCATCCTGAGCCGCGCCATCGCCGCGCGCCGCCCGGTGAGGATCTTGTGCGCATAGGTCTGGTGGCCGACATCCCAGACCAGCAGGTCGTGCGGCGTGTCGAACACGGTGTGCAGCGCGATGGTGAGCTCGACGGTGCCCAGGTTCGACGACAGGTGGCCGCCGGTCTTCGCCACCGATTCGAGCAGGAAGGCGCGTAGCTCGGCGGCGAGTTCGGGCAGCCGTTCGCGCGGCAGGGCGCGCAGATCGGCGGGATCGTCGATGGTTTCGAGCAGGGGATAGGCCGTCATCAGAAGCTGCGCTCGGCGATGAAATCGGTCAGCGCGGCCAGCCGCGTGCCGTCGAGGGGGCACGCCGCCAGCGCGGCATGGGCTTCGGCGCGCAGCTGCGCGGCGAGCGCCTTGGCGCGCGGCAGGCCGAGCATGCTGACATAAGTGGGTTTTTCCTGCGCCGCGTCCTTGCCCGCGGTCTTGCCCAGCGTCACGGTGCTGCCTTCGGCATCGAGGATGTCGTCGATCACCTGAAACAGCAAGCCGGCGCGGTTGGCGTAGTGGCCGAGCGCGGCGAGCGTGGTCTCATCGGCCTCGCCGCAATGGGCGCCGAGCAGCACGGCGGCGCGGATCAGCGCGCCGGTCTTGCGGATGTGCATGAATTCGAGCTCTTCGAGCGAGAGCGCGCCGCCCACGGCCGCCAGATCGAGCGCCTGGCCGCCGGCCATGCCGCGCGAGCCCGCGGCCTGCGCGAGCAGCGCGATCATCGAAAGTCGGCGCTGGCAGGACGGCACCGGCGATTCGGCCAGCACCTGGAAGGCGAGCGTTTGCAGCGCATCGCCGACCAGGAGCGCGGTGGCCTCGTCGTATTCGACATGGCAGGTCGGCCGGCCGCGCCGCAGCACGTCATCGTCCATGCAGGGGAGGTCGTCATGCACCAGCGAGTAGGCGTGGATCAGCTCGACCGCGCAGGCGGCGGCGTCGAGCGCCAAGGCGTCCGCGCCGAGCGCCTCGCCGGCGGCATGGCACAGCAGCGGCCGCATGCGCTTGCCGCCGCCGAGCGCGCTGTAGCGCATCGCGGTGTGCAGCCGCGCCGGCGCGGTGGCCGCCGGCGGCAGCCAGTGGTCGAGCGCGGCTTCGGTGCGCCGCTGGATGTCGCCCATCCAGTGCAGGAAAGCGTCGTTCATGGCGCGGCGGACTCCGGCGGCGCGGCGGGCGTGAGCTCCTCACCGTTCAAGATGCGGATGCGCTGCTCGGCGCAGGCCAAGGTTTCCTGGCAATACTTGAGCAGCGCCATGCCGCGCTCGTAGGCGGCGAGCGACGCTTCGAGCGGCAGATTGCCGGTCTCCAGGGTTTGGACGAGGCGTTCGAGTTCCTGTAAGGCGGCCTCGAAGGAGGCGGGGGTGGAAAGTGCAGTCGATTCCATCATCGGGGGCGATTTTGCGAACCCCGCAAAATAGCCTATCGGGCCCCATCAGGTCAAATCGGCCAAGGCTGCAACGCCGGTTTCGGGCCCTTCACGGTCGCCGGTACGCCAAGGACAACGGTCGGCATACGTTATACTTTCCATTCCCTGCGAAAGGGCCTGTTTCCGTATCCGACCGGTTTCCCGGGGTTAATTATTGGAACGCCTTGCTTGCCGACCGCTACTGTTGACGTTTCTTCGACTGTGGGTGGCCCGAGGTCGGCGTTGCGGCGTTAGATTGTTTGGAGGTTGACGACCATCATGTCCGAAATCGCATCGAAGGCGCGGTTGGCGCCTGGCGTTTCCCAGTTTCCCGTCGAATGGTATTTCGACGAAAAGCTCTTCGAACTGGAGAAAAAGCTCATCTTCGATGCCGGGCCGGGCTATGTCGGCCATGAATTGATGGTGCCGGAGCTCTACAACTACCGCTCCACCGAATGGACCGATCACTCGCACCTCCTCGTGCGCCAGCCTGACGGCTTCTATCTGATGTCGAATGTCTGCCGCCACCGCCAGGCGATCATGCTGCAGGGCTCGGGCACCGCCGACAAGACCATCGTCTGCCCGATCCACCGCTGGACCTACGATACCGAAGGCCAGCTGATCGGCGCGCCGCATTTCCCGACCAATCCCTGCCTGAACCTCGACAAGGTCAAGCTGGAGAGCTGGAACGGCCTGCTCTTCAAGGGGCCGCGCTCGGCCAATGCCGATCTGGCCGGCATGAAAGTCGCCAAAGAATTCGATTTCACCGGCTACAAGCTCGATCATGTCGAGCTGCACCAGTGCAATTACAACTGGAAGACCTTCATCGAGGTCTATCTCGAGGACTACCATGTCGTGCCCTACCATCCGGGCCTGGGCAACTTCGTCACTTGCGACGATCTGACCTGGCAGTTCGCCGACTGGTATTCGGTGCAGAAGGTCGGCATCACTTCGCTGCTCAAGGAAGGCTCGCCCGTGTATGCGCGCTGGCAAAAGGCGGTGCGCGAATACTACGCCGCGCGCAACGACAAGCCCAAGCAGGGCGCGGTGTGGCTCACTTACTATCCGAACATCATGGTCGAGTGGTATCCGCACGTGCTCGTCGTCTCGACGCTGATCCCGCAGGACGTGCAAAAGACCCTCAACGTCGTCGAGTTCTACTATCCCGAGGACATCGCGCTGTTCGAGCCCGAGTTCGTCAAGGCCGAGCAGGCCGCCTACATGGAGACGGCCATCGAGGACGACGACATCGGCGAGCGCATGGACCGCGGCCGCTTTGCGCTCATGAAGCAGGGCAAGAACGAGGTCGGCCCCTATCAATCGCCGATGGAGGACGGCATGCAGCACTTCCACGAGTTCTACCGGCGCATCATGGCGGAGGCGCTGGCAGGACGATGATCACGCTCGACCATACGCCCGAGCTCGTCACGCTGACCGTGCTCGGCGAATTCACCCTCGAGGATTTCACCGAGTTCGAGGAATACCTGATCGCCAACGACCTGTTCGACGGCACTCACAGCCTGCTCTTCGACCTGCGCGAAATGCTCGGCTTCACCGTCGATCTGGCGCTGGAGGAAATCCGCTTCACCCGCATCCACGGCGGCGATTTCAAGCGCATCGCGGTGGTGACGGATAGCCAGTGGGTGGCCTGGAGCGCCTGGCTGGAAAAGGCCTTCGTCCAGGCCGAGCTGCGCGTCTTCGAGGACATCGACGCGGCGCGCGCCTGGCTGGCGGAGGCGAGCTGATGGTGCATCCGCTGGTCAGCGTCGAAGAGCTCGCCGCGCATCTCGAGGATCCGCACTGGATCGTCTTCGACTGCCGCCATGATCTGGCGAATACCGAATACGGCGCCCAGGCCTGGGCGAAGGCGCACATTCCGGGCGCGCTGTTTTTGCACTGCGACCGCGATCTCTCCGGCCCGATGACCGGCAAAAATGGTCGCCATCCGCTGCCCGAGATCGAGACCTTCGCGCGCAGGATGGGCGAATGCGGCATCACGCCCGAGACGCAGGTGGTGGCCTACGACAACGAGGCGAGCGCGTTCGCGGCGCGCCTGTGGTGGCTGCTCAAATGGCTCGGCCACGACAAGGTGGCGCTGCTCGACGGCGGCCTGCCGGGCTGGCGGCGCGCCAAGCTGCCGCTGGATACCACGGTGAAAGCCGTGACGCCGACGCGCTTCGTGCCGCAGCCGCGGCCGGAGATGCTGGTCGATACCGACTACGTCGCGCAACACCTGCACCGGCCCGACATGCTGCTGATCGATGGCCGCAGCGAGGACCGCTATGCCGGCGAGAACGAGCGCCTCGACCCGGTCGCCGGCCACATCCCGGGCGCGATCAACCGTTTTTACTACGATTGCCTCGACGACGCGGCGATCTACTTCAAGCCGGCTGATGAGCTGCGCGCAGAGTTTCTGGATCTCATCGGCGATCGTGATCCGCGCACGGTCGTGCATATGTGCGGCTCGGGCGTCACCGCCTGCGTCAATGTGCTGGGCATGGAGCTGGCCGGGCTGCCGGGCTCGAAACTCTACCCCGGTTCCTGGAGCGAGTGGTGCGCCGATTCCTCGCGCCCCTATGTGACGGGCGATCAGCCGGGGTAGCGGGATAATTGAGCCCGCCCCCCTTCACCCCCCTCGCGGGGGGTTCTTACCTGCTCGCCTCGCTGCGCGATGCTCGAAAATGAGGGTGGCGGTCAATACGCGCACCGCGGTTTGCGCCTTCGGCGCTTGTCTCGCCGGCTCGGGGCGGCCCTTCGCCGGCGCTGGGTGTTATACGATCAGAAGCGTGACAGCGCCCAAGCCACGTGCTCGCGCACCAGCGCGGACGGGTGATCCGCGCGCGCGAGCAATGCTGCCTTGGCTTCTGGGTTCGGCGCGGCGTTGCCGAGCGCGATGGCGATGTTCCTCAGCCAGCGCTCATGGCCGATGCGGCGGATCGGCGAACCGGCCAGCCGGTCGTTGAAATCCGTCTCGCTCCAGGCGAACAGCTCGACGAGCGTCGCCCGGTCGAGACCGTGGCGCGGCAGGAAGTCGGCTTCGCGCGTCGATTGGGCAAAGCGGTTCCACGGGCAGACGAGCTGGCAATCGTCACAGCCATAGATGCGGTTGCCGATGAGCGGGCGCAATGCCTCGGCGATGCTGCCGGCATGCTCGATGGTCAGATAGGAGATACAGTGCCGCGCATCGAGGCGGTAGGGGCCGAGAAAAGCGCCGGTCGGACAGGCGTCGAGGCAGGCGCGGCAGCTGCCGCAATGCGCCCGGACCGGCCCATCCGGCGGCAGCGGCAGTGCGACGAACAGCTCGCCGAGGAAGAACCACGAGCCGCTGCGCGACAGGAGCAGCGTGTGCTTGCCGCGCCAGCCCAGCCCGGCGTGCTGCGCCAGTTCGACCTCCATCACCGGCGCCGAATCGGTGAAGGCGCGGTAGGAGAAGGGGCCGATCTCGGCGGCGATGCGCTCGGCCAGCCGCTGCAGCCGGTTGCGCAGCAGCTTGTGGTAGTCACGGCCGAGCGCATAGCGCGAGATCACCGCGCTGTCGGCTGAATCAAGAAAGTCGGCGCTGGCGGGACGGCACCCCACCATGCCGGGTGGCAGATAATCCATCCGGCATGAAATCACGCAGCGCGTGCCGGGCACCAGTTCCGCTGGCCGCGCCCGTTTCGCGCCGTGGCGGGCCATATAATCCATCGTGCCGTGGCAGCCGGCCGCCAGCCAGTCGAGCAGCCCCTGTTCCGCCGTGCCGAGATCGATGCCGGCGAAGCCGACGGCGGCGAAGCCCAGCTCCTGCCCCCAGCCGCGGATTTTTTCCTTCAGAGTGATCCACTCATGCATCCTGCCGATGATAACCGCCGCGACTACCCGCTGCCCGACGAGGCGGCGACCCGGGCGCTCGGCGCGCTGCTGGCCGGGCTCTGGCCTCGAGACCCGAAGCCGGCCGCCGTGATTTATCTCGAAGGCGATCTCGGCGCCGGCAAGACGACGCTGGTGCGCGGCCTGTTGCAAAAACTCCGCAACGGCCAAACGGCGAAGAGTCCGACCTTCACGCTGGTTGAACCTTATGTAATTTCTGGATTACACTTATATCACTTTGATTTTTATAGGTTCAATTTTCCAGAAGAATTTCTCGATGCGGGACTGGACGAATACTTCGCCAATGAAGGCCTGTGCCTGGTCGAATGGCCGGATCGCGCGGCACCCTATGTGCCGCCGCCGGACCTCGTCATCCGTCTCGCGCATGCCGGCGCAGGCCGTCATGCCAGCATCGAAGCGGCTTCCGAGCGGGGGCGGCGATGGCTAGCGATGTTGCCGGTTTCACCCGCCGTGAATTCCTCCGCGGCGGCTGCGCCGTCCTGACTCTGCTGGTCACGCCAACGGCATGGTCGGCGGCGCCGACGCTGCTCGGCGTGCGTGTCTGGCCAGCGCCCGATTACACGCGCGTGACCATCGAGCACGATCAGCCGATCGACTTCAGGCAGATGGTGCTGAAGGACCCGGACCGGCTCGTGCTCGACCTCGAAGGCGTCGAGTTCAATTCGGTGCTCGCCAGCCTGCCGGGGAAGATCTTAGACAGCGATCCCCAGATCAAGCTGATCCGCGCCGGCCGCTTCAAGCCGGGTGTTGCGCGCATCGTCATCGAGCTCAAGGGCGAGGTGAAGCCGCAGCTGTTCACGCTCAAGCCGGTCGGCAGCTATGGACACCGGCTGGTGATCGATCTCTATCCTGCCGAGCCGCCCGATCCGCTGCTTGCCTTGCTGGAAAAGCGCGGCCAGGACGATCCGTTCGCCCAGGGCGACCCTTTCGCGGCAGCCGATCGCAAGCCGCATGCGCAGACGCCGGATGTCGCCCGGCTGGTCACCATCGTCATCGACCCCGGCCACGGCGGCGAGGATCCGGGCGCGATCGGTGCCGGCGGCAGCCGCGAGAAGGACGTCACGCTGGCGATCGCGCGGCGGCTGAAGGCGAAGATCGACGCGACGCCCAACATGCGCGCGCTCTTGACACGCGATGGCGACTATTTCATCCCGCTCCAGCAGCGCGTCGCGAAAGCGCGGCGCGTGCAGGCCGATCTGTTCGTCTCGGTGCATGCCGATGCCTTCATGAAGCCGACCGCGCGCGGCTCGTCGGTGTTCGTGCTGTCGGAAAACGGCGCCTCCTCGTCCGCCGCGCGCTGGCTCGCCGACCGCGAGAACGCCGCCGACCTGATCGGCGGCGTCAATCTCGGCACCAAGGATCCGCATCTGGCGCGCACTCTGCTCGATCTGTCGCAGACGGCGACGATCAACGACAGCCTCAAGCTCGGCCGCGCGGTGCTCAATGAGCTCGGCGGCATCAACAACCTGCACAAGGGACATGTCGAGCAGGCGGGCTTTGCGGTGCTCAAGGCGCCGGACATCCCGTCGATCCTCGTCGAGACCGCGTTCATCTCCAATCCCGAGGAAGAAAAGCGCCTCACCGACGAAGCCTATCAGGACCAGATGGCCGAGGCCCTGCTCTCCGGCATGAAGCGCTATTTCGCGCAGAACCCGCCCGCGGCGAAATCGAAGCTGGCGCGGCTCGGCTGATACAATCCGCCGTTTCCCGGCAGCCATTCCTTCCCTGCGGCAATGCAGTTTTTTCGAACCATTCCTGCGCAAGCGACTTCGTCCCGCGTGCTCGCCATCGGCAACTTCGATGGCGTGCATCTGGGGCATCGCGCGCTTCTCGAACGGCTGACCGAGACGGCGCGCCAGTTCGGCCTGCCGGCCGCGGTGATGACCTTCGAGCCCCATCCGCGCGAGCTGTTCGCACCCGAGCAGGCGCCAGCGCGCCTCACCTCCTTGCGCGAGAAGCTCGGCCTGCTCGATGCCTGCGGCATCGACGAGGTGCATCTGCTGCATTTCAACCGCAAGCTCGCGGCGCTCACCGCGGAGGAATTCGTCGAGCGCATCCTGGTGCGCGGGTTGGGCGTGCGCCATCTGATCATCGGCGACGATTTCCGCTTCGGCAAGGGGCGTGCCGGCGACTTCGCCATGCTCGCCGCCGCCGGCCGGCGGCTCGGCTTCGGTGTCGAGGCGATGCACACCATCGAGATCGACGGCGAGCGCGTTTCCAGTTCTGCCGTGCGCGAGGCGCTGAGCAGAGGCGATCTCGAACATGCCGCGCGCCTGCTGGGGCGGCCTTACTGCATCTCCGGTCGCGTCGTCCACGGCGGCAAGATCGGCCGCCGGCTCGGCTGGCCGACCGCGAACGTCCAGTTGAAGCGCAAGCGCGTGGCGCTCACCGGCGTCTTCGCCGCGACGGTGTCGGGCCTCGACAAGCGCCACCTGCCGGGCGCGGCCAGCCTCGGCGTGCGGCCGACATTGGGGCAGGGCTTGCGTCCGGTGCTCGAAGTGCACCTGTTCGATTTCGATCAGGACATCTACGGCGCGCACGTCACCGTGCATTTCCTGCACAAGCTGCGCGAGGAGATGAAGTTCGACTCGTTCGACGCGCTCGCCGCCCAGATCGCCTGCGACGTGGCGGTGACGCGCAAGTATTTCACCAGCAGGCTGACCGACGAGTGAGCAAGATGGCCGATTACAAGAACACCCTCAACATGCCCGATACGCCGTTCCCGATGCGCGGTGATCTCGCCAAGCGTGAGCCGGCCTGGGTCAAGGCATGGCAGGAACAGCAGCTCTACCGCAGGATCCGCGCAGCCTGCCGCGGCCGGCCGCGCTTCGTGCTGCACGACGGCCCGCCTTATGCCAACGGCGACATCCACATCGGCCATGCGGTCAACAAGATCCTCAAGGACATCATCGTGCGCAGCAAGACGCTGGCCGGCTTCGATGCGCCCTATGTGCCGGGCTGGGACTGCCACGGCCTGCCGATCGAGCACCAGATCGAAAAGACGCATGGCAAGCACCTGGCAGGCAACCAGGCGCGCGCGCTGTGCCGCGCCTATGCGCAGGAGCAGATCGAGCGGCAGATGAAGGATTTCATCCGTCTCGGCGTGCTCGGCGACTGGGAACATCCCTACAAGACGATGGACTTCAAGACCGAGGCGGCCGAGATTCGCGCGCTCGGCGAGCTGTATCGGAAGGGCTATCTGTTCAAGGGCCTCAAGCCCGTCAACTGGTGCTTCGACTGCGGTTCGGCGCTCGCCGAGGCCGAGGTCGAATATGCCGACAAGAAGAGCCCGGCGATCGACGTCGCCTTCCCGCTCGATGCCGCCGAACGCCTGCGCCTCGCGGCGGCCTTCGGTGTCACGGCATTGCCGGACAAGCCGGTGTATGCGGTGATCTGGACCACCACGCCGTGGACCCTTCCCGCCAACCAGGCGCTGAACCTGCATCCCGATTTCGTCTATGAGCTCGTCGATACCGCCAAAGGGCTCTTGATCCTCGCCGCCGAACTGCGTGCCGCCGCGCTGACGCGCTACCAGCTCGAAGGCGAGGTGCTGGGCGCCTGCCGCGGGCTGGCGCTCGACCGCATGCAGTTTCGTCATCCGTTCTACGACCGCGCCTCGCCCGTATTCCTTGGCGAGTATGTGACGCTCGACACCGGCACCGGCATCGTGCATAGCGCGCCGGCCTACGGCGTCGAGGACTACGATTCCTGCAAGCGCGCCGGGATGCGCAACGAGGACATCCTCACTCCGGTGCAGGGCGACGGCCGCTATGTGGAAAGCCTGCCGTTCTTCGGCGGCATAGAAATCTGGCAGGCCAATCCGCTGATCGTCGCCAAGCTCGCCGAAGTGGGCTGCCTCATGGCGAGCGGCGAGATCGTGCATAGCACGATGCACTGCTGGCGCCACAAGACGCCGACCATCTATCGCGCCACCACCCAGTGGTTCGTCGGCATGGAGGCCCGCGCCCAGGGCAGCGGCAAGACGCTGCGCGAGATGGCGCTGGCGGCCGTCGAGGTGACCGAGTTCTTCCCCGCCTGGGGCAAGGCGAGATTGTATGCGATGATCGCCAACCGCCCTGACTGGTGCGTCTCGCGCCAGCGCAACTGGGGCGTGCCGATCCCGTTCTTCCTGCACAAGGAAACCGGCGAGCCGCATCCGCGCACGCTGGAGCTCTTGGAGGAAGTGGCGAAACGCGTGGAGGCCGGCGGCATCGAGGCCTGGTTCGCGCTCGATCCGAAAGATCTGCTCGGCGAGGAGGCGGCGCACTACGACAAGATGAGCGACACGCTCGACGTCTGGTTCGATTCCGGCACCACGCACTGGACCGTGATGCGCGGCTCGCACCGGGAAGACTGCGCCTATCCGGCCGATCTCTACCTCGAAGGCTCGGACCAACATCGCGGCTGGTTCCATTCGTCCTTGCTCACCGGCTGCTGCATCGACGGCCGCGCGCCCTACAAGGCATTGCTGACCCACGGCTTCGTCGTCGATGGCAAGGGCATGAAGATGTCCAAATCGAAGGGCAACGTCGTCGCGCCGCAGGAAGTCGCCGACAAGCTCGGCGCCGAAATCCTGCGCCTGTGGGTCGCGGCGACCGACTATTCGGGCGAGCTGTCGATCTCGCAGGAAATCCTCGACCGCGTCGTCGAGGTCTATCGCCGCCTGCGGAACACCGTGAAGTTCCTGCTCGCCAATACCGCCGATTTCGACGCGGCCAGGGACATGCTGCCCGTCGGCGAGTGGCTGGAGATCGACCGCTACGCGCTGGCGCTGACCCAGGACCTGTCGGCGGCCTGCATCGCCGCCTATGAGCGCTACGAATTCCACAAGGTGGTGCAGGCGCTGCAGAACTTCTGCGCCGAGGATCTGGGCGCCTTCTATCTCGACATCCTCAAGGACCGCCTCTACACCAGCGGCGCCGCCTCGCGTGCGCGCCGTTCGGCGCAAAGCGCGCTCTGGCACATCACCGAGAGCCTCACGCGCCTGATGGCGCCGATCCTCGCCTTCACCGCCGAGGAAATCCACGCGGTGACGGGACGGGACAGCGTGATGCTGGAGACATGGCATGTGTTGCCCGAGGTGGCCGGGCGCGAAACGCTGCTCGCCCGCTGGCGGCAGATCCGCGCCGTGCGCGCCGAGGTGATGAAGGCGATCGAGGACGTGCGCAGCCAGGGCAGGATCGGCTCCTCGCTGCAGGCCGAGGTCGAGATTCGCACCACGGGCGAAACTTACGACCTGCTGGCCTCGCTCGGTGACGATCTCAAGTTCGTGCTGATCTGTTCGAAAGTCACGTTGGTGAAAGTCGGCGCTGGTGAGACGGCACGAGAAAACCCGCCCACCCCCAGCCCCTCCCTCTCGGGCGGGGAAACTTGCGGCGCGCTGCGCGCGAACCATGAAATCCAGGTGACGCCCAGCCCGCACAAGAAGTGCGCGCGCTGCTGGCACTGGCGCGAGGATGTCGGCCACGACCCGTCACATCCCGAGCTGTGCGGCCGCTGCACCCGCAATCTCTTCGGCACGGGCGAGGCGCGCGCGTTTGCGTAAGCGTATGATGAAAACGGTGCAGCCTCCGGTGGAGATGCGACATGCTCAACAGCTATGAAGCGGTTTACGATCACGGCACGATCCGGTGGATCGATCAACCTCCCCCTTTGGAGAAAGCCCGAGTGATCGTCACGGTGCTGCCAGCCGCCAATGAAACGCCGCAGCCTGTGGCATCCCGCCGTCCCTCGCCAAAGCTGCGGGACACGCGTCTGCTCGTCGATGCGGAGGAACTGCTCAAGCCCATCGTTCCGGAAAGCGACTGGGATGTCCTGCGGTGATCCTGCTTGATACGCATATCTGGCTGCGGTGGGTTGCGCCCGATACCGGCCCTCTGCCGCAGAAATTGCAACAAACCATCGACGAGGCGTCACGCCTGGCGGTGTCGGTGGTTTCGTGCTGGGAGCTGGCCCATCTCGTCCGGATGGGCAAGGTCGCAACCGGTCTGCCGCTCGATGCCTGGCTCGAAGCCGCATTGACCGAGTCATCGGTCCACGCTCTCCCCCTGACATGCGACATCGCCAGACTCGCCGCCGAACTGCCCTTGGTCCATCGCGATCCCGCCGATCGTTTCATCATCGCCACTGCCTTGTGGCATCGATGCCCTTTGATCAGCCTGGATGGCGAGTTCCGCCGCTACCCGGAGCTCGCTCCGCTGCTGATATCCGCCTGACCGTGAAGAAAATGCCTGTCCGCTGGTTCGCCTTTGCCGGCGCGGTGATCCTGCTCGACCAGGTCACCAAGAATTGGGTGCTGGCCGTCTTTCATCTGCACGAGAGCGTCGCCGTCGCACCGTTTTTCAACCTCGTGCTGGTGATGAACCCCGGCGCCTCGTTTTCCTTCCTCGCCGATGCCGGGGGCTGGCAAAAATGGTTTTTCATCGCGCTCGCGCTGGGCATTTCCGCCTGGCTGGCGGTGCTGATCCTCCGCCATGCCGGGGAACGGCTGATGCCCGCCGCGCTGGCACTGATCCTCGGCGGCGCGCTCGGCAACGTCATCGACCGCATCCGTTTCGGCGCGGTCGTCGACTTCCTCGATGTCCATTACGCGGGCTGGCACTGGCCGGCCTTCAACGTCGCCGACTCGGCGATCACCCTCGGTGTCATACTGCTGCTCTGGCACCAACTCAGGCACAAGTCCCATGACTGAACGCGTCAAGCTCGACAACCTCGTGACGCTGCACTACCGCGTCGCCACCGCCGACGACATCGAGATCGTCTCCACCTTCGGCAGCACGCCCGCCACCCTGCAACTGGGCAGCGGCGAGCTCGCGCCCACCCTCGAAGCCTGCCTCGAAGACCTGCCGGTCGGCGAGCGCCATGTCTTCCTGCTCGAACCGCATCAGGCCTTCGGCGCCCACAACCCGCAGCTGATGAAGCGCATGCCGGTCGAAGAGCTGCCCAACGGCGGCGCCGACATCGGCGTGCTGACGCTGGTCGAATTCGCGGCGCCGAATGGGGCCAAGTTCGCCGGGCTGGTGCGCGAGATCGACGGGGAGACCGCGTTGGTGGATTTCAACCATCCGCTCGCCGGCAAGTCGATCCGCTTCGAGGTCGAGGTGATCGGGATACTCTGAGCGATCCTTGCGTATCTCCAGCAAGATGACTAGACTAAGCTAGGTTTGAAAAGGGTGGCATATGGAAACCGTCAATGTTCACGAGGCGAAGACCCATCTTTCCCGTCTGCTCGAACGGGCGGCTGGGGGCGACGAGATCGTCATCGCCCGGGCCGGCCGTCCCGTGGCGCGCCTCGTGCCGATGGGAAAGACAGAAAGCACCCCACGCCGCCTCGGCATCCTTGCAGGAAAGCGCTCGGTGCCAGACGACATCGACACACCCTTCGCCACGGAAATCGAAACGATGTTTTATCGTCGGTCTGAAGAGGACCGCTGATGCGGCTCCTCATCGATACACAAGTACTCCTATGGGCGATTTATCGCCCGGAAAGTCTCTCGGCCCCATTGCAAGAGCGGCTCGCGGATCGGCACAATGAGGTGTTTTTCAGCGCGGTATCGATCGCCGAGATCGCGCTCAAGACATCGCTGGGGCGTGCCGACTTTTCATTCGATCCGCAAGAGATCATGCAGGCAGCGCAGGACAGCGATTTCGTCGAGCTTCCGCTCACCGCCCGCCAGACCCTGCATCTCGCCCGGCTGCCTTGGCATCATCGCGATCCGTTCGATCGTCTGCTGGTGGCGCAGGCCCTCGAAGAGGGCTTGCGCCTCATCACTGCGGATCGGCTGCTTGCCGTTTACTCCGAACTGGTCGAGGTGCATCGATGAACATCCTCCTCGCCAACCCCCGCGGTTTCTGCGCCGGCGTCGAACGCGCGATCAGCATCGTCGAGACGGCGCTGGCAAAATTCGGCGCGCCGATCTACGTGCGGCATGAGGTCGTGCATAACCGCTTCGTCGTCGATGATCTCAAAGCCAAGGGCGCCATCTTCGTCCATGAGCTCGACGAAGTGCCGGACGGTGCGACGGTGATCTTTTCCGCCCACGGCGTGCCCAAGCGCGTGCGTCTCGAAGCCGAGCGGCGCAAGCTGACGGTCTTCGACGCCACCTGCCCGCTGGTGACCAAGGTGCATCTCGAAGTCGAGCGCCATCGCAAGGCCGGCCGTGAGGTGATCATGATCGGCCACAAGGGCCACCCGGAAGTCGAAGGCACGATGGGGCAGTGGCCGGATGGCATGTATCTGGTCGAAAGCGTCGCCGATGTCGCCACGCTGAAAGTCGGCGCTGGTGACACGGCACCCCCTTTGGCGTATGTGACGCAGACCACACTGTCGGTCGATGATGCGGCGGCCATCGTCGCGGCGCTGAAAGCGCGCTTTCCCGGCATCGTCGGCCCAAAGAAGGACGACATCTGCTACGCCACGCAAAACCGCCAGGATGCGGTGCGAAAGCTCGCCCAGACCTGCGACGTGATCCTCGTCGTCGGCTCGCCGAACAGCTCCAATTCGAACCGGCTGCGCGAAGTGGCCGAGCAGCAGGGCGCCCGCGCTTATCTGATCGACCGCGCCAGCGAGATCCGCCCCGAGTGGTTCGATGGCGCGGAAGCGGTGGGCATCACGGCCGGCGCCTCGGCGCCCGAGATGCTGGTCGAGGAGGTCGTCCAGGCCGTCGCCTGCCTCACCGGTGCAGCGCGACCGGAGATCGCGCTGCACGACGAGGGCGTGCGGTTTCCGTTGCCGAAGGAACTGGACTGACGGCCAACTCACCGTTCGCCGGCCGACAGCTGCCGCTCGTCGGCTCGTGCTGGCCTCGCCGATACGGGCGGCATAAATTCCAATCAGAGTAGAAGAGGAGCGATCCATGAAACAGGTGCTGCGTGGTTTCACCCTGATCGAGTTGATGATCACCGTCGCCATCGTCGCCATCTTGGCGGCCGTTGCGTTGCCCGCATACAACGACTATCTGTTGCGTGGCGCATTGTCCGAGGCGCATGGTGAGCTGGTGGCGATGCGCACGAAAATGGAAACCTATTTCCTCGACAACCGTACCTATGTGGGCGCTTGTGCAGCGAACACAGTCGCACCATTGCCGACTGGACGTTTTTTTAACTATACGTGTTCAAACCTGTCCCCGACGACCTACACCATTCAGGCGGACGGCAAAGTGGGGGAACGTACTGCCGGCTTCACCTACACGATTGATCAGGACAATGCACGGGCAACGACCGCCGTTCCTTCAGGCTGGACGGCCAACGCCAACTGTTGGGTGATCAGAAGAGGTGGTTCATGTTCATGAAATGGCGTCATGGACAGGGCTTTACCCTCGTTGAGCTGATGGTGACCATCGCGTTGCTCGCCTTCCTGCTATTGATCGCTTATCCCGGCTTCGTGACGATGCTCGCAAATCTGCGCGTGCGCGCGGTGGCCGACGGCGTGCTCTCTGGTTTGCAATATGCGCGTGGCGAGGCATTGAAGCGCAACGTAGATGTCACATTCCGTTTCATTCCCGCCAGCGGAGTGGGCGGCGGGTGGCAGGTACTGTTGCCCGACGCCACGGTGATCCAGCAAAAATCCGCCGCCGAGGGCGGTGCGGTCGAAGCAATGATGGCGGGAGGCAACGTCGATATCGTTTTCGACAATCTCGGTCGCCGCAGCCAGCCTGCTGCGCCACCGGCGGTCTTGAATATCGATATCACGAATCCTGCCGTGGGGGCCTGTGAAAGTGCTGGCGGCTCGATCCGCTGTCTGCGCATCACCGTGGCGCTGGGGGGTGAAGTGCGCCTGTGTGATCCGCAGCGGCCGGCAGGCGATCCGCAGGCCTGTTGAGGGGCTCAAACATGAGAAGAATACAGGCTGGCGCTACCTTACTCGAAGTGCTCGTCGCACTGTTGATCTTTGCTTTTGGCGTGCTGGGCTTGTTGGGCATGCAGGCAACGGCCTCCCAGCTCACCGGCGAGGCCAAATACCGTGCCGAAGCGGCGATGTATGCCGATCAACTGATCAGTCAGATGTGGGCGGACGATCCCTCCACGCTGGCGGCTCAATATGACTCTTCGATGGGCGGGCCGAAATTCGTTGCTTGGCGTAACCAAATCTGGGCTGCGACTACCGGTTTGCCGGGCACTACGGGTAGCAACGAGCCGACCGTCTCGATCAGTGCCGACAACATCGTAACGATCACGATCTCATGGCAGGCGCCTACCGAAGCGACACCGCACCGCCACGTCGTCGTCGCCCAGATCAGAAGGTGAATCATGCGCGCCATGTCTCCTCTCACATCCCGTGGTTTCAGCCTGATCGAGCTTTTGGTCGCCCTGGTGATCGCGATGATCGGTACCATCGCGATCATGCAGGTGTATATAAGCGGCGAGGCGGGCAAGCGTGCGCTCGGCAGCCTTGGCGAGGCGCAATCGGGTGCGCTCGTCGCTTTGTATCAGATCGAGCGCGAAATGCAGCGAGCGGGGTATGGTTTCCTCGATCGTCAGGCGCTCGGCTGCAACATCCGCTCGAGCTTTGCCGGCTTCAACAATCTCACCCTTCAACCGGTCAGCATCGTTCCGGATGGCGCTGCTGTTGGTCACATCGCCAACCGATGGGGGATACCGCCGGGGGATCCGGGTTCTGACATGTTGATCATCTCGGCCGGGAATGGCGCGACCCTGATCGAAGGCAGCCGCCTGGCGCTAGCGGCTAACGCAGGCGATGGTGTGATTCACTTGGTCAACAAAAGCGGAATCTCTGCTGGAGCATACTTATTGATTGCCGAAGCCGGCCAGGATTGCACTTTGACAAAGGCAAGTCTGGTTAATCCACCCAATGTCGATGATCAGGTACAAGTTCAAACCCCCATGTTTGCTGGTTACAGCACCGACAATGCAAGGGTGATGCAACTGACGGTTCCACCGCAGCCTTTGCCCCCACCATCATCCCAGCCCAAACCGTCGTTCGTGGTTTATACCGTGCGTAATGGCATGCTGACCCGTTGCGATTTCACCGCCTCGAACTGCGCCGATGCGGGCGCGATCAACAATCCGCAAGTCTGGACGCCGGTCGCCAACGATGTGGTCGCATTGGTGGCGCAATACGGGTTCGATACTTCGACACCTGCCGATGGCGTCGTCGATGCCTTCTGCAAGACCCGGCTGACGCCGGGCGGCAGCTGTCCAGGCAGTGATACTGGCCTGACCGATGCGCCGGGTTCGGATGCCGACCAGACCGTCCGCGCCGAAGATTGGTCGCGTGTTTTGGCCATCCAGCTTGCCGTGGTGACGAGGAGCGGCCAGGCGGAGAAAGATCCGGTCAGCCCGGTAACACTCAAGCTGTGGCCCGACAATGCCAATGCCGCTGACGGACCTCTGACCCAGGGGCCGGTCTGGAATGTTCCTGATCAATACTACCGCTATCGGGTCGCGCGCACGATCGTGCCATTGCGCAATGTTATCTGGCAGGGAGGTCAGCGATGAAAAGGCGAACGATTCCCTCCCGGCAGCGCGGGGTGATCCTCTTCCTCGCGCTGATCGTGCTCGTGGCGATGCTGCTCTCCGGCATCGCGCTATTCCGTACGGTGGACAGCGGAGTGCTGATGGCCGGCAACCTGGCGATGCAGAAAAGCACGGTAAGTCAGGGCGATCGTGGTATCGAAGAAGCCGTATCCTGGCTTGCAACGGCAAGCATAGCAACTCTGCACAGGGATACGGGGGCACCCGGTTATGTTTATACGCCTTTCTATATTGGCGACGCTCTCGATTCTTTTGGGGCACCTCCTCATCAGCCCTCTGCTGGACAGAATTGGCTCACCTGGTGGAATAGCTATGCGGGCGCACATAGCCCATCGGCTTTGCCAGCAGACCAAAACACCGGCTTTGAGGTGAAATTTTTGATCCAGCGCCTTTGTACGGCCAACGGCGCGCCCGATCCGACGGCCACGCCTCCTGTTTATTGTGCCCAGACGTGGGATACGAGCCGCCTGCTGGGAGGGGGGTCTAAACGCCACGATACGGTCTCGCTCGTCGGATCGGCTGCTGACATGGGTGGGGGTGTGTATTACCGCATCATTACTCGAATCGATGGTCCGCGCAATACGACGTCTTTCGTCGAAGCCATCGTCTCCCTTTGAGAAGGAGTTCGCAAATGAACGCCATCCGTTTCCTTCCCGTGATGTTTTGTTTCGGTCTCACCTCTTTGCCAGGCTGGACGGCATCGACAGACATAGCGAGTGGTCCATTGATCACGCCTACGGCCTCGCCTGTGAAGCCAAACCTGATGTTCCTCCTCGACGATTCAGGTTCGATGCGCTTTGATTATCTGCCCGATTGGCTAGGCTACAGCGACCAGAACTATTGCAAGAACAGCAATGGAGAAATGGGAACGAAATGTTGCCGGCAACCTGGCAGCAACTCTAGTGCATGGGTCTGTCTGCCGCAGAACCTGGCGGGCAGCAATATCGACACGGTCTATACCGGTGGCACCAATCAGCGTGGCATGCCACCTTTCTTGACGCATACCACCTGGACCCTGAAAGTGCCTGTTGCGGGAGGGGGGACACGCGATGAAGTCGTGAATGGTGGTTTCAATTCCGTCTACTACAACCCAACGATCTACTACCGACCACCGGTGAATGCCGATGGATCGAGTCGCACCTCCTACGATGGCACGGGTACGACCCCTTGGGATGCCTATGGGGTGATGTACGGAACACAGGGCATCGATCTGCGCACCCAATTTCCCGATACCGAATGGTGCACGAATACCTCCTATACCGATTGTCTAAGGGCTGACAACTACCTCGTCCCGGGAACGGTAGCCGGTAAAAATTACACGACGATGCATGCGGTGCGCGCCACGGGCACCGGCAATTTCGTCACCGGTACACCCACCGCTCCTCAGATTCAGAGCAACCGGGATGCCGGGCCGCATTACTATGTCATGATTCCGGGGGAATTCTGCACCAACCGCAAGCTGACCAATTGTGTGGCCTCCTGGACTCCGACCACGGTCGGTGGGCTGACCTACAACTATCCTGCCGCCTTGCGTTGGTGCAACAACCAGTACGGGCGTGACCGTTTGGTCGATGGTGCTGTGGCAGGCACCAATGATCGCTGCCAGGCCTTGAAGAACACGACTTACCAATATCCACGGTATCCGACCCTGCGCGTCAGCGCAACGGGACCAACCTATGCCCGTGGTCGCTTCATGCGTATCGATATCGTCTCGAGTAGAGCGACCTATGGCAATCTGTGTGTCGCTGCGAATGGCACGGTGACCGAACGCACTGGCCCCTGCAACACGGGCGAGTTTACTGCCCTCGATCGCTCTGATCGCAGCGATTGCACGAATCGGCCGACCTGCACTTATGCCGAGGAGCTACGCAACTTCGCCAACTGGTTCGCTTGGTATCGTTCGCGCATCCAGTCGGCGAAAAGCGCGATCTCCATCGCCTTTCAAAGCGTCGATGATCGTTACCGAGTCGGCTTCATGACCATCAATGGCAATACGACTGGTAACCGCGATCTGATCAACATTGCCGATTTCAATTTCGTTGCCGGCCCTCCTGCCAGCGGTCACAAGCAAGACTGGTACAACCGACTGTTCTCAATCAGCCCGAGCGGTGGAACGCCATTGCGCGAGTCACTGTCACGGGTAGGACGTTATTTTGCGAAATTGTCCGGGCTGACGGGTGCGACGGATCCGATGCAGTATTCCTGCCAAAAGAACTTCAGCATCGTCACGACCGATGGCTACTGGAATGGCAGCGCAGGCGTGCGCCTCGATGGTTCCGCAATCGGCAACGAGGACAACACGGGCATGGTGATCGGCGGGGTTGGAGCTGGGGATATGTCAGCCAACCCTCCTCTTCCCCCAATACCATTCTCTGATGGCTGGTCAGGGACACTTGCCGATGTCGCTGCCTACTATTACAAAACCGATCTGCGTACGACTGCGCTCAACAATTGCACCGGGGCATTGGGTGTCAGTGGTGGTTCGGTATGCACCGACAATGTGCCGACCAAGAGTGGTGTTGACATGAATACGGCACAGCACATGGTCACTTATGGCGTGAGTCTGGGCATCGATGGTTTGATGCAATACCGTGCGGACTATAAAACGCCGGGCAGCAATCCTACGACCGATCCGACCAACACCGACGACTATGACGCGGTGAGTTTCAGAGTAGCGGCTAGTACTACCAATGCCGCGAACGGTATCTGCCCATGGCAGACCTCTGGAACCTGCAACTGGCCGCAGCCTTCAGCCAATAGCCAGGCGAACATCGACGATCTCTGGCATGCCAGTGTCGACGGGCACGGCAGTTATCTGCTTGCCAAGGATCCTTTGACTCTGAGCCGTGGACTGCGCGACATCATCAGTGATATCTGGGTCGATGATGGCAGTAACGCAGCGGCGACGACCAGCAACCCGAATGTGACCGCAGGCGACAACTTTGTCTTCAGCTCGAAATACTGGACCCAGAAATGGATCGGCGAGTTGATTCGCGAATCGATCAACACGACGACGGGCGCAATCGCGGCGGGAAGCGACGATTGGCAGGCGCATACCTTGCTCGATGCGGCGAGCTGGAGCGCGCGGAATATCCTGACTTTCAATGCAGGCGGTGGCAACCCGCGGGCATTCACGTGGGCGACATTGAATGCCGGGGCTTGCAATCCGCCGGCGAACGAACAAGGCTGTTTTGCCCAATCCTGGATTTCGGGCGGGCTGGCGCAATATTGCAGCATCGGCCCGCTTTGTCTGTCGACCGCCGATCAGGCAGCCGCAGCCGGCCAGCCGCTGGTCGATTACCTGCGCGGGGACAAAAGCAATGAGGATACCGCCAATACGACGGGCTTTTATCGCAAACGCGAGGGAAGGCTGGGCGACATCGTCAATGCCGAGGCGGTTTATGTCGGCAAGTATCTGTTCGATTACGGCAGCGGTTACCCGGCGCGTAATACTCCGCGGGCCGATCCGACTCTTTACGTTGCAGCCAATGACGGAATGTTACATGCTTTCAATGCCACTGGTGCTTCGACGGGCGGGGGACAGGAACGCTGGGCTTATATTCCTTCGATGGTGATCCGCGACCTGTATCGTCTCGCTGACAAGGATTACGACACCAAGCACCGCTACTTCGTGGATGGTTCGCCCGCGGTGATGGACGTCAAGGATGGGGGCACTTGGAAGACCATCCTGGTAGGCGGATTGGCAGGGGGTGGGCCCGGTTATTATGCTCTCGACATCACGAATCAGACGGCGCCCCAAGTCTTGTGGGAGTTCCGCCAGAAGCCAGGCTGTACGGCGACGACCCCAACGGGTGCGGCGCGTTATGCGTCATCGGGCATCGCGCGGATGATCGAGGATTGTGATCTCGGCTACAGTTATGGCAATCCCGTGATCACCAAGCTGCCGAATGGGCAGTGGGTGGTGATGGTCACCTCGGGCTACAACAACCACGTCAATGGGGATGGCAAGAGCTATCTCTATGTTCTCGATGCGATGACGGGTGCGGTCATCTACAAGGTATCTACAGGTGTGGGCGACACGACGACACCAAGTGGTTTAGCCCGCATCGCCGCTTGGGCCGACGATCCCCTGAAGGACAACACGACCAAATACGTCTATGGAGGTGATCTGCTCGGCAAATTGTGGAGGTTCGATTTTACTGGCGGAGGCTCGCCAACCGTCAGCCTGCTCTATGATGCTGGACCGACTCAGCCGATCACGGCTCGCCCGGAACTCGCCGAGGTGACGAAAACCAATACCAGCGTGAAAAAGCGCGTGGTGTTCTTTCCGACCGGCCGTCTGCTTGGCAATTCCGATCTGGCCAATACCCAACAGCAAAGCTTTTATGGTTTATGGGATTGGTCGGGAGGGACTGCGCCGACGGGTGGTCTCGTCAACGTGCCGGTCAGTGGGGGCGGAGGGGGACGCACCGGAACGATTTATGACCCCAACCATGACGGTGTTCCCGATAGTGTGTTCGATGACGACAGCAAGCTTGGTTGGAAGCTCGATTTTCCGGATGCCGGTGAGCGCGGTGTGACAGATCCGACGCTGGTTCTTGGAACGCTCGTGTTCTCGACGACCAAGCCGGGTACTCCCGACCCTTGCAATGCTTCGGGATTCACCAGCTGGGTTTACAATATTGATTTTTTGTCTGGTCACGTCGTGTATGTCCCAGGGACAACGAATACCCAGATGGCAGTGCAGTATTCGGGTGCTGCGACCCGTACCAACGTTTTCAGCTTGCCTTCGGGGCGGGTTTTGAGCATTACTCGGGTGACCGATCAGAATGTGACGAACCAAGTTGGAAATGTGCGCATCAAGAGCAAGCTCAAACGCATCAGCTGGCGCGAGCTGACGAAATGATCCGTATGCGATGTGGCGCGCTATAATATACATATTCATCGCTGCCGTAGCTCAGTCGGTAGAGCAACTGATTCGTAATCAGTAGGTCGCCAGTTCGATTCCGGCCGGCAGCACCAGTCAGCCGCCCCCGCAGGCTCGCGCCTGCGGGGGCTTTTTCCTGGCTTACTTCGCCGCGGTGGCTTTGGGGTGCCGGGCGGCAAAGGCTTCGAATTCTTCTGCCGGCAGGGCGGGGGTGCAGAGGTACCCCTGGTATTCCTGGCAGCCGGCGGCGATCAGGAAATCCTGCTGCGCGGCGGTTTCGACGCCTTCGGCGATCACGCCGAGGCGCAGCGCGTTGGCGAGCTGGATGATGGCGTTGACGATCGCGGTGTCGCTTTCGACGTCCGGCAGGTCCTGGATGAAGGAGCGGTCGATTTTCAGCCGGTGGATCGGGAAGCGCTTGAGGTAGGAAAGGCTCGAATAGCCGGTGCCGAAATCGTCGATCGCCAGCTGCACGCCCAAGCTGGCGAGCGCTTCGAGACGGCGCAGCGCGTCTTCGACGTCCTGGATCAGGATCGATTCGGTGAGCTCGAGTTCGAGCAGGTGGGGCGGCAGCGCGTATTTTTTCAGGGTCTGGCCGACGCGCTCGACGAAATCGGCTTGCTGGAATTGCAGCGGCGAGACGTTGATGGCCATCGTCAGCGCCATGCCTTTGGCGTGCCAGGCGGCGCACTGGGCGACGGCGGCATCGAGCACCCAGTTGCCGATGCTGACGATGACGCCGGATTCTTCGGCGATCTGGATGAATTGCGCCGGAGGGATATCGCCCAGTTCGGCATCGTGCCAGCGCAAGAGCGCTTCGACGCCGGTGATGGCGTTGTCGCTGAAGCGGATCTGCGGCTGGTAGTGGAGCTGGAAGCGGCTCTCGGGCGTGGGGTTGGCGAGCGCCTGGCGCATCGCATGGTCGATCTTCATGCGCGAGAGCAGGCCGACGTTCATCTGCCGTTGATAGAAGCGGAAACCGGCCCGGCCGCGTTCCTTGACGTGATACATCGCCGCGTCGGCGTTCTTGATCAGGTCGTCCATCGTTTCGCCGTCGTCTGGGTAGAGCGCGATGCCGATGCTGCAGGTCAGGGTGAACGAGAAATCGTCGAGCACGAAGGGCTGGGAAAGACTGTTGAGGATGCGCCGGGCGATGATTTCCGCGCCGCGGGCATCGGTCTTGTGCAGCAGGATGAGGAACTCGTCGCCGCCAAGGCGTGCAGCGGTGTCGACCTGGCGCAGGCAGTCCTTGATGCGCTCGGCGACGCAGACGAGGACGCGGTCGCCGAACATGTGGCCGAGCGAGTCGTTGATCTGCTTGAAGCGGTCCAGGTCGAGGAACAGCAGCGCGAAGCCGATCTTTTCGCGGTGGGCGAGGCCGAGCGCGAATTCGATGCGCTCGTTGAGCAGCAGCCGGTTCGGCAGGCCGGTCAGCGCGTCGGTGTAGGCGAGCTCCTCGATGCGCTTCTTGGCATTGACGGTTTCCGAGAGGTCCTTGAAGAAGCCGATGTAATGGAGCAGCCCGCCCTGGTTGTCGAGCACGCGCACCAGAGAGGCCTGGCAGGGCAGGGTGTTGCCGGCGCGGTTGCGGTGCCAGGCTTCGCCGTCCCAATAGCCCTGGCTCTGCAATGCGGCTTCTACCTGGGCGCCGAAGTGCTCGCGCGAGACCATGTCGGTGAGGACATCATAGACATGCTTGCCGGTCAGTTCCTCGCGCGCCAGCCCGGTGAGCCGCTCGCAGGCCGGGTTGACGTCGATCAGTGTCATTTCGGGATCGGTGACGAAGATCGCATCGAGGCTGGAAGCAAATACCTGGGCCGCCAGTTGCAGACGTGATTCGTCGGTGACGCGCCGGGTGATGTCGCGGAAGGAGTAGACCCGTCCGATCGGCCGGCCGCGCGCGTACTGGGGCAGGGTGACGCGTTCGAGGATCTTGCCGCTGCGCAGCACCAGCGTGTCGGTAGCTTCGAGCAGCGGCGAGCGGGCGATGAGCGTCAGGCGCGCCGCATAGGTGGTGGCATCGACGACGTTCTGTGCCATCCAGCCATGAATCGCCGCATCGTTGCGCTGCGTCGTCAGCTCTTGCGGCAGGTCCCACAGTTCCGCGAAACGGTGGTTGTAGCCGCGGATCACGCCGTTGGGATCAGTGACGAGGATGCCGTCGGCCGTCGATTCGAGGGTGGCGCGCAGTTCGGCGATGAGCTTTTCGAGCTCGTCTTCGATGCGCCGCTCTTCCGACTGGTCGCGGATGCCGACCAGGAAGATGCTGGTCGCATCGCTGAGCGCGATGCGGCTGACGCGGCGCTCCACGGGTCGGGTAGTGCCGTCGGCGCGCAGCAGCAGGGTTTCGGAATGGATCTGGTCGGTCAGACCCGCGGCGACGTCTTCCCAGAAATAGACGTCCTCGGGGGTCGCGGCGAGTTCGACGACCGGCAAGCCGACGAGATCCGCCGCCGGTTTGCCGAGCAGTTCGCTGGCGGCGCGGTTGACGGCGAGGATGCGCAGATCGAGCGCATCGACGATCCAGACCGCTTCGAGCATGCCTTCGATGAGCGGTTGCCAGGTGCGGTCTTTCATGGGTGGGCCCCGTTTTGGGGAGGCAGCATCGCCCGCTCGAAGAAGTAGCAGATGCGGTTGCGCGGCGAGAGGTAGTCGAAAGCGGCTTTCGGCAGTTGCAGGGGCTTCAGGCTGCGGCGGATGCCGAGATCGCCGGCCCGTTCCAGATCCTCGACGAGGGCTTCCTCTCGCGGCACGCGCGGATCAAAGATGATCACGTTCGGCTTCAGCGGCCGTGCCGCATTGACGGAGACGACGAGCGCGAAGCGGCCGTCGGTGAGCTCGACCACCGAACCGGGCGGATAGACGCCCATCATGCGGATGAAGGGCATCAGCACCTTCGGGTCGAACTGGTTGCGCATCTGTGCGAAGATCAGCCGCTGCGCTTCGTGCGGGGTGAGCGCCTGGGCCGGATGGGCCGGGTTGCAGAGGTTATCGTAGAGATTGACCAGCGCGACGATGCGCGCCAGCGGATCGATCGCTTCGCCACTGAGCCGTTGCGGATAGCCCCGGCCGTCGGCCAACTCGTGATGCTGGGCGATGATGGTCAATTGCTCGGGTGGCAGTTTCATGCGCTGACCGAGGGCGACGCCATGCGCGACGTGTTCCTGATAGAGACGCCGCTCCGCCGCGGTGAATTGGTTGTCGAGCCAGCGCAGCCGCTCCGGCAGCAGGATCAGGCCGATGTCGTGCAGCAGCGCGCCGGTGCCGAGCGCTTCGAGCCGGTCACGGTCGAGACCGAGCGACTTGCCGAGCAGCAAGGCGATGACGCTGACGTTGATGGAATGCTGGGCGGTGCGCTCGCCGACGGTTTCGGAGAGCAGGCGGATCGCCGTTTCCTCCTCGCCGAGCATTTCTTCCAGCATCGAGCCGACGATCGCGGCCGCCCGTTCGCGGGCGGCTTCCGGCTGACTCGTGACTTGGTCGGTGAGCTGGCGATAGCCGCGCGCCGCGGTGGCGAACTTGCGCTCGCAGATTTCCAGGCTGTCTAGCTGGGCGGCGAGCTTTTCCTGCCGCTGGCGCCGTTCCTCGGCACGCGCCGCGGCTTCGGCGGCGAGGGTCTCGGCGATCGCCTGGCGTGCCGTGGTGCTTGGATGCTCACCTCCTTCGGTCGCTTCGCTCGCGGGTGGAGTCGAGGGTGCCGTCTCGCCAGCGCCGATTTTTTGTGCCGTATCGGCAGACGGGGAAACATGTTCTTTTTCGTCGCTGCCGCCCTGCACGCTTTCTGGCGGCGGTTCGAGATCGCTCTTTTCCGGCGACCAGCGGATGCGTTTGACGCCCAGCTCGATCAGGGTGTCGATCTGCTCCTGCGAGCTGATCTTGAAGCTGTTGAGCGCGAACGGATGCTTGATCCAGCCCAGATCGACATAGACATACATGCCGATGCGCAGATCGTCGATGTCGATGAATTGGGCTTCGCTGTCGTGGTTGGCCATGATACTCCCACGATATAACGACGCGGCCGACGGCGATCTTGAGATAACTCGAAGAAAAGCCCTGCTATCGCAGCAAGCTAATCCACGTTCGTCGTAGGGTCGTATTTCTCGAACCAGGCGAGCTTGTCCCGCAGCCGGACGACTTCGCCGACGATGATCAGCGTCGGGGGCTTCAAGCCGGCCTGGGCGGCCAGTTCAGGCAGCGTCGCCAGGGTGCCGGTGATCGTGCGCTGGTTCGGGGTGGTGCCCTGCTGGACGATCGCCGCGGGCCAATCGGCCGGGAGGCCGTGAAGGATCAGCTGTTCGCACAGATAGGAGAGGCCGTGCAGGCCCATGTAGATGATCACGGTCTGACGGCGACGCGCGAGTCCCGGCCAGTCGAGGTTCATACTGCCATCCTTCAGATGGCCGGTGACGAAGACGCAGGCTTGGGCGTAATTGCGGTGCGTGAGCGGAATGCCGGCGTAGGCGGCGACGCCGGCTGCCGCGGTGACCCCCGGCACGACCTCGAAGGGCACGCCGTTTTCGCGCAGCGTCTCGACTTCCTCGCCGCCGCGGCCGAAGGTGTAAGGATCGCCGCCTTTCAGACGCACGACGCGTTGGCCGCGCCTGGCGAGCTGGACGAGCAGCAGATTGAGGTCTTCCTGCGGCACGGCGTGGTTGCCGCGCTGCTTGCCGGCATAGATGCGCTCGGCCGCCGGGTTGACGAGGCCGAGGATGGCATCCGAGACGAGCTGGTCATAGACCAGCACGTCGGCTTCGCGGATCAGACGCAGGGCGCGCAGCGTCAAGAGTTCCGGATCGCCCGGCCCGGCGCCGACCAGATAGACGGTGCCGGGTTGCGCTCCACCGCGGCTGGGAACTTCGGGAAGCACGAATTGCGTCATCTCAGCCGCAGCCTCCTGCCGAGCCGCCGCCGCAGCCGCCGCAGCCGCTGCCACGGCTGGCGCAGCCGCCTCGATCCTGCGCTACTTCGGCTGGCAGGAAGATGAATTGGAACTCGCCGGGACGCAGTTCGACGAAGTCGAGCGTCGTACCGGAAAGCAGGTCGCGGCTGAGCGGCGAGATCAGGATGGTGATGCCGCAGGATTCGACGACCGTATCCTGTTCGCGTTGTTCGTCGAAGCCCATGCCGTAGATGATCTCACCCTCCTCGATCTTGGCCGCGACGCGCAGGCAGGGCGTTTCATCGTCATCGTTTCGGTAAGCCGCGGCGGCCGTAAGGATCTGCCGGGCAGCGGCTTGGGTCAGGGTGAACATGGGGCGGCCTCCGAAGTCTGGATGGTACATTGTCTGGCGAAGCGGATGAAGCGGTTCGGCCAGTCGCAACCGGCCGTGGCGCGCAAATGGGTATAAGCCGCCAGCAGGTTGTGGCAAACGATGCCATCGTGCTGGCCGTCGATGCCATGACCGCGTTTGACCCGGTAGGCATAAGGCTGGTTGGACGGCAGACCACGAATCTCGGAATAATGGAATTCGTGGGCATGAAGGACAGGAAAGTCGGCGCTGCCGGGACGGCACCCCGACGCCGCTTCCGTCTGCCACCACGGATGGTCAGCCGTGGGCTCGATGATCACATAGCCACGCCCGACCGGTTTGTCGTGCATGAAGATGTCGCCGGGAATCACGCCGACCATCGGCCGGGTCTTGCCATGCCAGGTGATCGAGCGGGCGAGATACATCAGTCCGCCGCATTCGGCATAGGTGGGCAGGCCGGCCGCGATGGCGGCGCGAATCTCGTTGCGCAGGCTGGCATTGGCGGACAGCTCGTCGAGAAAGGATTCTGGAAACCCGCCGCCGATCAATAGCGCGTCGCAGGGGGGGAGGTGGGCATCGCGGAGCGTATCGAAGGGCACCAGCTCGGCGCCGGCATCCTGGAGCGCTTCGAGATCGTCGGTGTAGTAGAAGCCGAAGGCGGCGTCACGGGCAATGGCGACGCGGACCGTTGGTTGCGGTGGAACGGGACGGGGCGGCGGTGGAGCCAGCGGCACGTCGGTGGCGCTGATGGCGAGCAGACGGTCGAGATCGACCTGCTGCGCGATGCGGCCGGCGATTGCCGCGATGGTTTGCTCGGCATGCGCCGCCTCGTTCGCCGGCATCAGGCCGAGATGGCGTTCGACCACGGCCAGCTGCGGATCTTCGTGGATCGCGCCGAGCACCGGCACGTTGGTGTAGTGCTCGACGACGGCGCGCAGCTTGGCTTCGTGGCGGCTGCCGCCCAAGCGGTTGAGGATCACACCGGCGATGCGGATCGCCGGGTCGAAAGCCTGATAGCCGAGGATCAGCGGCGCGATGCCGCGGGTCTGGCCGCGCGCGTCGAGGACGAGGATCACCGGCAGGTCGAGCAGCCGCGCGAGCGCGGCATTGCTGTTGCTGCCATCGAGGGCGAGGCCATCGTAAAGGCCCTTGTTGCCTTCGACCAGACAGACGTCGGCATCGAAGCCATGGCTGAATTGCCGGAGGATTTCGTCGTGCGGGGAAAGGAAGAAGTCGAGATTGCGGCAGCCGCGGCCGGCGGCCTTCGACAGCCAGAGCGGATCGATGTAGTCGGGGCCTTTCTTGAAAGGCTGGACGGCGAGGCCGCGGGCGCGCAAAGCCGCGCCCAGGCCGATGGAGAGCGTGGTCTTGCCCGAAGATTTGTGCGCGGCGGAGATCAGGAAACGGTGCATGGACGATACCGTCGCCCGGCGGGCCCCCGAAGGGGCCCGGCCGCGCAAGAGGCCTCAATCGTGAAGTGCGCCCGATGCTCGCAACTGGGCCATGTCGTCCTGCGGCATGAAAGGCAGGATCTGCACGACGATCAGGCTGAGCAGGAAAAACAGGCCGAATCCGCCGATGCTGAGCAGGAATTCGGGCAGGCTGGGCACATAGGGATCGACCACGCCGTCGAAGAAGCTGCTCTTCACTTCCATGCCCGGGAACATCTCGAGCGGATAGGCTTGCCCGCCGATGATGAAGACATACAGGAAGGCCAGCCCGCCCAGGATGGTGAAAATCGACGCCAGCACGCTGGACGAGGCCATGCTGCGCAGCGCCGGGACGAAGACGAACAGCAAAGGCAGGATCGTGCCGACGACGACGAAACCGCCCCAGAAGAGTTGCGGATAGATGCCGCCGGAGACCAGGATGAAGGTCTCGAAGGCGGTCTGCTTCGCGTAGTAGAGGTTGGTGAGGTGATAGACGACGACGAAATAGGCGACCGCCGCGACGAACGTTCCCAGCAGTTTGTTGAGCCGCTGGCGGATCTCCTCGTCGAGCTGGCTGCCTTCCCATTTGTACATGGCGGCCTGGAAGATCAGGAACATCGCCAGGCCCCAGGCGAACGACATGATGATGAACATCGGCGCGATGATGGCCGAGTTGTAGGCCTGGCGGGCGACGACGAAGCCGAAGATCGAGCCGGTGCCGGTGGTCATCACCAGCCGCCAGATGAAGGCGGCCGTGCCCGCCGCCTTGGAGTAGGCGTACATCTTGCGGTCGAGCAACAGCCACACATAGAGGCCTACCAGGCCGAAAAATACCGGATAGAGCACCATGTTCCAGCCGAACACCGAAGTCCAGTTGACATGGGTCATCGCGACGATCAGGCGATCGGCGCGGCCGAGGTCGAGCATGATGACGAACAGACCGGCGGCCAGCATGGTGATCGCCAGCAGGCCCGAAAGCGGTCCGCGCGGCTTGTAGACCTTCTTGCCGAAGACGGTGCCGATCGAGGCGACGTTGAGCACACCCGAGGCACCGACGATCAGGAAGATCGCGAATACATGCGGCAGGCCCCAGAAGACCTGGTTGTTCATGCCGGTCACCTGGTGGCCATGGTGCTCCATGTAGAAGGCGGCGAGCGTGCCAGCCGCGCTGATGATGGCGCCGATGGCTGCGAGCCAGTAGAAGTTGGGAATGCGCAGACGTTGGGTGAGTGCGGATTGCATGGCGGTCAGATTCCCTGGTAACGCACACCGAGATTCAGTTTGAGATCGGCGCGCACCTGCGTCGTCTTTTCTTTCGCGACGCGTTGGGCGATCTCGCTGTTCGGGTCGTTGAGATTGCCGAACAACATGGCTTTTTCCGGGCAGGCCTCGACACAGGCGGGCTGCTGGCCGCGGTCGACGCGCTGGACGCAGAAGGTGCAGGCTTCGACGCAACCCTGGCCACGGGGCACCAACGGGTTTTGCTCGGTGAGCGGCATATGCACCAGCGAGCGCGCCTTGTAGGGGCAGGCCATCATGCAGTAACGGCAGCCGATGCAGATGTGGCGGTCGACGAGCACGATGCCGTCGGCGCGTTTCATCGAGGCGCCGGTAGGACAGACATCGACGCAGGGCGGATGCTCGCAGTGCTGGCAAAGCATCGGCAGCGAATACTCCTGGCCCGTCTTGGGATCTTTCAGGTCGATCTTGCGGATCCACTGGGAACCCTGGCGCGGATCCTTGACGGTCTCGTTGATGCCGTTTTCCGTCGCACATGCCTTCACGCAGGCATCGCAGCCGCTCGCGCATTTGGTCGTGTCGATCAGCATGCCCCAGCGCACCGCGGAAGAGGCGGGCTCGCCGGGCGCCCGGGGCGCGGCACCGGCGACTTCGATCAGCTTCAGCCCGGGCGCCAGCGCGGCGACACCGGCACTCGCGCCGGCAACGGCCGCCGCTCCGACGAAACTGCGGCGCGATTTGTTTTCGATGCGGTCTTGCGGTTCGCTCATGGCTTGACTCCCACGGCCTCATGATTGCCGGCCTTGGGTTGATGACAATCCCAGCAATCCAGCTTGACGGCGGCATAGGTATGGCATTCCTGACAGAAGCCCCCCTGGCCGAGCACCGAGCCGGTGGTCTTGCTGGCATGGCAGTTGATGCACCCGTTGAGGCTCGCCTTCTCGCCGCGGATGCCTTGGCGCAGGGTCCGGTCGCGCGTGTGCTTCAACATCTCCATGTGATTGCGGCGCATCTCGGGCACCGGCGCGATGCAGCTTCCCGGGTTCTCGATCTTGAGATCCGGCTTCGGCGTGCCTGCGCTGGCGAGAACAGGGGCAAGCAGCAGGACCGCCGCCAGCGCCGCGAGCGTCTGTTTCATGATGGCCATACTCCTCCTTACCCCTTGTCCTCCGGTTTATTCACCGAGGCCCATCTGGATGTAGCCGGTCGGGCAGACATCGTGGCAGATGTGGCAGCCGATGCACTTGTCGTAGTCGGTGGCGACATAGCGGCCGGTCGTCGCCTCGGTCTTCTTGACGCGATAGACGGCCGTCTGCGGGCAATAGACGACGCAGTTGTCGCACTCGAAGCACAGGCCGCAGCTCATGCAGCGCTTCGCTTCGGCCACCACCTGCTGATCGTTCAGCGGTTCGAGGCGCTCCTCGAAGTTGCCGAGCGCCTCTTCCTTGGTCAGATGGACGATCTTGCGCTTGTTGCGCGGCGTGTATTGGAAGTGGCCGAGGAACAGCTCGGTGTGCGGAATGATGTAGCGGTCGGCGCGGTTGTCGAAGTTGTGGATCACATCCTTCGATTCCGAAGAACCGCGGATCGGGCCATGGATCTCGTGGAATTCGACGCCTTTTTCATGATACTTGCGCAGCAGGTCGAAGTAATGCACGTCGATCTTCGGCCGCTTGCCGACCTCGAGGCCTTGCAGGAACTGATCGATGCCATCGGCGGCGATCGCTCCATGGCCGATCGCGGTGGTCAGCAGGTGCGGGCGGATCACGTCACCGCCGCAGAACACGCCGGGCTTGCCCTGCACCTGATAGTTGCGGTCGGCGGTGACGCCGCCCTTGCCGTTGTCGAATTCGGACAGACCCGTGAGGTCGATGGTCTGGCCGATCGCCGAGACGATCAGGTCGGCCGGCAGATCCTTCTCGGTGCCTTCGATCGGCTTGATATCGAGCTTACCACCCACCATCTTGGCTTCGCATTGCCTGACGCGCAGCGCGGTAGCGCGGCCATCCGCGCCCTTGATCACGGCCACCGGCATCCAGCCTTGCATGATCTCGATGCCTTCGGACTGAGCATGTTCGATTTCATGCTTGCTGGCGGTCATGAACACCGAGGTCAGCACGACGTTGGCGCCCTGGCGCTGCGAAATGTTGGCGACGTCCTGGGCGAGGTGGCCGGCGATCGCGGCTTCCCAGTCGGTCGGGTTGATCTTGTCGATGTGGCCGAGGCGACGGGCCACGGTGGCGACGTCCATCGAGGTGTCGCCTCCGCCGACGACGACGACGTTTTTGCCGACCGACTTCAGACGGCCGTCGTTGAAGGCTTTCAGGAAGGCGGTCGCGGTGACGACGTTCGGCGTGTTTTCCGCGCCTTCGGCGGGCAGCTGGCGGCCGCCCTGGGCGCCGAGACCGAGGAAGACGGCGTCGAAGTCCTTGCGGATCTGGTCGATCGTGATGTCGACGCCGACCTTGCAGTTCATGCGCGTCTCGACGCCGAGGTTGAGGATGCGCTGGATTTCGGCATCGAGCACTTCGCGCGGCGTGCGGTAGCCGGGAATGCCATAGCGCATCATGCCGCCGAGCTTGTCATGGTCGTCGAAGATCGTCACCGAGTGGCCCTTCAGCGCCAGCTGGTAGGCGACCGACAGGCCGGCCGGACCGCCGCCGATCACCGCCACTTTCTTGCCGGTGAGCTTCTCGGGCTTCTTGAATTGCAGGTTGTTCTTGATCGCGTATTCGCCCAGATAATGCTCGACCGAATTGATGCCGACGTGGTCTTCGACCTGATTGCGGTTGCACCCCGACTCGCAGGGTGCGGGGCAGACACGGCCCATCACCGCCGGGAAGGGGTTGGCTTCGGTCAGACGCCGCCAGGCATATTCCTGCCAGGGCATGACCGGCTTGCCATCGGCGCCGACCGGTGGTTTCTCGATGCCGCGCACGATGTTCAGATAGCTGCGGATGTCTTCTCCCGACGGGCAGGAGCCCTGACACGGCGGCGTGGACTGGATGTAGGTCGGGCACTTGTAGGACCAGCCCGCCTGGAAGATCTTGTCTTGCCAGCGCTTGTAGCTGTCCGGCTTTTCACCATCCTTGAAATGGCGGAAGGTCAACTTCACGTTTGTCGTTTCGGGGGTCGCTGACATCGTCGTCTCCGTGTGTTTATCGGGTTGTTGGATCAATGTTCGTTGCCGAGGCGTATCGCGGTGCTGACCAGCTGATGCACGCCTCCGACCAGTCGCATGTTGAAGCCGTAGTACGGTAGAACCTTGGTGAATTGCGCCTTGCAGATCGCACAGATGGTGGCCATGAAATTGACACCATGCTTCTCGACCACCTGCTGCAGCGCTTCCATGCGCGGGAAAGCGCCCTTGACACGCGCCTCGATGAGCTCATCGGTGAGGATGCCGCCGCCACCGCCGCAGCAGAACGTCACTTCGCGGATCGTCTCCGGCGCCATCTCGACGAAGTTGTTGGCCACCGCCTTGATGATGTTGCGCGGAATGTCGAATTGCCCGCCGGGATAGCCGCCCATGCGCGAAGCGCGGGCAACGTTGCAGGAGTCGTGGAAGGTGATGACGCGATGGTCGTTGGCTTCCTTGTCGAACTTCAGACGCCCCTGCTGGATCAGGTCCCAGGTGAATTCGCAGATGTGCGAGGGCTGCGGGTAGCGTGGATCGAGCTGTTTCTGCAACTCGATGGCAAATGGGTCATTCGCGCCGGCGCCGATGCCGTTCAAGGTGTTCCAGAACGCGTAGGCGACGCGCCAGGCATGGCCGCATTCGCCGACGACGATGCGTTTGACGCCGAGTTCGAGCGCGGCCTGGCGGATACGCAGCGCGACCTTGCGCATCGTCTCGTAGCTGCCATCGAACAGGCCGAAGTTGCCGGCTTCGGAAGCGTAGGAGGAGAACGTCCAGGAAATTCCCGCGGCGTGGAAGACCTTGCCGTAGCCGATCAGCGATTCGATGTGCGGCTCGGCGAAGAAGTCGGCCGACGGCGTGACCAGCAGGACTTCGGCGCCCTGGGCATCGAGCGGATACTTGACGTCGACGCCCGTGTCTTCCTTGACGTCTTCTTCGAGCCCCTGCAAGGTATCTTCCAGCGCGGGGCCGGGCAGGCCGAGGTTGTTGCCAATCTTGAAGACCTTGCCGATGATCTCGTTGGAGTATTTCTGGCCATAACCGACCGTGTCGAGGATGTGGCGTGCCGCCATCGTGACCTCGGCGGTATCGATGCCGTAAGGGCAGAATACCGAGCAGCGACGGCATTCCGAACACTGCCAGAAATAGCTGTACCACTCGTCGAGCAGCTCGCGGGTCAGGTCTTTCGCGCCGACCAAGCCGGGGAAGAGTTTGCCGGCGAGGGTGAAATAGCGCCGATAGACCGAGCGCATCAGCTCCTGACGCGCCACCGGCATGTTTTTCGGGTCGCTCGTGCCGATGAAGTAGTGGCACTTGTCGGTGCATGAGCCGCAATGCACGCAGGCATCCATGAACACCTTGAGGGAGCGGTATTTGCCGAGCAGCTCGCCGAATTTGGCGATCGCCTTGTCATGGGTGGCCTGCCAGTCGTCATCGAGCTTGCCCTGGAAGCCCAGGGCTTCCTGAATCTTCTCGCTGGCGACGTGCGGACGCGAATGCGCCATCGCGCCCGGCTGGAGCGCAGGCACCTCAGGGTATTCCCGGTATTTCGGAATCTGGAATTCAAGATCGGCCATGTCAGCTCTTCTCGATCTGGGCGGCCCACGGCGCGAGATGACGTTTTTCGCGCGGGGTATCGGCCTGGTTGCGGGTGGGGCTGAAGAACACGCCGGGGGCGTGCAGCAGCTTGCTGAACGGGAACAGGATCATCAGCAAGGCGACGAGAATCAGATGGATGTAAAGGGCAGGGTGCTCGGGCAACGGCTGGATGTCGAAGCGCATCAGGCCGAGGAAGAAGATCTTCACGGCGACGACATCGACGTGGCTGACGAAGGTCATGCCGGCGCCGGTGATGCCGATGCCGATCAGCAGCGCGAGCCAGAGATGGTCGGATGGCGTCGTGATGTAACGGATGCGCTCGACCAGGAAGCGGCGCGCCCACAGGCCACCCAGGCCCGCCACCATCATGAATGCGGCATACTTGCCGAAGGGCTGGATGAAAACGAGCCAGGCGGGAACGTCGCTGACGAAATATCGCAGGTGACGGATCAGGACGAGGAAGAGGCCCATGTGGAACATCCAGCCGAACAGCCAGATCCACAGGTTGCCCTTGAACAGGCTCTCGAACAGGACCACCTCGCGCGCCATGCGGAAGGCCACACCCGTGGTGGTGGTCGGCGCCGGTGTCGTCGGGATCGACAGTGGCGCGGGTGTGCGGGCAAAGTCGTAGATCTTGTAGGCCAGGCCGACGACAAGTATTGCGAAGGCGAGGTAGAACAGGATCGCGAAAAACGTTGTCATGGACGGTGCACCACGGCGAACACAGCAGTCAAAGTCGCAGCGCTACGCCCGGCCCTTGATGGGGGGTGGCCGGAGCGACCAGCGCTACTGCGAAACTCGGCGCTGGCGGAGCGGCACCTCGAGGCGCCGCCCGCCTGCGGGGTTTGCTTTTGTATCAGACGCAGCCGGTCGGCTTCGGCAGGCCGGCGATCTTGCAGGCCTGCTTGGCGGGGCCGTAGGGGAACAGCTCGTAGAGGTACTGGCTGTTGCCCTTTTCCGGGCCGAGCTTCTTGCCGATGGCCTTGGTCAGCACGCGGACGGCCGGGGCGATCTGGAACTCGTTGTAGTAGTCGCGCAGGAAGTTGATCACCTCCCAGTGGGCATCGGTCAGATTGACGCCTTCCTGTTGGGCCAGATACTTGGCGACATCTTCGTTCCAGTCCGACAGGTTGACCAGGTAGCCCTCTTCGTCGGTTTCGTAGGTCTTGCCATTGAGTTCGAATGCCATCGTTGTCTCCTAGTTGATTGATTGAAAACGGGTTACAGCCATGACTGGCAGGTTTTGTGCTCCGCGACGAGATCGACGAAGCCGGCATAATCGGTGACGGTGACGCCGTCGATCACACGGTCGGCCATGCCGCGCGCTTCCAGGTCGGACTGCAGTGCGTAGAACTTGAACTTGGCCATCGCGGCCTTGACCTTGGCTTCCTCGGCACCGCCCTTGACGGCGGCAAAGACACCATCCTCGATGAGGAGGATCGTGCCGCCCTCTGCGGTGGCAAGGACGGAATTCAGCGCGGGACGGTCGTATGGGGATTTGTTGACGATGTGCAGCATGTTGGTTTCCTCAGAACGACAGGATGACGTCCTGCTCTTCCATCAGCTTGCCGATTTCGGCGCGGGAGAGCACTTCGACGGGCACGGCGAGATCGTCGGCGGTCAGGCCGCGCTCTGCCAGCGATTCCTGGGCGACATACAGCTTGGTGATGTCGTAGTCTTCCAGCGCCCCCCAGGTCTTTTCGAAGGCCTTGGTCTCGATGGCCTTGGTGTTGTGGCCCTTCTTGAGCTGATAGACGCCGTCGTCGAGAAAGGCCAGCGACACATCCTGCTCGAAGGCGGCGGCGATCAGCACCACTTCGAGGGCCTCCCACGCGTAGATCGTGCCGTAGGGCGCCTTGCGATTGACCATCATGAATTTCTTGGTAGTCATCTGTATGCCCCCTCAATCGCCGAACACGACCAGCCGGTCGGACTGGATGCCGGCCTCGATCAATTGGCCGAGGCCGGAGATGCGGAAGCCCGGCGCCAGGTTGGTGGCGTCCTTGCCGTTACGCTTCATCTCTCCCTCATCCACGATGCCGCGGCGCTGGGCCGCGGCGACACAGACGACGAGGTCGAGATTGTTTTCCTGCGCGAGCTTGGACCAGCGGCTGACGATGTTGCGGTCGTCCTGCGGCGGGGTGGTCAGGCGCGTGGCGTTGTTGACCCCATCGTGATAGAAGAAGATGCGGAAGATCTCGTGCCCCTTGGCCAACACCGCCTTGGCGAACTGGTAGGCGGTGTCGGAGGCCTCGTGCGTGTAAGGGCCTTCGTTGACCAGAATGGAAAACTTCATCGTGTCGGATTCCTCAGAAGCGGACGTGGTTCGAGGCGTTGAGGTTGTAACGGCTGCCGCGCCAGTCGTCGATCATGTACTTGGTGAAGGGCAGACCGGTCTTTTCGAAGAAGCGCGGCCAGCCGATACGCTCGATCCAGTCGGCCATGCGCTCCCACGGACGGGCGTCGGCCTTGTAGGTGTCGAGGATCTTCTTGACGATCGCGTTGACTTCCGGCCAGCGCGGCGGGTTGTTCGGCAGACCGGCGGCGACCAGCTTGTGGAAGGACGGCTTGCTGCGCGCGTTCGAGTTCTTGCCGCCCACCCAGATGGCCAGCTTGGAGTGCTCCGGGTCGTTGATCTGCATCGGCGGGCAAGGGGGATAGCAGGCGCCGCAGCAGACGCATTTCTTCTCGTCGACTTCGAGCGAGGGCTTGCCATTGACCAGCGCGGGACGGATCGCCGCGACCGGGCAGCGCGCGACCACGGCAGGACGTTCGCAGACGTTGGCGACGAGGTCGTGGTTGATCTTCGGCGGCTTGGTGTGCTGGATGATCACCGCGATGTCGGCCTGGCCGCCGCAGTTGATTTCGCAGCAGGAGGTCGACAACCGCACGCGGTTGGGCATCTCTTCCTTCTTGAAGTCTTCGAACAGCGCATCCATCATCGACTTGACGACGCCGGAAGCATCGGTGCCGGGGATGTCGCAGTGCAGCCAGCCCTGGGTGTGGGCCACCATCGACACCGAGTTGCCGGTGCCGCCGACCGGGAAGCCATTCTTTTCGAGCGCTTCGATCAGCGGAGCGACTTTCTTTTCGTCCGAGACGATGTATTCGATGTTGGAGCGGATCGTGAAGCGTACACGCCCTTCGGCATACTGGTCGGCGATGTCGCATAGCAGGCGGATGGTGTGGACGTCCATCTGGCGCTGGGTGCCGGCGCGCACCGTCCACACTTCGTCGCCGGTGTTGGAGACGTGGTGCAGGACGCCGGGACGCGGACGATCGTGATATTTCCAGTTGCCGTAGTTGGCGGCGAGTTTCGGGTGGAGGAATTTCTTGTTGTCGAGGAAGTACTCGACTGGCTTGCGCATTTGAGGTTGAGCCATGAATCGTCTCCGCAATGATCGTGGTGAATTGTTGCTATCTGAACAGGGTCTTGTGCCTGGCCGACCACCGGCTCCTTACGGAACCGGTGGTGGACAACCCAGGAGAAATCAGGCCGCAGCCTTCTTCTTGGCGTTGATGCGGGCGACTTCCTCGTCCCAGCCGTCGGTACGGATGTAGGGGTTGGAACGCGGGCAGTTGACCATGTTCGCGTCGGGGTCGAGGCCGATGCCTTCGAGGAAGTTGACCAGACCGATGCGCTCGATCATTTCGCCGGTGCGCTCGTGCTCGAGGGCGTTCTCGGCGAAGAAGTCGACGATGTTCTGCGCCAACTCGACGAGCTTGTCGTAATCCTCCTCGGTCTTCAGCTCCATGAAGGGAACGACCACGGTACCCAGCGTCGCGCCGATCTTCAGGTGGCCGTGGCCGCCGACGAGGATCGTGGCGCCCTTGTCCTTGCCCGGGCCGAGCGCGCCGGTCATCACGTTGATGCAGTGCATGCAGCGCACGCAATCCTTGTTGTCGATCTCGAGCGACTGGGTGTCGTTGATGGCGACGGCGGAAATGTGCGCGTCCTTGCGCACGTCCTTGCTGTCCTTGACCTGCAGGGCGCGCGTCGGGCACATGTTGACGACGTCGTTGATCAGCTCGTTCATGCCATGCTTGGCGAACCACTTCTTGCCGAGCTCGTCATCGGTCTTCATGTTGTCGCGCCAGGTGCCGATCACGGCCATGTCGGCGCGCTGGATCGCGTTCATGCAGTCGTTGCCGCAGCCGGAGAACTTGAACTTGAACTTGTACGGCAGGGCGGGACGGTGGATGTCGTCGAGGAAGTTGTTGATGATCTTCTGATGGGCCTTCGCCTCGTCGTAGCAGGATTGCTCGCAGCGCGCGGCGCCGACGCAGGACATCGCGGTGCGCACCGCGGGGCCGGCGCCCCCCATGTCGAAGCCCATTTCGTTGATTTCGTCCCAGGCCGGCTGGACGTTTTCCGTGGTGCAGCCCTGGAACATGATGTCGCCGGACTGGCCGTGCAGGGCGATCAGGCCGGAGCCATATTTTTCCCAGATGTCGCAGAATTTGCGCAACGTGGCGGTGTCATAGTGCATGCCGGGCGGGGGCATGATGCGCAGGGTGTGGAATTCGGCGGCATCCTTGAAGACCGGCTGGCCGGTCTTTTCATCCTTGATTTCGGTGAAGCGGGGGATCACGCCGCCGCCATAACCGAACACGCCCACCGTGCCACCCTTCCAGTAGCCCTTGCGGGTTTCGTAGGAATGCTCGAGGTGGCCGAGCAGGTCGACGACATAATCCTTATCCTTCGCGAGACGCTTCAGACCGGTGACGAAGCTGGGCCAGGGACCGGACTCGAGCTGGTCTAGCATAGGGGTTGGGTGAAGCTGTTTGGCCATGTTATCTCCTCGTTCGTAGGTGACTGTTGGGAACTGCTTGTTTGATGTTCGTGCATCCGTCCCCAGTTTGTTGTCGAATTATCTTGACTGACGGGCCGGCAGCACCATACCTCCGGCAGGTAGAATAACCGCATTTGAAGGGGTAAGGGAACCTACCCTGATGGAGTATCAGGCTTTCTCCCATTTGGTGATGGTTCTCGCCATCTTGCGGTGCGATAGTCCGGCCCCATCTCTTGCGAAATTCCAACTCTGGCAACCGTGCCGATCCAGCCGTGGATGAAATCACCAGTCTAGACAAGTTCCGGGTGCCTGTCGGCAACCAGGAAATCGAATTGCAGCAGATCCGCTTCGCGGCGGGGGGTGTGCCGGTGCTGCGCCTGCGCATCCGGGAACATCGGCGCTTCACGATCTTCGACATCGATCCCGTCACTGCCGGTCGTTGGGGCAAGGTAATGGCGGAATGGTCCAAGCAGCAGCTCGAGGCATGGCAGAGCGGTGAGCCGGTGGCCGCGGCCGCGAGCGGAGAGCAAGCCACTGGCGGGGCTCCGGAGATGGTCGACCTGCAGTTCGCGCTGCGCGGCGGCAGCGTGCCGCTCGATCACGCCGATCTCCTCTGGCAGGCGATCCGCGGGATCCTGCCCTGGCTGGAAGAGGAAGCGCTGGCCGGCGTGCATCCCATTTCGGGGCTCAGCCCGGGGGATGGCGTGTGGTATCTCGCCCGCCGTTCGCATCTGACATTGCGCTTGCCGCGCAGCCGGGTGGCCGAGGCGCAGGCCCTGGTCGGGGCGCGGCTCGATCTCGCCGGCTCGATCATCGAGGTCGGCGCGGCCAGCGAGAAGGCGTTCCCTGAAGCGCCCGTGCTGTATTCGAAATTCGTCACCTTCGGCGATGGGAGCGGCATGCCCGACGAGGAAGAGTTTTATGCTGCGTGCCAGCGGGCGCTGGCGGCGCTGCGGGTGGTGCCCCGCTCGCTGGTCTGCGGCAAGCGACAGTCGGCGAAGACGGCGGAAGGGGTGTTGCACGGCTTCAGCCTGATGGTGAATGGCCTCGATGCGGAAGGCGCGCTGCGGCTGATGCGGTTGGGACTCGGCAGCGAGCGCAAGCGCGGTTGCGGTATCTTCGTTCCCCACAAGTCGAATCCGGCGGAAGCCGCCCCGAACTGAAAAAAGACACACGCGAATCAATCAAGCCAACTCGTAGAAGGAGGAAAAACATGGGTATCGTCATCAACGGCGTCGAAAAGGAAGTCGATGATTATGGTTATCTGCTCGAACCCGACTTCAGTGAGGAAGCCGTGCATGCCTTCGCCGAAAAGGAAGGCATCGAGCTGACCGAGCAGCACTGGAAGGTGATCAATTACCTGCGCCAGAAGTATCAGGAAGAGGGCCATACGCCGAACCTGCGCAATCTGATCAAAGGCTTGCAGGACGAGGGTGTCATGCCGGAGGCGGACAACAAGCTGATGTTCGAATTGTTCCCGGACGGCGGCGCCGCGAAGCAGGGCTGCCGTATCGCCGGCCTGCCCCAGCCTTATGGCAAGGGTGGATATTGATCAGTGGCGATCCGTCTCAAAACCAAGTTCCATACGCCGGGGCAACGCTCCCCGGCGACGCTCGCCTCGGTGGTGGCGGTGCTCGCCTGGAAGCTGGCGATCGAATCGATCAAGCGCATGCGCAAGGCCGAGTACGACATCGACCCCGGCCGCCCGTACTTCGATTTCGTCTGCGAGTATCTGGCATTCCTCGCCGTGGCGGCGGACCGGGTCGCCTACCGTGCGCTCGATGAGGCGGCGCGCGGCGAATTCACTACCGCGCTGGTGAAGAACATCGCCCGTTTCGTCGAGGAGAACAACATCATGCTCTTGGGCGAGGCGGTGCCCGGCGAATCGCAGCGGCATTTCATCGACCTGTTCAACCGCCGCGCCGCCGATTACGCCGAATTCGACTACACGGAACAGGGGCCGGATTTCGGCTTCAAGCGCTTCTTCGCCGCCTGCCTGCGCGACGTGCTGCCAGAGAAGGACAAGCTCTGGGTCATCGACCAGGCGATGGACATCGAGGCGCCCGAATCGCTCAAGATGCTGGAAAAAACCCTCACGGGGCTGTTTAATCCAGAACAGGCCAAGAGCCAGCGCAGGCAGGATCTGCGCGGTTCGATAGACTGAAAGGGAGCATCATGCCCGGTCCCTTCGATTTGGATGATGCGCGTGCCTATGCCGACTGGCGCGCCGAAAAGCTCGATACGGCGCCGCGCCGCATCGAGGACATCGTCGTCAGCCTCGACGATCCGCGCCAGCTCAAGCCAAGCGAACGGCAGCGTCTCGTTGCGCTCAATCGGCGCTGCAACATGGCGATCTACGTCAGCAACACCGGCAGCGATCCCGACAAGGAAATCCCCCGGCGGCTGGGCATCCAGCTGGGCATGCGCTCGCTCGACGGCCACTGGCTGACCGACAACGACGGCATCTCGCCGATTTCCGTCACCGGCGCCGAGTCCCGTGGCGAACGCAAGGATTTCATTCCCTACACCGACCGGCCGATCAAATGGCATACCGACGGCTACTACAACACGCCGGAACATACGATCCGCGGCCTGTTGCTGCATTGCGTGCAAAGCGCGGCCAGCGGCGGCGAGAACCAGCTGCTCGACCACGAGATCGCCTATATCCTGTTGCGCGACGAGAATCCCGCGTTCATCCGCGCGCTGTCCTCACCCGTGGCGATGACCATCCCGCCGCGCACCGACGACCAGGGCGTGGCCCGCGCCGCGCAGCCTGGCCCGGTGTTTTCCGTCAATGAGGATGGCAGCTTGCACATGCGCTATACGGCCCGCACGGTGAGCATCGTCTGGGATGCCGCCGCCACCGCGGCGCGCCATGCCTTGGAACGCCTTCTCGCCACGCCGACGCCCTGGACGCTGCGTGGCCGGCTCGAACCCGGTATGGGACTGGTGTGCAACAACGTGCTACACGACCGCAGCGGCTTCACCGAAACGGCCGGGAAACGCCGCCTGCTCTATCGCGCCCGCTATTACGAGCGGGTCGCCGCTGTTTGATCTGCGGGCGCGCATGCGCTGCGTATAATCGCCACCATCGTTCGTGATGGGGGGCAGGTCATGCCGCAGTTGTCGTCGGAACTCGAACGCAGGCTGACGGCGGCCGTCGACCGCATGCCGGCGTTTCCGAAGAGCGTGCAGACCCTCCTGGTGATGACGCGCGACAGCAATTGTCTGCCCAGGCAGCTGGTCGGCGTGATCGAGAAGGATCCGGTGATGACGATGCGTATCCTGCGCGTCATCAATTCGGCCTACTATGCACTGCCCAACAAGATCGGCTCGGTCGGCCAGGCGGTCGTCTATCTCGGTCTCAACACGATCAAGAACCTCGCGCTCGCCTGCGCGTCTGCCGGGGTATTGCCGCGTTTCCATACCGATTATTTCGACAGCCAGCAGTATCTGCTGCATTCGCTGGCAGTCGCTTCGCTGGCGCGCCTGCTGTGCGAGAAGCATGCCCACGGGGAAGCCGACCCCGGCGACTGCTATGTAGCCGGGCTGCTGCACGATTTTGGCAAGGTGGTGTTCGCGCACACGATGGCGGGCGAGTTCGCGCTCGCGCTGGGCGTCGCAGCGCGCGAGGGCAAGCCGCTCTACGTCGCCGAGGCGGAAACGATCGGCGCCGATCATGCCTTCGTCGGCGCCTTGCTGGCCAGGAAGTGGCAGTTCGGCGAAGCGTTGGTCGAGTGCATCCGCGATCACCATGCAGCCGATGCCACGTCGCATGCGATGCTCGATTGCCTGCGCATGGCCGACGCGATTTGCCGCTGGCAAGGCTTCGGCGCGGCGGGTAATCCCTGGCGTGAAGAAGAGCTGGCACAATTGCCGGCGCGCTTTGGCAGCGCGCCGGAGGCGATCGTCGCCGGCCTGGGCGATTTGAACAGACATCTGGCGGAGGCGAGGGCCTTCGCGCAGATCGGCAGCGAGGAGGGGGGATGAAAATCAAAATGTGGGGGGTGCGGGGCTCGATCCCGTCGCCCGGTCCGCGCACGGTGCGCTACGGCGGCAATACCACCTGCATCGAAGTCAGGAGCGAGGAGGATCGTCTGATCATCCTCGACGCCGGTACCGGCATCTTCCCGTTGGCACAGAGCCTGCTCGCCCGGTTGCCGGTCGAGGCCAACATCTTCATCACCCACACGCACTGGGATCACATCCAGGGCCTGCCGTTCTTCGTGCCGCTGCACATTCCGGGCAATACGGTGCGCATTCACGGCGCCTTCGACCTGGTCACGCAACAGGGAGTCGAGCACGTGATGAACGTGCAGTTGCAATACAGCTACTTCCCGATCCGCGAGGCGGAGCTCAAGGCCGCGGTCGAATACCTTACGCTGACGGTCGGCGTGCCGGTACGAATCGGCGATGCGACCGTGACGCCGGTGCTGATGAACCATCCGGTGACGGATCTGGGCTATCGCATCGAATGCAACGGCAAGTCGCTGTTCTTCACCGGCGATCACGAGCCCTGGCGCAACATTTATACGCCCGACGATCCCGCCTGGGCCGAATACCAGGGACTGGTGGCGCAGCGCCAGGCCGCGCTCGATGCGGCGATCGGGCCGGTCGATCTGCTGATCGTCGATACCGCCTACACCGAGGCCGAATACCCGAAAAAAATCGGCTGGGGACACGGCACCTTCGATGCCGCGTTCGCCCTGGCGAAACGCACCGGCGCGAAGCGGCTCTTATGCACGCACCATGAGCCGACGCGCAGTGATGAAGAGCTGGAGCAGGCTTTCGCCGAGGCGCTCTCCCGCCACCCGGATCCCGGCTGCGAGGTGTTGCTGGCCTACGAGGGGCTCGAAATCACCCTGTGACGAGCGCGGCGAGCTCGGCTTCGGCCTGCGCGATCTGCGCGTCGAGGCGGTGGGCCATTTCGGCCAGCAGATCGCGGCCCTGACGTTCGGCCAGCCGCGCCGCGGCGAAGAGCTCATACAGCTTCGAGCCGTAGAGGCGGTCGAGCTCGGCGCCGATCGCGGCGAGGCGTTGCCGGATCGCGTCGCGCTGGACGGCGAGTCTGTGCCGGGTGGCGAAACTCGGCGCTGGCGGGACGGCACCTTTCTCTGTGTCTGCCGCCTCGTCGGCGCCGGCGAGCCAGCGGGCGAACACGCGTTCCAGTGCGGCGGCATCGCCCGCCCGGTAGGCGCGGTTGGCCTCGGCCATCAGCTGCGTGCGCCAGGCGCGGTCGGTTTCGTCATGGGCGCGATCGGGGTGGATCTTCTGCGCCAGTTGCCGGTAGCGCTTCTTGAGGTCGAGGTCGGGCACGGATGAAGAGGTCTGTTCCCGTGCGCGGCGGCCAGCAGCCTCGTATTCGCGTTGCGATTGCGCGGCGCGGGCGCGCGCCTCATCGGCCGCCCGTGCCTGGGCGGCATCTTGCGGCGCGCGTTCGAGGCGCGCCGCGGCGAGCTCGGCCTGCAGCCGGTCGAGGCGGGCGATGCGCCCGCCGACGAGCTCATGGTAACGCGCACTGAACGCCGCCAGCTCCGTTTCCGCCGTCGCCAGTTCGAGCTCCATCTCGGCGAGCTCCTGGCCGAGCAGCTCGATCTCGGCCAGGAGCTGCGCCGCCTCGTCGGGTAGGGTGAGGCCCCCCGAGCCGCTGCCGGACACGGTCAGCAGCAGGGTATGCCGCGCGCCCGGCCAGGCGCTGCCCAGCATGGCGGGCAGCGGCCCGTTTTGCAGCAGCACGACCCAGTCGGTCGGCAGGCCGGCCTGCTGCATGACCGGCCAGGGGCCGATGCGAACCGGAAACAGATCGTGGATGCCGGCTGGCGGCGCTTCGTGCGGGAGATTCCTCGCCGTCCAGGCGAGTCCCGCGCGCCAGAGCGCATCCGCATGACGCAGGCGCTCGCGCTGCGCCGTCCAGGCGGGCCCCTGGCTGTCGGCGGCGGCGCGCGCCAGCCGGCTCTTGAGCAGCGAGAGCGTGGCGCGCAGCGCGATCGGACGGGCATGTTCGGCACCGGGCAGCACGAGGCAGAGCGGGCGCAGCTGCAGGTCGAGGGCGTTCGAGATTTCCGGCAGGAGGCCATCGTCGGCCGTGACGATCGTCAGCGTGCGATCGTTGTTCAGCGCCTCGGTCGTCAGCGCCGCCAGCGCGCCGATGAGGGTTTCCTGCTGTTCGGGCGCGGTGGCGGTGGCGAAATTCGGCGCTGGCGCACCGGCACCCGCTTGCCCGAGCAGCCTCAGCCACGCAGCGAGGGTCGCGGTGATCTCGTCGGTGCAGTCCATGCAGGCATTTTAGGGGCGTCGCTGTAGTAAAGTGCGCATTCCGAATGTATTGATCCGGAGGTTGAGCGTGTTTTCGATCATTCAGGCGGCCGGCTGGCCGATCTGGTTTCTCCTGGCGGCGTCCGTGATCGCCGTGGCCTTGATCATCGAGCGTGCCGCGACGTTGCGGCGCGGGCGGATCGTGCCGCCCGGCCTGCTGCAGAGCACGATCGCCGAATACCGCAAAACGGGCGTGACCGACGACCTGCTGGCCCGTCTCGAAGCACATTCGCCGCTCGGCCGGGTGTTCGCGGCCGGTTTGCGCAACGACAAGGCCACGCGTGAGGTGATGAAGGAAGCCATCGAGGAAGCCGGGCGGGGTGTCGCCCACGAGCTGGAACGCTTCCTCACGACGTTGGGCACGATCGCCTCGATCAGCCCGCTGCTGGGACTGTTCGGCACGGTAGTGGGCATGATCGAGATCTTCGGTTCGGCCACCGGCACGGGCAACAACCCGCAGCAGCTGGCACACGGCATTTCGGTGGCGCTCTACAACACCGGCTTCGGCCTGATCATCGCGATCCCGGCGATGATCTTCTACCGGCATTTCCGTGCCTTCGTCGACAGCTGCGTGATCGAGATGGAGCAGCAGGCCCTGAAGCTCGTCGAGCAGATCCACGGAGAACGCAAGTGAACTTTCAGCGTGGTCGCGTGCGCGAGGAGCCGGAGATCAACCTGATTCCGATGATCGACGTGCTGCTGGTGATCCTGATTTTCCTGATGATCACCACCACCTACTCGAAGTTTGCCGGCCTGGAAATCAATCTGCCCACGGCGGATGCCCAGACGCAGCAACAGAAGCCGAACGAGATCGATGTGGTGGTGACGGCTGTCGGCACGGTGCTGATCGACAAGCAGCCGGTCGCGGGCGGCGTCGAGGCGCTCGCCCAGGCGCTCGCGCGCGCCGCGGCGGGCGCGGCCTCGCCGGTCGTCGTCATCAACGCCGACGCCAAGACCGCCCACCAGAATGTCATCGACGTGATGCAGGCCGCGCGCAACGCGGGCCTCTCCCAGATTTCCTTTGCCACCCAGCAAAAGCAGCCCTGACGGCTTGACGGAGGTGTGGCGTGGCCGGGGGCTGCGCGCCTGGCTGCTGCTGCCGTTTGCCCTGCTGTTCTTCGCGCTGGCCCGGCTGCGCCGCCTCGCATACCGTCGCGGCTGGCTGAAGTCGGGAAAGCTGCCGGTGCCGGTGGTGGTGGTCGGCAACATCGTCGCCGGCGGCGCCGGCAAGACCCCGCTGACGCTCTGGCTCGCCGAACGCCTGCGCGCGGCCGGGCGCCGTCCGGGCATCGTTAGCCGCGGTTATGGCCGCGTCACGCATGACATCCGCAAAGTCGGCGCTGGCGATACGGCACACGAGGTCGGCGACGAGCCGCTCTTGCTCGCGCGCCGCTGCGGCTGCCCGGTCGTGGTCGGCGCCGATCGTCTCGCGGCAGGGCGCGCCTTGCTCGCTGCGCATCCCGAATGCGACCTGCTGCTGTGCGACGATGGCCTGCAGCATTACCGGTTGCAGCGCGACGTCGAGATCGCCGTGATCGACCGGCGCGGGCTGATGAACGGCTGGCCGCTGCCGGCCGGGCCGCTGCGCGAGCCGGCGAGCCGGCTGCGCGAAGTCGATGCGCTGGTGCTGCACGATGCCGTCGCGCCGCCCTGGCCGGGCGTGCCCCGTTTCACGATGCGTCTGACGGGGCAGCGCTTCCATCGCCTCGACGATCCCAGTGTCGTATGCGGCGCGGAGCAGCTGGCGGGGCTCAAGCTGCATGCGGTGGCCGGCATCGGCGAGCCGCAGCGCTTCTTCGATCACCTTGCCCGCCTCGGCCTTGCCTTCGAAGCGCATCCGTTTCCGGATCATCATCCTTATCGGGCCGCCGACCTGGAGTTTTCCGGCGATGCGATCGTGATGACCGAAAAGGACGCGTTAAAATGCGCCGGCCTTGCAAGGCTGCCGGTCTGGGTGCTGCCAGTCGAGGCGCACGTCGAGCCCGATCTCGCCCGCCATGTTCTAGCCATACTGGAGAAGAAAACCAATGGACCCGCGATTGCTTGAAATCCTCGTCTGCCCGTTGTGCAAGGGCCCGCTCGACTACCGCAAGGAAGCCGCCGAGCTGGTCTGCAAGGCCTGCCGGCTCGCCTATCCGATCCGCGACGACATCCCGATCATGCTCGAGGACGAGGCGCGGCAGCTCGCGCCGGAAGAAGATTGATATGAGCCTTTGCGCCGAAATACCCGCGAAACGCCGCGAGCGGGAGAAAGTGCAAGGCGCACGGCGCGCAGCGACCGAGACATATCAGGCCGGATAGGCGAGGGAACGAGCACCGTGCAACGCAGCGCTTCGCCCGCGCAGCCAGTTTCGCGAGAGTTTCGCGTCGTGATCCCGGCGCGCCATGCTTCGACACGGCTGCCCGGCAAGCCGCTCGCCGACATCGCCGGCAAGCCGATGGTGGTGCGCGTCGCCGAAGCGGCGCAGCGGAGCGGGGCGCAGGAAATCGTCGTCGCCACCGACGATCAACGCATCGTCGCCGCAGTGGCCGCCCATGGCTATGATGTCGTGATGACTCGCGCCGATCACCCAAGTGGCACCGATCGTATCGCCGAGGTGGCCTTGCAGCGTGGCTGGAGCGATGAAAGCATCGTCGTCAATGTGCAGGGCGACGAGCCGCTCATCGACCCCGCGCTGATCGAACGGGTCGCCCGGGCGCTCTATGCCGATCGCGAGGCGAGCATCGCCACCGCGGCCCACCGTATCGGCGATCTCGATGAATTCATGAACCCGAACGTCGTCAAGGTGGTCACGGCCGCAAGCGGCCGCGCCTTGTATTTTTCGCGCGCGCCGATTCCCTGGCATCGCGATGCTCTGGCGCGCCAGCCCGACGTGTTGCCTGCGGAACTGGTGGCGCGGCGTCACATCGGCCTGTATGCCTACCGGGTCGATTTCCTGCGCCGTTTCGGCGCGCTGGCGCCGGCGCCGCTCGAACGATGGGAGGCGCTCGAACAGTTGCGCGCCCTGTGGCACGGCTTTCACATTCATGTCATCGAGTGCGCGCATCCTCCGCCGCCGGGGGTCGACACCCCGGAGGATCTGGAGCGCGTGCGCAAGCGGTTTGCTGCGTCGCACTAATCATGGCGGCTATCTCGGGATAGATAAAATCTAGCCAAGCGCACGGTCGATAGTGCGAATATTCGAAACCACCGATAACGAGACGAGGAGATAGACGATGCGTTTGATTCTGTTGGGACCTCCAGGCGCCGGCAAAGGCACCCAGGCCAATTTCATCAAGGAAAAATTCGGCATTCCGCAGATCTCGACCGGCGACATGCTGCGCGCCGCGGTCAAGGCCGGCACGCCGCTGGGCCTGGAAGCCAAGAAGATCATGGATGCGGGCGGCCTCGTCCGCGATGACATCATCATTGGTCTGGTCAAGGATCGCCTCAAGGAGCCCGACTGCCAGAAAGGCTACATGTTCGACGGCTTCCCGCGCACCATCCCGCAGGCGGAGGCGATGAAGGAAGCGGGTGTGCCGATCGATTTCGTGCTCGAGATCGACGTGCCGGACGAGGAGATCATCAAGCGCATGAGCGGGCGGCGTGTGCACGTGGCCTCCGGCCGCACCTACCACGTGATCTTCAACCCGCCCAAGGTCGAGGGCAAGGACGACGTGACCGGCGAGCCGCTGATCCAGCGCGACGATGACAAGGAAGAAACGGTCAGGAAGCGCCTCGAGGTCTATCATCAGCAGACCGAAGCGCTGATTGACTATTACGGCAAATGGGCCGCCAGTGGCGAACCGGGCGCGCCGAAGTATCGCAAGATCAACGGTCTCGGCAAGGTCGAGGACGTGCGCGATGCCGCGTTCGCCGCGTTGAAATGAACGACAGGGAGAAGATCGACATGGCAGCGAAAAAAATGAATGCCTTCTATGCACAATCGGGCGGCGTCACCGCCGTGATCAACGCCTCGGCCTGTGGCGTGATCGAAACCGCCAGGAAGCACAAGGACAAGATCGGCAAGGTCTATGCCGGCCGCAACGGCATCATCGGCGCGCTCACCGAAGACCTGATCGACACCAGCAAGGAATCCGCCGCGGCGATCGCCGCGCTGCGTTACACGCCGTCCGGCGCCTTCGGCTCCTGCCGTTACAAGCTGAAGAGCCTGGAGGCCAACAAGCGCGAATATGAGCGTCTGATCGAAGTCTTCAAGGCGCACAACATCGGCTACTTCTTCTACAACGGCGGCGGCGATTCGGCCGACACCTGCTACAAGGTCTCGCAGCTGTCCGAGAAGATGGGCTATCCGGTGCAGGCGATCCATGTGCCGAAGACGGTCGACAACGACCTGCCGATCACCGACAACTGCCCGGGCTTCGGCTCCGTCGCCAAGTACATCGCCGTGTCGACGCTCGAAGCGACCTATGACGTGCGCTCGATGTGCGCGACCTCGACCAAGGTGTTCGTGCTCGAGGTGATGGGGCGCCACGCCGGCTGGATCGCCGCCGCGGGCGCGATGGCCTCGACCAAGGATCAGGAGCTGCCGATCGTCGTCTTGTTCCCCGAGGTGCTGTTCGACCAGAAGAAGTTCCTTGCCAAGGTCGATGGGCTGGTCAAGAAGTTCGGCTACTGCACCGTCGTCGTCTCCGAAGGCTGCCACTGGCCCGACGGCAAGTTCCTTGCCGAGCAGGGCACGCGCGATGCCTTTGGCCACGCCCAGCTCGGCGGCGCCGCGCCGGTGGTCGCCAACATGATCAAGGAAAACCTGGGCTACAAGTTCCACTGGGGAGTCGCCGACTACCTGCAGCGCGCCGCGCGTCACATCGCCTCGAAGTCCGATGTCGATCAGGCCTATGCGATGGGCAAGGCGGCGGTCGAATTCGCGCTGAAGGGGCACAACTCGGTGATGCCGACCATCGAGCGCGTCTCGAGCAAGCCTTACCGCTGGAAGGTCGGCATGGCGCCGCTCTCCAAGGTCGCCAACGTCGAGAAGATGATGCCGAAGAACTTCATCACCAGCGACGGTTTCGGCATCACCGACAAGTGCCGCGAATACCTCGCGCCGCTGATGAAAGGCGAGGATCCTCCGCCCTTCGGTCCCGACGGGCTGCCGAAATACGTGACGCTGAAGAACGTGGCGGTGGCGAAGAAACTGCCGGAGTTCAAGCTGTGAGAGGGTAAATCGGTGAAAGCCGCCGCTGCTTTCGGGTTGCGGCGGCTTTCGTGATCGCTGTAGGGTGTTTTTGTACAAAAAGGGGGGTGTATGTCTTCAGGTCTGATTTTTGCCCTGGCCTGTGCAATCGGTGCGATTGTGTATGGCTGGATCTCGGCGCAATGGATTCTCGCCCAACCGACCGGCAACGATCGGATGCGCGCGATCTCGGCGGCTGTGCAGGAGGGAGCGCAAGCCTATCTCAAGCGCCAATACACGACGATCGCGATGGTGGGCGTCGTGCTCGCCGTGGTGATCGCCTTCTCGCTCGGCGTAGCCACCGCCGTCGGTTTCGTGCTCGGTGCGGTGCTCTCCGGCGCGGCCGGTTTCATCGGCATGAACGTGTCGGTGCGTGCCAACGTGCGCACGGCAGAAGCGGCGAGCAAGGGCCTGAACGAAGCGCTCAACGTCGCTTTCCGCGGCGGTGCGATCACCGGCATGCTGGTGGTCGGTCTCGGCCTGCTCGGTGTCGCCGGCTTCTATGCCTACCTGAAGGCGACCCAGGGCGACCAGAGCCTCGATCACATCCTGCATCCGCTGGTGGGCTTGGGCTTCGGCTCCTCGCTGATCTCGATCTTCGCGCGTCTGGGCGGCGGCATCTTCACCAAGGGCGCCGACGTCGGCGCCGACCTGGTCGGCAAGGTCGAGGCTGGCATTCCGGAAGACGACCCGCGCAACCCCGCAGTGATCGCCGACAACGTCGGTGACAACGTCGGCGACTGCGCCGGCATGGCGGCCGACCTGTTCGAGACCTATGCGGTGACGACCGTCGCGACGATGCTGCTCGGCGCCCTGCTGTTCAAGGCCGGCGGTGACGCGATGGCTAACTCGGCGGTGCTCTATCCGCTCGTCCTCGGCGGCTTCGCGATCATCGCCTCGATCCTCGGCGCCTTCTTCGTCAAGGCCTCGCCCGGCCAGAAGATCATGAGCGCGCTCTACAAGGGGCTGATCGTCGCCGGCCTGCTGGCATTGGTGGCGTTCTATCCGCTGACCGGCTGGGTGGTCGATGACCACCTGCTCGACCAGGTGCTGGGCATTTCCGGCGGCTCGCAGATGCGCCTCTACGGCGCTGCGGTGATCGGCCTGGTGCTCACCGGCCTGATGGTCTACATCACCGAGTACTACACCGCGACCGAGTTCGCGCCGGTGCGTCACATCGCGCAGGCCTCGACCACGGGCCACGGCACCAACGTCATCGCCGGCATCGGCGTGTCGATGAAGGCGACGGCCTGGCCGGTGCTCGCCGTGTGCGGCTCGATCTGGGCGGCCTATACGCTCGGCGGCCTCTACGGCATCGCGATTGCCGCGACCTCGATGCTGTCGATGGCCGGCATCATCGTCGCCCTCGACGCCTATGGTCCGATCACCGACAACGCCGGCGGCATCGCCGAAATGGCCGAGCTGCCGGATTCCGTGCGTGGCGTCACCGATCCGCTCGACGCGGTCGGCAACACCACCAAGGCGGTGACCAAGGGCTATGCGATCGGTTCGGCGGGCCTGGCCGCGCTGGTGCTGTTCGCCGACTTCACGCACGCGCTGGAAGCCTTCAAGCCGGGCGTGAAATTCCTCTTCGACCTCTCCGATCCGGCCGTCATCATCGGCCTGTTCGTCGGCGGCATGGTGCCTTACCTGTTCGCCGCGATGGGCATGGAAGCGGTGGGCCGCGCGGCCGGCTCCGTGGTCGTCGAAGTGCGGCGCCAGTTCCGCGAGATCAAGGGCATCATGGAAGGCAAGGCCAAGCCGGAATACGGCACCTGCGTCGACATGCTGACCAAGGCGGCGATCAAGGAAATGATGATCCCCTCGCTGCTGCCCGTGGTCGTCCCGCTGGCGGTGGCGATCGGCATGAACTTCCTGATGCCGGCAATCGGCGGCGTCAGCGCCGGCGTGCGCGCGCTCGGCGGCGTGCTGCTCGGCACGATCGTCACGGGTCTCTTCGTCGCGATCTCGATGACCACCGGCGGCGGCGCGTGGGACAACGCCAAGAAATACATCGAGGAAGGCAACTACGGCGGCAAGGGGTCGGATGCGCACAAGGCGGCGGTGACCGGCGACACCGTGGGCGACCCCTACAAGGACACGGCCGGCCCGGCGGTGAACCCGTTGATCAAGATCATCAACATCGTCGCGCTCTTGATCGTGCCGCTGATCGCCTGATCGGCATCGAGCGGTGCATGCACGCGGGCAGTTCCGGCGACGGGACTGCCCGTTTCATTTGGAGAGGGTATGTGTAAAGTCGGCGCTGGCGGGACGGCACCCGTCACTGTTCCGAGCGGCGGCGGAAATCCTGCAGCCGGAACCCCAGCAGCCAGAGCGTGGCGAAATAGGCAGCGGCGCCGGCAGCCACCAGGGCCGACAGGTGAGCGATGCGCGTCCAGGTCGGCGCAGTGAGCCAAGCAGTTTCCTCTCCGATGCCGAACCACAGGACGGCGGCGAGCACCAGCAGCGCGAGCGCGATCTTCAGTCCGAATTCCATCCAGCCGGGTCGAGGTTGATAAATTCCGCGCTGGCGGAGTCCGCGGAACAGCAGCCAGGCGTTGAGGCAGGAGGCCAAGCCAATCGCCAGCGCCAGGCCGGCATGCTTGAAGGGCACGATGAAAGCGAGGTTCATCGCCTGCGTCGCGAGCAAGGTGAGCAACGCGATCTTTACTGGCGTGCGGATGTTCTGCTGCGCATAGAAGCCCGGCGCGAGCACCTTGACGAGGATCAGCCCGGTCAGTCCGATGCTGTAGGCGACGAGCGCCTGGCGGGTCTGCAGCACGTCGGCGGCGGTGAAGGCGCCGTGCTGGAACAGTGTGGCGAGCAGCGGCACGGCCAGCATCGCCAGGGCGAGCGCGGCAGGCAGCGTGAGCAGGAAAGTCAGGCGCAATCCCCAGTCGAGCAGGGCCGAGAAGGTCTCCGGCTTGCCGCCGCTGTGCGCCTTGGACAGGCTCGGCAGCAGGATCGTGCCCAGCGCCGCGCCGAGCAGCCCGGCAGGGAATTCCATCAGCCGGTCGGCGTAATACAGCCAGGAAACGCTGCCGGAGGTGAGGAACGAAGCGAAGATCGTGTTGATCAGCAGGGAGATCTGCGCCACGGAGACGCCGAGCACGGCGGGCCCCATCAGTTTCAGGATGCGACGCAGGCCGGGGTCGGCGGGGGCGAAATCGAAACGCGGCAGCATGCCGATGTTTTTCAGCGCGGGCAGCTGGAGTACCAGCTGCAGGATACCTCCCAGAAACACCGCCCAAGCCAGCGCCACCACGGGCGGGTCGAACCATTGAGCGGCAAACAGCGCCATGCCGATGAAAGACAGATTCAGCAGCACCGGCGTGAAGGCGGGCAGCGCGAAGCGGCTCCAGGTATTGAGAATGCCGGCGGAAAGCGCGACCAGCGCCATGAACAGGATGTAAGGGAACGTGATGCGCGTGAGCGTCACGGTGAGCGCGAATTTCTCGCCATCGGCGGCGAAACCGGGCGCGGAAACGAGGATCAGGAGCGGAGCACCGAGGATGCCCAGCAACGTGACGAGCGCGACGGCGAGGAACAGCGCGGTGGCGACACGATCGACCAGGGTCTTGGTCTCTTGCGCATTCCGCCGCAACCGGTATTCCGCGAGCATCGGCACGAAGGCCTGCGAGAAGGCGCCCTCGGCGAACAGGCGGCGCAGCAGGTTGGGCAGGCGGAAGGCGACGAAAAAGGCGTCGGTGAACATCCCGGCGCCGAAGGCGCGTGCGATCACGAAATCCCGCACGAAGCCGAGAATGCGCGACAGCAGCGTCAGGCTGCTGACAGTCGCGAGGGTGCGTAGCAGGTTCATGGGGCGGATGTTACAGGTTCGCAACAGCATCTTGCATTGGCGCGCGCCTGCCCCTATAATCCGCGCCTTTCCGATCACCCATCGAGCAACGTTTCATGGCCAATACCGCACAAGCCCGCAAACGCGCCCTTCAGGCAATCAAGCGCCGCGCCCACAACATGAGCCTGCGTTCCCGGCTGCGCACCGCGATCAAGAAAGTGCGCAAAGCCGTTGCCGCCGGCGACAAGGCGGCCGCCCAGGCGATCTTCAAGGAATCGCAGAGCATCATCGATTCGATCGCCGACAAGAAGATCATCCACAAGAACGCCGCCGCGCGCCACAAGAGCCGTCTGTCCGCCGCGATCAAGGCGCTCTGAACGGGCGCGCGACGCAACGAAACGCGTGGGCTGCAAGAGAGCGCCTGCGCGTTTTTTTATGGGCGGATCGAAAGGCTGGGCTACACAGCCCGCCGTTTTTCACTTATGATCGATTTTCCGCAGCATGAAAGCACGGCGGCCGCACGGGCCGCCGTCGCTTTTTGCGGATGACGTTTCCCTGTTTGCTACCGCGGAGCGGATCATGTCGCACCTGATGAACAACTATGCCCGGCAGCCCGTGGCCTTCACGCATGGCGAAGGCTGCCGCCTCTTCGACGAGCACGGCCGCAGCTATCTGGATGGCATCGCCGGCATCGCCGTCAATACGCTCGGCCACAATCACCCGCTTCTCACGGCGGCGCTCGAACGGCAGGTGCATCGTCTGATCCATGTCTCGAACCTGTATCGGGTGATCGAGCAGGAACGGCTGGCCGAACGCCTGGCGCGGCTTTCCGGCATGGACGAAGCCTTCTTCTGCAATTCCGGTTGCGAGGCGAACGAGGCGGCGATCAAGCTGGCACGGCTGTATGGCCACCAGAAAGGCATCGAGCAGCCGGCGATCATCGTCATGGAGCAGTCCTTCCACGGCCGCACGCTGGCGACCCTGTCGGCCACCGGCAACCGCAAGGTGCAGGCGGGTTTCGAGCCGCTGGTGCCGGGCTTCGTGCGCGTGCCTTTCGACGATCTGGCGGCGATCGAGCAGGTGGCGGCGAACAACCACCACGTCGTCGCCGTGCTGTTCGAGCCGGTGCAGGGCGAGGGGGGCATCAACGTTTGCCACGACGAATACCTGCGCGGCCTGCGCCGCATCTGCGACGCGCAAGGCTGGCTCTTGATGCTCGACGAGGTGCAATGCGGCATCGGCCGCACCGGCAAATGGTTCGCCTACCAGCATGCCGGCATCCTGCCCGACGTGATGACCCTGGCGAAGGGCTTGGGCTCCGGCGTGCCCGTCGGGGCGTGCCTGACCGCCGGGCGGGCGAACGGCGTGTTCAAGCCGGGCAACCACGGCTCCACGTTCGGTGGCAATCCGCTCGCTTGCGTTGCCGCGCTGACGACGCTGACGGTGCTCGAAGACGAGGATCTGCCGGCGCGCGCCAGCGTCCTGGGCGAGCGGATGCGCGAGCGTCTCGCCGCAGGCTTGGCCGGTGTCGGCGGCGTCGTCGCCATCCGCGGCAAGGGCCTGATGCTCGGCATCGAGCTCGACCGCCCCTGCGCGGCCCTGGTCGCCGCCGGGCTGGAAGCCGGCATCCTGATCAATGTCACCGCCGAACGGGTGATCCGTCTGCTACCGCCGCTGGTGATGAGCGATGCGGAAGCCGACGAGCTGGTCGACAAGCTCGTCGTGGTGGTGCGGCATTTCCTGGCCGGCTGAGGTGGTGCGATGGTCACCCCGAAACACTTTCTGCAGTTCAAGGATTTCGACCGCGCCGAGTTCGAGTATCTGTTCGAACGCACGCGCATCATCAAGCAGCGCTTCAAGTCCTATCAGAAATACTGGCCGCTGGCAGACCGCACGCTGGTGATGATCTTCGAGAAGGCCAGTACGCGCACGCGCCTGTCGTTCGAGGCGGGCATGCAGCAGCTCGGCGGCTCGGCGATCTACCTCAATACGCGCGACTCGCAGCTCGGCCGCGGCGAGCCGGTGGAAGATGCCGCCGAAGTGATTTCGCGCATGAGCGACGTGGTGATGATCCGCACCTTCGAGCAGGAGATCATCGAGCGCTTCGCGCGCCATTCGCGCGTGCCGGTGATCAACGGGCTGACCAACGAATACCACCCCTGCCAGATCCTCGCCGACATCTACACCTACATCGAGCAGCGCGGCTGCATCCAGGGCAAGACGGTGGCCTGGATCGGCGACTCGAACAACATGTGCAATACCTGGCTGCAAGCCGCCGAGGTGCTCGACTTCAACGTTCATGTCTCGACGCCGCCCGGTTACGAGGTCGAACCCGAACGTGCCGGCCTCCATGGCACCGGCCACTTCGAGCAGTTTGCCGATCCGATGGACGCGGCGCGGGGGGCTGACCTCGTCACCACCGACGTGTGGACCTCGATGGGCTTCGAGGCGGAAGCTGATGCGCGCATGAAGGCATTCAAGGACTGGCAGGTCGATGCCGAGATGATGCGGGCGGCCAAGCCCGACGCCGTCTTCATGCACTGTCTGCCGGCGCATCGTGGCGAAGAGGTCACCGCCGAGGTGATCGACGGGCCGCAGAGCGTGGTCTGGGATGAAGCAGAAAATCGGCTCCACGCCCAGAAGGCTCTGCTGGAATATCTTGTGTTGGGCATGGTCAAGGAATGAATATCATGGCAAAAGCGAAATCGGGCATCAGAAAAGTCGTGCTGGCCTATTCGGGCGGGCTGGATACCTCGGTGATCCTCAAATGGCTGCAGGACACCTATGGCTGCGAGGTGGTCACCTTCACCGCCGACCTCGGCCAGGGCGAAGAGCTGGAGCCGGCGCGCGCCAAGGCGCTGAAGCTCGGCATCAAGCCGAAGAACATCTTCATCGACGATCTGCGCGAGGAGTTCGTGCGCGATTTCGTGTTTCCGATGTTCCGCGCGAATACGATTTACGAGGGCGAATATCTGCTCGGCACCTCGATCGCGCGCCCGCTGATCGCCAAGCGCCTCATCGAGATCGCGAAGAAGACCGGCGCGGATGCCATCGCCCACGGCGCCACCGGCAAGGGCAACGACCAGGTGCGCTTCGAGCTCGGTGCCTATGCGCTGATGCCCAACGTCAAGATCATCGCGCCGTGGCGTGAGTGGGATCTGCTCTCGCGCGAGAAGCTGCTCGCCTATGCGGAGAAGAACGGCATCCCGATCGAGATGAAGCACCGACGGGGTGGTTCACCCTATTCGATGGACGCCAATCTGCTGCACATCTCCTACGAAGGCCGCCATCTCGAGAACCCCGCAGCTGAGGCCGAGGAGAGCATGTGGCGCTGGACAGTGGCGCCCGAGAAGGCTCCGGCAAAACCCGAATACCTCGAGCTCGAATTCGCCCACGGCGATCTCGTCGCGATCAATGGCAAGAAGATGAAGGCGCACGAACTGTTGGCCACTCTGAACCAGATCGGCGGCAGGCACGGCATCGGCCGGCTCGACCTGGTCGAGAACCGCTACGTCGGCATGAAGTCGCGCGGATGTTATGAAACGCCGGGCGGCACGATCCTGCTCAAAGCCCACCGCGGCATCGAGTCGATCACCCTCGACCGCGAAGTGGCGCATCTGAAGGACGACCTGATGCCGCGCTATGCGAGCCTGATCTACAACGGTTACTGGTGGAGCCCGGAGCGCAAGGCCCTGCAGGCGCTGATCGACCACACGCAGCAGAACGTCAATGGCTGGGTGCGCGTCAAGCTCTACAAGGGTTCGGTCTCCGTTGTGGCGCGCGATTCGAAGACCGACTCGCTGTTCGATCCGACCATCGCCACCTTCGAGGACGATGCCGGTGCCTACGACCAGAAGGATGCCGAGGGCTTCATCAAGCTCAATGCGCTGCGCATGCGCATCGCCGAGAACGCGCGGCAGAAACGCGCCCAGGCCGGTAGCCCGCGCCCGAAGCGGGCCGGCAAAGCGCGCTGAGCCACGCGTGCGGGCATGGAAGCGACGGTCTTCGGCTTCACCGAATCCCAGATCGCTGAATTCGGCGTTACTTTCGGACTCGGCGCCTTCATGCTCTATATGCTGTTCATCATCGGCGAGCTGGCATGGCGTTCGAAGGCCGGCAAGCTCGGCACCTTCGTGCTGTTCTTCGTGCTCGCCTTCGGCATGCTCGGTTTCGTCGCCAAGAGCATCATCCAGAAAATGTGGGGAATCTGAAATGAGCCAATTCGACAATGTCTCCGTGATCAAGCAGGCCAACGTCTATTTCGACGGCAAGTGCGTGAGCCACACCGTGCTGTTCGGCGACGGCACGAAAAAGAGCGTTGGCGTGATCCTGCCCTCGACCCTCACCTTCAACACCGGCGCGCCGGAAATCATGGAAACCGTTGCCGGCTGCTGCCGCTATCGCATCAAGGGTGAGGACTGGAAGAGCTGCGCGGCGGGGGAATCCTTCCGCGTGCCCGGCAATTCGTCGTTCGAGATCGAAGTGACGGGCGAGCCTTATCACTATGTCTGTCATTTTGGTTGAAGCGTCATGCCTTCCTTCGACATCACTTCCGAAGCCAACATGGTGGCGTTGAGGAACGCCGTCGATGTCGCCGGCCGTCAGATCGGCAACCGCTATGACTTCAAGGGCACCTCGGCGCGCGCCGAGCTCAACGAGAAGGACAAGGTGATCACGATCTGGGGTGATTCCGAGTTCCAGCTCGGCCAGATCAAGGACATCCTTTTCCCCGAGATGGAGAAGAAGGAGCGCGAGAGCACCAAGCGGCTCGACATCGGGCCCGTGCAGAGCGTCTCCGGCAACAAGGCGAAGCAGATTCTTACGATCAAGAGCGGCATCGATCAAGAGCTGGCGAAGAAGATCGTCAAGCTGATCAAGGACAGCAAGCTCAAGGTGCAGGCGACGATCCAGGGCGATGCCGTGCGCGTGAGCGGCGCGAAGCGCGACGATCTGCAATCCGCCATCGCGCTGGTGAAGCAATCGGTCACCGACTATCCGCTCGCCTTCGGCAACTTCCGCGACTGAGAACTTGTGAAAATTTCTGCTGCGCGTCCCGATGGCTGTGTTGCGCAAGGAAGGGGGAGGGGCCCTTTCCTTCCCTCTTTGTCGCTCCCGCGCCTAACTGATTGTTATGTCTTGGTCGCTGCGCGCCGTGCGCCTTGCCCTCGGCCCGCTCGCGACGAAATTTTTCACAAGCTCTGAGTGCCGTCCCGCCAGCGCCGACTTTCAGACAAGGCCGGCGATCCAGCGCGTGTAGAGCCGGTCGGCGGCGACGCGCATCGCCGCGATGCGTGCGTCGATGTTTTCGTACATTTCATCCGGCGTTTGCACCGAGGGGCCGGGCGCGGCCTGTTCATCGGCCCAGGCCTGATTCCACAGGCGGATCATCGCTTCCGTCATCTCGACATGGCACTGCATGGCCAGATGCGGGCCGAGGACGAAGGCCTGGTTCTCGCAGAAGGCGCTCTTTAGAATGCGCGTCGCTCCGGGTGGGATCGAGAAGGTCTCGCCATGCCAGTGGAACGCCGCGAAGCTTTCGAGATCGCCCAACCACTCTTGAGCCACCGGATCGCAGGTGATCACTTCTCCCCAGCCGAGCTCCTTGACCGGGTTTTTCGTGATCACGCCACCGAGCGCCTTGGCCATCAGCTGACCACCGAGACAGTGGCCGATCACCGGAATGCCCGCCGCGACGGCCTCGCGGACCCTTTGCAGCGTCGGGGGGATCCACGGCAGATCGTCATTGACGCTCATCGGCCCGCCCATGAAACATAGCCCGGAAAACTCCGCCACGCTTGCCGGCACCGCATCGCCCGCATCGATGCGGAAGAGCTGCCAAGGAATGCCGTGCGCATCGAGGAACGTGGCAAAATAACCGGGTCCTTCCCCGGCACTGTGACGAAAGATGGCGATGGGTTTCATGATGAGCAGAAGCGGTAGTGTTGGCGGGTATTGTATAGCGGTGCTGGCTGGGGTTTTCCCCTTGGGCGCCGGTGCGGCCGATGTGGCGCTCGTCGGGCTGATGGCCGACAGGGCGCTGGTGGTGATCGATGGTGGCCAGCGCCGGACCCTGACGCTCGGCGCGAGCTCCCCCGAGGGCGTGAAGCTCGTCGCCATCGAGCCCGGCGCGGCGGTGTTCGAGATCGACGGCAAGCGTCGCCGCATGCAGATCGGCCAGAGCGTGGTGTCTTCGCCGCAAGCGGAAAAACCCTCGGTGGTGCTGAGCGCGGACGGTCAGGGGCATTTCTTCACCACCGGCAGTATCAATGGCGAGCCGATGCGCTTCCTCGTCGATACCGGCGCGACCTTCGTCTCGCTCGGCGCGGCCGACGCGCGCCGCGCGCGCATCGACCTCGCCAACGCGACACCGGCGATGACACAGACCGCCAATGGCATGGCGCGTGTCTGGCGCGTGCGGCTGGCCACTGTCCGGGTCGGCAACATCACGCTGCGCGACGTCGAGGCCACCGTCCATGAGCATGACATGCCGATCGTGCTGCTGGGCATGAGCTTCCTCAACCGCATGGAAATGCGCCGCGATGGCACGACGCTGAGCCTCACGCAACGTTATTGAGATGCCGGCAGCGCCTTCGCCGTCCGCCGACTGGCTGCGTCAGCGTTTGGCTGCCCGGCGTGCGCTGCCGGACGCCATACTGCGAGCGGAGGCCGAGACCATCCCGGCAGCCGTGCTGGTGCCGATCGTCGCCCGCGCCAGTGGTTTGACCGTGTTGCTCACCCAGCGCACCGCGCATCTGCGCGATCATGCCGGACAAGTGAGCTTTCCCGGTGGCCGCTGCGAAACGCGGGATGCGACAGCCATCGACACGGCCTTGCGCGAAAGCCAGGAGGAAGTCGGTATCGAGGCCGCTCAGGTCGAAGTGCTCGGTATCCTGCCGGAACATCACACCAGCACCGGCTTTCGCATCACTCCGGTGGTCGGACTCGTCGCACCCCCTCTGAACCTGCGGCTCGACGATTTCGAAGTGGCGGAAATCTTCGAGGTGCCGCTTGCGTTCCTGCTCGATGCGGCGAATTACCGGCGCGAAACGGTGATCGTGGATGGGCAGCCGCGCAGCTTCTGGACGGTGCCGTGGCGCGGCTATTTCATCTGGGGAGCGACCGCCAGCATCCTGGTCAGCCTGCGCGATGCGCTTTCATCCCGAGCGTAAGGCAGCATTGCAGTCGAGTGTGATATCTTCGGCGCAAGCCTTCGTCGATCGCCTTCATGACGCTTCTCAGCCTTCTTTGCGTGCTCGTTCTCGAACAGGTCAGGGCAACACCCGCTGCCCAGGTGTTCGCCGCGCTTTCCCGCTACGCACGCTTTCTGGAGAAGCACTTCAATGCCGGCGAGATGCGTCATGGCCTGTTCGCCTGGCTCGCCGGCGTCGGCCTGCCGGTGCTGCTGACATTCATTGCGCATTACGTGCTGGACGCGATCCACGTCGTGCTGGCATTCGGCTTCGATGTCCTGGTGCTGTATTTCCTGCTCGGTTTCCGCCAGTTCAGCCACTACTTCACCGACATCCAGCTCGCCCTGCGCATGGGCGAGATCGAGCGCGCCCGCCGTTTGCTCGCCGAGTGGCGCGGGCAGTCGGAGGAACGGCTCGGCCCGTCGGCGATCGCCCAGCTGGCGATCGAGCAGGGCATCCTCAGCTCGCACCGGCACGTCTTCGCCCCGCTGTTCTGGTTTCTGGCGCTCGGTCCGGCCGGCGCGGTCCTCTATCGGCTGGCGCTGACGATGGCCGAGTCCTGGCAGGTCAATGCCATCGTACCCGAGGCGCAAGCGCCTTTCGGCATCTTCGCCCGTCGCGCTTTCGCCGTGCTCGACTGGCTGCCGGTGCGCATCACGGCGGCGACGTTCGCAATCGTCGGCGATTTCGAGGACGCCGTCTATTGCTGGCGCACCCAGGCCGCGCAATGGCCCGATCCGTCCGCCGGCATCCTGCTGGCGAGCGGCGCCGGCGCACTGGGCATCCGCCTGGGGCAGCCGTTGCCGATCGAAGGCATGTCGCGGCCAGGGCTCGGCCTTGGTGACGATGCCGATGTCGAGCATCTGCAAAGCGCCATCGGGCTGGTTTGGCGCGCGCTGGTGTTGTGCCTGCTGTTGCTGGCCCTCCTGACCGTGGCTTACTGGGTCGGCTAGCCCGTTTTCAATCTCAAAAAACAGGAGTGGAGCATGTCAAACAAGGAAGTCGTCGTTCTCAGCGCCGTGCGTTCCGCCGTCGGCACCTTTGGCGGGTCGCTCGCCGGCATCGAACCCGCCGAGCTGGGCGGGCTGGTCATCAAGGCCGCGATCGAACGCGCCGGCGTCGATCCCAATCAGGTCACCTTCGCCGCCGTCGGTAACACCATCCCGACCGAGTCGCGCTATCCCTATGTCGCCCGGGTGGCGACGATCCAGGGCGGGATGCCGATGAGCTCGACCGCCTTCGCCGTCAACCGCCTGTGCGGCTCGGCGCAGCAGGCGATCGTCAATGTCGCCCAGGCGATCATGCTCGGCGACGCCGAGTTCGGTGTGGGCGGTGGTGTCGAGGTGATGTCCCGCGGCGCCTATTTGCTGCCGGCGCTGCGCTCGGGCGCGCGTATGGGGGACACGCAGGCGATCGACGCGATGGTCGCCGTGCTCACCGACCCGTTCGGCGCCGGTCACATGGGCATCACCGCCGAGAATCTCGCCGCCAAGCACGGCATCACGCGCGAGGAGCAGGATGCTTTCGCCGTCGAGTCCCAGGCGCGTGCCGCGCGGGCGATCGCCGAGGGCCGCTTCAAGAGCCAGATCGTGCCGATCACGCTGAAGACGAAGAAGGGCGAAGTAGTGTTCGACACCGACGAACATCCGCGTCCCGGCACGACGATGGAAGCGCTCGCCAAGATGAAGCCTGCCTTCAAGAAGGATGGCACCGTCACCGCCGGCAACGCTTCCGGAATCAACGATGCCGCCGCCTTCCTGGTGCTGGCCGATGCCGCGAAGGCGGCCGCCGCTGGCGCGAAGCCGATTGCGCGTCTCGTCGCCTATGCCATCGCCGGCGTGCCCAACGACGTGATGGGCGAGGGACCGATTCCCTCCTCGAAGGTAGCACTCGCCAGGGCCGGCCTGACGCTCGACCAGATGGACGTCATCGAATCGAACGAGGCCTTCGCCGTGCAGTCGCTCACCGTCGCGCGCGGCCTCGGCCTCGATCCGGCGAAGACCAACCCGAACGGTGGCGCGATCGCGCTCGGCCACCCGGTGGGCGCCACCGGCGCCGTGATCGTCACCAAGCTCTTGCACGAGCTGATCCGCATCAACGGCCGCTACGGCATGGCGACGATGTGCATCGGCGGCGGGCAGGGTATCACGACGATCTGGGAACGGGTCTGAGGGCTTATGTAAATTTCTGCTGCGCGTGCCGAAGGCGGTGTTGCGCGGTGCTCGGATGCTCGCCTACCTATCAGGTATGTCTCGCGTCCTGCGCTCCGGGCGCCTAGCCTTCGGCACGCTCGCGACGAAATTCATGCACGAGCGCTGTCAGCTTCGCGCTGGGTGCCGTCCCGCCAGCGCCGATTTTTACGCCGCCTTCAGATAGCGTTCCTTCGCCGCACGCGCCTCGGCGGCTTCGGCAGGCGAGTAAGCCTTGCCCGACCATAGCATGCGGTAAGCGATCTCTTCGTTGCCGTTCTCGCACAATTCCAGCACCTGCTTGAAGAGCGGCTGGAAAGTATCGCTGCGATGCGAGGCTTCGTGCTCCTCGAAGGAGCGCCAGAAAGTGATGATCAGCGCTTCGCGGTCCTTGAGCGGGCTGGCGATGGCCTGCCCGACGGTGCTGCCCTCGTTCGAGACCTGGCCGCTGTTCAGGACGACCATGCCGCCGATGAAGCCGGTATCGGAATGGTAGGTCTTGACGTTTTCGCACAATAGCGCGACGCGCTCTTCGAGATCCTCGACCGAATACTGCGGCTTGAGGATGACGCGGTTGATGGTGACGACGCCATCAGTGTCGAAGTTGGGGATGAATGACATGTGTGTTCTCCTGGGGTTGGGGTGAAAAGCTGTGCTAATCGATTCATAAGATATCGCTCATCTGGTAAAGTTCAAGACGAATCAATCCCCTACCACCGATATGGACGATAACGATTTCATCGAGGAGACGCTCGAGAGCGAGCAGGTGTTCGACGGCGGGCTGCTGAAAGTGTTTTCCGACAAGGTACGACTGCCCGACGGTGACGAGTCTTGGCGTGAGTATGTGCGGCATCCGGGGGCGGTGGCGATCATCGCCGTGCTCGACAATGGCAAGCTGCTCTTCGAGCGCCAGTATCGTTATCCCTTGCGACGCGTGTTTCTGGAAATTCCCGCCGGCAAGATCGATCCGGGCGAGCATGCCCTCGATACGGCGCGCCGCGAGCTTAGGGAGGAGACCGGCTACAAGGCCCGAACCTGGCGCCATCTCGGCACGCTTCATCCTTGCATCGGCTATGCCGACGAACGGATCGAGATCTTCTGGGCCGAGGGGCTCAGCTTCATCGGCAGCGAACTCGATGACGGCGAGATCCTCGAGCTTTGCGAGCTTTCGCTCGGCGACGCGCTGCTGGCGGTGCGCGATGGCGAAATCACCGATGCCAAGACCATCGCGGCCCTGCTCTGGGCCGAGAAAACCCTCTCGGGAGAATGGCCTTTGCCGCGGTGAGCGGGCCTCGGCGCGGAGGCTTTGCACGTTAAAATGTTTCCACGAAGCCTGTGGATCGATCCTCCCCGATGAACGCCCCCGAGTATCCGAGCGAACTGCCGGAAGTTGAAGCCGACGAACGCACCCGCCTGCAGGTGCTCGACATCTTCACGCAGGTGTCGGCAAACCTGGCGGATGAAGACGACGTCGAGGAACTGCTCGGCCGTTTCCTCGGCACCATGCTGCGGCTCGCCAAGGCGAGCGCGGGGGCGGTGCGCGTGGTGACCACGGACGGGAAACATTTGCGGCTGGTCGCGGCGCGCGGCCTGCCGCGCGAGGTAGTCGAGCGCGAGCGGCTCGTGCCGATCGATTGCGGTCATTGCGGCGGCGCCCTGGCGGACGAGCATTCCCGATACGAAATCGATCTGCGCACATGTGCGGCGCGCACGCAGCATCCCTATTTCGGCCGCGACTGCCAGGCCATGGTCGTCGTGCCGCTGCAGCATAGCGGACGCTTGCAGGGCACTTACAACCTGTTCCTGCCCGAACGTTTCGAGCTGCCCGAAGAAGTCGCGCTGCTGTTCCGCTCCATCGGCGAGCATCTCGGCATGGCGCTCGAGAATGCCCACCTCAAGCGCGAGAATTTGCGCATCAAGCTGATGAACGAACGCCAGATGATGGCCGCCGAAGTGCATGACTCTCTGGCGCAGACGCTCGCTTACATGAAGGTGCGCATCGCCCTGTTGCAGGACGCGCTGCTCGATGCATCCGGCGCGAATGGCGAGCTTGCCGGCAAATACGCCAACGATGTCGGTCAGGCGGTCGATGAGGCCTACCGGCAGCTGCGCGAGCTGCTCGTGCAGTTCCGCAGCCGCATGAACCCGATGGGCCTGCAGCAGGCGCTGGCCGGCATCGCCCAGACCTATGAGGACCGCACCGGCATCGCCTTGGAATACTGCAACCGTGTCGTCGATCTGCGCCTTTCGGTGGATCAGGAAGCGCAAGTATTCTTCATCGTCCAGGAGGCGCTGGCGAATGTCAGTCGCCATTCCGGCGCGACCCGTGCCCGCCTGACGCTCGAGGGGGCGGGGGATTACTACGTCGTGACCATCGACGACAATGGCCGTGGAGGGCCGAACTTCTTCGCGATCGCCAACCGCACCGGTAGTTTCGACGATATCCCTCAGCTGCGCGACCACTTCGGGCTGTCGATCATGCGCGAGCGCGCGCGGCTGATCGGCGGGCGGGTCGAGGTGGCCAATCTTCCCGAAGGTGGCTTCCGGGTGCGCCTGACTTTTCCGGCCATCGGGCCGAGCAAGGTTGCTCCATGACGGAAGTCATGCCGCCTGCCGAGCGCATTCGCGTGCTGCTCGCCGACGACCATACGCTGTTTCGCAAGGGACTGGCCGAACTGCTCGAAAAACGCGGCCCGATCCATATCGCGGGGATCGCCGGCAATGGCGACGAAGCCTTGAAGCTGCTCGAACGCGAGCCTTTCGACGTCGTGATCACCGACCTGAACATGCCGCCCCACGGCGGGCTCGCCCTGCTGCGACAGATTCGCGCCACCGGCTGGCGGGGGCCTATGCTGGTGCTCACGGTCAGCGACGATCAGGAGGACCTCGCCAGCGCGATGGCGGCGGGCGCGCAAGGCTATCTGCTCAAGGATATGGAACCGGACGACGTCGTCGATGCCGTGCAGCGGGCGATGCGCGGCGAGACCGTCGTCGCGCCGGCGATGACGCTCAAGCTGGTGAATCTGCTGCAAGGCGGCGCGCAGCCGTCGAAGACCGACGCGCTGCAACAACTCACCGCACGCGAACGCGAAATCCTCGACTACCTCGCGCAAGGGCTGTCGAACAAGGCGATCGGTCGCGCGCTCGACATCAGCCATGACACGGTGAAGCTGCATGTGCGCCACATCCTCGCCAAGCTGAATCTCACCTCGCGTGTCGAGGCGGCGGTGTTCGCCGTCGAGCAGAAAGTGGTCAATCAGGGCAAGGCGCGCTGAGCATGGCCAAATGCCTCGTCACCGGCGGGCTCGGCTACATCGGCAGCCACACCTGTGTGGAACTGCTCGCCGCTGGCCACCACGTCCGGATCATCGACAACCTGTCGAACAGCAAGCCGGCGGTGCTCGATCGCATCAGCGAAATCGCCGGCGCCCGGCCCGAATTCATCCGCGCCGACATCCACGATCGCGGCACGCTGCGCGAGGCGCTACCCGGCTGCGATGCGGTGATCCACTTCGCCGGCCTGAAAGCGGTCGGCGAATCGGTCGCCCAGCCCCTGCGCTATTACGACAACAACGTTTCGGGCAGCATCGCGCTGTTCGAGACGATGGCCGAGACGGGGGTGAAGACCGTGGTGTTCTCCTCGTCGGCGACGGTCTATGGCGACCCGGCGAGCGTGCCGATCCGCGAGGATGCGCCGCTGTCCGCAACCAATCCTTACGGCCGCTCGAAGCTGATGATCGAGGACATCCTGCGTGACGTCGCCCGGGCGGACCCGACCTGGAGGATCGCGCTGCTGCGTTACTTCAATCCGGTCGGGGCGCATCCTTCCGGACGTATTGGCGAAGATCCGAACGGCATCCCGAACAACCTGATGCCCTATGTCGCGCAGGTAGCGGTCGGCAAGCTCGAGTGCCTCTCGGTGTTCGGCAACGACTATCCGACCCCCGATGGCACCGGCGTGCGCGACTACATCCATGTCGTCGATCTCGCCAAGGGACATCTCGCCGCGCTCGCCGCGCTCGAACGGCAGGGCGGCCTGCTGACGGTCAACCTCGGCACCGGCCGCGGCTATTCGGTGCTCGAGATGGTGCGGGCCTTCGAGGCCGCGAGCGGCCGCAAGGTGCCCTATCGCATCGCGCCGCGCCGCCCGGGTGATGTGGCGCAATGCTATGCCGATCCTTCGCTGGCGGCGGCGCTGCTGGGCTGGCGCGCCGAAAAAGGCCTGGAAGCGATGTGCGCCGATGCCTGGCGCTGGCAAAGCGCCAATCCGGACGGTTTCCCGGACTGAGACTCAGTCGAGCTTTTTGAGATATTCCTTCGTGAACAGCTTGTCCGGCAGTTCGCGGATCTTCATTTCATCGTATTCGAGGATCGACTGTTCTCCGGCACGCAAGGCATCTTCCATGACCAGCCGGGTGGGACGCACCTTGCCCGCCATGGTGCGGAAGTTCTCGTAGCGACAGGTTTTCAGCAGCCGATTCGAGAGCGAGTAGAACTCTGCCTTGAGCGGATGGGCATTCTTTTGGTTCACCCAGTACAGCACGCGTGGGTAGGTGACGCTGCGATCCACGGCGCGCAGCTCCAGCACGTGATAGTTCTCGCCGTCGATGGTTTCGTTGCGCAGGATGCGCGGGAAATAGTCGCCGGAGAAATTGGCACGGGCGAGGTCGCCGTTGGCTACCTGGCCAGTCAATCGCTGGGCCAGTGACAGCCGCACCGGTTGCGATACCTCGGGGAGAAAAACCCACAGATCGCGGCCGCTCATCAACATGGTCTGGCCGCGTTCCGCAGCCGGCTCGGTGGTGATGACGACGGTCTTATCGTTGCCTTTCGAGAGCACCTGATACTTTTTGGTCTCGGTCGACTGATCCGAGCGCCTGGAAACGATATTGACCTCGACCTGGAAGCTTTCCTTCGGGAAACGGATCTGGTCAGCCTTGAGCAGGATCTCCTGGGCAAGCGGATCGGGGAGGGCTTCCTCGGCTGCCGGCACGGAAGTGCATTGTGACAAGGCTGGTCCTGCCACTAGCAACGAGAGGATCATGCCCGTCAATGCCACATGAAAACGAATTGCCAAACTACGCCGGAAATGGCAGCATTCTCTTGCGATTTGCATGTGGTCTCCTCGTTTCAAATCTAATCTGGGCAAGAGCGGGAGAGTCTCCGGCGGGTCTTGGCTCGCCGGCTGGAGCTGGCGATGCACGTTGTTCGAATCGAGCGGGTCTTCAAGGAATACTTGCTGGGCGACCAGATCGTTCAGGCATTGACGGATATTACACTGCACATCGAGCGGGGTGTGTTCATGGCGATTGCCGGTCCTTCCGGTAGCGGCAAGACGACCTTGCTGAACCTGATCGGCTGTATCGATCGCCCGACGGAGGGTTGGATTTACATCAATGATCAGGATGTCACGAACTGGAGCGGCGATCAGTTGGCCGATCTGCGTGCGCACAAGATCGGTTTCATTTTTCAAACCTTCAACCTGTTTCCGGTTTTGACCGCGGCGGAGAATGTCGAATATCCCCTGCTTTACCGCAAAGACATCTCCAGAGATGAACGCCGGCAACGGGTGGCCTACTATCTGGGCATGGTCGGATTGAGCAAATATGCCGGTCATAGGCCCAACCAGTTGAGCGGCGGCCAGCGCCAGCGGGTCGCGATCGCGAGGGCCCTGGCGATCCATCCGGACATCGTGCTGGCCGACGAGCCGACCGCCAACCTCGATCAGACTACCGGTACGGAGATTCTCCGTCTGATGCGCAAGATCAACAAGGAGCTGGGGACGACCTTCATTTTCTCCACCCATGACCAGCGTGTGATGGAAATGTCCAATCGTCTCGTGCGTATCGAGGATGGTGTGCTGTGGCAGCTTGGCGTGCGCAAGGGCAAACAGTGGGGGACGATCAATCTTCATCGTCCCGGCAGTGAAATGGCGCAAGGAGCGGCAAGTGAAGGGAGCGCTCTGGTAGGGACGGGAGAATGAAAGAAATGTCGATGGCTTTGAAACAGTGGTTTCTCATCGCCGCATCGTTGCTTGCTGGAATCGCTTGGGCGGAAGATGTGCCGGAAGACATCGAGGCGCTGCTGCGCGAGGCCGCGCAGGACGATGCCCGAATGGCCGCGCTGGCCGAGAAAGGATCACCGACTGCCACCGGCGGCGGCTTGCACGGCTTCGCGCAATTCGAGCTGGCGCGCACGACGAGTCGTCCGGTGCACTGGTCGAAGATGCTCGGCCGCATCGAGCTCGGGAGCACGGGCAGGCTGGGAGACGGGCTGAAATGGAAGTTGAGCGCACGCGCCGACTACGATGCCGTCTACACGGTCACGGATCATTTTCCCGCTGCGGTCGCCGACGATCAGCGCTTCAATCTCATGCTGCGCGAGAATTACCTCGATTTCGGTGCCGGTGATTGGGATTTTCGCATCGGCCGCCAGCATGTGATCTGGGGCGAGATGGTCGGACTGTTTTTTGCCGATGTCGTTTCGGCGCGCGACATGCGCGAGTTCATCCTGCCCGAATTCAACATCATGCGCATTCCCCAGTGGGCGGCGCGGGCCGAATATTTCAGCGGCGATTTCCATGGCGAGCTGCTGTGGGTGCCTGTGCCGAGTTACGACGAAACCGGCAAGCCCGGCGCCGAGTTCTTCCCCAAACAGCCGGAGTATCCTGGCTATGCCATCCGTTATGCCAACGAGCAGAAGCCTTCACGCCGCCCGGCCAATGGCAATTATGGTTTGCGCGGCGGCTGGCTGAAGGACGGCTGGGACATCGCCGCTTTTTATTACCGCAGCACGGATGCGGCGCCCACGTTCTACCGTTCTGTGGATGCTGTGGCCGGCGTGATCGAATATGAGGCGCGACATGACCGAATCTCGCAATGGGGTGGCACGCTCGCGAAAGATCTCGGTTCGATGGTGCTGAAGGCCGAAGCGGTCTATACGAGAGGGCGAGGCCTGACCGTGCTGCGTTTGAATGATGACGATGGGCTCGCACGTCAGAATACGCTCGACTGGGTCGCCGGTCTCGACTTCGTCCTGCCGGCGGAAACCCGGCTCAATTTGCAATTCTTCCAGAGCCTGGTGACGAATGCCCGCGATCCGGATTTGCTGCAAGAAAAACGTGAGAATGGCTATAGTGTGCTGGTGAACGGGAAGCTGCGGCCCGGCCTCGAAGCCGAAGTGCTTTGGGTTGCAAGCTTGAACCGGAGCGACTGGATGCTGCGGCCGAAGCTCAGCTGGAAGTTCGAAAAGGATTGGCGACTGGTCGTCGGGGCCGATGTCTTCCATGGCCCCACACTTGGCTATTTTGGTCGTTACAGCGCGCAAGACCGGGTCTATACCGAGCTGCGCTATTCATATTGAGGTGGTTTCATGAAGCGGTCGAATGTTGGTTGAACTGCTCACCCATCATGGCAAGCGCGATCTGCTTGCGCCCAGTTTTTCTTTTCGCCGGCTGCTGTCGAAGGAAGAAGAGAGTGCGGTTTTTCGTGCCATCGCCCGCTTGCGCTATGAGGTTTATTGCGAAGAGTGCAAATATCTCGACGCCGCCGCGTATCCGCAGGGACTGGAAACCGATGTCTATGACGAGCGTTCGATCCACATCTCCGCGCAGACTGCCGAAGGCGAGATCGTCGGGACGGTTCGCCTGGTCCTGGCCAGGGGCGAGCAGAACTTTCCCTTCGAGGAGCATTGCGCGGTTTTTCCCGATTTCGCTTTTCCGCCCAAGGAGCAGTGCGCCGAAGTCTCGCGCCTGATCGTCAAGAAGAATTATCGGCGGCGCGCCGGAGACAACCTGCAGGGCGTGACCAAGGAATTCCAGGAGCACGGCTCCGCCACCGAGGTCGTGCCCCAGACCCAACCGGTCTTCAAGCACCGCAACCGTCGCAACCGCAGCCCGCAGATCATGCTCGGCATGTATCGGGAAATGTATCGTTACAGCCGGCAAAACGGCATTCGTTTCTGGTATGCCGCGATGGAGAAGGGCTTGGCTCGTCTGTTGGATCGGATGGGTTTCCATTTCGTGCCGGTCGGTCCGGAAACGGATTATTACGGACCGGTGACGACCTATCTCGCCGATCTGCGCCAGCTCGAAAGCGCGTTGAACAATGCCAACCGGTTCCTGCTCGCCTGGTTCCAGGACGAGCCGATCTCCGACTGGCTGCTGATCACCACCCTGGTGAAATACAAGCTGGGACATTTCGGTAAGCTGTGATCGGAATGCGGCAGCGCATGCAGGCTTTTTTCACTGGTATCGAGCGACGCCTCATCAAGGCCAGACTCGCCAGCGCCGATCCGGCGGCACTGATCAGGAAAGGGCAGAAATGGCTGCTGCCGGCCTTTCGCCGGGCGGCCCGTTCATCGCCGGCTTATCGCACCTTGCTCGCCGAGGCCGGCGTGAATCCCGCGGAAATTCGCACCGTCGAGGATTTCGTCAGCCGGTGCCCCGTCCTCGACAAGGCCAATACCTTTCGCCGTTTTCCGCTAGCCGAGCTGATCTGCGAGGACATCCGACCCCAAGCTCTGGCTTCGATCCTGACCAGCTCGGGGCACGGCGGCAACGGCTTCGCCTTCGGTCTGAGCACCTGGGAGCAGCAAAGCGGTGCCGCACGCCTCATCGACATCGGTCTGGACATGGCTTTCGATGTCGGCAACCGGCGCACGCTTCTGATCAACTGCCTGCCGATGGGCGTCACGTTCCCTTCGAACCTCGTCTGCGTCGCCAATGTCAGCGTGCGGGAGGACATGGCCTGCGCCATCGTCGACAAGGCCGGGCCGTTGTTCGAGCAGATCGTGCTGTGCGGCGACCCGCTGTTTCTGAAGAAGCTGTGCGATTATTCGCAAGACATCGGCCTCGACTGGAAGCGCTTTCGCGTCCATGTCATCCTCGGCGAGGAAACCTTCCCCGAAACCTTCCGCGACTACCTGGCCGGCGTGCTGGGGATCGATCCAGACGACCCGGAGAGTGGCCTGATCGGCAGCTCGATGGGGGTGGGCGAGCTGGGCCTCAACCTCTTCAACGAGACACGCGAAACCGTCGCCTTGCGACGCGCCTGCTGCCGCGATCCTGGGTTGTCGAGAAAGCTGACAGGCGTCGACCGTGCCGTCTCGCCAGCGCCGACTTTCATGGTGTTCAACCCCTTGCGGACCTTCGTCGAAGTCGTCAAACCGGACGCGCATGGAATCGGCGAGCTGGTCGTCACCGTGATGGACGGGCAGGCGCCGATTCCCCTGATGCGTTATGCCACCGGCGACCGCATGCAGTTCATCGACCGCGCCGTGGTCGAGTCCACTGGCTTGGCGTTGCCGCCGTTCCCCATAGTGGCATTGCATGGCCGCGACAAGGATCGGCTGCCGGAGGGAGGGCATGTCGATCTGTTCAAGGAGGCGCTTTACCGGGATCCGGCCATCGCGCGATCGCTCACGGGGGCACACTTCCTCCAGCGGGTCGAGGAAGGATGGGTCTGGAAAGTCCAACAGAACGCGTTCGGCGAAGCCTCCCCTTCCGAAACGTCTGATCGCTTGTCTGCTTGCCTGCCCACTACACTTGCAGAAAAGATGCGATTGAGGATCGAAGTGGCGGGGCGTGATGCAAAGGATTTCTCGAATTCTCTGGATTATGAGCGTAAGTTTCTCTATCTCAGAGACCCTGCAAGAGGTGTCGATTTTTTTTACAACCAAAAGACAGCTCTTTGCGAGAAAGAAAAAAATACACAATAAAACAATAAGTTGTATTTCATGGCATGCGTGTTGCTTTATGAAGGGTGCTGAAACAACATGATCCGACCTCAGGAGAACTTTCATGAAAGCACTCAAAAAAATCACTGCGTTGCTGGCCAGCGGCCTCGTCTTGGGCGCGATGGATGCGAACGCGGCCTATGTGCCGACGACATTGAACTATTCGCAAAGCAGCGGCTTCGTCGTGGCTTCGCCATGGCTGACCAGCACGGACAATCAAGGGGCCGACAACAGCATCCGGTGGTATGAAAGCTCGCTGGGTGTTACTCCTCCTCTGGGAACCTACGACACCCTCGCCTGGGGGCTGCCGTCCAAGAACAATGGCGGCTTGATGCTCACCGATCCGTTCCTGGTCTCTGGCAATGTCAATCAGGTTTATAGCGGGCTGCGCGTCCTCGGATTGACGGGTAGCGTGACCACGGGCGCGGATATCGGCTTGTGGGGCGCTTATCAGCCGATCACCACCCTGTATCACAAGAACAGCACGATCAGCGGCGATGCCTTCACCCTGACGAGCGCCACGATCGCCTCGCTGCTGAGCATCGGCAGCTACACCGATCCGTTGCACATCGTGCCGATCACGTTCACCGAGACGATGAACGTCGGGGGCGTGCCTGGCGATTGTCCGGCAGGAGCGCCGAATGGCACGATTTGCGATGACCTGTTCAAGTTCCAGCTGACGAGCTTCGCCCCCATCAGCTTCACGATTGGCGGGAAGAATTACGAGGCGGACTTCGGTCTGGGCAATTTCAGCAACTCCTCGACGAACTTCCCTGCTTGTGTCGCGGGTGTTTGCACCGTGTGGACGGCTGAGCAAGTGACGAGCAGCATGGACGTGCTGATGCGGATCCGCGAAGTGCCGGAGCCTGCCACGCTCGCATTGTTCGGTGCTGCGTTGCTTGGCTTGGGCGCCATGCGCCGCAAAAACACCTGAGTGGAGTAATAAAAGTCGGATCAGGGAAAACGGCCCTCGAGGGCCGTTTTTCTTTTATGCTCTTCCGCATGGCCCCGAATCCTGACAGCCCGTTCGGCAAGCATGCAGCCCGGCTTGCGGAGTTTCGCCAATGGGCGTCCGTGGCGAAATCCCAGACGGGTAAGGATTGGCTGACGCAGGCACGCGAGATATGGGCGCTGAAACATGCCGGGGGACGTTGCGGCGTCACGGACTACTACTGGTTCAGGCTCTACGACGAAAGCTATCTGCGTGGTCGCGGCGCGAAGGATTTTCTCGGTTGGCGCCTGCAGGATCCATTCAATTTCGCGCTCAATCCGCGCCATGCGGTACTACCCGCTTGGGACAAGCTGGTTTTCCATCAGCTGGCGAGCGCAGCGGGTCTGCCGGTGGCACCTTTGAAAGCGGTTTATCACCCCGGCGCACGATTACCTGCTGAATTCGGTGTCCATCTGCGCACAGCCGCCGAGGTCGAGGCTTATTTGCGCTGCCAGAGCCACTTTCCGCTTTTCGCCAAGCCGGCCTTTTCGCAGCAGGGTGTCGGCGTGCTGTATTTGACCGGCTACGATCGCGGACAGGACAGCCTGCTGCTCGCCGAGGGCGGCAGCATGCTTTTGTCCGAATTCATGAAGCGGGTCGTGGGGAGCGTCGATCGGCGTTATCACAAACCCGAGTGCGGTTTCCTGTTTCAGGAGCCGTTGCGTCTGGCGCCCGAGATCGAACGCTTGACCGGCTGGCCGGCGATCTGCGGCGTGCGTATCGTCTGTCTCAACGGTCCCGATTGCGTCGTGCCGATCGGTGGGGCCTGGAAAATCGCGGTAGCGCCCAATGTCATGGACAATTTCCATATGGGAGCATATGGAAATCTGGTGGCTGAAATCGACTTGACCAGTGGCGAGGTCGGCCGCGTCGCCGATGGGTTGGGGCCAAGCGCCGGGATTGGAGAGATACATCCGCGGACGGGGCGGCATCTGTCCGGTTTCAGACTGCCCGATTGGCCGGAGTTGCTGCGGATGTGTCGATTGGCCGGCCCGGTCTTTCCTCTGATGAAAGTCCATCATTGGGATTTCGCGTTGACGGATCGTGGCCCGGTGATCCTCGAGCTCAACGACATGGGCGGGACGCAAATCGTCCAGCTCTTCGGGCAGGGTTTGCTCACCGAATTTACGAGAGATTTCCTCAAACGATATGCGGATCGTGCCGGGCATCCTTGGATAAACGATTTATAGTCTGACGCGTGCCGTCCCGCCAGCGCCGACTTTGATGCATCGCCGCCATATTGCTCCGGTATCATCGTCCGGACATCCATCATGATGTCCATGCGCCTCTTCGCCCTGATCAACATCATCTTGCGCAATCTGCTGCGCCAGCGGCGGCGGGCACTGATCGCCATCTTCTCCGTGGCGTTCGGCATCGCGGCGCTGGCCGTGGCGAACGGCTATATCGCGTGGATGTTCTACGATTTCCGCGAGGCGACGATCGAATCGCAGTATGCGCACATCCAGGTGACGCGGCCGCATTACCATGAGGAAGGGCGGGCCGATCCTTTTCGCTTCCTGCTGCCCGACGATAGCGCCGCGGCGCCGTTGGCGCAGCTGGCGCACGTGCGGGCCTGGGGCCCGCGTCTGGCATTCACCGGCCTGCTGAGCAAAGGAGAGACGACGCTGTCCTTCATCGGCGAAGGATTCGACCCGGCCACCGATCTGACCGGTGATCGGGCGCTGCGCATCGTCGCCGGCAGCAGGCTGTCGGCCGGCGACCCAAACGGCATCCTGCTCGGCAAGGGGCTCGCGCTGCAGCTGGGCGCCAAGCCGGGCGATGCGGTGGTGATCCTGGTCGATAACCCGGGTACCGGGTTGAGCGCGATCGAGGCCAGGGTTGCCGGCATCTTTGAATCGGTCAGCAAGGCCTACGACGACGGCGCGATCCTGGTGCCTATCCAGGCGGCGCGCCGGCTGTTGAAAGTGTCGGGAGCCCACAGCTGGCTGGTCTATCTCGACGATACGGATAACACCGCCGCGGTTGCCGAAGCCTTGCGCAGAGGGCTCGATGCGCGGCAGTTCGAGGTGCGCACCTGGGATCAATTGGCGGAGTTCTATGCGCGGGCCGTCGAATTATTCCGCCAGCAGCTCGACGTGGTCCGCTTCATCGTCTTTGCGATCATCCTGCTCGGTATCGGCAATACGATGATGATGAGCGTGATGGAGCGCACTGGCGAGATCGGCACGATGATGGCGCTGGGGATTCGGAGAAGCGCCGTGCTCAACCAGTTTCTCGCCGAGGGCGCGTTGATCGGCGTATTGGGCGGTTTGCTTGGGGTGCTGCTGGCCGGGATGATCGGTATTGCGGTCGATGCGATGCAGATCGAGATGCCGCCGCCACCCAGCCTGACACGCGGCTATCAGGCCCGGATATTGCTGACGCCGGCGATTGCTGCCGAAGCCCTGGGCATTGCCGTGGTGACGACGATGCTGGCGAGCCTGTATCCGGCGTGGAAGGCTTCTCGCATGGAAATCGTCGATGCGCTGCGTAAATACCGGTGAGTATCCGATGCAAGGGCTGCTCAAGCTGGCATTGCGCAACATCTTCCGTCATCGCGGCCGCACCGCGATGACGCTGGCGTCGATCGTGTTCGGCGTGGTGGCGTTGATCCTGGCGGGCGGCTTCATCGAGGATACGATCATCGAAACCGGCGAGGCGACGATCCGCTCGAACACAGGGCATGTGCAGGTGGCCCGCCGCGGCTATTGGGAATATGGCAGCCAGCAGCCCGAGCGCTATCTGAGCGATGATGTCGAAGACCTGCGCCGCCAGATCGCAGCCATCGATGGCGTCGCGGACGTGATGTTCCGACTTTCGTTTTCCGGCTTGCTCGGCAATGGCCGCAGCGACTGGTCGATCATCGGCGAGGGCGTCGAGCCGGAGCGCGAGGCCCGGCTGGCGAGCTATCTGACCGTGGTCTCCGGACGCCGGCTGACGGCGCAGGATCGTTTCGGCATGATGATCGGCGCGGGTGTCGCCAAGGCGCTGAAACTCGGCGCTGGCGACACGGCATCGCTGCTGGTCAGCACGCCCGGTGGGGCGACGAATCTGCTCGATTTCGAGGTCGTCGGCGTCTTTCAGACCTTTTCGAAAGATTACGACGCGCGGGCGGTACGCATCTCCCTCGCCGCGGCGCAGGAACTGCTGGCGACTCCGGGCGCGCAGCTCGGTGTCGTGCTGCTCAAGGACACCGCGGCCACGCCTGGCGTGGCGGATACCTTGCGCCAACGACTCACCGACAAGGGTTTCGAGGTGAGAACCTGGCAGGATCTGGATTTGTTCTACAACCAGACGGTGACGCTCTATCGCCAGCAGTTCGGCTTCCTCACCGGCATCATTCTGGTGATGCTTCTGCTGAGCGTCTCGAATACCGTGAATATCGGCATCTTCGAGCGCGTGAGCGAGTTCGGGACGATGATGGCGCTTGGCAACCGCGCCGCGCGCGTATTCGGCCTGATCGTGACGGAAAGCGTCTGCCTGGGGCTGATCGGCAGTCTGCTGGGCGTCGTGATCGGCACGGCGCTGGCATGGGCGATCTCACAGGTCGGCATTGCAATGCCGCCGCCGCCGAATGCGGATCAGGGCTACGTCTCCAAGGTACTGATCGTGCCCGGAGTGATCGTATTGGCCTTCGCCACGGGCTTGTTGGCCGCCGTCGTGGCATCGCTCCTGCCGGCGCGCCGGGTCAGCCGCATGCAGATTGCCGAAGCCTTGCGCCAAAGCGTATAACCGGGCTGGACGCGATAACTTGGATGCCTTGGGCATCGGTTATCATTGGGCTTGTCCGCGCACGAGGATGTTCTGGCATGACGATGACGACGATGGGGCATATCTTTCGCCCCGACACCCTGCTCGAAGTGATTTTCGACTTCGGTTTCGTTTTCGTCGGCATCCTCATCGCCGTGATGTGGGTCAAGAATGGCCTGCCGGTCGATTACGGTTTGGTCGCCGCCTACGCCGCGATCCTGGCGGTCGTGATGCTCGCGATCAATGCCTGGCTGGGCTTCTATCAGCGCATTCACGACCGGACGATCGAGGATTCGCGGGCGCGCGCGGTGCTCTCGCTGCATCTGTCGATCCCCGTCGCCTATCTGATCTTCCTGATCCTGCCCACGGTCGATAGTGACCGTACTCTGCTCGAATTGTCCGGCATGGCGGCGCTGTTCGGCATGCTGAGTTACCGGGTGATGGCCGCCCATCGCCGTCAGCGCGCGCTGGTGACGCTGCGCCTGCTGATCTTCGGAGCGGGCAAGCAGGCGGCCTCGGTCGCTGCCTCGCTGAGCAAGGAAGACCAGACGGTCCGTATCGTCGGCTTCTATCCGGGACATCCGAGCGAGGAGGTGATGGTGCCCGAAGAGCTCCTGATTCCTCGTGAGAAAAGCCTCGTCGATGTCGTCAATGAGCTGAAGGTCGACGAGATCGTCGTCGCCATCGGCGAGCGGCGCGGTGGGCGCATGCCGCTTCGGGAGCTGCTCGACTGCCGTCTCTCGGGCGTGCTGGTGCTCGACATGTCGAGCCATTTCGAACGCATGCTGGGGCAGATCCGCCTCGATGCGCTGCGGGCCGGCTGGCTGATCTTCGGTGACGGGTTCCGGCAGAATACCGCGCGAACGGTGGTCAAGCGCATCTTCGACGTCGTCGTGGCCTTGGTGCTGCTGATCGTCTTTTCGCCGTTGATGCTGCTCACCGCGCTGGCGATCATGATCGAGGATGGTTTCCCGATCCTCTACCGGCAGGAGCGTGTGGGGCTGAATGGCCGCCTCTTCAACGTGATCAAATTCCGCAGCATGAAGAAGGATGCGGAAAAGGACGGCACGCCGCGCTGGGCGTCGAAAAACGATACACGGGTGACGAAAGTCGGACGCATCATCCGCAAACTGCGTATCGACGAGCTGCCACAATTGTTTTCCGTGCTCAAAGGTGACATGAGCATGGTCGGCCCGCGACCGGAACGGGCCTATTTCGTCGATCAGCTCACCAAGGAAATCCCCTTCTATGCGGTGCGCCACAGCGTCAAGCCGGGCGTGACCGGCTGGGCGCAGGTGCGCTATCACTACGGCTCGTCGGTCGATGATGCGGTGCAGAAGCTGCAATATGATCTGTACTACGTCAAAAACCACACGTTGCTGCTCGATCTGGTGATCCTGTTCGAAACGGTCGGAGTCGTAGTGGGGGGCAAAGGTGCCCAATAATGTCGGAATCTTTTACATATTCTTGGAGTGGGCCCCTCAATGCATTGTTTTTTATGTGGTTTAATTTTTCGGTACAGAATTTGCATCTTGCTACGTGAGCAATTGAAAGCAAGGGCGCATGATGAACACTTCTGAAAATCCGACCCAAATGCCCGAAAAGGAAGATCAGGTCGTCGAAAAAGAGGGCCGTCGCCGTTTGCTGAAACTCGGAACGGCAGTCGCTCCGGTAGTCTTGACCTTGTCGAGCCGCTCAGTGCTGGCATGCCATTGCAAATCGCCCTCGGCAGGCGGTTCGCTGACTTTCGCCAGCCATCGTCCGAGAAACGATCCCAATTGGGACGATCCGGCGGGCTTCAACATCAATGGCGTGAAGACCTTCGCTGGCTGGAAGACATATTGGCAGAACAACAATGGCCAGCTTCCCGGAGGGGTCAACAAGAACACACAGTTGCAGAACATTCCAGGGCTTCAGACGGCTTTCGCGGGCGACACGACGAAGATCAAAGACCTGCAGCCCGGATTCAGACAGGACATCGTGACGGCTTGGCTCAACCTGCAATACAACGTCGTGGCACGGAGCAATTGCCTGACGTTGGCGCAGCTGGGCCAGATGGCGACGGGAAGCTATATCGATCCGGCCAATAACGTGACGTGGGGCCAGTCACAGATCAGATACTACCTCCAGTCCAACTGGCTCCTTGGCTGAGACGGGTGTCGCGCGAGCCTTCCATCGATTCCCGTCGCGATGACAAACCGCGCTTCGGCGCGGTTTGTTCGTTGACGCCCGGCGGATGACGGATTCACTGCATCGCCTCCAGTTGGAAGAAGGCGGCCGTTTCCTCATCAAGACCTGGGGGGACGAAGCCGTGGCTTATGATCTGCTTTCCGGCGATACCCACTTTCTCGATCCGCTATCGCTGGCGATCACGCGGTATCTTTCCGGAACTGCTCGCTCGGGCGAGGAAATCGCTGATCATCTGGCTTCGAACTTCGATCTGCCCACCGATGAACATTCGCTGGATTATCTGCATGCCACGCTCTCCCGCCTGGAGGCGATCGGCCTCCTGGTGGTGAAAAGCGCTTGAAGCTGTCCGACCTTTCTCGTGCGCGTCTCGTCACCTGCCTGCGCGGGGAGGGAGTGTGGCTCAGCCTCTCTCCCTTCGTCGTTTGTATCCAAAGCGACGTTCCCGCCTTGGCCGATCGATTGATCGAGATGTATGCGGACTTTGCCCTCGTTCCCTCCGGGGCTTTCGCGGACTTCCACATCGAGTTGCGCCGGGGAAGGGGGCTGCGGCGCTGGATCCGGCCGCAGGTCGATTTTCATTTCGATGGCGTGCCGACGTTTCATCCTTTGCCATTGGATCAGGCCTACCCGATGCTCGAATGGGGGCTCAACTGGTGCATCGCTTCGCATGCCCATCAATACCTGATCGTCCATGCCGCAGTGGTCGAGCGAAGCGGCAAGGCGGTGATCATGCCGGCCCCCCCGGGCGCGGGAAAGAGCACGCTCTGCGCGGCACTGGTCCATCGCGGCTGGCGTCTGCTTTCGGACGAGCTGGCCTTGCTGGATGTCGACTCCGGACACGTGATTCCGCTTGCCCGCCCGATCAATCTCAAGAACCGCTCGATCGAGATCATCCGGCGTTTCGCCCCTGATGCGGTGCTGACACCGCCGGTGCACGACACCCGCAAGGGGCGGGTGGCGCTGTTGCGCCCCCCGGCTGACAGCGTGCGGCGCATCGACGAGCCGGCGATGCCGGCCTGGATCGTCTTTCCCAAATATCAGGCTGGCACGCAGGCCTGTTTTCGTCCTTTCAGCAAAGGGCAGACCTGCCTGAGAATCGCCCAGGAATCGTTCAATTACGATATCCATGGCCGCGCGGGCTTCGAAATCCTCACCCGCATGCTGGATCACTGCGATTGCTATGAATTCAGCTATGGCGAACTCGAAGACGCCATGCAGGCCTTCGCCGCGCTGGCCGCTTCATCGTAAGGTTCCGACATGGCCACGCTGATCATCGAGGGGCTCTCGCATCCAAAGCTTTGCCTGACATTGACGTCGGCGCAGTGGGATCTGCTCGTGCGTCAGGGGCGCCGCGCGAACCTTTTGGGCAAGCTGGCGGCCGAGCTCGCGGCCCATGATTTGCTTGGGGAGGTGCCCAATGCGGCGCGCGCCCACCTGTCATCCGCTCTGGCGGTGGCGAACCAGCAGGCGCGCGCGATCCGCTGGGAGGTCCGCTGTATCCACGAAGCGCTCGCGGCCGAAAACATTCCGGCGATCTTGCTCAAAGGCGCCGCCTATGTGATGGCGGATCTGGCCCCCGCCCAGGGCCGGGTGTTTTCCGACGTGGATATCCTCGTGCCGCGAGAGGCCATCGAGTGCGCCGAGGCGGCCCTGATCCGGCATGGCTGGAGGGGCGATCATCACGATGCCTACTATCAACGCTATTACCGGCGCTGGATGCATGAGATTCCGCCGCTGATGCATCAAAAACGCGGTACCGTCATCGACGTCCATCACGCCATCCTGCCGCTGACGGCCCGCATCAAGGTCGATACCCCGGCATTGTGGCGTGCGCCTACGCCGCTGCCCGGGCTGGAGAACTTCTTCATCCTGCAGCCGATCGACATGGTGCTGCACAGCGCCGCGCATCTTTTCCATGAGGGGGAATTGCACAACGGCCTGCGCGATCTGTTCGATCTCGATGCGCTGCTGCGCCATTTCGGCAAGGATCCGGCTTTCTGGGAGCGGCTCGTGCCGCGGGCGCGGCAGGTCGGCCTGGAGCGCCCGCTGTATTACGCGCTGCGTTACACGCGGCTTCTTCTTGGCACACCAGTGCCGGAGCAAGTGGTGGCGAGTGTCGCAACGCCCTCGCCGCCCATCCGCGAGTTGATGGATTTCTGCTATCTGCGCGCCCTGCAACCGGATCATGCCTCCTGCGTCCGTGCTGGGACGAGCACGGCCCGCTTCGCCCTCTACGTTCGTTCGCACTGGCTGCGCATGCCGTTCCTGCTGCTCGCCTATCATCTGGCCCGCAAGGCGCTGCTGCCCGAGAGGCACGGCGATGCGGAAGGGAACCCGGCTCGAGACGCTGCTGGCCGGGCCGGCTGAGGCGTTCATTTGGCTGCGCCGATCAGCTCCTTCAGATGCCTGACGGGGATCGCGTAGCTGATCCCCGAGGGTTTTTCGAGGATGGATTCCTTGGTGGCCTTGATGAACACCATGTTGATGATGCCGATCACCTCGCCGCTGTCGGCATCGAACAATGGTCCGCCGCTGTTGCCGGGGTAGGCGGTCGCATCGAGCTGGAAGATCGGAAACGCGCCGCTGCGCAGGCTGCGGATCGATTGGGTTTTCAGCTGACTGGCGTTGTTGCCGGGCACGCTGATCGGCGTGATCGACGAGATGATGCCGCGATGGGTGACCGGCGAGAAGCCGAGCACGCTGCCGATCGGGAAGCCGGAAAAGGCGATGGCCTGGCCTTCGCGTGCCGTATCGGCATCGCCGAGCGTCACGGTGGGCAGGGCAGGGCCGTCGAAGCGCAGCAATGCCAGGTCGTGATCGACATCACGGGCGACCAGCCGCACCGGGACCACCCGCCGCTCGTTGCCGAACCGCCCAAGAATTGCCAGCTGATCCTGGTCGGGATCGTTTCCCGTCGTTTCCGGCACGACATGGGCATTGGTGGCGATCAGCCGCCCATCGCCGACGGCGAAACCAGTACCACGCATCATGAAGCTGGGGCTTTTGAGCTTGTTGAAGATGCCGACGACGACCAGCGAGGGCTTGATGCGTTCGATGGTTTCAGGCAGCCCCGCTTGTGCGGGCAGCAGCGGCATCAGGCATAGTGCCAGAAAGCTCAGCCAATGCCAGTGAAGGCGCGATCTCATGACTTGATCCGGGCATGGCGCCGCAGGATCTTCGGCAGCTCGGGAGAGGGCTCGGTCACCGTCGCGTCGTAGGGATGCTCGTGACGGCGGAAGAATTCCAGGATGCGCCGGACGTAATCGCGCGTCTCGGCATAGGGCGGGATGCCCAGATGGCGATTGACCGCCCCTTCGCCGGCGTTGTAGGCGGCGGCGGTGAGGGCGACGTCGCCGCGGAAATAGGCGAGCAGCCAGCGCAGGTAAGCCAGGCCGCCACGCACGTTCTGCTCGGGATCGAAGGGTTTCTTGACGTTGAAACGCACGGCGGTCTCGGGGATCAGCTGCATCAAGCCCTGGGCGTTCTTGCTGGAGACGGCGCGCGGGTTGAAATTGGATTCGGTGCGGGCGATCGCGAGCGCGAGTCGCGGCTCGATGCCATATTCCGGAGCGAGGCGCTTCACCAGTTCGGCCAGTTGGCGCTGCTGTTCGCTGGCGAGCGCGAGGTCGTCATCCAGCTCGGCGGCGGGGGGTGGGTCGCGCAGGCATTCCGGAATCTGCTCGCTGGGCGCGCCGACGAATCGCAGCATCTGCCGCGCGGGTTCGTGCCCTTGTTCGGCGGCGAGGGTGAAGAAATAGGCCGCCACCGCGTCGTCGCGCGGCACGCCGCGGCCGTTGGCGATCATCCAGCCGAGGCTGTAACGCGCCTCCGGGTCGCCGGCCTTCGCCGCCTGGCAATACAGCGCGTAGGCCCTGGCCGCATCCTTGGCGACGCCTTCACCATGCTCGTAGGCTCGGGCCTCCTCGCGCCACTGGCGCCACTGCTCCGGCTCGGCTCCAGAACCCGCGAAACTCGGCGCTGGCGACACGGCACCCAGCGCCAGTGCGGCGATCGATCCGAGGCGCGAGAGGAGGCGGCGCATCGTCATAATCTCTTCAGCAGCTCCGCGACTTCGGCGTGCGCCGCGAAGCTCTCGCCGAGCTTGGCCAGCTCTTCGAGGTTTTGCCGCGCGGCCGTCTTGTCGCCGGTCTTGAGCAACGCTTTCGCATAATTGAGCCGGATCATGGCTGCCTGTGGCTGCAGTTCGACGGCCTGGGCGAGCAAGCCGAGTCCACGCTTGCCATCGCCGCGTTCGACGAGCAGCATGCCGAGCGTGTCGAGGATGGCTGGCTGGTTCGGCGCGAGGGTATTGGCCTTCTCGGCGAGTTCGAGCGCTTTGGGGTCCTTCAGCTGGCCGAGCGTCCAGGCGAGGTTGTTGAGCAGGAGCGGATTGTCCGGCTCGGCGGTCAAAAGGGTGCGGTAAAGCGCAGCGGCAGTCGCGTAATCCTTGCGCTGGTTGGCCGAGTCGGCCAGGTAGAGGCGGAATGCGTTGTCTTTCGGGTGTTGCCTGAGCCAGGCATCGGCATGCGCCTTGGCCTCGCCGCTCTTGCCGTCGGCGAGCAGCGCGGCGTGCAGGCGCTGCGCGAGCTCCGTCGTCGCTGCCGCCTTCAAGCCGGCGCGATAGGCATTGGCAGCCTGCGTCCAGTCCTTGTTCGCGGCATGGACATCACCTTCGAAGAGGTAACCCGCACTCTGCTGCGGCTGGGCTTTCTGGAGCTCTCGCGCCTTGGCGAGCGCCGCGTCGCGCTTGCCTTCGTCGAGATCGAGCTGGATCAGCGCGCGCTGTAGCGGCAGCGCATCCGGCAGGATCGACAGCCCTTTGGTCAGACTGCTGCGCGCGCCGTCCCGGTTCTTCGCGGCGAGCTGGATTTCGGCCATGCGCAGATAGGGCTGCGGCGAGCTCGGCAGCAGGTTGGCGAGCCTGCCGTAGAAGGTCAAGGCCTGGTTGGTATCGCCATTCATCTGATAGACACGGCCGGCGATGTCGAGCAGCTCGGGGCGGTCGGGAATGGCGGCGAGGGCCTCTTGCACCGCGGCGAGCGCCTTGTCTTTGTTCTGATCGCGCAAATAGGCGCTGATCAGCGCCAGACGGGGCGCCGGCTCGTTTGGCGCCGCGGCGATGGCGCGGTTGATGAGCTCGACGAGTTCCACTGTCTTGGCGCCACTGCGGGCGCGCAACTCGGCGAGCGCCAGCATCGCCTGCACGTTCTTCGGGTCCTTCGCGAGCACCGCCTCGAAGCGCTTTTGCGCCTGCTCCGGCTGTTTGGCGCGCAAGTCCATCTGGGCGAGCGCGCTGGCGGCCGGCAGGTAGGCCGGGTTGATCGCCAGGGCTTTTTCGAAGCTCTTTTTCGCGCCCTCGATGTCGCCTTTGGCGAGCAAGGCACCGCCACGCAGGTTGTGCACCATCGGATCGTTGGGTTGTTTCTTTTCCAGGTTGGCGATCGCTTCGAGGGCCTTGTCGAACTGCCGCGCGCGCATGCTGGCGACGATCAGAGCCATGTCGGCGCTGGTGCCCGCATCCGCTGCGGCGATCTCTTCGAGGTCGCCCAAGGCTTCGGCGGTATGGCCGCCGCGCAGGCGCGCCAGCGCCAAGGCCGTCTGTGCCTTCTTGTCCTGCGGATTGAGTTTCGCTGCCCGCTGGAAATATTCCTCGGCGGTCTGCGCATCACCATTTTGCAGGTAAGCGTTGCCTGCCAGTTCGAGCCAGACGGGGGAAGTATCGTTGCCGTGGAGCACCGGCTGCAAGGTCTCCACGGCCTTGGCCGGCTGCCCGCTGCGCAAATAAGACAACACCAGGGTGCGCCGGGCGAGATTGAGCCCCGGCGCTTTTTGCAACGCCTTGCGCAGATAGTCCTGGGCCTGGAGGTCGGAACGGCTTTCGTAGGCGACCATGCCGGCCAGCTGAAGCCCTTGCGGCACATCGGGCTGGAGCTTGAGCAGGTTGTCGACGGCGGTCTTCGCGGTGGCCAGGTCTTTCTTGCCGTAGGCCAGCAATCCTTGCATGTAATACGTCAAAGGGTGTTTGGCCGCGACTTTCTGCATCGCTTCGAGCTGCTTGGCCGCCAGTTCTGGCTGACGCTCGCGTAGATGGATCATGATCAGTGCGGCATGGGCATTGAGTGCCTGTGGCTTGAGCTCGATCGCCTTTTGATAGCCGGCGATGGCCTCCGCGCTTTTGCCTTCGGCATTGAGCAGATCGGCCTTGAAGAGCCAGGCGCTCACGTCCTGCGGCGATTTGTCGAGGATGCCGTCGATGATCGCGCGCGCGCCGGCGAGATCGTTGTTGGCCACCTTGAGGCGCGCCTGGACGAGGAGCGCCGGGGCGAAATCGCTTTTCGCGGCCAGCGCCTCGTCGAGCATGGCGCGGGCGGTATCGAGCTTGCCCTGCATCGCCAGGCTTTGCGCCAACGTCGTCTTCAGATCGGCCAGCCCCTCGGCGGAGGTGAGCGGCGTTTTCGCGATTTCATCGAGCTTCTTGAGCTGCCCTTGCGCGAGCAGCGCCCGCGCGAGCAGCGGCACCACTTGATCGGCAGGATACTTCGAGTCGAGCGCCTTGCGCAGCTCGACCTCGGCCGCGGCGGCGTCGCCACTTTCGAGCAATGCCTTGCCCAGCAGGAATCTGGCCTCTGCCGAATCGGGGTTCTTGGCGAGCACGTTCTTGAGCTGGATCGTCGCCGCCGCCTGGTCGTTTTTGGCGAGATAGTCCTTCGCCGAAGCGAGCAGCTTGTCGGGCGAATCGCCGCAACCCGCAGCCAACGCGAGGCTGAGGACGAAGGTGGCAGTGCGCAGGTTTGCTCGGTGGGCTGAAGTCATGACGGGCGCCTTAGGATTTGAGTCCGAATTTGTGCATCAGATCATACAGGGTCGGGCGGCTGATGCCGAGCAGCTCGGCCGTGCGCACCACGTTGCCGTTGCTGCGGCTCAGCGCAGTCAGGATCGCCTTGCGTTCGGCTTCTTCGCGGATCGCGCGCAGATCGAGATTGATCTCTTCTTCGGCATGGCTTGCGAGGCCCAGATCGGCAGCCGTCAGCACATTGCCGTCGGCCATGATGACGGCGCGCTTGATGCAGTTTTCCAGCTCGCGCACGTTGCCGGGCCAGCTATGGGCGGCGATGCTGCTGAGCGCATCTTCCCCGAGCGTGAGGCTACGCTTTTGTTCTGCGCCGAAGCGGCGCACGAAGGCGTGGGCGAGCAGGGCGGCATCGCCGATGCGGTTGCGCAGCGGCGGAATCTCGACGACGATCTCGGCCAGGCGGTAATAGAGGTCTTCGCGGAAGCGGCCTTCGCGGATCAGGGCCTTCAGGTCCTGGTGAGTGGCGCAGACGATGCGGACATCGACGGGGATTTCCTGCCGGCCGCCGACGCGCTCGATCACGCGTTCCTGTAGGAAACGCAGCAGCTTGGCCTGCAGGGAGAGCGGCAGGTCGCCGATCTCGTCGAGCATCAAGGTGCCGCGATGGGCGGTCTCGATCTTGCCCGGTGTGCTCTTCGCGGCGCCGGTGAAGGCGCCTTTTTCATAGCCGAAGAGCTCGCTTTCGAGCAGATTCTCGGGAATTGCGGCGCAATTGATCGCGACGAAGCGCTGGTCGCTGCGCGGCGAGGCGGCGTGCAGGCCGCGCGCGAGCAGCTCCTTGCCGGTGCCGCTTTCGCCGAGCAGCAGGATGGTGGCATTGCTGGAGGCGACTTTCTCGATGGTGCGACAGATGCGCAGCATTTCCGGGTCGCGGGTGATCAGGCAGCCCAGCGCATCCGGCTGCTGCATCGCCTGCAGGCGGCGGTTCTCCTGCTGCAGCTCGTAGAGACGGAAAGCGCGGTCGATCACCAAGCCGAGGATCTCCGGTTCGAAGGGCTTGGCGAAGAAGTCATAGGCGCCCATGCCGACGGCACGCAGCGCATTGCTCTGGTCATTCTGGCCGGTGAGGACGATGACCTTCGTGTCCGGGGCGATCGCCAGGAGCTGCTCGAGGAGCAGGAACCCTTCGCTCACCGAGTCGGCATCCGGCGGCAGCCCAAGATCCATCGTCACCACGGCCGGCGCGTGCCGGCGTACCTGGTTCAAGGCGCTCTCGCGATCGGCGGCGACCAGCGTTTCGTACTGGTCGAACGACCAGCGCATCTGTTTTTGCAGCGCGGGATCGTCCTCGACGATCAGCAGGGTGCGCGGTTTTCCGTTCGTCATGGATGCTCAGCCTGTTGCAGGTCGGATGATTGAGAGAGTTCGATCAGGGGCAGCCTGATCAGGAAGCGCGTGCCGATATTCTCGGCACTTTCCACGCGAATGTCACCCCCGAGCTCCTGGATGTACTGACGGCTTTCATAGGCGCCGATGCCCATACCGGCCTGCTTGGTGGTCTGGAACGGCTTGAACAGACGCTCGCGCACGAATTGCGGCGACATGCCATGGCCGGTGTCGCCGACTTCGATCGTCGCCATGCCGCCATCACGGCCGATGTCGATCCACACCCGGCCGTCGGCCGGCGTCGCATCGAGGGCGTTTTGCACCAGATGGCCGATCACGCGCTCGATGCGTTCTTCATGGCCACGGGCGAACACCGGGCTATGGACTTTCACCTCGACGGCCGGCGCCTGCTGCGCCTTGGCCTTTCTGACGCGTTCGGCGACGGCGGCCAGATCGACACCGCAAATGCCTTCGGCCGGCTTCGCGCCCTCGCGCAGCTGCATCATCAGCTGCTTCATGCGCGTCACGGCGTGATCCACCGTTTCGAGCATGTCGCGCTGGAATTCCGGGTTGCCGGCATGCCGTTCGGCGTTCTTCAGCATCAGCGACAGCTGCGTGACGATGTTTTTCAGGTCATGCACGACGAACGCCGACATCTTGTTGAAGGCATCGAACTTGCGCGCTTCGAGCAGGGCCTCGGTGGCCTGGATCTGGGCGAGGAAGGCCGCGGCCTGGCGCCCAGCGGTGCGCAGCAGATCATTCACTTCCCAGTTGATGTCGAGCGGCGCGCGGGCGGTGGCGAGCACGACGAAGCCGACGACTTCGCCGGGGAGGCTGAGCGGGACGATCAGCCAGGCATTCGGGGTTTCCCGCAGCCATTCCGGCAGCGTGAGGCTCTGGTAGCGGCCAGGCCGGTGACGATATTCCTCGAGATTCACCACCCAGCCGCTGGTCTTGAGGAAGCTCACCAGCGGCCCGTCTGCCGGTTCGCGGGCAGGGCAGTCCGGCAGGTTCCAGCGGGCGCTCTGGCGGTAGAAATGCCCATCCCCATCGCGCAGCCAGAGTGTCCCTGCCGGACTCTCCACCATGTCGGCCAGGCCGCGGATCACCTGCTGGCCGAGTTGTGGCGCGTTTTCAGCGGAGGACAGCGTGCGCGTGAATTTGAGCCATTCTTCGCGGTAATCGTAGCGGTAGCGGAAGAAATGCTTGCCGATCAGCACCTTGATGCGTGCCCGCATCGTGCCTGAAAACAGCAAGACCATCATCAGCAGCAAGGCGGCGAACAGCACCGCGATTTGCAATGCGCCGCCCCAGCTGCCGCCGAGAAAGCGGACGTAATAGCCGGCGGCGGCGGCGACCAGCAGGTAGATGCCGGCGATGGCGAGCGAGGTGGTCTGGAACGCCGCGCTCTGGGAGACGGCAATGCGCAACTTGCGCGCGCGACTGCGGTAGATCGTCAGGATGATCAGCGGCAGGACGAGCACCGCCGCCAGGCCACGCACCGTGAAACTGTCGCTGTCGATCTGGCTGAACAGCAGGGTGGTGGAGTAAAAATACAGGTCGAAGCCGAACACGGCCGCCAGACCGATCCCCAGCGGCTTGATGTGCCAGCGGGAATCGCTGGTGGTGTTGCGAAACAGCTGCTCGACCAGTACCAGCCCGAAGATGCTTTGCGCCAGGGCGGCATACTGCGCGCCTCGCAACACGGCTTCGCTGGCCATCCCTTCCGTCGCGAGCAGAGCCTGGAACGTGAGGGCCGCCGCGACGATGCCCAGGCCGACCAACAGCGGCCAGCGCGCGCGGAAAGGCCGTTCGCGCCCGCTGGCGGTCGTTGCCGTGCGCAGCAGCAGGGTCGAGAAGACATACCAGCCGGCATAGCGCAGGCTGTCGAACACGGCCTGGGCGATGAAGAGGAACGACAGTGGTTGCAGCGCGAGCAGAAAGCCTTCGGCGGCCCAGAGTGTCGTGGCGAGGGTGGCGCCGAGCAGCGCGCGGTCGATCGGGTCACGCAGGTTGCCGTGGCGCCAGCGCAGAAGATGCAGCGCAAAGGCGAGATAGCTCACGGCCGCGAGGCCGTAACTCCAGAGGGGGGCGGTCGAGAGTGCGGGTTCCATGTCCATGTCAGGCAGCGGCGCCGAATCGCCAGCCATTCATGAAGCCGGGGCGGTAATCGTATTGCGGATGCCGGGAAAGCCATTCCTCGATGCGCGGCAGGGCGTGCCGATATCCCGCTTCGGCGATCTCGCGCATCCTGCGCCAGTCGAGAAAGTCGAAATCCATCAGCGGCGGATTGAGATAGAGATCGGCCAGCTTGCGTGCATGCTGGACTTCCTTGCGGCTGGCCAACGTCGTGACCTGCAGGATGACGCGTGTCAGCGTGGGAGCCGCGCGCCGCGGTCTGCCGGGCAGGAGCTGATCGGTGAGATATTCCAGTGTGCCCGGGATGCGCTGGTAGGCCGCTTCTGCGAAGACATCGACGGCGAGATCGACGGCGATGATCTTGCCTTGCATGCGCGAGCGCATGACGTCGATCGGCAGATTGTTCAATACTCCGCCATCCACCAGCAAATGGCCTGCCTCGATCGCGGGCGGCAGGATCGCCGGCAGCGAGACGCTGGCGCGGATCGCCTGCCACAACGGCCCACGCTCGTGCACCCGCACGCGGTTGGCCGACAGGTCGCTGGAAACGGCGAAGAAGGGCAGCCACAGATCCTCGATGTCCATCGGTAGATGGCTGCGCAGCACGCGGTTCAGGTGTTCGCCACGCACCAGCGACATCACCGGAAGGGTGTAGTCGCCGAGCGGATCCTCGCAGGTGAAGGCCAGCCGGTGCTCGGCGAAGCTCTCCGCATCGTTCAGGCCGCGGGCCAGGCCGGTGGCGGCGAGCGCCCCGAAACTGGCGCCGCCGACCATGTCGATCGGCACGCCGGCTTCCCCCAGGGCGCGAATCGCGCCCAGATGGGCGAAGCCGCGTGCCCCACCCCCGGCGAGCACCAGCCCGACCGCATTGCCCGAGAGGAAACGCGCCAGGCGCGCCAGGTCCTCACGACTGCCCATGCGCAGGTGATGATGCCGGTCGACTCGGCGAGCCGCGAGCCAATCGCGCGTGCGCCGTGGTTTCGCCTCCGCAGCATGGATCAATGCCAGATGGATGTGCGCATGGTGACTCTTCGTCTCCGGCATATCGAAGAGCCAGCGTTCCAACTCCGTAAGCGCCGGGTCTTGCGCGGCATCGGCCAGCAGCACGATCTCGTCGGCATAGCCGCGGCAGATGCGGTTCCAGTCATCCGGAACTGGGTTGGCGACGAGCAGCAGGAAGTCGTGATCCTGCTCGCAGCGATCGAGAGGCTGGCCATAGTCGGGGCCGGGGGTGCCTCCAAAGCGAGCCTTGGCCAATGTGGCATCCAGCTGCAGCACAGTGCCGAAGCGCAGCAGTTCATGGCGCAATGCGTTGCACCATTCGTCGAGGCAGAGGCTGCGGTGCAGCGGAACGATCAGCAGCGTGCGTGCGCCGCTGCGCGTCGCGATGTGGCCGCGTTGGCCGGTCAGCCGCGCGATGATCATGCGCGCGATGTTCGAGAATACCTGCGGATGGCGGGCGATGAGCCGATCGATCGCCGCGCGCGGAATCGTAGCGAGGGTCGTGTCGCGCACGGCGCTGATCGTCGCCGCGCGGCCGGCACCCGACAGCAGGGCGATTTCCCCGACCACCTCGCCAGGCTGCGGATAGGCGATGATCCTTTCGCTGCCGTCGGCCTCTCTGACTTTGACTTGCAGGCGCCCGGTGAGCACGACGTGCAGGCAGTCGCCGGGCTCACCCTGCCGGTAGAGCGTGCCGCCGACCGGAATGCGCACCTGTCGTGCATCGGCCAGCAGCGCGGCGAGGCTTGCCTCATCGAGCGCGCCGCACAATTGGTCGAGCGCGGCCGCGACCAGCGCCTGGTATCCGGCAGAAAGCGGAGCGGAGCCGATGTTCATGCCGCGAGTTCGCTCCGTTCGAGATAGCATGCCGGTGCTTCGGTCCCAGCCGGCAAAGGCGCGAAGCGGCCCGGGGCTTGCAGCAGGCGATGTGCGGCAGGCGAGACGAGCAGGCCCCGCGGCGCCAGGGCTGCCGTTCGATCCGCTAGTGTCAGCAAGGCTTCCAAGCCGGGGCCGGATAGATCCAGATCCAGCCGCGCCGGTTGCACCAGGCCGAGCGTCGCCGCGCCGCGGTGGATGAGCACGCGCTGCGGGTTGCCGCCCTGTGCAGCCGACTGGGGCGGATGATCCGAGAAGTAGGTCAGGATTTCCCGGGCGGCGGCGATCAAGCCATCCAGGCCGGCATCGCCGCGGCCGAGGGCGATACCCCGGATGCCGCAGGTTTTGATCAGCTCGATGCCATGGCGCGCCAGAATCGTCTCGCAAGCCCGCCAGGTCGTCTGCAGGGGAACGAGGTCGGCAGGTGGCGTTTCGAAACCGGCGAGCTCGATCAGCATGAGATCGGCGGCCGGGAGTATCTCGGGCGTATGCCGGCCCGTGGTTTCCATCTGGCGGGCCACGCTGCGCGGAAAAGCGGAAAGCAGGGCCCGTTCGGCGAGGCCGCGTGCCGCATGGGCGGCATCGGCATACGCCTGCAGCGCGGCCTGCTGGCGCTGCAGCGTGCCGATCAGCATGTGGATGACGTAGGCGACGATCAGGAAATACAGCGTAAAGAGGCCAGCCGCCAGCCAGAGCACGGGTTTGCAGCTGGCTGGAATGACTCCGGCCGTGATGGCCGGCAGGTTGCCGGTCATCAGCGCTCCGAGCAGCATCAGCGCCAAGCCGAGGCCGATCAGGGAAATGCCGCCGACGATCATCCAGTTGAACAGGCAAATGACGAGGATCACCAGGCTGGGCAACCCGCTGAATTCGAGTGCGCCGATCACGGCACCGGCATACAGGCCGTCGAGCACGAATAACGCACGGCCGTGACGGAGGTCGTCATCGAGGCGGCCGAGCAACAATTGGCCGAGATGGGGGTAGCTGAGCCCGACGAGCAACAGGAACGGGTGGGCGCCCGGCTGGCCTTGACAGGAAGCATCATTGACCGCGAGGAGCAGAGCGGTCATCGAGCCGAAAATCACCCGCACGAGATAGATCTGCGTCGACAGTCGCGAGCGCGATCCGGACTCGGAAAGAAGGTCGGCGGGCAAGGACGAGTTCATGGTCATGATTGCGGCGGCTTCTCCGCTGGCTGACGTGGGGCTTCGCGTGAATGGCCGGAAAGACCCCGACCATCGAAATTCGAATGATCATGTTATGCTTTTAAAGTATATTGATGTTTATCCGTTAATGAACTGTCACGGCAGCCGCTCGTTTTTTTCGGACATTCGTCCTGGCGGGGCTGATCACTATCAAAGGTTAGAGGGGAACGGTCATGATTGGAAATGGAAGCATGCGTTATTCCTGGGCGGCCATGCTGCGTCTGTTACTCGTCGTCCTGGCGGGGATTTTCGTGGCCGGCTGCGCGTCGAATCCCTATCCTCCCGCGCCAGCACAGGCGGCATCGGAGGATTACAACTATCACATCGGGCCGGGGGATATCGTCAACATCGTCGTCTGGCGCAACCCCGAGCTGTCGATGTCGGTGCCCGTGCGCCCCGACGGCAAGCTCGCTTCGCCGCTGATCGAAGATCTGCCGGCGATCGGCAAGAATCCGACCGAGCTGGCGCGTGACATCGAGAAAGCTCTGGCGAAATTCATCCGCGACCCGGTCGTCACCGTGATCGTCACCCAGTTCGTCGGCCCCTACAGCGAGCAGATCCGCGTCGTCGGCGAGGCCGCCAAGCCCCAGGTGCTGCCCTACAAGCAAAAGATGACCTTGCTCGATGTGATGATCGCCGTCGGCGGCATGACGGATTTCGCCGATGGCAACGGGGCCTCGATCCTGCGGCCGGCGGATGGCAACAAGCAGTATGGCGTGCGCATCAAGGACCTGATCAAGCGCGGCGACGTCTCGGCGAACGTCGAGATGAAGCCCGGTGACGTGCTGATCATCCCGCGCAGCTGGTTCTGACGCGTAACCCGACAACGACGCGGAACGTCATCGATGGAAGAACTGGTACGACAGGCCCGGCTGGTATTGCGCGGCATGTGGCTGCACCGTTGGCTGGGGTTGTTCGTGGCCTGGAGCGTGGGGCTGGCCGCGGCCATCGCCGTTTTCGTGACCCCCGACAAATACGAGGCCTCGGCGCGTATCTTCGTCGATACCGATTCGGTGCTCAAACCCCTGCTGGCCGGCCTGACCGTTCCGGCCAACACCGAGCAGCAGATCGCGATGCTGAGCCGCACGCTGATCAGTCGCCCGAACGTCGAGAAGCTGATCCGCATGGCCGATCTCGATCTCGGCGTCACTTCACCGCGCGAGAAAGAGGCGCTCATCGACAAGGTTACCGCTGCGTTGAGCATCAAGAGCGTCGGCCGCGACAACCTCTACACCCTCGGTTACCGGGATACCGACCCCGAGCGGGCGCGCAAGGTGGTGCAGTCGCTGACGACGATCTTCGTCGAGTCCAGCCTGGGCAGCAAGCGCTCGGACACCGATGCGGCACGCAAGTTCATCGACGAGCAGATCGCCATCTACCGTAAGAAGCTGGAAGAGGCGGAAAACCGTCTCAAGCAGTTCAAGCTGCAGAACATCGAAGTCGGCCTGGACAAGGAAGGCGGCGTCGGCGGACGGCTGGCCGAGCTAGGGGCGCAGTTGAGCCAGGCGCGGCTCGAGTTGCGCGAAGCGGAAAACAGCCGCGATGCCCTGAAACGTCAGCTCGCCGGCGAGGAGCCTGTGCTGTTGCCGGATACGCCGGGAATGGAGTCGAGCGTTTCGATTCCCGAGATCGACGGACGCATCGACGTGCAAAAACGCAATCTGGACGCGCTGCTGCAACGCTATACCGATCAGCATCCGGACGTGGTGGGGACGCGGCGCATCATCAAGGAGCTCGAAGAACAGAAGGCCAAGGAGATCGCCGCCCGCAAGAAGGCGGCCGCCGCCAATCCGGCGGCGGTTTCGGTCAATACCAACCCGGCCTACCAGCAGATGAAGGTGTCGCTGGCCGAAACCGAGGCGACCATCGCGGCGCTGCGGGCGCGCGTGGCCGAATACGAGTCGCGCTACAACAAGGCGGTGGGCCGTCTCAAGCTGCTGCCCGAGATCGAGGCCGAATATGCCCAGCTCAACCGCGATTACGAAGTGCATAAGAAGAACTACGATGCGCTCGTGCAGCGTCGCGAGTCTGCTTCCATCTCCGAAGGCATGACCGATGTGGCCAGCGTCGCCGATTTCCGCCTGATCGATCCGCCGCGCGCCTCGCGCACGCCGGTCGGGCCGAACCGCGCCATCCTGCTCACACTAGCCCTGGTGGTCTCGCTGCTGGCGGGTTTGGCGGCGAGCTTCGCGGCCAGCCAGCTGCGACCCGCCTTCTTCGATGCGCGCAGCCTGCGGGAAGTCAGCGGCCTGCCCTTGTTGGGCACCGTCTCCCTGATCACCACGCCGGCCGACGTCCAGCGCGAGCGCCGCACGCTGATGCGTTTCGTCGCCGGCCTGGGGGCGTTCGTCGGGCTCTACGGGGTGGCCATCACGGTGGTCGGCATCATCATCTTCCGCGCGGTTTGAGGGGATACGATGGACATCATTGAACAAGCCGCCAAGCGCCTCGAAGAGCTTCGCCGCGCCGGCGTGGAAGTGGCGCCGCCCGAATCTGCGCCGGCTGCGGACAAGTCGGCGGCAAAACTCGGCGCTGGCGGCACGGCACCCGCCGCAGCGCAAATCTCCCGGCGCATCGATCTCGACATGAACGTGCTGACCGGGCATGGCATCCTCACGCCCGACAGCGTGCGTTCGCAGCTGGGCGACGAGATGCGCGTCATCAAACGGCCGCTGCTGCACAATGTCACCGGCAAGAGCGCCGCGCCGGTCAAGGACGCCAACCTGATCATGATCACCAGCGCCCTGCCCGGCGAAGGCAAGACCTTCATGGCGGCGAATCTGGCGATCAGCATCGCGATGGAGCTGGATCACACCGTGCTGCTCGTCGATGCCGACGTGGCGCGCCCATCCCTGCCTGAAGTGTTCGGCTTCGATGAGGAGAAGGGCCTGCTCGACGTCCTGACCGATCCGACGCTCGATCTAAGCCAGGTACTGTTGCGCACCAACGTCGAGAAGCTGTCCGTGCTGCCGGCGGGCACGCCGCATCCGCGGGCGACCGAGCTCCTGGCCAGCGAAGCGATGAATCACCTGCTGGCCGACATGGCGCAGCGCTATCACGACCGCATCATCATCTTCGATTCGCCGCCCCTGTTGGTGACTACTGAAGCGCGCGCGCTGGCGATGCACATGGGGCAGGTCGTGCTCGTGGTCAAGGCCGAGAGCACGACGCACGCCGAGGTGAAGAACGCCATCGCCGCGATCGAGTCCTGTCCGGTCAAGATGGTGGTGCTGAACAAGACGACCGGCCATGTGGATGGCCACGGCTATGGCTATGGCTATGGCTATGGTTACGGCTATGGCTACGGCTATTCCGGAAAAACCGGTGCCAGCGCTGCCCGGCCCTGAGGATAATGGCTGAGGAGGGTTCCTTGATCATGCGCGCTCCCAGCCACAAATCGGCGCAGCTATTCGGTTGCCTGCTCGGGGGACTGCTGCTGACGGCGAACACCCTGGCCCAGGAAGACGCCACCGCTCCGGCGAGCCGGCCGGCCTGGCTGATCACGCCGAGCATCTCCGGCAGCCTGACGCTCACCGACAACGTGCGGCCGGGGCTGGCCGACAAGCGCAGCGACCTGATCACCTCCATCGCTCCGGCGATCCACATCGACGGCAAGGGCGGGCGGGTGAGTGGCAATCTCAACTTCGCCTGGCGCCAGAATTTCTACGCCAACGAAAGCCGCTACAACAACGATCAGATGTCCCTGTCGGCGAACGGCAAGGCCGAGCTGGTCGAACAGTGGCTGTTCCTCGACGCGCTCGCCAGCATCGCGCAGCACGCCAATTCGGTGTTCGGCACCCAGACCGCCAGCAACGAGCTGGTGAATACCAACCGCGCGCAAACGACCTCATGGCAGTGGTCGCCCTATGTGCAAGGCTATTTCGGGGCCAGCAACGTTTCCTATGAGCTGCGTTATCGCGACATCCGCACCACGGCGGACAGCGGCCTGTATGCCACCGGCTCCGATGTCGATACGCAAATCTGGAGCGGTCACCTCGCCGGCGGTACGCCGCTGGCGCTGCTCGGCTGGTCGCTGCTGGCCGAGGACCAGCGCACCAGTTTCCGCGTGCGCGATACCCAGTCCAGCCGCGTCATCGGCAAGCTCGAATATCGCCTCGACCCGCAGTTCAAGGTGAATGTCAGTGCCGGCCGGGAATCCGACAATTACAGCAATTACCAATGGCAGCACCGCACCGTCACCGGTTATGGACTCGACTGGGCGCCGACCGAACGCACGCTGCTCAAGCTGGCCAAGGAAAAGCGCAGCTTCGGTGATGGTCACACGATCGATTTCAGCCACCGCACCGCGCTGACCGCCTGGAAGTTCGTCGATACCCGCAGCGTGGTCATTCCCGCCCAGCAATTCACCACGGCGCCGGTGTCGACGGCCTACGACCTGCTGTTCCTGCAACTCGCTTCCAGCATTCCCGATCCCGTTGCCCGCGACCAGGCGGTCAGCGCCTTGCTGCAGAGCGCCGGCATTCCGGCCAACAGCCTGATCTATGGCAACGTCGTCACCGCCCAGCCCTTCATCCAGCGCCGTCAGCAAGCCTCCGTCTCGCTGACGGGCGCGAACAACACCGTCACGTTCACCGCCCAGCGCAGCAGCAATACCCGGCTGGGCACCGGGGTGAGCCCGCTCGACGATTTCGCGCTCTCACAGAACATCCGTCAGTCAGGGCTGAGCGCCAGCTGGGCGCACAAGCTTTCGCCGCTGAGCAATCTGACCTTGAATGCGCTGACCTCGCACAGCCGCGGCGATGCCGGTCAGGACGCGCGCCTGCGTTCCCTGTCGCTGCTCTACACCACGAAACTCGGCGCTCGCACCACGGCATCCTTCGGCCTGCGGCAGAGCAACTACGACAATGCCGGCACGGGTACCGCGGATTACACCGAGCACGCACTGACGGGTACGTTGTCCGCCTCCTTCTGAGACGACCATGTATGAAGCCTACTACGGCTTGAAGGTCAAACCCTTCCAGCTGAATCCCGATCCTGCGTTTTATTTCGACAGCAAGCAGCACCGTCGTGCCAAGGCCTATCTCGAATACGGCCTGCACCAGAACGAGGGCTTCATCGTCGTCACCGGCGAGATCGGGGCCGGCAAGACCACCATCGTGCGCGGCCTGCTCGACAGTCTCGACAAGGACAAGGTCGTCGCCGCGCAGATCGTCAGCACCCAGCTCGATGCCGACGACATCCTGCGCATGGTCGCGGCGGCTTTCGGCGTGCGCTTCAAGGATCTCGCCAAGGCCGATCTGATCCTCGCGCTCGAAGCCTTCTTCGTCGAGATCGCACGGCGCGGCAAGCGCTGCCTGCTGATCATCGACGAGGCGCAGAACCTGACGCCGCGCGCCGTCGAGGAGTTGCGCATGCTGTCGAATTTCCAGTTCGAATCGCACGCGCTGCTGCAAAGCTTCCTCGTCGGCCAGCCGGAATTCCGCGCCATCATGCTCAGCCCGCAGATGGAGCAGCTGCGCCAGCGCGTGATCGCCGCCTGTCATGTCGGGCCGCTGAGTGCCGCCGAGACGCGCGACTACATTTATCACCGCCTGCGCTGCGCCGGCTCCAAGGGTGAACCGAAATTCGACGATGCCGCGCATCAGGCGATCTTTGATGCGAGCGGCGGCATTCCCCGCCGCATCAACGCGCTGTGCGACCGGCTGCTGCTGCTGGGGTTCCTGAATGACAAGAAGCTCTTTGGCAAGGAAGACATCCAGGAAGTCGTCAATGAGATGGGCGGCCAGATCGGCGTGGGCGCGAAACCCACCACCGCGGCACTCTTGGCACCGCAGGCGCTGGAGGGTGAGTTCGCCTCCAGCGGAGGAGACGTGGCGCTACAGATCGATGCCGAGACGGCCCGGGATGCCGGCAAGGCGCTCACCAGCATCAGCAACCGGCGCATCGCCGACCGGCTGCTGCGTCTCGAACGCAGCCTGGTGCGCCTCGAGCAGACCAACACGATGATGCTGCGCGTGCTGCAGCAGCTGGTCGACGCGGCGCGCTCCGGCAAGGCCGCGCGCGAGGCCGCGGACAAGAAGCCCGACAAGGAAACCTCGACTAGCGACATGGCATGAAGACCAATGCGCTGACCATCGATGTCGAGGATTATTTCCAGGTCTCGGCCTTCGCGCCCTATATCGACCGGGCCGACTGGGACAAGCGCGAATGCCGCGTCGAGCGCAATGTCGCGCGCATCCTCGCGCTGCTCGACCGCCACGGCGTCAAGGCGACCTTTTTCACGCTCGGCTGGATTGCGGAACGCCATCCCGGTGTGGTGCGCGAGATCGTCGCCAACGGGCATGAGCTGGCGAGCCACGGCTATGGTCACGAACGCGCGAATCGCTTGACGCCGCAGGCGTTCGCCGCTGACGTCCAGCGCGCCAAGGGAATCCTCGAAGACCTTTCCGGCCATGAAGTGAAAGGCTATCGCGCGCCGAGCTTCTCGATCGACGCCGGCAATCGCGAATGGGCCTTCGAGACGCTCGCGCGCGTCGGCTATCGCTACAGCTCGAGCGTCTATCCCGTGCGCCACGATCATTACGGCATGCCGGGCGCGCCGCGCTTTTCCCATGTGCCGCATGCCGGCGTGCTGGAAATCCCGCCGACCACGGTGCGCGCCTTCCTGCGCAACTGGCCGGCCTCCGGCGGCGGCTATTTCCGCCTGCTGCCCTATGCCGTCTCGCGGCGCCTGATCATTCATGTCAACGAGATCGAAGGCGAGCCGGCGGTGTTCTATTTCCACCCCTGGGAAATCGATCCCGAGCAGCCACGCATTCCAGGCATCGACGCGAAGACGCGCTTTAGGCATTACCTGAATCTCCACCGCATGGAGCAACGCCTCGAACGCTTGTTGCAGGATTTCCGCTGGGGGCGGATGGACGAGATCTTTCTCGGACGATGAGCGGGACGGTCACGATTGCCCGGCTCGACAGGCATGATGCGAATGCCGTTGCCCGCTGGGAGGCTTATGTCGCGGCGACACCGGCGGCGACGTTCTTCCACCGCGCGGCCTGGCAGAACATCCTCGAAGACGTTTTCGGCCACCCGACCTTCTTCCTCTCGGCCGAGCGGAGCAGGCGGATCGTCGGCATCCTGCCGCTCGCGCAGGTGAAGAGCCGGCTCTTTGGCAATGCGCTGGTTTCCCTGCCTTTCTGCGTCTATGGTGGCGTCGTCGCCGACGATGTGGAGGCGGCGGCGGCGCTCGAAGCGGAAGCCGAGAGCATCGCCCGCGAGTGTGAAGTCGAACATCTCGAATACCGCAACATCGAAGCCCGCCATGCCGACTGGCCGCGCCAGGACCTTTACGTCACCTTCCGCAAGGAAATCCTGCCCGACGAGGAGGCGAATATGCTGGCGATCCCGCGCAAGCAGCGCGCGATGGTCAGGAAAGGAATCAAGAACGGCCTGCGCGCGGAGATCGATACCGATGTCGAGCGCTTCTTCGCGCTCTATGCCGACAACGTGCGCCGACATGGCACGCCGGCGCTGCCGAAACGCTATTTCACCCGCCTGATGGCCGAGTTCGGTCCGGACTGCGAGGTGCTGACCGTGCTCGATGCCCAAGGCACCCCGGTCAGCAGCGTGCTGAGCTTTTATTTCCGCGACGAGGTGCTGCCTTACTATGCCGGTGATGCGCTGCGCGCACGCGAGTTGGCCGCCAACGACTTCAAATACTGGGAGCTGATGCGTCGCTCCTGCGCGCGCGGCCTCAAGGTCTTCGACTATGGCCGCAGCAAGGTCGGCGCCGGCTCGTATGCGTTCAAGAAAAACTGGGGTTTCGAGCCGACGCCGCTCAATTATGAATACCGCCTCTACAAGCGCGAGGGCATCCCGCAGAACAACCCGAACAATCCGAAGTATCGGCTGATGATCGCCACCTGGCGCCGGTTGCCGCTCTGGCTCACCAACCGGCTCGGCCCGCTGATCGTGCGCAACCTGGGCTGATGCATGGCGAACCTGCTATATCTCGTCCATCGCCTGCCGTATCCGCCGAACAAGGGCGACAAGGTGCGCTCCTTCCATCTGATGAGGCATCTGGCCCGCGCGCACCGGCTGTATCTGGGCACCTTCATCGACGACCCGGCCGATGAGGCGCATCTGGACGACGTGCGCGGCTACTGCGCCGATCTCCATGTCGCCCGGCTCACGCCGCGCCGGGCGAAGCTGCGCAGCCTGCGTGGCCTGCTCACCGGCGAGGCGCTCTCGCTCCCCTATTACCGCGATGCCGTCCTGCGCCGCTGGGTCGATTCCTTGTGCGACATCGATGCGGCGGTCGTTTTTTCCTCCGTCATGGCCGACTATCTGCCCGAGCGGCTGCCGGCGCTCATCGATTTCGTCGACATGGATTCGGCCAAGTGGCGGCAGTATGCGACGACGCACCGCTGGCCGCTGTCCTGGCTCTATCGACGCGAGGGTGAGCGGCTCTTGGCTTTCGAGCGCACCATCGCCCAGCGCGCCGCGCATTCCTTTTTCGTCACGGAGGCCGAGCGCGATCTGTTCCTCGCCGCCGCGCCGGAGTGCGCCGGCCGCGTGGACGCGATGGGCAACGGCGTCGATGCCGATTTCTTCTCGCCTGAACACGGCTTCGCCTCACCGTATCCGGCGGGAGAGCTCCCGCTCGCCTTCACCGGCGCGATGGACTATTGGCCGAACGTCGATGCCGCGGTCTGGTTTGCCAGGGAAATCCTGCCCGCCTTGCGCGACCGCCATCCTGCGCTGCGCTTCTACGTCGTCGGCCGCAGCCCCGATCCGGCCGTGCAGGCGCTGGCGGGGGAGGAGGTCGTGGTGACCGGCACGGTAGCCGACGTGCGGCCCTATCTCGCCCATGCTGCCGTGGTGGTCGCGCCGCTGCGCATCGCGCGCGGCATCCAGAACAAGGTGCTCGAAGCGATGGCGATGGCGCGGCCGGTGGTCGCCTCGGCCGCCTGCGCCGCGCCGATCGCGGCCGAACGCGGCACCGAGCTGCTCGCGGCGGAAATGGCTGCGGACTATGTCGCGCAGATCGGGTCCCTGCTCGCCGATCCTGCTCGTGCCGATGACATTGGTCGGGCGGCGCGTCGGCGCGTGCTCGCCAGCTACAGCTGGGACGCCCATCTCGCGACGATCGACCGTCACCTCGCCCAGCTCGCGCCATGAGTGCCGTATCGCCAGCGCCGACTTTCGCATCCCGCCCGAGCTGGAAGCAGACGGTCGCGGTGCTCGTCCTCGTCGAGCTCGCGCTGCTCGCGTTCTACTTCGAGACGGCGCGCGCGATGGTCGAGATCTGGTGGCGGTCCGGGACGTTCAATCACGCCTTCCTTGTGCCGCCGATCAGCCTCTGGCTGATCTGGGAAAAGCGCCGCGAGCTGGCGCGGGAAGCGCCGCGTCCTGCGCTTTGGCTCGCGCTGCCGCTCGCCGTGATCGCCTGCGGCTGGCTGATGGGCGAACTGGCCGCCGTCAATGTCTTGACCCAGTTCGCCCTGGTCGGAATGCTGGTGCTGGCCGTGCCGTTGGTGATCGGCCTTCGGGCCGCCCGACGCATCGCCTTCCCGCTGGGCTTCCTGTTCTTCGCGGTGCCGTTCGGTGAGTTCGTCATGCCGACGATGATGGACTGGACGGCGAAATTCACCGTGCTGGGCCTGCGCGCCACGGGCATCCCGGTCTATCAGGAAGGGCTGCATTTCGTCATTCCCTCGGGGCGCTGGTCGGTGGTCGAAGCCTGCAGCGGCGTGCGCTACCTGATCGCCTCGATCGTCGTCGGCACGCTGTTCGCCTATCTCAACTTCCGCTCGCTCAAGCGCCGGCTGATCTTCGTCGCCGTCGCCATCGTCGTGCCGCTCGTCGCCAACTGGCTGCGTGCCTACATGATCGTCATGCTCGGCCATCTGTCCGGCAACGCCCTCGCCGTCGGCGTCGATCACCTGATCTACGGCTGGGTGTTCTTCGGCGCGGTGATGCTGATCATGTTCGCCATCGGTCTGCGCTGGCGCGAGGATGAAACCGGGCCTTCTGCCGGCCTTGCGCGGGAAGAGGCAAGAGCGAAGCCCGCAGCGCACCCGCGGGATGTGCTGCTCAGTGCTGCACTGGCCATCGGCATCGCAATCACCCCACGTGCCGCGCTGATGTGGCTGGACGGCGGCCCGGTTCAGCCACCGCCGCAGCTGAGCGCGGCAGCGCTCGCCCAAGGCGGGTGGCAGCTGGCCGAAGCGCCGCTCGTCGACTGGCAGCCGGCCTTCGCCAATCCCTCGGCTACCCTGAACGTCACGCTCGCCAAGGAGGGCCGGCGCGTCGGCGTCTTCATCGCCTGGTATCAGCAGCAGAACTACGAGCGCAAGCTGATCAGCTCGGAAAACGTGCTCGTCAAAAGCAGCGACCAGGATTGGGCGCAGACCGCACGAGGGGAGAAGTCCATTTCGCTGGGCGGACGGACAGTTGGCGTACGCACGGCGAGCCTGCGTCGCATCGATGCCGGGCTGACCAGCGAGAGTCAGCGCCTCATGGTCTGGCATTGGTATGACATCGACGGCCGCGTCGTCATCCGCGATGCCCTCGGCAAGCTGATGCTCGCCCTGAAGCGCCTTGCGGGGCGTGGGGATGCTTCCGCCGCGGTGTTCGTCTATGCGCCGGAGCCCGGCGCCGAAGTGCTGGCGCAATATCTTTCCGAAGCGGGCGCGGGCATCGAACGCCTGCTCGCCGAAGCGGACGCTGCGCGCAGATAGAATCCACGCAATCGAAGGAAAGGGGAAAACATGGCAACGAAATCCAATCTCGCCAACACCGTCGTCGCCGTCGTCGGCCTCGGTTATGTCGGCCTGCCGCTCGCGGTCGAGTTCGGCAAGAAATACAAGACCATCGGCTACGACCTTTCGGAAGCGAAGGTCGCCAGTTACCGGAAGTTCATCGACCCGACCGGCGAGGTGAGCAGCGAGGCGCTCAAGGCGGCCAAGCGGCTGACGGTGAGCACCGATCCGGCGACGATCGCGGAGGCCGACCTGATCGTCGTCGCCGTGCCGACGCCGGTCGATGCGGCGCACATTCCCGACTTCTCGCCGCTGGTCGGTTCCTCGACCACGGTCGGCAAGTACATGAAGAAGGGTGCGACGGTGGTCTATGAGTCCACGGTCTATCCCGGCGCGACCGAAGAAGTCTGCATCCCGCTTTTGGAGCAGCATTCCGGCATGAAGTGGAAGAAGGATTTCCATGTCGGCTATTCCCCCGAGCGAGTCAATCCCGGCGACAAGGAGCGCACGATCACCAAGATCGTCAAGGTCGTCTCCGGCGACGATGCGAAGACGGCGGATTTCGTCGAGGCGATGTATGCATCCGTGATCACGGCAGGCGTGCATCGCGCCAGCAGCATCAAGGTGGCCGAGGCCGCGAAGGTGATCGAGAATACGCAGCGCGATCTCAACATCGCCTTGATGAACGAACTGGCGATCATCTTCGACCGCATCGGCATCGACACGCTCGAAGTGCTGCAGGCGGCCGGCACCAAGTGGAACTTCCTGCCCTTCCGGCCCGGACTGGTCGGTGGCCACTGCATCGGCGTCGATCCCTATTACCTGACGCACAAGGCCGAGATGCTCGGCTACCACCCGCAGGTGATCCTCGCCGGCCGGCGCATCAACGACGGCATGGCCGCCTGGGTGGCGCAGCAGACCGTCAAGCAGATGATCGCCAACGACTGCCACGTCAAGGGTGCCAAGGTGATCGTGCTGGGGCTGACCTTCAAGGAAAACTGCCCGGACCTGCGCAATTCCAAGGTCGCCGATCTGGTCCGGGAGCTGCAATCCTTCGGCTGCGAGGTCGCGGTGCATGACCCGCTCGGCGAACCGGCTGAGGCGATGCATGAATACGGCATCGAGCTCAAAAAGTGGAATGCGCTGCCCAAAGATGTCGATGCGATCGTCGCCGCCGTCTCGCACAAAGAATACCTCGCCATGCCGTTCAGGAAGCTGACGGCGAAGCTCAAACGCGGCGGGCTGTTCGTCGATGTGAAATCGGCCTATGACCCGAAGGCCGTCACCAAGGCCGGCTTCAAGCTCTGGCGTGTGTAACGGGCAGGGACCGCGCGCACATGAAAATCGCCGAACTGCTGCAGTCGCTGGCCGATGCCCAGGTAGCCTATGTGCTGGTGGGTGGGCTGGCGGTGCAGTTGCACGGCTACATGCGCGCGACACTCGATATCGATCTCGTTTTGGCCTTGGACGATGGCAATCTCGAAAGATTCATCGCAGTGGCGAAGAAATACGGTCTGCAGCCCAATATTCCTGTGCCGCTCGAAGCCTTGCGCGATGCGAATCAGATCGAAACATGGCATCGGGAAAAAGGCATGCTTGCATTTTCCTTGCGTGAACCGCAGCCTGGCGGCAAGGTTGTCGACATTCTGGTGAGACCACCATTATCCTTCGAGCGGCTTGAGCAAAACGCCATCACTGGAGAGTTGTTTGGCCGAAAAGTCATGATTGCCTCGATCGATGATTTGTTGGCATTGAAGCGCCACGCCAGCCGCCCGAGGGATCTCCTCGACATCGAGGCTCTGGAGAAAATCCGCCGTGGAGAAGATCCGAATGTCTGAATCGAGCGCACGCGAAAGCTCAGTCGTCATTCCGCAGGACATCCTGCTGCTTCGCCTGGAGCAGTCGGAAGAATTGCGCGAGTTCACCCTCCAGATGTGGCTGCAGAATCCCGCGCTCGCCCGACAGGCAGGTGGCAAGATTGCAGAGCTATTGGCCCCGCTGGACACCACTTCATGACAGCAACGATCTACGATACGCTGCGTAACGAGCTGCGCTCGCATCCGCGCACCTGGCTCGTCACCGGCGTCGCCGGTTTCATCGGCAGCAACCTGCTCGAAGCCCTGCTGGCGCTCGGCCAACGCGTGGTCGGCCTCGACAACTTCGCCACCGGCTACCATCACAACCTCGAGGCGGCGCTCGACGATGCCAGCATCGCCGCCGGTCTTCCACGAAACGAGCTCGAAGCGCGGTTCCACTTCATCGAGGGCGACATCCGTGATTTGGACACCTGCCGCGAGGCGATGTGGTGGCAGCAGGGCACCGCCCGCCATGCGGTCGATTACGTGCTGCATCAGGCGGCGCTCGGCAGCGTGCCGCGTTCGCTCGAAGACCCGATCACGACCAACTCGGCCAACATCGACGGCTTCCTCAACATGCTGGTCGCGGCGCGCGATGCCAAGGTCGCGCGCTTTGTCTATGCCGCCAGCAGTTCGACCTACGGCGATCACCCCGATCTGCCCAAGGTCGAAGAGAAAATCGGCAAGCCGCTCTCGCCCTATGCGGTCACCAAGCTGGTCAACGAGCTCTATGCCGACGTCTTCGCGCGCGCCTACGGCTTCAGGACCATCGGCCTGCGCTACTTCAACATCTTCGGCAAGCGCCAGGATCCGCACGGCGCCTATGCCGCAGTGATCCCGAAATGGATCGCGGCGATGATCCACGGCGAGCCGGTCTATATCAACGGCGATGGTGAGACGAGCCGCGATTTCTGCTACATCGCCAACACGATCCAGGCCAACCTGCTGGCGGCGACCACCGAGAATCCCGAAGCCACGAACCAGGTCTATAACGTCGCCGTCGGCGAGCGTACCTCGCTCAACGCGCTGTGCGCCTTCCTCGTCAAGCATCTGGCCCAGCGCTATCCTCATCTCGCCGGTTTCAAGCCGATCTACCGCGATTTCCGTGCCGGCGACGTGCGTCACTCGCTCGCCGACATCACGAAGGCGCAGCGGCTTCTGGGTTATGCGCCGACGCATCGCATCGACGCCGGGCTCGAAGAGGCGATGGCCTGGTACATCGACCATCTCCAATGACCGGCCGGCACGATGCGCGACCGCTGGTGCTGCATGTGTTCTACCGCTTCGATGTCGGCGGGCTGGAAAACGGCGTCGTCAACCTGATCAACCGCTTGCCGGCAGACGCCTACCGGCACGCGATCCTGGCGCTCACCGAGGTCACCGACTTCAAGCAGCGCATCGTGCGTGATGACGTCCAGTATTTCAGCCTGAACAAGCCCCCGGGCCATCTGTTCAAACTGTATCCGCGTCTGTGGCGCCTGTTCCAGAAACTCAAGCCCGCGATCGTGCATAGCCGCAACCTCGCAGCGCTGGAAGTGACCGTGCCGGCATGGGCGGCCGGCGTGCCGGTGCGCATTCACGGCGAACACGGCTACGATGTCCATGACCTGGGCGGCAGCAACAAGACCTACCAATGGGTGCGGCGTGCCTACAACCCCTTCGTCAGCCACTGGATCGCGCTCTCAAGCGATCTCGGCGACTATCTGACCCGGCGGGTCGGCATTCCGGCGCGCAAGGTGACGCAGATCTGCAATGGCGTCGATGCCGAGCGCTTCCGGCCTGCCGTCTCGCAATCACCGACTTTGCCTGGCTGCCCGTTTCACCGTCCCGAACATTGGCTCGTCGGCACCGTCGGCCGCATGCAGGCGGTCAAGCACCAGACCCTGCTCGCCCGCGCCTTCATCCGCGCGCTCGAACTCGCGCCCGAGCTGCGCCCGCGGCTGCGGCTGGTGATGGTCGGCGACGGCCCGCTGCGTGCCGGATCGCTCGCGTTGCTCGAGGCGGCGGGCGTTGCGGATCTCGCCTGGCTGCCGGGCGAGCGTCACGACATTCCAGATGTGCTGCGCGGGCTCGACTGCTTCGTGCTGCCCTCGCTGGCCGAGGGCATCTCGAACACCATCCTCGAAGCGATGGCGAGCGGGCTGCCGGTGATCGCCACGAATGTCGGCGGCAATCCCGAGCTGGTGAGCGAAGGCCACACCGGCCGGCTCGTGCCGCCGGACGATGTCGAGGCGATGGCGCAAGCGATCCTCACCTATGCGCGAAATCCGTCGATGGCGCAGGCGCATGGCCGTGAGGGCAGGGCGGAGGTCGAGCGGCGCTTCAGCCTCGAGGCGATGGTGGGCGCCTATCGAGCGCTTTACGATCGGTTACTATTCGGACCGCATCCTCAAAGTCAAAACCAATAAATCATGTGCGGCATCACCGGCATCTTCGACACCCGTGGCAAGCGCGACATCGACCGCGACGTGCTCTCCCGGATGAACGAATCGCAGTTCCACCGTGGGCCGGACGAGGGCGGGCTGCACATCGAGCCGGGCGTGGGCCTGGGGCATCGGCGGTTGTCGATCATCGATTTGTCAACCGGCCAGCAGCCGCTCTACAACGAGGATGGCAGCGTCTGCGTCGTCTTCAACGGCGAGATCTACAACTTTCGGGAACTGATCCCCGAGCTGCAATCGCTCGGCCACGTCTTCCATACCAAGAGCGACACCGAGGTCATCGTCCATGCCTGGGAAGCCTGGGGCGAGGACTGTGTGACGCGCTTTCGCGGCATGTTCGCCTTTGCGCTCTGGGACCGCAATCGCGACACCCTGTTCCTCGCGCGTGACCGGCTCGGCGTCAAACCCTTGTTCTATGCGCTGCTCGACGACGGCACCTTCCTGTTCGGCTCGGAACTGAAATCCCTGCTCGCGCATGGGGGGCTCAAGCGCGAGATCGACCCGCTCGCGGTCGAGGAATATTTCGCCCTCGGCTATGTCGCCGAGCCGCGCTGCATCTTCAGGCAGGCGAAAAAGCTGCCGCCGGCCTGCACCTTGAAAATCGGCGCTGGCGGAGCGGCACTGCCCGAGCCGCGCCCGTATTGGGACGTGCGCTTCACGCTCGATGCAAAGCTCGACGAGATCGAGGCGCGCGAAGAGCTGGAGCGGCGTTTGCGCGAATCGATCCGTCTGCGCATGATCGCCGAAGTGCCGCTCGGCGCCTTCCTCTCCGGCGGCGTCGATTCGAGCGCGGTGGTCGCGCTGATGGCCGGCGTGTCGAACGAGCCGGTGAATACCTGTTCGATCTCGTTTTCCGATCCGGCCTACGACGAAGCCCGCTTCGCGCAGCAGGTGGCCGATCGCTACCACACGCGCCACTTCGTCGACCGGGTCGAGAGCGACGATTTCGACCTGATCGACACGCTGGCGAAGCTCTACGACGAGCCCTACGCCGACAGCTCGGCGATCCCGACCTACCGCGTCTGTGAGCTTGCGCGCCGGCATGTCACGGTGGCGCTCTCCGGCGACGGCGGCGACGAGAGCTTCGGCGGCTACCGGCGCTACCGGCTGCACCTGATGGAAGAGCACCTGCGCGCCGCGCTGCCGCTGGGCTTACGCCGGCCGCTGTTCGGTCTGCTGGGCCGGCTCTATCCGAAGGCCGACTGGGCGCCGCGCATCTTCCGTGCCAAGACCACTTTCGAGGCGCTCGCCCGCACCTCGGTCGAAGCCTACTTCCACAGCATTTCCGTCATCCGCAATGCGCAGCGCGATCGACTCTACAGCGATGCGTTCAAGTCCCAGCTCGGCGGCTATAACGCGCAGGCCGTGTTCGACCGTCATGCCGCGAAGGCCGACACCGACGACCCGCTCGCGCTGATCCAGTACATCGACCTGCACACCTATCTGATCGGCGACATCAACACCAAGGTCGACCGCGCCAGCATGGCGCATTCGCTCGAAGTGCGCGAACCGCTGATGGATCACCCGCTCGTCGAATGGCTCGCCACGCTGCCTTCGTCGTTCAAGATGCGCGGCGGCGAGGGCAAGTGGCTGCTCAAGAAAACCATGGAGCCCCATCTTCCCCACGACATCATGTATCGGCCGAAGATGGGCTTTGCGGTGCCGCTGGCGCGCTGGTTCCGCGGCCCCTTGCGACAGCGCGTGCGCGACGAGCTGCTCGGCGGACCGCTGCTGGAGACCGGCTGGTTCAATCGCGAGGCGATCCAGCAGATCGTCGAGCAGCACGAATCCGGCGTCCGTGATCACAGCACGCCGATCTGGGTGCTGTTGATGTTCGATGCTTTTCTCCGTCACAACGGGGCAATTCAATGAGTTTGCGGAAAGCGGAGTGGGTTGAGAAAACTTCTTGTGTATTGACAAGGGCAATACGTTACGACGACAATTCGTGCGTCGCCCATCGGCATGGATATCCATTACGAGCTCAACGGTGATCTGTTCGTCTGGGACAAAAGCAAAGCCGAGCTGAACTGGCGCAAGCATGGTGTCCGTTTCGAGGAGGCGGCGACGGTTTTTTCCGATCCGTTGTTCGTGCTCGTCGATGCATCGAGGAATGGCGAGGCGCGCGAAGCGGTCATCGGCTTCGATGCCATCGGTCGCCTGCTCTATGTGGTGCATGTCGAAGTGCATGGCGACTACATTCGAATCATCTCCGCCCGACGGGCGGAACCGGAGGAGGAACGCCGTTATGCTGACTGAACGTTTGAAAAACCGTCTCAAAAAAGACCGGCCGATGACTTCGATCACGTTGCGCATTCCGGTCGATGTCGTGGCCTCGATGAAGGAGATTGCGCCAAGGCGGGGTTTCAGCGGTTATCAGGCCTTGCTGAAGTCCTATATCAGCGAAGGGTTGCGTCGCGACGAAGCGCAATTCGCCTCGGATGCCACCGCCAGGCTGATCGAGGCATTGAAGAAGCGCGGTGTCCCCGAGGCGGTGATTGACGAAGCGGCGCGTGAGCTCGCCGCCTGAGAAAAGTTTCATGACCCTACTCTATCTCGTCGCCGGCGCGCGGCCCAACTTCATGAAGATCGCCCCGATCGTGCGCGCCCTCGAAGCGCACGGCGGGCTCGATTACCAGATCATCCACACCGGCCAGCACTACGACCGCGAAATGAACGACGTCTTTTTCGAGGAGCTGGGCATTCCGGCGCCGGACGTCTTCATGGGTGCGGGCGGCGGCAGCCACGCGCAGCAGACGGCGAAGATCATGACGGCTTTCGAAGAGCTCTGTCAGGCTAACCCGCCCGATGCCGTGCTGGTGGTCGGCGATGTCAATTCGACGCTCGCCTGTTCCATCGTCGCCAAGAAGCTGCACATCCCCGTCGCGCATGTCGAGGCGGGCTTGCGGAGCGGCGACATGGCGATGCCCGAGGAGATCAACCGGCTCGTCACCGACAGCATTTCCGACTGGTTCTTCGTCACCGAACCGAGCGGCATCGCGCATCTGCGCCGCGAAGGCAAGCCGGAGAGCGCGATCCACTACGTTGGCCATGTGATGGTCGACAACCTGCTCTACCAGGCGGAAAAGCTCGCGCAGAGCGATGCCGAATTCGAAACGAGCTTCTTCAAACGCACTCATCCGCGCTATGGCGTGGTGACTTTGCACCGGCCGAGCAACGTCGATGATCCCGAGACATTCGCCCGCATCGGCGGCGCGCTCAGGGAGATCGCGCAGGACCTGCCGCTGCTCTTTCCCGTGCATCCGCGCACGCGCGGCAATCTGCAAAAATTCGGCATCGATCTCGGTCCGAACGTCACGCTCGTCGGCCCGCAGCCCTACATGGCCTTCCTTCACTTATGGAAAGATGCCGCGGTCGTGCTCACCGACAGCGGCGGGCTGCAGGAAGAAACCACCGCGCTGGGCGTGCCCTGCATCACCATCCGCGAGAACACGGAGCGGCCGATCACGGTGGAAGAGGGCACGAACGTGCTTGCCGGCACCGACCCAATGAGGATCGTCGCCGAAGCTCGCAAGATCCTGCGCGGTGAAGGCAAGCAAGGTCGCCGACCGCATCTGTGGGACGGCAAGGCGGCCGAGCGCATCGTCGAAATTCTGTCGAGAGAGTTGGAAAAAACATCATGAAAGTCCTCATCACCGGCGCGGCAGGCTTCATTGGCTCCGCATTGGCCCTGCGCCTGCTCGAACGCGGCGATGCCGTCATCGGCATCGACAACCACAACGACTACTACGACCCGGCGCTGAAAGAGGCGCGGCTCGCCCGTCATGCGCAGCATCCGAACTATGTGCATCTGCGCATCGACATCGCCGACCGTCAGGCGATGGAAGCCGCCTTCGTCGAGCACAAGCCGAACCGGGTCGTCAATCTCGCCGCGCAGGCCGGCGTGCGCTATTCGCTCGAAAACCCGCTCGCCTACATCGACAGCAACCTCGTCGGCTTCGGCCACATCCTTGAAGGCTGCCGGCATCATGGCGTCGAGCACCTCGTCTATGCGTCGAGTTCCAGCGTCTATGGCGCCAACACGACGATGCCCTTCTCGGTGCATCACAATGTCGATCATCCGCTCTCGCTCTATGCCGCGACCAAGAAGGCCAACGAGCTGATGGCGCATACCTACAGCCACCTCTACGGGCTGCCGACGACGGGGCTACGCTTCTTCACCGTCTATGGCCCGTGGGGCCGGCCCGACATGGCGCTGTTCAAATTCACCAAGGCGATCCTTGCCGGCGAGAAGATTCCGGTCTTCAACTACGGCAGGCACCGCCGCGACTTCACCTACATCGACGACATCGTCGAAGGCGTGATCCGTGTGCTCGACCAGCCGGCCCGGCCGAACCCCGACTGGTCTGGCGACCACCCCGATCCCGGCAGCAGCCGCGCGCCCTGGCGCGTCTACAACATCGGCAACAACCAGCCGGTCGAGCTGATGGACTACATCGCCGCGCTGGAGGCCGCGCTGGGCCGCAAGGCCGAGATGGAACTCTTGCCCCTGCAGCCGGGCGACGTGCCCGATACCTATGCCGATGTCGCCGACCTCGTGCGCGAGTTCGGCTACAAGCCTTCCACGCCGGTCTCGCAGGGCGTGGCCAACTTCGTCGCCTGGTATCGCGACTATTTCAAGGTCTGAACATCATGAAAATCGCCATTGCCGGAACCGGTTACGTCGGTCTGTCCATCGCCGTGCTGCTCGCCCAGCACAACGAAGTGGTCGCGCTCGACATCGTCCCCGAGAAGGTCGACCTGCTCAACCGCAAGGTCTCGCCGATCGTCGATGCCGAGATCGAGGACTACCTTGCGCACAAGCCGCTCAAGCTGCGTGCTACCCTCGACAAGCGCGAAGCCTATGAAGGCGCGGAATTCGTCGTCATCGCCACACCCACCGACTACGACCCCGAGACCAACTACTTCAACACCAAGTCGGTCGAGGCGGTGATCCGCGACGTGATGGCCATCAACCCGCAGGCGGTGATGGTGATCAAATCCACCGTGCCGGTCGGCTACACCGCCAAGACGCGCGCCGAACTGAACTGTGAGAACCTGATCTTCTCGCCCGAGTTCCTGCGCGAAGGCCGCGCGCTCTACGACAATCTCTACCCTTCGCGCATCGTCGTCGGCGAGCGCTCGGCGCGCGCCGAGACCTTCGCCAGCCTGCTCAAGCAAGGCGCGCTCAGGCCCGACGTCCCGGTGCTGTTTACCGACAGCACCGAGGCCGAGGCGATCAAGCTGTTCGCCAACACCTATCTCGCCATGCGTGTCGCCTTCTTCAACGAGCTCGACACCTACGCCGCCACCCACGGCCTCGACACGCGCCAGATCATCGAGGGCGTCTGTCTCGATCCGCGCATCGGCAATCACTACAACAACCCGAGTTTCGGCTACGGTGGCTACTGCCTGCCGAAAGACACCAAACAGCTCCTTGCCAACTACCGCGACGTGCCGCAGAACCTGATTCGTGCGATCGTCGATTCGAACACCACGCGCAAGGACTTCATCGCCGACGAGATCCTCCGCCGCAAGCCGAACGTGGTGGGCGTCTATCGCCTGATCATGAAAGCCGGCTCCGACAACTTCCGCGCATCATCGATCCAGGGCATCATGAAGCGCATCAAGGCCAAGGGCATCCCGGTGATTGTCTATGAGCCGGTGCTCAAGGAGCCCGAGTTCTTCCACTCGAAGGTGGTCAATGACCTCGCCGCCTTCAAGCGCGAGGCCGACGTCATCATCGCCAACCGCCTCACCGACGAGATCCGCGATGTGCAGGACAAGGTCTATACGCGCGACCTGTTCGGGCAGGACTGAAACTCGGCGCTGGCGAGACGGCACTTTCGATTGGTTTGATTTCATGCGAACCATATAATCGGCCGGGTGAGAATCCTCTACCACCACCGCACGGCATCGAAAGACGGCCAGGCCGTCCATATCGAGGAGCTGATCGGCGCGCTGCGCCAGCTTGGTCATGAGGTGCGCGTCGTCGCGCCCGAGATCGCGCCCGCTGGCGGGATGGGCGAGGATGCCACGCTGGTGCACAAGCTTAAAGCCGCGCTGCCGAAGGCCCTCTACGAACTGCTCGAACTGGCCTATTCCTGGGTGGCCTATCGGCGGCTCTTACAGGCGGCGCGTGAATTCGAGCCGGATTTCATCTACGAACGTTACAACCTCTACCTGCTGGCTGGCGCCATGCTCAAGCGCAAGCTGGGCATTCCGCTCTTGCTCGAAGTGAATTCGCCTCTCGCCGAAGAGCGCAGCCGCCACAGTGGCGGCCTCGGGCTGCCGCGGCTGGCGCGCTGGGCCGAAGCCACGGCCTGGCGCAGCGCCGACCACGTGCTGCCGGTCACCCGGGTGCTGGCCGGCTACGTCAAGGCCGCCGGTGTGCCGGACGAGCGCATCACCGTCATTCCCAATGGCATCAACCGCGAGCATTTCGCGGTCGCACCCGCGCCAGATCAAGCCAAACTGCGACTGGATTTGTCGGGCAAGCTCGTGCTCGGCTTCACCGGCTTCGTGCGCGACTGGCATGGCGTCGATCGGGTGATCCGCTGGATGGCGACCCCAGGAGCGCCGGCCAATGCGGTGCTGCTGGTCGTCGGCGATGGTCCGGTGCGCGGCGATCTCGAAAAGTTGGCCGAGGATTTGCGGCTGCGTGAGCGCGTGCGCTTCACTGGCGTCATCGATCGCGACCGGGTGCCCGAGCATGTCGCCGCGTTCGACATCGCCCTGCAGCCCGCGGTGGTGCCTTACGCCTCGCCGCTCAAGCTGTTCGAATACCTGGCCTTGGGCAAGGCGGTCATCGCGCCACGGCAGCCCAACATCGAGGAAATCCTCGGCGATGGCGACAATGCCTTGCTGTTCGACGCCACCGAGCCGGGCGCCTTCGAGCGCGGCCTGACGCGGCTGTGCGCCGATCCCGAACTGCGTGCGCGCCTTTCCGCTGCCGCCGCCGCGACCATCGACCGCCTCGACCTCACCTGGCTGGGCAATGCGCGCAAGATCGTGGCGTTGGTCTGCCGCTCATGATCCGCACACTGCTCTTCTCCACCCTCTACCCCAGCAGCGTGCGCCCATCGCACGGCATCTTCGTCGAGACGCGGCTGCGTCACCTGCTGACAAGCGGCCAAATCGAAACCCGCGTCGTCGCTCCCGTCCCCTGGTTTCCCTTCGCACATCCGCGCTTTGGCGAATACGCGAAGCACGCCGCCGTGCCCGCGCACGAAGTCAGGAACGGCATCGACGTCGCCCATCCGCGTTACCTGCTGCTGCCCAAGATCGGCATGAACTGGGCGCCAGCGAGTCTCGCACGCACGGGTCTGGCCGCCGCCCGCCAGCTGATCGCCGAAGGTTTCGATTTCGACCTCATCGACGCCCATTACTTCTACCCCGATGGCGTTGCCGCGACGATGATCGGCCAGGCGCTGGGCAAGCCGGTGGTCATCACCGCGCGCGGCACCGACATCAACCTGATCCCGCAGTACGAAAAGCCGCGCCGCATGATCCTGCAGGCCGCGAAGGATTGCGCGGCGATGATCACCGTCTGCCAGGCGCTCAAGGATGCGCTGGTCGAACTCGGCGCTCCGCCGGAAAAGATCACCGTGCTGAGGAATGGCGTCGATCTCGAACTGTTCCGGCCGGAAGACAAGGCCGAGGCTCGCGCCGCCTTCGGCATGGGTGACCGCTTCGCCATCGCCTCGGTCGGGCATCTCATCGAGCGCAAGGGTCATCATCTGGTCATCGAAGCCCTGGCGCAGATTCCCGATGCCAGGCTCTACATCGCCGGCAGCGGCGAAGAGGAAATCCGCCTGCGCGCGCTGGCTGCACGGCTGGGTGTAACGGATCGTGTGCGCTTTTTCGGTGCCATGCCGCAAGCCAAACTTCGCACGCTCTACAGCGCCGTCGATTGCCTGGTGCTCGCCTCCAGCCGCGAAGGCTGGGCCAACGTGCTGCTCGAAGCCATGGCCTGCGGCACGCCGGTCGTCGCCAGCAACGTCTGGGGCACGCCCGAAGTCGTCGCCGCACCCGAGGCCGGTTTGCTGATGGACGAGCGCAGCGCCGGTGGCATCGTGCGCGCCGTCGCCCACCTGCGCGATGCTTTGCCGACCCGCAGCGCCACCCGCGCCTACGCCGAGCAATTCGGCTGGCAGCCGACGAACGACGGGCAGCTGGCACTGTTTCGGCAGGTTCTTGGTCGGCAATAGTCGGCGCTGGCGGGACGGCACCCTCGGCTGGTCAATTGCCGGATGTTCATAGATAATTGCATCGTTCTGTACATTCAGAGGGCATCATGAAACAGGCCACCTTCACCGAAGTCCGCAACCACGCCAAAACCTATTTCGATCTCGTCGAAGCGGGAGAGTCGGTACGCGTGCTGCGCAACGGCAAGCCGATTGCCGACATCGTTCCCGTGGTGGCCGACCTGCCGTCATGGAAGCGCCGCAAGGCCCAGCCCCTGGTTCTTGATGGTGTTTCCGTCAGCCGCATGATTCTCGAAGAGCGTGCCTCGGGCGCATGAGGGTCGTTGGGGTGCGCGTCTTCTTCGACAGCTCGGCCTTCGCCAAGCGCTACATCAGCGAAGCCGGTACCGATGCGGTTCTCGCCTGGTGCGATCAAGCCACGGAAATCGGGCTTTCCGCGATCGCGCTGCCAGAAATCATTTCCGCATTCTGTCGTCTGCGTCGCGAGGGGAGGATCGACGAAACCCAGTACCGCCAACTGAAAGCCCTGCTGCTGGCGGATATCGAGGATGCTGCGATCTGCGACCTGACGCCGGCAGTTCTGGCGCAAACGATTGCCAGCCTTGAAAAGAATGTCCTGCGCGGCATGGATGCCATCCATATCGGCAGTGCGGTGGTGTTGCAGGCGGATGTCTTTGTGTCGGCAGACGCACGTCAGCGCGAGGCTGCAAGCATGGCTGGGTTGCGTGTCGAAGCCGTGTGACCCAAAGCTCGGCGCTGGCGGGACGGCACCCCCGGCAAGATAAACCTGCTTCCGTCCATGCACTCCGTATAATCAGCCGCCATGAGCCACGCTTTTCTGTTCGTCCCTGCTGCCGGCCAGACTGAAGCGCCATGCTTCCACAAAGGCGTGCGGGCGCTGGGCGACTTCAAGGGCGTGCGGATCACCGACAGCGCCGACTCTCCCACCGCCTCCCTCGCTGTCGCCCCCGCGACAAAGGCAGCCGACAAGCGTATCGCCCGCTCGGCTGATGGCAAAATCTGGATCGCCGACCTGGGCCTGTGGCTGCCTCTGCCCGCCGAGCACGGGCGCGATGCGCATTGGCTCATCGAACAATACCTCGCCCATGGGGCGGAAGGCCTCGCGCGCCGCCTGCAAGGCCTGTTCGCGCTGCTGATTGTCGACCAGCGTACCCGCCTGGCCCACGTCATCACCGACCGTTGCGGCAGCCTACACCTCTATTGGCGCCAAATGCACGACGGCATGGCCGTCTGCACCTCGTCCGCCGTGCTCGCCAAGCTGGACGACACACAGCTCGACCCCGTCGGCGTGCATGAATTCATCGCCACCGGCAACATCTACGAAGACCGCAGCCTGTGGCTGGGCGTCCACAAGATCGGTCCGGCCACCGTGCTGACCCTCGATTCCGCCGGCACGCAAACCCGCAAGTACTGGGATTTCTCCGCCGTCGAGCCCGAGTGCCTCGATCTCGAAGCTGCCGCCGAGCAAACCCACCACGGCCTCGTCGAAGTGCTCAAGGCATTGCCCGATACAGGCGAGCCGCTGATCTCCGACCTTACCGGCGGCTACGACTCGCGCCTGCTGCTCACCGGCTTGCTGGCCGCGCAGCGGCCATTTCACACCACCGTCTCGGGCAGCGCCGACCATCCCGATGTCACCGTCGCCTTGCCGTCGGCCGCGCCATCGCGCCCATCGCCGGCTACACCAACACCACGCAGATGGACTGCGTCTATTACAGCCTGCGCATGCAGCGCTGGCAGGGGCGCATCGCCAGCAGCACCAATCAGCTCTGGCCGGCGTTTTCGCCGATCGGATTTGTCCAGGTGCTCGACCCCATCTTCGCCGCCCGGGCCGACACGCGCTTTCGCAGCCTCCTCGCGCGCCGCCTGTTCCAGCGCTTCACTCCAAAACTGGCGAACATTCCGCTCGAACATGGCTACCCGCCCGTGCCGGCCTCGCTCTTCAACCTGTGGCGCTTCTCGCCCCTGCTGTGCCACTACGGCGGTAAGGTCATCCACAAGGTGACCGCCAAACTCGGCATGGCCCGCAAACCGGCTGCGCCGACAGTGCGGCCCGATGACACGACACTCCTGCGCGAAACCGGCATCGCCGAAGGGCGGCAAGTGCCTCGCATCCTGCAATCCGGGCTATTCAATGAGCAGGCACTTTGCAATCTGCTCGAAAACAACAGCCTGACGAGCGGCCCGCGTGTGGAATAATGGCGGCGATTGATGACATTGGAAACTTTGTATCGAATCTCGACAACGCATAACAAAACCGATTTGATGATTGATTGTCTGTGATCCATGGATTACACTTAGCCGATGTTTGAGATCCGGAAGAGTGACACTTATGAGCAGTGGTTTCGCAAGCTGAAGGACCGGCAAGCGCAAACCCGGATCAACGCCCGGATTCGTCGCATCGAGATTACCGGCAACTTTGGCGATGTGAAGCCCGCACGCGAAGGGGTAAGCGAGTTGCGAATCGACTATGGCCCTGGCTATCGCATCTATTTCATGCAGCGAGGTTCGGTATGGGTGGTATTGCTGGCCGGGGGCGACAAGAGCACGCAAGATACTGATATCAAGACGGCGATCAAGATCGCCAAGGAATGGAAGGATTGAACATGGCAGAGAAGTTCACACGATGGGATGCGGCGGAATATCTCGAATCAGAGGAGGACATGGCGCTCTATCTCGATGCCTGCCTGGAAGAAGATCCGGGCGATGGCAGCCTTGTTCGCGCTGCATTGAACGACATTGCCCGCGCGCGTGGCATGACACAACTTGCTCGGGATACCGGTCTTACGCGCGAAGGCCTTTACCGCGCACTCTCGGCAACCGGAAACCCCGAGTTCTCGACGGTAATGAAAGTCATCAAGGCGCTCAAAATCAAGCTGCATGCAGCCCCTTCGATGTCGGCCAAGCCGCGCAGGTCGCCACGCAAGAAACCAGCGGACGAATTGGCGACAGCCTAGCCTTGCACACGGATGTTCCGCTCGCCAAGCGAACTGAAACTCGGCGCTGGCGAGACGGCACTCCGTCACGAAACAAACCTCCAATCATGCCCCTTAGCCTGCCCATGATCCTCAAGGCCATCGCGAGCAACCAGATCGCGCGCTTCGCGCCCGGCCTCTATGTGCGGCTGACGGGGCAGACCGGGCGGGGCGATAGCGCGCAGGAAAGCCCGGCCGACATCGCCGGCTACTTCCGGCAGTGCGTCTCGGATTACGCAACCATCCTGGATATTCCAGCTGGCGGCCTGCCTGAAGCATCAAGTTTCCTGGCTGGCGCGATGACGCTGAGCAGCACTACCGGTTGCGCCATGTTTGCCACTGCCTTCCGTGGGGCGTGTCCTTGATGAAGGCCAGGGAAAAAGAAATTCACTTTCGTCGTTTGGTCGGTAAGTCATGATACAAATGCATCATGCGTGATTTGTTGCTTACCGCCATCGTTTTCGGTTCGATCCCATTCATCCTGCGCAACCCGTTCAATGGGTTACTGATGTGGATATGGCTAGGCATCATGAATCCTCATCGGCTAACTTGGGGGTTCGCATATAGCATGCCATTTGCGCTGATCGTGGCCCTTGCTACCTTTACGGGCATGCTGGTGAAAGTAAAAAGCCTTTATAAGTTTCCTCATGATCGTGCGGCCATTGCGCTGGTACTGTTTTTTTTCTGGCTCTGCGTGTCGCCCTTGTTCTCTTTTCATCCGGAACAAGAGCTGGAGATGTGGCTAAGACCTGCAAAAATTTTATTGATGTGCCTTATTGCGTTGCTACTCGTGGGGACGCGCGATCAATTGCATAAGATGACATGGGTGCTTGCCTTGTCGATTGGCTTCTTTGGCATAAAGGGCGGCATATTCACCATCGCAACCGGCGGTGCCTACAGAGTCAGGGGGCCGGAAGACAGTTTCATTTATGACAACAATGCATTGGCACTGGCTATCATCATGTCGGTTCCGCTGTTTCGTTATCTACAGCTGCAATCCGAGAATGTGTGGATCAAGCGGGGATGTTTGGCAGCAATGATCCTGTGCGTCATTTCGGCATTGGGCTCGTATTCTCGCGGTGCCTTGTTGGCATTGATTGCCATGGGATTGTTCCTCTTTGCCAAAAGCCGCCAGAAATTACTGATCGGGTTGTTGATCGTCCTCGTGGTGCCTATGGTGCTGTATTTGATGCCAGAACACTGGTTCGCTCGTATGAATACCATCGCAGAATACAATCAGGATGCTTCGGCGCTAGGCCGGCTCAATGCCTGGTGGGCTGCCTGGAATCTGGCTCTCGATCGTTTCCCGATCGGTGGCGGCTATGCGATCTACGAAGCCGATGTCTATGCACGTTATGCACCAAACCCAGATTTGGTATTGGCGGCGCACAGCATCTATTTTCAGGTCTTGGGGCAGCATGGTTTCATGGGGCTGTTTCTATTTCTATTGATCTACGGCTTTTCATGGCTAAATGGGGCATGGATCGTTCGCAATACTAAAGGCAAGGTTGGGCTCGAATGGGCGCATGATCTGGCCGCCATGTGCCAAGTCAGTCTGGTTGGCTATGCCGTTGGGGGGGCCTTCCTCAGCCTGACTTATTTCGATCTGCCTTATTACATCGTGATCATTCTCATCGTCCTACGGACGATAGTACGGCAGGTACTGGCCGAAATGGGGCGAAATGGCAAGTTGCAACAGCAAAAGGAAGTCGTGTTGGCATGATCGATGGCACTCCCTTGCTATTCTGGCCGCCGTTGGGGCAACGCCTGTCGATCCTCATTTTTCACCGCGTGCTGGAAAGACGGGATCCGTTGAGGCCGAACGAGCCCACCGCGGCCGATTTCGAGCGGATGATGGCCTTTTTCGCTCGACATTTCGTCGTGCTGCCGCTCCGTGAGGCTACGCAACGCTTGCGCAATGGAACATTACCAAAACGCGCCTGCTGCATCACCTTCGACGACGGCTATGCAGACAACCTGACCATCGCTTTGCCCATTCTCGAAAAATACGACCTGCCGGCAACCGTTTTTGTCGCAACAGGCTACCTCGACGGCGGACGCATGTTCAACGATGCTGTGATCGACGCGATGGCCAAAGTAGGTGAATCCTCCATCGATTTGACCAAAATCGGGTTAGGGCGGCATTCGCTTGCAACGGAGGAAGAGCGGTTGCTGGCCGTCACACGGATTCTCAACGTACTCCGCTATCGCGAGCCCGAGCAGAGAAATGAAGATGTCGCCAGGCTGCTCGAAATCGCACATTGTGGTGCGCTGCCAGACAATATCATGTTGACTTCGGCGCAGGTGGCAGAACTCGATCGTCGTGGAGTGGAGATTGGCGGGCACACGGTAAATCATCCTATCTTGACTTCCCTGGATGACGATCGAGCGCGTGCTGAAATTGTCGAGGGAAAACGCCGGTTGGAGGAAATCGTCGGTCACGCCGTAACGGCTTTTGCCTATCCGAACGGCGTGCCGCTGCGCGACTATGTGAGACAACATGTCGATATGGTCAGGTCATCGGGTTTCGAGATTTCTGTCACCACGGCACATGGCGTGGCGCGGCGCGGCAGCGATGTCTTCCAATTGCCACGTTTCACTCCATGGGGGACATCGACGTTGAAATGGGGAGCGAGGATGACCGTTAACGCTTGGAACGGTAAGGCAGTGACATGCTGAATGAACAGGATCGTTCCAGCGGCAAAGCGTGGGATACCAGCTCTCACGAGGATTTCTACAAATACTACGAGCAGCAGAGCCTGACACCCGAAACGCTGGAGCGATTTCGCTCGGTACGCGACTTGCTGCTGCGCCAACTGGCAGGAACGCCGCTCGAACGGCCCTTGGAGGTTCTCGATATCGGCTGCGGGGCGGGAACGCAATCACGCTTTTGGCTGGAACGCGGCCACCATTACTGGGGAATCGATATCAATGAACCCTTGATCGCTCTGGCGCGCAGACGTGCAGAAGAAATGGGCCTGTCGGCTCGTTTCGATGTCGGCACGGCGACGGCTTTACCCTGTCCGGACCGTAGTGTCGATATCTGCCTGTTGCCCGAACTGCTCGAACATGTCGTGGATTGGCAGGGGTGCATGACCGAGGCGATCCGTGTATTGCGGCCAGGTGGCTTGCTTTATCTCAACACCAATAACAAACTCTGCCCCAAGCAGCAGGAGTTTAATCTGCCGGGCTATAGCTGGTACCCGGGGTTCCTCAAGCGGTATTACGAAAAAAGAGCTGTTACCGATCGTCCCGATCTTGTGAACTACGCGAAATATCCGGCCGTGAATTGGTTCAGCCCCTATGGCTTGATCGAATACCTAAAACCGCTTGGTTTCGAATGTTTCGACCGATTCGATATTGCCGATTTGCATGGCAAGGGATGGGCAGTGAAACTGCTGCTCGTCGCGGTGCGGAACCTGCCCCCCCTGCGGTTTCTTGGGCATGTGTTTACGCCCTATAGTCTCGTCGTGGCGAAAAAATTACCTACCTGATGCCTGACGACATGCAACAAAGCTGCGGGCGCGCTTGGCCGAGCATTTCGGTCGTGATTCCGGCCTACAATGCCGAACGCTTTGTGCTGGATGCACTTCGCAGCGTGATCGATCAGGACTGGCCAACCATTGAAATCCTGCTGATCGACGATGGATCGACCGACAAAACAGTCGATCTGGTCAAAAAGGAAACGCCCCAGGTAACCATCCTGCAGCAAGCTAATGCAGGTGTCGCAGCCGCAAGGAATACCGGGCTCAAAGCCGCAAAGGGCGAGATGATCTGCTTCCTCGATGCGGATGATGGCTGGTTCTCAGGCAAGCTGGAGGCGCAAGTCGACTATTTGGAAAAGCACCCCGAAGTCGGCATCGTTTATCATCGATGGCAGGTATGGGACCCAGAAAAAAACCCCCGTCCTGAACAGCCATCTCATGCGCAAACGTCGAACGAAATCGACGCCACCCTGTCTGGCTGGATCTACCCACAATTACTACTCGACTGCATCGTGCATACCTCGACAGTCATGATGCGGCGTGAGGTCTTCGAGAAAATCGGTTTTTTCGATCCCACATTGGAAATCGGCGAGGATTATGACTATTGGCTTCGTGCCTCGCGTCATTTCCAGTTTCACAAACTCGCCAGAGTTTATTCTTATTACCGTCAATCACCCGATAGCCTGACCCGCTCGCCTAAATCGAAAAATTATGGATACGATTTGATTGCTCGGGCGGTGGCGCAGTGGGGGAGGGTCTCGCCGGATGGTTCGGTCGTGCCTGGATATGCGCTCGATCAACGTCTGGCCGAACTGGCTTACGGATTTGGCTATGCGCACTATCATCGCGGCTCGATGATGAAAGCCAAGGAATCATTTGCTCGCGTGCTGCGGCATCAGCCGGGAAACTGGCGCGCGTTGGCGTATTGGATGCTGGCGGGCCTCTCGTCTGTAAGGAAAAAAAATTCCACTTGATCGTCAAAGTCAGCGAGCGAAAAGTCCAGTTGCGCGACGAAACGCATTCCGAACATTGGCTGACAACTTTGTTCCCAGCGTATAACGCGGTAACCGGGTCTCTGCCGTCTCGATGCGGCGATACTGCTCGATATACCGTTGCCTGAGATTGCGGAGATCATAGAATTCCCGGGCGATCTGGGGGCCGCGGTTACGTAACGGAGCATATAGATGGCGATTCCCGGCCTCCAAAGCCTTGCGCAGCGCTCCCGGATGTTTCATGTCGATGAAGATGCCTTCCTTGACGATCAATTTTTGATTTTCGTGATCCGTGCAGATGACAGGCAGTCCCATCGCCATCGCCTCGATATAAACGATGCCGAAGGTTTCGAATAGCGACCCCAATACGAATACATCGGCCGCTGCATAAGCCTGGGGTAGATCGTGGTGTGCCATCTTGGTAAAAATGATCCGCTCCCCCATGAGCTCTTTGCCAAGTTGCACGATGGCAGGGGTATCGGGGCATTCCTGGCCGACGATCACGAGCCAGGCGTCGGGCACGCCGGAAACTTCTCTGATCACATAGTCCATCCGTTTGTGCCAGTAGCAGATGGTGCCTACGCTGATGACGACGAATGCGTCCTCAGGGATGCCGTGTCGGGCGCGAAAATCGGAGTGCACACCGGGATGAAAAAGCTCGGTATCCACGCCATGCGGAATCATGAAGGCCTTGCCTTTCGCAGAACGGGCAAGGTTGTAATCGGTATGCTCCTGTACGAAATCGCAGCGCGGCAAGTCACGCGCGGGCATAGCGCCACCATTGGAAAAGACGATCTTTGGCGTTTTTGAAAAAAAATGGCGGTGATCGTAGATGATGTTGCAGACATCTTTCTCTAGACAATGGATGATGTCGTATCCTCCTTCCAGTAAAGGCTTGAGTGCAGCATAAGCAAAAGTTTCGGCTTCGAGGCGCAGGCGTTCGCTTTCCTGCATTGCTGCTACCCACTTCTGAGAGGCGGCTACATGTACATCTTTTATAAATGGCGAGTTGCGCGAAACATTGTCGATGACGATCTCGCCTGGTGCTGGATCGCCTCCGCCTTTGAACAGGGTGATATCCAATGAGTCTTTCAGAAGTTCAAACAGGTCGCGGGCAAAAATCTCATGCCCGCGCTGAATGTTGCTGAGACCGGAGCAAAGAAGGGCAATCCTCATCTTTCAAATTCCAGAACTGGAATGTTAATTGCCTCGTCTTGCCAAAATACGCTTGCTTGCGAGGCGACCGGCGATAGCAAGAGCTTTGGAAAACATGCGCAATTCAAGATTAGGACAGAACTTTTTGGCGATATTGCGGTATTTCCGGTACCCTTTCAGCCATTCGATGGCGTAGTGCGTGTCATATGCAATCAGGCGTAACTGGCCTTCGAGGTAATTGGCTGTCGCTTGCTTGCGTTCCTCTGCACTTATAGGAAAATTGTCGCTGACGTATGCCATGACTGTGGCCTTTTCGTATTCGTGCAGCCAGGAATGGTGCATTTTCGAGCGCACGGTGTTACGGGAGAATCTGAAATAGTTCAACGCCGTCGCAATGTAAGCCAAGTCGGATATCTCCAACAGTTTCGCGTAAGTAAAGTAATCTCCACAGTATCGCATCCTTTCATGCGCATAGCCTGCCGCGATGAGAGTTTTTTTACGGATGAGTGCGGAGCTTACATTGGGAATCATGCACTTGCGGAATAGAAATGGACCGCATTCTGTTTTACCCTGCGCAATGAAGTCCTTTGACCAGCGTTCCGATCCCAATTCCGCCAACCATTCATCTGTAGAGCCAACCGCCACTGATGATTCGTCGACCATGATCGAACGGCAGAAGGCGATACCGACGTCGGGATTGGAATCGAGAACGTGAGTCATCCTTTCTAAAAATTCTGGGTGTGCATAGTCGTCAGACTCTGCAATCCAGATGTACTCACCTCGAGCTTCTAAGATGCCACGGTTCCATTGTATATAAGGGCTGCCACTATTAGTAGTATTAAAAAGTGCTTTTGCGATTCTTGGGTGGTTGGAAAACGCTGAAAATATATCTAGACTACAGTCGGAGGATTTGTCATCTAGAAAAATGATTTCGTAATCTTGCAGAGTTTGTTCAAAAACAGAAGAAAAGCGCTGTTTAAGAAAATTGCAATGGTTATAATTTGGAATGATAACGGAAATCTTTGGGGTAGGGGCGGGGAGAAGGCTCATGGGACTATTGATGTGCCTGGTGTTTGTTCAGTAATAATAAATATTGGCTATTATTGAATTATGTGTTGATATATCTTTGCAGAATATTGGGCAGTCCCTTTCTGCCAAAATCAATAAAAGGAGCCTCAATGAAATGATATAAAAAAGCGGCCAACGCAATGGTGAGAATAAAGGTCGAACTAAGGGTGGTTAGCAATCGGTCACTACTAGACATGTTTAGGTCGTTAAAGAAATAAATTGCTAGGAATAGAGGTATCATGTGCGCAAGATAAATTGAGTACGATATCTTTCCTAGGTATCTTAAAGGTTTTAATTTCATAATACTATTTACGTAATATGCTATTGATTTGTTGTCTGGTTTGTCTCTAATGATTAGGGCGGATAGATATATCAAAACCCATATTGATATCTCCCATTTGTCGGGGGTTATTATTATGCAGAGGGTGGTTGTGATTGTTATTGTAAGGTTCGGATATTTTAAAAAAAGATAATGCCATTTTGTGGGTATGAGCCAAAAAATGGCTGACGCGCAACCAATCAGGAAATATAACAAGTGCTTACCAATAAAGCTGTATCCAAACTTAAAGCTAATGAAATAAAGTGCTAAAAGACTTAAGATAATAAAGAATAATTTAGAAAATAATGATATCTTGGTTTTAAGTAATGAATAATAAATTGGGGCTAATAAGTAAAACTGCCATTCGACAGATATGCTCCATGCCTGGCCCATAATTGCCCAGTCCGAGAAGGGCAGTACGTTTGTCGGGATTAGTCCATGTAGCAAGGTCAGGTGTGCTGTAAGATGTGGTAAGAAATTATTAATGCTAGCAGATAAATACTCAACGCGACTTATGTTTCTATTTGACATTGATGCTACTGAGGAGATAGCCTCTAAAGAGATGGGTAGCATAGCAGCAGAGATAAGCAATGCTACAATATATGCAGGGAATATTCTCAAAAATCTACGGTAAATGAACAGTAAGTAACCTTCGTTTTTTGTATGCAGTAGAAAGAAAATGACAAATCCGCTAAGTATCATAAAAACGTAAACTGCCCTACCATTTTCTAATAAAGCATTTAGCAGGAATTCTTCTTTTAGGCTATCAGTGTTGAATGTCAGCATGACGTGCCCAATTAAGACCCAGATAGCCATTAAGCCGCGTAATGACTCAAAAGAATCAATCTTGTCAGCATTAATTATAGAGCTTCTTTCTGTCATTTAAATTGGTAAAGATGAATTGTCAATTTATTTATAAATGTCAAGTCTAATTTTGTATAATAGGTCTAAGTACTTATCAGTAAGGGTTGCTAATAACGCATCTTGGCTAAGAAATGGATGCGTTTTAGATACTCTGAGAAGTTCTTGTGTTGTTTTTTCAATGTCATTCTTAGTTGAATAGTGAGGTTGTTGATCTTTCTTAAATATAAGTCTTTTTAGGCGCATTTTTATTGACTGGTCTTTGTTGTATAGGCTTTGCAACCTATTGTGGACAAATGGTAACTCTATAGAACTTAGCCAATCTTCCCATTTTAGGCTTAATATGTTATTATAAAAATCTACTGGAAGCCAAGGTATTCTTAAAGCGTCGGCAACAATTGCGCCATGCATTGCTTCTGTAATCAATACCTCGCATGCGCTAATTTCTCCCAGCACTTTTTCAACGTTCCAGTGGCAGCTTATATAATTAAAATTCAGATTATCGCAAATCTTTTTCCAGCCATTGTACATCTCTAGGCTGTGTCCTGTTAGCATCAACCCAAATTTATATTCTTTGGGTCTTGTATAAGGGGCGAGATTCACAGTTCTAATAAGAATGGCGCTATCAGTAATTACTTTCTCTTTGGGGACGCCAAGTAATTGTGCTGTCTTGTATCCTCTTACTGCGTGAAAAATGTATCTATTATCTATCTTTGGTAATTTACCGTAACCATAACCGCTGCCAAATATATGTTTAATTGGTGTTTCTGGTAGTCTATGATTTATTAATGTACCAATGCCAACAAAAATTTCTCTGTTATCATCATCAAAAAAATCTGGTAGTAGTTTATTCCATAACCACGGGTTAAGGTCGTCGCCAAAATTACCTTTGTGGTCTTTAAAATAATAGAGCTTCAAGTTATTTCCTCAATTGTGTTTGGCTCTTGATAAAAATAATAACATCTTTATAATAATTTATTGATGTTATGAGCAAAGCCGAGATATAAAAAGTGGCCCCAAGAAAAATGTGTAATAATAATAAAATTATTGCGTCATTAATCCATTCTTTTGTCCATGTGCGAATGAGTATAACCGCTATCCACATCCCGGTAGCGGCCAAGGTTGGATAGCCCAGAATGTCAAGCATGTGACGGGTATGCAAGCCGATCAACCCAAGCCCGATCCTGAAGGTTACCAATGCGTATAAGTTGCTTAGCATCACGGCCAGAGTTACGGCTTCGATGCCGTAAGGGAGCGTCACGATAATCGCGCTTGCAGTCAGCAAAGTGCCGATGGTGTTGTATTTGAAGGCAAGCGGCACTTGGTTCATCGCGTTGAAGAGTGAAGAGGAAATGGCTGTGGCGCCACGGATTGCACCACTGATGCCGAACATGCTAAGTAGTGGAATCATCGCCAGCCATTGTGGGCCATACAAGACGGGCACCAGGTCTTGCGCTATAGCCGAAAGGCCAACGCCGACCGGGATGATGATGGCAGCCAGCAGACGACCGGCCCGCATCACCGAGGTTTGCAATCGTTTCTGATCATTCTGTAAGGCAGAGAATGCGGGAAACAGAACCCGCTGTAGAGGCATCGCGATACGGCCGCGGATTTCATCCGTCAGCGACCGCGCATTCTGATAGTAGCCAAGTGGTGTAGCCCCCAGGCTGCGCCCGATCAACAGAAGATCGACGTTCATGTTGAGGTAATAGAGGATATTGCTGCCAAAATAACTGCCGCTGACCTTCCAGGTGGCTTTGAGGTACGCTGGGTGAAAACGGAAGCGCGGCAGATAGGGTATGGCCGAATAATAAAGCGCAATTGATGCTGCGGCGCCAAACAAGGGGCCAATCACCAGACTCCATACGCCGAAGCCGAGGTATGCGAATACGATCGCAACGGAACTGCGCACCCCGATGACGGTGATCAGTATCCAAAACTCGGTGCGAAAACGCATTAGTCGCGAAAGCGTTGCTTCATGGACGACCGTTAGGCTGTTGAGCAGGAAGCTGAAGCACAGCAGACGAAGCAGGGCACCTGTTGTTTCATTAGCGAACACCCAGCTGGCCAGAGGAGCCAGAATGAACACTACGCCAGTCAGTATCAAGCCAATGATCACTGATGCCCAGAAAACCGTATCCATCTGGAGCCGTGTAATGGTTTTGCGCTGGATGAGCAGATTGGCAAACCCAAAGCCCCCAAACAGGCCTGTGAATTCGGTGACGACGGCGGCCATGGCAACATGGCCAAAGTCCGCCGGGGTGAGCAGACGAGCCAGGATCGCGGTCGAACCCAGCGTGATGAAGGTACGTAGCGCGATGCCCAGGAAGGTGAAGCTGGCACCCGAGACGACCCGTCGTCCCAGATTTTCAGCATTCAGACGAAAAGCGCTGCGGACCAGCTCGTGGCGGGATTCTTTGCTGATACGGGGACTCCTGACCGTGTTGCTGTTATGCTCGGCAGCTAAATGGAAAAAGTCTGATAGCGACAAAGATAATGTATTTTGTACCTATAGAGCAATTTCCTGGTGAAGCTTTATAGAAAGGAATGGATATGTCATTACGTCGATGGACGGCTCAACAGACACTTGGCGCCCTGTTGGCAACAGCGCTGGTGCTAGGCGCGTCTGGAGTCTCGGCCCAGAGTGGGGAGGCGGAATGCGGCGACCCGTTCCGGAACCATTTCGGGCCGTTCGACTACCGGACGGCGTCGAAGGCCGACAAAGACCTCGTCGAGCGGGCGCACTTTACTCCCAAAGTAGAGAGTTTGAGAGGCGGAAACACGACGATGACTGCGGGTGGCGATATGGCGTATACACTCAATGTGTTTCCCAATCATCACCGTGCTTTGTTGGCGATGATCAAATTGGGGCAGAAAGAGAAGACGAATCGGCCACGGGACTTTGGGTACTCGATCGAATGCCGCTTTGACCGCGCTGAACGTTTTGCTCCGAATGATGCGGTTGTGAAATCACTGCATGGCGTTTACCTGATGCAAAAAGGGCTTTATCAGGATGCGAGAAAGAAGCTTGAAGAAGCGCTGGAACTCGCAGGCGACAATGCCAACATCCATTACAACCTGGGCCTGGCGTATTTCGAGTTGAAGGACTATGACAAAGCGCTGGCCAGCGCGCACAAGGCGTATCAGTTGGGATTTCAATTGCCCGGCTTACGCAACAAGCTCGAAAAGGCGGGCAAATGGCGGGATCCATCGCCAGCGCCGGTCAGTCAGGAGAGTCCTTCTTCTTCTGGGCCCTCAGCCGGCGAGTCGAGCGGCCAATGAGTTTTTTGCCCAATAAACCGCTGCCGACCAAATTTAGCGGCTCATAGGCGATGATTCCCCATCGTTCCCGCCTCTTGCCCATCCATTGTCTTTTGTAGCCGTCGTCGCCGATCAGGTAGTCGATTTCTCGAACCTGATCCTGGTCGATGACGTGTTCCATCAGGCGCGCGGTGAGCAGCGTGCCGGCGGCGTGTTTGGCAAAGGCTTCGTCATAGGCGAGCTTGAAAATGTTGGCCCGACCGTGGCTGACGATCCACAGCTGCGCTGCGATGGGCTGACCGTTCAGGCGCGCGATGCCCAATCTGAGCCAGCCCTTGCCGGCCAGCCAGCGGATCAGACCGGGGATGAATTCCGGATAGGGCTCGGGTTTCTTCCAGCTGCGGGCATAGACGTGCGTGTAGTCGGCGATCGCGGTTTCGATGTCGGGCGGGTCGGCGAGGATTTCGAGCGTGCCGCCTTCGGCAGCGAATTTCTTGCCTTTGCGCCTGATCGTGCTGCGCAGCTCGCCGGGCCTGCGTTCGAGATAGGCTGCCCAGTCGCTGTCGACTTTCTGATACCAGTTACCGAAGCAGAAGTAGCGGAAGGGTATCCAGCCGCTGCTGCGCAGGGCGGTGAGCAGTGCCGCGAAGGCCGGTGATTGCGGGTCCATCGGGGCGAAGCGCATTTCATGGGCGCCGTGGTCGCGGCTGGCGGCTTCGATCAGCGCCGCGAGCTCGACTTCGGAGGCGTCGGCGGCGAGAAGAGGGCTGTAGAGCGAAGTGTAGTAGTTGCCGAGGGCCTCGACGCGCCGTGTCAATCCTTGACGCGCGAAGCGCACGGGCAGGAGGGCGACGGGACGGCCGGCGCGCTCGGCGACGTAGTAGCGCACACAGGGCTCGTTGCCGAAGACGGTTTTCTGCAGATTGGCAAACCAGCCCGCAGCGAATTCCGGATATTGGGTTTCGGCTTGCCGGCATAGCTCCAGAACGGCAGGGGGCAGGTCGGCAATGTTCGAGTAGCTGCCGACGGTGAGCGGGTTGCAGGTTTTGCCGCTGCTCCCTTGCACCGTCCTGCGGCGCAGGCGCCGGGCGATTCCGTACAGGCCGCCGAAGAGATCGTTGCGCAGGATCTGGTGGTGGGGAATGGGGCGCAGATGGGTCGCCCACTCGGCCTGGTCGCGGTTGGCGTTGGTATAGAACTCGACGGCGCCCGCCGGCATTTCTGCGCAGGCTCGTTCGAGCATGTCGTGCAGCAGCAGGCGGCCGGGAGCGAAGGCGGATTGCGTTTCGTCGTAAGTGGTTTTGAGGCAGATCCACATTTGCCAGTTGCGGATGAAGAGCCGCGAGGCAAGGAGCCGTTCCCCCGCTCGCAGCTCCATGACGAAAGCTTGGCCAGTGGCTGCGAAGCGGGCAAGCAGATCGGCGTAGAACCTGCCCTGCGCATTGTCTGGGGCGATCGCCGTGCCTTCCCTGCCTTTCCAACCAGCCGATTCGAGCTGGCCGTAGCGGGTGAGAGCATCGATGACTTCTGCTGCCTCGGTGAAGCTGACCACGTGCAGGGGGCCGACGGTTTCTGCGGCGCGGCGGCGGTAGCGGCGGATATTGTGAATGAGATTCTTGGGGCGGGCTTTCCAGTAGGCAGCGAATCCGTCGTGTGTATCGACTGCCATGGTGTTGGCATGCGGCATGACGATGCGCGGGAGCTGGAGGTGCGACCAGTCGGGCGAGTAGAGCGGATCGATGGAAAGCAGGTCCAGACTCCAGGCATAACCGGGCAGGGCAGGCAGCAGGGTTTCGAGCAACGCCGCATCTTTGAGCATGACCGCGCCGGCCTGGGCTTGCGAGGGCAGGAACAGCGCCCAGCGGCCAAGGCTCAAGGGACGCAGGATCAGCGCGCCGTCGCAGGTCGTGCCGCTGCGATGGATGCAGAGCAGTTCGTCGCCCTGGCCGAAGTGTTCGAGCAAGGAGCCGACGAAGCGGCTGTCGAACATCGGGTGGTTGGCGTAAAGGGCGGCATTGAGCCGGTCCCACTCGGCGGCGAAGGCGGGAAAGGCGGGCTTGGCAGGTTTGAGTTCCCAGCTAGGCATGAAATCCTTTGCGCACTGCTCTTGCCGTCGTCTCTCGTTCTTCGTCGAGCTTGCGCAGCGCCTGGCGCAGGCGCTCGTCCATCAGGCCGCGATGATTGATGGCCTGTGGCACGGCCAGTTCGGATTCGGTGTTCAGCTCGATCAGCACGGGACCAGCGGGCGTGATGGCGACATCCCAGTTCTGAATGCCCAGGCCGGGGAAGTGGCGCGTCGCTTCCTTGACCAATGCGATTGCCTCGTTCCAGCACGGCAGCTGGAAACCGATCAATGGCTGGCCGGTGTCGGGGTGATGGTCGATATCACCGCCCGGCCCCATGCGGCGGATGGCATGGGTGATGACGCCGCGCTCGGGGTCGAGGCTCGCCAACAGGTTGCCGTAATCGCCGTGGGAGAAGTTGTCGAGCATGTTGCGGCCGGTGACGATCTTGAAGAAAGCGGTGTGGATGAGCGTTTCTTGCTGCATGACGAGGCAGATCATGCGGATGCAGCAAAGGGCGTTGCTGCCGGTGAGCGCCTGGATGGCCGGATGGGATTCGACGCAGGCCTGGAACAGCATGCCCTGAAAGGGCAGGAACTCGAAGGGCGCGAAGAAGCGGTCGAAATCGACCCGGCTGCCGTCCAGCAGCGTGACCTGCTTGCCGTCGAAGCCAGCCAGCCCGGCCGCGCCGCGGCCATAGCCGGCCGAGATCGGCTTGACGAAGAGCGGATAGGCGGTCGAAGCCAGAAAGTCGAGGACTTCGTCACGGGTGTGCAGGGTGGTTTCATCGGCGATCCTGCGGCCATTGGTCGAGTAGGTTGCCAGCGGCTGCGGAATGGGGAAACCCAAGGCATGGAGGATGAGGTAGTTGATCAGCTTGTCGTTCGCCAGCACGCGCGCGTGGTCGTCGTTGTGGCGGCGGTCGAGCGTTTGGCTCGTGCGCCAGCCGATGAATTCGGCGCGTCGTGCGGCATCGAGGCGGGGGTCCCACAGGCCGTATTCATAATATTCGGAGAGCCCGAGGCGCTGGGGACCGAGCTTCAGCGCGAGGGCTTCGCGCAGCTGGCTCAGGATGGATTTGCCGCTCAGCTTCCGCACTGCCCGGGCGCTCGTCGGCAAGCTCATGCGCAAAGTCTCTCCGGTGCCGTCCCGCCAGCGCCGATTTTGCGCACCACCGCGATCATCCAGTCCATTTCGTCATCACTGATGGACTGGTGACAGGGTAGATGCAGCAGGTGCAGGCGATAGTGACGGGCGGTGGGACAATCCGAGACGGCGAGGCTGTCCCAGCGATAGATCGGCATGCCCAGCCGTTTGAGCCAGTCGAAATGCGGGTCCGGACGGTCGATGAGCAGCGGGAACATGTAAGGGATGCAGTCTTCCGGCAATGTGGGTTGCAGTGGCCGGCAGTATGGCAGATTCATCGTCGCTTGGGCCCACTGGCGGTAACGTTCGCGGCGGCGGGCGGCGATCTTCGCACGATCCGCATGCCGGGAGAGCCAGCGCGAGCAGCGCAGGCTGGCGATGCCGGCGTGTTCGGGCCGGTAGTCGGGCGAGGGGCCCGCGGGTCCGCGGCGTTCGCTGGCGGGGATCGGCGGATGCGCGGCGATGGCGGCAAGCTCCTGGTCGAGCGCGCCGAGGTCGCATCGGGTGCGGGCATGCGCCTTCTGCCACAGGTGCAGCAGGCCGCGCAGCTCGTCGCGCCAGGCCGGGGCTTTCGTGACGATGCCGGCGAGGCGTCCGGCGTCGCGGGTATAAAGCAGCCCGCCATCCGGGCTGGGCAGGAATTTGTAAGGGCTGCTGACGACGAAGTCGCCGAAGCCGCCGATGCCGGCGGACCGAAACCGTTCGGTGAGGAAGGCGTGGGAGGCATCTTCGACGAACGTGATGCCGCGTCCGGCGCACCAGGCGGCGAGCGCGGCGAAGTCGCGCGGCAGGCCGAAGAAGTGGGTGGCCAGAAGGGCCTTGACCGGTGCCGGAGATTGATCCGCCAGCGTGTCGAGCGCGGCGAGGTCGGGCGTCAGATCGGGGTGCAGCGGGTAGAGCCGCACCTCGCCGCCGAGCGCCAGCGCCGGGTCGAGCATGGTGCGGCAGTGGTAACTTGGGGCAAGCAGCGCGGCGCCGGGGCCGATGCCGGCGAGGCGATAGGCTTCGCGCAGCGCGTAACGCCCGCGGGAGAAGTGGCGGAAGTGTTCGGCGGGCGCCCAAGCGTGAGTGGAGCGTAAACCGATGCCAGAGAGCCCGACCGGCAAGAGCGGCGCGCGCGGCTTGGGGAAACCGCAGGGCGAGGCGTCGAAGATCAGGGTATCGAGAGTCATGCCGTCCCGCCAGCGCCGATTTTCGAGGTAGGGGCTGCCTTGCGCCCTTGGAGGGCGATCAGCAGCACGAGGTAGAACAGGAACGCGACGCGGGGCACGTCGAGCAGGCTGTCGAACAGGCCGACGGTGAGGAAGCCGGCGATGCCGGCCAGCAGCGCCGGGGCATAGGGGTGGTGCGCGCGCTCGCCGGTGATCGAGCGCATCACGGCGGATGCGATCATCGACAGCAAGACGGCGAGGCCGAGGATGCCCTGCTCGAAAAGCACATGCAGCGGCAGGCTCTTCATGTGCCAGGGCAGGTGCAGGTGGTCGCTGGTGAAGAACCAGCGCGCCATCCCCGCGGAGAAGTCGCCGTTGGCGAGCATTTCCCGGCCGGCGGGATCGGTCAGGCGCAGGTCGTCGAGATCGATGCGCGCGCCGAGCGTTTCGACTGCCAGCGAGAAGTTGATGAGTTGCGGTGCATACCAGGTCCCGCCGAGGTGTGGCGCGACGAATTCGATGACCTGATGCTGCCAGACCGGATCGAGCGAAGAGACGACGATTTCCTTTCCGCCGCAGTTTTCGGCATAGAGCAGATGCTTGCTGCACAGGCTGAAGACGAGTTTGGCCCGGCCTTGCAGGCGATAGTCGAATTCGAGCCGGTAACGCCCCGCCGGCCCGGGGCCGACGCGCTGGCCGATGCGCAAGACCTCGCCGAACCCGGCCTGGAAGCGAGGACCGGAAAGCGCGAGAAAGGGGTTGCCGTTCTGTTCCCGCAGCGTGTAGCTGCCCGGGAATTCGTTGCCGGGCGCGCCGAAGAAGAACGTGGCCGGAAAGCGCCCCAGGCCCTTGCCGAACCACCAGTCGGCAGGGGTTTGCAGCAGATCGAGCCCGGCCTGCCAGTGTTGCAGGCGGCCCTGGAAATCGCGTTCGCTGCTGGCGAAGCGCGCGCCCATGTAGGCGCCGCCGCTGAAGATGGCGACCATCGCCGCGATCGCGGCGGTGCCGGCGAAAACGATGCCCTGGCTGCGCCAGCCGGACGGCCAGAGCGGGCGGTGTGCGAGCAAGCCCCAGAAGGCGGCGGCGACCAGTACCGCGAGCGCGATCGCCATGTCGCCGAGCGCCGGCGAGCCGCCCCAATGGTGGGCGACGAGGGTGGCGGCGAGCGGCATGGCCCAGGCGCCGGCCAAGGCGGCGACCTGCAGGGCTTCGCGGCCGGTGGAGCGGGCGAGCCACTGGGCGGCAAGCGTCAGCGCGAAGAGGGTGGCATAGGCAAGGTAACTGCCTTTTTCGAGCAGCCAGGCGAGGGCGAAGACGCCAAGCATCAGCGGCAGGGTGATGGCCGCGGCCGCTGCGCGGAGCCGTCCTGGCAGGGCGCGCGCCGGTTCCAGGGTCGCCAGGAACAGGGCGAAGCAGCCCAGCAGCGCCAGCAGGGCGCGATAGCCGCCATGACGGAAGACGAGGAATGCCAGGGCGGCGGCGAGCAACACGCCCGTGAGGCCGGCAAGGAGCGCATGGCTGCGTGGCTTGCCGGCGTTCGCCGGGGTGGGCGCGAGGAGCCTTGATACCAAGACGGCGAGCGAGACGGCCAGCGCCAGATAGACGCCGCGCGAAAAGGTCGTGAGGCTGGCGTAAAGGCCGAGGGCGAGGATCGCGCCGGCGCCGAGCCAACGAGCGGGCCGCCGGCTGCGCAGCAGCAGCAAGACGGCGAAGGGCAGGGTCAGCGCGAGAAAGCCGTCGAGCGCCGCGCCGCCGACGTGCATTTCCCAGAACAGCGCCGTGGTGCGGTAGTCGGTCGAGAAGTCGAGCAGACCGGGATAAGCGATGCGTTCCCAGATCGCCGCCAGCGAGACGGTGCCAAGCCCCAGCGTCATGCCCCAGCCCAGATAGGCCGGGCCCCGCTCGTCGAGGCGGGAATCGGCGCGGCCGAGCAGGGGCGCGAACGATACCGCGAGCAGGAAGCCCTTGGCGAGCCGCAGACTGTTCATCGGGCCTTCGTAACCCTGGAACCAGCCGAAATCGAATCCGCCCGCATCAGTGATGCCGCGCGCGAACGCGATGGCGAGCGAGACGAGATAGAGCAGCGCGAGGCCCAGCATGAGTTTCGAAGGGCGCGCTGCCGCCGTCACGCCGGGCGCCCAGCCATGGCGCAGCCAGGCGCCCGCAGCGGCGCCGAGCGCGAGGACGTCGAATTCCTCGAAGCCGAGCCAGCCGGTCCAGGGGTTGAGGTCGACGATCGGCAGCAGGGCGGGCAGCAAGAGCAGCCAGGCATGGTCGAAGCGGACGCAGATCAGCAGCATCGCCAGGCAGGCAATGATCAGCGCTGGAGGCGAGAGCGGATGGTGGGCGGCGATGAAGAGCCCGGCTGTCAGCGCGATCGCCGCCACCCAAGTGGCGAAGAACGCCCGTGCCGTTCCGCCAGCGCCGACTATTGCCGGCTTTGCTGCGCCCGCAGCCATAGCTCCAGCATCGTCATGACCCACACCAGTTCGCCGTAGAAGCCGGGGTAGGCAGGCAGATGCTCTTTGAGCAGCGTGTCGATGAATTCGTGGCGGATGAATCCCCGCTCGGCCAGCCCGTGCAGCGCGTCGGCGGCGAGCCGGTTGAGCGCGGGATGGCTCACCGCCCAGGGGCCGAAGGGCAGGCCGAAGCCGTGTTTCTTCTTGGCGATGATCTCGTCGGGCAGGAAGCCGCGCAGCGCTTCCTTGAAGAACCAGCGCAGCTTGAGACCCTTGAGCTTGTAGGCCGTGGGAAGTCTGAGCGAGAACTCGAGGATGCGGTCGTCGAGCAGCGGGAAGAGCGGTTCGATGCCGGCCAGATGCGCCGAGCCGATCACCTTGGGCAGATCGTTCTCGGCCAGCGTGTAGCGCCAGTCGTAGGCGAGCATCTTGTTGACGAGCGACGCGTGTGCCGGGCAAAGGTCATAGACCTCGCGCTGGTGGCGCGCGGGTTCGTCGGCGTCGATACGGGCGAGGAAATCGCGCGGGAAGACGGTGTCGAGCCCCATGCGCATCAAGAGGTTGTAGGTCTGCATGCGCTCGGGCATCGGCACGCGGGCCTGGCGCACGTAGCTGGCGACTTTCTTCAAGAGCGGTACGGCATCGAAGACGTGGCTGTCGGCGAAGGCGGGTTCCAGGAGGCCGCCGCGCAGGAATTCGGGGATCTGGTCGTAGAGGCCGAAAACCTTTTGCTTGGCATAGCGCGCGTTGCCGCCGAAGAGTTCGTCGCCGCCGTCGCCGGCGAGCATGCGGTCGTAGCCGTCCTGCTTCGCCATGCGCGCGCAGTAGAAGGCCGGTACCGCGGAGGAGTTGCCGAACGGCTGGTCGTAATGCGCGGCGACGGCGGGCATGCCGGCGACGAGGTCGTCCGGCGTGACGTAGTACTCGTGGTGGCGCGTGCCGAAATGACGGACGGCGATGCGCGCGTAATCCATCTCGTCATAACCCTCGACCGCGAAGCCGATCGAGTAGGTGTCGGCCGGCTCTCCGCTGATCCGCGTGACCATGCCGGCCACCGTCGAGCTGTCGGTGCCGCCGGACAGATAGCAGCCGGCGGGGCCGAGCGCGAGCCGGTCGGCAACGGCCTGCCGGACGAGGTTGCGGAATTCCTCGGCCAGTTGGGTGAAGTTCGGCTGGCGTATTTCGTCGAAGCGCGGTGTCCAGTAGGGCGCGACGTTGAACCGGCCTTTTTCGAACACGGCGCAATGGCCCGCCGGCAGACGGAAGACGCCCGTGAAGATCGTGCGCGGCGAGGGGATGACGTGGAAATAGAGGTAATCGAAGACCGCCTGCGGATCGAGCTCGCTCGCGCCCAGTTCGTCGGCGCGGGGGGCGACGCGCAACTGGCCCTCGACCAGCCGATAGCACAGCGTCTGGATCGCGAAGCGGTCGATGGCAAGGAAGGTCCGGCCATCGTCGAGCGTGACGGCGACGGCGAAATCGCCGGTGACGTGGTTCGGGGCATCCGCGCCATGCTGGGCAAAGGCCTGCTTCCAGGCGGCGGCATCGCCTTCGCGCGTAGCCAGCGCGGCCAGCTCGCTGTCGGCGAAGCGCGGTTGGCCGAGGCTGAGGGTAACGGACAGATTATTCATTTCGCTTGAGCCAGTCGAGGCAGGCATTTTCCACGGAATTGCGCCATTGTTGTGAAGAAAACGTATGGTCGGCCTCCGGCAGATCGAAGCGCTGGAGATTGGGCCCTTCCAGCAGCCCGCGCCAGTCGGGCGAGGCGGTGGCGGTTTCGAGGAATTCCTTCGCGGTGTAGTCGTTGCCGCTCAAGACGAGCAGGATCGGGCCGGCGAAGGTTTTCCAGCCGCGCGCCATGCGCTGCTGGAAACCGAGGGCCGGCGCCGCGGCGCGTGCCTGGCCGAGCTTGCGCATTAGCTCGCCCAGCGAACGGACGACGTTCAGGCGGCCGGAAAAGAGCTTCATCCAGAATTCCTTCTGCAGCAGCCGCTGGCCGTAGTAATGCTTGACCTGGGTCTTCGCCAGCGTCGCCTCGGAGCGCACCCAGGGGTTGAGCAGAATCAGTCCGGCGATGCGCGGATCATGTGTTTCGTCGTAGTAGAGCAGTGCGGCGGAGGCGGCGTCGCACAAGCCCCAGAGCACGATGCGCCGGACGTCGGGACAGTTCGCTTGCAGCGTATCGATCGCGGCGGCGATGTCCGGCCCGATCTGCTCGAAGTTGCGCAGTGCGCCGCTGCTGTCGCCCATGCCGCGCACATCGAAGCGCAGCACCGGGTAGCCTGCCTCGGCCAGCGCGCGGGAGAGCAGCACGAACTGACGGTGACTGCCGACACGCGTCTGTGGCCCGCCGACGACGATCACGACCCCGATATCGGCCGGACGCTCGGGCCGGGCGAGGATGCCGTAGAGCGTCTCGCCTGCGCAGTCGAAGCGGACGGGGTCTTCGCGGAGGTTCATGGCGCCAGCGCCTGCGTGGTGGCGTCGAGTAGATTCGGCGCATCCTCGATCTCGACGGTCTGCCAGAAAGTCGGCGCTGGCAGCACGGCACTCTCCACCCTCCAGCCGGCTCTCTGCCATTGCTCGATGCACTTTTGCGCGACGGGCGCGAGCGTGGCGCCTTCCCGCGCCGAGACTTCGAACCAGACGAGGCGGCCGGCATGCGACGGCGGCGCGAGTTCCGCGGCTTCGAGCCCCTGCGCGAGCGCGGGCGAGAGCGCGTAGCCGGCGATCTCGACGGGCTGGCCGGCCGCGAGCTGCCGTTTGAGCGCGGCCATCACGCCCTTGGCTTCGCCGCTCATCATCTCGCCGGCCACTTTCAGGCGCAAAAACTGCTGCAGGAAGGTCTTGCCCGAGACGACCGGCTGCCAGAAGAGACAATTCACCGGCGTATCGAGGCGCCGCGCGGCTTCCGCGGCGATCAGGCAGCCGGTGCGCAGTCCCCAGAGCCACAGCGGCGCATCGAGGCGCGCGCGCAGCCAGGCCAGCGCGGCGGCGACGTCATCGAGCCAGCCCTCCCACGTCGCTTCGCCGAAATCGCCGGAGCTGTCGCCGCAGCCCAGGAGGTCGATCTGCAGCACGGCGAAGCCTTGCTCGGCCAGCCGGCGCGCTTGCAGCGCGGCCATGCGCCGCGACTTGTTCATCTCCTCGGCGAAGGGGTGAAGGTAGAGCACCGCGCCGCGCGGGGCCGCGGCGGGATGAAAGAGGCAGAATCGCTGAGAGTGGCGGGCGTCGGTGGCCGGCAGGAAGAAGGCTTCGGCCGCCATCCTCGGGGATCAGCCGGCGAGCTTGGCGTCGACGAATTCGACCAGCGAGCCGACCGTGGCGAAGGTGCTGCCGTCGATTTCGTCGTCCTCGACGACGAAGCCGAAGCGCTCTTCGAGCGCGGTGAGCACGCCGACGACGGCCATCGAATCGAGCTCGGGAATCGCGCCGAGTAGGGGTGTCCCGGCGCTGAAGCCGGCGGCGCGCCCCTTGAGGCTGAGGATTTCGTCGAGCAGGGCGAGGACTTCTTGTTGGGTGTTCACGCGTGGCTCCGGTGGCGGGATGAAACGGCGCGGATTATAGGCCATCGAGGTGTGCGATACTTTCTGATGTCATCGTAGTCGTGGTCCATCATGCGCGATTCCTACCTTCTGCCCCAGTTGATCACGCTTTCCGCCGAGCGCGCGCCCGAGGCGGTCGCGCTCACCTACGGCAAGCTGTCGCTTTCCTACGGCGATTTGCAGGCGGCGGTGACCGCTTTCGCCAATGGCCTGATGGCGCTGGGTCTGGCGCGCGGCGAGCGTGTCGGCATCTATCTCGAAAAACGCTTCGAGACGGTGATCAGTAGCTTCGGCGCGCCGGCCGCCGGCGGCGTGTTCGTGCCGCTCAACCCGCTGCTCAAACCCGAGCAGGTCGGCTACATCCTCAGGGATTGCAACGTGCGGGTGCTGGTCACCTCGCCCGAGCGCGCCGCGCTGCTTCAGCCTGTGCTGACGCAATGCCACGACCTGCGCCACCTCGTCGTGCTCGACGGCAGCCAGCCGCTACCGGAAATCGGCGGCCTGAACATGCTGCGCTGGAGCGAGCTGCTCGCCGCGCCCGCGCGAGCGGGTCATCGCGTGATCGACACCGACATGGTGGCGATCCTCTACACCTCGGGAAGCACCGGCAAGCCCAAGGGCGTGGTGCTCTCCCACCGCAACATGGTGGCCGGCGCGAAGAGCGTCGCCTCCTATCTGGAGAACCATGCCGGCGACACGCTGCTCGCCGCGCTGCCGCTCTCTTTCGACGCCGGCTTCTCGCAGCTCACCACGGCCTTCCATGCCGGTGCGCGCGTCGTGCTGCTCAACTATCTGTTGCCGCGCGATGTGATCAAGGCACTTGAAAAGGAAAAGGTCACGGGGCTGACTGCCGTGCCGCCGCTCTACATCCAGCTTTCGCAGCTCGACTGGCCGGCGACGATCACCGAACATTTACGTTACTTCGCCAACACCGGCGGGCGCATGCCGCGCGAGACGCTCGCCGCGCTGCGCGCGCGGCTGCCGAAGACCAAGCCGTTTCTCATGTATGGCCTCACCGAGGCGTTTCGCTCGACCTACCTGCCGCCCGAGGAGGTCGACCGGCGGCCCGACTCGATCGGCAAGGCGATCCCGAATGCCGAGATCCTCGTGCTGCGCGAGGATGGCACGCCCTGCGCGCCGAACGAGCCGGGCGAACTCGTCCATCGCGGCGCGCTGGTCGGCATGGGCTACTGGAACGATCCCGAGAAGACGGCCGAGCGTTACAAACCCCTTCCGGGCAGAGAGGCGGGGCTGGTGATCCCCGAGCTGGCGGTGTTCTCGGGCGACACGGTGAAGATGGACGAGCAGGGCTTCCTCTACTTCGTCGGCCGCCGCGACGAAATGATCAAGACCTCCGGGTATCGCGTGAGCCCCACCGAGGTCGAGGAGATCCTCTACGCGACGAAGCTCGTCGGCGAGTGCGTCGCCTTTGGCGTCGAGCATCCGGCGCTCGGCCAGGCGATCCAGGTGATCGCCACGCCGCCGGCCGGCGGCGCGCTCGATGTCGAGATGCTGCTGGCCGAGTGCCGTGCGCGCATGCCGGCCTACATGGTGCCGGCGGGCATCGACGTGCGGCCGGGGCCGCTGCCGCGCAACCCGAACGGCAAGATCGACCGCAAGACGCTCTCCACCGAATGGAGCGAACGCCATGGATAAGACCTCGCCCGTGCATGCGCCGATGAGCCAGTTCGCCGTCGCGGGCGACGAGCTCATGATCGGCGGTGAGCCCGTCTCGCGACTCGCGGCCCGCGTCGGCACGCCGTTCTACGCCTACGACCGCGGCCTGCTCTCAAAGCGCGTGGCCGAATTGCGGCAGGCCTTGCCGGCGGCCGTGAAGCTGCATTACGCGATGAAGGCGAATCCGATGCCGGCGCTCGTCGCGCACATGGCTGGGCGGGTCGATGGCATCGATGTCGCGTCGGCGGGCGAATTGAAGGTCGCGCTCGATGCCGGGGCGGAGCCCGCGGAGATCAGCTTCGCCGGGCCGGGCAAGCGCGAGGCGGAACTCTCTGCGGCGGTGGCGGCCGGCATCCTCGTCAATCTCGAATCTTTCCGCGAGATCGGCCTCTTGGCGGGCATTTCACAGCAGCTCGGCCTGCCGGCCAGGGTGGCGGTGCGCGTCAATCCCGATTTCGAACTGAAAGCCTCGGGCATGAAGATGGGCGGCGGGCCGAAGCAATTCGGCATCGACGCCGAGGCCGTGCCCCAGGCGCTGGCGGAGATCGGGAAAGCGGGCTTGGCGTTCGAGGGCTTTCATCTGTTCGCCGGCTCGCAGAATCTGAAGCCCGAGGCGATCGTCGAGGCGCAGCAAAAATCTTTCGAGCTCGCGCTCAGACTGGCGCAGGACGCGCCGGCGCCGGTCAAGGTACTCAACCTCGGCGGCGGCTTCGGCATCCCGTATTTTGCGGGCGAGACGAGGCTCGATATCGCGCCGATCGGGGCCAATCTCGCTCAACTTGCCGAGCGGGCGAAGACCGCGCTGCCACAGGCCGAGCTGGTGATCGAACTCGGGCGTTACCTCGTCGGCGAGGCGGGTGTCTATGTGACGCGCGTGCTCGACCGCAAGGTCTCGCGCGGGCAAGTGTTCCTCGTCTGCGACGGCGGCCTGAATCATCATCTGGCCGCCTCGGGCAATTTCGGCCAGGTGATCCGCAAGAACTATCCGGTCGCGATCGGCAACAAGATGGACGCGACGGCGAGGGAGATCGCCTCGGTGGTCGGGCCGCTTTGCACGCCGCTCGATCTCTTGGCCGACCGCATGGAATTGGCGCCGGCCGAGCCGGGCGATCTCGTCGTCGTCTTCCAGTCCGGCGCCTATGGCGCGAGCGCGAGCCCGCAGGCCTTCCTCAGTCATCCGCCGGTGGCCGAGATCCTCGTCGGCTGACCCAAAGCCGATGCCGGTCTGGTGCGCGGGCGACGCGGGCGAATCGGCTCATGGTTCGCGGGCGGGGCATCCGTTCGGCTCAGGCGCGGGGCGATCACAACTCGCTGCGCTCGAACAAGCGATCGCCTCATCCGCGCCCTTCGCCTACGGCTGCCGACGCCCGCTCTCAAATCGCCGCCCGCCCGCGTCGCCCGTGTCGATCGTCTGTCGTCAGTCGTGCCGTCTTGCCAGCGCCGACTTTCAGTGGTCCGGTTGTAGCGTTTGTTTCGCGCCGGGCAGGGTGGGCGTGCCGGTCAGCGGCCGCGTCGCGGCGGGATGCACGTATTCCCGTGTCGGCGCGAGGCTGAAGCCGTTGGCGCTGCCGGGGTCGCGCCAGGTGCGCTGCAAGGGGCTATCGCGCTTGATGCGGTAGTCGTGGCGCTGCGGCAGCACGAAGGGCGCCCAGTCGACGTTCGGGTTGTTGATGAATTCGCCGTCGATGCCGCCGCTGTTCAGCGGCCGCTGGCCGATCAGCAGATTGTTGTAGGCCTTGACGACCTGGAAGCCGGGTTTGGCGACAAGGAAAACCCCGCCTTGCGGCCGCTCGTCGTGCAGCGTGTTGTTGACCAGGTAGAGCTCGTTCTTCGGATGCTTGTAGCCCTCGGTGCCGTAGGCGATGATGTTCGGGTTTTCCGTGGTCGGGCTCTGTTCGATGATGTTGCCGATCACATAGGCCAGCCCGCCATTGGGGAATTCGAGCTCGTAGCTCGCGCGGCCGCCGGCCTCGTCGGTGAGGCGGTTGTAGAGGATGAAGCTCTCCGCGGCGCGGCTTTTCAATAAGTGGCCGGCTCGGGCGTGATGGAAATAGCTGCCGGTCACCGTCAGTTTGCGGATCGCGCCGACGTAGAGGTTGTGGCTGTAGCCGTCGCCGGCGCCGTTGTCGCCGAATTCGCTGTTCTCGATTTCGAGATCGAGGTTGCCGCCGCCGGTGAGGATGCCGTTCTCGTTGTCGGTGAAGCGGCAGTTGCGCACGATCAGATGCCCCTTCTCGAAGCGGATGCCGGCGCCGTTTCTGTCCGGCACGCGCGCGCCGGAAAATTCGAGGTTCTCGACCGTGATGCGGCCGCCGCGGACTACCCAGATGCCCTTGCCTTCGGCGCTGGCACCGGCGGCGACGAGACGCGGCCGGCCGCCGACGCCGCGGATCGTCAGGTCGTTCTGCTTCCAGACGGCGACGTCGCCCGGATAGTCGCCGGCCTCGATCTCGATCGTGTCGCCGTCTTTGGCGAGCTTGGCGGCGGTGGCGATGAGGCGGATGTCCTGGTGCGGGCCGACCTTGAGGACCTTGCCGGCAGGCGGGGAGGCCGTGTCGGCGGTGGTCGGCGCGGGGACGACGACGAGCCTGCCGCTGGCATCGCGGCGCACTTCGCCGAGATACTGCGGTGCGCCGGGCAGATCCTCCGCAAGGCAGGCCATGCTCGCGGCGCCCAGGGCGAGCAAGGCGAGGGTGCGTCGCAGGCGCAGCGAAAGCCCGCCCAGGGGTGCCGTGTCACCAGCGCCGATTTTCGTATATGATGTTTTCATGCCCGTCTCCCCGCTGCGTGTATTGCGGGATAATGCACCGATTCACCCCGGTCATGCAAATGGAGTCTTTGCCGACCAGTTTTCTGCTGAAAAAATTCCTCTCGGCGCTGATCCTGCCGCCGGGCGGCTTGCTGCTGTGCATCCTGCTGGGCTTGCTGCTGCTGCGGTGGCGGCCGCGTCTTGGGCGGGCGCTGGCCTGGGGCGGCTTGCTGCTCGCCTGGCTGCTGAGCACGCCGGCGTTCGTGAATCTGCTCGTCGTCCCGCTCGAAGACGTGCCGGTGCTGCAGGAACGTGATCTGGCGCGCGCCGAGGCGATCGTGATCCTCGGCGCGGGCGCCTATCGACACATGCCGGAATACGGCGGCGGTTCGGCGCCCAACCGGCTGGCGCTCGAACGCCTGCGCTATGGCGCGCGTCTGGCGCGTGCGAGCCGGCTGCCGGTGCTGTTGAGCGGCGAGATCGGGCCGATGGCGGATGCGCTGCAAAAGGATTTCGGCGTCACGCCGCGCTGGCTCGAAGGCGGCTCGCTCGATACCCAGGACAACGCCGCCCATACCGTGCCGATCCTCGCCCGGGCCGGCATCCACCGCATCGTGCTGGTGACGCATGCGGCGCACATGCGCCGCGCGCTGGCCGAGTTCGCCCAGGCGGGCAACGGCATCGAGGTGATCCCCGCACCGCTCGGCTTTCTCTCCCGGCAAGGCAACGACCTGCCCGAGCCCGCTTTCCTCGAATACCTGCCCAGCCATTCGGCTGCCTTCGCCAGCTGGTATGCGATGCATGAATGGGCCGGCCTGCTGGCCCTGCGGCTGCGCCAGATCGTTCCGTGAGCGTCCTGACACCATGCCGTACCGCCAGCGCCGAGTTTTTCATTGCCGTGGAAACGATAGAAACAGGGTATGAACGCCCTGTATAATTTCTATAACTTTAGGCTTAGTTTTTTGCTATGTTGGCTTCATGCGGATGGCAGAGGGTGATATGGGCAAGACGATGGGCGGACAGCAGGATGCCGCGCTGATCACCGGTGTGCTGGTGGTGCTGGTGGTGGCTGCCCTCCTGCTTCTGTTGTGGAAGGTCATCCATGCGCCGCTCGTCTGGGTGCTGGCGCTGGGCTGGCTCGTGCTGCCTATGCTGCCTTTCGTCCTGCGCCTGCTCACGCTGCGCCCTTCCTCGTCCGACCGCGAAGAAACCGACGGCTTGTGCTAGATTGCGCGCATGAGCGCATTCATACCCGTCATATTGTCCGGCGGCGCCGGCACGCGCCTGTGGCCGGTTTCCCGCGAGGCATTGCCCAAGCCTTTCATCAAGCTGCCCGACGGCGAAAGCCTGCTGCAAAAGACGCTCAGGCGCGCCGTCGCCTTACCGGGCGTGACCGCCGTGCTGACGGTCACGAACCGCGATCATTTCTTTCTGACCCGCGACGAGTATGGCGCGACGGACGGACTGCCGCCGCTCGACTACCTGCTCGAGCCCTTCGGCCGCAACACCGCGCCGGCCATCGCCGCCGCCGCCCTGCATGTCGCCGCGCGTCATGGGAAGGATGCGCAACTGCTGGTGCTGCCGGCCGACCACCTGATCAACGATCAGGCTTCCTTCGCCAAGGCGGTCGAGGCGGCGCGTCGGCTCGCCGCGGCGGGCTGGCTGGTGACTTTCGGCATCCGTCCGCTCGCGCCGGAGACCGGTTTCGGCTACATCGAGGCGGGCGCGCCGCTGGATGCAGGCTTCAAGGTCGCGCGCTTCATCGAGAAACCAAGCCTGGACAAGGCGCAGGCCTATCTCGCCGCCGGCAACTTCACCTGGAACGCCGGGATGTTCTGCTTCGCCGCCGGTGCGATGCTCGACGCGCTGCGCGCCCATGCGCCGGAGCTGCTGGCCGCCGTCGAGGCGACGCTGGCGGCCACCGATTTCGCCAAGCAGCCGCCGGTGCTGGCGGCGGAATCCTTCAAGCAGGCGCCGGATGTCTCGATCGACTATGCGGTGATGGAAAAGTCCGACCGGGTCGCCGTCGTGCCGGCTGCCTTCGACTGGAGCGACATCGGCTCGTGGAACGCGCTGGCCGAGCTGACGCCGCCCGATGGGCAGGGCAACCGGGTCGCTGGCGAGGCGGTGCTGGTCGATGCCGGGAACTGCTATGTGCAGGGTGAAGACCGCGTCGTCGCGGCGGTGGGCGTCGACAACCTGCTGATCGTCGATACCGCGGATGCCCTGCTGGTCGCGGACCGTAGCCGCGCCCAGGATGTGAAGGCCGTCGTGCAGCAGCTCAAGCTCGCTTCGCACGACAGTGTGCGGCATCACCGCACCGTGCATCGTCCGTGGGGCAGCTACACGGTGCTCGAAGAAGGGCCGCGCTTCAAGATCAAGCGCATCGTCGTCAAGCCCGGCGCGAGCCTCTCGCTGCAAATGCACCATCATCGCAGCGAGCACTGGGTGGTGATTTCCGGCATGGCGCGCGTGGTCAATGGCGAGCGGGAAATCTTCGTGCGCACCGACGAATCGACCTACATCCCTTCCGGCACGCCGCATCGGCTTTCCAACCCGGGCAGGATCGACTGCGTGATGATCGAGGTGCAGGCGGGCGATTACGTCGGCGAAGACGATATCGTGCGCCTCGAAGACAATTACGGGCGCTGCTGAACCCTGGGGATTGCTGGCGGAGAGGGGGGGATTCGAACCCCCGTCAGGGTATTACCCTGAACACGCTTTCCAGGCGTGCGACTTAAACCACTCATCCACCTCTCCGTTTCTGCTCAACTGCCGCGAACACGCTTTGGCTCCGGCTGTTTTGCAGCAGGGCTGCGAATTCTAGCAGAGAGTCAGCCTTCGCTGTGCCGCAGCGACAGGTCGATCGCCCGCACGTCCTTGGTCAGGCTGCCGATCGAGATGCGGTCGATGCCGGTCTCGGCGATTGCGCGCACGGTTTCCAGCCGCACGCCGCCGGAGGCTTCGAGCTGGGCGCGGCCGGCGGTGAGGCCGACGGCCTGGCGCATCTGATGCAGGTCCATGTTGTCGAGCAGGATCATTGTCGCGCCGGCGTCGAGCGCTTCGGCGAGCTGTTCGAGCGTCTCGACCTCGATCTGGATGAAGACATCGGGCGGCGCCAGCCGCTGCGCCTGCCGGTAGGCGGCGGTGACGCCGCCGGCGGCGATGATGTGGTTTTCCTTGATCAGGATGCCGTCATAGAGGCCGAGGCGGTGGTTCGTGCCGCCGCCGCAGGCGACGGCGTATTTCTGCGCCAGGCGCAGGCCGGGCAGGGTCTTGCGCGTATCGACGATCTTGGCGCGCGTGCCGGCGACGGCATCGACATAGCGCCGCGTGGTGGTCGCGGTGCCGGAGAGCAGCTGCAGGAAGTTGAGCGCGCTGCGCTCGGCGGTGAGCAGGGCGCGGGTGTCGGCCTGCAGCTCGCACAGCACCTGGCCGGCCTCGATGCGCTCGCCATCGCGCGCCAGCCAGGTGATCTGCGTGGCCGGGTCGAGATGGCGCAGGCAGGCGTCGAACCAGTCGGTGCCGCAGAGGATCGCGGCTTCGCGGGTGATGACGATGCCGCGCGCCGTGTGGTGCGCGGGCGCGAGCCGTGCGGTGAGGTCGCCGCTGCCGATGTCCTCGGCCAGCGCGGCGCGGACGTTTTGCTCGATCGCCTCGGCCAGGGTGGGGTTGCGCTTTTTCATGCGGGGATTCTAGCGTCGCTGCGTCAGCGCCAGCGTGATGCTGGCCGCGGCGATGATCGTCATGCCGGCGAGCGTGGCGCCGTCGGGCCAGTGATCGAAGACCAGCCAGCCGAGCAGCGTGGCCCAGATCAGCTGGGCGTAGAGGAAGGGCGAGAGGAAGGTGGCCGGCGCGAGGCGGAAGGCTTTGGTGAGCAGGAAATGGCCGGTGCCGCCGAAGATGCCGAGGGCGGCGATCATCAGGCCGTCGCGCCAATCGGGCAGCGGGCCGCCCCAATAGAGCGGCGCGGCCAGCGTCATGCTCAGCGTGCCGACCAAGGCGGTGTAGAACAGCAGGGTCAGCGTGTTCTCGGTCGGCGAGAGCAGGCGGGTCTGGATCTGGTAGATGCTGTAGCACAGCGCTGCGCCGAGCACCAGCAGGATGCCGGTGAGATTGAGCGCGCCGCCCGGCCGCGCGATCAAGAGCGCACCGGCGAAACCGAACAGGCTCGCGCCCCAGTGCAGCGGCCGCAGCTTCTCACCGAGGAAAGGGCCGGCGAGCAGGGCGACGATCAACGGCGTGACGAAGATCAGCGCGGTGGTTTCCGCCAGCGGCAGGTGGCGGAAGGCCGCCATCGCGAAGCCGGTGGTGCCGACCAGCATCAGCGCGCGGATCACCTGCATCAGTGGGCGTTTCGTCTGCACCAGCTTCCAGCGCAGGGTGGGGGCGAGGAACACCACCATCAGCAGGCAGTGCAGCGTGTAGCGCGCCCAGACCAGCATCGGCACCGGGTAGGTCTGCGACAGGTGCTTGGCGGTGGCGTCGAGCAGCGCGAAGCAGAGTACTGCTGCGAGCATCAACAGCATGCCGCGCAGGGGGTGGTATTCAGCGTGCAAGTTCGGCGATCCAGCGATTGAGGGTGTGCCGCGCGGCGTCGATCAGCTCGCCGGCGGTGAGACCGACCGGGCCCCGGCCTTCGGCGACGCAGGCCTCCGCCGCCGCGCCGTGCAGATGCACCGCGGCGAGCAAGGCTTCGAGCGGCGGCCAGTGCTGGGCGAGCAGGGCGGCTGCCATGCCGGTCAGCACATCACCCGTGCCGGCGCTGGAGAGCCCCGGGTTGCCGCTCGTGTTGATGAACCAGCGGCCGTCGGGCGCGGCGACGACGGTGCCGCAGCCCTTCAGCGCGACGTAGGCATTGAAGCGGCAAGCCAGCGCCAGTGCCGCCGCGACCCGGTCGGCCTGGATCGCGCCGGGCAGGCAGCCCAGCAGCCGCGCGGCTTCGGCGGGATGCGGCGTCAGGATGAGAGGTGCGCGTGGGACGACACGCGCGGAAATCGGCGCTGGTGGGACGGCACCCTGGCGCTGCAACTGCGGCGCCTGCGCCAGCAGGTTGAGGCCGTCGGCATCGACGATGCGTGGGAGTTCCATGGCGAGCGCCCGCTCGAGCAGCTCGCCGGCCTGCAGCGACTGACCGAGACCGGGGCCGAGGGCGACGACGCTGGCCTGTTTGAGCGCTTCTACCGGCGCGCGCAGCATCAGCTCCGGTTGCGCGACATCGACGGCGAGTGTTTCCAGCATGCCGAGATAGACGCGCCCGGCGCCCAGACGCAGCGCGGCGCGGCCGGCGAGCAGCGCCGCGCCGGCCATGCCCGGCGCGCCGCCGAGGATCGCGACGTTGCCGAAGTTGCCCTTGTGGCTGTTGCGCGGCCGGGGCTTGAGACAGTGGCGGAACAGTTCCGGCGTGACGATGTGGCCATCACCCTCGCCTACGTCGAGCCCGAGATCGCAGACTTCGAGCGTGCCGCAATGATCCGGCCCGTCGCCGGTGAGCAGCCCAGGCTTCAGGGCGATGAAGGTGACGGTGCGGGTGGCACGGACCGCTGGGCCGGTGACCTGCCCGGTCAGCGCGTTCAGGCCGCTCGGTGCGTCGAGCGCGAGGATCGGCGTCCCGCTGGCGTTGGCGCGCTCGATCCAGTGGGCATACAGTCCCTCGATCGGTCGGGTAAGACCGATGCCGAACAGGCCATCGACGATCAGCCCGAAACGGCCCTCGGGGTAATCGGCCAGGCACTGGCCGCCGCAGGCCAGCCAGGCGGCATGCGCGGCGCGCGCGTCCGCGGGCAGTCTGTCCGGGTCTGCGGCGAACAGCACCGTGGGCGCATGCCCGGCTTCTTTCAGGCGGCGGGCGACGACGAAGGCATCGCCGCCGTTGTTCCCGGGCCCGGCGAGCACCAGAGCGCGGCCGGAGAGCATCGCCAGCGCATGCTGCGCGGCGCATCTGCCTGCGCGTTCCATCAGGGAAGGCGTCGCGGCGGCATGGGCTGCTTCGAGGGCGCGCAATGACTGGAGGGTGAGTATGGTGGTGCTCATGCGCCGATTGTAGGTGATAGAGTGTTCCCCCATCGTGAGGACCCGATCATGAACCTGGATTTTCTGCCCGAACTCTCGTCGCGCATCGCCACGCTGCGCCGTGACCTGCACGCCCATCCCGAGCTCGCCTTCGAGGAGACGCGCACCGCCGGGGTGGTGGCGGCGCAGCTCAAAAGGCTCGGCCTCGAAGTCTTCGAGGGCATCGCCAAGACCGGCGTGGTGGCTCGTCTGAAGCTGGGCGATGGTCCATCCGCGATCGGCCTGCGCGCCGACATGGATGCCCTGCCGCTGCCCGAGCTCAACACCTTCCCGCATCGTTCGCGTCACGAAGGACGCATGCACGCCTGCGGCCACGACGGCCATACGGCGATGCTGCTCGGTGCCGCCGAGGCGCTGGTGCGTCTGCGCGATGGCGGGCGTCTGAACGCTTCCGGCACGGTTTATTTCATCTTCCAGCCGGCCGAGGAGCACGAAGGCGGCGGCCGGGCGATGGTCGAGGAGGGACTGTTCGAGCGCTTCCCGATGCAGATGGTGTTCGGCCTGCACAACTGGCCGGGCCTGCCGGCCGGCAGCCTCGCGGTGATCGAAGGACCGGTGATGGCGGGCGCCGACCGCTTCGAGATCGTCATCAACGCCCGCGGCGCGCATGCCGCGATGCCGCACCAGGGCACCGACGCGATCCTCGCCGGAGCGGAACTCGTGCAGGCGGTGCAGTCGCTGGTCAGCCGCAGCATCGATCCGCTCGACGCCGCCGTGGTCAGCGTCACGCGCTTCCAGGCCGGCCATGCCGACAACATCCTGCCCGAGCAGGCGGTGCTGGGCGGCACGGTGCGCTGCTTCCGGCCCGAGCTGCAGGACGTGCTCGAAGCGGGGCTGGCGCGCATCTGCACCGGCATCGAGACGACGCATCGCGTGCGCATCGAGCTCAAATACGAGCGCGGCTACCCGCCGACGATCAACGCCGCGGAGCCGAGCTTCATCTGCCGCGAGGTGGCGCGCCAGGTGGTCGGCGGCGAGCAGGTGCTCACGCATCTGAAGCCGAGCATGGGCGCGGAGGATTTCGCCTATCTCGCGCGCGTCGTGCCGGGCTGCTATGTCTGGCTCGGCAACGGGCCCGGCGAGGGCGGCTGCATGCTGCACAGCCCGCGCTACGATTTCAACGACGGGATCATCGCCACCGGCATCCGCTACTGGGTGCGGCTGGTGGAGAAGGCGCTGGAAGCCGGGAAATAGACGGGGAAGAAAGGGGAGTTATTCAGCGGAGTATTTGGAGGCGCGGGCCGGAGTCGAACCGACCTACTCGGATTTGCAATCCGGTGCATAACCGCTTTGCTACCGCGCCGTGGCCTGCAACGATACACCAGGCTGAATCGAAAAGGGGAAAGCGCGCGCTTTCCCCGGAAATCTGGAGCGGGAGACGAGTCTCGAACTCGCGACCTCAACCTTGGCAAGGTTGCGCTCTACCAACTGAGCTACTCCCGCAACGAGCCGCGCATTCTACCAACAGAATCCGCCGTGTCAACGCATATCGTCAGGCTTGCAGGGCGGCGGTGCGATGCGGCTGGATGGCCATCAAAAGCTGGTTGAAGACCTTGGGCGTGCCGCCGACGATGTTGCCGGTCTTCAGGTAGTTGCCTTCGCCGGCCAGATCGCTGACCAGCCCGCCGGCTTCGAGGACGAGCAGGGCGCCGGCGGCCATGTCCCACGGCGAGAGGCCGAATTCCCAGAAGCCGTCGATGCGTCCGGCGGCGAGCCAGGCGAGATCGAGCGAGGCGGAGCCCGGGCGGCGGATGCCGGCGCTGCGGCGCGTCATTTCCTTGAAGATCGCCAGATAGGGATCGACGTGGTCGAACATGCGGTAAGGAAAGCCGGTGCCGAGCAGCGCCTCGTCGAGTTTCGCGCAGCGGCTGACGCGGATGCGCTTGTCGTTGAGGAAGGCGCCGGCGCCTTTGCTGGCGGTAAACAGCTCGTTGCGGTTCGGGTCGAAGACCACCGCGTGCGTCAGCACGCCCCGGTGCGCCAGCGCGATCGACACCGCGTATTGCGGAAAGCCGTGGATGAAGTTGGTGGTGCCGTCGAGCGGGTCGATGATCCACTGGTATTCGGCATCGGCGGGATGGTCGCTGTGGCCGGATTCCTCGGCGAGGATCGCGTGGCTCGGATAGACTTCGCGCAGGATTTCGATGATCGCGGCCTCGGCGGCGCGATCCACCTCGGTGACGAAATCGTTCTGCTGCTTGACGCCGACCCGGATCTGACCCAGGTCGAGACTGGCGCGGCCGATGATGTGGCCGGCGCGGCGGGCGGCCTTGACGGCCGTGTTGAGCATCGGATGCATGGCTTGGGGCTTGCTGGAAGTAAATACGTGAATTCTAATCCTTCGGCCTCTACGGCGCCGGATGCATTCGGACGGGTGCGCATCGTGCTGGCGCGTCCCAGCCATCCCGGCAACATCGGCGCGGCGGCACGCGCGATGAAGACGATGGGCTTTGGCCGCCTCGTGCTCGTCGCGCCGAAAATATTCCCGGACCCACAGGCCGAGGCGATGGCTTCCGGCGCGGGCGACGTGCTGGCGGCGGCGCTGGTGGTCGATACGCTGCCCGAGGCGCTCGAGGGTGTTACGCTGGCGCTGGCGCTGACTTCGCGCCGGCGCGATCTGGCCACCGCACCCTGCTGGGCGCGCGACGGCGCTGCCGAACTGGCACGGCTTGCCGCCGCTCAGGCCGAGGTGGCGCTGGTATTCGGCAACGAAACCACCGGGCTGTCGAACGAGGAGCTCGCCTTCTGCAACCGCTGGGCGATGATCCCCGCCAATCCGCAATACGCTTCACTCAATCTCGCCGCCGCGGTGCAGGTGCTTTGCTACGAGTTGCGGCTGGCGATCGAAGCGTCGAGGGGTGCCGTCCCGCCAGCGCCGACTTTCGCCTCGCCCGGCACGCCGGCGACCCACGAGGAGATCGAGGGCCTCATCACACAATTGGAAAGCGCGGCGGTGGAAAGCGGCTTTCTAGATCCGGAAAGGCCGGGGCGCCTGATGCTGCGCCTGCGCCGGCTGTTCGCGCGTGCCGGGCTGGAGAAGGAGGAAGTCAATATTCTGCGAGGCCTGCTGGCCTCGTTCCGGCAGCCGACCGGCAAACGCCATCGTGAATGATCTTGATATTCCCATCAATGAACTTTAGTTGACCGGTGTGATCGGGAATTCTAGAATTCCCCCAAAATTTTTAAGGCTTCCCGGATTCCATGTTTGCCCGCCTGCGCGAAGACATTGCCTGCGTTTTCGAACGCGATCCCGCTGCCCGTTCGACCTGGGAAGTGCTGACCTGCTATCCGGGTTTCCACGCCATCTTGCTGCATCGGCTGGCGCATTGGCTGTGGGGGCATGGCCTGCGCTGGCTGGCGCGGCTCTTGTCGCATTTCACGCGCTTTCTCACCGGCATCGAAATCCATCCCGGCGCGACGATCGGCCGGCGCGTCTTCATCGATCACGGCATGGGCGTCGTCATCGGCGAGACCGCGGAGATCGGCGACGACTGCACGCTCTATCACGGCGTGACGCTGGGCGGCACCTCGTGGAACAAGGGCAAGCGCCATCCCACCTTGCTGCGCGGCGTAGTGATCGGCGCCGGCGCGAAGGTGCTCGGCCCCATCACGATCGGCGAAGGGGCGAAGATCGGCTCGAATGCCGTCGTGGTGCGCGAGGTGCCGGCCGGCGCCACGGCCGTCGGCATCCCGGCGCGCATCATCGAACCGGGCATGGCGCAGGCGCGTCAGGAAAAGGCCGAGAATCTGGGCTTTTCCGCCTACGCGGTGACGCGCAACGAGGACGATCCGATCTCGCTGGCGATACACGGCCTGCTCGACCACGCGGTCGAAACCGACCGCCGCATCGAGGCGCTGCTGAAGTCGATCCAGCGGGCGGGCGTCTCGCTGGAAGACGATGTGGCCACGGCCGACAAGTTCGATCCGAACCGTTTGTCGAAAATCGTCGATTGAAATACTTGACTAATTTAATCGGGAACTATATCTTTCCGCCATCGGTCGATATGACTGATTTTTCGAACGAGCGATCCTGACGAGGTATTCCCATGAGACTGACGACCAAAGGACGTTTTGCCGTGACGGCGATGATCGACGTGGCCCTGCGCCAGCACGCCGGCCCCGTGACTCTGGCGGGCATCGCCGAACGCCAGAAGATCTCCCTGTCCTATCTCGAGCAGCTGTTCGGCAAGCTGCGCCGCAACCATCTGGTGGTGAGCACGCGCGGACCGGGCGGCGGTTACACTCTGGCCAAGCCGCTCGCGGCCGTGTCGGTGGCCGACATCATCAGCGCCGTCGATGAGCCGCTCGATGCGACCAGCTGCGGCGGCAAGGGCAACTGCCACGACGACCATCCGTGCATGACGCACGATCTGTGGATGAGCCTGAATGCGCGCATGCACGAGTATCTGAGCTCGGTGAGCCTCGACGATCTGGTGCGGCAGCAAAGAGGATCGGGCTGCGCCGAAGATTTGCGGCCCGTCAGGCTCAGCAAGCCCGCTGCCGGAAGACGCGTCGCGCCGCTCGCCACCGCCTGATTCTTTGCCAGAAATGTTCGCGCCGCTCTATCTCGATCACAACGCTACCACGCCGGTCTCCCCGACCGTGCTGGAGGCGATGCTGCCCTATTTCCGTGAGCGGCATGGCAATGCCTCCAGCCGCCACGAATACGGCCGCGCGGCGCGGCGCGCACTCGACGAGGCCAGGCAGCGCGTGGCCTGCGCGGTCGGCGCGCACCCGACCGAAGTGATCTTCACCAGCGGCGGCTCGGAAGCCAACAATCTGTTCGTCAAGGGCGCGGCGGCGTATCTGCCGGCCGGCACCATCGCCATTTCGGCGATCGAGCATCCCTGCGTGCGCGAGCCGGCCAGGGCCCTGCGCAGGCTCGGCTGGCGGGTGCGCGAGATCGCAGTCGATGGCCAGTGCCGTATCGTCAGCGCCGACTTTCAGGCCGCGCTGGACGACGAGCGCCCGGCGCTGATCTCGATCATGCTGGCGAACAACGAAACCGGCGCGATCCAGCCGATCGCGTCGTTGGCGCAGGCTGCTGCTCAGGCGAAGGTCGGCGCCTGGTTCCATACCGACGCGGTGCAGGCGCTGGGCAAGCTGCCGCTCGATTTCCGTGCGCTCAACGCTGCCGGCGTGCATGCGCTGAGCCTTTCCGCGCACAAGATCGGCGGGCCGAAGGGCGCTGGCGCCCTGATCGTCGACAAGCGCGTCGAACTCGCGCCGCTGATCGACGGCGGCGGACACGAGCGAGGTCTGCGGTCAGGCACCGAAAACGTGGCGGCCATCGTCGGCTTCGGCGTGGCCTGCGAGGAAGCCGTCGCCGACCTCGCGGCCGCGAGCCAGCGCATCGCCGCGCTGCGCGCGAAGCTCGAAGCCGGGCTCATCGCCCAGGGCGCGACGATCTTCGCCGCCGGCGCGGAACGCCTGCCCAACACCGTGTATTTCTCGCTGCCCGGCCTCGATGGCGAAACGCTGGTCGCCCGGCTCGACCGCGCCGGCTTCGCGGTCGCCAGCGGTGCCGCCTGTTCCTCGGCGAATCCGGAGCCCTCGCATGTGCTGCTGGCGATGGGTATTTCGCCCGGCATCGCACGCGGCGCCGTGCGCGTCAGCCTCGGCCGGCAGAACACGGCGGACGACGTCGCGGCTTTCCTGCGCACGCTGGCCGCCACCGTATCCCAACTGCAGTCCCTGGCCACCGTGCAGGCGCACGTGGCCGTTTGAACCGGAGCTCACTGACATGCTGAAACTGCCCATTTACCTCGATTATTCGGCGACCACCCCGGTCGATCCGCGCGTCGCGGAAAAGATGATTCCCTTTCTCACCGAAAAGTTCGGTAACCCCGCTTCGCGTTCGCATGCCTTCGGCTGGGAAGCCGAGAAGGCCGTCGAGGAGGCGCGCGAGCAGGTGGCGGCGCTGGTCAATTGCGACCCGAAGGAAATCATCTGGACCTCGGGCGCGACCGAGTCGAACAACCTCGCGCTGAAGGGCGCGGCGCACTTCTATGCCGAGACGAAAGGCAAGCACATCGTCACCGTCGCCACCGAGCACAAGGCGGTGCTCGACACCGTCAAGGAGCTCGAACGCCAGGGCTTCGAGGCCACCTACCTGCAGCCGCAGGAAAACGGCCTGATCACTCTCGAACAGTTCAAGCAGGCATTGCGCAAGGACACCGTGGTCGCGTCGGTGATGGCGGTCAACAACGAGATCGGCGTGATCCAGCCGATCGCCGAACTGGGCGAGATCGCCCGCGCCAACGGCACGATCTTCCATGTCGATGCGGCGCAGGCCACCGGCAAGATGCCGATCGACCTTGCCAAGCTCAAGGTCGATTTGATGTCGTTCTCGGCGCACAAGACCTATGGGCCGAAGGGCATCGGCGCGCTCTACGTGCGCAGAAAGCCCCGCGTGCGGCTGGAAGCGCAGATGCACGGCGGCGGCCACGAGCGGGGCCTGCGCTCCGGCACCTTGCCGACGCATCAGATCGTCGGCATGGGCGAAGCCTTCCGCATCGCGCGCGAGGAGATGGCGACGGAAAACGAACGCATCCGCATGCTGCGCGACCGGCTGCTCAAGGGCATCATGGAGATCGAGGAGACCTACATCAACGGCGACATGGAGAGCCGCGTGCCGCACAACCTGAACGTCAGTTTCAACTTCGTCGAAGGCGAATCGCTGATCATGGCGGTCAAGGACATCGCGGTCTCCAGCGGCTCGGCCTGCACCTCGGCATCATTGGAGCCTTCCTACGTGCTGCGCGCGCTCGGCCGTTCCGACGAGCTGGCGCACAGCTCGATCCGCTTCACCCTCGGCCGCTTCACCACCGAGGAGGAAATCGATTTCACGATCAAATTGCTGCACGAAAAAATCGGCAAGTTGCGCGAGCTCTCGCCGCTGTGGGAGATGCATCTGGAAGGCATCGATCTCAACACCGTGCAGTGGGCTGCACACTGATTCTGGAGAACCAACATGGCATACAGCGAAAAAGTCCTCGACCACTACGAAAATCCCCGCAACGTCGGCTCCTTCCCGAAGGACGAGGAAGGTGTGGCCACCGGCATGGTCGGCGCGCCGGCCTGTGGCGACGTGATGAAGCTGCAGATCAAGGTCAACAAGGACGGCATCATCGAGGATGCCAAGTTCAAGACCTACGGTTGCGGCTCGGCGATCGCTTCCTCCTCGCTGGTCACCGAATGGGTGAAGGGCAAGACGCTCGAACAGGCACTCGAGATCAAGAATACCCAGATCGCCGAAGAGCTGGCCTTGCCGCCGGTGAAGATCCACTGCTCGATCCTCGCCGAGGATGCGATCAAGGCGGCCGTGGCCGACTACAAGAAGAAGCACGGAGAGTGAGGCGATGGCGATCACCTTGAGCGAAACCGCCGCCCAGCATGTCGCCAAGTTCCTCGCCAAGCGCGGCAAGGGCATCGGCATCCGTCTCGGCGTGAAGACTTCCGGCTGTTCCGGCATGGCCTACAAGCTCGAGTTCGCCGACGTGGCCGAACCCGAGGACATCATCTTCGAGAGTCATGGCCTCAAGGTGCTGGTCGATCCGCGGAGCCTGCCCTACCTCGACGGCACCGAGCTCGACTTCGCGAAGGAAGGGTTGAACGAGGGCTTCAAGTTCAACAACCCGAACGTCAAGGATCAGTGCGGCTGCGGCGAGAGCTTCAACGTCAAATGACTGTGCCGTTCGATCCGGGTCAGGATCATTTCGCGCTGTTCGGCCTGCCGCGCAGTCAGGCGCTCGACATCGCGCGTCTGGAGGCGCGCTATCGCGAGTTGCAGGGCGAGGTGCATCCCGACCGCTATGCCCATCTGTCCGATGCCGAGAAACGCCGGGCGATGCAATGGGCGTCGCGCGTCAATGAGGCCTACCAGACGCTCAAGGACCCGCTCAGGCGGGCGCGTTATCTGCTCGAGCTGGCCGGCCATGATGTGCGCCTGGAAACGAACACCGCGATGCCGGTCGAATTCCTGATGGAGCAGATGGAACTGCGCGAGGCGGTGGCGGAGGCGAAGGAAAGCGGCGACATCGACGCGCTCGATGCGCGCCACCGGCAGCTCAAGCGGACGATCCGCGACGAATACACGGCCTTGCAGGCGGCGCTGGAGGCCGGCGAGCATCAGCGCGCCGGCGAGCTGGTCCGCCAGCTGATGTTCCAGGAAAAGCTGCTGCAGGAAATCGGCGACGCCCTCGAGGTTTTGGAAACCTGAAGCTCATTCACCCACCACAACGAAATGGCACTGCTGCAAATCTCCGAGCCCGGCCAGTCGGCCGCGCCGCATGAACACCGGCTGGCGGTCGGCATCGACCTCGGCACCACCAATTCCCTCGTCGCCACCGTCCGGAGCGGCATGGCGGTCGTGTTGAACGACGCGCTGGGGCGGCCGCTCTTGCCCTCCATCGTCCGCTATGCTGCCGACGGCAAGGTCGAGGTCGGCTATGAGGCGCAGGCGCATCAGGCTTCTGACCCGAAGAACACGATCGTCTCGGTGAAGCGCTTCATGGGACGTGGTCTCAAGGACATCGAGCACATCGAGAGCATGCCCTACGATTTCGTCGAGGGCGAGGGCATGGTGAAGCTGCGCACCGCACAGGGGGTCAAGAGCCCGGTCGAGGTCTCGGCCGAGATCCTGCGCGTGCTGCGCGAGCGCGCCGAACTCTCGCTCGGCGGCCAGCTCACCGGCGCGGTGATCACCGTGCCGGCCTACTTCGACGACGCGCAGCGCCAGGCGACCAAGGATGCCGCGCGGCTCGCCGGCCTCAACGTCTTGCGCCTCTTGAACGAGCCGACGGCGGCGGCGATCGCCTACGGGCTCGACAACGGTTCCGAAGGCATCTATGCAGTGTATGACCTGGGCGGCGGCACCTTCGACATCTCGATCCTCAAGCTCTCCAAGGGCGTCTTCCAAGTGCTCGCCACCGGCGGAGATTCGGCGCTGGGCGGCGACGATTTCGATCACCGCGTGTTCTGCTGGATCATCGAGCAGGCGAAGCTTTCGCCGCTGTCGCACGAGGATGCGCGCCTGCTCTTGATGCGCGCGCGCGAGGCCAAGGAGTTCCTGACGCTCAATGGCGAGGCGCCGATCAGCGCGCGGCTGTCGACCGGCGAATTCGTCGATCTCAGGCTGACCTCGCAAACCTTCACCGAGATCACGCGCACGCTGGTGCAAAAGACGCTCGGGCCGACGAAGAAGGCCTTGCGCGATGCCGGCTTGTCCGTCGATGACGTGAAGGGCGTGGTGATGGTCGGCGGCGCGACGCGCATGCCGCAGATCCAGAAGGCGGTCGAGGATTTCTTCGGCTGCGAGCCGCTCAACAATCTCGACCCGGACAAGGTGGTCGCGCTGGGCGCGGCGACGCAGGCGAACCTCCTGGCCGGCAACCGCGCCGCCGGCGACGACTGGCTGCTGCTCGACGTCATCCCGCTCTCGCTCGGCCTGGAGACGATGGGTGGGCTGGTCGAGAAGATCATTCCGCGCAATTCGACCATCCCGGTCGCGCGCGCCCAGGACTTCACGACCTTCAAGGATGGCCAGACGGCGATGGCGCTGCATGTCGTGCAGGGCGAGCGCGAACTGGTATCCGACTGCCGCAGCCTGGCGCGCTTCGAGCTGCGCGGCATTCCACCGATGGTGGCCGGCGCGGCGCGCATCCGCGTCACCTTCCAGGTCGATGCCGACGGACTGTTGTCGGTGACGGCGCGCGAGCAGACCACCGGCGTCGAGTCGCACATCGAGGTCAAGCCTTCCTATGGCCTCTCCGACGACGAGATCGCCGCGATGCTCAAGGACAGCATCAATCACGCCGCCGATGACGCCTTCCGCCGCGCGCTGCGCGAGGCCCAGGTCGAGGCGCAGCGGCTCGTCGAGGCGGTGCAGTCTGCGCTCAGGGAGGATGCCCATCTGCTCACCGATGCCGAGCGCGCGCACATCGACAACTGCCTGACGAGATTGCAGAGCGTGCTGGTCGGCGACGATCGGCGCGCGATCGACGCGGCGATGGACGCGCTGTCGAAGGCCACCGAAGACTTCGCCGCGCGGCGCATGAACCAGGGCGTGCAGCGCGCGCTGGCCGGCAAGAAAATCGAAGAGATGGAACAACTATGACCCAAATCGTCGTCCTGCCGCATGAAGAACTCTGCCCCGCCGGCGCGGTCATCGAAGCCGCACCGGGCACCTCGATCTGCGAGGCGCTCTTGGCCAACGAGATCGAGATCGAGCACGCCTGCGAGATGTCCTGCGCCTGCACGACCTGTCACGTGATCGTGCGTGAAGGCTATGAATCCCTGGAGCCGCCGGACGAGCTCGAAGAGGACATGCTCGACAAGGCCTGGGGGCTGACGCCGACCTCGCGGCTGTCCTGCCAGGCGATGGTGGCGGAGACGCCGCTGGTGGTGGAGATTCCGAAATACACGATCAACATGGTCAAGGAAGGAGGCGGACGCAAATGAAATGGACCGATAGCCTCGACATCGCCATCGCGCTCGCCGAGCGTCATCCCGACGTCGATCCGACGAAGCTCAACTTCGTCGATCTGATGCGCTGGGTGATGGAGCTGCCCGGCTTCGAGGAGGACGAGCGCCACTGCGGCGAGAAGAAGCTCGAAGCCATCCAGCAGGCCTGGATCGACGAAGTTGCATGACGGCCTGATCGACACCCACTGCCATCTCGACGCGGCGGAGTTCGATGCCGACCGCGATGCGGTCTTTGCGGCGGCAAAAGTCGGCGCCGGGCCGTCCCAAGCCGACGTCCCCCCTGTGGGGGGCAGCGAGCCGGGTTTGCGAGCGTGGGGGGCCAATGAAGTCGGCGCCGGGCCGTCCCAAGCCGACGCCCCCCCTGTGGGGGGCAGCGAGCCGGGTTTGCGAGCGTGGGGGGCCAACAATGAAGTCGGCGCTGGTGGGACGGCACCCGTCATTGCGTTCGTCGTCCCCGCCGTCGAACGGGCGAATTTCGGCGCCGTGGCGAGCGTTTGCCGTGCCTATCCCGGCTGCGCGCCGGCCTATGGCATCCATCCGATGTATGTCGATCGGGCCCATCCCGAGGACCTCGATGCGTTGCGCGACACGCTGCGGCGCGAGCCGGCCGTCGCCGTCGGCGAGATCGGGCTGGACCGTCATGTCGAACCGCGCGACGACGCGCGGCAGGCGTTCTATTTCGTCGAGCAGCTGAAGATCGCGCGCGAATTCGGGCTGCCGGTGCTGCTGCACGTGCGCCGCGCGATCGATCCGATCCTCAAATGCCTGCGCGAAACACGCGTGGCCGGTGGCATCGCCCATGCCTTCAACGGCAGCCGCCAGCAGGCCGAGGAATTCATCCGCCTCGGTTTCAAGCTCGGCTTCGGCGGCGCGATGACCTTCCCCGGCTCGAAGCGCATCCGCGAACTGGCGGCCACCCTGCCGCTCGACGCGATCGTGCTGGAGACCGACGCGCCAGACATTCCGCCGGTCTGGAAGAACGGCGGCCGCAATACTCCGGCCGACCTGTTGCCGATCGCGCAAACGCTGGCACAATTGCGCCAGTTGCCTCTCGCGGAAATCGCGCAGGCGACCACAAGAAACGCGCGGGCCGTGCTGCCGCGCCTCGATCGATATCTACCCACGACAGGAGAAACCCGATGACCACCGTCACTCTGCAAGGCAATCCCTTCAAGGTCGAAGGCACGCTGCCGCCGGTCGGCAGTCCGGCGCCCGCGCTGACCTTGACCAACGGCGAACTCGCCGACGTGACGCTGGCGAACTTCGCCGGCAAGCGCAAGATTTTGAACATCGTGCCGAGCCTCGACACGCCGACCTGCGCCACCTCGACGCGCAAGTTCAACGAGAAGGCCGCCGGCCTGAAAAACGCCGTGGTGCTGGTGATCTCCGCCGACCTGCCGTTCGCCGCCGGCCGCTTCTGCGCCACCGAAGGGCTGAAGAACGTCGTGCATCTGTCGACCTTCCGTCATCCCGAGTTCATGGCGGCCTGGGGCGTGAAGATGGCCGAGGGCCCGCTGTTGGGCCTCACCGCGCGCGCGGTGGTCGTGCTCGACGAGAACGACCGCGTGCTGCACAGCCAGCTGGTGCCGGAAATCGCGCAGGAGCCGGATTATGACGCGGCGCTGAAGGTGCTTTGATCTGGCGATGACATCGACGAAGCCCGGCGCCGCCGGGCTTCGTCGTTTTCAGTCGAGCACGTGAGAGACGAGCCCGTCGGCGAGCTTGGGCTCGAACCAGGTGGACTTGGGCGGCATCACCTGGCCGCTGTCCGCGACGGCCATCAGCTGGTCCATGCGTGTCGGGAAGAGCGCGAACGCGGCGGCCATTTCTCCCGCATCGACGCGCCGTTCCAGTTCCGCAAGACCGCGGATGCCGCCAACGAAATCGATGCGCTTGTCGCGCCGCAGATCGGTGATGCCGAGGATGGGCCCCAGCACGTGATCGGAGAGCAGCGAGACGTCGAGCCCGGCGACCGGGTCGCTGGAAAACAGCCTGGGGTCGATGTTGAGACGGTACCAGCGCTGGGGCAGATAGAGGCCGAATTCGCCCGGGCTGGACGGCCGCACCGCCTCGCGGCTTCGCGCGACGAGGAATTTCTCGCCGAGGCGGGCGAGGAATTCGTCCTCGGTGAGCCCGTTCAGATCCTTGACGACGCGGTTGTAGTCGAGGATCTGCATCTGCCGGTGCGGGAAGATGACGCTGAGGAAATAGTCGGAAGAGCGCTCGCGGCCGGGGATGCGCCGCGCGGCGGCGACGCGGGCGGCCGCGGCCGAGCGGTGATGGCCGTCGGCGATGTAGAGCGCCGCCATGCCGTCGAAACAGCGCGTGATGGCATCGAGCCGCGCGGCATCGTCGCAGCGCCAGATCTGGTGCCGCACCGAGTGGGTGGGTTCCTCGACGGTGACGTCGGCGGCGGGCTCGCCCTGCGCCAGCGCGGCGATCAGCCGGTCGGCCTCCGGCGCGGCAGGATAGGCGAGCAGCACCGGGCCGGTCTGGGCGTTGGTCGCCTCGATCTGCCGCACGCGGTCGTCTTCCTTGTCGGGCCGCGTGAATTCGTGCTTGCGGATGCGGTTCGCCTCGTAAGCGGCGACCGAGGCGATGGCAACCAGCCCGGTCTGCTCGTGCTCTCCCTGCTCGGTGCGCATCGTCAGCCGGTAGGCGTAGTAGCAGGGCGTCGCGTCGCGCAGCAGCACGCCGGCATTGACCATGCGCTGCAGGTTCTCCGCCGCCTTGGCATACACGGCCGGATCGTAGGGGTCGATGTCGGCCGGCAGGTCGATTTCCGGCTTCGAAATGTGCAGGAACGACCAGGGATGGCCCGCAGCACGGCGGCGCGCTTCATCAGAGGAGAGGACGTCGTAGGGCGGCGCGGCGACGTCACGAGCGCGGCCGGGGGCTGGGCACAGCCCGCGCAGGGGCTTGATCAGCGTCGCCATCAGGCCGCCTTCCGGATCGTGCGGCCCGCCAGCGGCCCGCGCAGGATGTCGTAGGCCTCGCGCAGCATGGCTTCGGTGGTCGGCCAGTCGACGCAGGCATCGGTGACCGAACAGCCGTATTTGAGCTGCGCGAGATCCTCGGGAATCGGCTGGTTACCGGCTTCGAGAAAGCTTTCGATCATCAGGCCGACGATCGAGCGGTTGCCCAGGCGGATCTGGTTGACCACGTCGTGCATCACCAGCGGCTGGCGGTTGGGGTCCTTGTAGCTGTTGGCGTGCGAGCAGTCGATGACGATGTTTTGCGGTAGCCCTGCCTTGGCGAGCGCCTGCTCGGCGATCGCCACCGAGACCGAATCGTAGTTCGGCCGGCCGCCGCCGCCGCGCAGCACGAGGTGGCCGTAACGGTTGCCGCGCGTGCGCACGACGCTGGTGCGTCCTTCCATGTTGATGCCGAGAAAGCTGTGCGGCTTCGAGGCGGAGAGGATCGCGTTCACCGCGGTGTCGACCGAGCCGTCGGTGCCGTTCTTGAAGCCCACCGGCGTCGACAGGCCCGAGGCCATCTCGCGGTGCGTCTGCGATTCCGAGGTGCGCGCGCCGATCGCCGTCCAGCTCACCAGGTCGCCGAGGTATTGCGGCGTGATCGGGTCGAGCGCCTCGGTGCCGGCCGGCAGCCCCAGCTCGTTGACGGCGAGCAGGAACTCGCGCGCCTTGTAGATGCCTTCCTCGATGTGGAAGCTGTCGTCCATGCGTGGATCGTTGATGAAACCCTTCCAGCCGGTGGCGGTGCGCGGCTTCTCGAAATAGACGCGCATCACCAGCACCAGGGTGTCGGCGATTTCGTCGGCCAGCGCCTTCAGGCGCCGTGCGTAGTCGAGCCCGGCGATCGGATCGTGGATCGAGCAGGGGCCGACGACGACGAACAGGCGCGGGTCGCGGCGGTCGAGGATCGCTTCGATCGTGTGCCGTCCCGCCAGCACCGATTTTTCCGCCGCCTCGGTGATCGGCACGCGGCCGTGGATTTCCGCGGGCGTCGGCATCGGCTCGAAGGTTTCGATGTTGAGGTTTTCGGTGGGCTGCATGGTCGGCTGAGAGTAGAAAACTTCAATTCTATCCTTCGCAGCGGAAAGAGAGCCGCGCGAGCAGCTCCTTGACGGCGCCGACCCGTTCCTTGAGCGTCGAGGTGGCTTTATGCCAGACGAGCTTTTCCGGGCCCGCCAGCTTGAAGGCGCGGTCGGTCTGAATCAGCTGGATGATCCGGGCAGGATCGATTGGCGGATTCTTGACGAACTGCAATTGGACGGCCTTGTCTCCGGCTTCGAGCTTGGCGAGACCTAACGGCTTGCCCAGGATGCGCAGGCGGTGGGTTTCGATCAGCGCCTGCGCCTGCAGCGGCAGTTCGCCGTAGCGGTCGATCAGCTCCTCCTGCATCGCGCGCAGTTCGTCTTCCGCCGCGCAGTTGGCGAGCCGCTTGTAGAGCGTCAGGCGCTCGTTGACGTCTGGGCAGTAGTCGTTCGGCAGCAAGGCGGGGCAGCGCAGGTTGATCTCGGTGGTGACGGCCAGCGGCTGGGTGAGGTCGGGAACCGGCTTGCCTTCCTTCAAAGCGCGCACCGCAGTGTTGAGCATGTTGGTGTAGAGCGCGAAGCCGACTTCGTGGATTTCGCCCGACTGCGCTTCGCCGAGCACTTCGCCGGCGCCGCGGATCTCCAGATCGTGCATCGCGAGGAAGAAGCCCGAGCCGAGTTCCTCCATCGCCTGGATCGCTTCGAGCCGGCGCTGTGCCTGGGCGGTGGGCTTGGCGTGCTCGTCGGTGAGCAGATAGGCATAGGCCTGATGGTGGCTGCGCCCGACCCGGCCGCGCAATTGATGGAGCTGGGCGAGACCGAACCGGTCGGCGCGATGGATGATGATGGTATTGGCGTGCGGATTGTCGATGCCGGTTTCGATAATCGTCGAGCACAGCAGCAGGTTGTGCTTCTGCTGCGTGAATTCGCGCATCACGCGTTCGAGTTCCCGTTCCGGCAGCTGGCCGTGGCCGACGACGATGCGTGCCTCCGGCAGCAATTTCTGCAGCCGGTCGCGCATATTCTCGATGGTCTCGACTTCGTTATGCAAGACATAGACTTGGCCGCCACGCTTGAATTCTCGCAGGCAGGCTTCGCGTACCAGGCCGTTGGACCATTTGTGCACGAAGGTCTTGATCGCCAGCCGCTTTTGCGGCGGTGTGGCGATCACCGAAATGTCGCGCAGACCTTCGAGCGAGAGGCCCAGCGTGCGCGGGATCGGCGTCGCGGTCAGCGTCAGCACATCGACTTCGGCGCGCAGCGCCTTCAGCGCTTCTTTCTGCCGCACGCCGAAGCGATGCTCCTCGTCGATGATCACGAGACCGAGGCGGGCAAATTTCACATCCGGCTGCAACAATCGGTGCGTGCCGATCAGGATGTCGATTTTGCCCGCGGCGAGTTGCTGCACCGCTTCGGCCTGCTCCTGCTTCGACTTGAAGCGCGAGAGCTCGGCGACCTTGACCGGCCAGTCGGCGAAGCGGTCGGCGAAGGTCTGGTAATGCTGCTCGGCCAGCAGCGTCGTCGGACACAGCACCGCGACCTGCTTGCCGTCGGCGACCGCGACGAAGGCGGCGCGCAACGCGACTTCGGTCTTGCCAAAGCCGACGTCGCCGCAGACCAGGCGGTCCATCGGCTTGCCGGAGACCATGTCGGTGATGACCGCGCCGATCGCGGCGAGCTGGTCCGGCGTCTCCTCGAAGCCGAAGCCGGCGGCGAAGGCTTCGAGGTCGTGGGTCTTGAACTTGAACTCGTGGCCCTTCCGCGCGGCGCGCTGGGCATACAGGTGCAGCAGTTCCGCGGCGGTGTCGGGCACCTGGAGGGCGGCCTTCTTCTTCGCCTTTTCCCACTGGCCGGAGCCGAGCGTGTGGAGTTCGACCGCTTCCGGATCGACGCCGCTGTAGCGCGAGATCACTTCGAGCTGGGCGACCGGGACGTAGAGCTTCGCTTCGTTGGCGTATTCGAGCTGGAGGAATTCTTCCTCGCCCTGGCCCAGATCCATGCGCACGAGGCCGAGATAGCGGCCGATGCCGTGGTTTTCATGCACGACCGGGTCGCCGATCTTGAGCTCGGAGAGGTCGCGCAGCCAGCCTTCGAGATTGGCGCGGCGCGTATCCGAGCGCCTGTGGCGCGGCCGGGCCGTGGCGGCGTAGAGCTCGTTCTCGGTGACGAGGGCGAAGTCGGCGAGCCGGAAACCGCCCGAGACGGGCGCGTGGGCCAGCGCAAGCCGCGCTTCGCCAGCGAGGAAGGCGGCGAAGTCGGAGACGGTTTCGGCAGCGAGACCGTGCTCGGCGAGGTATTCGTGGAGCGTCTCGCGCCGGCCTGGCGATTCGGCCAGCAGCAGCACCCGGCCGGGATAGCTTTCGAGAAAGCCGCGCAAGAGGGCGAGCGGATCGTCGGCCTTGCGATCGACGGCAAGGTTCGGCAGGGACTGTGCCGTCTCGTCAGCGCCGACTTTCAGCGTGTATTGGCCGAAGGCGTTTGCGCGGACGAAAAACTCCTCGTCACGCAGGAACAGCATCTGCGGCGGCAGGATCGGCCGCGAGCGGTCGCCGCCCAGCATCTTGTGGCGCGATTGCAGCTCGGCCCAGAACTCCGCGAGCGTGGCGGGCACATCGCCATGCAGCACGAGCGTGGCGTCGGCCGGCAGGTAATCGAACAGCGTCGCCGTCTCATTGAAAAAGAGCGGCAGGTAATACTCGATGCCGGCGGGGAACACGCCGTTCGAGACATCCTTGTAGAGCGCGATGCGCGAGGCATCTCCCTCGAAGGTTTCGCGGAAGCGCTGGCGGAATGTCGTCCGCCCCGCTTCGGTGGTCGGGAACTCGCGTGCCGGCAGCAGGCGGATCTCCGGCACCGGATAGAGGCTCCTCTGGCTGTCGACGTCGAAGCAGCGCAGCGTTTCGATCTCGTCGTCGAACAGCTCGATGCGGTAAGGGAGCGCCGAGCCCATCGGAAACAGGTCGACGAGCCCGCCGCGGAGGCTGTATTCGCCGGGGGCGACGACCTGCGTGACATGCTGGTAGCCGGCCAGCGTCATCTGCGCGCGGAAGCGTTCGATGTCGAGCCGATCGCCTTTTTTCATGAAAAAGGTGTGGGCGGCGAGAAAACCCGGTGGCGCCAGCCGCGTCGCGGCGGTGGAGGCGGCGGCGATCAGCACGTCGCACTGACCCTGAGAAACGGCGAACAGGGTCGCCAGCCGCTCGGAGACGAGGTCCTGATGCGGCGAGAAATGGTCATAAGGCAGGGTTTCCCAGTCGGGCAAGAGATGCGTGCGCAGCTTCGGCGCGAACCAGCCGATTTCCTCGGCGAGCCGCTGCGCTTCGAGCGGACTCGCGGCGATCGCGACGAGCAGACGGCCCGGCGTGGCCAGCTGCGCGAGCGCCAGAGCGTCGGCGGAACCAGCGAGAGGGGGCAGAATGATGCGCTGGCCGGCCTTCGGCGCGGCCGGCAGGTCGAGAGAAACGGTCATCCGGCGATCATCCGCCGAAGAATTCCCTGACCTTGTCCATCCACCCCTGCGCCTTGGGGTTGTGGGTGGCGGCGTTGCCCCGGCTGAGCTCGTCGAATTCGCGCAGCAGTTCCTTCTGGCGCTCGGTGAGATTGACCGGCGTTTCGACGACGACATGGCAGAGCAGATCGCCCGGGGCATGCGAGCGCACGCCCTTGATGCCCTTGCCGCGCAGGCGGAACACCTTGCCCGTCTGCGTCTCGGCGGGGATCTTCAGCTTGGCGACACCGTCGAGGGTGGGAATCTCGATCTCGCCGCCTAAGGCGGCGGTGGCGAAGCTGATCGGCATCTCGCAGTGCAGATCGTCCCGGTCACGCTGGAAGACGGCATGGGCCTTCAGATGGATCTGCACGTAGAGATCACCCGGCGGCCCGCCATTCACGCCCGGCTCGCCTTCGCCGGAGAGGCGGATGCGGTCGCCCTCGTCGACCCCGGCGGGAATCTTGACCGAGAGGGTCTTCTGCTGCTTGACGCGGCCGGCGCCGTGGCAGCTGGGGCAGGGGTCCGGGATGTAGCGTCCGCTGCCGTGGCACTTGGGACAGGTTTGCTGGATCGAGAAGAAGCCCTGCTGGATGCGCACCTGGCCGTGCCCCCCGCAAGTCGGGCAGATCTTCGGCTCGCTGCCTTTGCGGGCACCGCTGCCGTGGCAGGCTTCGCATTCGACCATGGTCGGGATGCGGATGCGCGTCTCGGTGCCGCGCGCGGCCTCTTCGAGCGTGATCTCAAGGTTGTAACGCAGGTCGGCGCCGCGATAGACGTTCGAGCGGCCGCGGCCGCCGCCGAAGATGTCGCCGAAGATGTCGGAGAAGGCGTCGGCGAAGCCGCCCATGCCACCGAAGCCGCCGCCCATACCCGCCTGCGGATCGACGCCGGCATGGCCGAATTGGTCATAGGCTTGGCGCTTGCTGGGGTCGGAGAGGATTTCGTAGGCCTCCTTCGCCTCCTTGAAGAGCTCCTCGGCCTTCGGATTGTCCGGATTGCGGTCCGGATGGTGCTTCATCGCCAGCCGGCGATAGGCTTTCTTGATGTCTTCTTCGGAAGCGTCGCGATTGACGCCGAGGACTTCGTAATAGTCGCGTTTGGCCATCGCCAGGGGACAGGAATCAGGGATCAGGGATCAGGGATCAGTAAATGCGGCGGGGAAGCTCGTCGCTTCCCCGGCCTCGCATCAAGCTCTATTTCATTTCTTGTCTTTGACTTCGGTGAATTCGGCATCCACCACGTCGGCGTCGTCTTTCTTGCTTTCGCCGCTGCCGGCCGCACCGGGCTGAGCACCGGCCGCGCCGCCCGCCTGCTGGGCGTAGATCTTCTCGCCCAGTTTCTGCGAGGCCGCGGCGAGCGCCTGGGCCTTGGCTTCGATCGCGGCCTTGTCGTTGCCCTTGATCGCTTCCTCGGCGGCCTTCAGCGCTTCCTCGATCTTCGCCTTTTCGCCGGCATCGAGCTTGTCGCCATGCTCGGCGAGCATCTTCTTCACCGAGTGCACCATCGCGTCGCACTGGTTGCGCGCCTCGACGAGCTCGTGCGCCTTGCGGTCTTCCTCGGCATGGGCCTCGGCATCCTTGACCATGCGCTGGATCTCTTCCTCGGTCAGGCCGGAGTTCGCCTTGATGGTGATCTTGGCTTCCTTGCCGGTGCCCTTGTCCTTGGCCGAGACGTGCAGGATGCCGTTGGCGTCGATGTCGAAGGTCACCTCGATCTGCGGCACGCCGCGCGGCGCCGGCGGGATGTCGGTGAGATTGAACTGGCCGAGGCTCTTGTTGCCGGCGGCCATCTCGCGCTCGCCCTGCAGCACGTGGATGGTCACGGCCGACTGGTTGTCGTCGGCGGTCGAGAAGATCTGGCTGGCCTTGGTCGGGATCGTGGTGTTCTTCGGGATGAGCTTCGTCATCACGCCGCCCAGGGTTTCGATGCCCAGGGACAGCGGCGTGACGTCGAGCAGCAGCACGTCCTTCACCTCGCCCTGCAGCACGCCGCCCTGGATCGCCGCGCCGATGGCGACGGCTTCGTCGGGGTTGACGTCCTTCCGCGGCTCCTTGCCGAAGAACTCCTTGACCTTCTCCTGCACCTTGGGCATGCGCGTCATGCCGCCGACGAGGATCACGTCGCCGATGTCGGAAACCTTCAGGCCCGCATCTTTCAGCGCGATGCGGCAGGGCTCGATGGTGCGCTCGATCAGGTCCTCGACCAGCGCCTCGAACTTGGCGCGCGTGATCTTCATCGCCAGATGCTTCGGCCCCGAGGCGTCCGCGGTGATGTAAGGCAGGTTGATCTCGGTCTGCATCGAGGAGGAGAGCTCGATCTTCGCCTTCTCGGCCGCTTCCTTGAGGCGCTGCAGGGCAAGGACATCGTTCTTCAGATCGACGCCCTGTTCCTTCTTGAATTCGGTGACGATGTAATCGATCAGGCGCTGGTCGAAGTCCTCGCCGCCGAGGAAGGTGTCGCCGTTGGTCGACAGCACCTCGAACTGGTGCTCGCCATCCACTTCGGCGATGTCGATGATCGAGATGTCGAAGGTGCCGCCGCCCAGGTCATAGACGGCGATCTTGCGGTCGCCTTCCTGCTTGTCGAGGCCGAAGGCGAGCGCGGCCGCAGTCGGCTCGTTGATGATGCGCTTGACTTCCAGACCGGCGATACGGCCGGCATCCTTGGTGGCCTGACGCTGGCTGTCATTGAAATAGGCCGGTACCGTGATCACGGCTTCGGTGACCGGTTCGCCGAGATAGTCTTCGGCGGTCTTTTTCATCTTCTTCAGCACTTCGGCCGAGATCTGCGGCGGCGCCATCTTCTTGCCGCGCACTTCGACCCAGGCGTCGCCGTTGTCGGCCTTGACGATCTTGAAGGGCATCAGGTCGATGTCCTTCTGCACTTCCTTTTCTTCGAAACGGCGGCCGATCAGGCGCTTGATCGCATACAACGTGTTCTTCGCGTTGGTCACCGCCTGGCGCTTGGCCGCCGCGCCGACGAGAATCTCGCCGTCTTCGGTGTAGGCGACGATGGAAGGCGTCGTGCGCGCGCCCTCGGAGTTTTCGATGACCTTGGGCTTGCCGTTTTCCATCACGGCGACGCAGCTGTTGGTCGTGCCCAGGTCGATGCCGATGATCTTGCCCATGTTCGTGTCCTTTGTCGAATTTTGTGGAGAAAAATTAACCTGCGCTCAATATGGGGTTATGGCGTGGCGCTTCAAGCCTTGGGTTTGGCCACCGTCACCAGCGCGGGCCGCAGGATGCGCTCGTGCAGCGCATAGCCTTTCTGCAGCACGCTGACCACGGTGTTGGCTTCCTGTTCGGCATCGACCATCGCGATCGCCTGATGCTTGTGCGGGTCGAATTTCTCGCCGACCGGGTTGATCTCGACGATCGCGGATTTTTCGAACGCGGCGGCGAGCTGCTTCAGGGTCAGCTCGACGCCGGCCTTGAGCGTCTCGACGGTCTGCGCTTCATTGGCGAGCGCGGCTTCCAGGCTGTCCTTCACCGCCAGCAATTCGCTGGCGAATTTCTCGCTGGCGAACTTGTGCGCCTTGGCTATGTCTTCCTGCGCGCGGCGGCGCACGTTCTCGGTTTCCGCCTTGGCGCGCAGCCAGGCATCGTGATGCTCGGCGGCCTTCAGTTCGGCGGCCTTGAGCAGCTCTTCCAGGCTGGGCATGACTTCCGGAGCATCCTGGGCGGCATCCGTCGCCTCGGTTGCCGTCTCGCCAGCGCCGACTTTGGCTTCGAGTTCGGGCGCGTCAGCCGCAGACTGAGTGTTCTGTTCGTCCTGCATGGAAATCCCTCGGGAAATTAAACCTTGTCGTAAATGAGGATACCGCCCCCGTTTTCAAGGGGCGTATCGGGGATGCCCCGAGCCGGGCATCAGGTGCGGAAGCGGCCGACGGTATCCTGCAGCTCGCTCGCCAGCGCATCGAGACGTTGCGCCGCCGCGGCGTTCCGCTCCACGGCCTTGCTGTTGTCGCGCGCCATCGCGGCGATCGCCTCGATGTCCGCCAGGGCTTCGGCGCTGACCTGCCGTTGCTCCTCGGTGGCGGCAGTGATCGTATCGAGTCCGAGATCCACTTGCTCGACCGAGCGGTTGGATTCGTTGATGGCGCTGGCGACGGCGGCGAGTGATCGTTCGCTGGAGGCGAGGTCGGCGAGACCCCCTTCGATCGCCGTGCGCACCAGATCGGACTTGCTGCTCAGGGTGCGCGTGATGCCGTCGATCTCGTTGGCCGAGGCGGCGGATTTTTCGGCGAGCTTTCTCACTTCGTCGGCCACCACCGCGAAACCGCGGCCCTGCTCGCCGGCACGTGCGGCTTCGATCGCCGCGTTGAGCGCCAGGAGATTGGTCTGGTCGGCGATTTCCTTGACCTCGCGCGTCATGTCGGTGATCGAGGCCATGCTGCTGACGAACTCATTGACGGCTTCGGCCATCTCATTGACGGCGGTCTTGACGCGGCCGATCTCGCCGATCAGGCGCTCCAGGGTTTCCTTGCCTTCGCGCGAACGGGCGAGGCTTTCCTGCGACTGGGCATGGACGCGCTCGGCGCTTTCGGCGACGGCGACGATGCTCTTGACCATGCGCTCCACTGCCTGCGCCACGGCATCGGACTTTTCGGCCTGTCGGCGCGAACCTTCGGCGACCTGCTGCGCGCTGCTGACCAGATCGTGCGCCGCCTCCGAGACTTGCTGGGCCGAAGTGCCGACGCGCCGCACGAGGTTGGCGAATTTGGCCATCATCTCGTTGAAGACGCCGCTCGCATGGCCGATCTCGTCCTGGCTTTTCACTTCCAGCCGGCGCGTCAGGTCGCCTTCACCGCTGGCGATCGCCGAGAGGCCCGCCACCATGCCGTCGAGCGGCCGCGTCACGACGCGGGTGACGAACAGCCAGATGAACAGCAGCACCGGAATGCTGACGAGGATGGCCGCCAGCAGGGTCTTGTAGCGCTGCGCGGAGACGGCGGCTTCGACATCCTCGAGCGAAACCTTCATGCTGACGACGCCGAGCACCGTGCCTTCCGGCGTCTGGTGACAGGAGATGCAATCCTTGCCGAGATAATTCTTGCTGGCGAGCGTCGGGCGCACCACACGCAGGAATTCGCCACGCTCGTCCCGTTGCACGGCGAGGAATTCCTTTCCGGTGGCGAGCACTTGCTGTTCGATGGCATCGGCCTGGCTTTCGTTCGACTTGCCGGGGCCGTAGAGCTTGCTGACGGCTTCGCTGCGGATGACATTCAGATCGCGGATCACCGACAGTTGCTTGATCTGGTCGAGGAACACCTCGCGGCTACCGATGGTGCCGGTGATCATCATGCCGGTGAGGCCTGCCAGCGTCGCCTCGTGCATCGATTGCGAGAAGCGCGTGGCCTGCTCGATCGCCGTCTCGCGATTCACTTGGCTTTCCCAGAAGATCATCCCGGTCCATACGATCACCAGGATCAACCAGATGCCGGCGGTCAGCCGCAGCCAGATTTTCATGTCGGAAAGGCGCATGCACTCCACTCCCATCGATGATTCGAAGGGAGTTTACTCCACCGGAGGGCGAGACTGGATCAGAACATGCCGCGCGCCCAGCGTACGATGCTGCCGGCGTCCATCGCACCGGATTGGCGGGCGATTTCGCGCCCGCCCTTGAACAGGATCATCGTCGGGATGCTGCGGATGCCGTAGCGCGCGGCGATGCCCGGGTGTTCCTCGGTGTTCAGCTTCGCCAGCCGGACATGCGGCTCGAGCTGACGGGCGGCCTGCGCGAAGGCGGGGGCCATCATGCGGCAGGGGCCGCACCAGGGCGCCCAGAAATCGACCAGCACCGGGATGTCGGAACGGCCGATGTGCTGGTCGAAGCTCGCCTCGTCGAGTTCGACCGGATGACCGGCGAAGAGCGGCTGCTTGCATCTGCCGCAGGTGCCGCCGGCCGTGAGCTTTTCGGCGGGAACCCGGTTCGGCGCATGGCAGTGCGGACAGACGATGATGAGCGGATCGGACATGATGAATCTCCTATATCGGTTCTGGCTGATATAGGTATCCGGGCCGCGATTTCAATCGCCGAGTCGGGAAAGGCATAGGTCGGTCAGTGCCGAGATCCAGTCGGGGCGTTCGTTCAGACAGGGGATGTAGTGGAAGGCTTCGCCGCCCGCATGCAGGAAGGCTTCGCGGCATTCCATGGCGATTTCCTCGAGCGTTTCCAGACAGTCGGAGGGAAAGCCGGGGCAGATCACGTCGACGCTTTTTGTCCCGCTGCGCGCGAGTGCTTCCAGCGTCGGCTGGGTGTAGGGTTGCAGCCACTTGGCCGCGCCGAAGCGCGACTGGAAAGTCGCCAGCCACTGATCCGGCGGCAGATTCAGTGCGGCGGCAAGCGCCTGCGCGGTGGCCCGGCATTGGTCGGCGTAAGGATCGCCGCGATCGACCGAGCGTTGCGGGATGCCGTGGAAGCTCATCACGAGCTTGTCTCCGCGTCCGTGCGCGGCCCAATGCTCGCGCACCGAAGCGGCGAGCGCGCCGATGTAGCCGGGATCGGTCGGGAATGCCTCGATCCAGCGGATCGCCGGCGGGCTCGCTCGGCGCCTCGACCAGGCCGCGACGGCGTCTTCGGTGCTGCCGGTGGTGCTGCCGGCCCATTGCGGATAGAGCGGCAGGATCAGGATGTCGTCGGCGCCAGCGGCGACCAGCCGGTCGAGCACGGCGGGAATCGACGGGTTGCCATAGCGCATCGCCCAGTCGATCAGCAGGTCCTTGCGGCCGCGCTCGCCGAGCAGGCCCTTGACCAGCTTGGCCTGGCGTTCGGTATGCACTTTGAGCGGTGAGCCCTCGAGCGTCCAGATCGTCGCGTATTTCGCCGCCGATTTCGCTGGCCGGGTGTTGAGGATGATGCCGTGGAGGATCGGCAGCCAAAGGAGCCGCGGCAGTTCGACGACGCGCGGATCGCCGAGGAACTCGGCCAGGTAGCGCCGCACGGCCGGGGCGTCCGGCGCGTCCGGCGTGCCGAGGTTGATCAGCAGGATGGCTTGGTGGCTCAATTCGGACTCAGCGCGGAGGAAAGCAGGCGCGCGGTAATGTCGACGATCGGGATCACGCGCTCGTAGGCCATGCGCGTCGGGCCGATCACGCCGATGGTGCCGACCACCTGGCCTTCGACCTCGTAGGGCGCGGCGACGACGCTGCATTCGTCGAGCGGCGCGATGCCCGACTCGCCGCCGATGAAGACATGCACGCCCTCGGCGCGGGAGGACAGGTCGAGGAGCTGCATCAGGCCGGTTTTCTGCTCGAACAGGTCGAAGAGCTGCCGCAGCCGCGCCATGTTGGCGGCGAGATCCTCGCTGTCGAGCAGGTTCTTCTCGCCGCTGATCACGTACTGCTGGCTCGCCTCGCTGGCCGCCTGGGCGCCGGCGTCGGCGGCGGCGTTCATCAGCTCGGTCATGTCGCTGCGCAACTGCTGCAGCTCGTGATGCAGGCGCTGGCGGATCTGCATGAAGTCGAGGCCGGCGAAATTCTGCGTCAGGTAGTTCGCCGCCTCGACCAGCTCGCTCTGTGCGTAGGGGCGCTGGGTGAGGAGGATGCGGTTTTGCACCTCGCCCTCGGTGGTGACGATGATCAGGAGGATGCGCGTCTCGGTCAGGTTGAGGAACTCGATCTGACGGATTTTCGGCGCCTGGCGGCGCGGCGCGATGACGACGCCGGCGAAGTGGGTGAGCTCCGAGATCATCTGCGAGGCATGGCTGAGCACGCGCTGCGGCACGTCCGGCAGCAGCGCTTCCTTGAGCTCGGAGACGTGCTGCGGATCCAGCGGCTGCACGGTGAGCAGGGTATCGACGAACAGGCGGTAGCCGCGCGGCGTCGGCACGCGGCCGGCCGAGGTGTGCGGGCTGGCGATGAAGCCCATCTCCTCGAGGTCGGCCATCACGTTGCGGATCGTCGCCGGCGACAGCTCCAGGCCGGAATATTTGGCGAGCGTGCGCGAGCCGACCGGCTGACCTTCGACGATGTAGCGTTCGATCAGGGTCTTGAGCAGGGTTTTGGCGCGTGCGTCGAGCATGATGCACAGATTGTAGCGAAGCTCTGGATTACAATCGTGCCGTCCCGGCGGCGCTCGCGGTCGCTACGCCCCCGCTTGCGTCGGGCCCCCCTCCGCTGCTCGTGCCTTCAGCGCCGACTTTCATGCAAAAAAAACGCGACGTTCAGAACCTGGGTCAGGTATTCACACCGCCCGCCGTGGTCGAGCAGATGCTCGCGTTGCGCCGGCGGCGCGGCCGCACGCTCGATCCGGCCGCCGGCGACGGGGCCTTCTCGACGCGCATCCCCGGCTGCGAGGCGATCGAGATCGACCCGGCCGTGGCGCCCGCGGGCGCGCGGGTGATGGATTTCTTCGCGCTGCCGCTGGACGAGAAATTCGACACGATCATCGGCAACCCGCCCTATGTGCGCTACCAGGACATCCCGGCGCGCACGCTGGCGTTGCTCGACCATGAAATGTTCGACCGGCGCAGCAATCTCTACCTCTATTTCATCGAGAAGGCGGTGCGCCATCTGCGCCGCGGCGGGGAGCTGATCTTCATCGTGCCGCGCGAATTCACCAAGCTCACCGCGGCCAGAAGGCTCAACGCCTTTCTCTTCGAGGAGGGCGACATCACCGATTTCATCGAGCTCGGCGACGCGCGCGTCTTCGGCGCGCACACGCCGAACTGCGCGATCTTCCGCTTCGAGCGCGGCCGCCGCGAGCGGCGCCTTGCCGATGGCCGGCAGTTCGCGCTCATCGATGGCCAGCTGATGTTCCTGCGCGGCGCTTATCGCGTGCCGCTCGCCGAGCTGTTCGAAGTGCGGGTCGGCGCGGTCTCCGGCGCCGACGATGTGTTCGAGCATCCCGAAGGCAACGCCGAGTTCGTCTGCTCCCGCACGGTCGATGACGGTAGCACGCGGCGCATGATCTTCAACGTGCCGCATCCGCATCTCGAAGCCTTCAAGGAACGGCTCTTGGCGCGGCGTGTGCGGCCATTCGACGAGTCGAACTGGTGGCAGTGGGGGCGGCTGCACCATGTCTCGGAGGCGCCGCGCGTGTATGTGAATTGCAAGACGCGCCGGCCGCGGCCTTTCTTCGTGCATGACTGCCCGAATTACGATGGCGCGGTGCTGGCGCTGTTTCCGCGCATCCCCGGGCTGGATGTCGCGCTCGCCGCCGACATGCTCAATGACGCGGTCGATTGGGCGGAGCTCGGCTTCGTCTGCGATGGCCGCTTCCTGTTCACCCAGCGCTCGCTGCAGCATTGCCTGCTGCCGCCGGTGTTCGACAGGCTGCGCCAGATGGCCGACGCGCAGGTGCAGCGCCGGAGGGCGGCATGAGCGGCTATCGCACCCTCGCGCTGTTCGGCAAGCAAGACAGCGACGCGGTGGCCGAGGCACTGGTCGCGTTGCGCGGGCATCTCGTCGAGCGCGGTCGCACGGTGCTGGTCGATGACGCCTTCCGCGGCACGGCCGGCCTCGGCGCGAGCTGCGCGGACATCGCGGCGATCCGGCGCCAGGCCGATGTCGCGGTCGTCGTCGGCGGCGATGGCACGCTGCTCGCCGCCGCGCGCAAGCTCGGCGCCGCCGACGTGCCGCTGGTCGGCATCAACCAGGGGCGGCTGGGCTTCATGACCGACATCGCGCGCGCCGACATGCTCTCGGCGATCGACCGGCTGCTGGCCGGTGAATTCACCCCCGACCGGCGCATGCGCCTCGAGGCGCGCGTGCTGCGCGACGGCGTCGAGGTGTTTCGCACGCTCGCGCTCAATGAGGTCGTGGTCAACAAGGGCGATCTCGGCCGCATGATCGAGCTCGAGGTGCGCGTCGATGGCGAGTTCCTCTACGTGCTGCGCGCCGACGGCATGATCGTCGCCACGCCGAGCGGCTCGACCGCCTATGCGCTCTCCGCCAACGGCCCGATCCTCCAGCCGGCGGTGCCGGGCATCGCGCTGGTGCCGCTGTGCGCGCATGGGCTCACCTATCGGCCGATCACGATCGCCGACAGCTGTGCGGTCGAGCTCAGGCTGGTGCACTCTTACGACGGCCGGGTGCATTGCGACGGCCAGGATTTCTTCGATGCCAAGGCCGGCGACTGCATCCAGCTGACGCGTTCCCGGCATCCGCTGACCCTGCTGCATCCGCCGGGCTACAGCTATTTCGCGATGCTGCGCGAGAAGCTGCACTGGAGCGCCACGCCGCACAAGTAACATGCTGCTCAATCTGGCGATCCGCGACTTCGTCATCGTCGACCGGCTCGAACTCGAATTCGCGCCCGGCTTCGGCGCGCTGACCGGCGAGACCGGCGCCGGCAAGTCGATCCTCGTCGACGCGCTCTCGCTCGCGCTCGGCGAGCGCGCCGACGCCAGCGTGGTGCGCAGTGGTGCCGCGAAGGCGGAAATCTCGGCCGAATTCGCCGTCGCGCCCGATTCGCCGCTGGCCTCCTGGCTGGCCGCCAACGATTTCGACGCCGACGCCTGTCTGCTGCGCCGTGTCGTCGACGCGAGCGGGCGCTCGCGCGCCTGGATCAACGGCGCGGCGGCCACACTTGCCCAGCTGCGCGAAGCGGCGGACTTCCTCTGCGACATCCACGGCCAGCACGCGCATCATTCGCTGCTGCGCGCCGACGCGCAGCGCGAGCTGCTCGATGCCCATGCCAAGGCGCAGGCGCTGGCGCGCGACGTGGCGGAACGCCATGCCGCGTGGCGCAAGCTGCGGGAAGCGCGCGCCGCGGCCGAGCAGGATGTCGCCGCCACCTCGCGCGAGCGCGAGCTCATCGAATGGCAGGTCAAGGAACTTCGCGCGCTGGATTTCGACCCGCGCGGCTGGCAGGAGACGGAGGCCGAGCAGCGGCGGCTTTCCCATGCGGCGAGCCTGCTCGAAGCCAGCGCCGCGGCGCTCGCGGCGCTCGACGAAGGCGAGCTGCCCGCGTTGCCGCTGCTGCAGCAGGCCAGCAGCCGGCTTGGCGAGCTCACCGCGGTCGATGCCGATCTCGGCGAAGCGGCCCAGCTGTTCGAAAGCGCGCTGATCCAGCTCGACGAGGCGGCGCTGGCCCTGCGCCGCTACCGCGAGCGCCTCGACCTCGATCCGGCGCGGCTCGCCGAGCTCGATGCCCGCATCGATGCCGTGACGCAACTGACGCGCAAGCATCGCGTGCCGCCCGAAGAGCTGCCGGCGGTGCTGGCGCGTCTGGAGGCGCGGCTTGCCGAACTGCAGCTCGCCGCCGATCCGGCGCTGCTCGCGGAGCGGGAGCGCGAGGCGGAAGCCGCGTGGCGGGCCGTGGCGCAGCCGTTGAGCGCGGCGCGGCGGCAGGCCGCGGAGAAACTCTCCGCCGCGGTCACACAGGCGATGCAGGAACTGGCGATGCCCGGCGGCCGCTTCGCCGTCGAGCTGGTGCCGCTCGCCGAGGGCAGCGCGCACGGGCTCGAAGCGGTCGAATTCCTCGTCAGCGCCAATGCCGGCCAGCCGCTGCGCCCGCTCGCCAAGGTGGCCTCGGGCGGCGAGCTCTCGCGCATCGGTCTGGCGTTGCAGGTGATCGCCAGCCAGGCCCACACCGCCGGCACGCTGATCTTCGACGAGGTCGATGTCGGCATCGGCGGACGCGTCGCCGAGATCGTCGGCCGCATGCTGCGGCAGCTCGGCGGCGACCGGCAGGTGCTGTGCGTCACCCATCTGCCGCAGGTCGCGGCCTGCGCGCACTGGCAGTGGTCGATCCGCAAGGAGAGCCGCGACGGGCAGACGGTGAGCCGCGTGACGCCGCTTAACGCCGAGGCTCGCGTCGAGGAGATCGCCCGCATGCTCGGCGGCGTGAAGATCACCGAGACGACGCGCCAGCACGCGCGGGAGATGTTGGGGCTGTAGGCTGTAGTCACTGATCGAGGATCGTCGAGAGGAGTTGAGGAGTCGGCTGGGCGGTTCGGCTCATGGTTCGCGTTCGGGGGCCTCGTAAGGCTCGCGCGCGGGCTGCCCACAACTCGCTTCGCTCGAACAAGTGGGCAGCTTTTCCGTGCGCTTCGCCGACGAAGCCCGACGAACGCTCTCAAATCGCCTCGCCGCCCGGCCGATTCCTCATGGACTCACAGGCTGTCCCGCCACAGGCGGATCGCGGCGAAGGTTTCGGCATCGTTGGCCGGCGCACGGCCGAGCCAGCGCGTCGCCGCGGCGATCACGCCGGGCGAGCGCCAGCGCAGGAAGGGATTGGTGTCGAGTTCCTCGGCGAGCGTCGAGGGCACGGAAGGCTCGCCGGCAGCGCGTTGCGCGGCGACCGCCGCGATGCGTCGGCCGAGCGCCGGATTGTCCGGCTCGACGCGCTGGGCGAAGCGCAGGCAGGATTGCGTGTATTCGTGGGCGCAGTAGATCTTCGTCTCGGGCGGCAGCGCGGCGAGGCGCGCGAGCGAGGCATGCATCTCGTCGAGCGTGCCTTCGAAGACGCGGCCGCAGCCGGCGCCGAACAGCACGTCGCCGCAGAACAGGCTCCCCGGGCGATAATAGGCGACATGGCCCCGCGTATGTCCCGGCAGATGCAGCACTTCGAAGTCGATGCCCAGCACCGTCAGCCGCTCGCCGTCCTGCAAAGGCTCGGTGACGACCTCGGCGGCTTCCAGCGCCGGCCCATACACCGGCACCGGATGCCGGGCGACGAGCTCGGCGATGCCGCCGATGTGATCGCCATGACGGTGGGTGACGAGGATCGCCGCCAGGTGCTCGCCGCTGCGGTCGAGGAAGCGCAGCACCGGCTGAGCCTCGCCCGGATCGATGACGGCGACCTGGCCCGCGTGGCGCAGCGCCCAGATGTAGTTGTCTTCGAAGGCCGGAATCGGTTCGATCTGCATGGCGGAGGATTGTAATGGCTGTGGAGAGCTTCGCCGACTGGCTGGAAACCCCGCAGGGCCGCTATGCGCTGGCCTGGGAGCAGGCGAAGACCGATCTTTTGGCCGCCGACATCTTCGGCTTCAACGCGGTGCAGATCGGCTTTCCGCAGATCGATTTCCTGCGCGCCAACCGCATGCCCTTCCGCTTTACCTGCTGCGAGACGGGCGAATGCACCACGCGTGCCGATCCGCATCATCTGCCGTTCGCGACCAACAGCGTCGATCTCGTCGTATTGCCGCACATCCTCGAATTCGACATGCATCCGCACCAGATCCTGCGCGAGGTCGACCGCGTGCTGGTGCCCGAGGGCAGCGTGCTGGTGATCGGCTTCAATCCATTCAGCCTCTGGGGCCTGCGGCGGCTGTTCGCCCGGGGACGGGGCATGCCGCCGTGGCAGGGGCGCTATCTGTCGGTGCCGCGCCTGCGGGACTGGTTCGCGCTGCTCGGCTTCGAGACGCGCGGCGGCGCCTTCGGCTGCTATGCACCACCGCTGCGACAGGAGAAGTGGCTGACGCGCTGGCATTTCATCGAGGCGGCGGGCGACCGCTGGTGGCCTTATCTCGGCGCCGTCTATGTGCTGCAGGCGATCAAGCGCCAGCACGGCATGCGGCTGGTCACGCCGAAGTGGAAGGACCGCATCGCGCGGGCGAAGGCGCTGGCGCTGCTGCCGCAAAAGCCTCTGGCGCAGAAACGGAAAGAAGGACAATGAGCGAGGTCGTCGAGATTTTCACCGACGGTGCCTGCAGCGGCAATCCCGGCCCCGGCGGCTGGGGGGCGCTGCTGCGCCTCGGCGACAAGGAAAAGGAACTGTCGGGCTTCGCGCCGGCCACCACCAACAACCGCATGGAGCTCATCGCGGTGATCGAAGCCCTGCGCGCGCTGAAGCGGCCGGTCACCGCGCGTGTGCATACCGATTCGCAATACGTGCAGAAAGGCATCAGCGAGTGGATCCACGGCTGGAAGCGGCGCGGCTGGAAAACCGCCGACCGGCAGCCGGTGAAGAACGCCGACCTGTGGCAGACGCTCGACCGGCTGGCCGCGCAACACCGCATCGAATGGGTCTGGGTGCGGGGTCACGCTGGGCATACGGAAAATGAACGCGTCGATGCGCTGGCCCGCGCAGCGATCGAAAAAGGGAGAGGAAAATGAGCGCCGAGCGGCAAGTGATCCTGGATACCGAAACCACCGGCCTCGAATGGCGTCAGGGCGACCGCGTGATCGAAATCGGCTGCATCGAGCTGGTAAACCGCCGGCCGAGCGGGCGGCGCTTTCACCGTTACCTGAATCCGCAACGTCCGATCGGCGCCGGCGCGCAGGCGGTGCATGGCCTGACCGACGAGTTTCTCGCCGACAAGCCGAGATTCGCCGACATCGCCGACGAGCTGCTCGAATTCGTCTCGGGCGCGGAAGTCATCATCCACAACGCTCCTTTCGATCTCGGTTTTCTCAACTATGAGCTGGGACTGATCGAGCGGGGGACGATCGAGGCGGTCTGCGATGCCATCATCGACACGCTGAAGATGGCGCGCGAGCTGCGGCCCGGGAAGAAGAACAGCCTCGACGCGCTGTGCGCGGAATTCGGCATCGACAACTCGAACCGCCAGCTGCACGGCGCGCTGCTCGACGCGGAACTGCTCGCCGAGGTCTATCTGGCGATGACGCGCGGCCAGGAGAGCCTGATGATCGCGCTCGACGGCGGCGCGGCGGCGAGCGCCTTCGTCGGTGGCGAGCATCCGCCGATCCGGGTCGTGGCACCGAGCGCCGAAGAGCTCGCCGAGCACGAACGGGTGCTGACCGAGATCGACAAGGCGAGCGGCGGCAAGACGTTGTGGCGGATGTTGCCGGCTTGAGCCGCTGACGGTGCCGTGCCACCAGCGCCGAGTTTTCAGTTTTCCGGTTCCAGCAGCAGCACGCCCAGCGGCGGCAGGCGCAGCTCCAGCGAGTGAGCGCGGCCGTGGCTGGGGATCGCCTCGGCCTGGCAACCACCGGCATTGCCGACGCCGCTGCCGCCGTAGCAGGCGGCATCGCTGTTGAGCACCTCGCGCCACCAGCCGCCGCGGGGCACCCCGAAGCGGTGCTTCTCGCGCACCACCGGCGTGCAGTTGAGCACCACCAGCATCGTCTCGCCCTGCGGCCCGCGGCGCAAAAAGGAGAGCACGCTCTCGTCGCTGTCGTGGCAGTCGATCCACTCGAAGCCGTCGTGGCTGAAATCGCGGGCATACAGCGCCGGGCGTGAGCGGTAGACGGCATTCAAATCGCGCAGCCATGCTTGCGCGCCGGCATGCGGCCCGTATTGCAGCAGATGCCAGTCGAGGCTCTTGTCGTGGTTCCACTCCGCCGTCTGGCCGAATTCGGAGCCCATGAACAGGAGTTTCTTGCCCGGGTGGGTCCACATGTAGCCGAGCAGCAGCCGCAGGTTGGCAAAGCGCTGCCATTCGTCGCCCGGCAGCTTGCCGACCAGCGAGCCCTTGCCATGCACGACCTCGTCGTGCGAGATCGGCAGCATGAAGTTCTCGTGGAAGGCATACCAGATGCTGAAGGTGATCTGGTCGTGGTGATACTTGCGATGCACCGGGTCGTGGCCGAAATAGTCGAGCGTGTCGTGCATCCAGCCCATGTTCCACTTCATGCCGAAGCCCAGGCCGCCGAGCCAGGTCGGGCGAGAGACCATCGGCCAGGCGGTGGATTCCTCGGCGATCGTCTGCGTGTCGGGGAAGTCGCGATACACCGCTTCGTTGAGCTGGCGCAGGAAATGGATCGCGGCGAGGTTCTCGCGGCCGCCGTGTTCGTTCGGCACCCATTCGCCCGGCTTGCGCGCGTAATCGAGATAGAGCATCGAGGCCACCGCATCGACGCGCAGGCCGTCGACGTGATACTGGTCGAGCCAGAACAGGGCGCTGGAGAGCAGGAAGGAGCGTACCTCGTGGCGGCCGTAGTTGAAGATCTGGCTCGACCACTCGGGATGGTAGCCCTGGCGCGGATCGGCGTGTTCATAGAGCGCCGTGCCATCGAAATACGCCAGCCCGTGCTGGTCGTTCGGGAAGTGCGAGGGCACCCAGTCGAGGATCACGCCGATGCCCTTCTGGTGCAGGTGATCGACGAAGGCCATGAAGTCCTGCGGCGAGCCATAGCGGGCGGTGGGCGCGAAATAGCCGGTGACCTGGTAACCCCAGGAGCCGTAGAACGGGTGTTCCATCACCGGCAAGAGCTCGACGTGCGTGAAACCCATTTCGAGGCAGTAGTCGGCGAGCTGCGGCGCAAGCTCGCGGTAGCCGAGCGGCCGGTCGGGCGTTTCCGGCGAACGCCGCCAGGAGCCCAGATGCACTTCATAGACGGCGAAGGGCGCGTCGAGGGCGTTCTTCTCGCGCCGCCGCGCCATCCATTCGGCATCGTTCCATCGATACGAGAGATCGGCGATCACCGAGGCGGTGGCGGGTGGCGCTTCGGCAGCGAAGGCGAAGGGATCGGCCTTGTCGACCTTGTAGCCATGCAGGGCGGATTCGATGTGGAACTTGTAGCGCTGGCCGACCCTGGCGCCGACGACGAAGCCTTCCCAGATGCCGGAACCGGGATGGATCTGCCGCAACCAGTGGGAATGGCGGTGCCAGCCGTTGAAGTCGCCCATCACCGAGACGGCATGGGCGTTGGGCGCCCAGACGGCGAAATGGCAGCCGGCGACGCCGTCGCGGGTCTCGGGGTGGGCGCCCAGGCAGCGATAGACGCGGCTGTGGCTGCCTTCATGGAACAGATGGAGATCGAGCTCGCCGAACCGGCTGTGAATGCTGGGTTGAGATGGCATGACGCGAGCTTGGTCGAGGCTGGCGTCTAGACGAGCGGCCGGCTGGAGGGAGAGACGACCTTTGTGCCCAGGTCGCGCAGCCGCTCGACCATGATCTGCAGCAGCATGGTGAGGAACTTGTTCGCCAGCCGCGGATGGAGGGCGAGGATTTCGTTGAGGTCGGATTTCGACAGCACCGCGAAGCGCGTGGCTTCCGCCGCGATGCAGGTGGCGAAACGGGGCTGGCCGTCGATCAGCGACATCTCGCCGAGAATGCTGCCTTCGCCGACCATCGCCAGGCTGTGCGCCTTGCCGGCCAGATCGGTCTTGCGCACGATGACCCGCCCGGACAGCAGCAGGATCAGATGATCGCCTGCCTCGCCCTCCTGCAGCAGCACCGTTCCCGTCGGCGCGCCGAAGCAGTGCATGAACTGACAGAGTTCTTCGATCTCGTAGCGGTAGAACTCGTCGAACAGCACTTCCTTGTTGATCGCAGTGAGGACTTCGTCGACGAAAGCCTCGGCGCTGCCGAGATAATCGACATCGAGGTACAGGTGGGTGGGGTTGACTTGCGCCATGATCACGAAGCTTAGCAGATCGCGCGAAAGTCGGCATTGATGGATGAACGGGTTTCGCGCCGGGCGCCGCCTCGCCTCGAAAAGTCGGCGCTGGCGGGAAAAGGGGGAACGTCCCGCCGGGCGCCGCCTCGCCTCGAAAAGTCGGCGCTGGCGGGAAAAGGGGGAACGTCCCGCCGGGCGCCGCCTCGCCTCGAAAAGTCGGCGCTGGCGGGACGGCACCTCAAGCCGTTTCCTCCTCGTCGATCCGCAGCGGGCCGCGGCCGGAGTAACGGTCGAGGGCGAGATAGATCACCGGCGTGATCAGCAGCGTCACGAGCTGCGAGAGCAGCAGGCCGCCGACCACGGCGAGGCCGAGCGGCTGGCGCAGCTCGGCGCCGGCGCCCAGCCCGAGGGCGATCGGCAGGGCGCCCATCAGCGCCACCGCGGTGGTCATCATGATCGGCCGGAAGCGGATCAGGCAGGCGCTGCGGATCGCCGCGCGCGGCTCCATGCCCTGTTCGCGCTGCGCGGCGAGCGCGAAGTCGATCATCATGATCGCATTTTTCTTGACGATGCCGATCAGCATCAGGATGCCGATCATCGCGATCAGCGATACGTCGAGTCCGAACAGCCAGAGCACGACGAACGCGCCGACGGCGGCGGAGGGTAGGCCGGCGAGGATCGTCAACGGATGGATGTAACTCTCGTAGAGCACCCCGAGCAGCACGTAGATGACCAGCAGCGCGGCGACGATCAGTACGATCTGGCTGCGCTGCGAGGACTGGAAGGCGGCGGCATCTCCTCCCCAGCTGGTGAGGATGCTGGCCGGGAAGTGGAGTTCCTGGCGATATTTCTCGATCGCCTGGGCGGCATCGCCGAGCGCCGCGCCGGGAGCGAGGTTGAACGAGATCGTCATCGCTTCGAGCTGGCCGACGTGGTTGATCGCCACCGGACCGACCTCGCGCCGCACGGTGGCGAGGCTGGAGAGCGGCACGAGCGCTCCACCCTTGGCGCGCACATAGAGCTTGTCGAAGGCGTCCTCCGCGGCGCGATCCCCGGCGCCGACCTGCATGATCACCTGGTAGCTGTCGCTCGAGGTGTAGATCGTCGATACCTGCCGCTCGCCGAAGGCGCTGTAGAGCGCGGCGCGGATGTCGCCGATCGCGACGCCGAGCAGGCTGGCCTTGTCGCGGTCGATGTCGAGCCGCACCTGCAAGCCTTTGAGCTGGGCGTCGGTGGTCACGTCGCGGAACAGCGGGTCTTCCCGCAGCCGTGCCACCATGCCGTCCGCCGCGTTGCGCAGGGCGCCGCCCTCGACGCTGCGCAGGATGTACTGGTAGCGGCTCTTGCTGGGGCGACCGCCGAGCCGCAGGTTCTGGATCGGGTTGATGTAGGCCGTGATGCCGGGAATCGCGCGCAGCGCCTTGCGCAGGTCTTCGACGACGCGGGTCATGTGCGGGCGCTGCTCGCGCGGCTTGAGGTTCATGAACAGGCGCGCGCTGTTGCCGTCGCTGGCGTTGACGATCAGCGTCTCCACGGCGGGATGGGCGCGGATCGTCTCGCTGGTGCGCTGCAGGAGTTCGACCATCGCGGGAAACGAAATGTCTTCGGCGGCCTCGACGGTGATCAGGGCCAGGCCGATGTCCTCGTCCGGGAAAAAGCCTTTGGGCAAGACGGCGAACAGCGCCCAGGTGGCGGCGAGCGTCGCCACCGCGAGGGCGAGGACGCTGCGAGTGTGCGCGAGCGCCCAGTCGAGCATACGCTCGTAGCCCGCCAGCGTCTTCGCGAAGCCGCGCTCGAACCAGGCCGTCAGCCGCAGGCTGCGGCTCTCCTGCGTCTCCTGGCGGACGAAGCGGCTCGCCAGCATCGGGATCAGCGTCAGTGACACGAGCGCCGAAACGAGGATCGAGATGCCGACGACGGCGGCGAATTCATGGAACAGCAGGCCGATCACGCCCGGCATGAAGAAGATCGGGATGAATACCGCGACCAGCGACAGCGAGATCGAGACGATCGTGAAGCCCACCTCGCGCGCGCCGCGCAATGCGGCCTTGAGCGGCTTCTCGCCATTCTCGGCATGGCGCACGATGTTCTCGAGCACGACGATCGCATCATCGACCACCAGGCCGACTGCCAGGGTGATGGCGAGCAGCGAGATGTTGTCGAGGCTGTAATCGAGCACTCGCATGCATGCCATCGTGCCGAGCAGCGAGATCGGCAGCGACAATGCCGGGATCAGCGTCGCGCCGGGCTTGCGCAGGAACAGCAGGATCGTCAACAACACCAGCAGGACGGTGAAGGCGAGCGTCACCTGTACGTCGTGGATCGCCTGACGGATCGAGATCGAGCGGTCGTTGCGCAGTTTCAGCTCGACCGAACCGGGGAGCTGGGCGACGATGCCGGGGATCGCGGCGCGGATCGCATCGACCGTGGCGACGGTGTTCGCGCCGGGCTGGCGCAGCACCGACAGCGTGATCGCCCGCTCGCCGTTGGCCCAGCTCGCCGTCTTCAGCGATTCGACGCTGTCCGCGACCGTGGCGACATCGGAAAGACGCACCGGGCGGCCGCCGGGCGCGGTGGCGACGATCAGGTTGGCGAAGGCGGCGGCATTCTCCAGCTGACGGTTGGCCTGGATCGTCAGCGTCTGGCGCGGGCCGTCGAGCACGCCGACGGGAGAGTTGGCGTTGGCGCTACGCAAGGCGGAGGCAATGTCTTCCAGCGTCAGGTTGCGCGCGGCGAGCGCCGCGCTGTCGACCTGGATGCGAACGGCATATTTCTTCTGGCCGTTGATATTGACCTGGGCCACCCCGGGAAGAGTGGACAGCGTCGGCGCGATCAGTTTGTCGGCGAAATCATTGAGTTCGGAGAGCGGCAGCGACGGCGAGGTGAGCGAGAGGAAGATGATCGGCGCATCGGCCGGGTTCACCTTGCGGTAGGCCGGCGGCGTGGTCATCTCGGCCGGCATCGCGCGCTGGGCGCGCAACAGGGCGGCCTGCACGTCGATCGAGGCGCTGTCCATGTCGCGCGACTGGTCGAATTCGAGGGTGATCGAGGTGTTGCCGAGCGTCGAGGAAGAGCTCATCACCGCCAGCCCCGAGATGGTCGAGAACTGCCGCTCCAAGGGCGTGGCGACCGAGGATGCCATGGTTTCCGGGCTGGCGCCGGGAAGCGTCGCGGTGACCGAGATCGTCGGCGTGTCGTAGCTTGGCAGCGCGGCGATCGGCAGGTCGCGGTAGGCGAGCAGGCCGGCCAGGATCACCGCCGCCGAGAGCAGCACCGTCATCACCGGACGGCGGATGCACAGCTCGGAGAGATTCACGATGACTTCTGCCGCTCGCTGCGCGCTTCCACCACGGCGCTGCCGGGGCGCAGGTTCTGCGCGCCTTCGACGACGACGCGCGTGCCGGCGGCAACGCCTTCGATGACGGCGCGGCCGTCCTGGATCAGGAGAACCTTCACCGGGGCGATGCTCACTTTGTCGTCCGCGCCGATCACATACACGAACTTGCGTTCCGGCCCGGTCTGCACCGCCTGCGCCGGCACGCTGAGCGCGTCGCGCAGGGTGCGTGGCGCCAGGCTCACGGCGACGAACATGCCGGGCCACAGCCGGCCATCGGCATTGTCGAAACGCGCCTTGAGGCGGATCGTGCCGCTGGCGCCATCGACCGCGTTGTCGAGGAACACCAGTTGGCCGACACGCGTCCCGCCGCCGTCGAGCTGCGCCGTGACCTCGACGCCGCCCGCATCGAGAGCCCGCCGCAACTCAGGCAGTTCCCGCTCGGGCAGCGAGAAGCCGACGTTGATCGGATCGATCTGCGTGACCGTCACCAGCGCCGCGCCGTTCGGTTGCACGAGGCTGCCGGGATAGACCGGGATCGCGCCGATGCGGCCGCCGATCGGCGCGACGATCTCGCCGTAGGCGCGCGCCACGCGACTGGCCGCGACGCTGGCCTGGTCGGCGGCCACTTGCGCACGCAGGCTGTCGGCCTGGTTTTGCGCCGCGTCGAGCGCGGCCTGCGAGATGAATTTGCGGGCGAAGAGCTCGCGCTGGCGCTGCAACGTGCGTTCGGCGTTGGCCAGATCGGCCCGGCTCTTGGCCAGCTGGGCCTCGGCTTTGTGGAGATTGGCTTCCTCGTTGCGCGTGTCGAGGGTGAACAGCCGTTCTCCCGCGCGCACCGTCTGGCCTTCACGCACATGGACTGCGCGGATCGTCGCGCTCAGCTGGGCGCGCACCTCCACCGACTGGAGCGGGCTGACCGTGCCGGTGGTCGCAAGCCGCACCGGAACGTCGCCGGCGATGACCTGCGCGCTGACCACCGGCACCGCGCCGGCAGCTTTCTTTGCGGGCGGCGGGGGGCCGAGCGCGCGCCAGCCGAACCAGCCGGCCACGGCCAGCGCGAGCGCGATCAACAAGGAGGCCAGGATGCGTCCGCCGCATCGGCGCGCGGAGTGGGGAGGGGGCGAAAGACGGAACATGGCTTCACGTCGGTGACGGGGAAGTGGATTTTCGCGCATTTGGCGGCTTCGGTGCGGAAACCGGCGATAACATGCGCTTGTGTTTTCGCGGAGCGGTATTGACGAAATGAAATTCATCTCTTGGCGGGCAGACGGGGACAGATGAGCGCGATGCTCGAGATTCATTCCCTCGCCAAGACCCATCCCGGCGGTCATCCGCTGTTCGAGAATCTCTCGTTTTCGCTGGCGGCGGGCGAGTATGTGGCGATCATGGGCGAGTCGGGCGTCGGCAAGTCGACGCTCTTGAACCTGATCGCCGGGCTCGAAGCGCCCGACCGCGGCACGATCCGCGTCGCCGGCCGGCAGATCTCCGGCCTGCCCGATGAGGACGCGGCGCGGCTGCGCCGTGAAATGCTCGGCTTCGTCTTCCAGGCCTTCCATGTCCTGCCGCATCTGACGCTGCTGCAGAACGTGCGCGTGCCGTTGCTCTTGCTGGGACGCGACGATCCGGGGCGGGCGGCGGCGATGCTGGCGGCCGTCGGCCTGGGCGATCGGCTCGACGCCTATCCGCGGGAACTCTCGGGCGGCGAGCTGCAGCGCGTCGCGATCGCGCGGGCGCTGGTGCATCGTCCCGCGCTGCTGCTCGCCGACGAGCCGACCGGCAATCTCGACCCGGAGACCGCGCGGGACATCCTCCGCCTGCTGCGCGAGGAGATACGCGCCAACGGCACGACGGCGATCCTCGTCACGCATTCCCTGCAGGCGGCGGGAAGCGCCGACCGGGCGTTCGAGCTGACCTCGGCCGGCCTGCGGCCCAGGTCTCTGGCGGCATGAAACTCGGTTTCTGGCTGGCGCTCGGCGAGCTGCGCGCGCATCCGGGGCGATTGCTCGTCGCGCTGGCAGCGATTGCGATCGGCGTCGCGCTCGGCCTGGCCGTCCAGCTGATCAACGCCTCGGCTGCCGCGGAGTTTTCCCAGGCGGTGCGCGCCACGACCGGCCAGGCCGATTTCGAGATCCGCGGCCCGCGCGGCGGTTTCGACGACCGCGTGCTCGAACGCGTCGCCGCCGATCCGGCGGTCGCGGTGGCCAGCCCAATGGTCGAAGTCGATGCGCGGGTGCTCGATGCCGCGGATGCCGGTCCGAACGAAACGCGCATCCTCAAGCTGATCGGCATCGATCCGTTCCGTGCTGCGCAGGTGACGCCGGCGCTGCTCGGCGTGCCCGCGGACGAGGGAGATGGCCTCGCGCTGCTCGCCGACGATGCGTTGTTCCTCTCGCCGGCCGCGCAAGCCTGGCTCGGCGTCTCGCCCGGCCAGACGCTGCGGCTGCAAAGCGGCCTAGAGGCCGTGACGCTGCGCATCGCCGGCGGCCTGCCGGGCGCGCGGCCGCGTCAGCGCATCGCGACGTTGGACATCGGCGCCGCCCAATGGCGGCTCGCGCGGCTGGGCCTGCTCACGCGCATCGCGGTACGGTTGAAATCTGGCAGCGAGGTCACGGCGGCCAAGGCGCGCATCACCGCCTCGCTGCCGGCGGGCGTGTTCGTCGCCGCACCCGAGGATGCCGATGTGCGCGCCAGCAACCTGTCGCGCGCCTACCGCGTGAATCTCGACGTGCTCGCGCTCGTCGCGCTGTTTACCGGCGCCTTCCTGGTGTTCTCGACGCAGACGCTCGCCGTCGCCCGCCGGCGCGGTGAGTTCGCGCTGCTGCGCACGCTCGGCTGGCCAGCCAGCCGGCTCATCGCCTACCTCGTCACCGAGGGGGCGACGCTGGGGCTCGCAGGCGGCCTGCTCGGCGCGATCAGTGGCATCGCCGTGGCGCGCTTCGCGCTCGAACTGCTCGGCGGCGATCTGGGCGGCGGTTATTTCGCCGGCATCGTGCCGGAGCTGGTCGTCGATACGCCGGTGATCATCGGCTTCGTGCTGCTCGGCACGTTCGCGGCCGCCGCCGGCAGCCTCGCGCCGGCGCTGGAGATCGCGCGGACCGCGCCGGCCCAGGCGCTCAAGGGCGGCGCGGAATCCGGGAGGGGAGGCACTGTCGGGCGTCACGGGCCGGGAATCGCGCTGCTCGGCATCGGTGCCGTTCTCACGCAGCTGCCGCCGATCGACGGCCTGCCCATCGCCGGCTATCTCGCCATCGTCTGCTGGTTGATCGGCGGCATCGGCCTGATGCCGGGACTCGCCGGCAGGGTCTTCTCGCTCTGCGCACGATGGCTGGAGCCTTTGGCCGCGCGCCGGCCGCTTGCCTTTCTATCGCTGCAGCGCCTTGCCGCGGCGCCCGGGCAGGCTGGCATCGCGCTCGCCGGCGTGGTGGCGAGTTTCGCATTGATGGTGGCGATGGCGATCATGGTCGGCAGCTTCCGCGATTCGGTCGACCGCTGGCTGGGGCGGGTGCTGGCCGCGCCGCTGTATGTCCGCGTGCCGGCGGGGGGCAACAGCGCCTTCGTGCCGCCCGAGACGCTCGCGGCGATCGCCGCCCAGCCGGGTCTGGAACGCTTCGAGTGGCTGCGCATCCAGCAGCTCGATCTCGATCCGCGCCGGCCGCCCGTCACGCTCATGGCGCGCACGCTCGACAAGCGCGATCCCGGCCGGCGCATTCCGCTCACCGGCGCCGCGCTGCCGCCCGAAGCCGTGGCGGAAGGCAGCGTGCCGGTCTGGGTGTCCGAAGCGATGGTCGATCTCTACGGCTGGTCGCCGGGCAGTCGCCAGCGCTTGCCGCTCGCCGGCCGTGCGGTCGACGTCACCGTCGCCGGCGTGTGGCGAGACTTCGCGCGCCAGCATGGCACGGTGACGATGGCGCTCGACGACTACCGGCGCCTGACGGGCGACGAAGGCATCACCGATGGTGCCCTGTGGCCGCGGGCGGGCATCACGCCGGCTGAGCTGGCGGCGGCGATCCAGCGTGCCACGCCGGCCACCCGCCATCTCGACTTCGCCGAGCCGGGGGAGATTCGCGCCGCCTCGCTGCGTATCTTCGACCGCAGCTTCGCCGTCACTTATCTGCTCGAAGGCGTGGCGATCGTCATCGGCCTGGCCGGCATCGGCGCGAGCTTCTCGGCGCAGGCGCTCGCGCGCGCCCGCGAGTTCGGCATGCTGCGCCATCTGGGCATGACGCGCCGCGAATTGCTGCGTCTGCTCGGCTTCGAGGCCGGCGGGCTGACGTTGTTCGGCATCGCGTCCGGCGGCGCGCTCGGCCTGGCGATCGCGCTGGTGCTGATCCACGTCGTCAACCCGCAGTCCTTCCACTGGAACATGGATCTGGCCGTGCCCTGGCGTCTGCTCGGCGCGGTCACGGCGTTGCTGCTCGCCGCTGCGGTGGGCACCGCGCTGCTGGCGACGCGCCAGGCGACAGGAACCGGGCCGGTGCGCGCGGTGAGGGAGGATTGGTAATGCAGCGCCGCCGCTGGCTGAAGGCGCTGCTCCTGAGCGCGATGCTGCCGCGGCGTCTTTTTGCGGCGGCGCCGTCGTTCCCGGCCGTCGAGCCGAGGCCGCTCGCCTTTCCGCGCGACCATGGCGCGCATCCGCAATTTCGCACCGAATGGTGGTATCTCACGGGCTGGCTCGAAACCGCGGCGGCCGAGGCGCTCGGTTTCCAGATCACCTTCTTCCGTTCCCGCACCACCCACGATCCGGCCAATCCCTCGCGCTTCGCGCCGCATCAGCTCCTCTTCGCGCATGCCGCGCTGGCGCGCCCGCGGCTGGGGCATCTGCTGCATGACCAGCGGGCGGCGCGCGTGGTGCGCGACGATCCGACTGCCCGCTTCTCGCTGGCCGATACCGACCTGATCCTCGCCGGCTGGCAGCTGCGGCGCACGCCGGAGGGACGCTATGACGCAAGGATCGACGCCGAAACCTTCGCCCTCGATCTGCGCTTCTCGCCCACGCAGCCGGTGCTGTTGCAAGGCGAGGGGGGATATTCGCGCAAAGGCGCGCGGCCGCAGCAGGCCAGTTACTACTACAGCCAGCCGCAGCTCGTCGTCTCCGGCTCGGTCGTTCAAGGGAGCGAGCGGCTGGAGGTCGGCGGTCGCGCCTGGCTCGATCACGAATGGTCGTCGCAGGTGCTCGACGAGTCGGCGGCGGGCTGGGACTGGGTGGGCATCGATCTCGACGATGGCGGCGCGCTGATGGCTTTCCGCATCCGTGCCCGCGCGGGCGGGGCGAGCCTGTGGGCCGCGGCGCGGCTGCGCACGGCGGGGGGCCGCGAATTCAGTTTCGGTCCGGACGAGGTGCGTTTCGAGCCCGAGGCCCACTGGCTCTCGCCGCGCACCGGCACGCGCTATCCGGTGCGTTGCCGGCTGACGCTGGGCCGCGGCGCCGATGCGCTGCGTTACGAGATCGAACCCTTGATGGAGGATCAGGAGCTCGACGCGCGTCGTTCGACCGGCGCGGTGTATTGGGAGGGCGCAGTAACGCTGCTGGGCGACGGCAAGCGCCGTGGTCGCGGTTATCTCGAGCTGGTCGGTTACCACCGGCCGATGCGCTTGTGAGCGCTGCTGAAAGTCGGCGCTGGCGGGACGGCACGGGATATCTCGACTCAAAGCAGGTCCGGCCGATTCTCCGATAGCCATCGCCTGACGTGCGCGAGAAGCCCCCGGGCGCTGGCGATGGACTCCCTGACTGCCGAATCCGGCACCGGGTCGCCATCGTAGTCAGAGAGATTGCGCTGCTTGCGCAAGGCGTCCAGAACGACCATCTGGTCCGTTGGCAGGCCCACCGTCAGCGGCAGCGTCTGGATTGCCGTCTGATGATGGCCGGGCCGGCTCGTCAGCGTGCGATAGCCGTTGGCGTGCAGCGCCACTATCGCGCATTGCATGATGGCCTTGTAAGCGGCATCGAAGCGGTTTTCCGGGCTCAGGGTCGGGAGGGCAGCATCGACGAGGTTGCGTTCCGCCGCAGTGAGCAGCCGGGCCACCGTATCCCGGCTGGGCGTGACCGCATCAAGGCTGATGCCCACCAACTTCTGCATGGTCATGGCCGTTGCCGATTAGGAGGATTTTGGGGTTGACCAACACATCAAGCGCGAACGGATCTTTCGCGGCAAGCCTGGCCTGCCATTCGTCTGGGCTGAAAACCTTGGGATTGATCTCGCGCCCGATGGTCGACTGTGCTGGATGCATCAGGCGCACGATTTCGGCGAATCCCACGTCGCCGACCACGAGCACATCCACATCGCTGCCTGCCTGTTCAGTGCCTTTCGCCACGGAGCCGAAGACGAGAGCGGCGCGCAGCCTGTCCGCGACCGGCGCCAGTGCCTCGCGCAATACGTCGGCAAGCCCCGAGGTTTTGCGCAGGATGCTTGCCAGCTCCTCGAAGATCGGACAACTGCGGTTGGCGGCGTAATAGACCTGCCTGCCCTGGCCGTTTCGCTGCAGGATTCCCGCCTCGGCGAGGCGGGACAGCTCCTTGTGCAGCGTGCCCGCGGAGGTGCCGGTCAGGCGGGCGATTTCGCGCACGTGCGCCGACCGCTCCGGATGGAGGAGCAAGAGCTCCATTACGCGGCGCCGGTAATCGGGGAAGAGGATGTTGGAAAGTGATTGAAGCATGATTGGCTACAAATGTAGCCAATTCAACTACGATGTCAATCGTTTCGTTGCTGGCCTAGGAAAGGAATGGGGCGAAAAAAGCCCGGCCGATGGGGCCGGGTCTTTGGAACTGGTGGGCGGTACTGGGTTCGAACCAGTGACCCCTGCCGTGTGAAGGCAGTGCTCTACCGCTGAGCTAACCGCCCGGTTAGGGAAACGCTGAATAAATTGCTGCGCGGGCGCATCGCTGCGTTGCGCGGTGCTCGGATACTCGCCTATCGTCTTGATATGTCTCGTATCCTGCGCTCCGTGCGCCTTGCGCTGCATCCCGCTCGCTACTTTCTTCAGCGTTTCCTTGGCGCGGTCTATCGGACTGTCGGCCCGATAGCGTGGCGCGGATTATAGCCTCACTTGATCACGGCGGCGATAGCCTTCGCGACGTAGTCGATGTTGCGCGTATTCAGCGCGGCGACGCAGATACGGCCGGTGGAGACGGCGTAGATGCCGTATTCGCTCTTCAGCCGTTCGACCTGCGCGGCGGAAAGCCCCGTGTAGGAAAACATGCCGCGCTGCACGTTGATGAACTCGAAGCCGGTCGCGCCGTTGGCAGTGAGCTTCTCGACCAGGCTGGTGCGCATCGCGCGGATGCGGTTGCGCATGCCGGCGAGCTCGTCTTCCCACATCTGGCGCAGTTCGGGGCTCGACAGGCAGGCGGCGACGATCGCGCCGCCGTGGGTGGGCGGGTTCGAGTAGTTGGTGCGGATCACGCGCTTGACCTGCGAGAGCACGCGCGCCGATTCGTCCTTGTTCGCCGTGACGATGGTCAGCGCGCCGACGCGCTCGCCGTAGAGCGAGAAGGACTTGGAGAACGAGCTGGAGACGAAGAACTGCAGGCCCGAGGCGGCGAACAAGTCGAGCGCGGCGGCGTCTTCCTTGATGCCGTCGGCGAAACCCTGGTAGGCCATGTCGATGAAGGCGACCAGATCGCGCTCCTTGATCGCGGCGACGATCTCCTTCCACTGCTCGGTGGTCAGGTCGGCGCCGGTCGGGTTGTGGCAGCAGGCGTGCAGCACGACGATGCTGCGGGCGGGCATCGCAGCGAGCGCCGCCTTCATGCCGGCGAAATCGACGCCGCGGGTGGCGGGGTCGTAGTATTTGTAATCCTTGACCGGGAAGCCTGCGGCCTCGAACAGCGCGCGGTGGTTTTCCCAGCTCGGGTCGGAGATGTAGACAGTGGCGTCCGGCAGCAGGCGCTTCAAATAATCCGCGCCGACCTTGAGCGCGCCGGTTCCGCCCAGACATTGGCAGGTGACGGCGCGGCCGGCTTTGATCAGTTCGGAATCCTTGCCGAAGAGCAGGTTCTGCACCGCGCCGTTGTAGGCGGGCGTGCCTTCGATCGGCTGGTAGCCGCGCGGCGGCTGGGCTTCGAGGCGGGCTTTCTCGGCCTGCTTGACGCAGGCGAGCAGCGGAATCTTGCCGTCGTCGCCGAAATAGACGCCGACGCCGAGGTTGACCTTGTTCGGATTGGTTTCGGCATTGAAGGCTTCGTTGAGGCCAAGGATCGGATCGCGGGGGGCCATTTCGACGTTGGCGAAGAGGGAAGTGCTCATTTGGACAAGGCTCCGGAAAGGGTGGAAAGACAAAAGCGTAATAATACCGGATGGTGCCGTCCCGCCAGCGCCGACTTTTATAGAAGTTTCCGATGAATGAAGAAGTTGTGACCTTTCCCGGCAGCCCGTTCCGGCTGCACGAGCCTTTCCCGCCCGCCGGCGACCAGCCCGAGGCGATCCGGCTGCTCGTCGAGGGCGTGCGCGATGGCCTTTCCTTCCAGACGCTGCTCGGCGTGACCGGTTCGGGCAAGACCTACACGATGGCCAACGTCATCGCTCGTCTCGGTCGGCCGGCGCTGGTGCTGGCGCCCAACAAGACGCTGGCGGCGCAGCTCTATGCCGAATTCCGCGAATTCTTCCCGGAAAACGCGGTCGAGTATTTCGTCTCCTACTACGATTACTATCAGCCCGAAGCCTATGTGCCGAGCCGCGATCTCTACATCGAGAAGGATTCGGCGATCAACGAGCACATCGAGCAGATGCGGCTCTCCGCCACCAAGAGCCTGCTCGAACGCCGCGACGTGGTGATCGTGTGCACCGTCTCGGCGATCTACGGTATCGGTGATCCGGTCGATTACCACGCGATGATCCTGCATCTGCGGGAGGGCGAGAAGACCGGCCAGCGCGAGATCATCCGGCGGCTTACCGAAATGCAGTACGAACGGAACGAAGCGGATTTCCATCGCGGCACCTTCCGCGTGCGCGGCGACGTGATCGACATCTTCCCGGCGGAAAACGCCGAGAGCGCGCTGCGCGTCACGCTCTTCGACGACGAGATCGAGGCGCTCCAGCTCTTCGATCCGCTCACCGGCCACATCAAGCAGCGCCTGTTCCGCTTCACGGTGTTCCCGTCGAGCCATTACGTGACGCCGCGCGCCACGGTCTTGAAGGCGATCGAGAAGATCAAGGCGGAGCTCCGAGAGCGTGTCGATTTCTTCATCAGGGAAAACAAGCTCGTCGAGGCGCAGCGCATCGAGCAGCGCACGCGCTTCGACATCGAAATGCTCGACCAGCTGGGGTTTTGCAAGGGCATCGAGAACTATTCAAGGCACCTGTCGGGCAGAAAAGCCGGCGAGCCGCCGCCGACGCTCTACGACTACCTGCCGCCGGATGCGGTGATGTTCATCGACGAATCGCACGTGACGATTCCGCAGGTCGGCGGCATGTACAAGGGCGACCGTTCGCGCAAGGAAAATCTCGTCAATTACGGTTTTCGGCTGCCTTCCGCGCTCGACAACCGGCCGCTCAAGTTCGAGGAGTTCGAGCGCCTGATGCCGCAGACGATCTTCGTCTCGGCCACCCCGGCCGAGTACGAGCAGCAGCACCAGGGGCAGGTGGTCGAGCAGGTGGTGCGGCCGACGGGCCTCGTCGACCCGAAGGTCGAAGTGCGGCCGGCCTCCACCCAGGTCGACGACCTGCTCTCCGAGATCAAGAAGCGCGTTGCCCAGGAAGAGCGCGTGCTGGTCACGGTGCTGACGAAACGATTGGCGGAGCAGCTCACCGAGTTCCTCGCCGACAACGGCGTCAAGGTGCGCTATCTGCACTCCGACATCGACACCGTCGAGCGCGTCGAGATCATCCGCGACCTGCGGCTCGGCGTCTTCGACGTGCTGGTCGGCATCAACCTGTTGCGCGAGGGCCTGGACATCCCCGAGGTGTCGCTGGTGGCGATCCTCGACGCCGACAAGGAGGGCTTCCTGCGCTCCGAGCGTTCGCTGATCCAGACCATCGGCCGCGCGGCGCGGCACTTGAACGGCACGGCGATCCTCTACGCCGACAAGATCACGGACTCGATGCAGCGGGCCATCGCGGAAACCGAGCGACGGCGCAAGAAGCAGCTCGCCTACAACGCCGCGCACGGCATCACGCCCCAGGGGATCAAGAAGCGCATCAAGGACATCATCGACGGTGTCTATGATCACGAAATCGCCGTCACCGATCTGAAAGTGGCCGAGCAGCAGGCGCGCTACGAGGCAATGAGCGAGAAGGCGCTCGCGCGCGAGATCAAGCGGCTGGAAAAGGCGATGCAGGAGCACGCGAAGAATCTCGAGTTCGAAGCCGCCGCCGCGGCGCGTGACGAGCTGTTTCGCCTGAAGGAGCTGGCGTTCGGCGACCGTGGACACGACGCGCCGCCGGCCTGAAAATCGGCGCTGGTGGGACGGCACGATTGTCTTGCCGGCGACAACGCAAGCGGCGCCCCCGGGCTAGATTCACGGTCGTAGAATGTCATTTCACGATCCAGAGGAGCTGTGCATGAAAGTGCTGGTAGCCGTCAAGCGGGTGATCGATTACAACGTCAAGGTGCGCGTCAAGGCCGATGGCAGCGGCGTGGAACTCACGGGCGTCAAGATGGCGCTCAATCCCTTCGACGAAATCGCGGTGGAAGAAGCGGTGCGCATGAAGGAAGCGGGCGTTGCCACCGAGGTGGTGGCCGTCTCCTGTGGCGCCGCGGTTTGTCAGGAGCAGTTGCGCACCGCGCTGGCCCTGGGCGCCGACCGGGCGATCCTCGTCGAGACCGATGCGGCGCAGGCCGAGACCCTGCAGTCGTTGGCCGTGGCCAAGCTGCTCAAGGCGGTGTGCGATAGGGAGCAGCCCGGACTGGTGATCCTCGGCAAGCAGGCGATCGACGACGACGCGAACCAGACCGGCCAGATGCTCGCCGCATTGCTCGGCTGGCCGCAGGCGACCTTCGCCTCGAAAGTCGTGATCAGTGACGGCCGGGCGACGGTGACGCGCGAAATCGACGGCGGGCTGGAAACCCTCGCGCTCAAGCTGCCAGCGGTGGTGACCACCGACCTGCGCCTGAACGAACCGCGCTATGCGACGCTGCCGAACATCATGAAGGCGAAGAAGAAGCCGCTGGACGTGATGAAGCCCGCCGATCTCGGCGTCGACATCGCGCCGCGCCTGACGACGCTGAAGGTGACCGAGCCGCCGAAGCGCCAGGCCGGCGCCAAGGTCGCGGACGTCGCCGAGCTCGTCGCCAAACTCAAGAACGAAGCGAAGGTGATCTGATCATGGCCATTCTCGTCATTGCCGAACACGACAACGCGAGCCTGAAGGCCGCTACCCTCAACACCGTCGCCGCCGCGCAGAAGCTCGGGAGCGAGATTCACGTGCTGGTCGCCGGCAGCGGCTGCGCCGCGGTCGCCCAGGCGGCCGCGACGCTCGCGGGTGTGACCCGGGTGAAGCACGCCGATGCCACGCACTATGCCGACCAGACCGCCGAGAACCTCGCCGCGCTGGTGGTCGCCCATGCTGCGGGTTACAGCCACATCCTCGCGCCGGCCACGACCTTCGGCAAGAACCTGCTGCCGCGCGTCGCCGCGCTGCTCGACGTCGCGCAGATCTCCGAAATCTGCGGCATCGAAGGCCCCGACACCTTCGTGCGGCCGATCTACGCCGGCAACGCGCTGGCGACGGTGAAATCCACCGATGCGGTGAAGGTGATCACGGTGCGCACCACCGCCTTCGATGCCTGCGGGCAGGGGGGCAATGCTGCCATCGAGAGCCTCGCCGCCGGTCCTGATCTTGGTCTCACGCAGCTCGTCGGCCGCGAGCTGACGAAATCCGCGCGCCCGGAACTCGGCGCGGCGAAGGTGATCGTCTCCGGCGGGCGCGGGCTCGCTTCCGGCGAGAATTACCACAAGCTGCTCGAACCGCTGGCCGACAAGCTCGGCGCGGCGCTCGGCGCCAGCCGCGCCGCGGTCGATGCCGGCTTCGTGCCGAACGACTACCAGGTCGGCCAGACCGGCAAGGTGGTCGCGCCGCAGCTCTACATCGCGATCGGCATCTCGGGCGCGATCCAGCATCTGGCCGGCATGAAGGACAGCAAGGTGATCGTCGCGATCAACAAGGATCCGGATGCGCCGATCTTCCAGGTGGCCGATTACGGTCTGGTGGCCGATCTGTTCCAGGCCGTGCCGGAACTGACGGCGGCGCTATGAACTTCACCGACGGCCTGTTCGGCGACTTCTGGGCTTACGGGGCCTTCTTCCCGTATGCCCTGCTGTTGCTGTGGGCCGTCCGCACCGCGCCCTGGAAGCGTCTCGCCGACAACGGCCAGATGCATGTCTGGATGGGCACGATCGTCGTGCTCACGCTGGTCTGGAGCCTGAAGGCCGGCGCTAAACCCGGGCTGCATCTGCACCTGCTCGGCGCCACGGCCTTCACGCTGATGTTCGGCCGGCAATTGGCCCTGATCGGGCTGTCGGTGGTGCTCGCGGCGGTGACCTTCAATGCAGGGCTCAAAGGCGTCGCCGGCTGGCAGGCTTACGCGTTGAACATGCTGGCGTTCGCCGTGGTGCCGATCTTCGTCGCCCACGGGGTATGGCGCTTCGTCGAACGCTTCCTGCCGCCCAACATTTTCGTCTTTTTCTTCGTCGCCGCTTTCTTTGGCGGGGCGCTGGCCGTGATCGCCAGCGGGGTGTTCAGCGGCCTGGTTCTGTGGGGAAGCGGTGTCTATACGCTGGAGCTGCTGTTCTCGGATTACCTGCCGTTCTACATCCTGCTCGGCTTCGCCGAAGGCTGGCTCAACGGCGCCGCGATCACGCTGATGGTCGTCTATTTCCCGCGCTGGGTCGGCAGCTTCGACGACCGCCGCTATCTCTGGAAGAAGAAGGAGCCTCGCCCCTGACCCATGCCCGCTCGCGTGTGTCGACAAAATTGACACCGCCTGTCGGTGGTTTGCGAAAAATCATATTCGATCAGGTAGTTGGTTTTTGGGCGCAGATATTGCTTTGGTTAGATCGTCGAAATAGCGTCTCATGAGGCGAATCATGAAAACCAAAGCGATATACAAAATCCTTCCCCTCATCAGTCTGCTTGCAACGCTGGGGATTTCTGGAACTGCAGCGGCAGACCCATTGCCTGTCTATCCGAAGGCGATCGATTACAACACTTCTCCCGGCTGCGCCTCGTACGGCGACGTCGTGAGCTGCTCGACGAGCCTGCTCAATCTGCTCGCCGGCTTGGGCAATCAAACCGACATCCCGACGGGCTATGCGATTCCGACGCCGCAAGGGGCATTGAAGAGTTACATCGTCGTCGATGCGGGCGGCAGCGCGGCTCTCGACAATTCCGATACCAATCCCGTCAATGGGCAAGTGGAGAATGGCTATTTCGCCAATACGCAGGGTAACCACTATTTCATGACCGGGGATACCCAGTTCCCGGATCCCGCCGGCGGCCCGGCGGGCGATACGGCGAAAAGCTGGGATGTCGGCATCGATTATCTGATCCAGGCCCTGACCATCGGCGGCACCCGGCGCGATCTGCTGATCGGTTTCGACTTCAACCAGCCCCAGAACGGCCTGGGTTCCCTCGATGTCTGGGCGCTGATCACGGTGCGCGATCTGCAAGGCGTCAAGACGAACATCAATTACGAGCTGAACCGGAGTACGGTGGGATACGGCAGCTTCAATTCCTCCTATGACTTCGATGGCACCAACAGCACCGTGCCCAAATCGACCGATTTCGTCACCGTGGTGGCGGCCGACTGCGTGAAATACGTCGGCGGCGTGATCACCGACATCCAGCCCATTTATAGCGGCACGTGCGCGAGCAACGGCTTCAGCGGGTATGTCGAATATCCGACCTCGAAGGCCACCAACAGCACCGAATTCGTCAATTTCATTCCCGAGCTGAACAGCAATCTAGAAGCGTTGCTGGCGCAAGGGTACGATACGATCTCGGTGCAGCTGCGCATGGGCTGCTTCGGCGGCACGGATAGAAAGAATGGTCCTGCATTGGCCGACGGTCTGCCGACGACGCATTGCGATGGGGGCGGATACGGAGATGTCTTCCTGATGGCCGGCCCGGTCACCGGTCAAGTGCCGGAACCCCAGGCATTGGCGCTCGCCGGACTGGGATTGCTCGGGCTTGCCGCGCTGCGCCGGCGTGTCAAGAATAACTGAGCGGCGGAAAATCAAAGATTCAAAGATCGAATGGAGAAGGCCCGCTGAGGGCCTTCTCTTTTTGAATGCCGTCTCACCAGCGCCGACTTTCACATGCCTTGATAGATCGGCCCCTCGCCGCCCTGCGGCGGCACCCAGTCGATGTTCTGTCCCGGGTCCTTGATGTCGCAGGTCTTGCAATGCACGCAGTTTTGCGCATTGATCTGCAAGCGCGGCTGGCTACCTTCCTCGACGATCTCATAGACGCCCGCCGGGCAGTAGCGTTGCTCGGGCGCGGCATAGAGCGGCAGGTTGTGGCGCACGGGCGCATCGGGATCTTTCAGACGCAGATGGCAGGGCTGATCCTCTTCGTGGTTGGTGTTCGAGAGGAAGACCGAAGAGAGCCGGTCGAAGGTGATCACGCCATCGGGTTTCGGATAGTCGATCGGCGGGCATTGCGCGGCGGGCTTGAGCTTGACGTGGTCTGCCGTGAGCCGCAGCGTCCAGGGCGCCTTGCCGCGGAAGAGCTGCTGGTCGATGCCGAACAGCAGCGAGCCTTTCCAGAGCCCCTTGGCCATCAGCGGCTTGAAGTTGCGCGCGCGGTAGAGTTCGTCGAACAGCCAGGAATTGCGGAAGGCTTCCGGGTAGGCGGTCAGCTCGTCGCCACTGCGTCCTTCAGCGAGCGCGGCGGCCACGGCTTCGGCGGCGAGCATGCCCGACTTGATCGCCGCGTGCGAGCCCTTGATGCGCGAGGCGACGAGAAAACCCGCGTCGTCGCCGATCAGCGCCCCGCCGGGGAAGATCAGCTTGGGCAGGGCTTGCAGCCCTCCCGAGACGAGAGCGCGCGCGCCATAGGCGAGCCGTGTGCCGCCTTCGAACAGGGGCCGCAGCGCCGGGTGGGTCTTGAGCCGTTGCATCTCCTCGAAGGGTGAAAGCCATGGGTTGCTGTAGCCGAGACCGACGACGAGGCCGAAGGAGACGAGGTGCGGCTGTGCCTCGTTGCCATAGTGATAGCAGAAGCCACCGCCGTAGGTGTCATTGTCCAGCGGCCAGCCGGCGGTGTGCATGACGAGGCCCTTGCGATGCCGTTCCGGTGCCACCTGCCATAGCTCCTTGATGCCGATGCCATAGACCTGCGGGCCGGCGCCGGCGCGCAGATTGAAGCGCTGTTCGAGCCGCTTGCCCAGGTGGCCGCGGCAGCCTTCGGCGAACAGCGTGTATTTCGCGCGCAGTTCCATGCCGGGCTGGAAATTCGGTCCAGGTTCGCCGTTCTTGAGGATCCCCATGTCGCCGGTGATCACGCCGGCCACCGTGTCGCCGTCATAGAGGACATCGGCACCGGCGAAACCGGCATAGACCTCGACGCCGAGCGCTTCGGCCTCGCGCCCCAGCCAGCGGCAGACCTCGCCGAGGCTGATAACGTAGTTGCCTTCGTTGTGGAAGCAGGCGGGCAAGAGCGCGGCCGGCAGGGCCCAGGCACTTTTTTCGGAGAGGAACAGCAGCCGGTCTTCGGTGACCGGCGTGTCGAGCGGGGCATTGCGTTCCTGCCAGTCCGGGAACAGTTCGGTCAGCGCACGCGGGTCCATCACCGCGCCGGAGAGGATGTGGGCGCCGATTTCCGCGCCCTTGTCGATCAGGCAGACATTGATGCCCGGGTCGAGCTGTTTGAGCCGGATCGCAGCCGAGAGGCCCGCCGGCCCGCCGCCGACCACCACCACGTCGAATTCCATCGCTTCTCGTTCCATTTTTTCACTCCCTTCGGTGGCGCAGCGCACAATTATAATTTCGAACGCCGCATCGCCGGTCTCGGGCACCCACAGTCGATGGAACGTCCAAGGGGGCGGTCGGCCAGTAAGGCGTTCCACGCTAACTTCCCTGGCGCTCGCAGGATATCGACCATGACCGAACGAATGATGTGGCAGCCTTCCGCGGAACGCGTCGCGTCCGCCCAACTGACCGCCTTTGCTCAAGCGGCGTGCCGTCCCGCGAGCACCGACTATGGCACACTGCACCGCTGGTCGATCGAAGAACCCGCTGCGTTCTGGTCGTTGTTGTGGGACTTCGCCGAAGTGCGCGGCGAGAAAGGCGAGCGCATCCTCGCCGATGCCGACCAGATGCCTGGCGCGCGTTGGTTTCCCGAGGCGCGACTCAACTACGCCGAAAACCTGCTGCGCCGGCGCGACGAGACGACGGCGATCGTCTTTCGCGGCGAAGACAAGGTCGCGCGGCGCATGACGCATGCCGAGCTTTACCTGCGTGTGGCGCGGCTCGCGGCGGCGATGAAGGCCGAGGGCATCGGGCCGGGTGACGTGGTCGCCGCCTACATGCCCAACCTGCCGGAAACGCTGATTACCCTGCTGGCCGCTTCGTCGCTCGGCGCGATCTTCACTTCCGCTTCCCCCGACTTCGGCGTGCAGGGCGTGCTCGACCGCTTCGGCCAGGTCGAACCGAAGCTCCTGTTCGCCGCCGATGGCTACTTCTACAACGGCAAGGAGATCGACACGCTTGGCAAGACGCGCGAGATCGCCGCGCAACTGCCGTCGGTGAAGAAGGTGATCGTCTCGCCCTATCGGCATGAGACGGGGCACGATCTGTCGGCCATCCCGAATGCGTTGACGCGCGGCGACTTCGTCGCGCCCTGGCGTGGTGTGCGCGAGATCGAATTCAATCGGCTCTCCTTCGACCATCCGCTCTACATTCTCTATTCGTCGGGCACCACCGGCGTGCCGAAATGCATCGTGCATTCGGCCGGCGGCGCGCTCTTGCAGCACTTGAAAGAGCACCGGCTGCAATCGGACATCCGGCCCGGCGACAAGCTCTTTTACTTCACCACCTGCGGCTGGATGATGTGGAACTGGCTGATCTCGGCGCTGGCTTCCGAAGCGACGCTCTTGCTCTACGACGGCTCGCCCTTCGTCGGCCGCGGCCGGGTGCTGTTTGATTACGCACAGGCCGAGGGTATGACGCACTTCGGCACCTCGGCGAAATTCATCGATGCCTGCGCGAAGATCGAACTGAAGCCGCGCGAGACGCACGATCTCTCGGCGCTCAAGACGATCTTCTCGACCGGCAGCCCCTTGGCGCCCGAGAGCTTCGACTACGTCTATCGCGACTGGAAGGCGGACGTGCAGCTCGCCTCGATCTCCGGCGGCACCGACATCGTCTCCTGCTTCGTGCTCGGCAACCCGTGGCAGCCGGTGTGGCGCGGCGAAATCCAGGGGCCGGGGCTGGGCATGGCCGTCGATGTCTATGACGAGGAGGGCCGGCCCGCGCCGGTGAATGAAAAGGGCGAGCTGGTGTGCACCAAGCCTTTCCCGTCGATGCCGGTCGGCTTCTGGAACGATCCCGACGGGAAGAAGTATCGCGCTGCCTATTTCGAGCGCTTTCCCGGTATCTGGTGTCATGGTGACTTCGCCGAGAAAACCGTGCATGGCGGCTTCATCATCCACGGCCGCTCGGATGCGACGCTCAATCCCGGCGGCGTGCGCATCGGCACGGCCGAGATCTACCGCCAGGTCGAGAAGCTGCCCGAAGTGCTCGAATCCATCGTCATCGGCCAGGATTGGGATCACGATGTGCGCGTCGTGCTGTTCGTCAAGTTGAAAGAAGGGTTGACGCTCGACGACGATCTCGTCAAGCGCATCAAGGAGCAGATCCGTGCCAACACCACACCGCGCCACGTGCCGGCGAAGGTGCTGCAGGTCGCCGACATTCCGCGCACCAAGAGCGGCAAGATCGTCGAACTCGCCGTGCGCGAGGTGGTGCATGGCCGCCCGGTGAAGAACATCGAGGCGCTGGCGAACCCGGAAGCGCTCGAACTGTTCAGGAACCGGCCCGAGCTAGCTTCCTGAGGCTTCGACCGTCCAGGCTGCCGTCCCTCCAGCGCCGACTTTCAGCACCTCGGCAAGCCACGGCAGCGTGTCCTTCAGCGCGGCGGCGAGCGTCCACGGTGGGTTGACGAGGAACACGCCGCTGCCGTGCATGCCCAGGCCATCGGAGGAGGGCGGCTGGACGGTGAGCGTCGCATTCAACCACTCGGGCGCGAGCTTCTTCAGCTTGCCGGCAAGCTGAATGCTCTCGTTCTTCTGCAAGAGCGGATACCAGACCATGAACGTGCCGTTGGCGAAGCGCTGCAGGCCCTCCTTGACCGCCGTGACGACCGCCGCGTAGTCGCGCTTGTCCTCGTAAGAGGGATCGATCAGCACCAGACCGCGGCGCGGCGGAGGCGGTAGCAGGGCTTTCAGGCCGGCAAAGCCGTCTTCCTGCCGGATCTGCACGCGCTTTTGCGCATCCGGCGCAGCGGCGGCGATGGCCTGTGCCAACAATTTCACGTCGGCGGGATGCAGCTCGAAGAGCCGCAGCCGGTCCATGGGCCGCGTCGCGCGCAAGGCGAGGAGCGGCGAGCCCGGATAGCGCTTGAGCTTGCCCTCCGGGTTGTCGGCGCGCACCGCGGCGACGTAACGGGCGATGAGCGGCGGCAGGTCGGCGCGCTGCCACAGCCGACCGATGCCCTCAAACCATTCGGCATGCGTTTTCGCCCGACCCGCCGTGAGCACATAGCCGCCCGCGCCGGCATGGGTATCGATGACCCAATAGGGCTTGTCTTTCTGGTTCAGGTAATCGAGCACTGCGAGCAGCACCGTGTGCTTGAGGACGTCGGCGTGGTTGCCGGCATGGAAGACGTGACGGTAGGAAAGCATCGCAGACCTTTACAATCGGGCCATGAATGATACGCAAGCAGGCGAGCGGATTTCCAAACTGATGGCGCAGCGCGGCATGTGCTCGCGCCGCGAGGCCGATGCCTACATCGAGCAGGGCCTGGTCTTCGTCAATGGCGAAAAGGTGACGCAGCTCGGCACACGCGCAGCCCCCGACGCCAAGATCGAACTCGCCTCCCGCGCGCAGAACCGGCAGTCGCAGCAGGCGACGATCCTGCTCAACAAGCCGGTGGGCTATGTCTCGGGGCAGGCCGAGGACGGCTACTTGCCTGCGGTCGTGCTGGTGAGGCCCGAAAACCAGATGGTCGGAGATACACGGCGTTTCCAACCGTCCATTCTCAAAGGGCTGGCGCCAGCCGGGCGGCTCGATATCGATTCGACGGGCTTGCTGGTGCTGACGCAGGATGGCCGCATCGCGCGGCAGCTGATCGGCGAACACAGCGAAATCGAGAAGGAATATCTCGTCCGTGTCGAAGGCCGGCTCATCGATCGCGGCCTGGCGCTGCTCAATCACGGCCTCTCCCTCGACGGCAAGCCCTTGAGGCGGGCGAAGGTGCGCTGGCAGAACGAGGACCAGTTGCAGTTCATCCTCAAGGAAGGCCGGAAGCGCCAGATCCGCCGCATGTGCGAGCTCGTCGGCCTGCGCGTCGTAGGCTTGAAGCGCGTGCGCATCGGCAAAGTCAGGCTCGGCGATCTGCCGCCGGGGCAGTGGCGCTACCTGCGCCCGGACGAACGGTTTTGAGGAGAAGACAGATGATCCTGGCGAACGACAGCGTCTGCGGCGGTCTGAATCCAACGCAGTCATGACGAACGCTACGCTCCACTGAGCGCACCAGTATGTCGAAATCTTTTACATATGACATCGTCCAGGCAATCGTGTTTTTGATAACTAATTGATACTAATGTAATAATCTTTTGTGGCACGCGCTATGCTTATCCCTTTTGCGCTTTGGGGTATGCGATTTTCCTAATACGCATGATTACCACGGACAAGTCGAAAGGGGTTTAAAAATGAAAAAAACGGCATTGGCAATCGCGCTTCTGTCGATGGGGGCCATCGGGTCGGCGAATGCGGCGAGTTTTCTGAATGGGGGTTTCGAAAACGGTGACTATTCCGGCTGGCAACTGGGGTCTGGTACCCTTCCGTACAACCAGGCTACTGGCAACCCCGATGGTTCCCTGGCGCTCGACCCGGCGAGCTATATGGGCAGCAACACCAATTGGCAAGGCGCCATCGTCTCTGCTGGCAATGATCCCTACACCGGGCAGAGCATGGTCAAATATGGCAGTTATTCCGCACGCATCAATAACGACTGGAACGATAACTCGGTCAATGTGATTCGCCAGGTCGTCAATAATTACGACGGCACCTCGATCAACTTCGCGTGGGCTGCCGTGCTCGAAGCATCGCATGGCGTGACGGATTCCGATATTTTCGGTCTCAAGATCACCGATCTGACGACGAACAGCGTCCTGTACAACGTCGCTTACTCGTCAGCGACTGCGCCTGGGCTCTTCAATGTGGCATTTGGGTATATCTACTGGAACAATTGGACCGAGGTTTCCCTGAACGTCACCCAAGGCCACAACTTTGAAATCAGCCTGCTGGCGTCCGACTGCCCCTATGGCGGGCACTGGGGATATGTGTATCTCGATGGTTTCGGCACCGTCCAGGGTGGGGGTGGCGACAACGGCTCGGGCGGTGGTACGGTCCCGGAACCCGCGACGCTCGCCTTGATGGGTCTTGGACTGGCCGGCCTTGCGGTGAGACGCCGTAAGACAGCGTGATCGCTGACTACTTCGTCTGAACCGCTCAACGCCCACTTTCAAGTGGGCGTTGTTTTTTTGGGCGCCGAAAGTCTGCTTCAGGCGACCAGATCTTCCCTCCGCAGCAGGAAGATCTTCCCTTCGCCGCTCTCGGTGTCGAGCCAGGTGAGCGGCAGCTGCGGGAAGGCGGCTTCGACGAGATCGCGGTTGTGGCCGACTTCGACGGCGAGCAGGCCGTGCGGCTTCAGATGCGCCTTCGCGCCGGCGAGGATGCGGCGCACGATATCGAGGCCGTCTTCGCCCGCCGCGAGCGCCAGCGCCGGCTCGTGGCGGTATTCCGGCGGCAGCTCGCGCATCGCCTGCGCGGTGACGTAGGGGGGGTTGCTGATGATCAGATCGTATTTGCGCTTGCCTAAATTCTCGAACAGATCGCCCTGAATGAGGCGGATGCGGTCTTCGAGACCGTAGTCGGCGACGTTGCGTTTCGCTACTTCGAGCGCGTCGGCGGAGAGGTCGGCGGCGTCGATCTTCGCGTTCGGGAAGGCGTGCGCCATCAGGATCGCGAGACAGCCCGAGCCGGTGCATAGATCGAGCGCGGATTCGATCGCCTCCGGATCTTCGACCCAGGGCGAGAAACCTTCGACGAGCAGATCGGCGAAATAGGAACGCGGGATCAGCACGCGTTCATCGACATAGAAGCGCAGGCCCGCCTGCCAGGCTTCGTGCGTCAGATAGGCGGCAGGGAGCCGCCGCGTGATGCGCTGCTGTAAAAGTTCCAGCACGGCCAGCCGCTCGTGGCGGGTCAGTCGCGCGTCGAGATAGGGATCGAGGCGGTCCGGCGGCAGGTGCAGGGCGTGGAGGATCAGCCAGGCGGCTTCGTCGTGGGCGTTGTCGCAGCCGTGACCGAAAAAGAGCTTCGCCTCGTGGAAGCGGCTTACGCCCCAGCGCAGCCAGTCGCGGATCGTGATCAGGTCGTCGAGGAGTTCGGACACGTGAAAAATCGGCGCTGGTGGGACGGCACGGTCAGGACAGCAGCGCGCGGAGCGCGCTCTGATAGATGCGCGTCAGCGGCTCGATGTCGGCGATGACGACGCATTCGTCGATCTGGTGGATCGTCGCATTCACCGGCCCGAATTCGACCACCTCGGGGCAGATCTCGGCGATGAAGCGGCCGTCCGAGGTGCCGCCGGACGTCGATAGTTCCGGCGCGAGACCGGTCTCGGCCTCGATGGCGCTGGAGAGCGCGGCCACCAGCCGGCCGGGGGGGGTGAGGAAGGGGCGGCCACCGAGCGTCCAGACGAGATCGTATTCGAGGCCGTGGCGGTCGAGGATCTGGTGCACGCGTTCCTGCAGACCCTCTGCAGTACTGGCGGTCGAGAAGCGGAAATTGAACAGCACCTCGCAGGTGCCGGGCACGACGTTGGTCGCACCGGTGCCGGCATGGATGTTCGAGATCTGGAAGGAAGTCGGCGGGAAGAATTCGTTGCCGATGTCCCAGTGCGCGGCGGCCAGCTCCGCGAGCGCCGGCGCGACGCGATGGATCGGGTTCTTCACCTTTTCCGGATAGGCGACGTGGCCCTGCACGCCGCGCACCGTGAGCTTGCCGGAGAGCGAGCCACGCCGGCCGTTCTTGATCGTGTCGCCCAAGCGGGTCACCGAGGTCGGTTCGCCGACGATGCAGACATCGAGGGTTTCGCCGCGCGCCTTGAGCGTCTCGACGACCTTCACCGTGCCGTCGGTGGCATCGCCTTCCTCGTCCGAGGTGAGCAGGAAAGCGAGCGAGCCGTTGGGTTCGCCTTCATCCAGCAGGCGCTCGACGGCGACGATCGCGGCGGCGATCGAGGTCTTCATGTCGGCGGCGCCGCGGCCGTAGAGCCGGCCTTCGCGCTCGGTGGGCTGAAACGGATCGGAATGCCAGCGCTCGAGCGGCCCCGGCGGGACGACATCGGTATGGCCGGCAAAGACGACGAGCGGCCTCGCCGTGCCGCGCCGCGCCCAGAGGTTCGCTACGCGGCCGGTCGGCCCGGTGCTGTCCAGGCGCTCGCAGACGAAGCCCCGCGCCGCCAGCCGCGCGGCGATCAAGTCGAGGCAGCCGGCATCCTCGGGGGTGATCGAGCGGCGCGCGATCAGGTTTTTCGCCAGTTCGAGGGCGCCGGACATCATTCCATCCGCAGCGTGAATTCGGCGAAGCTCGCGCCGTTCTCGGTCGTGGTCTGGATCGCGCCCGGATCGGCGAGCGGCACGCGCGGCTTTTCTTCGCTCTTCTTTTCGAGCTCGGTGTTGTTGATCAGCCAGTGCAGGTTGTTCGCGGAATCGGCGTTGGCGAGGGCTTCTTCGAGCGTGATGGTGCCGGCGCGGTAGAGCGCGTGCAGCGCCTGCTCGAAGGTCTGCGAGCCGGGCGACATGCTTTGCTCCATCGCCTCCTTGATTGCGTTCAGATCGCCTTTCTCGATCAGCTCGCCGATGTAGCGCGAGTTGAGCATCACTTCGACGGCCGGGATGCGCGTGCCGTCGGGCTTTCTGACGAGCCGCTGCGAGATGATCGCCTTGAGCGTCACCGCGAGGTCAGCCAACAGCGCCGGACGGTTCTCCAGCGGATAGAAGCTGATGATGCGGCTCATCGTGTGGTAACTGTTGTTGGCGTGCAGCGTCGCCAGGCACAGGTGGCCCGATTGCGCATAGGCGATCGCCTGCGTCATCGTCTCCTTGTCGCGGATCTCGCCGATGAAGATGCAGTCCGGCGCCTGGCGCAGCGCATTCTTCAGGCCGACCTGGAAGGCGCGCGTGTCGGAGCCGATCTCGCGCTGATTGACGATCGACTTCTTGTTCGTGAAGATGAATTCGATCGGGTCTTCGAGCGTCAGGATGTGACCGGTCATGCGCTCGTTGCGATGATCGAGCATCGCGGTGATCGAGGTCGTCTTGCCCGAGCCGGTGGCGCCGACCATCAGCACCAGGCCGCGCTTTTCCATGATCAGGTCGGCCAGCACCGGCGGCAGGTTGAGCGTGTCGAGACGCGGAATCTGCATCGGAATGTAGCGTACGACGAAGGCCGGCGTGCCTTTCTGGCGCATCACCGAGATGCGGTAATTGCCGACGCCTTCGAGCGCATAACCCGTGTTCAGCTCGAGGGTGGTCTCGAACTCGGCGAGCTGGCGCTCGGTGAGGATCTCCTGCAACAGCGCCATCACCGTGGCGCTGTCCATGACCTGCTGGTTCACCGGCATGCAAACGCCGTTGATCTTGATGTTGATCGGCGCGCCTACCGAAACAAAAATGTCCGAGGCGTTCTTCTCCGCCATCAGCCGGAACAGCTTGTGCATCGCGCTCATGCCGATGTCCTTCAGTCGCGCAGCAGTTCGTTGATGCTGGTCTTCGAGCGGGTCTGCGCGTCGACCTTCTTGACGATCACCGCGCAGTAGAGGCTGTAGCTGCCGTCCTTCGAGGGCAGGTTGCCGCTGACGACGACAGAGCCTGCAGGCACGCGGCCATAGATGATCTCGCCGGTGGTGCGGTCGAAGATCTTGGTGCTCTGGCCGATGAACACGCCCATCGAGATCACGCAGTTGTCCTCGACGATGACGCCCTCGACGACCTCGGAGCGCGCGCCGATGAAGCAGTTGTCGCCGATGATGGTCGGGTTGGCCTGCAAGGGCTCCAGCACGCCGCCGATGCCGACGCCGCCGGAGAGATGCACGTTCTTGCCGATCTGCGCACAGGAGCCGACGGTGGCCCAGGTGTCGACCATCGTGCCTTCGCCGACGTAGGCGCCGATGTTGACGAAGCTCGGCATCAGCACCACCGACGGGGCGATGTAGGCGCCGCGGCGCACCACCGCGCCCGGCACGACGCGGAAGCCGCCTTTCTGGAACAGGTGGGTGTCGTACTTGGCGAACTTGGTCGGCACCTTGTCGAAGTAACGCAGGCAGCCGCCGTCCATGACGACGTTGTCCTCGAGGCGGAACGACAGCAGCACCGCCTTCTTGATCCACTGATGGGTCACCCACTGGCCGTCGATCTTCTCGGCGACGCGCAGGCGACCGGCGTCGAGCTCGTCGAGCACGGTCTTGACGGCTTCGCCCAGGCGCGCCGGCGCGGAGCCGGGCTTCAGGTTGGCGCGATCTTCCCAGTATTGTTCGATGAGGCTTTGCAGTTCGGACATGGCGGTTCCTTGTGTTCAGAGTGAGGAGCAGAAGGCGGCGATGCGCTCGGCCGCACTTTGGCATTCTTCGAGACCGGCGACCAGCGCGATGCGGACGAAATCGCGTCCCGGATTGGCGCCGGCGGCGTCGCGCGCCAGAAAGCTGCCAGGCAGGACACTTACATTATATTGATCGTGCAGCCGGCGGGTGAATTCGGTGTCGGAGAGCCCGGTGGGCGAGACGTCGGCCCACAGATAGAAGCCGGCATCGGGCACGGCGGTTCGCAGATGGCGCGCGACGATCGGCGTGACGCGGGCGAACTTCTCGACATAGAGGCGGCGGTTGGCCGCGACGTGCGCCTCGTCGTTCCAGGCGGCGATGCTTGCCGCCTGCACGGGCGGGCTCATCGCGCAGCCGTGGTAGGTGCGGTAGAGCCAGAATTTTTTCAGGATCGTCGCATCGCCGGCGACGAAGCCGGAGCGCAGGCCCGGCACGTTCGAGCGCTTCGACAGGCTCGAAAACATGACGAGATTCTTGTAGTCGTCGCGGCCGAGCCGGCGTGCCGCTTCCAGCCCGCCGAGCGGCGGCTGCGTCTCGTCGAAGTAGATTTCCGAATAGCATTCGTCGGCAGCGATCACGAAGCCGTAACGGTCGGAGAGCTCGAACAGCGTCTGCCAGTCGGCAAGCGGCATCACCTTGCCGGTCGGATTTCCCGGCGAGCAGACGTAGATGAGCTGGGTCTGCTGCCAGACTTCCTCCGGCACGCGCGAGAAATCCATGCGAAAGTCGTTTTCCGGCAGCGTGTTGAGGTAGAAGGGCCGCGCACCGGCCAAGAGCGCCGCACCCTCGTAGATCTGGTAGAAGGGGTTGGGCGAGATCACCACCGGCTGCTCGTGCCGGCGCGGCGCGACGACGGCCTGCGCGAAGGCGAACAGGGCTTCCCGCGAGCCATTGACCGGCAGCACCTGGCTCGCGGCATCCGGCGCCGGCAGACGATAGCGCCGGGCGATCCAGGCGGCGATGGCCTGGCGTAGCGCATCGGAGCCGTTGGTGGCCGGATAGCTCGCCAGGCCGGCGAGGTTCGCGGTCAGCGCATCCTTGATGAGCTGTGGGGTGGGATGCTGCGGCTCGCCGATGTGCAGCTTGATCTCTGTCAGGTCGGCAGGAGGATGGCAGCCGGAAAGCAGCGCGCGCAGCTTTTCGAACGGGTAGGGCTGGAGCTTGTCGAGATTGGGATTCATGGGAAAACGCGGCGATAGAGCGCGCGGCTGGCGTAGGCGAGCCACGGCAGGGTGAGCGGCAACAGCGGCAAGAGCAGGATGCTGCCGATGATGATCAGGGAGAGAAGGAGGGCCCAAGCCATCGCCGGCAAAAAATTGCCGAACACGGCGCGCACGCTGGCGACGACGGCATCGACCAGGCCGGCGCGGCGCTCGAGCAAAAGTGGCGCCGAAAAGGCCGAGACGCAGTAGAGCAGGAAGGCGATCGCGAAGCCCGAGACCGCGCCCCAGAACAGGAAGCTCGCCACGCCCGGTGCGACCGGGATCAGGTCGGCGAGCCAGACCGGCGCGCCACCGACCATATAGCTGTAGAGGATCGCAGCATCGGTGACGAAGATCATGAACAGCAGCGCGCAGACGAGCGCAAGCGCCCAGAGCGCCGGGGCGGCGGAAGCGAAACCCCGTGCCGTGTCACCAGCGCCGACTTTGGCGCCGGCCTCATGCGCGCGCGCGATGCCGAAGAAGCCGGCGAGGATGGCCGGGCCCACGAGCATGAAGGCGCCCGCCGCTGCGACGACGAAAGGCGTGAAACCCTGCAGCAGCAGACCGCCGAGGATGAGCGCGCCGATCAGCGTGAACAGGCCTGCATAGGCGAGGCTGGCGCCGAGCGTCGCCTTCGTCAGCGTCCAGCCCTCGGCCAGCGCGCGAGCGATGTCCGCAAAGCCGAAGGGGCGAGGAAGCATGCTCAGCCGCGCGTGTTCGATTGCGGCGGAAAGTCGTCGAGCTCGACTCTCGGCGCGGGTTTCCAGCCCTTCTTGCGATACTCGGCGACGACGTTGGTGAAGATGCCGCCGCGAACAAAGAAACGGGCGGTGAGCCGCATGAAGCGGGGCTTGGTGGCGCGGACCAGATCGTCGAGGATGCGGTTCGTCACGTCCTCATGGAAATGCCCCTCGTCGCGGAAGCTCCAGATATAGAGCTTCAGGCTTTTGAGCTCGACGCACAGCCTGTCCGGGACGTAGTCGAGGGTGAGCACGGCGAAATCGGGCTGGCCGGTCTTCGGGCACAGGCAGGTGAATTCCGGGATCTCCATGTGGATCCGGTAATCGCGCTGCGGGGCCGGATTGGGGAAGGTTTCGAGGGTCTTCGAGGGCTGGGAGGGCATGGCGGGCAGGGATCGAAAAGCGAACCGGGATTATAGGGTGCCGTCCTGTCAGCGCCGAGTTTCGTACGTCTGCCTTCAGTAGCCGAGCGTGCGTGGCAGCCAGAGGGCGAGCTGGGGCAGGGCGGCGACGAGGATCAAGGCGAGGAGCATCGCGACGACGAACCAGAGCACCCAGCGCACGGTCGATTCGATCGAGATGCCGGCGATGCGCGAGGTCACCATCAGGTTGACCGCCATCGGCGGAGTGAATTGGCCGATCGCCATGTTCATCGTCATCAGCACCCCGAACCAGACCAGGTCCCAGTGGAACGCCTGGGCGATGGGAATCAGGATCGGCAGGAAGACGAGGAAGATCGACACCGCGTCGAGGAGCATGCCGGCGATGAGCAGCATCACCATGATCATCGCCAGCATCAGCGTCTCGTTCGCGGTGATGCCGATCAGCGCCCGGGCGAAGGCGTCGAAGGCGCCGAGCGTCGCGCCGGCATGGGCGAACACGCCGGCCAGCGAGATGATGATCATCACCACGGCGGAGATTTCCGCCGACTGGACCAGCACGTCATAGACGTCGCGCCAGGAGAGCGAGCGATAGACGAACACGCCGACGAAAAAGCCGTAGAACACCGCGATCACCGCGGCCTCGGTGGGCGTGAACATCCCCGAGCGCAGGCCGCCGAGGATGATCACCGGTGCCAGCAGTCCCCAGCTCGCCTCCCGGAAGCTTTGCCAGACCGGGGTCTTGTCCTCGCTGGCACCGGCGCCCCAGCCTTCGCGCAGCGAGAGATAGAACACCGGGATCAGCAGGGCCAGGCCGGCCAGCATGCCCGGAATCAGTCCGGCGGCGAACAGCGCCGGCACACTCGCGGCAGGCACGAGGATGCTATAGACGATGAAGGCGATCGAGGGCGGGATCAGGATCGCGGTCGAGCCGGCGGCCGCGATCAGGCTTGCCGAGAAGGCGCGCGGGTAGCCCTGTTTCGCCATGCCGGGGATCATCACCATCGCCACGGCGGCGGCGTCGGCCGGGCCGGAACCGGAAATGCCGCCGAGGAACATGCAGACCAGCACGGCGACGAGGCCCTGGGCGCCGCGCCGGTTGCCGACGACGGCAGCGGTGAAATTGACGATGCGCAGCGCCACGCCGGCGCGCTCGAAGATCATGCCGGCGAGCACGAACACCGGCAGGGCGAGCAGCGGATACTTGGCGATGCCGGCATAGACGTTGGTTGGCACCGACATGATGCCGAGCCCCTCGGCCAGGATCACGGCGGTGCCGGCGGCGCCGAGGGCGACGGCGAGCGGCGCGCCGAGCGCCAAGAGCAGCGCGAAGCCGAGAAACAGGATCAGGCTGCCAGCGATCATGGACGGTGGCGCCACAGACGCACAAGGCGCCCGGCGATGCGCAAGACGATCAGCGCCGACAGCAGCGGCAGCCAGAGCGTGTAGAGCCACTGCGGGATGCCGATGCCGGGCGACGTGGTCTCGTAATTCCAGTCGTCCATCAGCAGGCGCACGCCGTAGAAGGCGATCAACGCGAACAACGCGAGCGCGACGAGCATCACCAGGCGCTCGATCCAGAGTGCGAGGCGCGGCGGCAATTTGTCGACGAAGAAGCTCATGCGGATGTGCGTATTCTTGGCGAAGGCCGCCGCGGCGCCGAAGAAGGTCAGCACCACCATCAGGAAGACCGAGAACTCCTCGGTGAAGGCGAAGGATTCGTCGGTGAAGTAACGCACGATGACGTTGGCGAAGGTGATCAGGCAGATCAGCGCCATCGCCAGCGCGGCGAAAAACTCTTCGAAGCGAACCGGGATGCGGGGGCGGTCAGGGCCGGCGTGGCCGGCCGGGTGCGGCGAGTCGTTCATCGAAACCGTTGGATGGCGGGCCGTTTCCGCCATCCTCTCCTGGCTCAGCGGGCGGCGATCGCCTGTTCGGCTTTCTTGACGAGATCGGGACCGATGGTCTTGGCCCACTTGTCATAGACCTTGCGCGTCGCCTTGACGAAGGCGGCACGCTCTTCCGGCGTCAACTTGACGACATTGACGCCGAGGCCTTCGACCGTGGCGATCATCGACAAATCGGGCGGCACGAGGCCTTTTCTCGCCATCTCGATGACCTGCCGGCCGGCCTCGACGGCGGCTTCGCGCACGATCTTCTGGTCTTCCGGCGTCCAGCTCGCCCAGACTTCCTTGTTGACGACGAAGATCAGCGGGTCGGCGACATAGCCCCAGAGGGTGAGGTATTTCTGGCCGACGGTGTGCAGTTTCGCGGCGGTGAAGATGGTCAGCGGGTTTTCCTGGCCATCGACGGCGCCGGAAGCGAGAGCGGGCTGGGCGTCGGCCCAGCTCATCTGCGTCGGGTTGGCGCCCAGCGCGGTGAAGGTCTCGTTGAAGATCGGCGAACCGACGACGCGGAATTTGAGGCCCTTCATGTCCTCGGGCGTGCGGATCGGCCGCTTCGAGTTGGAAAGCTCGCGGTAGCCGTTCTCGCCCCAGGCGAGCGGCACGACGCCGTTCTTTTCGAGCGTCTTGAAGATCTCCTTGCCGACCTCGCCCTGTGTCAGCGCATCGATCGCCTTGTAGTCGGGCATCAGGAAGGGCAGCGAGAACAGGTTGAGTTCCTTGACCTGCGGCGACCAGTTGATCGTCGAGCCGATCGCCAGGTCGATGACGCCCTGGCGGATCGCGGTGAATTCGCGCGTCTGGTCGCCGGCGACGAGCGAGACGCCCGGGTAGAGCTTGATGTTGATGCGGCCCTGGGTGCGCTCGCGCACCAGATTGGCCCAGATCTCGCCACCTTTGCCCCACGGGAAGGCGGTACCGACGACGGTGGAGAGGCGGTATTCGGGTGCGTACTTCGTTTGCGCGGCAGCCGGAAGGGCGGCGGTCAAGGCGACGGCGGAAAGCGTCATCAACAGGGTTCTGCGCAGCATGAAGGGTCTCCTTTGTGTTGGCGTTGAGCGATGGCCATGCAGCCTAGCATGGCTTGAGTTTGCAGAGCGCATCGAGGATCCGCGCCGCCGGCACGTGGGCGGCGGCTTCGAGCGTCGGTGCATAGCCGACCGGGATGCGCGGCGCGCCGACGCGCTTGACCGGGATGCCGAGTTCCTCGGCGATCGTCGCGGCGATCTCGGCGCCGAAGCCGGCCGCCTGCACCGCTTCGTGTGTCACCAGCGCCCGGCCGGTGCGGGCAGCAGAGCCGAGCACCGTCGCGCGGTCCCAGGGCCAGAGCGTGCGCAGGTCGATCACCTCGACCGACAGCCCTTTGGCTTCGGCGAGCTGCGCGGCTTCGAGCGCGACATGCACCTGTTTCGACCAGCTCACCAGCGTGACATCATGGCCGGGGCGCACGATTTCTGCCTTGCCGAGCTTGGCGGTGGCGGTGGTATCGACCTCGCCCGTCATGCCCCAGAGCATCTTGTGCTCCATGTAGATGACCGGATCGCCGCAGGCGAGCGCTGCCGTGAGTAGCGCATGGTTGTCGGCGGGCGTGGCCGGCGCGACGACGACGAGGCCGGGGATGTGGGCGAACCAGGCTTCGAAGGATTGCGAATGCTGGGCGGCCGAAGCAGCCCAGATGCCGATCGGCAGCCGGGCGACGAGCGGCACGCGGCCCTGGCCGCCGAACATGTAGCGGTTCTTGGCGGCCTGGTTGACGATCTCGTCGATTGCGCAGAGCGCGAAGTCGGCGACGCGCATCTCGACCACGGGCTTCATGCCCGTGAGCGCCATGCCGACGGCCGCGCCCATGATCGCCGCCTCGGAAATCGGCGCGTCGATCACGCGCTCAGGGCCGAATTCCTGCTGCAGGCCGGCATACTGGCCGAAGATGCCGCCGCGGCCGATATCCTCGCCGAGCGCGACGACGGCGGGATCGGCGCGCATCGCACTCGCGAGTGCGTTGCAGGCGGCTTGGGCATAGCTCATCACTGCCATTGGCCCGCTCCGGTGTCCTGGATGTCGGTGAAAGCCGCTTCCGGCGGCGGATAAGGCGCGGCGAGCGCGGCGGCGACGGCGGCATCGATCTCCGCCTTCGCTTCGGCATCGATCGCGGCGACGTCGATGCCGAGCGCCGCGAGCCGCGTGGCGGCGAGCCGCAACGGGTCACTCGCCAGCGCCGCCTCGACCTCGCCTGGGTCACGGTAGGCGGCCGGGTCGACCGAGACATGGCCTTTGACGCGATAAGTGACTGCATGCAGGAGACGCGGCCCGAAGCCGGCGCGGATCTCGGCGACGAGTTGCACGGCGGCTTCATGCACGGCCAGCACGTCGTTGCCATCGACGCTGACCGCTGGGATGCCGAGGCTCTCGGCGCGCGCGGCGGCGCCGGCGCCGGCGGTCATCGTCTGCGTCGCGGTGGTCGCCGAGTAACGGTTGTCCTCGCAGACGAACAATACCGGCAGTTCATAGACCTTCGCCCAGTTCAGCCCTTCGAGGAAGGGACCGCGGTTGATCGCGCCGTCGCCGAAGAAGCAGGCGACGATCTGGCCGCTGCCACGGATCTTCGCCGAATGCGCGGCGCCGACGGCGATCGGAATCCCTGCCGCGACGACGCCATTGGCGCCCAGCATGCCGACCGAGAAGTCGGCGATGTGCATCGAGCCGCCCTTGCCGTGGTTGGTGCCGGTCGCGCGGCCAAAGAGCTCGCCCATCATCGCCGTGGTGTCCGCGCCCTTGGCGAGCGTGTGTCCATGCCCCCGGTGCGTCGAAGTCAGATAATCGGATTTGTCGAGGCAGGCGCAGACGCCGGCGGCGACGGCTTCCTGCCCGGTCGACAGGTGCAGCGGGCCGCGCACCGACGCCGTGCCGGTGACGCTGCTGCCAAAGGCGGCGACGCCGCCGCGGCTGGCTTCCTCGGCGGCGTTCTCGAAGGCGCGGATGCGCGCCATCGTGCGGTAGAGGGTGAGCAGGCGATCTGCCTTGTCGTTGTTCATTGTCGGCAGGGCTGAAAGTGACGAGACGCGAAGTCTATTCAAAGCCGTGCCGTCTTGCCAGCGCCGAGTTTCACGTAAGCCGCTGCAGCAGCCAGAGCGCGATGAAGCCGCTGGCGATGGTGGCGAGCGTGTTTTTCCAGACGGCTGCTACGGCGATCGCGACGAGACCGGCCCAGAAGCGCGGGTTGTCGGCGACTTGCAGCTTGCCCGCGACCAGCAGCAGCTCCGGCGCGGTGATCGCGGTGAGTGCCGCGATCGGCACGAAGGGCAACATGCGGATGAACCAGGCCGGCGGCCGGTAGTGGCCTTCGAGCGCGATGAACGAATAGCGGATCAGGAAGGTGACGAGCCCGCAGGCGAGCCACAGCGGCAGCCAGCTCATTTCTTCTCTCCAATCAGCGCACCGGCGGCCAGCCCGGCCAGCGCGGCGGCGAACAGCCCCGTCTTGTAAGGCAGGCCGGCGGCGAGCACGGCGGCCGTGCCGGCCACGATCGCGGCGACGAGCCGCGCGCGGCTGTCGACGAGCGGCACGACGATACTGATGAAGGTGAGCGGCAGCGCGAAGTCGAGGCCGAGATCGCCGGGCAGCAGGCTGCCCGCCAGCACGCCGGCGAGCGTCGCAAGCTGCCAGCCGGCCCAGAGCGCGAACCCGGCGCCGAAAAGAATCCAGTGCGCCTGCGGCGAACGCGGCTGGGCCAACAGATGCGGGATCGCGGCGGCATAGGCCTCGTCGGTGAGCAGGTAGGAAAGCAGGAGCTTCCAGCGGCGCGGCAAGGCGGCGAGCGCCGGCGCGACCGAGGCGCTGTAGAGCGCATGGCGCAGGTTGATGAGCCCCACGGCGCCGACCATCAACAAGGCCGGGGCGCCGGCGCCGATCAGTTGCGCCAGCAGAAACTGTGCCGAGCCGGCGAACACCAGCGAGGACATCAGAAAGGCCGCCAAAGGCGGAATGCCGCTTTGCAGCGCGACGACACCGTAGATCACGCCGAAGGGCGCGACGCCGAGCAGCATCGGCAGGAGGGCGCGCACGCCGAGGAGGAAGGCCGAGCTTCGTGTCATGTCCGGCGATGCGTGAGATAAAGGAGCTCGTAGGTCAGCCGCGGCGCGGGCCCCAGCGTGCGAAGCACGCGGCGCAGCTGGCCGGGCGTGAGCGGCACATGGCCGGGGGCGGGCGTATCGGCGCCGATCGCGCGCAAGGCGCGCAGGAAGTCGATGCCATGCGCATGAGTATCGCGCCATTGCTCAGTTTCGATGCGATTATCGCCCGGCGGCAGGGCGGCCAGGCAAGCCTCCCGGCTGGGCAAGATCCGCGTGCCGGACTTGAGACCGTGCGCCGCGTGGGCCGCGCGCCACTCAACGAAGGTCGCGCTCCCGGGCAGGGAGAGGAGCAGCACGCCGCCGGGCGCGAGCAGGGCGGAGAGTCCGGCCAGGGCGGTGGGCAGATCGTCGAACCATTGCGCGACGAGGTTGCCGCAGATCAGGTCGAAACCGGCGAAACGCGCGGGACGGCGCGCGTCGAAGTCGGCGCTGGCAGGACGGCATCCGTCCATGACGGCGAAGTCGATGCGTGGATTGGTGTCGAGCCGCGACCGGCAGGCCGCGACCATCGCCGGCGCGATATCGGTGGCGAGGATCCACGCGCCCGGCAGGTGCAGCGCGAGCAGCTCGGTCAGGTGCCCGGTGCCGCAGCCGATTTCGAGCACGCGCGGACGCGGCGGCAGCGCGAGGGTGACGAGGCGCTCGGCGAGCTTTTGCGCGGCGTGGCGCTGCGCCGCCGAGTGGGCGTCGTAGCTCGGCGCGGCGGCTGCGAAACGCGCCGCAATGCTGGGCCCGCCCCCCTTCCCCCCCCTCGCGGGGGGTTCTTGTTTGCTCGCTGCGCTCGATATCACGGGCGCCTCCGTGGCTCGATCGTCGCGGATTGCGCCATTCGGCGCGTGCCGCGCCGGCTTGGGACGGCCCGGCGCCGGCGCTTCCTTCTCTCCATTACGCATTCGTGAGTCTTTCGATCCAGTCGGCGCACACCTCGGGATGGGTGAGCGGCAAGAGATGCCCCGGCGCGTCGATGAATTCGACCGCGCCCTCCGCGCCGAAGGCCATCGCGCTCATCGCGGCGGGCACGATGGGGTCGTGCGCCCCGGCGAGCGCGACGACATCGCTGCGGCGCGCGGCGAGTGTCGCGCGGCCGTCCCACTCGGCGAGCCAGCCGAGGCCGGCGGCAAGCCGCGCGGCATTCGGTGCGCCCGTCGGCGCGTGGCCGCCGCAGCGCGCGTGAAAATCGGTGAGCACGCCGGCGGGGTCGCGCTGGAACTGCTGCCGCATGCGGGAAAGGACGCGCGGCGCGACGGCCGGCGCGAAGTCATCCGTTTCGGTGAAGCGCGGAAAGCCGTTGATGCACAGCAGCCGTCGCCAAGGCATGTCGCTTTGGACGAGCCACCAGAGCGCGCCGAGCGAGTGGCCCACGGCGAGTGCCGTCTCACCAGCGCCGACTTTCAGGCGTTCCTCGCCGAAGAAGCCGAAGTCGAGGGCCGTGACGGAAAGGCGCGCGGGCAGCCGCGCGCGCACCGCATCCCAGAGCGAGGCATCAAAGCCCCAGCCATGCAGGAGGACGACCGTCGTCACAGCCTCGTCACCGCGTCGATCAGGCGCTCGAACTGGCCATCCGTCAGGGCGGCCGACAGCGAGAATCGGAGCCGCGCTGTACCGGCGGGCACCGTCGGCGGGCGGATGGCGACGGCCAGTATCCGGGCTGCGCGCAGCTTTTCAGCCGCCGCGAGCGCCCGGTGCGTGTCGCCCAGGACGGCGGGGACGATCTGCGTCGTCGAGGCGAGCGTGTCGAAGCCGCGCGCCTGCAAGGCGCCGCGCAAGGCCGCGGCCATTTGCATCAGCCGTGCGCGTTCGTTCTCCATCGCCGGCACGAGCTCGAGCGCGGCATCGAGCGCGCCCAGGGCGGCCGGCGCCGGCGCGGTGCTGTAGATGAAGCCGGCGCACGCGTTGATGAGCCAGTCGATCAGCAGCCGCGAGCCGGCGACATAGGCGCCCGCGCCCCCGAGCGCTTTTCCCAGCGTGCCCATCGTCACCGTCGCGCGGCCCTGCGCAAGGCCGCTGCCTTGGGGCCCCAGCACGCCGGTGGCGTGCGCTTCATCCAGATAAAGATAGGCGCCGTGCCGCTGAGCCAGCGCCGACAGGGCGGCGACGTCGGCGACGTCGCCATCCATGCTGAACACCGATTCGGTGACGATCCAGCGTGTCGTTCCCGGATGCCGTTCCAGCAGTTCCTCGAGATGGGCGAGGTCGTTGTGGCGGAAGCGGATCTGCTTGACGCCGGCGAGACCCGCATGCAGGCTTGCGTGGTTCAGGCGGTCGGTGAAGACGAGAGGATTTGCGCCGAGCTTGAGGAGCGCCGGCAACACCGAGCTGTTGAGCTGGAAGCCCGTGGCGAAGATCAGGGCGGCCTCGGTGCCCTTGAAGCGCGCGAGCCGCTCTTCGAGCGCGAGCAGGTCTTCGGAAGTACCCGTGACGAGCCGCGAGGCGCGGCTGCCGGCGCCGTGTTTTTTCGTCCAGGCGCAGGCGCGCTCGATGAGCCGCGGATGGCGCGAGAGCCCCAGGTAATCGTTCGAGGTGACGTCGATCAGCGCCGCATCGTGGGCGACGAGCCGACGCCGCAAGCCCGCCGCGTCGAGTTCCGCGAGCGCGGGCAGGATCAGGGCGTCGAGATCGGGCATGGCGCGCAAGGATTATTTTTCGACCAGTCGGCGACGACCTCGCAGACCGCTGCGGTGAGCGTGGCGAGGTCGGTGGTGTCGATGACGAAGGGCGGCGCGAGATAGACGATGTCGCCGAAGGGCCGCACCCAGACGCCGCGCTCGACGAAGGCCGGGCGCAAGGCGGCGGCGATGGGGCGATCGAGCTGCACGACGCCGATCGCGCCCATGACGCGCACATCGACGACGCCAGGCAGATGGCGGCAGGGTTCGAGTTCGCGCCTCAATTGCGCCTCGATCGCGGCGACCTGCTGCAGCCTCGGCTCGCGCTCGAAGAGGTCGAGCGAGGCGTTCGCCGCCGCGCAGGCGAGCGGATTGGCCATGAAGGTGGGGCCGTGCATGAAGGCGTCCTCGCTGCGTTCGGAACAGAACGCGGCGAAGACGGCATCCGTTGCGACCGTGGCGGCCAAGGGCAGCGTGCCGCCGGTGAGCGCCTTGGATAGACACAGGATGTCCGGCACGGCCGTAGGCGGCGTGGCGAAGAGCGTGCCCGTGCGGCCGAAGCCGGTCATGATCTCATCGAAGATCAGCAAAATGCCGTGCGCGTCGCAGGCGGCGCGGAGGGCTTCGAGCGTTGCGACGTCGTGAAAGCGCATGCCGCCGGCGCCCTGCACGCGCGGTTCGACGATCATGGCGGCGATCTCGCGGCCGTGGCGGTCGAGCAAGGCTTCGAGCGCGGCGCGGCTCGCCGCATCGCGCGGCAGCGCGGCGAAGTGCTGCGGCACGCGGTAGGCCGCGTGCGCATCGTGGAAGCCGCAGGCCGGATCGGTGACCGAGAGCGCGCCGAGCGTGTCGCCGTGGTAGCCGTCGTGGAAGGCGAGGAAACGGTGGCGGTCCTCGCCGCGGTTCTTCCAGTATTGCACGGCGATCTTGAGCGCCACCTCGACCGCGACCGAGCCGGATTCGGAGAAAAAGACGCGATTCAATTCCCCGGGAAGCCACGCGGCGAGCCGCCGCGCGAGTTTCAAAGCCGGCTCATGGACGAGCCCGGCGAACATCACATGCGGCAGGGTGTGAAGCTGCGCTTTAACGGCCGCGACGATGTGCGGGTGGGCATAGCCGTGGCACATCGTCCACCACGAGGAGATGCCGTCGATGAGTTCCCGCCCGTCGGCGAGCCGGATCCGCACGCCTTCCGCACCGACCACCGGCAAGGGCGCGGGCGCGGTGGCCATCTGGGTGTAGGGGAGCCAAAGGGCGTCGATGCAGGCCATGAGAAAATGTTGGGATGAGCAAAAGCTATTTTATTACCGCCACCGGCACCGACCTCGGCAAAACCTGGCTCACGGCGGGCCTCATCGCGGCGTGTCGTGAGCAGGGGCGGCCGGCGCGGGGGTTGAAGCCCGTGATGTCGGGCTACGATCCCGCGCATGCGGAAAACTCGGATGCCGCGAAAATCGGCGCTGGCAGGACGGCATGGTGCTTTAGAGCGCCGCTCTCGCCCGACCTCGCGGCGGCGAAGGAGGGCAAAAGCATCGACTTCGACGCGCTCGTGGCCTGGTGCCGGAACGAGATCGCCGCCAACGACGGCCTCTTGCTGATCGAAGGCGTCGGCGGCGTAATGGCGCCGCTCACCCCGCGCCATACCGTGCGCGACTGGATCGCGGCGCTCGAGATTCCGACGCTGCTCGTCTGCGGCACTTACCTGGGCGCGCTCTCGCACACGCTGACCGCGCTCGCCGCGTTGCGCGAGGTGGGCGTGACGCCGGCGCTGCTCGTCGTCAATGAGTCGGCGGGCAGTTCGGTGAGCGTCGAGGACACGCTCGCCTCGCTCGTGCCCCACCTCGGCGACCTATCGCTCGTAGTGCTGCGACGGGACGACTGGGTGGGCCTCAGACGGCTTGCCAGTCGGCTGGATGAGGGAGAAACCCGCTGCGCTGACCTACGCTACTGATAGACTGGCTCCACCCGCCGCGCTACGATATGATCAATTCAATGACTAATCGCAAGGATGTCATGAGCACTGTTTCTCTCGCAGAAGCCAAGACCCACCTCAGCCACCTCCTGGACCAGGTGGAAGCGGGGGAGGAGGTGGTTATCACGCGTCGTGGACAGCCGGTCGCGCGCATCACCCCGGTCGAAAAACCGAAACATCCGATCAAGTCCCTTGCCGAGTTTCGCAGTCGCATGGTTCGCTGGCGCAAATCGAGTGCCGAGCTGCTGCGCGAGATGCGCGACGAGGGACTTTGATGCTCTACTTCGATACCAGTTTTCTGGCCCCCCTCATTCTCGAAGAAGCCACCAGCGCCAAAATCGAGGCCTTTCTCGTCAAGCTCCCAGTGGGGGAACTGTATGTCAGCCACTGGACCCGCGTCGAGTTCGTCAGCCTCATCGCGCGCGAAGTCAGGATGGGCGGTTTCGCGGAGTCGGACGCGTTGCTGGCCATTGCCCAGTTCGACGAACTGGTGTCCGAGTCATTCCACGTGGTGGCCCCCAATGTTGGCGATTACGAACTCGCCAAGGAGTACATCCAGCACTTCGCCACCAAGCTGCGGGCGGGTGACGCGCTGCATCTGGCTATCGCCCATAACAACGGTGCAAAGGCCCTCTACACCCTGGACGAGGGGCTCTTGCATGCAGCCAGGCTGCTGAAGGTGCGCGCCAGCCGGGGCATCAAAACCTAGCCCCAACCGACTACCGCCGAGTATCCACCACACAATTCCCTGGCCGTGGGGGGTGCAACTGCGTGGCGAGACTTGGTCCTCAAGTCGGCCGCTCCATGAAGTCAGCAGCCTGTGAGACCGAGCCGCGCGAACAGCGCCTCGTCGTGCGCGACGTCCGGGTTGCCCGAGGTCAAGAGCTTGTCGCCGTAGAAGATCGAGTTCGCGCCGGCAAGAAAACAGAGCGCCTGCAATTCGTCCGACATCTGCTGGCGGCCGGCGGAGAGCCGCACGTAGGAGGTGGGCATGGCGATGCGGGCTGCGGCGATGGTGCGCACGAACTCGAAGGGATCGAGCGGCGGCGCGTTTTCCAGCGGCGTGCCGGGGATCGCGACCAGATGGTTGATCGGCACCGATTCCGGCGGCGGATCGAGGCTCGCGAGCTGGGCGATCAGCGAGGCGCGCACCTTTCTCGATTCGCCCATGCCGATGATGCCGCCGCAGCAGATCTTCATGCCGGCCCGGCGCACGCTCATCAGCGTTTCCATGCGCGCCTCCTGGCTGTGCGTGGTGATGATCCGGTCGTAGAACTCGGCGCCGGTGTCGAGGTTGTGGTTGTAGTAGTCGAGCCCCGCCGCGGCGAGCTTTTCGGCCTGCCCGGGGCCGAGCAGACCCAGGGTCAGGCAGGCTTCCATCCCCAAGTCTTTCACGACGCGCACCATTTCGATGACGCGGTCGAGATCGCCGTCCTTCGGCCCGCGCCAGGCGGCGCCCATGCAAAAGCGCGTCGCGCCCTTTTCCTTGGCGGCCTTGGCCGCGACCTTGACTTCTTCGAGATCGAGCAGCTTGCCGCGTTCGATGCCGGTTTCCTGGTCGCGCCGCGCCGATTGCGAGCAGTAAGCGCAATCCTCCGAGCAGCCGCCGGTCTTGATCGACAGCAGCGTCGAGCGCTGGATCTTGTTCGGGTCGAAGTGCTGGCGGTGGACGGTCTGGGCCCGGTAGAGGAGATCGTTGAAAGGCAGGGCGAAGAGGGCTTCGACGGCGGCGGTATCGATCGGGGTGGGCAGGGGGAGTGTCGGATTCGTCATGCTCGTTCCAAAGATGGCTGGGCGACGGATTGTACTTTGGCACCGTCTATAATGCTCCGTTCATTCCCTTCCCCGGACAACATTTTCCTCTGACGTGCGCCTCACCAAGCTTAAGATCGCCGGCTTCAAGTCCTTCGTCGAGCCGACCACCGTGGTATTCCCGAACCAGCTCGCGGGCGTGGTCGGGCCGAACGGTTGCGGCAAGTCGAACATCATCGACGCGGTGCGGTGGGTGCTGGGCGAATCCAAGGCTTCCGAGCTGCGCGGCGAGTCGATCCAGGACGTGATCTTCAAGGGCTCCGGCACGCGTAAGGAGGTCGGCCGCGCCAGCGTCGAGCTGTTCTTCGACAATTCTCAGGGACGGGTCGGCGGCCAGTGGGGGCAATACGCCGAGATCACCGTCAAGCGCACCCTCGACCGCGACGGCAATTCGAACTACTACATCAACAACCTGCACGTGCGCCGCCGCGACGTGATCGACCTGTTCCTCGGCACCGGCCTGGGGCCGCGGGCTTACGCGATCATCGGCCAGGGCACCATCTCGCGCATCATCGAATCGAAGCCCGAGGAATTGCGCTGGTTCCTCGAAGAGGCGGCGGGCGTGACGAAATACAAGGAGCGCCGCAAGGAGACCGAAGGTCGCCTCGAAGACGCCCGCGAGAATCTCGCCCGCGTCGACGACATCCGCAACGAGCTCGCCGGCCAGGTGGAGCGCCTCGAAGCGCAGGCCGAAGTCGCACGCCGCTACCGCGACCTGCAGTCCCGGTTGAGCCGTCGTCAGAGCCTGCTCTGGCTCAAGAAGCGCAACGATGCGCAAGCCGAGGCCGAGCGGCTCGAACGCCAGGTCGCCGAGAGCATCAACGCGGTCGAGGCCGAGACCGCGCGGCTGCGTGAGATCGAGGTGCGCGTCGAACAGGCGCGCGAGGCGCATTTCGCCGCCTCCGACGCGCTGCATGCCGCGCAGGCCGAGATGTATGCGGCGAACGCCGAGGTCAAGCGCCTCGAAGGCGAGATCGCCCACCTGCGCAATGCCCGCGCGCGGCTGGAAGCGCGGCTGGCCCAGCTCGATGCGCAGCAAGCGCACTGGTCGGCCGAGATGCGCCGCGTCGAGGAAGAAGAATTGCGCTGGACCGCGCTGCTGGAAAACTCACGCGAGCGCGCCGCCACCGCGGCGGCCCGTCACGAGGAAGCGGCCGCGCGCCTGCCCGAGGCCGAAGAGGCCGTCCGCGAGGCCGAGGCGCAGCTCGCCGAGGCGCGCCGCGACCTGAATGCCGCCGAGCAGGCGTTGCGCTTGGCCTCGGCCGACCGCAGCCATGCGCAGCGCGCCTTGGACAACCTCGCCCAGCGCAGGAGCCGCATCGAAGCCGAGCGCGCCGCGCTGATCGCGCCCGATGCGGCGGCTCTGGCCAGCGCCCAGGAGGCCGAAGCGCAGGCCGAGGCGCAGCTTGCGGCCTGTCAGGCGAATCTCGCGGAATTGCAGGCCCGCCAGCCCACTCTCGAAGCAGCATTGCGCGAGAAGCGCGAAGCGCTCGCCGCGGCCCATCGCGCCGTCACCACGGCGCGGGCGCGTCACGATGCCCTCGTTCAGTTGCAGGCCCGTGTCGGTCAAGGCGGCGATCTGGCAGACTGGTTCGCCGGCCTGGGGCTCTCCGCTGCCGAGCCGCTGTGGCAGGCGCTGGAGGTCGAGCCGGGCTGGGAAACCGCCGTCGAAGCCGTGTTGCGAGAGCGGCTGATGGCGGTGCCGGCCAGCCGCGAGGCGCTGCAGAAAGCGCTGACGGCGCCGCCGCCGGTCACCGTCGCGCTGGCGTTGCCGGCGGATGCGTCTGCGCACACGCCGCCTGCGGACAGCCTGCGCGCCAAGGTGCGCTGCCGCGATCCGCGCTGGGCGCCGGTGCTCGACGAATGGCTTGGCGACGTGCGTGTCGCTGAGGACGACGCGGCCCTGCTCGCAGGTACCGGCGCGCGCATCGGCCGCGGCGGCCATTTGGCGACATCCACCGGACTCACGCTCTACGTACCGGACGTCAAGACGCATGGCGTGATCGAGCGCCAGCGCGAGATCGAGGCCCTGGCGGCGCAGCTCGCCGCGCTGGAAGAGGCGGAGAACGCCGCGCGCGAGACGCAGCATGAGGCCGAGCAGGCCGTGTCCGCCGGCCAGCTGCAGCTCAATGAGGCGCGGCGCGCGCTGCAGGAGGCGCAGAGCCGCCTGCACGCGGCGCAGGTCGAGGCCCTCAAGCTCACCCAGGCGCAGGCGCGCTTCGACGAGCGGGCGGGTCAGCTGGCGCGCGATCTCGAAGAGATCGCTCGCGTCGAGGAAGACGAAAAGGCGGCGCTCATCAATGCCGAGGACGAGGCGGCGCGCGCCCGCGAGGCGCTCGCGGTGGCGCAAGCGCGCATGGAAGCCGCGCAGGAATTGCAGCGTCAGCGCGACACCGCGTTGCGCGAGGCGCGCGCGCTCGAGCATCAGCTCGCGCGCGATGCCCAGGAGGCCGGTTTCTCCGAGAAGGAGTGCCGCTCGAAGCTCGAAGACAACGCGCGCGCCGCGGAAACCGCGCGCAGCCAGCTCGCCCAGGTGGCGCAGGAGCGCGCCCAGGTGACGCAGGAACTGGCGGCGATCAGCGATGAGGTGTTCCAGCAGCAGCTGCAGACCGCGCTGGCGGCGAAGAGTGGTCAGGAATCCGTGCTCGCCGAACGGCGCAATGAACTCGAAACGGCGGCCGCGGCGCTGCGCAGCCTCGACGAGGAGCGGCTGAAGATCGAGCAGAGCCTTCAGCCTGCGCGCGAGCGGATCAACGAGCTCAAACTCAAGGCGCAGGCCGCGCGCCTGAACGTCGAGCAGTTCCAGGAGCGGCTTCGGGAAGCGCATGTCGTCAGCCCCGAGGACGAGGCGGCGCTTGCCGCCGAGCTCGCCCCCGGCCTGCGCGATGCCGCCTTGCAAGGCGAGATCACGCGGCTGGCCAACGAGATCGAGGCGCTCGGGCCCGTCAACCTCGCCGCGCTCGAAGAGCTGGCGAGCGCACAGGAACGCAAAGGCTTCCTCGACGAGCAGTCGGCGGATCTCGCCACTGCGATCGGCACGCTGGAGGATGCGATCCGCCGCATCGACCGCGAGACGCGCACGCAGCTGCAGGAAACCTACGACCAGGTGAATGCCAATTTCGGCGCGCTGTTCCCGGAGCTGTTCGGCGGCGGCGAGGCGAAGCTGATCTTGACCGGCGAAGAGATCCTCGACGCCGGCATCCAGATCATGGCGCAGCCGCCGGGCAAGCGCAATTCCACGATCCATCTGCTCTCCGGCGGCGAGAAGGCGCTGACCGCGATCGCGCTGGTGTTCGCGCTGTTCCAGCTCAATCCGGCGCCGTTTTGCATGCTCGACGAGGTCGATGCGCCGCTCGACGATTCGAACACGGTGCGCTACTGTGAAATGGTCAAGCGCATGTCGCGCGTCACGCAGTTCGTGTTCATCACGCACAGCAAGATCACGATGGAGATGGCGCAGCAGCTGATCGGCGTGACGATGCAGGAACAGGGCGTCTCGCGCGTCGTCGAGGTCGACATCGAGGAGGCGCTGCGCATGGCCGACAAAGAGACGGCGTGACGGGGGGCAGGCAATGAAGGACTTGCAGATCGCGATGATCGTCTTCGGCGTGGTGCTCGTCCTCGCCGTCTGGCTCTACAACCGCGCGCAGGAAAAGCGCTACCGGGCACGCCAGCGCCGCGAGGCCGAACCTCCCGCTGCTAGCGCCCCAGTGGAAAAGACCCCCGCAGCGGGGTCGGAGTCGGGGGCGAGCGTTCGGCTGCCCGAGGAAAGAGCCGAGCCCAGCCTGTCATTGCCGCCTGCGGATGCCGGTGCGCCCGAGCCGAGTTTCATGGATGCCGATCTGCCGCTCGAACCGGAGGCCACCAGCGCTGCCGGCGAAGTGGATCTGCTGCTGGACGTCGAGGAAGCGAGCATGCCCGCCGTGCCGGCCGAATGGGGCGACGGCAGCGTCGATTGCCTGGTGCGCATCGAATTCGCCGAGCCGGTGCCGGTGCGCGTGCTGCGGGAGGAATGCCGTGAGGGGACGGGCCGTATCGACAAGCCGGTGCAATGGCTGGGCCTCGACGAACGCACCGGCCACTGGCGCACGCTGCTGCCCGACGATCCGGGCAGCATCAAGCACCTCGCCGTCGCACTGCAATTGGTCGATCGTCTCGGCGCGGTCAGCGCCCAGACCCTGAGCGCCTTCGTCGAGGACATGACCCGGCTCGCGCAGCGCTTCGTCGGCCGCATCGAAGTGCCGGAAACCGCCGCGCTGCTGGAACGCGCGCAGGAGCTCGACGCTTTCTGCGCCTCGGTGGATCTGCAGCTGACGCTGCACGTGCTGCCCAAGAACACTGCCCACCTGTCCGGCGCGCTGCTCAAGCCCTTGCTCGACCGTGCCGGTCTGCGGCTCGAAGGGGAACGCTTCGTCGCCAGCAATCCAGACGGCAGCGAGCTCTTCGCGCTGATCTGCCGCTCGGCGAATGCGTTTCCGGCCGAGCGGGTGGCGGCGATGCAGCTCTCCGAGTTGATCTTCAGTCTCGACGTGCCGCGCGTGGCCGCCGGGGCACAGGCCTTCGAGCATCTGCTCGGCTTCGCGCGGCAGTGCGCCGAGACGCTCGGCGGCCAGCTCGCCGACGCCCATCGCAAGCCGCTGCCCGAGGCGACGATCGCGATGATCCGCAGCCGCATCGCCGAGCTGCAAAGCCGCATGGCCGAGCGCGGCATCTTGCCCGGCGGGGTGCGCGCCCTGCGCCTGTTCGCCTGATGGCCGCGCCAGCCGACCTCGCCGCCCGCGCGGCTGCATTGCGTGCCGAGATCGAGCGTCACAATTACGCCTATTACGTGCTCGATGCGCCGACCATTCCCGATGCGGAATACGACAGGCTGTTCCGTGAATTGCAGCAGATCGAGGCGGCGCATCCCGAGCTCGTCACCCCCGATTCGCCGACGCAGCGCGTCGGCGGCAGGCCGCTGGCGGCGTTTCGTGAAGTGCGCCATGCGGTGCCGATGCTCTCGCTCAACAATGCCTTTTCCGCCGAGGAGGTGGAGGCCTTCGACCGCCGTTGCCGCGAGGGGCTCGGCAAGGATGTCATCGGCTATGCCTGTGAGCCGAAATTCGACGGCCTGGCGATCACGCTGCGTTACGAGCGCGGCTTCTTCGTGCAGGGCGCGACGCGCGGCGATGGCTTCACCGGCGAGGACGTGACGCAGAACCTGCGCACGGTGCGCAACATCCCGCTGCGCCTTATGGGCGAGGGCGTGCCGCCGCTGCTCGAGGTGCGCGGCGAGGTGCTGATGCTGCGCCGCGATTTCGAAAAGCTCAACGAGCGCCAGCGCGCCGCCGGCGAGAAGGAGTTCGCCAACCCGAGGAATGCCGCGGCCGGCAGTCTGCGCCAGCTCGATCCGAAGATCACCGCGCAGCGGCCCTTGCGCTTCTATGCCTACGGCGTGGCCGACGCGGGTGCCGTCTTGCCAGCGCCGACTTTGCATTCCGAGATGATGGAACGGCTCGCCGGCTGGGGCATCCCGGTCGCGCGCGAACGGGCGGTGGTGCGCGGCGCGCGCGGGCTGCTCGACTATTACGAGCGCATCGGCGCCCAGCGGCGCAGTCTGCCCTACGACATCGACGGCGTGGTCTACAAGGTCGATGAGCTCGCCGATCAGGAACGCCTCGGCTTCGTCGCGCGCGCGCCGCGCTTCGCGATCGCCCACAAATTCCCTGCCGAAGAGGCGCTCACCACGGTGCTGGCGATCGACGTGCAGGTGGGGCGCACCGGCGCGCTCACGCCGGTGGCGCGGCTTGCGCCGGTGTTCGTCGGCGGCGTCACGGTGACCAACGCCACCTTGCACAACGAAGACGAAGTGCATCGCAAGGACGTCCGCGTCGGCGACACGGTGATCGTGCGCCGCGCCGGCGACGTGATCCCCGAGGTGGTCGCCATCGTGCCGGAACGCCGCCCGCCCCATACCCGTCCTTTCGTGATGCCTACGCACTGCCCGGTGTGCGGCTCGGCGGTCGAGAAGCCCGAAGGCGAGGCGATCGCGCGCTGCACCGGCGGTCTGTTCTGTCCGGCGCAACGCAAGCAGACGCTGCTGCACTTCGCCTCGCGGCGCGCGATGGACATCGAGGGGCTGGGCGAGAAGCTGGTGGATCAACTCGTCGATCAGGGCCTCGTCGCGACGGTGGCCGACATCTACCGGCTGGACCTGCCGACGCTGGCGAAGCTCGAACGCATGGGCGAGAAATCGGCCGCCAACCTGCTCGCCGCGATCGACAGGAGCCGCCACACCACGCTGGCGCGCTTCATCTACGCCTTAGGCATCCGCAACGTCGGCGAGGCGACGGCGAAGGATCTGGCGCGTCATTTCGGCACGCTGGACGCCCTGATGGCGGCGGATGTGGGGACGCTGCAGCAGGTGCCCGAGGTCGGGCCGGTGGTGGCGGAATCGATCGCCCACTTTTTCACCGAGCCGCACAACCGCAAGGTGATCGAGGCGCTACTGGCCGCCGGCGTGCGCTGGCCGGAGGAAGGCCGACGGCACGCGGCCGCCGCGCCGCTCGCCGGCAAGACCTTCGTGCTCACCGGCACCCTGCCCGGCTTGACACGCGAGGAAGCGAAGGAACTGATCGAGGCCCAGGGCGGCAAGGTGGCCGGCTCGGTGTCGAAGAAGACCGATTACGTCGTCGTCGGCGCCGATCCCGGCAGCAAATTCGCCAAGGCGCAGGAATTGGGCATTACCATTCTCGACGAAGATCAATTGAGGGAGCTACTGGAAAAATGAGATCTGTCAAGAAAGCAGTCTTCCCCGTCGCCGGCATGGGCACGCGCTTTCTGCCCGCGACCAAGGCGAGCCCGAAGGAAATGCTGCCGATCGTCGACAAGCCGCTGATCCAGTATGCGGTCGAAGAGGCGGTCGCCGCCGGCATCACCGACATGATCTTCGTCACCGGCCGCTCGAAGCGCGCGATCGAAGACCACTTCGACAAGGCCTACGAACTGGAGAGCGAACTGGAGCGGCGCGGCAAGACCGAACTGCTCGACTTCGTGCGCCATCTGCTGCCGAAGAACATCAACTGCATCTACATCCGCCAGGCCGAGGCGCTGGGTCTCGGGCATGCGGTGCTGTGCGCGAAACCGGTGGTCGGTGATGAACCCTTCGCGGTGCTCTTGGCCGACGACCTGCTCGATGGCGAGGTGCCGGTGATGAAGCAGATGGTCGAGGCCTACGACTACTACCGCTGCTCGGTGCTGGGGGTGCAGGACGTGCCGCGCGAGGACACCGCGAGCTATGGCATCGTCGCCGCCAAGCCTCTGGGCGAACGGGTCGAGCGGGTCGAGGCGATCGTCGAGAAGCCCAAACCCGAGGCGGCGCCCTCGACGCTGGCGGTGGTGGGGCGCTATGTGCTCACCCCGCGCATCTTCGATCATCTTGAAAAAGCGCAGGCCGGGGCGGGCGGCGAGATCCAGCTCACCGATGCGATCGCGGCGCTGCTCGCCGAGCAGCAGGTGCTGGCCTATCGTTACCAGGGCGTGCGCTACGACTGTGGCAGCAAGCTCGGCTATCTGCGCGCCACGGTCGAATATGCGCTGCGCCATCCCGAGGTCGGGGCGGAGTTCGCGGCCTGGCTGAAAGCCGCCGGTCTGTCGCAATGAATCCGGTCAATCCCGATCTGCACTGCCATTCGACCGTCTCCGACGGGCTGCTCGCGCCGGCCGCGGTGGTCGAGCGGGCCCATGCCAACGGCGTGGACCTCCTGGCACTCACCGACCACGACGAGATCGGCGGCCTCGACGAGGCCGCGGCGACGGCGGCCGCGCTGGGCTTGCGCTTCGTCACCGGCGTCGAGATTTCGGTCTCCTGGGGCGACGACCATACCATCCATATCGTCGGGCTGAACATCGATCCTCGCGACGCGACGCTGGTCGCCGGCCTGGAGCGCGTCAGGAGCGGCCGCGACGCGCGCGCCGTGCTGATGGCGGAGGAGCTCGCAAAGGCCGGCATCGACGGCGCCTACGAAGGAGCGCTCAAATATGTGGGCAATCCGGCATTGATTTCCCGCTCCCACTTTGCCCGCTACCTCGTCGAGCGCGGCTTTGCGCCGGACGTGAAGACCGTGTTCGAGCACTGGCTCGCCAGGGGCAAGCCCGGCTATGTCCGCCATGCCTGGGCCGAGCTTGCCGAGGCGGTGGGCTGGATCCGGGGCGCCGGCGGCATTGCGGTGATCGCCCATCCGGGACGCTACCGCCTGTCGGCCACGGAGCGGCGCACCCTGTATCGTGCTTTCAAGGATTGCGGTGGGCAGGGCATCGAGGTGGTGTCCGGCGCGGGCGCTGATGCCGACATCCGCGAATTCGCCGCCATCGCGCGCGAATTCGGCTTTCTCGCCTCGCGCGCCTCGGATTTCCACGGCCCCGGCGAGAGCTATGCCGATCTCGGCCGCCTGCCCGCCTTGCCGGAGGGGCTGGACCCGGTGTGGTCCGCCTGGGAGGATTGAATTGGCGGAATGTCTCGAAATCCATCCGAAAAATCCGCAACCGCGCCTGATCGCGCGCGCCACGGAGATCATCCGCAGTGGCGGCCTGGCGGTGTTCCCGACCGACTCGGCCTATGCCTTGGGCGGCCATCTCGGCGACGCGGCGCTGCTCGAGCGCATCCGGCGCATCCGCGGCGTCGATGAGCATCATCACTTCACGCTGATGTGCCGCGATCTTTCCGAGATCGCCACCTATGCGCGCGTCGACAACGCGCAATACCGGCTGCTCAAGGCCGCCACGCCCGGCCCCTACACCTTCATCCTCGAAGGCACCAAGGAACTGCCGCGCCGCGTGCTGCATCCGAAGCGGAAGACCATCGGCCTGCGCGTGCCCGACCATCCGGTGGTGCGCGCGCTGCTGACGGCGCTGGACGAGCCGATCCTGAGCTCGACGCTGATCCTGCCCGGCGAGGATGAGCCACTCACCGATCCCGAGGAGATCCGCGCGCGGCTCGACCGGCAGGTCGATCTGATCATCGATGCGGGCGCATGTGGTGGCGGGGCGACCACCGTGATCAATCTGGTTGGCGGCGCGCCGGAACTGCTGCGCGCCGGCAAAGGGCCGCTCGAACCCTTCGGAATGGCGGGCGACTAGAATTACACTCCCATGGACAATCTGATCCAAGCCTTGGCGATCCACGCCATCCCGGTGATTTTCGCGATCACGCTGCACGAGGCCGCCCACGGCTACGTGGCGCGCCATTTCGGCGATCCGACCGCCTGGCTGCTCGGCCGCATCACGCTCAACCCGCTCCGCCATGTCGATCCGCTCGGCACGCTGCTGGTGCCGGCGCTGCTGCTGTTTTTCAGCAAGGGGCAGTTCCTGTTCGGCTGGGCGAAGCCGGTGCCGGTGGATTTCAGCCGCCTGCGCCATCCGAAGCAGGACATGCTTTGGGTCGCGGCTGCGGGACCGGGCGCCAACCTGTTCATGGCCTTCGCCTGGGCGCTGGTGCTCAAATTGGCGGTGGTGATGCCCGAAAATGTCTACAGCCTGCCGCTCGCCGAGATGGCCCGCGCCGGCATCAACGTGAATGCGGTGCTGATGCTCCTGAACCTGCTGCCGATCCCGCCGCTCGATGGCGGACGCATCGCGGTGAGCCTCTTGCCGCACCGGCTAGCCTGGCGCTTCGCGCAGCTCGAGCGCTTCGGTTTCGTGATCCTGCTCGCGCTGCTGTTCTTCGGCGGGCTGGATCTGATCCTGACGCCGCTGATGCGCGCTTTCCTTTTCTTCATCAAAAACCTGTTCGCCCTGTAAATCATGTTCGTCGAACGAGTCCTCTCCGGGATGCGTCCCACCGGCCGCCTGCACCTGGGCCATTATCACGGCGTGCTGGCCAACTGGGTCAAGCTCCAGCACGAGTATCCCTGCCTGTTCTTCGTCGCCGACTGGCACGCGCTGACCACCGCCTACGACGAGCCGGGCGGCATCGCGCAGAATGCCTGGGACATGGTGATCGACTGGCTGGCGGCGGGCGTCGACCCGGCGCAGGCGACGATCTTCATCCAGTCGCGCGTGCCTGAGCATGCCGAGCTGCATTTGCTACTGTCGATGATGACGCCCTTGGGCTGGCTGGAGCGCGTGCCGACCTACAAGGACCAACAGGAAAAGCTCGCCCACAAGGATCTGACGACCTATGGCTTCCTCGGCTACCCGCTCTTGCAGGCCGCCGACATCCTGATCTACCGTGCCGACAAGGTGCCGGTCGGCGAGGACCAGGTGCCGCACCTCGAATTCGCGCGCGAGATCGCCCGGCGCTTCAACCATCTCTACGGCCGCGAGCCGGGATTCGAGGAAAAAGCGAAAGAGGCGGTGAAAAAACTCGGCGGCAAGCGCGCCAAGCTCTACGAAGAACTGCGCACGCGCTTTCAGGAAAAAGGCGATGAAGCCGCGCTCGAACAGGCCCATGCGATCCTCGAGGAAGCCCAGAGTCTCTCGCATGGCGATCGCGAGCGCCTGTTCGGTTATCTCGAAGGCGGCGGCAAGATGATCCTCGTCGAACCCGATGCCCTGCTCACCGCCGCCTCGCGCATGCCGGGGCTCGATGGCCAGAAGATGTCGAAATCCTACGGCAACACGATCGCGCTCAGGGAGGACGAGGAGTCGATCCGCAAGAAGATCCGCACCATGCAGACCGATCCGGCGCGCGTGCGGCGCGCGGATCCGGGCGATCCCGACAAGTGCCCGGTCTGGCAGTTCCACCAGATCTATTCGAACGACGAGGTGAAGGCCTGGGTGCGCCAGGGCTGCACCTCGGCGGGCATCGGCTGCCTCGAATGCAAGCAGCCGGTGATCGAGGGCGTGCTCAAGGAACAGGAACCGATGCGCGAACGCGCGCGGCGCTACGAGGAAGACCCGCAGCTGGTGAGGAGCATCATCGCCGACGGCTGCGAGAAGGCGCGTAAGCTCGCGCAGGAGACCATGCGCGACGTGCGCGAGGCGATGGGGCTGGACTACTCGTGAAGCGCGAGGCGGACGGAATGACGGCGGAAGAGGCGCGGCTCTTCGGGATCATCCGTGAGAGCTTCGTCGAGCGCATGCCGTTCAACCGCGTCCTCGGCATCGACGTGCTGTCGCTCCATCACGACCGGCCGGAGCTTTCCTTCGCGATGCGGCCCGAGCTGGTCGGCAATTACGTGCGCAACATCCTGCACGGCGGCGTGATCTCCGCGGTGCTCGACGTCACCGGCGGCCTGGTCGCCTTTCTCGGCGTACAGCAGAAGCTCAAGGGCAAGCCGGTCGAGGAGGTGCTCGAACGCTTCGCGCGCATCGGCACCATCGATCTGCGCGTCGACTACCTGCGTCCCGGCGATGGGGCACGCTTCCTTGCCCGCGGCTATCCGCTCAGGACCGGCAACAAGGTCGCGGTGGCGCGCATGGAAATGTTCAACGACCGCAGCGAGCTGATCGCGGTGGGCACCGCGGCCTACACGGTGTCATGACGGAAACCCTCAAAGTCGGCGCTGGCGACACGGCACCGGCAGAGACGCACGTGCCGAAACTCTACGGCGAGCCCTTGCCGGAGCTGCCGCGCGACCTCTACATCCCGCCGGACGCGCTGGAGGTGTTCCTCGACGCCTTCGAAGGGCCGCTCGACCTGCTGCTCTACCTGATCCGCAAGGCCAACGTCAATATCCTCGACATCCCGATGGCGCCCTTGACGGCGCAATATCTCGAATACGTCGAGGCGATGCGGCGCAGCAACCTGGAGCTGGCAGCCGATTATCTCTTGATGGCGGCGATGCTGCTCGAGATCAAGTCGCGCATGCTGCTGCCGCGGCCGGCGAAGACGGAGGAGGGCGAAGCCGAGGACCCGCGCGCCGAGCTGGTGCGCCGCCTGATGGAATATGAGCGCATCAAGCTCGCCGCCGCGCGCCTCGACGCGCTGCCGCAGGTGCATCGCGACTACGAATGGGCGACCGTCTGGGTGGCGGAAAAAGTCGCGGAACGCGCCCCCGAAGTGAGCCTGCACGATCTGCAGGCAGTGTGGCTCGCGCTGATGCGCAAGGCCCGCGTCAAGCAGCATCACCGCGTGCAGCGCGAGGAACTCTCGGTGCGCGAGACGATGGGCGTCGTGCTGCGTCACCTGCAGGGCCGCGGTTACGTGATGTTCGAGGATCTGTTCGCCGCGACCGCCGCGCAGGCCGGCATGGCCGGCATGATCGTCAGCTTCCTGGCGATCCTCGAGCTGGCGCGCGAAAGCCTGATCGAGATCACCCAGAGCGAGGCGCTGGCGCCGATTTACGTAAAATGCCGGGATGTTGCAACTCTACAAGCCTGAAGACTACAAGCGCGTGCTCGAGACGGCGCTGCTCGCCGCCCCGGAACCGCTCTCGCTCGCCGATCTGAAGAAGCTCTTCGACGAGGACTTCGACGACGACACCTGGCGCACCCTGCTCGACGATTTGAAGCGCGACTGGGCGGACCGCGGCGTCGAGCTGGTGCAGCTGGCCTCGGGCTGGCGTTTCCAGACGCGGCCGGAATACCAGGTGTTTCTCGATCGCCTCAAGAACGAGCGCCCGCCGCGCTATTCGCGCGCCGTGATGGAAACGCTGGCGATCATCGCCTATCGCCAGCCGGTGACGCGCGGCGACATCGAGGAGATCCGCGGCGTGGCCGTCTCGCCGAACGTCCTCAAGACCCTGGAGGGTCGCGGCTGGATCGACATCGTCGGCCACCGCGACGCGCCGGGCCGCCCGGCACTCTATGCCACCACCCGCAAATTCCTCGATGATCTCGGCCTGCGCAGTCTTGCGGAACTGCCTCCCCTCGCCGAGATCGAACGAATGATCGATGCCCACGCCAACGAAGCCCCGGAAATCCCGGCAACCCCAGACATCGCGGACGACGCCGCCACGCCCCCGGCGCAAGGCGACGCCATTCCGGCCGCCGCAGAAGACGGCCTCTTCGGCCCGGCCGGCTAGGCGGGAAACCGCTGCGCCGACCGTCAAGCTGCAAAAGGCGCTCGCCGACGCCGGCCTCGCCTCGCGCCGCGAGATCGAGGAATGGATCGCCGCCGGCCGTGTCCAGGTCAACGGCGAGCCGGCCCACCTCGGCCAGCGGGTTTCGCCCGCCGACAAGGTCAAGGTCGGCGGCCGGCTGGTGAATCTCCATTTCGCCAAGCGGGTGCCGCGCGTGCTGATCTACCACAAGCCGGAAGGCGAAATCGTCTCGCGCGACGATCCGCAGGGGCGGCCGTCGGTCTTCAATGCGCTGCCGCGTCTGCGGGGCGGGCGCTGGATCGCCATCGGCCGGCTCGACTTCAACTCCTGCGGCCTGCTGCTGTTTACCTCCGACGGCACGCTCGCCAACCGGCTGATGCATCCGCGCTACCGGCTGGAGCGCGAATACGCGGTGCGGGTGCTGGGCGAAATCGACGAAGCCTCGCTCAGGAAGCTCACCGAGGGCATCGAGCTCGAGGATGGCATGGCGCGGTTCATCCGCCTGCAGCCGGCCGGCGGCGAGGGCGCCAACCATTGGTATCGCGTGACGCTGGAGGAGGGGCGCAACCGTGAAGTGCGGCGCATGTTCGCCGCCGTCGGCGTGACGGTGAGCCGCCTGATGCGCGTGCGCTATGGGCCGATCGTCCTGCCGGCCAACCTGAAGCGTGGCCAGTGCCGGGAGCTGGCGCCGGAGGAGGTGCAGGCTTTGCTCAAAGTGCTGGGCGACGAGCCAAGCAATTGATTGCTTTGCCGTGCAGCGGCTTGTATAATGCACGGCTTTACAGGGCACCCGTCATGGTCGCGGAGACGGGGGCGAGAAGAAAAATGGGCGGTCCGCCCATTTTTTATTTGTGGCGCGGGAAAGCATGGCGGATCTGGCAGGATTGATCGAACAGGCGGTCGTTGGACTGGGTTACGAACTCGTCGATTTCGAGACGAGTCCGCGCGCGCGTCTGTTGCGCGTGTTCATCGATCGGCCGGTGAATGATGCCGGCGGCCCGCGTAGCGGCGTGACGGTCGAGGACTGCGCCGCGGTGAGCAATCACCTGACGCGCCTGTTCGAGGTCGAGAATGTCGATTACGACCGCCTCGAAGTATCCTCGCCGGGCCTCGACCGGCCGCTCAAGAAGCCGGCCGACTTCGTCCGTTTCACCGGCCAGGAAGTGCAGATCAAGCTGCGCGTCGCGGCGGCCGGGGAGAAGGGGGCGGCAGGGCCGCTGCAACGCAATTTTTCCGGCACGATCCTCGGCTGCAGCGAAGATCAGCTGCGCCTCGCCGTCGAGGGCGGCGAGCGTGCGTTCGCGCTCGAGAACATCGAAAAGGCCCGCCTGGTGCCGAAGTTTTGAATATTCGTACAGGAGATCGAAATGAGCCGTGAGCTGCTGTTGCTGGTCGATGCGCTGGCACGCGAAAAGAACGTCGACAAGGAGCTCGTGTTTTCCGCCCTCGAGCAGGCGCTCGCCTCGGCGACGAAAAAGCGCATCCACGACGAAGCCGACGTGCGGGTCGAGATCGACCGCAATACCGGCGACTACGTGGCCTACCGGCGCTGGCTGGTGCTCGATGACGACGAGGTGGAGATCCCCGCCCAGCAGATCGGCCTTTCCGAAGCGCGCAAGGACGACCCGGACGTGCAGATCGGCGATTACATCGAGGAACAGCTCGAAGCCGTCGAGTTTGGCCGCATCGGCGCGCAGACCGCCAAGCAGGTGATCCTGCAGAAGATCCGCGATGCCGAACGCGAGCAGATCCTCAACGATTTCCTGGAGCGCAAGGAGCACATCGTCACCGGCACGGTCAAGCGCATGGAGCGCGGCAACGCGATCATCGAAGCCGGCCGGGTCGAGGCGCTCTTGCCGCGCGACCAGATGATCCCGAAGGAAAACCTGCGTCCCGGCGACCGCGTGCGCGCCTGGCTGATGAAGATCGACCGCAATGCCCGCGGCCCGCAGCTGATCCTCTCGCGTACCGCGCCGCAGTTCATCATCAAGCTCTTCGAGCTCGAAGTGCCCGAGATCGAGGACGGTCTGATCGAGATCAAGTCGGCCGCGCGCGACCCCGGCGTGCGCGCCAAGATCGCCGTCAAATCGAACGATCCGCGCATCGACCCGATCGGCACCTGCGTCGGCATGCGCGGCTCGCGCGTCACCGCGGTGACCAACGAGCTCGCCGGCGAGCGCGTCGATATCGTGCTCTGGTCGCCCGATCCGGCCCAGTTCGTGATCGGCGCCCTGGCGCCCGCGGAAGTCCGCTCGATCGTCGTCGATGAGGAAAAGCACAGCATGGACGTGGTCGTCGACGAGGACAATCTGGCGATCGCCATCGGCCGCGGCGGTCAGAACGTTCGTCTCGCCTCCGAGCTCACCGGCTGGACGATCAACCTGATGACCGTCGAGGAGTCGCAGGAGAAGCAGGAGAAGGAAACCGCCAGCATCCGCCAGCTGTTCATGGACAAGCTCGACGTCGATCAGGACGTGGCCGACATCCTCGTGCAGGAAGGCTTTTCCACTCTCGAAGAGGTGGCCTATGTGCCGCTCGCCGAGATGCTCGAAATCGAGGCCTTCGACGAGGCGACGGTCAATGAGCTGCGCGAGCGGGCGCGCAACGTGCTGCTCACCGAGGCGATCGCCAACGAAGAAGAGCTCGAGAAAGTCTCCGCGGACCTGCTCGAACTCGAAGGCATGGACAAGCCGCTGGCCGCCAAGCTGGCCCGGCATGGCGTCCACAACCGCGACGAGCTCGCCGATCTGGCGGTCGATGAGCTGATGGAAATGACCGGCATCGACGAAGCGCGTGCCAAATCCCTGATCACCGTCGCGCGTGCGCACTGGTTCGCCGATGAAACGAAGTAAGGAGGGCCCATGTCAGCCCAGATGAGTGTTGCCCAGTTCGCCGCCGAACTGAAGATCCCGCCGATGGCCCTGATCGAGCAGCTGGCCAAGGCGGGGGTCGTCAAACAGTCGAGCACCGATACCCTGACCGAGCAGGACAAGGCGCGCCTGCTCGAGTTCTTGCGCCGCGCCCACGGCGAGACCGCGCCCAAGTCGAAGATCACGCTCACGCGCAAGCAGACCACCGAGATCAAGGCGACCGACGCGACAGGCAAGGCGCGTACCGTGCAGGTCGAAGTGCGCAAGAAGCGCACCTTCGTCAAGCGCGACATCGAGATGCCCGTGGAGGCGCCGGCCCCCGAGCCTGCCGCCAAGCCTGCCGCTCCGACCGCACCGGTCATCGACGCCGAGCAGGCCGCGCTGCGCGAGGCGGAAGCTAAGCGCCAGGCCGAGCTGGCGGCGATCCAGGCCGCCGAGCTCAAGGAAAAGCAGGAGCGCGAGGCCAAGGCAGCCGCGGCGCGCGCCGCAGCCGAGGCCAGACTGGCGCAGAGAGAAGCCCAGCAGCCGGAGAGCACCGCAACCCCGGCAACGACGGCCGAGGCCGGGGTCAGCGGTACGCTGCACAAGCCGGCCGCGGCCGCCAAACCCACCGAAGCGCCTCGCAAGGCCGAGAAGAAGGAAAAGGGTGCGCAGGCCGTGCCCAAGGGCGAAGAGGTCCGCAGCCGGCGCGGTGGTCTGAAGACGCGCGGCGACGTCGGTGGTGGCACGGCAGGCTGGCGGGGCGGACCGAAAGGGCGTCATGGCCGTTCGCACGAAGAGGAACGCGCCGCGCCGCAACCTGCCGAGCAGGTGGTGCGCGAGGTGCATGTGCCTGAAACCATCTCGGTGGCCGATCTCGCGCACAAGATGGCCGTCAAGGCCACCGAGGTGATCAAGGTGCTGATGAAGATGGGCATGATGGTCACCATTAACCAGCATCTCGACCAGGAGACGGCGATGATCGTCGTCGAGGAGATGGGCCACAAGGCCATTGCCGCGAAGCTTGACGATCCCGATGCCTTCCTCGACGAGGCGCAGGCCAGCCTCAAGGACGTGCCGGCCCTGCCGCGCGCGCCGGTCGTCACGGTGATGGGTCACGTCGACCACGGCAAGACTTCGCTGCTCGACTACATCCGCCGCACCAAGGTCGCGGCGGGCGAGGCGGGCGGCATCACGCAGCACATCGGCGCCTATCACGTCGAGACGCCGCGCGGCATGGTTACTTTCCTCGACACACCGGGCCATGCGGCCTTCACGGCGATGCGCGCGCGCGGCGCCAAGGCCACCGACATCGTCATCCTGGTGGTCGCGGCCGACGACGGCGTGATGCCGCAGACGAAGGAGGCGATCCATCACGCCAAGGCCGCCGGCGTGCCGCTGGTCGTGGCGATCAACAAGATCGACAAGCCCGATGCCAATCCCGAGCGCGTCAAGCAGGAGCTGGTCGCCGAAGGGGTCGTGCCCGAGGAATACGGCGGCGATTCTCCGTTCGTGCCGGTTTCCGCGAAGACCGGCCAGGGCATCGACGACCTGCTCGAAAACGTGCTGCTGCAGGCCGAAGTGCTCGAACTCAAGGCGCCACGCGACGCGCCGGCCAAGGGGCTGGTCATCGAGGCGCGTCTCGACAAGGGCAAGGGTCCGGTGGCGACGGTGTTGGTGCAGTCCGGCACCCTGCGGCGCGGCGACGTGTTGCTGGTCGGCCAGGTCTGGGGCCGCGTGCGCGCGATGCTGGACGAGAACGGCCAGCCGGTCGAAGAGGCGGGGCCGTCGATCCCGGTCGAGATCCAGGGCCTCTCCGACGTGCCTGCGGCCGGCGACGAGGCGGTGGTGCTGCTCGACGAGAAGAAGGCACGCGAGATCGCGCTCTTCCGCCAGGGCAAGTTCCGCGACGTGCGGCTCGCCAAGCAGCAGGCCGCCAAGCTCGAGAACCTGTTCGAGCAGATGGGCGAGGGCGAGACCAAGGTGCTGCCGCTGATCATCAAGGCCGACGTGCAGGGCTCGCAGGAGGCGCTCACCCATGCGCTGACCAAGCTGTCCACCGACGAGGTCAAGGTAAATGTGATCCACGCGGGGGTCGGCGGCATCAGCGAGTCCGACGTCAACCTCGCACAGGCCTCGAAGGCCGTGATCATCGGCTTCAACACGCGCGCCGATGCCGGCGCGCGCAAGGCGGCGGAAACCTTCGGCATCGACATCCGCTATTACAACATCATCTACGATGCCGTCGATGACGTGAAGGCGGCGCTCTCCGGCATGCTCGCGCCCGAGAAGCGCGAGAACGTGATCGGCCTGGTCGAGATCCGGCAGGTGTTCCGCATCTCGAAGGTGGGCACCGTGGCCGGCTGCATGGTGCTCTCCGGCGTGGTGCGGCGCGGAGCACAGGTGCGCGTGCTGCGCGACAACGTCGTCATCCACACCGGCGAGCTCGATTCGCTCAAGCGCTTCAAGGACGATGTGCGCGAGGTCAAGGAAGGCTTCGAGTGCGGTCTGAGCCTGAAGAACTTCAACGACATCAAGGAGGGCGACCAGCTCGAGGTGTTTGAAATCCAGGAAGTGGCGAGAAGCCTCTAAAAGTCGGCGATGGCGGGACGGCACTCTTCTCACGGTTTCTCGCGCGGTGAGCGCGTCGCGGAGCAGATCCACCGCGATCTGGTCGATCTGTTGCGCCACGTCAAGGATCCACGTGTCGCGCAATGGTTGCCGCTCGTCACGCTCACCGCCGTCGAGGTGACGCCCGACTACGCGCATGCCAAGGTGTTCTACACCTCGCTGGCGGGCAGCGAGCACGCCGGCGAGATCGCGCAAGGCCTCGCGCATGCTGCGGGCTTCCTGCGCCGCGAGCTCGGGCGGCGCCTGCACATCCATCACATCCCCGAGCTCACTTTCGTCTTCGATGCCTCGGTCGAGCGTGGCATGCGCCTGTCGCATCTGATCGACGAGGCGGTGGCATCCGATCCCCACCAAGGTGAATAAGCCGCGACGTGCTCCGCGTCGGCGCGTCGATGGCGTCTTGCTGCTCGACAAGCCGGCGGGGATGAGTTCCAACGCCGCGCTGCAGGCGGCGCGGCGCCTGTTCAATGCGGAAAAGTCCGGCCACACCGGCACTCTCGACCCGATGGCGACGGGCCTGTTGCCGCTCTGTTTCGGCGAGGCGACGAAGTTTTCCGGCATGCTGCTCGATGCCGACAAGACCTACGAGGCGACGGTGCGGCTCGGCATCGTCACCACGACCGCCGATGCCGAGGGCGAGGTGATCGCTACCCATCCGGTAGCAGTCGGCGAAGCCGGGGTGCGCGCCGTGCTGGAGCGCTTCATCGGCGAGATCGAACAGGTGCCGCCGATGTATTCGGCGTTGAAACACCAGGGCAAGCCGCTCTACGCACTCGCCCGCGAGGGCATCGAGGTCGAGCGGCAGGCGCGGCGCGTGACGATCCATGCCATCGAACTGCTTTCCTGGCAGAGCGAACATTTCGACCTGCGCGTGACATGCAGCAAGGGCACCTACATTCGCACGCTGGCGGCCGACATCGGTACGGCGCTCGGCTGCGGCGCGCATCTCGCATCGCTGCGCCGCACCCGGGTCGGGGCGGTAGACATCGCGCAGGCGGTGACGCTCGACACCCTCGAAAACATGCCGACCGAGGCGCGCGACCGACTGCTGATGCCCGTCGATGCCCTGGTGGCCGATCTGCCCGGTGTTATGCTTTCAGCTGACGAGGCGGCCCAACTGCTGCGAGGCCAGGCGATCAGATGGCCTGGCGAGGGGCAGCCAGGCCAACGCCGATCCTTTGGCTTATATCGAATCGCCGGCCCTCGAGGATTCATTGGGTTGGGAGAGTATTGCGCCGATGGCCGGTTTCGACCCAGACGGCTCATCTCGACACAATGAAAATATGTCGATATTTTTTACATTTAACGCCAAGGGCATTGACGCTCATATCTGCAATTTATTGTAATAAAAAAAGAAATTTGTTTTGGCGCATATCTTGCTTGTCTTTGTTGCCTTCAAACAACCTGGCGAGGATAACCATGAAAATCCAAAAAACGAGCAAGCTGGCTTTTTCTGTGATTGCCATTTCGCTTGCGACGGCGTTTTCGTTACCTGCGGCTCACGCAGGGGCAATACACGATTCCAATCTCTTTACGACGGTGTTTCCAGGTAACGACGATGGTTATGTCGGACCTGTGAGTATCGGCTTCACGTTGAACTTCTTCGGCAACAACTGGAGCCAGCTCTATGTCAATAACAATGGCAACGTCACCTTCACCCAAGGTCTGTCGACCTATACACCCTATGGGATAACGGGAGGGTCCTTGGCGATGTTGGCGCCGTTTTTTGCGGATGTGGACACGCGGGCGGGCAATGTCGTCACTTACGGCACTGCGACGTTGAATGGCCGTAATGTGTTCGGCGTCAACTGGATAGATGTCGGATATTATTCCCATCACACGGATTTGCTGAACAGTTTCCAGTTGATCATCACGGATCGTTCGGATATCGCCGCGGGTGACTTCGATTTCGAATTCAACTACGACAAGATCCAGTGGGAGACGGGAGACGCAAGCGGCGGGAGTGGTGGTTTCGGCGGGACGCCAGCGGCAGCCGGCTGGACGAACGGAGCTGGAACCTACTATCAGTTCCCCTATTCGCTGACTGCCGGCGCCTTCGAAGACAATGGCACCCACCCATTGATCAGCGGTTCGCGCAATTCCGATACATTGGGGCAATATGTCTTCAATGTTCGTAATGGTCAAGTTGAGCCCCCACATGGAGTTCCTGAGCCAGCATCGCTGGTCTTGGTCGGATTGGGCCTGGCCGGATTGGCGGGCCTGCGCCGCCGCAAGCATTGATCCCATTTTTTCAACGACGAGGCCCGGCGGATGCCGGGCTTCGTCCGTTTACGGATATAATTCATCTTTCTTTTCCAACGGCTGTAACGCTCTATCAAACCGGGGCCTCAGCCGTTTTCTTCAACCCAGTGTTTGAGAGATAAAACCATGGCCATTTCCACTGCCGACAAGGCGAAGATCGTTGCCGATTTCCAGCGCGCCCAGGGCGACACCGGTTCCCCCGAAGTGCAGATCGCGTTGCTCACCGCGCGCATCAACGACCTGACCGGTCATTTCAAGACCCACGTCAAGGATCACCATTCTCGCCGCGGGCTGCTCAAGATGGTGAGCCAGCGCCGCAAACTGCTCGACTACCTGAAGCGCAAGAACGCCGACAGCTACCGCGTGCTGATCGAGCGCCTCGGCCTGCGCAAGTAACGCCGCATTGCCGGCCTCGGGCCGGTCACGACCGAACTGAGATGACGAATGGTCGTGGCCGGCATGTCAGGCCTTCCATTTCTAAAGGACACCCCAGTGCTCACACCCATCAAGAAAAGCTTCACCTACGGCGCGCATACCGTCACGCTGGAAACCGGCGAAATCGCCCGCCAGGCCACTGGCGCCGTGCTGGTGAATGTGGATGAGACCGTCGTGCTCGCCACCGTCGTCGCCAAGGACGAGGTCAAGGCCGGTCAGGACTTCTTTCCGCTCACCGTCGATTACGTCGAGAAAGTCTATGCCGCCGGTCGCATTCCCGGCGGGTTCTTCAAGCGCGAAGGACGCCCCTCCGAGAAGGAGACGCTGACCTCGCGGCTGATCGATCGCCCGCTGCGCCCGCTCTTTCCGGACGGCTTCTACAACGAAGTGCAGGTCATCGTCCATGTGCTCTCTTCGAACCCCGAGGTGGATCCCGACATTCCGGCGATGCTTGGCGCCTCCGCGGCGCTGGCCATCTCCGGGATCCCCTTCAACGGTCCGATCGGCGCCGCGCGCGTCGGTTACATCGACGGCCAGTATGTGCTAAACCCGACGCGCACGCAGCTGTTCGAGAGTCAGCTCGATCTGGTCGTCGCCGGCACGCAGAGCGCCGTCCTGATGGTCGAGTCGGAAGCGCAGCAACTGCCCGAAGACGTGATGCTCGGCGCCGTGGTGTTCGGTCACGAGCAGATGCAGGTCGCCATCCAGGCGATCAACGAGTTGGTCGAGGTGGCCGGCAAGCCGGAATGGAACTGGCAGCCGCCCGCCAAGGACGAGGCGCTGATCGCCAAGGTCGCGGCGCTGGCCGAAGCCGAATTGCGTGAGGCCTATCGCATCACCAGCAAGCAGGCGCGCACCCAGCGCTGCCGCGAGATCGCCAACCGAGTGATCGAGACGCTGAGCAACGGCGAAGGCGCGCCCGATGCGATCACCGTCGGCAACCTGATCTTCGAACTCGAAGCGAAGATCGTCCGTTCGCAGATCCTCAATGGCGAGCCGCGCATCGACGGCCGCGACACGCGCACCGTGCGGCCGATCACGATCCGTACCGGCGTGCTGCCGCGCACCCACGGCTCCGTGCTATTTACCCGCGGCGAGACCCAGGCGCTGGTCATCGCCACGCTCGGCACCACCCGTGACGAGCAGATCATCGATGCGCTGCATGGCGAATATCGTGAGCGCTTCATGCTCCACTACAACATGCCGCCCTTCGCCACCGGCGAGACGGGCCGCATCGGCAGCCCGAAGCGCCGCGAGATCGGCCACGGCCGGCTCGCCAAGCGCGCGCTGGTCGCCGTGCTGCCCTCGGCCGAGGAGTTCGGCTATTCGATGCGCGTCGTCTCCGAGATCACCGAATCGAATGGCTCCTCGTCGATGGCCTCGGTCTGCGGCGGCTCGCTCTCCTTGATGGACGCCGGCGTGCCGCTCAAAGCCCATGTCGCTGGCATCGCGATGGGCCTCATCAAGGAAGGCAACCGTTTCGCCGTGCTCACCGACATCCTCGGCGACGAGGATCACCTCGGCGACATGGACTTCAAGGTGGCCGGCACGCGCACGGGCGTCACTGCCTTGCAGATGGACATCAAGATCCAGGGCATCACCAAGGAGATCATGCAGGTGGCGCTCACCCAGGCCAAGGAGGCGCGTCTGCACATCCTCGGCATCATGGAGGCCGCGATGGCCGCGCCGCGCCAGGAGGTTTCCAGTTATGCCCCACGCATGATCACGCTGAAGATCAATCCGGAGAAGATCCGCGACGTGATCGGCAAGGGCGGTGCCACCATCCGCGCCCTGACCGAGGAGACCGGCTGCACGATCGACATCGAGGACGACGGCACGGTGACCATCTCTTCGGTGAATTCGGATGCCGCGCAGGTGGCGAAGAAGCGCATCGAGGACATTACCGCCGAAGTCGAGGTCGGCAAGGTCTACGAGGGCACGGTGCTGCGCTTGCTCGATTTCGGCGCGATCGTGCAGATCCTGCCGGGCAAGGATGGTCTGCTGCACATCTCGCAGATCGCCAACGAGCGCGTGAATGCCGTTTCCGATTACCTCAAGGAAGGTCAGACCGTGCGCGTCAAGGTGATCGAGATGGACGACAAGGGGCGCGTGCGCCTGTCGATGAAGGCGCTGCAGCCCGAAAACGCCGGCGAGGCGCCTGCCGCACAGTAAGGCATGCCATTCCCGCAACGAAAAAGGACGCCGCGGCGTCCTTTTTCGTTATGGATGGCAGAAAACGCGGCTCACTTGGCCATCTGTTCCTGGCTCCGGCCGCGCGCTTGACGTTCGCTTCGCTTACGTCAGCCTGCGCCGAAAACAAATGGCCAATTATTTGGCCATTTGTTTTTCCCGCCGTTCCTCGATCTCCTTGCAGTCGATGCACAGCGTCGCCGTGGGGCGCGCTTCGAGGCGCTTCAAGCCGATTTCCACGCCGCAGCTCTCGCAATAGCCATATTCGCCGCTCTCGATGCGTGCCAGCGATTCGTCGATCTTCTTGATCAGCTTGCGCTCGCGGTCGCGGTTTCTGAGTTCGAGTGCGATGTCCGATTCCTGGCTGGCGCGGTCATTGGGATCGGCGAACACGGTCGCCTCGTCCTGCATCGTGTGCACGGTTTTCTCGATGTCCTCCAGCAGCTCGGCCTTCAAGGTTTCGAGGATCTTCTTGAAGTGGGCGAGCTGCTTCGGATTCATGTATTCCTCGCCCTTTTTGGGAACGTAAGGGGGGAATTGCTTGTGCAGATATTCTTCGGCCATCTTGGTCAGTTCCGGTGGGCAAAAAGCGAAGTTTAACAACGAATCCATCGTCGCTCGCAAGTTTTTCGCTCGATTCGCGTTGACGAACAACGCGGAAGTCCCTATCATTCGCGGCTCTCGATTCCCCGATAGCTCAGTCGGTAGAGCGCCGGACTGTTAATCCGTAGGTCCCTGGTTCGAGCCCAGGTCGGGGAGCCAGAACACGGTCAGGGGCCCAGCACGGCGTGTTGGGCCCTTGCCATTTCCGGGGTCGGTCGGAGCCATGTCTATGTCATCGAAGCGTTTTGCCGCAGCGATCGTGTCGCTCGGCATGCTCTGGGCGGTGCCGGCCGTATCGATGGAAAGCCGCGCGGCGCCGCAACGGCCCCAGGCGGAGGATGTGGCGGCGCTGGATAGCGCCGACCTCGAGCGGCGCTTGCAGCGCCTGAGCTGGACGCAGTTCAAGCGGGTCGTCGAGGCGATTCCCAAGCTCAAGGCCAGCGTCGATGCCTATGGGGCGCTCGGCTGGCAATACGTGCAGGCGAACTATTCGACCTACCACTGGAAGAAGAACATCGACCGGCTGGATGCCGCGGAACGGCAGCAGCTGGCCGAGCTGATCGACCAGGCGCGCGCGGCGCCTTGATGGGGACCTGAGTGCCGTGCCGGCGGCGCTCGCGGTCGCAACACCCCCGCCTGTGGCGGGTCCCCCTCCGCTGCTCGCACCTTCGGCGCCGAATTTCAGTTGAGTTTCTTTGCCGGCCGGTGCAGCTTGAGCGTATGCGTGCTCTGTGGCTCGTCGCTGAAATACGGCCGTTCCTTCGCCGTCATGCCGGCTTCGTTCGCCAGCTCGCGCTCGCGTTCGGCGATCAGCGCGAAGAGGCCGCGGATGTCCTCGATCGTGCTCTCCTGCAGCGGGTTGGGCCGGCCGGGGCGCGGCGCGGTGTCCTTGACGATGTTGCCAAGCACCTTGCGCAGCACGCGCAGGATGCGTTGTTCCTTCGATAGGGTTTCGTTGTTCACGGTTCTCTCTCCGATGGGGGGCGGGCGGACATCTTACCCGTTATGCGGCCTCGAAATGCTCCAGCACGAGCTGCACGCTTGTCTCCCCCTGCCATTCGTTGATGTCGAGACGGTAGGCGGCGCGGATGCGGTCGGGGGCGCCCTCCGGGTGATTGAAGCGGATCGCCTCGAAGCGCGCGCGGCCCTGTTGCAGCGTCAGTTTCAGGTGCCGGTCCTTGAGCAGCCGCTGCTGCACGACCTCGAATTCGTCGGCGAACAGGGGCGCGGGGAATGCCTGCCCCCAGACGGCGCCTTGCAGCAATCGCGCCGTATCCAGGCCGCGGTAGGCGGCTTCGAGCGCGCCGTCGGTTTCCAGCGTGCGCGTCAGCGTCGCGGGGGATAGGAGGCTGCGCGCGACTCGCTCGAACAGGGTTGCGAACTCCGGCAGGTCGCGCTCCATCAGCGTCAGCCCCGCGGCGGCGGCATGGCCGCCGAAGCGCTTGAGCAGGTCCGGCTGCTGCTTGGCGACCAGATCGAGCGCGTCGCGCAGATGCAAGCCGGGAATCGAGCGGCCCGAGCCTTTGAGCTCGCCGCCTTCGCCGCGCGCAAAGACGAAGGTGGGGCGATGCAGCCTTTCCTTGACGCGCCCGGCGAGGATGCCGATCACGCCCTGATGCCAGCCGGGATCGAACAGCACGACGCTGGCGCGCTCGGCGGCATCGAACTCTTCGAGGTGGATCGCAGCGGCTTCGCGCATCTCGGCTTCGATGGCGCGGCGTTCGTGGTTGATCGCGTCGAGCTGCTGGGCGATGTTGAGCGCGCGGCCCGGATCGTCAGTGATCAGGCATTCGATGCCGAGGCTCATGTCGGCCAGACGTCCTGCCGCGTTGAGGCGCGGGCCGGCGGCGAAGCCGAGGTCGAAGGTGCCGGCGCGGGCCGGATCGCGGCCGGCGACCGAAAGCAGGGCGGCGATGCCCGGGCACATGCGGCGCTGGCGGATGCGCGATAACCCCTGGGCGACGAGGATGCGGTTGTTGCGGTCGAGCGGCACGACGTCGGCGACCGTGCCGAGGGCGACGAGATCGAGCAGGCTGGCGAGCGCGGGCTCCGGGCGGGACGCGAAATGGCCGCGCCGCCGCAGTTCCGCGCGCAAGGCGAGCATCGCGTAGAACATCACGCCGACGCCGGCGATGGCCTTGCTCGCGAAGCGGCAGCCCGGCTGGTTCGGATCGACGATCGCATCGGCAGCCGGCAGCTCGTGGCCGGGCAGATGATGGTCGGTGACGATCACCTGCATGCCCAGCCGCTTCGCTTCCGCCACCCCGGCGACGCTGGCGATGCCGTTGTCGACCGTGACCAGCAGGTCGGGACTTCTGGCCGCCGCGAGCCGCGCCACTTCGGGGGAGAGGCCATAGCCGGTCTCGAAGCGGTTGGGCACCAGGTAATCGACCGCCGCACCGAACCCCCGCAACGCGCGCATCCCCACCGCGCAGGCGGTGGCGCCGTCGCAATCGTAGTCGGCGACGATGAGGATCTTCCTGCCCGCCTGCACGGCGTCGGCCAGCAGGGCGGCCGCCGCGTCGAGGCCCTTCATGCCTTCAGGAGGCAGCAGCGATTTGAGCTGGGTGTCGAGCTCGTCGGCCGTGGTGATGCCGCGTGCCGCGTAAAGCCGCGCCAGGAGCGGATGCACGCCGGATTGCTCCAGCATCAGCCGCGCACGCTGGGGGACGGGGCGGACCGTGATGTGGGTCATTTCAATGCGGTGAGTGGAAGCATGCGGCGCCAGAAGCGCAGCCGGTCGGCACGCTGCCAAGCATAGGCGATGGCGGCGGGCTGCCAGCCCAGCCGGGTGCCGATCAGCCTCACCGTCCGGCAGGCGGCCAGCGCCGGCGCCAGCCAGTCGCGTTCCAGCGCCAGCAGGGCGTCGCGCCAGGCCAGCGCATCGAGCGTGCGCGCGGGCATGGCGAGCGTGTCGACGATCGCCAGCAGGCGGCCGGCAGACGGCGGCATGCGTTGCGGCACGGCATGGCAAGTCATGCCAGTATGGCGACACAGACCCGCGATAACCGGGTCGTCGCTCAGGACGGCATCGAACGCGGACTCGATCTTTGCCGGCAGGGCGCCAAGACCCCACGGCCACAGGCTGTTGGCGGTGGGGCGGCCGGTGGCTTCGCGGGCACGATTGACCGGATGATCGTGCAGCACCGTCTGCGCTTCGAGCAGAAGGCGCCGCCAGGCCGGGCCAGCGGCGCCGCCCGGGAGCTGCGGGTCGATCGGCTGGTGGATGGCCTCGTGAAGCGGCTGGGTTTCGAGCGCGAGGGGTTGTTCGAGCCGCAGTTCCCAGCGCCCTGGGGCGGAAGCCGAGAGTTCGCCCCAGTCGGCGAACAAGGGCTGCACCGCGGCGAGCAGCGCCGCGCTTTCCGCGGCGTCGAGGCCGAGGCGGGCGGGGTCGTCGAGCGTCACGCCGCCGGCGCCGACCTGCCAATGCACGGGGTCGAGGCACAGCCACTCGCCGGGTGCCGTCCCGGCAGCGCCGACTTTGCGCAGCGCCGCCGCAGGCAGCCGTTCGAGGCCGAAGAGGTGCGCGAGCGCATCGTCCGGCAGCTCGCTCCGCCGGCCGCGGCCGAGGATCAGCGACAGGTGCGGCGCGGCGAGGTCGTAGGTGGTGCCCTCGAGGATTTCGACCGGCAGCAAGAGGCCGGGAACCAGCAAAGTCAGGTGCATGAGGCATGTTAACATGCCGCCCCAATGGCCTTCGAAACCCTCATCGGTCTGCGCTACACGGCGGCAAGGAAGCCGGGCGGCGGCAACCGCTTCATCTCCTTCATCTCGCTGATTTCCATGCTCGGCCTGGGCTTAGGCGTGGCGGCGCTGATCGTCGTGCTGTCGGTGATGAACGGCTTCCAGAAGGAGCTCAGGACGCGCATTCTCGGTGTCGCTTCGCATGTCCAGATCATGGGCGCCGAGGGCGAGCTCGACGATTGGCAAACGGCAATCACCCAGGCTGGCAAACATCCCCGGGTGCTCGCGGCGGCGCCCTATGTGCAGCAGCAGGCGATGCTCTCGCTCGCCGGGCGGGTGAAGGGCGTGCTGGTGCGCGGCATCCTGCCGAATGATGAGGAGAAGGTGGCCGATTTCGCCCGCCACATGAAGGCCGGCCGGCTGGAAAACCTGCAGCCGGGCGGGTTCGGCATCATCCTCGGCAGCGATCTCGCCTATGCGCTGCAAGCCTATCCCGGCGACAAGGTGACGCTGATCGCACCGCAGGGCGTGGTGACGCCGGCGGCGGTGCTGCCGCGCATGAAGCAATTCACCGTGGTGGGCATCTTCGAGGTCGGCATGTTCGAATATGACAGCGGTCTCGCGCTGGTGCGCATGGAGGACGCGCAGAAGCTCTACCAGATGGGGGATGCGGTCTCCGGCGTGCGCCTGAAGCTCGACGACCTGTTCGCCGCGCCGCAGGTGGCGCGCGAGCTGGCCGCCAGCCTGCCGGCCGGTTTGCGGCTCACCGACTGGACGAGGAGCCATGCCAACTTCTTCCGCGCGGTGCAGATCGAGAAGAACATGATGTTCCTGATCCTGCTCTTGATCGTCGCGGTGGCGGCCTTCAACATCGTCTCGACGCTGGTGATGACGGTGCAGGACAAGCGCGCCGACATCGCGATCCTGCGCACGTTGGGCGCGAGCCCCGGCAGCATCATGCGTATCTTCGTCATCCAGGGCACGCTGATCGGCGCGATCGGCCTCGCGCTCGGTGTGGCGGGCGGCGTCGCGCTGGCGCTGAACGTCGAGACGGTGGTGCCGTTCATCGAGCGTGTCTTCGGCATCCAGTTCCTCGCCAAGGATGTCTATTACATCTCCGACCTGCCTTCCGACCTGCACTGGTCGGATGTCTGGATCATCAGCGTCACTTCGTTCAGCCTCACCGTGCTGGCGACGCTCTATCCGAGCTGGCGCGCCTCGCGCGTCAATCCCGCCGAGGCGCTGCGCTATGAGTGAAGCGGTGCTGACCTGTGCCGGGCTGACCAAGGTATTCCGCCAGGGGCAGGAGGAGGTGCGCGTGCTCGATGGCGTCGATCTGGAAATCGGCGCTGGCGAGACGGCAGCGATCGTCGGCGCGAGCGGTTCGGGCAAGAGCACGCTGCTGCATCTGTTGGGCGGGCTCGATGTGCCGACGTCCGGCAGCGTGCATCTGCTCGGCAAGGATCTGGCCCGGGTCTCGGAAGCCGAGCGCGGCCGGCTCAGAAACGAGGCGCTCGGCTTCGTCTATCAGTTCCATCACCTGCTGCCGGAATTTTCCGCGCTGGAAAACGTCGCGATGCCCTTGCTGATCCGGCGCATGGCGAAAGGCGAAGCGGAGGAGCGGGCGGCGGCGATCCTCGCCGAAGTGGGGCTGGGCGCGCGGCTTGCGCACCGCCCCGGCGAGCTCTCAGGCGGCGAGCGTCAGCGCGCGGCGCTGGCCCGCGCCCTGGTGACGCAGCCGGCCTGCATCCTCGCCGACGAGCCGACCGGAAACCTCGACCGCCATACCGCCGACGAAGTCTTCGCGCTGATGCTGCGCCTGAACGCCGCACATCGCACCAGCCTCGTCATCGTCACCCACGACATGGCGCTGGCCAATGCCTGCCAGCGCCGCTTGCTACTGCGCGATGGCCGATTGGCGCCGCTTGAGGCGGCGCCGGCGCCAGGCCCGCACTAGCCAGATGCGCCAGGCGATGCGTACGCCGAAATAGCCGATGACGGCGAGCAGGCTGGCCAGCAGCACCAGCCCCCAGGCGAGCGGGGCGCCGAGCTGGAGCATCCAGTCGATCAGCGCGCCGATCCAGGCGGAGAGCGTCTCGCTGCCCGGGTCGCCGAAGTCCGGCGGGGCGACGAAGGCGCGCCTTGGGTGGCCCAGCAGCGCGAACATTCCCTCGCCGAGCGCGAAGGCGATGACATAAAGCGGCACGATCGTGAAGGGGTTGGTGTAGAGCGTGGTGAAGAGCGCCAGCGGCAGGTTGATGCGGAAGATCACGGCGCAGATTGCCGCGCCGAGCATCTGGAACGGCCCGGGAATCAGCCCGCAGAAAAGCCCTGCCGCGACCGCGCCGGCGGCAGAGTGGCGGTTGAGGTGCCACAGCCGCGGATGCAGCAGCGTGTTGCGGAACGGGTATAGCCAGCGGTTTTCCTTCACCGCGGCGTGGTCCGGCATGTGCTTGCGCAGCCAGTGCTTCATGGGGGCATTGTAATGCCGTGGCGCGTGCTGGCTTTCGCGCTCGGCGTGTGGTGGTTGCAGCAGCGTGCCGTGCTGCCAGCGCCGATTTTTCTCGCCGCGCTCGGCGCGCTGGGCCTTGCGCTGTCCCTATTGCGCCGGCGCGGCCTGGGCATACTCGGCGCCGCGCTGCTCGGCTTCGTCTGGGCCGGCGGCTTCGCGCATTGGCGGCTCGACGATGCGCTGCCGGTGGAATGGGAAGGCCGCGACATCGAGATGACCGGCGTCATTGCCGAGCTGCCGCAACGCTTGGGTGACCCGGTGCGCGGCGTGCGCTTCGTGTTCGAACCGGAAGCCGCGAACGCGCCGGTACCCTCGCGCATCCTGCTTTCCTGGTACCGGCAGTTTTCGCCCGAAGCCGAGGAGGAGGGGGACGAGGAAGACGGCGGCGCCGGTGCCATGCCTCATGCGGGTGAGCGCTGGCGGTTCATCGTGCGGCTCAAGCGGCCGCATGGCAACGTCAATCCGCACGGCTTCGACTACGAGGGCTGGCTGTTCGAGCGGGGGCTGCGGGCGACGGGCTATGTCCGAAAGTCGGCGCTGACGGGACGGCAGGCGGCGGCTGGCTGGTCGGTCGAGCGGCTGCGCGAGGCGGTGCGCTCGCGCATCGAGCGCGCGCTGCCCGACGCGCCCTATGCCGGCGTGCTGGCGGCGCTGGCGATCGGCGACCAGCAGGCGATTCCGCCGGAGCAATGGCGCTTGTTTTCGGCCACCGGCATCACGCACCTGATGTCGATCTCCGGCCTGCACGTGACGATGATCGGCGGGCTCGTGGCCTGGCTCGTCTCGGCGCTGTGGCGCCGTCATCCGCGCCTGCCGTTGCTCCTTCCGGCGCAAAAGGCCGCCGCCGTCGCCGGCTTCGCCGGCGCGTTCGTCTATGCCCTGCTCGCTGGCTTCGGCATTCCGGCGCAGCGCACGCTCTACATGCTCGGCGTCGTCGTGCTGGCCCTGCTCTCCGGCCGCAACCTTGCCGCGCCGACGGTGCTGGGGGCAGCGCTCTTGCTGGTGCTGCTCGCCGATCCGTGGGCGGTGCTCGCCGCCGGCTTCTGGCTGTCGTTCGGCGCCGTGGCGCTGCTGTTCTACGTCGGCGCGCAGGGCTTGAGCCGGCGGCACTGGCTGATCGACTGGCTGCGCGCGCAATGGGCGATCACGCTGGGCCTGATCCCGCTGCTGCTCGCGCTGTTCCAGCAGGTCTCACTCGTCTCGCCGCTGGCCAACGCGGTGGCGATCCCGCTGGTGAGCCTCCTCATTACGCCGCTGGCGCTCGTCGGCAGCCTGCCGGGCTTTCGCTGGGCGCTCACGCTTGCGCATGCGCTGCTCGTGCCGCTGATGGATTTCCTCGGCTGGCTGGCGCATCTGCCGGGCGCGCTTTGGCAGCAGCAGGCGCCGCCGGTATGGTGCGTGCCGGTCGCGGTGGTGGGCGTCGCCTGGCTGCTGCTGCCGCGCGGCTTTCCGGCGCGCTGGGCGGGCGCCTTGCTGTTCCTGCCGCTGTTCCTGATCGCGCCCGAGCGGCCCGGAACGGGCGAACTGAAGCTCACCGTGCTCGATGTCGGCCAGGGGCAGGCGGTGCATGTGCAGACGGCGACGCACGACCTGATGTTCGATGCCGGGCCGGCCTATGGTGGCGCGGGGGCGCAAGCCGATGCCGGCAGCCGCATCCTCGTGCCCTATCTGCGCGCGGTCGGAGTGCGGCGGCTCGACACGCTGATCGTCAGCCATGCCGATCGCGATCATGCGGGCGGCGCGGATTCGCTGCTGGCCGCCGTGCCCGTGACCGTCGAAGAGCGCCACTGCGCCGACGGGCAGGGCTGGGAGTGGGATGGCGTGCGCTTTCGCGTGCTGCATCCGCCGGCGCAGGATTACGAGCGGAAGGCGCCGAGCAACGCGCTTTCCTGCGTGCTGAAGATCGAATCGCCGTACGGCAGCGTGCTGGTCCCGGGCGATCTCGAAGCCAAGGCGGAAGCCGAGTTCCTCGCGCGCCATCGTGACGATGCGCGCTCCGACATCCTCGTCGCGCCGCATCATGGCGGGAAGAAGACCTCGTCGCCGGCCTTCGTCGCGGCGGTGGGCGCGCGGGAGATCGTCTTTCCGGTCGGCTACCGCAACCGCTTCGGCCATCCCCATCCCGAAGTGCTGGCGCGCTATGCCGATGCCAACATCCACCGCACCGACCGCGATGGCGCGGTGACGCTGAAAGTCGGCGCTGGTGGGACGGCACTGCGGCGGGAAAGGGAAGCCACTCGCCGCTACTGGCACAATACGGCTTTCGTTGCGAAGGAATGACCGCGATGCGCCAGAAGTTCGTCCAGTGCCTGTCCCCTGCCGGTTTTCACAAGATGGCCTATGTCGAGTGGGGCGATCCGGCCAATGCGCGCGTGCTGGTCTGCGTGCATGGGCTGACGCGCTGCGGGCGCGATTTCGACTATCTCGCCGAACGCCTCGCCGACCGCTATCGCGTCGTCTGCCCCGACGTGGTGGGCCGCGGGATGAGCGACTGGCTGCGCGATCCGCACCATTACGCGATTCCCCAGTATGCGCAGGACATGGTCGCGCTGATCGCGCGGCTCGACGTCGAGCAAGTCGACTGGCTCGGCACCTCGATGGGCGGCATCATCGGCATGGCCCTGGCGGCGCAGCCGGGGACGCCGATCGCACGCCTGATCCTCAACGACGTCGGGCCCTCGATCCCGGCGGCGGCGCTCGCGCGCATCGGCGAATATCTCGCCACGCCGCCCGACTTCGCCTCGCCGCAGGAGGCGGAGGCCTATATCCGCGTCATCGCCGCGCCGTTTGGCCCGCTCACCGACGCGCAGTGGCGGCACCTGACGCAGCATGTGATCAAGGCGGGGCCGAACGGCCGCTTCCAGCTGCGCTACGACCCCGGCATCGCCGTGCCCTATGCGGTAGCCGCCCGCGACGGCCAGGACATCGACCTGTGGCCGCTCTTTGACGCGATCCGCTGCCCGACCCTGGTGATTCGCGGCGCGAACTCCGATCTGCTCACGCGCGAGACCGTCGCCGCGATGCACGAGCGCGGCCCCAGGGCCGAGAGCGTCGAGATCCCGGAAGTCGGCCATGCGCCGATGTTCCTCGACGATGCGCAGGTGGCCATCGTGCGCGATTGGCTGGAGGGGGCCGGCAGTCGGGGGTGAATGCTGATAAACTGCGTCGTGGCGGGTCTCCCCGCATTGCAAGCTGGTGAACCTGGTCAGGGCCGGAAGGCAGCAGCCATAGCCAATCCTTGCAAGTGCCGGGGGTCAGGCTCGCCACCTCCTTCCTTCACATCCGGTTACATTCCGGCCTTCCAGCGATATAAACGGCTTACAAGCCGGGCGCTTAATCTCTCCTGTGTTCAACAACCTACAGGAGAAAACCGATGCGTCATTCACATTCTTACAAGACCGTCGCCGGCCTGCTCGTCGCCGCCGGCCTCAGCAGCCTCGCCTTCGCCCAGGCCGCCGCGCCCGGCAACCCGGCCGGCCCCGGTATGGGGCCGGGGCCGATGGGCAAGATGGGTCGGCATGCAGCGATGCGATTCGATCCCGCCGAGCGTGCCCGCGCTCATCTGGACTACCTCAAATATCACCTCAAGATCACGCCCGAGCAGGAAGCGCTGTGGAATGCCTATGCCGAGAAGGTGCAGGCCGAGGCAGGCAAGGGGCTGGCCGAGATACGCGCCTTGGCGGACGACACCAAGCTCAGCGCGCCCGAGCGACTCGCGAAGCGGGAAAGTCTGATGGAAGAGCGTCTCGCCGCGATGAAGGCGGTGCATGAGAGCTTCAACCGCCTCTACGCGGCGCTCACGCCCGAACAAAAAGCCATCGCCGACCAGCAAGTCGCCCGGATGGGCAAGGGGCCGATGGGCGGCCGCGCTGCCCACATGGCGCCGCCCCCCGCGCCACGAGGCTGAGAGCTTGTGAAAATTTCTGCTGTGCGTCCCGATGGCTGTGTTGCGCGGTGCTCGCTCCCGCGCCTAACTGGTTGTTATGTCTTGGTCGCTGCGCTCCGTGCGCCTTGCCCTCGGGCCGCTCGCGACGAAATTTTTCACAAGCTCTGATCGCGAGACGACCGCGCAGCTGGCTGGCGGTGGTTTCGCCGTAGAATCGCGGGCATGAGCTATCAGGTTCTTGCCCGCAAGTGGCGCCCGAAATCCTTCGACACGCTCGTCGGACAAGAGCATGTCGTCCGGGCGCTGACGCATGCGCTCGAACGGCAGCGCCTGCACCACGCCTACCTGTTCACCGGCACGCGCGGCGTCGGCAAGACGACGATCGCGCGCATCATGGCCAAGGCGCTCAACTGCGAGAAGGGCGTCACGCCCACGCCGTGCGGCGAATGCACGCCGTGCCGCGAGATCGACGCCGGCCGTTTCATCGATTACGTCGAGATGGACGCCGCCTCGAACCGCGGTGTCGAGGACATGGCGGCGCTCTTGGAAAAGGCCGCTTATGCGCCCAATTCCGGCCGCTACAAGGTCTACATGATCGACGAAGTGCATCAGCTCTCGGGCCATGCCTTCAATGCGATGCTGAAGACGCTCGAAGAACCGCCGGAACACGTCAAGTTCATTCTCGCCACCACCGATCCGCAGAAGATCCCGGTCACGGTGCTCTCCCGCTGCCTGCAGTTCAACCTGAAGCAGATGCCGCCGGCGCTGATCACCGAGCATCTGTCGCGCGTGCTGACGGCCGAAGGCATCGACTTCGAGGCGGGAGCGCTCCGGCATCTGGCCAAGGCCGCGGCCGGTTCGATGCGCGATGCGCTCTCGCTGCTCGACCAGGCGATCGCGCACGGCGCCGGCCGCGTCGAGGAAGAGGGCGTGCGGACGATGCTCGGCACGGTCGGCGACGACCACCTGTTCGCGCTGCTCGACGGGCTCGCCGCCAGCGACATCCATGCGATGCTCGCGGTCGCCAGGACGATGGAAGAGCGCAGCCTGAGCTTCTCGTCGGCGCTGCAGGAGCTGGCGACCCTGTTCCACCGCATCGCGCTCGCCCAGTTCGCGCCGGACGCGCTGCTCGACGAAGCCGAGCGAGCGCGGCTCGCACCCTATGCCGAGCGGCTCGATCCCGAATTCCTCCAGCTGTGCTACCAGATCGTCACGCATGGACGGGATGAGTTGGCGCTGGCGCCCGACGAGGCGGCCGGCTTCGGCATGACCCTGCTGCGGCTCTTCGCCTTCCGCCCGGGCGGGGGCGAAGAGCCGTCCGCACGCGCATCCGCGGCAGCTGCTCCGCAGCGCAAGACGGTTGCAGCTGTCGCGCCTGCGCCAGCGGCCGCCGCGCCGGATGCCTCGGTGCCGGACGATTGGCATGCGCTGGTCGAAGGCAACGCGCTCACCGGCATGGCGCGCCAGCTCGCCCAGCATTGCGAGCTGGTCGAACGCGAGGGGCAGAAGATCGTGCTGCGTCTCGATCCGGCGCATCGCTTCTTGCAGATGCACCAGGACAAGCTGCGCGCCGAGCTGGCGAAACATTTCGGCCAGCCAGTGACTCTCGAAATCCAGCTCGGCACGCCGAGCGGCGCCACGCCGAAGGCGCGCGCCGAGCAGTTGAAGCGCGAGCGTCAGGAACAGGCGATTGCCGCGATCGAGGGCGATCCCTTCGTGCGCGAAGTCTGCGACCTGTTCGACGCCAGCATCGACGAATCCACCATCAAACCCCTGTAGAGGAACACGACATGCTGAACAAAGGCGGCATCGCCAACCTGATGAAACAGGCGCAGAAGATGCAGGAGAACATGCAGAAGGCGCAGGAAGAGCTGGCCAGTCTCGAAGTCGAAGGCCAATCCGGCGCCGGCGCCGTGAAGGTCGTGATGACCTGCAAGCACGACGTCAAGCGCGTCACCATCGATCCGTCGGTGATGGACGACAAGGAAATGCTCGAAGACCTGATCGCCGCAGCGGTCAACGATGCCAACCGCCGTGCCGAAGCGACCGTCCAGGAACGCATGGGCTCCCTGACCGCCGGCCTGCCGCTGCCGCCGGGCATGAAGCTGCCGTTCTAGAGCCCATGCGGGAACGCATTCTGTTCGTCTGCATGGGCAACATCTGCCGCTCCCCCACGGCCGAGGGCGTGGCGCGTGAGTTGGCGAAGCGGCGGGGGTTGCAGGATTTTTTCGAGTTCGACTCGGCCGGCACGCATGGCTATCACGTCGGCAATCCGCCCGACCGGCGCGCGCAGGAGGCGGCGAAGCGGCGTGGCTACGATCTCTCGGGCTTGCGAGCGCGCCAGGTCAATGAATTCGATTTCGTGCGTTTCGACCGCATCCTGGCGATGGATCGCGACAACCTGGCGTTGTTGCGCCAGGTGTGTCCGCTGGAGCACCACGGCAAGCTCGGCCTGTTCCTCGAATTCGCGCCGCAGCGGGGCATCGACGAAGTGCCCGACCCTTATTACGGCGGGCCGGAAGGCTTCGAAATCGTCCTCGATCTGGTCGAGGAAGCCACCGAGGGGCTATTGAGCCGGCTTCACCGGCAGAAGTGAAAACGCCCGCGGCTGCGGGCGTTTTTCCGTCGGATGACGCTGGATTATTCTGATTTCCGGGTTTCCACCATTATCAGAGGCTCGTTGCTGATCACCGGCGCGGGCTTGGGCTTGCGGCCCAAGGGTTGCGGTGGCGGCTCGATGGCCGGGCGGGGCGCAGCTTTCGATGTCTCGACCAATTGCAGGCCTGCTTTGGCCAGCTCCGCCGCGAGATCTACGGTGACCGGCGACGCGACCGGGGGACTGACGGCTTGCACGGGAGCTGCGGGCGAGGGTTCCACGCTGACCGGTGTGACAGCGGGCGGCTGGGTTTGCACTGCGGGAGTCGCGGCTTCCATCGCTACCGCCACGGGCTCGCTGACCACTGTCTCGACCGGTATGGCGGAGGGCAAACTCGGCGCTGGCGAGACGGCACCTACGGGTGCGCTGGCGACTTCGGGTGTGGCAGTGGCAGCGGACACAGTCTCCGTGACGGTCGCTGGTGCTTCAGCAGGCGATGCGGCAGATACCGTTTCCGGTGCAGGCGCTTGAGCAGGAACGGCTTCGGCCGCCGGTGAAGCGACCGCTTCGACGGCGGCGGCTACTTCCTCGATCGGCCGTTCGCCGCGATTGCGTCCGCCACGCCGGCCGCGACGCCGGCCTCCAGTTCCTGGGCCTTCGGCGGTCCCCCCCTCGCTGGCGGCGATCACCGGCGCGGCCTGCTGGGGGACTTCCGGTTCGGCTATAGCGGGTTTCTGGCGATTCGTGCGTGCTTCACGCGGCTCCTTCGCGCCTTCGGGACGTTCCTTGCGCTCGCCACGCTCGGGACGGGGCTGACGCGCTTCCCGTGGTTCGCGGCGCTCACCCTTCTCGGCGCGCTCGCGCCCTTCGCGTCGGTTGCGGCCGCCCCGCTCGGCGCCCTCGGCGCGCTCGCGCTGGCTGGCCGCGGCCTTCCTCGGCGCTTCCGTGACGACGGGTTCTTCTTTCTTGCCCCCGGTGAGCCAAGACAGGATGCGGGCGAAGAAGCCCGGTGCGGGCGCTGCCGCCTCGGCGGGCTTCGGCGCGACGGTGGGAGCCGGCTGCTCGGGCGTGATGCCCTTCACGGCCGCTTCGGGGCGCGTTGCCTTCGCTTCGGCCTTGCTTGCCTGCGCCGCGGGCTCCTCGGCCGGCTTCACGGCCATTTCGTAACTCGGCAGGCTGATCCCTTCTTGGTTGAGCTGGTCATGGCGCAGCCGGACGATTTCGTAATGGGGTGTTTCGAGATAGCGGTTCGGGATGATCGTCAGGTTGACGTGGTGGCGCAGCTCGATGCGGGCGATGTCCGGACGCTTCTCGTTGAGCAGGAAGGTGGCGACATCGACGGGCACCTGCACGTGCAGCGCACCGGTGTTTTCCTTCATCGCCTCCTCTTCGAGGATGCGCAGGATGTGCAGCGCCGCCGATTCGGTCGAGCGGATGTGGCCGGTGCCGGTGCAACGCGGGCAGGTGATGTAGCTCGTCTCGGCCAAGGCCGGGCGCAGCCGCTGGCGGGAGAGCTCCAAGAGGCCGAAGCGCGAGATCTTGCCGGTTTGCACGCGCGCGCGGTCGTGATGCAGGGCTTCGCGCAGGCGGTTCTCGACTTCGCGCTGGCTCTTCGGCGACTCCATGTCGATGAAGTCGATGACGATCAGGCCGCCCAGGTCTCTCAAGCGCAGCTGGCGGGCGATCTCGTCGGCGGCTTCGAGGTTGGTTTTCAGCGCGGTTTCCTCGATGTCGGCGCCCTTGGTGGCGCGGCCGGAGTTGACGTCGATCGCCACCAGCGCCTCGGTGTGGTCGATGACCACCGCGCCGCCGGAGGGCAGATTCACCTGCCTCGAGTAGGCCGACTCGATCTGGTGCTCGATCTGGAAGCGGGAAAAGAGCGGCACGTCGTCGCGGTAGCGCTTGACCCGATTGACGTTCGCCGGCATCACATGGCTCATGAACTGCTGGGCCTGCTCGAAGATGTCGTCGGTGTCGATCAGGATCTCGCCGATGTCCGGCTGGAAGTAGTCACGGATCGCGCGGATGACGAGGCTCGATTCCTGGTAGATCAAAAAGGCGCCGGATTGCGCCTGCGCCGCGCCTTCGATCGCGCGCCACAGCTGCAGCAGGTAGTTCAGGTCCCACTGCAGCTCCTCGACGCTGCGGCCGATACCGGCGGTGCGGGCGATCAGGCTCATGCCGGGCGGCACTTCGAGCTGGTCCATCACTTCGCGCAGTTCCTGGCGGTCCTCGCCCTCGATGCGGCGCGAGACGCCGCCGCCGCGCGGGTTGTTGGGCATCAGCACCAGATAGCGGCCGGCGAGCGAGATGTAGGTGGTCAGCGCCGCGCCCTTGTTGCCGCGCTCGTCCTTTTCGACCTGGACGATCAGCTCCTGGCCGACTTTCAACGCATCCTGGATGCGCGCGCGGCCGGGTTCGAGACCGGGCTGGTAATAGCTCTTCGCGACTTCCTTGAACGGCAGGAAGCCGTGACGCTCGGTACCGTAATCGACGAAGGCGGCTTCGAGCGAAGGCTCGATGCGGGTGATGACCGCCTTGTAGATGTTGCTCTTGCGTTGCTCCTTGGCGGCCGATTCGATGTCGAGGTCGATCAGTTTCTGACCATCGACGATCGCGACGCGGAGTTCCTCGGCCTGCGTCGCATTGAACAGCATGCGTTTCATCTGTGCTCCTGCTCGGCACGCAGGCAGGCACGACAAATCGCGCCACGGGATCGTGGCGTTTTCTAACGGATTTGCGGGATCGGCACCATCGGGATCGAGGGGTGCGGGGTGGGCAAATGGGTTGAGGGTTTGTCGGATCGCACGGCCCGTCATGAGGACGAACGGCCGCGCCTATCGAAGCCTGTCTGTGCGCGAAAAAATATCGATACGTGTCGCAACTTGCGGTGAGCGACTTCACCTGGGCCAGCAAGGCGAGAACGGGGTTCCGGCGCCGGCCGGACGGTATGAGTGCGTCGTGCGGCCAGTCGAGCGGAAGTGTCATGCCCCATGACGGCAGCCGGTGCCCGTAGAATGGCGGGCGGCAGGGCTGCCGGCAACATCGGCGGGAGTCGCCCCGGGACCGCTTCGTGTCGCCGGGCACGTCATCCGTGGATGGCTGAGCCGGCGCATTATATTGTGAAAGAACGAGTTGGGTAAAGAATCCGTCACATTTCTTCAAGTCGATGAGGACTCCGCCGGGCAGCGCATCGACAATTTCCTGCTCAAGACCTTCAAGGGGGTGCCCAAGAGCCACATCTACCGCATCCTGAGAAGCGGCGAGGTACGCGTCAATAAGGGACGGGTCGGCGCCGAGCGGCGACTGGCGTCGGGCGACGTGGTCCGCGTGCCGCCGCTGCGCATCCCGGAAGTCAGGGACGAAGCGGCGACACCCGCCCGGGAATTCATGATCGTCCATGAGGACGAGGCACTGCTGGTGATCGACAAGCCGGCGGGTGTCGCGGTGCATGGCGGCAGCGGCGTCGATTTCGGCGTGATCGAGCAGCTGCGGCGGGCGCGGCCGCAGGCGAAATTCCTCGAACTCGCGCATCGCCTCGACCGTGAGACCTCCGGGCTGCTGGTGATCGGCAAGAAGCGCAGCGCGCTATTGAGGCTGCACGACCTGTTTCGGGAAGGGGAGGTCGAGAAGCGCTATCTGGCCCTGGTGAAAGGCCGCTGGCGCGACCGGCTGCGCAACGTCCGGCTGCCCTTGCACAAATATCTGACGGCGGAAGGCGAACGGCGCGTGCGCGTCGATGCGGCGGGCAAGCCGGCGCACTCTGTCGTGCGCCTCCTCGGCCAGTGGCAAACACCCTGGGGCGAATTCAGCCTGCTCGAAGTGGAGCTGAAGAGCGGCCGCACCCACCAGATCCGCGTCCATCTCGCGCATCTGGGCTTTCCGATCCTCGGCGACGAGAAATATGGCGATTTCACGCTCAACAAGACCTTGCAAAAAGAGGGGCTCAAACGCATGTTCCTGCATGCGGCCTCCCTGCGGTTGCCGCACCCGGTCAGCGGCGAGCCGCTCGTGCTGGCGGCGCCCCTGCCCGCGGAACTGGAAAACTTCATGAAACGGATCGGCAGCGAAAATGCGGCAGCGCTTTGAATTGATCGTCTTCGACTGGGATGGCACGCTGATGGATTCGGCGGCGATGATCGTCGCCAGCGTGCAGGCGGCCGCGCGCGATCTCGGCCTCGATCCGCCTTCCGAGGAACGCGCGCGTCACATCATCGGCCTGGGCCTGGGCGAGGCGCTGCGCCACGCGCTGCCCGATCTGCCCGAAGCGCATTATCCCGAGCTGGTGGCGCGCTACCGCCACCATTACCTGTCGCGCGACCACGAACTGACGCTGTTTGCCGGAGCTGAAGAGCTGGTCCGCGAGCTGGCCGGGCGCGGCTATCGCCTCGGCGTGGCGACCGGCAAATCGCGCATCGGCCTCGACCGGGCGCTCGCCCACACCGGTCTGGACAGCTATTTCCATGCCACGCGCTGCGCCGACGAATGCCATTCCAAGCCTCATCCCCAGATGCTGCTCGAGCTGATGGAGACCTTCGGCATCGCGCCGGCGCAAACCCTGATGATCGGCGACACGACCCACGATCTGCTGATGGCCCAAAATGCCGGCGTTCCTGCCGTCGCGGTCGGTTATGGCGCACATCCGCGCGACGCGCTGGAAGCAGTGTCGCCGCTATACTGTGCGGCATCCGTCGCCGATCTGGCGACGTGGCTGAACGAAAATGCTTGATTGAGCGGGAAGGCGGAAGCAGTGGCGGAAGAGGGAAACTGGGAACGCAAGGTGCTGGAAAAAGTGGCGCTGGCTGCGGTGGCCGAGCAACGTCGCGCGCGGCGCTGGGGGATCTTCTTCAAGCTGCTCGGCTTTGCCTATCTGGCCATCCTGCTGGCCGCGGTGATCGACTGGAGCGCCATCAATCCCGAAAAGGCTGCCCGCCATACTGCGCTGATCGACCTGCAGGGTGTGATCCAGGCCAAGGGCGACGTGAATGCCGACGACGTGCTCAGCGCCTTGCAGGCAGCCTTCGACGACAAGGGCGCGGTGGGCGTGGTGATGCGCATCAACAGCCCCGGCGGCAGCCCCGTGCAGGCCGGCATCATCGCCGACGAAATCCGCCGCCTGCGCGGCAAGCATCCGGACAAGCCCCTCTATGTGGTCGTCGAGGACGTCTGCGCCTCGGGCGGCTACTACGTCGCCGCCGCGGCCGACAAGATCTTCGTCGACAAGGCGAGCATCGTCGGCTCGATCGGCGTGCTGATCGACGGCTTCGGCTTCACCGGCACGATGGAAAAGCTCGGTGTCGAGCGGCGGCTGATGACCGCCGGCGAGAACAAAGGCTTCCTCGATCCCTTCTCGCCGCAGAACGAACGTCACAAAGCCCATGCCCAGGAGATGCTCGACGAGATCCACCGTCAGTTCATCGACGAGGTGAAAAAAGGACGTGGCGACCGGCTCAAGGAAACCCCGGAGATGTTCTCCGGGCTGATGTGGACCGGCGCGAAGAGCGTCGAACTGGGGCTGGCCGACGGCTTCGGCACCGTCGAATCGGTCGCTCGCGACGTGCTCGGCGCCGAGGACGTGCGCGACTACACGGTGAAACCCAACTTCGCCGAGAAATTCGCGCGCCGCTTCGGCGCCGATGCCGCCGCCGCCTTCGGCTCCGCGCTGACGCGCTTTAGCATTCGCTAAAGCAAAGACGATGGGCGTACGATTTCATCCGCACGCCTTGGAACGTCTGGCCGAGCGTGGCGCTGAAGAAGCCGAGGTCATCGCCGTGGTGGAGCAGGGCGAACGCTTCCCAGCCAAGTTCGGTCGGACGGGCTTTCGCGGCAACTTCGCCTGCGACGGAGAATGGATGGGCAAGCGTTACACGGGCAAGCAGATCGAGGCGTAGGCTGTCGCCGAGGAAGGTGACTGGCTGGTGATCACGGTGATCGTGAAATTTTTCGGGAGGGCGGCATGAAACTGAGTTATGACCCTTTGGCCAACGTGGCCTACCTGCGTTTCCACGAAAAGCGCGGGCCGGTGACGACGCTCCAGCTCAGCGATTCGGTGAATGTCGATCTGGCTGCCGATGGGACGATCTACGGCATCGAGCTGCTCAACGCCAATGAGCAATTGAGCGAGGACGATGGGCGTCTGATCGTCGAAACAGGCTCCGGCAGGCGGGAGATGCCGTTGGCGGCCTGATTTAGGCCAATAGCAAGAATACCGTCGGCCGGCGTTGAAACTCGGCGCTGGCGGCACGGCACCGCCAGTCGGCGATGCGGCGGGTGGCGATGCATTCAGTCGCCAGCGTCAGGTCGCTGGCGACGCACAGCCAGGTGTCCGGCCGGCAGGCGGCGAGCAGGGCGGCGAACAACGCTTCGTTGCGGTAAGGCGTTTCGATGAACAGCTGGGTCTCGCAGTTCTGTCGCGAACGTTTTTCCAGTTCGACGATGCGCCGGCTGCGCTCGGGTTCGCGCTGCGGCAGATAGCCGTGAAAGGCGAAGCGCTGACCATCGAGCCCCGAGGCCATCAGCGCCAGGAGCAGCGCGGAGGGGCCGACCAGCGGCTTGACCGCGATGCCCAGCCCATGAGCGCGGCGCACCAGCGCGGCACCGGGATCGGCGACGCCCGGGCAGCCGGCTTCCGACATCAGGCCGAGATCCGCGCCCTCCCGCAGCGGGGCGAGCAGCCGTTCGACGTCGTCCGGCTTTAGCGGCTCGGGCAGCTGTTCGATGGCGATCTCGCGCAGCGGCACGGGATGATCGAGCCATTTGAGCGCCGCGCGCGCCGTCTTGGCGTTTTCGGCGACGAAATGGCGCAGCCGGCAGGCGATTTCGCGCGTGCCGGCCGGCAGCACCAGCGGCCAGGGCGATTCGCCCAATGCCGTCGGCAGCAGATACAGCGTGCCATTCAAGGCAATTCACACCCTTCGGCGCGCAGCATCTCGCATAGCGCGATCAGCGGCAGGCCCACGAGCGCGGTCGGGTCGTCGCTTCTCATCCATTCGAGCAGACTGATGCCCAGGCCTTCCGAGCGGGCGCTACCGGAGCAATTGAGCGCATCCTCCTTGTCGAGGTAACGCTCGATTTCGGCATCGGCGAGCTCGCGAAAGCGCACTTCGGTGCTGACGCCGCGCAGGTGATGTCGCCCGCTCGCGCTGTTCAGGAGGCACACTCCGGTGTGGAAGACCGCGATCTTGCCAGAGAGCTCGCGCAGCTGGCGGCGGGCGTTTTCGCGGCTGCCGGGCTTGCCGTAGCGCCGTTCGCCGCAATAGGCCACCTGATCGGAACCGATGATCAGCGCCCGCGGATGGCGGTCGATGACCGCCTGGGCCTTGGCGAGGGCGAGACGCTCGGCGGTGGCGGCCGGCGCCTCGCCCGGCAGCGGTGTTTCGTCGGTGTCGGGCGCGCAGATCTCGAAAGGCAGCTGCAGGCGGCCGAGCAGTTCGCGGCGGTAGGGCGAGGTCGAAGCCAATACGATACGGGGGATATTCACGGTTATCGAATGTTTTTGCGGGTTTTTTCTCGATTTGCCTTTGACGGCGACAGGGGGCGCATGATAGCATTCGCCCCCTTTATGTCGTGCCAGGTAGAACCCGATTTCGCGACGGCGGTCATCGACAGCCTGCGCTTTGCCGAGGCGGGCGGCCGTATCGCGGGCCGGCTCGCCCTGGCGGCCTTGCCGCGGCTGGCGGATGTGCTGGTGACGCAAGACGGTTGGTTGAGCTGCACGCTCGAAGGCTGCCGCATCGAGTGTTTCGGCGACACCCGGCCTGGGCTGCGCTTGACCGTGACGGGGCGCGTGCATCTGCAGTGCCAGCGCTGCCTGGCGGAGGTCGGGATCGATTGCGCGATCGACAGCCGCCTGCTGCTCGTGCCGCCGGGTGCCAGCTGGCCCGAAGAAGAGCTGGAGACCGACGCCTTTGATGCGATTCCAGCCAGCCAGGCGCTCTCGCTGCTGGCGTTGGTCGAAGAAGAAGTGCTGCTGGCGCTGCCGATCGTGCCGCGTCATGCGGATTGCGCTCCTCCGGCGGATGTCGGGGGCGCGTCGGTAGAAGACAATGCGCCTTCGCCGTTCGCGGTGCTGGCGGGTTTGAAGAAACATTGAGTCGAAAAAGGAGTCATCATGGCTGTTCAGCAGAACAAGAAATCCCCGTCCAAGCGCGGCATGCACCGTTCGCACGATTTCCTCTCCGCGCCGCCGCTGGCCATCGAGCCGACCACCGGCGAGGTGCATCTGCGCCATCACATTTCGCCGTCCGGCGTCTATCGCGGCAAGAAGGTCGTCAAGTCGCGGGGCGAGTGATCCCTACGCATTGCCAGACGGCCGGACGTGCGAGCGTCCGGCCGTTTCAGTTTCATTCAGAGATTCGTAGCTGAATGACGATCACATTGGCCGTCGACTGCATGGGAGGGGATCACGGCCCGGCCGTGGTCGTGCCGGCCGTGCTCGAATTCTTGCGCCATGATCCCGAATGTGCCGCGATCCTCGTCGGCCGCGAGAGCGAGCTGACCCCGTTTCTGGCGCATGCCGACGGCGTGCTCGCTGGCCGCTGGTCGGTGCAGCACGCCAGCGAGGTCGTCGACATGCACGATCCGGTGGCCACCGCGCTGCGGGTCAAGAAGGATTCCTCGCTGCGCGTGATGGCCAATCTGGTCAAGGAAGGCCGCGCCGACGCCGCCGTCTCGGCAGGCAATACCGGCGCGCTGATGGCGGTCTCGCGCTTCGTGCTCAAGACCCTGCCGGGCATCGAGCGCCCGGCGATCGCCACCGCGCTGCCAACGCTGCGCGGCCACAGTTATGTGCTCGATCTCGGCGCCAATGTCGATTGCGCGCCCGAACACCTGCTCCAGTTCGGCATCATGGGAGCGATGCTGGTTTCCGCGCTCGAACACAAGGAACGCCCCACGGTCGGCCTGCTGAACATCGGCGAAGAGGACATCAAGGGCAACGAAGTCGTCAAGCGCGCCGGCGAGCTGCTCAAGGAAAGCGGCCTCAATTTCATCGGCAACGTCGAGGGCGACGACATCTACAAGGGCACCGCGGACGTCGTCGTCTGCGACGGCTTCGTCGGCAATGTGGCGCTGAAGACCTCGGAGGGGCTGGCGCGCATGATCAGCACCTTCCTGCGCCAGGAGTTCGCGCGCAATCCGCTTACCCGGCTGGCCGGCCTGTTCGCCATGCCGGTGCTCAAGTCGTTCAAGGCACGCGTCGATCCGCGCCGTTACAATGGCGCCAGCCTGCTCGGCCTGAAGGGGGTGGTGGTCAAGAGCCACGGCTCGGCGGACAGCTTCGCCTACCGCCATGCACTCGAACAGGCGGCGGAAGCGGCACGCCAGAAGCTGCCCGAGAAGATCGCGGCGCGCATGGCCATGGTGGCGCCGGTGGGAATGCTTTGTGACTGATCTGAAAGGACTGCGATGATCCACGCCCGCATCACCGGGACCGGCGGCTATCTGCCGGGGGAGCCGATCGACAACGATACGCTGATCGCCGCCCACGGCCTCGATTCGTCGGATGCGTGGATCGTCGAGCGCACCGGCATCCGCATGCGCCATCTGGCGCCCGCAGGGGTGGCCGCCAGCGATCTGGCGCTCGTCGCCTGCCAGCGCGCGCTCGAAGCGGCAGGCCGGCAACCGAACGACATCGATCTGATCATCGTCGCCACCTCGACGCCGGATTACGTCTTTCCGAGCACCGCGACGATCCTGCAGGACAAGCTCGGGATCACCAACGGCGCGGCCGCCTTCGATCTGCAGGCGGTCTGCGGTGGCTTCATCTACGCGCTCGCCGTGGCCGACAAGTTCATCCGTTCCGGCTCGCACCGCCGCGTGCTGGTTGTGGGCAGCGAAACCTTCTCGCGCATCCTCGACTGGCGTGATCGCGGCACCTGCGTGCTGTTCGGCGATGGCGCGGGCGCGGTCGTGCTGGAGGCGAGCGACCGGCCCGGCATCCTCGCCACCGCGCTACACGCCGATGGCCGCTACGGCAAGATCCTGCAGGTCGCCGGCCATCTCTGCGGCGGGGCGCCGATCGGCGATCCCTTCCTGCGCATGGACGGGCAGGCGGTGTTCAAGTTCGCCGTCAAGGTGCTCGCCGAAGTGGCCGAGGAAGTGCTCGTCGCCGCCGGCAAGACGGCGGCGGACGTCGATTGGCTGGTGCCCCACCAGGCGAACATCCGCATCATGCAGGCCACCGCGAAGAAGCTGCATCTGCCGCCGGAACGGGTGGTCGTCACCGTCGACCGGCATGGCAACACCTCGGCCGCCTCGATTCCGCTGGCGCTCGACGAAGCGGTGCGCTCTGGAAAAATCGGCGCTGGCGGGACGGCACTGCTCGAAGGCGTCGGCGGCGGCTTCACCTGGGGCGCCGTGTTGGTCACATTGTGAGGAACGATCGATGAAATTCGCATTCGTGATGCCCGGTCAGGGCTCGCAATCGCTGGGCATGATGGCCGCCTATGGCGACAAGCCGGTGATCCGCGCCACCTTCGACGAGGCGTCCGGCGCGCTCGGCCGCGATCTCTGGCAGCTCGTCCATGAAGGCCCAGCCGAGCTGCTTTCCCAGACCGTGAATACCCAGCCGCTGATGCTGGCGGCCGACATCGCCGTCTGGCGCTTGTGGCTCGATCTGGGCGGGCCGGCCCCGGCGATGCTCGCCGGCCACAGTCTCGGCGAATATGCCGCTCTGGTCGCCGCCGGCGTGCTCGATCTGAAGGACGCGGTGCCACTCGTCGAACTCCGCGCCCGTGCGATGCAGGAAGCCGTGCCGGCGGGCACGGGCGCGATGGCGGCGATCCTCGGCCTCGATGCCGAGAAGGTGCAGGCGGCATGTGCTGCGAGCGCCCAGGGCGAGGTCGTCGAGGCGGTGAATTTCAACTCCCCCGAACAAACCGTGATCGCCGGCCACAAGGCGGCGGTCGAGCGCGCGGCCGAGGCCTGCAAGGCCGCCGGCGCGAAGCGCGCCGTGATGCTGCCGGTTTCGGCGCCTTTCCATTCCGCGCTGATGCGGCCTGCGGCGGAGCGCCTGCAGGCCGCGCTGGAGAAAATCGAGTTCCGCACGCCGGCGATCCCGGTGGTCAACAACGTCGATGTCGCCATTTCGAGCGATCCGGCCGCCATCAAGGACGCCTTGGTGCGACAGGCGGCTTCCCCGGTGCGCTGGGTCGAGACGATGCGCGCGATGCAGGCGGCCGGCATCACCCATGTCTTCGAATGCGGCCCCGGCAAGGTGCTCGCCGGCCTGACCAAGCGCTGTGCCGACGGATTGGCGGGCGGAGCCCTGAACGATCTGGCCGCGCTCGAATCCACCCTCGCAACCGTGAAAGGATGATCATGCAGGATGATGCACTGAAAGGACAGATTGCCTTCGTCACCGGCGCTGCGCGCGGCATCGGCGCCGCCATCGTGCAGGCGCTAGGCCGGCGTGGCGCGACCGTGGTCGGCGCCGACATCAATGAGGCCGCCGCCGCCGACATCCAGAAGGCGCTCGATGAGGCTGGCATTGCCGGCTGGGGCACGGTGCTCGATGTCACCGACGGCGCGGCCTGCGAAGCGGTGATCGGCGAAGTCGAAAAACGTTTCGGCGCCGTGACGATCCTGGTCAATAACGCCGGCATCACGCGCGACAACCTGGCGATGCGCATGAAAGAAGAAGAGTGGGACGCGGTGATCGACACCAACCTGAAGTCGGTATTCCGCCTCTCCAAACTCGTGCTGCGCGGCATGATGAAGGCGCGGCAGGGACGCATCATCAACATCTCGTCGGTCGTCGCCGCCTCCGGCAATCCGGGACAGATCAACTACGCGGCCTCGAAGGCCGGCGTGGCGGGTATGTCGCGCTCGCTGGCGCAGGAACTCGGCAGCCGCAACATCACGGTCAACTGTGTGGCCCCCGGCTTCATCGACACCGCGATGACCCGCGCGCTCTCCGAAGAACAGCGCAATGCGCTGATCCAGAAGATTCCGCTGGGCCGTCTCGGCCAGGCCGAGGACATCGCCAATGCCGTCGCCTTCCTGGCCGGACCGGAGGCTGCTTACATCACCGGCGCGATGCTGCATGTCAATGGCGGCATGTACATGGTCTGATAGCTTGTGAATAAATCTGCTGCGCGGCCCGATAGCTGCGTTGGTCGGTGCTCGCTCCTCGCCTATCCATTTGATATGTCTCGTCGCTGCGCTCCGTCCGCCTTGCTCTCGGGCCGCTCGCAACGATTTCTTCACAAGCTCTGATTCGGCGCAGAAACCTTTTTGTTAAACTACGCGGGATTAACAACACCCGCCTTCACAGGGAAGGAGCAATCTCAATGGACAACATCGAACAACGCGTCAAGAAAATCGTTGCCGAGCAGCTCGGCGTGAACGAGGCCGATATCAAGAACGAATCGTCCTTCGTCGATGATCTGGGCGCCGATTCGCTCGACACCGTCGAACTGGTGATGGCCCTCGAGGAGGAGTTCGAGTGTGAGATTCCCGACGAGGAAGCCGAAAAGATCACCACGGTCCAGCAGGCGATCGACTACGTCAACAACCATCTGAAGAAGTAATCCCGCGGGCCGCCCCGCACCTGACCCCCCGCAGCCAACAGGAGAATGTCTTGTCGCGTCGCCGTGTCGTCGTGACCGGTCTGGGACTCGTCTCGCCGGTCGGTAACAACGTTGCCGAAACCTGGAACGCCATTCTTGCCGGCACCAGCGGCATCGGCCCGATCACCCGCTTCGATGCTTCCGCCCTCAAGGCGCGCATCGCCGGCGAAGTGAAGGGCTTCAACGTCAGCGACTACCTGTCGCCGAAGGAAGCCCGGCGTATGGACGTCTTCATCCATTACGGCATGGCGGCGGGGATTCAGGCTTTCCGCGAGTCGGGGCTGGTCATCACCGAGGAAAATGCTCATCGCATCGGCGTGAATATCGGCTCCGGCATTGGCGGCCTGCCGATGATCGAGGAGACGCACAACGACTACCTCGCCAGCGGGCCGCGCAAGATTTCGCCGTTCTTCATTCCCGGCACGATCATCAACATGATCTCCGGCAACCTGTCGATCCTGCTCGGCGCCAAGGGCCCGAACCTTGCCGTGGTCACCGCCTGCACCACCGGCTTGCATGCGATCGGCATGAGTTTCCGCATGATCCAGTATGGTGATGCCGATGTGATGATCTGCGGCGGAGCGGAGTCGACCATCACGCCGCTGGCGGTCGGCGGCTTCGCGTCCGCGCAGGCGTTGTCGACCCGCAACGACGATCCGGCGACGGCGAGCCGGCCGTGGGACAAGGACCGTGACGGCTTCGTCCTCGGCGAGGGCGCCGGCGTCATGGTGCTGGAAGAGTACGAGTACGCCAGGAAGCGCGGCGCGCACATCTACTGCGAACTGGCGGGCTTTGGCATGAGCGGCGATGCCTACCATATGACGGCGCCGGATACCGACGGCCCGCGCCGCAGCATGGTGAATGCGCTCAACGACGCCGGCGTCAATGCAGACCAGGTGCAATACGTCAATGCCCATGGCACCTCGACGCCGCTGGGCGACAAGAACGAAACCGAGGCGATCAAGCTCGCCTTCGGCGATCATGCCAAAAAGCTCGTCGTCAATTCCACCAAGTCGATGACTGGTCATCTGCTCGGCGGCGCCGGCGGGCTCGAATCGGTGCTCACCGCGCTGGCCGTGCATCATCAGGTCTCGCCGCCGACCATCAACATCTTCAATCAGGATCCGGAGTGCGATCTGGATTACTGCGCGAACGCAGCGCGTGACCTGAAGATCGACGTCGCCATCAAGAACAACTTCGGCTTCGGCGGCACCAACGGCACGCTCGCCTTCCGGCGCGTGTGACCGGAACGGGTGCGGCTTCCCCTTTCCATCCCCATCGACCGCCGCCACTGGCTCGCGCGTCTTTTCTGCCGCGGCGACATCGAAGCGCTGGTCCTCGGCGCGGATGGCGGTTTGAGTGTCGAACGACACTCCGGCGTGCGCGAGGAGGTCTCGCTCGACGCTGCGACGGCGGTCTTCACCGGCCTGGTGATCCTGCGCATGCGTCATGGTCGTCAGCGCGAGACGCTGGCCCTGCCATCTTGCGCGACCGGTGCCGAGGCGCAGCGGCGTTTGCGTATCTGGCTGCGCTGGCGGGCGCGTCCCGGCCTGATCAGCGGCGCGGCGTGAGCACGGTGTTGCGCGCTTTCGGCAGCAGGTTCGGATAATCGCGGCTGAAGTGCAGGCCGCGGCTTTCCTTGCGCTTCAGGGCGCAGGCGACGATCAGATGCGCGGTGAGCACCAGGTTCCGTAGTTCGATCAGGTCGTTGCTGACGCGGAAGTTGGCGTAGAACTCGTCGATTTCCCGTTCCAGCAGGCGGATGCGGTGCATCGCGCGTTCCAGCCGCTTGGTCGTGCGCACGATGCCGACGTAATCCCACATGAAGCGGCGCAGCTCGTCCCAGTTGTGCGAGATCACCACTTCCTCGTCGGCGTCGGTGACGCGCGATTCGTCCCAGCGCGGCAACCGGGGCACCTTCAGCGGCTTTTGGGTACGGATGTCGTGGGCGGCCGCTTCGCCATAGACGAGGCATTCGAGCAGCGAGTTGCTCGCCAGCCGGTTCGCGCCGTGCAGGCCGGTGCAGGAAGCCTCGCCCAGCGCGTAGAGCCCGGGGATGTCTGTGCGCGCGGCCAGGTCGACGACGATGCCGCCGCAGGTATAGTGCGCGGCGGGCACCACCGGGATCGGCTCCTTGGCGATGTCGATGCCCAGTTCGAGACAACGCGCGTAGATGTTCGGGAAGTGCTCGCGCAGGAAGGCTTCGCCCTTGTGCGTCATGTCGAGGAAGACGCAGTCGAGGCCGCGTTTCTTCATCTCGTAGTCGATGGCGCGCGCGACGATGTCGCGCGGCGCGAGTTCCAGACGCGGATCGTGCTCGGTCATGAAGCGCGTGCCGTCGGGCAGGCGCAGGATGCCGCCTTCGCCGCGCATCGCCTCGGTGATCAGGAAGGACTTGGCGCGCGGGTGGTAGAGGCAGGTCGGGTGGAACTGGATGAACTCCATGTTCGCCACCCGGCAGCCGGCGCGCCAGGCCATCGCGATGCCATCGCCGGTCGAGGTGTCCGGGTTGCTGGTGAATAGATAGGCCTTGCCTGCGCCGCCGCTGGCGATCACGGTGTTCGGGGCGGCCAGCGTCACGACGTGTTCGCGCTCGATGTCGAGCACATAGGCACCCCAGCAGCGCTGCGTCTTTAACCCAAGCTTACGGCCGGTGATCAGATCGACCGCGATATGACGCTCCAGCACGGTGATGTTGGGATGGGCACGGACTTTCGCGCCGAGCGTGTGTTGAACCGAGGCGCCGGTCGCGTCGGCGACATGGATCACGCGCCGGGTGCTGTGGCCGCCTTCGCGCGTCAGGTGATAGCCCTCCGCATCGCGCGTGAAGGGCACCCCCTGTTCGATCAGCCAGTCGATGGCGGCGCGGCCGTGCTCGACGACGAAGCGCGTCGCCACGGGATCGCACAGACCGGCGCCGGCAACGAAGGTGTCCTGGATGTGCGATTCGATCGAGTCGGCGTCGTCGAGCACGGCGGCGATGCCCCCTTGGGCGTAGTTCGTCGCGGTATCGTCGAGCATCCGCTTGGTTACCATCGCGACGCGATGCGTGTCGGCGAGCCGCAGCGCGAGAGTCATTCCGGCCAGGCCGCTGCCGATCACGATGACGTCGAATTCGCGCAGATAACTGTGTGTGGCCATGGTGCGGGCGACTATATCACGCCCGGAAAGGAACTTCTTCTGGCGCGCCTGGTCTTTGGGGTAGCCGATGCAACGGGTGAAACGGCGCGAGATGAGGGTGGGTATACTGATGCGTCCTAATTTTTCGACAGTGTTGCCACCGCATGGGAGAGCGCGAAGCCGATTCTCTGCTGGTCGAGCGGGTCCAGTCCGGCGATCGGGAGGCCTTCGGCCTGTTGGTCGCCAAATACCAGCGCAAGTTGATGCGGCTGGTGATGCGGCTGGTGCGCGACCCGGCCGAGGCCGAGGACGTCGTCCAGGAAGCCTTCATCAAGGCCTATCGGGCGCTGCCGAACTTCCGTGGCGAGAGCGCGTTTTATACCTGGCTGTATCGCATCGGCGTGAATACCGCGAAGAACTGGCTGATGGCCCACGGCCGGCGCATGCCCTCGATGAGCGAGATCGGCGACGAGGAAACCGAGGGGATCGAGGATTCCGTGCTGCTGCGCGACGACACGACCCCGGAGGGGGTGCTGATGTCACGGCAGATCGGGGACGTGGTACATGCGGCGATGGAAGCACTGCCCGAGGATCTGCGCATGGCGATCAGCCTGCGCGAGATCGAAGGCTTGTCGTATGAGGAAATTGCCGAAGTGATGAATTGCCCGATCGGCACGGTGCGCTCGCGCATCTTTCGCGCCCGCGAGGCGATCGCCGCGCGGCTGCGCCCCCTGCTCGATACCGCGCCGGATCGGCGGTGGTAGGTGATGGAGAAGCTTATGGACACGCAACGAGCGATGGAAATCTCTGCCCTCATCGACGGCGAGGTCGAGGAACACGAGGTGCGGGAAGCGATCCGGGCCAGCCTCGATGACCCGGAACGTTGGCGCACGTATCTGCTCATTGGCGAAGCCATGCGTGGTGAAACGGCGCCACGGCTGGATCTGACCGAAGCGGTGATGGCGCGTCTCGCCGAAGAGCCCGTCGTACTGGCGCCACGCAACCTGCGCGAGCGCCGACCACGGCATCACCCGCTCCTTGCCCTGGCTGCCTCGGTGGCCGGCGTGGCGGTGGTCGGCTGGGTCGCGCTGACGGGTGCGCCACAGCCCATCGGCAGCGAAACCAAGCTCGTTACGGCGGGCACGCCGTCTGTCATGATCGCGAGTGCCGTCCCGCCAGCGCCGACTTTCCGAAACGAGTCGGCGCCCGGCGGGACGTCCGCAATTCCGCCAGCGCCGACTTTCCGAAACGAGTCGGCGCCCGGCGGGACGCCCGCAATTCCGCCAGCGCCGACTTTGTCCAATGCCGTTCCGACCGCATCGGCCGACATGCAGGAATATCTACTGGCACACCAAGCCCAGGCGGCGACGGTCCGGCTGGGCGAGGCCGCCCGACAGATCCGCACCGTGGCCTTGACCGCGACACATCCATGAGGCCGAGTGCTTTTGCTTGCTGTATCTGGCTGGCGGTCGGCGCTTTCAGCCCGCTGGCCCGCGGACAGGCGGTCGCGATCCAGACGGAAGGGCTGCAGTGGCTGCAACGCATCGCGGATGCGGCCGAGCTGCTCAGCTACAGCGGCATTTTCGTCTATCGCAGCGGCAACCGCAGCGAGACCTCGCGCATCGTCCATCAGGCAGGCCAGGGCAGGCAGAACGAGAAACTCGAAGTACTCGATGGCAGCCCACGCGAAGTGATCCGCCACGATGACGAAGTGAGTTGCTATCTGCCGGAGAACCGCCTCGTGATCATCGAGCAGCGCAGCGTGCGCCGCAATTTTCCGGGGCTGCTCGCCAACGGCCTGGGCAACCTGCATGATCATTATCTGATCCGCACCGGCGGGACCGAGCGCGTGGCCGGCTTCGACTGCCAGACGATCCGCCTCGAGCCGCGTGACGGCTGGCGCTATGGCCACCGTTTCTGGGTGGATCCGGCTTCCGGTTTGCTGCTCAAGGCCGAGATCGTCGATGCCAACGGCGGGGTGCTCGAATCGATGGCATTCACCGATCTGCACATCGGCGCGCCGATTCCGCCGGAAGCCTTAAAGCCGCGCTATGAAGCCGCTGCCAGGGAAAAGTGGCGCATCCGTCGGGCCAAGCTCAGCGACTTGCGCGAGGATGCGCCATGGGTCTTTCGCAGCGAACTGCCCGGCTTCCGCAAGCTGACCGCGCTGCGGCGAGCCTTCGACAACGAGGGTAAGGAGGCTGCGATGCTCCATTGGGTATTCTCGGATGGCCTCGCCGCTTTTTCGGTCTTCATTTCGCCATTGACCGCGCCGCAGGAGCAGGGCGAGGAGAGCTTCCGGACGATGGGCGCGCTCAACATCGCAAAACGCGTTCTCGGCGGATATCAGATCGTCGTGATGGGGGATCTGCCTCCGGACGCGATCCGGCATTTCGCCGCCGGGATCGGGATGCGTGGCAAATGAACCAGACGGAGGCGATCGTCGTCCGGCTCGAAGGTCGCTATGCCTGGGTCGAGGCGGCTGGTCCGGGCGCCGCCTGCGGCGGCTGCGCGCAGGCGGGCAGTTGCGGCACCCGTATGGACAGTGCGCCCGGGCAGGCGGAGGGCAGGGGGAGGAAGCCCATGCTGCTCCGTTTGCCGAACACGATCGGCGCCCGGCCGGGTGACGCCGTGGTCATCCGGGCGGCAGACGGCATGGTGCTGCGCGCCGTCTGGCTGGCCTATGGCATCCCTCTGTTGCTGGCGCTGGGCGGCGCGCTGGCGGGCACTGCACTGACCGGCAGCGAGCCCGTGGCGCTTCTGGGCATGCTGGCCGGCCTGGGGATCGGGGTGGCATGGCTGCGCTGGCGAGGGCTTGAAGCACGTCGCAACGAACCAATCTTGTCGCTGGATTTCAAATCTCCTTCGGTTATTTCGACTGTTTCTTTCAAGGATCGCGAATCATGCTGAAACATTGGATGAAACATTGGCTCTTCGCCGTCTACCTCGGAGTCTTCCTGGTCCAGGCCCATGCCCAGTTGCCGGATTTCGCCGATCTGGCGGAAAAGCAGGGCGTTGCCGTCGTCAATATCAGCGCCACGCAGGTCGTGCGCGGCCAACGTTTCGGTGGCCTGCCGTTCGACGAGGACGACCCGGCATTCGAGATGTTCCGGCGTTTCGCGCCGCACATGTTTCCCCGCATTCCCGGCGCGCCACGCGAGTTCGAATATGAAAACCGCTCGCTCGGTTCCGGCTTCATCATCAGCGCCGACGGCTACATCCTGACCAACGCCCATGTCGTCGAGGGTGCCGACGAGGTGATCGTCAAGCTCACCGACAAGCGCGAGTTCAAGGCCAAGGTGATCGGCGCCGACAAGCGCACCGATGTCGCGCTGATCAAGATCGAGGCGCGCAATCTGCCGGTCGTGACGCTCGGCGACCCCGCCAAGCTGCGCGTCGGCGAGTGGGTGGTGGCCATCGGTTCGCCGTTCGGCTTCGAGAACAGTGTGACGGCCGGGATCGTCAGCGCCAAGGGGCGTTCGCTGCCCGCAGAAAACTACGTACCCTTCATCCAGACCGACGTGGCGATCAACCCAGGCAATTCCGGCGGGCCGCTGTTCAACATGAAGGGCGAGGTGGTCGGCATCAATTCCCAGATCTACAGCCGCTCGGGGGGCTATCAGGGCATCTCGTTCGCCATCCCGATCGATGTGGCGATGGAAGTGCAAGCGCAGCTGCGGGCTTCCGGCAAGGTGCATCGCGGCCGCATCGGCGTCGCGATCCAGGAAGTGACCAAGGAACTCGCCGAATCCTTCGGGCTCGCCAAGCCTCAGGGCGCCCTGGTCGCTTCGGTCGAGAAAGGGAGCCCCGCGGACAAGGCAGGCATCGAGGCCGGCGACGTGATCCTGCGCTTCAACGACAAGCCGGTGACGCAATCGTCCGATTTGCCGCGTATCGTCGGCAACACCAAGCCCGGCACGAAGGCAACCATGCAGGTATGGCGCAATGGCGCGACGAAGGACTTGACGGTGACGGTTGGCGAAATGCCGGACGAACCGGCATCCGGGCGCACCTGGAAACGCGGCAAGTCCGCCGAAGCCGCGCCGGCGAACCGTCTCGGCCTGGTGCTCTCCGAGCCCACCGCCGAACAGAAGAAGCAGCTCGGCATTCGCCAGGGCTTGATCGTCGAGGACGTGAAGAACGGCTCGCGCAGCGATCTGCGTCCCGGCGACGTGATCCTGGCGCTGGTCCACAAAGGCGTGCAGACCGAGATCCGCTCGGTCGAGCAGTTCAACGGCCTCTTGGCGAAACTCGACAAGGAGGCTGCCCTGACCCTGCTCATCAAGCGTGGCGACAGCCAGACCTTCGTGACGATCAAGGGCCCGCAGGACAAGTAGCCAGGTCCCGTCCGGCCGGCGAAAAGGCGTGAGCTTTTCGCCGGCATTCGCTAAAATCCTGCCTCGCTTTTCCCGCAAAGCGCCCCGCGGCGCTTTTTTTATGGATCACATCCGCAACTTTTCGATCATCGCCCACATCGACCACGGCAAGAGCACGCTCGCCGACCGCATCATCCAGCGCTGCGGCGGCCTGTCGGAGCGCGAGATGTCCGAGCAGGTGCTCGACTCGATGGACATCGAACGCGAACGCGGCATCACCATCAAGGCGCAGACCGCGGCACTGTGGTATCAGGCGAAGGATGGCCGTCGCTACAACCTCAACCTGATCGACACCCCGGGGCACGTCGACTTCTCCTACGAGGTGTCGAGGAGCCTCTCTGCCTGCGAAGGCGCCTTGCTGGTCGTCGATGCTTCGCAGGGGGTGGAAGCGCAGACGGTGGCGAACTGCTACACGGCGATCGAGCTCGGCGTCGAGGTCGTGCCGGTGCTCAACAAGATGGACCTGCCGCAGGCCGATCCGGACAATGCGCGCGCCGAGATCGAGGAAGTGATCGGCATCGACGCGACCGATGCGATTCCTTGCTCGGCCAAGACCGGCATGGGCGTCGATGACATCCTCGAAGCGGTGATCGCTCGTGTGCCGCCACCGAAAGGCGATCCGCAGGCGCCGCTCAAGGCGCTGATCATCGACTCGTGGTTCGACAATTACGTCGGCGTCGTGATGCTGGTGCGCGTCGTCGATGGCGCGATCAAGGCCAAGGACAAGATTCGTCTCATGTCGACCGGCGCGGTGCATCTGTGCGAGCAGGTGGGTGTATTCACGCCGAAGTCGCAGACGCGCGAACAGCTCTCGGCCGGCGAGGTCGGCTTCATCATTTCCGGCATCAAGGAGCTGAAAGCGGCCAAGGTCGGCGATACCGTGACGCTGGCCGACCGCCCGGCGGCCGAGCCCTTGCCCGGCTTCAAGGAAGTCAAGCCGCAGGTCTTCGCCGGCCTCTACCCGGTCGAGGCGAACCAGTACGACAGCCTGCGCGAAGCACTGGAAAAGTTGCAGCTCAACGACGCTTCGCTGCATTTCGAGCCGGAAGTCTCGCAGGCGCTCGGCTTCGGTTTCCGCTGCGGCTTCCTCGGCCTTCTGCACATGGAGATCGTCCAGGAACGGCTGGAACGCGAGTTCGACCAGGATCTGATCACCACCGCGCCCACCGTGGTCTATCAGGTCAAGCTGCGCGACGGATCGGAAATCCTCGTCGAAAACCCGTCGAAGCTGCCCGAGGTGCAGAAGATCGAAGAAATCCGCGAGCCGATCATCACTACCCAGATCTTCGTGCCGCAGGATTATCTCGGCGCGGTGATCACGCTGTGCGAAGCCAAGCGCGGTACGCAGGTCGACATGCGCTTCCATGGCCGTCAGGTGCATGTCACCTACGAGATGCCGCTCGCCGAAGTGGTATTCGACTTCTTCGACAAGCTGAAGTCGGTCTCGCGCGGCTATGCCTCGCTCGACTACGAATTCAAGGAATACCGCGCCGCCGATGTCGTCAAACTCGACATATTGATCAACGGCGACCGCGTCGATGCGCTGTCGGTGATCGTGCATCGCGCCAATGCGCAATATCGCGGCCGCGAGCTGGCGGCCAAGATGCGTGGCCTGATCCCGCGCCAGATGTACGATGTTGCCATCCAGGCGGCGATCGGCTCGACGATCGTCGCGCGCGAGAACGTCAAGGCGCTCAGGAAAGACGTGCTGGCGAAGTGCTACGGCGGCGACATCACGCGCAAGAAGAAGCTGCTGGAAAAGCAGAAGGCTGGCAAGAAGCGTATGAAGCAGGTGGGCAGCGTCGAGATTCCCCAGGAAGCCTTCCTGGCCGTGCTGCGCGTCGATGAAAAATAACTTTGCAGGAGCGCCATGAACTTTGCACTGATCCTCTTCATCCTGCTGCTGGTCAGCGGCGTGCTGTGGGGCGCGGACCGTTTCGTGTTCCGCAAGCGGCGTGCGCCGGAGGCCAAGGAGCCGCTTTGGGTCGAATACGGCGCCAGCTTCTTCCCGGTCATCCTCGTGGTGTTCCTGCTGCGATCCTTTCTCGTCGAGCCGTTCAAGATCCCTTCCGGGTCTATGATTCCGACCCTGCTGGTCGGCGACTTCATCGCCGTCAATAAGTATGCCTATGGCATCCGTCTGCCGGTGCTCAACAAGAAGATCGTCGAGCTCGGCTCCCCGGAGCGCGGCGATGTCGTGGTGTTCCGCTATCCGCCGGATCCGTCGCTCGATTACATCAAACGGGTGGTGGGCCTGCCGGGCGATCGCGTCGCCTACCAGAACAAGCGCCTGACGATCAACGGCCAGCCCGTCGAGGTGCGTCGCGTCGGCGAGTATTTCGACGCGGAGCGTCTGTTCTACACGCCGCTCTACGAGGAACGCCTCGGCAACCGCGAACACGCGATCCTGATCGAGGACGATGCGCCGGCCTACGTGCCGCATGTCATGCAGTTTCCCTACCGCGACAAATGCATCTACAATACCGAAGGCTTCATTTGCGAGGTGCCCCCTGGTCATTATCTCGTCATGGGCGACAACCGCGATAATTCCCAGGACAGCCGGGTGTGGGGTTTCGTGCCTGACGAGAACCTGGTCGGCAAGGCGTTTTTCATCTGGTTCAATTTTGGCGATCTGAAACGTATCGGCGGTTTCCGTTGATGCGCAGCGACTGAAGAAGGAGGGGAAATGAACGGAAGGCAGCGTGGTATGTCACTTTCCGGTCTGCTGGTGGCCGCGTTCGCCGTTGCGCTCCTTGCCTTGCTGGGGATGAAGGTCATCCCGGAATACATCGAATACCGGCAAGTCGTCGCCTCGATCAAGAAGGTGACCGCGGCGGCCGGTCCGGACACCAGCGTGCGGCAGATCCGCGAGGCCTTCGACCGGCAGGCCAATGTCGATTACATCTCGGCGATCACCGGCGCCGATCTCGACGTCACCAAGGAAGGGGGGCGGATCGTAGTTTCGTTTTCCTACGAGAAGCGCATCCCGCTGTTCGCCAACGTCAGCCTGCTGCTCGACTTCTCCGGTTCGTCGAAGGAGTAGGCTTGACCGCGCGGCTCGAACAGGCGCTCGGCCACCATTTCGCCCGTCCCGAGCTGCTGCGCCAGGCGCTGACGCACCGCAGCCATTCCTCGCCGCACAACGAGCGCCTCGAATTCCTCGGCGACAGCGTGCTCAACTGCGCGGTCGCGATGCTGCTGTTCCGCAGCTTTCCCACGCTCAAGGAAGGTGAGCTCTCCCGCATGCGCGCCAGCCTGGTGCGCCAGGAGACGCTGGCGGAAATCGCCATCGCCCTCGGCCTGGGCGACGCGCTGCGGCTGGGCGAAGGGGAGTTGAAGAGCGGCGGCTTCCGGCGCCCCTCGATCCTCGCCGACGCGCTCGAAGCGATCTTCGGGGCGGTCTGCCTCGATGCCGGTTTCGACGCCGCGCTCGCGACGATCGAGCGGCTCTATCGTGAGCGCATCGAGCACATCGATCCTCACGCCTCTGGCAAGGATGCCAAGACGGCCCTGCAGGAGTGGCTGCAGGGGCGGCGGTTGCCTTTGCCGCAGTACCTGCTGCTGGAGACGCATGGCAGCGCCCATGCCCAGGAATTCGTGGTCGGCTGCAACATTCCCGCGCTCGATCTCAGCGTCACCGGGCGCGGCGCCAGCCGGCGCGCCGCCGAGCAGGAAGCGGCCCAGGCGGCCTTGGCGAGGCTCAGCGGCGCATGAGCGGGACAGAAGCTTTCCGTGCCGGTTACCTGGCGATCGTCGGTTGTCCGAACGTCGGCAAATCGACGCTGATGAACCGTCTGATCGGGGCGAAGCTCAGCATCGTTTCGAGCAAGGCGCAGACCACGCGCCACCGCATCCACGGCATCCTGACTACGGAGACGCATCAGTTCGTTTTCGTCGACACGCCCGGCTTCCAGACAGAATACCGCACGGCGCTCAACCGCGCGATGAACCGCACCGTCAATGCGGTGCTGGCCGATGTCGATGTGATCCTCTTCGTCATCGATGCGCGGCGCTGGCGTGATGCGGACCGCGCGGTGCTGGCGCGGCTGCCGGCCGACAAGCCGATCGTGCTGGTGATCAACAAGATCGATCGCCTGAGCGACAAGAGGAGCCTCCTGCCGCTGATCGCGGCGCTTTCCCATGAGTATGCGTTTGCGGAGATCGTGCCGGTCAGCGCGGAAAAAGGCACCCATCTCGACGAGCTGCTGCGCGCGGTAGGCAAATACCTGCCGGAAGGGCCGGCGATTTTCGCGCCGGACGAGCTCACCGACCGTTCCGAGCGCTTCCTCGCCGCGGAGCTGCTGCGCGAAAAGCTGTTCCGCAATCTCGGAGACGAGTTGCCCTATGGTCTGACGGTCGAGATCGAGAAATTCGCAACGGAGGGCGGCCTGCGTCGCATCCATGCCGCGGTGATCGTGGACAAGGAGGCGCACAAGGCGATCGTGATCGGCAAGAATGGCGAGCGCCTGAAGCGCATCGCCAGCGCCGCGCGCCAGGAGATGGAAGCCTTGTTCGGCGGCAAGGTCTGGCTGGAGACCTGGGTCAAGGTGAAAAGCGGCTGGGCGGACGACGAGCGCGCCCTGAAAAGCCTGGGATACGAATGACGCGTGAGCGCCAGCGGGTGGAGGGAGCGGCCGCCTTCCTGCTGCACAGCTACCCTTTCAGCGAAACCAGCCTGATCCTCGAAATCTTCGCCCGCGAGCACGGCCGGCTGGCGCTGCTGGCGCGCGGCGCGCGCCGGCCGCGCTCCGCGTTGCGCGGCACCCTGCATGCATTCCAGCCGCTCGAACTCTCCTGGTTCGGCGGCGGCGAGGTGAAGACGCTGGCCAAGGCCGAATGGCTGGGCGGCATGCCACTGCTGCGGGGCCCCGGTCTGCTGGTCGGCTATTACCTCAACGAGCTGCTGATGAAGCTGATGCCGCGCGAGGATCCGCATGCGACGCTGTTCGACGCCTATGCCAGCGCGCTGGCGGCTCTCTCGCGCGGCGCGACCGAGGCGGGCGAGCTGCGCCGCTTCGAAAAAATCCTGCTGCGTGAGCTCGGCTATGGCTTGCGCCTCGAACACGACGCGCAAGGCCGGCCGGTCGAGCCGCAGCGCCGTTACCGTTATCAGGTCGAACGCGGCGCGCTGCCGGCTGAGGAGGATGCGTCGGGTCAATTGGTCACCGGCAAGACGCTGCTCGACCTGGCGGAGGATAATTATGCCGATCCGCGCACGCTTCTCGAGGCCAAGCAGCTGATGCGCGCCCTGCTGGCGCATTATCTGGAAGGCCAGCCGCTGCAGACGCGGCGGGTGTTCATCGATCTGCAGGAAATCTGAAAGCAGCCTTGAGTGGAGACAACATGATTCATCTCGGAGTGAATATCGACCATGTGGCGACGCTGCGTCAGGCGCGTCGCACTTACGAGCCCGATCCGGTCGCCGCGGCGGTCGAGGCGCAACTGGGCGGCGCCGACTGCATCACCGTGCATCTGCGCGAGGATCGGCGCCACATCGTCGACCGCGATGTCGAGCTGCTGCGCCAGACCGTGGCGGTGAAGCTGAACCTCGAGATGGCGGCCACCGACGAGATGGTCGCCATCGCCTGCCGCCTGAAACCCGAGATGGCGACGCTGGTGCCCGAAGGCCGCCACGAGATCACGACCGAAGGCGGGCTCGACGTCGCGGCTCAGGAAGCGCGGCTCAAGGAGGTCGTCGGGCGCCTCAACGAGGCCGGCGTCTATGTGAGCCTGTTCATTGACGCCGAGCCGCGTCAGATCGAGGCCGCCGCCCGCGTCGGCGCCCAGGCCGGCGAGATCCACACCGGTCCCTACGCGCATGCCTTTCATGCCCACGGACGCGACATCGCCAGCCCCGCCGCGCAGGCCGAACTGGCGAAAGTCGGCGCTGGTGGCACGGCACTCCTCGATCTGGGTCTGCGCTTCAATGCCGGCCATGCGCTGACCTATGCCAACGTGCAGCCGGTCGCGGCGCTGCCGGGCCTCAGCGAATTGCACATCGGCCACAGCATCGTCAGCCGCGCCGTGTTCGTCGGCCTGCGCGAGGCGGTGCGGGAAATGAAGACCCTGATGCGCGAGGCTGCCGCGAAGTGATCCACGGCATCGGCACCGACCTCGTCGCGATCGGGCGCATGCAGGCGCTCTGGCAGCGTCATGGTGAGCGGGCGCTGGAGAGACTGCTCGCGCCCGAAGAGCGCGCCGATTGCCGGGCGAACGCCGATCCGGGCCGATTCCTCGCCAAGCGCTTCGCCGCCAAGGAGGCGCTCGGCAAGGCGCTCGGCACTGGGCTACGCGCGCCGGTGCTATTGACCGCCATCGCCGTGACGCATGATGCGCTCGGCAAGCCCGGCTTTGCATTTGGCACTACCGAACTGGCCGGCTGGCTCGCGGCGCGCGGCCTCGTCTGCCACCTCTCGCTCTCCGACGAAGCCGGTCATGCGCTGGCCTTCGTCGTCGTGGAGAAAGCATGAATCACGGCCCCTTGATGATCGATATCATGGGCACGACGCTCGCCGCTGGCGAGCGCGAACGCCTTGCCCATCCGCTGGTCGGCGGCGTGATCCTGTTCACCCGAAACTATCGCGATCCGGAGCAGCTCTCGGCCCTGTGCGGCGAGATCCACGCCCTGCGCGATCCGCCGCTCTTGATCGCGATCGACCACGAAGGCGGGCGAGTCCAGCGCTGCCGCGAAGGCTTCACGGCGATTCCCGCGATGCGCCGGCTCGGCGCGTGGTGGGATCGGAGCCCCCGCAGCACGGCCGAAACCGCGCGCATGTTGGGCTTCGTCCTTGCCGCCGAATTGCGCGCCTGCGGGGTCGATCTGTCCTTCACGCCGGTGCTCGATCTCGACTGGGGCCGCAGCCGCGTGATCGGCGACCGCGCCTTCCATCGCGACCCGCGCGCGGTGATCGATCTCGCCGGCGGACTGATCGACGGCATGCACGAGGCCGGCATGGCCTGCTGCGGCAAGCATTTCCCCGGCCACGGCTGGGTGGAAGCCGATTCGCACGTTTCGATTCCCGTCGATGGGCGCCGTCTCGACGAAATGAGCGAAGACCTGCTGCCGTTTCGCGCCCTGATCGAGCAGGGACGGCTCGATGCGGTGATGCCGGCGCATGTGATCTATCCGCAGGTCGATGACCGGCCGGCCGGATTTTCGCCGCGGTGGCTCGGCATGCTGCGCGAAGAATACGGTTTTTCTGGAACGATCTTCAGCGATGATCTGTCGATGGCCGGCGCCAGCGTGGCCGGCGGCATCGTCGCGCGCGCAACGGCCGCCTGGGAGGCCGGTTGCGACATGCTGCTCGTCTGCAACGCTCCCGAAGCGGTGGCGGAGGTGCTGACGCACTGGCAACCGGCGCCCGATCCGCAGCGGGCGGCGCGCATCGCGCGGCTGCTGCCGACGAAGCCGGCCCTGACGCGCGCGGAATTGGCGGAAACGATGCTTTGGCAGGCGGGCCGCCAGGTCGTGCGGCGCCTAGAAGGCGATCTGCCGGCGCCCGGCAAGGCGTGAAGCGCGGAGCGCCGTTGCAAAAAGACAAGGGCGGCCGCAGCCGCCCTTGATCGCGCCTTCGGTGAAGAAAGGGCTTACTTGACGCGGCCCTTGTATTCGCCGGTGCGGGTATCGATTTCGATCTTGTCGCCGATCTCGACGAAGATCGGCACCATCACCTCCATGCCGGAAGGCTTGATGCGCGCGGGCTTGAGCACCTTGCCCGAGGTGTCGCCCTTGACGGCCGGCTCGGTGTATTCGACCTCGCGCACCACCGAGTTCGGCATTTCGACAGAAATCGCCTTGCCTTCGTAGAACACCACCTCGACCTGCATGCCGTCTTCGAGGTAGGGGATCGCGTCGGCCATGTTCTCGGCTTCGACTTCGTACTGGTTGTAGTCCGCGTCCATGAACACGTACATCGGATCGGCATAGTAGGAATAGGTGCATTCCTTGCGGTCCGGAATGATCTGCTCGAACTTGTCGTCCGCCTTGTAGACGGCTTCCGACGGCGCGCCGGTGAGCAGGTTCTTGAACTTGAACTTGACGACCGCGGCGTTGCGGCCGGACTTGTTGTATTCGTGTTTCTGGATCACGAGCGGCTGGCCATCGACCATGATGACGTTGCCGGTGCGCAGTTCCTGAGCGGTTTTCATAGCAAGTGCCCGAAGCGAAAATGAAAGCTGTGCATTATAGCCGAGCCGTGCAGAACTTGACCAGATTCGTCGCCAAGTCGCCCTGCGCGGCGATTTGCCGCGCCCAGCCGGGCGCTTTCGCCGCCAGCGCCGGCAGGCGGGCGGCAAAGGCCGGCCAGTCGAGGGAGCCGACGCCGTTCCAGGCGAAAAAGAAGTCACGCACCGCGGCATCGTCGGTATAGAGGTTCAGGAAGGCGTCGAGCTTGATGAGATGCCCCGCTTGCGCCTGCGGGTAAGCCTGCCAGACGAAAGGCCGCTCGGCCCATTGCGCACGCACGAAAGAATCCTCGCCGCGCACGAAGTTCAGGTGGCAGCGGCCGAGCAGGGCGTCGTAATCCGGCTGGGGCAGGAAGGGGAGGGCGGAGAGGGTCAGGTTGCCGCGCCGTGCCGTCATGCCGGCAGAAAAGGTTTCGTCGAGCCAGGCTTCCACCTGTTGCCGCGGCAAGCCGGCGCAGACATGGCAGTGGATCGGCTGCTCGCCGTCGCGCCAGGCGGCCAGCAGCGCCGGCAGTCGTGGGTTTTCGTAGCAGAACAGCGAGATTTCCAGCGAGCCTGCGAAAATCGGCGCGGGTGGGACGGCATGGTCGCGTTCGCGCAGCAGCCCGCCGGTGCCCGGCACGAAACCGGGAAAGAAAAAGAACTTCTGCAGGCCCGCCTGCGGCGAAGGCAGACCGTGGCAGCCGACCACCCAATCCTCGGCCGAGAGGTATTCGAGATTGAGCCAAACCGGCGGCCGCGCGCGAGCGCGCATCGCTTCGACATAGCGCGGCGGCAGATCGCAGGCAAAAGCCTCGATCACCACGTCCGCCGGCATGAGGTCGGCGCAATCGCCCTCCCAGCGGCGGACCTCGACGAACTGCTGCCCCGGCGCAAAGCCCGCGAGCGGCGCCGGATCGTCGATGACGAGCCGGACTTGCCAGCTGAATTCCACCGCCAACTGACGCGAAAGCCGCCACGTCACGCCCGCATCGCCCAGATTGTCGATGACGCGGCAGAAGATGTCGCAGCGGACGGGCGGAGGAGGCACGGGCTAACGTTCAAGCTCAGGGGCGCGAGCCTGCGCAGCAGGCGAAGCGTCCCCCTGGAGCGCAGGGTTAGGCGTGGAGGGCATCGATGAATTCGTCGGGAGACACCCCTGCCTGTTTGAGCAAGCCGACGAGTGTGCCGACTTTCACTTCGCGGTGGTTTGGAACAACACAGCCCATGGAGCCTCGACGCATGACGATATGGCTGCCGCGCTGGCGAGCGACAACAAAACCGAGGCGTTCCAGTGTCCGGACGACTTCGGCGCCGGAAACGACGGGAAACTTAGGCATGCGCCGGAACCTGGAAGGTAGTCAGCAGAGGGCGACCGCTGACGGAGAGCGGAAACTCTTCCAGATAAAGTTCAGTCGCCTCGCGCAAGTTGCTCAATGCTTCCTCGATGGTTTCGCCTTGCGAAGTTGTTCCCGTCTCCGGGTTGTAGGCGACGTAGCCACCTTCCGGGGCTGGGGTGATAACGGCTGAAAGTTCCATAGCGTCCTCCATGACGGAATAGTATCGCCTAACGTGGAGGTCACCGGCGCTGCGCGGCTTTATCGCGCAGCGTCCGGTGGACCGCAGGGTTAGGAGATGGTTGTAGTGGGTGCATTGGTTGTTCCGCTACATGCCAAAGCCAAAGTTCAAGCATCACAACGACAGCGAACATAGCAGCCCGAAAAAGCTCGACTGGCACCATGTATGCACTTACAACTGCTATGAGTGTGCCGCTGGCCCAAATAGCGATTTCTGCCCAGCGATTTTTGTATGCAGCGTAGATCGCAGGAGCAAGCCCCAACAACGAGACAGCTAGGACAATTGAGAGTGCTAGAACGCTCAATGCGATCTCCTAACGTTCAAGCTCAGGGGCGCGAGCCTGCGCAGCAGGCGAAGCGTCCCTCTGGAGCGCGGAGTTAGGTGCTTGGCGTGGTGATGCCATAAGTGGCTTTAACCCGTTTTGATTTTGAAAGGTAAGCCGTCCAGATTGCTGCACCAATGATTGAGGCGATCATGCTTCCGACGAACTGCGGGTCAAGTTCAGGCCTTCCAAAGATCAGAACGGGGAGGAGCGCCCCCAGTATGATGTTGGCTAGTGGCCCATTTACCCAGATAATAATTTTTGCGCGTTTTATTGCTGCTTTGCTGCATTCTATAATAAGGCCTAGCCCAGCATAAAAACTCAAGCAACATGCGAGCAAGAATATCCCCCAAGTTGCGAATTTGTATGTGCCCCACTCTGTGACTGATGTCAGAATTGGATATCGGTACTCATTGGACATAAAGAAGATAAAAATGTGGACTCCTCCCGCTGCCGGGCCTAGAAACACGAATCCCGTGACTAGTAGCAGCAACCAGCCACCAATCCCTGAAATGGCGCTTTGTTCTGGCGAGGCAGGAGGGTATTTGTTTGCATAGATTTGTATGCGGTGTGCAATCACCAATGCGATTACAACGACTATCACAAGCAAAGCGATCAGCATGTCCATTGATGACTCCCTTGAGAGCTCCTAACGTTTAAATTCATTGGCGCAACGCGTTTTTATCGCGCAGCCTCTGGTGGAATGATGGGTTGGGTACTATCTGCTGAGCCCATTATCTTCTCTTAGAAACACTCCTTCAGCCGAATACCATCGCACTTTTCGGCACGAATTGTCGAAATCTAGGTGTATGCCGGTTTGCTCAACCTGCTCGGTAAGAATGCCACCACGACAAGACTGTGATGGATGCTCCGAGCCAGATTCAAACATAACTGAGGGTGCTGGAAATCCACACCACAGGCACTTGCGATCCGTTCTGCTTTTCAGTAGCTTAATTAGCCGATTGGCATGTTTGATGTCCTGTTGCAGAGTATCCTTATCAGAGAGTCCTATTTTTCTCTTTATCCGTTCCAGTACTCCGGCATGTTTTAGCCGGAATGTTTCTTCCTCTAGCAAAAGTTGATTTAGTCGAGACTGAACAGGTGAAATGTCGAGAGTTTCTACTTCACGAACAATTTTGCATTTGGGACACCATGCATAGGCCGGAATAATTTGATACCAGATCTTGGAGCCGTATATCTGGTAGCGAAAGTCGGGACCTGTGTAAGGGTTCGATTTGCGAAGAAGTTGCTTAAATTCACATTTGGAGCACGTGACCCAATGGATTCGAAGACCGGCCATAATTAACCCTTTCTATGGATTTTTTCAAAGCGCCTTTACGACTACTGTCAGCCGGATTGTGTAAAGTAACTCTGTATTCCGGAAATTGCCCCCTACTTGTTCTCTGCGATGATTTTCGGGGCAGTGACACGAGGCGTCATTCTTTTAGCATTCATTGCAGATTACACAGCTTGGTTTGCATTCAGTTCAATGATGACTTTGTAGCAAAGCTCTCGGCGATGTTCACTTGGCACCCGTCTTATTGACTCAACCAGGGAGTCGAAGTTTGATCCCGTGGCTTGATGTAACGGATTATTCGCCGCCGTGAATGCCTCAAATGCCAAACCTTCATTACCCAGATCGTCGGGTGCGATGTCTCGATACGAAGAACAGCATTTCAGAAGAAGTGGATTGTTGTCGATCTTGTCCAGCGGAAATGTTCCCTCGATGTCCCGGTCTGCGTGCTTGAGAAAGTTTGCAGCTCGATTGTTTTCGTTCCAGTACTGCTTTTCCAGGTTGGGGGAAAGCGTCACTTGGACATCGGAGAGCTTCGAGTCCGCAGTAATCGGGAAAAGTTGATTTGCAATGCGCTCAACTTCTGCCATTATGGCTGGGTCAGACGTGAAATGCGCCGGAAGCGTTCCACGGCGGAAGTCTCGAACCAAATAGAAGATGGTTATGCGATAGCTGTCTGCGGCTTCGCTCTGCCCGCGATCACGCTTCAAATCCTTTAATAGTCCATATGCGGCTGAAGCGACTGTGTGAATGGCGAGTTCGTCTTCCTCGAGGAAGAATAGTCTGATAGCCGCTTGGAGCTGGCGCTTAACGGCGGCAAGTTTGGTTATGTGGATCGATGCTGACGACATGGGCTTAATAACGCGGTGGAGAGCGGGACGATGATAACGTCGAAGCTCAGGGGCGCGAGCCTGCGCAGCAGGCGAAGCGTCCCTCTGGAGCGCAGTGTTAGGCGCTGACGCCCGCAAGAACGCCAGCGCCCGAAACCCCCGCCCGGCGCGGAAAGCGGCTGCGGCGGACGAGGAACCCGAAACCCAACGAGCCCGCGACGGGGCCGAAGGGCGAAACGGAGAACGGCAGGGCGAGACTGCCGGCGACCGCCCTACGGAGCGCCAGCCCAGCGGCCGAGACGGAGCGCGAAAGTCGGCGCTGGCGGGACGGCACGGAGGAGCGAAAAGGGCAAGCATGGACGGAAACAGCCTAACGTTTAAGCTCAGGGGCGCGAGCCTGCGTAGCAGGCGAAGCGTCCCTCTGGAGCGCAATGTTAGGCGATGACGCTCGCAAGAGCGCCAAGGCCCGAAACCCCCGCCCGGCGCGGAATGCGGCTGCGGCGGGCGAGGAACCCGAAACCCTGCGAGCCCGCGACGGGGCCGAAGGGCGAAACGGAGAACGGCAGGGCGAGACTGCCGGCGACCGCTCCACGGAGCGCCAGCCCAACGTCCGGGACGGAGCGCGAAAGTCGGCGCTGGCGAGACGGCACGGAGGAGCGAAAAGGGCAAGCATGGACGGAAACGGCCTAACGTTCAAGCTCAGGGGCGCGAGCCTGCGCAGCAGGCGAAGCGTCCCTCTGGAGCGCAATGTTAGGCGATGACGCTCGCAAGAGCGCCAAGGCCCGAAACCCCCGCCCGGCGCGGAATGCGGCTGCGGCGGGCGAGGAACCCGA